>Ga0316207_10000077_pt1 | contig 216409 bp, 190 predicted proteins | sample 6weekpyrite_MG_FD_204943 | JGI IMG/M metagenome (GOLD analysis project Ga0316207, IMG submission 204943) | Microbial mat bacterial communities from mineral coupon in-situ incubated in ocean water Damariscotta River, Maine, United States -... | ecosystem: Environmental > Aquatic > Marine >...
GTGATTTCCTGGTTTGTGATTTTCCAGAAAAATAAATTACTCAAGTTTGTTTCTAAAGATGCTAAACGTTTTGAAGATGAGTTCTGGTCCGGTGGCGACTTAAGTGAACTTTATACCCAGTTAAGTCGTCGACGCCTGGATCGTGAAGGCATGGAAAAAGTTTTTGAAACTGGTTTTGCAGAATTTGCCCGTTCTTATAAAAACACCACTGATCCGGCCTTTATGATGGCAAGTATTCAACGTAGCATGAAAGTGGTTTTATCCCGTGAAGAAGAAAAGCTGGAATCAAACCTGTCGCTATTAGCGACCATTGGCTCAACCAGTCCGTATGTGGGTTTGTTTGGAACGGTTTGGGGTATTATGAATTCATTTACCGCCCTGGGTGCGGTGCAAAATGCGTCTCTTAATATGGTTGCTCCGGGTATTGCCGAGGCATTAATCGCCACTGCAATGGGTCTGTTTGCAGCCATTCCCGCGGTGGTGGCATATAACCGTTATTCAGATCAGGTTGAGCGACTGGTGGGGCGTTATGAAAACTTTATGGAGGAGTTCACCACTGTTTTACAACGCCAGTCACAAAAAAAATATCAATCACCTAAAAGCCAGTTAGCGGCTGAAGTAGCAGAGGCAGAATAAGTATGGGGTCTAAAAAAAGGCGTCCCATGTCAGATATCAATGTTGTGCCTTATATAGATGTCATGCTGGTGCTGTTAATTATTTTTATGATTACCGCACCCATTGTGCAGCAGGGGGTAGAAATAGATTTGCCCCAGGCTGCAGCAAAACCCATGTCACCGGATGAAGCCGAACCCGTAGTGGTATCGGTAGATATAAAAGGTGATTTTTATCTGGACATTGGTGATGAACCGGATAAACCGATTGATGCGCAATTAATGGTTAATCGTGTGGCGGCGGTGCGTCAGCTTAAACCCAGTATACCCGTATTAGTGCGAGGTGACCGCAATGTGGGTTATGGGAAGGTGATAGATGCCATGGTGTTATTGCAAAGAGCGGGTGTTGAAAAAGTCGGCTTGATGACCGACCAGCCGGAAAACTAATATGCATAACAGCATGCTTTCACAAATTAAAAACCACCCCCTGATGTTTGCCTTTTCTATTGTTCTGCATTTGCTTCTGATTGCATTACTGACCTTTAGCCTCAATCAAACAAGCGCACCAAAAATGCCAGTGGCTAAAAAAGTGGATACGGTCAAGGCGGTTGTTATTGATGCCAGTGTAGTAGAAAAAGAAAAACAGAAATTAATACGTGCGGAAAATAATAAACGTAATAAACAGTTGGCGCAGAAAAATAAATTAGATCGTGAAGCTAAAAATGCGCGGGAGAAACGTAAAAAAGAAGAAAAACGCCTGGCCAATTTAAAACAGGAAGAAAAATTACGTAAGCAGAAACAGGCTAAAAAAGAAAAAGCGGAGCAGGAGAAGAAAAAACGGGAGCTGGCTAAATTAGATCAGCAACAAAAAGAGCTGGAGCAAAAACGCCGTGATGAGCAACAGAAACTGGCGGCAATAGAATCAAAACGTAAAGCAGAAGAAGAGGCGCTACGCAAGAAAAAGCAGGCGGCAGAAGCTGAAGAAAGGCGCAAGGCGCAGGAAGCTGAAATGCGCCAGCAAATGCTTGCTGAAGAAAGACGTCTGGCAAAACGCAGTGCAGAAAACCAGAAACTATTGGCCCAGTATATTTACCAGATACAGAAAAAGGTAGAAATTAACTGGAATGCACCTGCAAACATGACGTCGGGCTGGTCATGTGAAATAATGGTGGAGCAAAATCGTTTTGGTGAAGTACAAAGCGTACACACCAAGCAATGTACAGGTAATGAAGCTTTTAGAACCTCGGTTGAGCGAGCAGTACAAAAAGCCTCGCCTTTACCTGAAGCCCCTAATAATGATGTCTTTGATAAGAGAGTGAATTTTGCTTTCACGCCTAAAGTATGAAAAAAATATATATTAAACTAATTTTTATGTTCCTGTTATTTGCAGGGTTAACAGCACAGGCTGCGTTACGTGTAGAAATTACCAAAGGGGCTGATAGTGCGGTTCCCATTGCTGTGGTGCCATTTGAGATTATAGGTTTAGGGTCTCAGCTCACCAATGTCTCAGATGTTGTCGCGGCGGATTTAAAACGCAGTGGAAAATTTTCGCCGATTGAAAAAACTAAACTGATAGCCACACCAAAAGATCTTGAAGAGGTAAATTATAAACTCTGGCGAATAGCGGGTGTTGATCATCTCGTTATTGGGAAGCTAAATGTAATCAGGCCTAATCAATATGAAGTCAGCTTTCGATTGATTGATGTGTTTAAAGGTGCACAGGTTTTAGGTTATCAATTTACGGCTGATGATCATAGCCTGCGCGGTATCAGTCATCATATCAGTGATTTGATTTATGAAAAAATTACCGGACAGAAAGGGGCTTTTGATACCAAAATTGCCTATGTAACCGCACAACGAAAACAGGGGATGCAGCCCTCTTATAAATTACAGGTGGCAGATACGGATGGGTATAATTCGCAAACCGTATTAAGCTCCACGCAACCCATTATGTCACCATCCTGGTCTGCAGATGGCAGTAAGCTCGCATATGTGAGCTTCGAAAAACGTAAGTCTGAAATTTATGTGCAAAACTTATTTAGTCAACAACGGGATAAAGTTGCTTCCTTTAAAGGAATTAACGGTGCGCCAGTGTGGTCACCGGATGGTAAAAAATTAGCACTGACCCTTTCTAAAGGCGGTAACCCTGATATTTATGTGTTAACACTTGAAACAAAAAAACTAAATCAAATTACCAAGCATTGGGGTATAGATACCGAACCGACCTGGACACCCGATGGACGGGAAATTGTTTTCACATCAAGCCGAACAGGTAAGCCACAAATTTATCGAGTGTCTGCGTCGGGTGGCACTGCAAAACGACTAACTTTTGAGGGCAAGTACAATGCCAGCCCTGAAGTTTCTAGTGATGGCCGTACTCTTGTTTTTGTTCAGGGTGAGGGGAATACATTTAAAATTGCCAGTATGGATATGCGGTCTGGTTTTGTGCAAGTTTTAACCGATGGTCCGTTAGATGAATCTCCCAGTTTTGCACCCAATGGCAGTATGATTTTATATGCCTCAACGGATAAGTTTCAGGGTGTATTAGCCGCAGTTTCAACAGATGGTCGATTTAAACAGAAACTGATTTTATCAGAGGGTGACGTACGTGAACCGAGCTGGGGGCCTTTCAGAAAATAGGTTTCTAGAACTGTTGAATGGCTCAAAAAAAGTATCGGGTTATAAATTTAGAAAATTGTATTTAGACTATTTAGAAGTAGTAATTTAATAGAGGGAAAATAATGAAATTTACAAAATTAGTTTCAGCACTTATGTTGGCTGGATTATTAGCGGCATGTACAGATAATGTAAAAGAAGGTGAAACATTAACAGATGAAAATAACCAGCGCACAAACCAGCAAAGTGCAGATGGTGCTCAGACAGGTGGTTTAAATGGTACGGGTGCAGAAGGTGGCACAGCGCTAAGTAGTGCAACGGTTTCCTATGAAAAGGCAGCAATTAATGATCCCAGTAATGTGCTGGCGGAAAAGGTCATTTATTTTGATTTTGACAGTGATCAAATTAGCGCTGACTACCAGGAGTTGATCGCCCATCATGGGAAGTATCTGGCATCTAATCCGGATATGAGTGTGCGCCTGGAAGGTCATGCGGATGAAAGAGGTAGTCGTGAATATAATGTGGCACTGGCTAATCGTCGGGCACAGTCGGTACGTCGTCTAGTGTTATTTCAGGGTGTAAATTCGGAACAGGTTTCGGTCATTAGCTACGGTGAAGAAAAGCCCGTGGCACTGGCTCATGATGAGGAGTCATGGCGTCTTAATAGACGAGTAGAACTCGTTTACGAAGCGCGCTAAAATACGGCTTAATCATTAAGGGCAGCAGGATAATATAGCTGTCCTTAAGTATGATGGTGGCTTTAGATTTGCTGGAGATTGAATTTATGGGTCTGGCTATGGTGCTGGCGAAGATATGGAATTTATCTTTAACGGTAATTTGCTCCAGATAATTTATTCGTCTAAACTATATGAAAAATGGCTCTTCTCCTGTTGTTCCAGGGTTTCATGATACCGGTACTAATCAGGTGATTCCGTTTTTTTTTCGTTATACAAATCAATAAGTTACTTTCTGTGTACACTTCCAGCTGGTATTTCCAGATTAATCTGCCAACAGGCGAAAATATGTCATCAAGAACTGTGAAATTTCTCGTAAAACCCCTGATTGTTTCTTTATTGTTTGCTTCTTCAAGTGCCATTGTTGTTGCTGAAAGTAACCTGAGTGTGGAGCAACGAATATTACGCATGGAAAACTTACTGAAAAACCAGGTATTAGTTGAACAATCCCAGCGTATGGAACAGGTTCAACAGGAGCTGACCGCTTTACGTGAGTTGCTAGAAAATCAGGAGCATCAGTTAAGCCTGATTAAACAACGTCAACGCAATCTGTATCAGGATATGGATCGCCGTTTGAATGACCTGGAAATTAAAGGCGGTGGACATGTTTCATCTAGAGGCTTATCTTCAGGTGTGGCACCGGTTGCCTCATCTGGAATATCTTCACCGGTACCCCCTCCCGCCCCAGTTAAACCTGTAGTCGCCGGCGCTTCTTCTCCTGTTATGGCTCCCGTATCCGGGGACAAAAATGGTAAGACGGCTTATACAAAGGCGTTTAATACCTTAAAAGAGGGAAAATACCAACAGGCGATTGTGGCCTTTAATAACTTCCAGCAAAATTACCCTGAGAGTGTTTATGGCGCTAATGCCCAATACTGGTTAGGTGAGGCGTATTCTGTTACTCGTGATTACAAAACCGCCCTGGGTGAATTTCAAAAAGTGCTCAGTCAGTATCCTCAAAGCAATAAGGTAGAAGGCGCCATGTTAAAAACCGGCTATACCTATTATGAGATGCGCGACTGGGCATCGGCCAAATCTGCACTTGAAGCGGTAATCAGTAAATTTCCGGGCACAACCGTTAGTCGTAAGGCTAAAGAACGTTTACAACGTATGAAGCGTGAAGGTCATTAAGAAGAGTCTGGATAGCATGTTATCTGAAACTAAGGTGGCAGAATCACGTTTACGTATTACCGAAATATTCTACTCGCTTCAGGGCGAGTCATCTTCCGTTGGCTTACCAACCGTTTTTATACGCCTGACAGGCTGCCCTCTGCGTTGTGGTTACTGTGATACCGCTTATGCCTTCAGTGGCGGAGAGTGGATGCAGCTAGCTGATATTCTTCAGCAAATTAAACAATACAATGCCAATACAGTTTGCGTGACCGGTGGTGAACCATTGGCACAACGTGGTTGCGGTGAGTTACTCAGGCAGCTTTGTGATGAGGGTTATCAGGTCTCCCTTGAAACTTCGGGCTCTATTGATATTTCACAGGTAGACCCTCGTGTCAGCCGGATAATGGATATCAAAACCCCGGGCTCCGGTGAGGAATTAAAAAATAAATATGAAAATATCCAATATTTAACCCAAAAAGATGAAGTGAAATTTGTTCTCTGTAATCGTGAAGATTATGACTGGTCTAAAGATATTATTAAGCAATACCAGTTGCTGGATAAATCTCAGGTTCTATTTTCACCGGTTCATGACGGGTTGCCACCGGCTGACCTGGCTGACTGGATAATAAGTGACCGGTTAAATGTAAGGTTTCAGTTTCAGTTGCATAAATTTTTGTGGGATAACGAGCCAGGGCGGTGATATGGGGAGATAATTTTGGAAGATGATTTGAGGCTGATTATACGTCTATGAATAAAATAAACAAAAAAGCGGTGTTACTTGTCTCTGGAGGTCTGGATTCAGCCACGGTATTGGCTATGGCGAAAGCTGGAGGTTATGAGTGCTATGCACTGAGTTTTGATTATGGGCAGAAGCATTCTGCTGAGCTGAATGCGGCCAAAAGGGTTGCAGAAGCCTTTGGTGCAACCGAACATCAGACTCTGCACCTGGATTTAAATCAATTTGGTGGCTCGGCACTCACAGATGAGAGTATTGAGGTGCCAGTAGCAGAGAGTGATGAAATTAGCGAAGGTATCCCCGTAACCTATGTGCCCGCCAGAAATACCATTTTTTTATCTATGGCACTGGCCTGGGCTGAGGTGCTTAAGGCAGATGATATTTTTATCGGCGTAAATGCGGTTGATTACTCAGGTTACCCGGATTGTCGTCCTGAATTTATTAGAGCTTACGAAAAAATGGCCAACCTGGCGACCAAGGCAGGTGTAGAAGGGCATCATTTGCGTATTCATACACCCTTAATTGACTTGACCAAGGCACAAATTATTCAGGCTGGTATGGCGTTGGGTGTTAATTACTCGATCACAATCTCCTGCTATGCGGCGGATAAACAGGGAAGGGCCTGCGGAGAATGTGACTCATGTCGACTGAGGCGTAAGGGCTTTGAGGACGCTGGAGTCGTAGATCCGACGGTTTATAAATAATGCTTAAATTAAACCGATTTTATGACTTGTAATTTTGGGTGGTTGAGGTAATATACGCGCCTTCTTGAAGAGGCATAATCTTCTTCTAATAAGCGAAGGACAGAAGTCCGAACGCTAGTAAAAATTGTTAAATGTAAAATATGGGCCGTTAGCTCAGTTGGTAGAGCAGTGGACTTTTAATCCATTGGTCCCGCGTTCGAGTCGCGGACGGCCCACCATATTTCAGGCACCTGGAGCTTAATTATAACGAATGCTCCAGGTGTTGATGTTTGGCGGGAGTGGGGAAACAGGTCTGTCTCCGCAAAACAACCATCTCAACTCTTTATTTATCTCTTAGCATACCCACTGTTTATTATATCAATTAGAATATTAATTAAGCTGTAGAATACCTCTCCAGATTAGTGGCAGAGTAACCCCCGTTTTGGATTTGAGCTTTTTCTAGCGGCTATTTAAATTGTTTTTCAATTATGACTACAGAACGGATGGGAGTGTGCGCATTTCTTCTACCAATGCATCAAATCCATTGTCACTCAGTTCTTCCTCTATAGTTGGATAGCCAGAATCATGAATTTTAAATGTGAAACTGTTTCTGGATATATCTACTTCAGGCAATGTGAATTCAATTAAGCGAATTATAATTGACGAGTCAGGGTTTGGGCACTGGTTCTCTGTCATAAATTTATGTAAAGCAGCCGAAGGTGATAATTTATCATTCACCACCCAGACCTTATACTTCCCAAAAGATTTTTTTGGGATACTGTCTATATGTGAGCTGGATATAGAAATCGGGCTTGATTTATTTGGCATAAATTCGGCCTTAGATCTTGTTTATGCCGTTTTTCTTACCCGCTACTTGAAATTACCATTTAGGTGGATTATTAAGCAATTCGGTTATCCCGTTATCAAAATCATCATCGTTAAATTGAGTAATGTCACTATTTGGATAGGTAGAATCTACTATCTTGAATTTAAATTTACCGCTGCCAAAATCAATATCAGGGTAGGTAAGTCGTAATAACTGCACAATGGTTGTTACATGAGGATTTGGGCAGTTATATTTATCCATAATTTCTCTAAGTGCTATGAACGGTTTAAGATGGTCTGTTAAACCATCTGTTTAAAATCCTCGAGTGATTCTGGTATTAGCGAATCTAAAGGTTTTGTATCAAAAAGTGTTAAATGTGGCTTATCAGACATCACCTCCCCCTAAGTCTTTTGGGGATTTGCACCAGTGTACTTTAACCTCTTTCCAGCTACCTTTTGGATACCCGGTATCAAAGGCTTCAACATGATGAAAACCAAGGCTTTCCATTAGGCCCTGAGACCATTCCTTTGCAATTTGTTGTGGTGTTTTTCGGTTTATAATACCCATCTGGAAACGTAGTAAATTATCATTAACGTAGGAATTGTATATGTTGCTGGTTCCATATACACCTTCCATGGTTATGATGAGCTTCCTTATTAGGCGGCTCTGGTGCCCGTGAACTCGACAACTCATGTCTCGATCAGAATGAAACGTTCGTTAATCACATAACAATGCGCTTTAAACATAAACTAATTTCTTTTAACGGGACAACAATGAGTGTATATAAATAGTTGATTTAATTACACAAAGAAAATGTTATGTGTTTAAAAAAGTTTTTGTATCTAATATAGCACGGTCGGGCTATTTATATAAGACAAACATCTTAGTTTCCTAAGTAGCTGTTGATACAATAAAAATCAATAATTAGATGAGTTTATAGGCTCGATAAATGAGATGGTATTATGAGATGGGAGTAGCAATGATTGATTCTCAAGTGGAAATTTATATTGAAAAATTAATTTTAGGGGGGATAATCTTACACATACAAATGCAGTCTTTCTTTACCGATATTCATCTTGATCGACTGTAGGCCTGTCCGGGGCAGGGTTTCTCAATTAGAGAATATTTTCTCTTTATGAGTGGAAGTGATTAATCGATTGTGGTTTTTTTCTTCTTAAAAATTTTCTTTAAAATAAATGATAAAAATAAGTAACACGGAGAGTTTCAATGATAAAAGTCATCATTATTTCAGATATCAAAATATATTGTGAAGGTCTGGGGCAGATTTTGTCTCAAATCGATTCTATCGAAATTACAGGTTTAGAAAATAATATTGAAGATGCAATAAAAAAAATTGAACTCAGTGAACCTGATGTGGTTTTGTTAGATATGAATATGGTTGATAGCTGCAGTGTTGCTCATGCCATAGTCGGTGTTTGTTCTCATACTAAAGTTTTAGCATTGGCAGTACCAGAAGATGAAAGTAATATTATTGAGTGTGCAGAGGCGGGTATAGCCGGCTATATTGCCAGGGAAGCCTCTCTTGATGAATTGATTGATACAGTTATTGGTACTAAAAAAGGAGAGTTTTATTGTCCACCTAAAATAGCTGCTTTTATATTTAAAACAGTTCAAAACATAGCCCAGAGTGCTAAAAAAAATTATTTGCCTAAAGTGATATCAAACGAAAGCCAACAGTTTGAAGGCTTGACAAAAAGAGAGAGGCAAATTGTTTCACTTCTTGTTGATGGCATGTCAAACAAACAAATTGCTCGCAGTCTCTGCATAGAAGTTTCTACGGTAAAAAATCATGTTCATAATGTTCTGGTTAAGTTAGGTGTAAAAAGTCGAACCCAGGCAGTGTCGTTATTGCAAAGAGGCGTACCCGCTAGTTTCCCTGGTGTAGGTAATTTGATCTAGTTCTTTGTCTAGATCTAAATCTAAATCTAAATCTAAATTTAGATCTAGATCCTTTCGTTATTCTAAGTCACAGGATCTAAGTATCTTATAAATCTCTTTCTATCCATAAGATTCATTTCATTTAATTCATAATTTATTCAAACTAAAGCTTCAATAAATTGAGGTCATGTACATGGGTAATGTCCGCTGCTTAATTGCGAATATTTCACAGATTGTACTTGCGGATATTGTACAAAAGCTAGCTGAAGAAATTGATGATATCGAGGTGATTGATCGCATTAGTAATATTGATGATATTGAATCTATAGTGAAAAAAAAATCTATAGATGTACTGATACTGGGTATGAAAAATAATTATCTTCCCAAGGTTTGCAGTGACATGCTGGATAAAGGTTCAAAGTTACTTGTTATTGGATTGGTGAATGATGGTCGAAGATTATCAGTTTACATAGATAATATTGGAAAAAATGGTCTGTTTAAAATAATAAAAATATTTTCTAATTTGAATAAGGAATAAATGCTTTGACTTACCGCACGATTAGCGCAACAACCGTCACTATTATTGATTTGCTCAGCGCGCAAATTAATGCAGATCCATTGTTGAGGCCTTTTTTCGATTCAGGAGTCGGTGGCAATATGTCTGTTTCAGCTCGCACACCACAGGAAATGGGTGACTTAAATGAGACGGGTTTATCTGTCTGGTTATATCGTATTGCACGTGATGCGGAATTACTAAACCAGCCTCCAAGGCGCATGGCTGATAATTCATATGAGCATAGGCCATTGCCGTTAAGGTTGCATTATTTAATGACACCCGTGGTTAATGAACAAAATGTTAATGGTAATGATCCGGGTTTAGAGCAATTTGTAATTGGAAAAGTATTACAAACATTGCACGATAGTCCCAAAATTGCCGGGGCATTATTGCGCGGCGATTTAGTAGGAACGGGTTCAGCATTAACCGCACGTCTGGAGCCATTAGGTCTTGAAGAAATTACGCGGGTGTGGGATGCGATGGAAAGCTCATATCAATTGTGTGTGTCCTACGAGGTGAGTGTAGTCATGATTGCATCCGATAAAGAGGATGAAATTATTTCTCCAGTTTCAGTAATAGAACCAGAGTTTGGTGTTATCAGAGAGGTTATTAGCTAATGGCCTGTCGTACTCAAACGGTGAAAACACTCGCTTATGATTATTGCCCAGACGACTTGCCAATACAGTCAAATCGTATGCAGTCAATTATATCGGCTCGTTTTATTGATGAGCTTACGGGTAATGAAATAGTCTCGCAATTGACGGTTAGTTCAGAAATGGATAAGCAAATTTATCGAACAAAATTGAATGGTGTCGCTGGTCTGGTAGCAAACCCATTCAAGTGTTTTCCTGGGCTGGCATCAAATTCTGTTGAGGTTGACATGAGTGTAAGTGCAAAGCGTTTTCTTTCACAATCCTTTGTTTCTCAACTTGGTCCATTTAATACGCTACTTGGTTTTGCTAATGATTTTCCAGATATTTTTATGCCTATTGAATTAGGTGATGTCGGTATGCATAGAGAGGCTTCAAGAATTAAGGGCCGATGCGTAATTAATACCGCTGTAGGCCGTACACCCGTTGCCGGGGCTAATGTCACTTTTTCAGGGTTGTGGCATATGTTCCCAGCCGCAAATATTGATCCATTAGTTGTCGTTGAGCAACCAAATATTGTTTCGCTACTACATGGACTTTATAGCCAGCGTATTGCAGGTACTGACCAAATAAGACAACGTGATCTTAGTCCATTGGTGGGTGAAGAAAAAACATTACTCTCATCAACACAACCCGGTGATACAGTGGTGCATATTTCTAATCGTGTAAACCTGTTAGCAGGACAAATACTCGCATTCGAAGTGGCCCATAATGACCTGGTTGAATACATAGAAATCATTGATGTAAATGGTTTATCTACCGATACACAGCCTGCAACTGTAACCCTGGCCTACCCTTTGAGTAAAGCGCATCGTGAAGGTGTAACGGTTGTTCGTGTAAATCCGCAGGCTCCTGCAAGCAGTAATAATTTTTTGCGTGATGGTATTCAAAAAGATCAAACAATATTTTTAGATGCTTTAACGGACTTAACAGACTCGACAGTAGAAGTTTTTGGAACAGGTAATGCTGAATATCACAGAATGAATTTATACAGTGTGATCTCCGATGCGCAGGGCTATTTTAGTTTGCCGTTTATTTCGCGTGTCGCGATGATTCAGATACAAGCAAGCGCTTTGGGGGTTCCTCAAGATGCTGAAATTATTTTTAGTCCTGACTACGAGCTATTTGAAAATCAGCTTGATTTATTTTTTAGCTAGTAAGTTAGATTAACAACATGAAAGGATGGGAGAACTACCATGCCTGAATATTTATCACCGGGTGTTTATGTTGAAGAAGTAAATACTGGCAGCAAACCTATAGAAGGGGTTAGTACTAGCACAGTGGGTATGGTCGGTGTAACTGAGAGAGGGCCAGAAAATGTTCCTTTATTGGTGACCAGTGTTGGTGAGTATCGACGTGTTTTCGGTGGCGAGCTTACAATGGTAAATTACACTGATAATACAGGTCGAGCACATAGTTATCTGCCACATTCTGTACAGGGTTTTTTTCAGAATGATGGAAGACGTAATTACGTTATAAGAGTACTGCCTGAAGATGCAAACCATGCACAACGAGATGTTTATGATCGTGGTGATGAAACAACTGCGGATACGGTTTTGTTACGTGCATCTCCACAGGATAGTGGTACAGCAATTAACTTGCCTTTGCTATATGCCTTAAGTGTAAATTCTCTGAATGATAATGACTGGATTAGAGTAGGTGGTGGCAGTCGTGCTGAATACAGACAGATAGCCGTTGGCGGTGTGGGTGCAAATCAGGTTCACGTTGCCTTAAATTATCCGCTTGCTCTTTCTCATGCAGGTGCTATTGGTGTTGATGAAGTAGAACGGACAGTAGATACGACCAATTATGCGACGGGGGACTTTCAGATAGTTGGTGGTGCTAATGCGGGGGCTATGACATTAATTGTTACTGCAAATACGCTAGCAGATGCCGCCGTGCTTCTTACCTTACCAGGTGATGCTGTATTTGAAGTTGGCCAGGCTGTAAGGGCTGAATATCTGTTCGCAACCGGTGTTGATGACTTAGGCGGTGGACAGGTCAGGATTAATTTTACTACACCTCTGATAATGGATTATGCGGCATTAACACCTGTCAATGCAATTGAACTTGTTGGCGCTGCGGCCTCTGCCAGCCTCAATGTTAATGCTAGTGCAGGTGATAGTTTGATTTACCTGGATAATTTAGCAGGTAGCTTTCCTGATGCGGGAATTGCAACTACGAGTTTAGTTGTTATCGAATCGGGTACTGCAAATATGGAAGTGCGCCGACTTGCCACGCTGTCTGAAGTAACCCTTGACTTACCGACCTATGCAGATTATTCCACGGGTACTGTACTTGAACTCATTAATATGGGGGATGCAACGTCAACCGTTTTGAATCCGCCCCCATCGACAATCGCGAATACCGAAATTGAATTTGATGTGGATAACATTGAGCACATGGCTGCCGGTATGCAGGTGGATGTCGCGGGTGTTGCTGCGGTAATTGATAGTGTGGACAGAGTGAATTCACGCATCACTTTGCAAGCCGCGCTTGCGGCAATTCCTGGCGCTGGTGTAGTGATAACCCCCAATGAAAAACGGCTAACTGCAAATATTGATGCGGGTAGAGTTGTTCTGTCGCTTGATAATCGTCTTGCGCTAGCGGCAGATGATGTTTTACGTATTGGTACTGGTGCGAATGCAGAGTATGTGACGATAGCCTCTGTTAGTGGCAATCGTGATGTGGCACCTGATAGTGGAACGGTTATTTTAACGGCTCCTGTACAACAGGTATTTGCTACGGGTATTACCGTTGTAAAACAGCAATTGCCTACGGTTGATTTAACACGACAGCCTGCAATAACGGTTCTTGCTGCGAATAGTGAAGTAGATACTTTATATGTAAACGATGGAGTGAATTTTGCAGCAGCGGAAATTATACGGGCAACATTGTCTTCAGGTGCGGTTTACTTTCACGAAATAAGTGGTGTCGATACTACCTTGCAACCACGTGAATTAACTGTAAATGCAGTAGAGTCCCTCAACTTTAGTCATGAAGCCGGTAGTGAATTAGTAGAACGCGAAGAGTTGTTTAATATAGTTGCATTAGATCGAGGTGACTGGGGGAATCGACTACAGATTTCGGTAGAAAACCTGCAGTCATCTTTGGTGCAGGCAGAACTTGATACTGCGAATGGTCTGAACCCGGTTATCTCATTAAGTAACTATACCAATATTGAAGTGGGTAGTGTGCTGGAGTTTTTTCATCCAGATAGCGGTGATCAATTAGGTGAACCTGCAAAAGTGATTGGCGTTGATAGATCTGCGGGAGAAGTTGAGCTTGCTGCAATTCTTCATGCCGATATTATTACGGCGCATAATTTACTGGTAGATAGTGTTATTGTTAGATCAAGTGAATTTGTAATAAATGTATTTTTATTGCAGCGTCCAGATCCTGCCATTCCTTCGCGTAACCGTACGGTTATAGATAGTGAAAGTTTTGTTGTAACCATGGATCCAAGACATAGTCGTTATATTCACAAAGTTATAGGCACAACATGGGCCGCGGGTAGTGAAAATGATGATGATGGAAATTCATTACGATTGTGGGATCAACGTTCAGAAGGTGAGTCCAGTTTTATTCGAATTCGTGATATAGCCGCGGGTAATAACGCGCTACTTGAAAGTATTCGCCTGGGGCCAGAAATACTGCTAGACGAACTTGATAATGGCCAGATGCAGGCAGCGAGGTTACCCCTTAGCAGGGGCAATGATGGATTTGACAGTATTATAAATGTTGCCCAGGGCGATAATATTTACCTGGGTGTTAACAGTGATGAGCCACGCTTGCGTACGGGTATTCATGCGCTGGGTAATATCCAGGATATTTCTATTGTCGCTATTCCGGGGCAGACTACGGTTGCGGTACAACAGGCACTAATTAATCATTGTGAGAATGATCGTTATCGTTTTGCTGTACTGGATGCACATGCACCTAATCGAGATACCCTGGTCGATGTACAGACCCAGAGACAAAGCTTCGATAGTAAGTACGCTGCTTTATATCATCCGTGGTTAACAATTCCAGAGCCGCTACCTTCAAATATAGCCACAATTCAACAAATGCCTGTACCACCCAGTGGTCATATGATGGGGATTTATGCTCGTACGGATAATACCCGAGGTGTGCATAAAGCACCGGCTAATGAAGTTGTACGAGGTATCACGGGGTTAACTCGAAGTCTGAATAAACGTGAGCAGGATATTCTTAATCCGTTTCCCAGAAACATAAATGTAGTCAGGGATTTTCGTGATAATAATCGTGGAATTCGTGCCTGGGGTGCACGCTGCATAACCAGTGACAGTGATTATAAATATGTAAATGTACGCAGGCTGATGATCTTTCTTGAAGCATCTATAGACCGTGGATTGCAGTGGGTGGTGTTTGAACCAAATGCAGAACCATTGTGGGCGCGAGTACGTCGATCAATTTCAAACTTTTTAAATGTTACATGGCGTAATGGTGCATTAGAAGGCACGACACCTGAGCAGGCATTTTTTGTTAAATGTGATCGAACCACGATGACACAAACCGATATAGATAATGGTCGCCTGATTTGTGAAATTGGAGTAGCACCGGTGAAGCCAGCAGAGTTCGTAATAGTGCGGATTGGTTTATGGACTGCGAGTAATGAATAAGAAGATAAACAAACCCCGAAATTAAATTATATGTAACAGGAACTGGCTGGAGGACATTAATTATGCCATTAGATAAACGTTTAGATCCGTTTCGTGCTTTTAATTTTGTTGTTGATATAGACAATACATCGATCGCAGGTTTTAGTGAAGTTGCAGGTTTAACTGCTGAAGGTGATCCTGTGGAATACCGCGAGGGTTCGGATAAGGAAAATCATGTGCGTAAACTGGCTGGGCTACGCAAGTATGCCAACCTGACCTTTAAGCGTGGTTTTACAAAGGACGACACCTTATGGCGCTGGTATACCGCAATAGAGAATGGTGAAAATGACCGGCGTGCAATTTCGATTACGTTGATGGATGAAGAGCATAAGCCTGTCATACGCTGGAATGCTGAGGGTGCCTGGATCAATAAAATTGAAGGTCCAAGTTTAAATGCTACCGGTAACGAAGTTAGCATTGAGAACATGGAAGTTTGTCATGAAAAACTCGTTCTCGAATTGGTTGGCTAGACAATGACTGAATACCTACGTCCTGGTGCTTATACTGAAAGGGTAGATGCCGCGCAATCTAATCAGTTACTGTTGCGTAGCGATGTACCTGCTTTTGTTGGTATCGCTGAAAAAGGGCCACTTGATAAACCCGTGCCTGTTGAATCATTCAGACAGTTTCAGGCGCACTTTGGCGGTTTTATCAAAGCCGGTTACCTTGCTTTTAGTGTGCGCGCTTTTTTTGATAATGGAGGCAGGCGTTGCTGGATTGTGCGCGTTGCTGCGCGTAGTTTTGGAAGTGAATATGGAGCTCAAGCACGTACTGCTCGATTTCAGGTAAATGACACACAAGGAGTCGCTGTCTGGTCTATTCAGGCTTCTAGTGAAGGCAGTTGGGGAAACAAGCTTGAAGTCGCTTTGTCAGAAGAGCACCATGGTGACACTTCTATTGCACCTGGTGGCATCTCTCCTTTTTATGCACAGGTGAATTGTACCGCTGGTTTTGAACGCGGTAGTCTTGTACTGATTAGTCAAGATGATTTCACTGGAGGGGTAGAAAATTTTATCCGTGTTATCAGCTTTGTTGATGAGCAGCAACATCGACTTTACTGGCAGCATCCTCAACCCGGCCAGGGTTTGGTTTATGATCAGGTGTTAACTGAAGTAGATGTAAATCGACCTGCTCGTATTAGCAGTGTCACTTACCGGTTACTGGTGAAGTCTCAAAGTCGATTGATTGCCAGCTACAGTCAGTTGAGTCTGATTCCTGAACATCAAAACTATGGGCCAACATTACTGGTTTCTTATCAGGCGGGTTTGCAAAACAAGTTTGATGATCAGATTGCTAAAGTTCCAGATTCAATTGCTATTGTACCTCTGCAAACTTCGTACACAACCATTCCCAATAGATTAAATGTTAATGGTCTGGAATTGAATCGTTTAAGTCAGGGGCAGGATGGTTTGAGTATTTTGTCTCAGCAGGATTTTATTGGTGAAGATTTTTCTCAGCAAGACTCTGATAGTCAGCAGTTGAAAAAAAATCGAGGCATTGAAACGCTAAATCAGGTTGATGAAGTGACGCTTCTGGCAGTGCCAGATATCGTCATACAGCCCCAGGCCGAAGTTGTTTATACACCCTTAGATTCGCCACAGTTTAACCCTTGTGTGTCATGTCCGCCAGCTGCAGAACTAAAACGTAAATTTCTAATACCTTCAAGGGGCATAGAGTCGCCACCTGAATTTAGTGATGAGCAAATTTTTCAGGTGCAGGCAGCGATGGTGTCACACTGTGAAGTACGTGGAGATCGTTTTGCGGTAATAGATCCACCATATCATATTGCTAACAACGTGCGCTCGGGGATTGCTGAAATTCAGGCATGGCGAAATCGTTTTGATAGTCACTACGCAGCGATCTACTATCCCTGGCTGAAAGTTATTGATCCTGATGCAATCGGTACGGTACGTATGATTCCACCCTCGGGTCACGTGCTCGGTCAATATGCTTCACTGGATAATGAAATCGGCGTGCACCGTGCACCTGCCAATCGGGCGTTGCAGTGGACTCAGGATTTAAGCCTGCACACAACCTATGGTCAACAGGAAATACTCAATCCGATGGGTATTAATGTTTTGCGAAGTGAAAAGGCACGTGGTATTCGAATTATGGGGGCACGAACTGTATCGGCTGATCCGGATTGGCGTTATATCAATGTAAGGCGATTGATGATTATGATTCGTCGTAGCTTGAACATTATATCTCAATGGGTTGTGTTTGAGCCAAATAATGTTACTACGCGCAATAAATTTCAGGTAGCAATTAGTAGTTATTTAATCGCTTTATGGGGACGAGGAGCTTTAACAGGTGAGCTTCAGGAGCAAGCTTTTTTTGTTAAGTGTGACGAAGAAAATAATCCGGATTATCAACGAAATAATGGTCAATTAGTAGCGGAAATTGGTGTGGCACCCAGTATACCTTTTGAGTTTGTAATTCTTCGTGTTGGTTTGCAGGGGAACGAATTAAATATTAGTGAAATTATGGGGGTCGCTTCGGTGGCATAAATATTATGACAACTGGAAAACGAGAGGATCCCGCTACAGCTTTTAACTTTGTAATTAATCTAATGGATTCGGCTTCATCTACCGGTGAAGCAATTACTACTATAGCAATTAACACATTAACAGAAAGTATTGATGCGGGTTTTAATGAGTGTTCAGGTTTGGAAATGACTCTTGATGTAGAGGAGTACCAGGAAGGAGGTAATAACGGCACAGTGTTGAAGTTTCCCACAAGAATGCAGTGGGGGAAACTGGTGTTGAAAAAAGGCATTCTTAAAAACCACGACCTATGGGACTGGATATATGGATTTGCAGAGGGGAAAGTCGTGCGCAAGGACGGTTTAATTACTTTGTTAGGGGAAAAGGGACTGACGCATACGGTATGGAAATTTAAACGCGGTTTGCCGGTTAAATATAGTGGGCCGCAATTGAATGCACAGCAAAATGCACTGGCCTTTGAGTCGATAGAAATAGAGCATGAGGGGTTGGAACTAATGACAGGTGCTAGCGGACTGGCTTCAGCAATTAACAGTGCAGCTGAGGGTATTGGCAGTTTGTTTTGAAATTAGGATAGCGATATGCAAATAATTATTGAAGAAGTAGTCAGCCGTATACGAACAATGAATGCAGGTGCAGGAATGTCAGCGGAAACACTGAGTAATATTGTGGCAGCTGTTGTTGATGCAGTCGAGCAACAACAGAAACACAGTGACAATGTTAATGAAGAACTCTCTTTACGCAACTACCAGCAGCGTAATCGGCCCTGGAATTTGTAATTAAATTATTAGTACTAATCACTTAGAGTTATAGATGATTTGAAGGATTAAATAAAAATGTCTATGAGTAATACAAAAGCAAAAATTTTTGCTGACTGGGGTGGCGGAAAAACAAGAAACTATGATGTCAAGATTAACCCCAAAGAATTTTCTCTAGAGAAAAATCTACAGTATGGCGAAATAAATATTCCTGGCCTGGATGCACCATTGCAGCAATTTGTTCGGGGTCAGGCGGAAAAGCTTAGCGTAGAATTATTTTTTGATAGCACTGAAAATGGTATGGGTAAGGGTGCAACACCTGTTACCTTTCAAACGGATCAAATTTACAGACTTGCCAAAATCGAAGACAGTAGTCATGCACCACCAATTGTTACATTTAGCTGGGGTAAAATTTTTCCAGGATCCTGTTTGAATTGTAAAAATGAATCGAGTGAAAATGAAAATCTGGCAAGTGCTAATCAGGCGCGTAATACTTTTGTAGGTATTGTTGAAAGTGTACGTCAACAATTCACACTATTTAGTTCCGAAGGCATACCACTCAGAGCAACCTTAACACTGGTGCTGAAAGAGTTTCGTACCCTCGATGAGCAGCTAACTCAACTACACCTTAACTCACCAGATCGCACTCATAGTCACCCACTAAGTAGCGGTGAAACATTGTCAAGTCTCGCGGGGCTTTATTATGAAGACGCCAGTCGTTGGCGCTTTATTGCACGTAAAAATGGCATTACTGATCCTCGGCGCTTGCATGTGGGTAATATCCTTACGGTGCCTGCAATTGATTAAATTAAGTTAATAAATAAAAAAATTACTGGTAGATAAATTATGGTATCAACAGTTAAACAAAAACCTGCCACTTTGGATAAATTATCAAAGTCTTTGCGTGGGTTTTATGTGCCGCAATTTGAAATTAAAGTGGAAGGTGTGGGTTTACCACAAGATGTGATGCGTGATGTTATTGAGCTTACCTATGAAGATGATCTCGATAAGATGGATAGCTTTCAGATTACGGTGAGTAATTGGGATGAGGCTGCAAAAAAATATAAGTACATAGGCTCCGAACCGAGTTCTTTATCCGGTGCTGATAACAATGAAAAAACTGAAAATGGCAGTAATAAAACTGTTCGATATGAATTGTTTGAACCGTGTAGTAAAAAAGTTCAAATAAAAATGGGATATCTGGGTGATTTAAAAAATATGATGACAGGATTTTTTACTACCATGGAACCAACATTTTCTCCCAGTGCAGCGGCGACTTTGAATGTACGAGGCATAAATGTATTACAGCGTTTTCGCACCAAGAAATACAATGATTTTTTTGAAAAAAAAACCCCCAGTGAGATCGCGGAACTAGTTGGTAAACGTCGTGATAAAGGATTAAAAGCTCTACGTTTACCGGTAAAGATTGTTATAGAAAAAAGTGCCAAAGCTGATGAGACGAAGTTGCAACACCTCGCACAACGCAATGAATATAGTATTGATTTTTTGTGGAAACTCGCACGACGACAGGGATATGTAGTGACTATGCTCGAACAGAAAGATGCCAAGTCTGAATTACAAATCAGGTTTGGTCCATCTGAACAAGGTAAGCCTTCGACTGAAGCGATGTATGAGCTAAAGCTTGGCCAATCTTTGATTGATTTTAAACCACGTATCACTACAGCAAACCAGTTTAAGTCAGTCACGGTTAATGGTTGGGATCGAAGTCGCCAACGCATGATTACAGGCAAAGCAAGCTTTGACGATAAAAAGATGAAGAGATTGAATGCGGATCTTAATTATCTATTGTGTATGTGTGATGCACGGGAAGAGCTAGTGGTTGATGAGCCCGTATTTAACAAGAAACAGGCAAATGAACGAGCTAGAGCTTTACTGCTCGATCAGCAGAAACAAATGGTTAAGGTTAGTGGCACAACCATAGGTTTACCTTTATTAAAAGCGGGTAGCAAGGTGCATATATCTAACGTGGGTGCACGCTTAAGTGGTGATTATTTCATCACAAAAACCAAACACGTTTTCAACGACAGTGGCTACATCACCAAATTTGATGCGCGGCGTGAAACGATAACTGAACCGGAGAAGACACGCTCATGCAAAACTTAACTAATGGCATCACAATCGGAAGAGTAACCAATAATTTTGATAAGGACGGACAAGCTCGAGTGGAGGTTGAATTTACCTCATTGGGAAAAGATTCACCTAAACGTTGGTGTAGTGTTGCATCAGCATCGGCCGGTGGTGATCGAGGTATATTTTTTATGCCTGAAAAAGGTGATGAAGTACTGGTGGCTTTTGATCAGGGTGATTTTGACCATGCCTTCATTGTGGGTTACCCGTGGAACCCGGTACAGATGCCACCCTCATCTCATCCTGGTGAACGCATGATTCGCTCCAGGGAAGGTCATACGATTCGATTTGTTGATTCAGCCGGTGGTGGTGGAGATCATGGTGCACTTATTGTTGAAGATGCACATGGTAATAAGATCGTTATGAGCAATGGTGTAATGACGATTAACGCCAAAGTGCACCTGAATATTAATGCTAAAACGATGACGATTATGGGTAGGCCTGTGAGTCCGCTGGGAGGTGCAATTTAAATGGCGATTGAACAGACAGATGACGGTTTTAATATTGAGATACCTTTGCCAGATGAGTTGAAGGCGTTTTTAAAAAAACCACGATGTGCGGAAATCTCATTACCGGAGCCAGGTAGTGTATCGTTAAATTTACCAAGTGGTGGAACAATAAAAGGTATAGGGGATATTACTAAAGGTATTCCTACAGACTGTTCTCTGAATGTTTCTTTAATGTTGCAGCTTGGCCCGATCCTGGCCAACCTGGAATGTTTTATTCGTGTATTGAAATTAATCAAGCCGTTAATCGATGTGATTAAAGGATTACCATTCCCACCGGTAAAAGCCATTGCGGATTTCGGTGAAGCAGCCGCCGATGTGGTGGAGTGTATCGTCAAGTTCACCACACCTGCCGGTATGATTCCGTTTGTGAAAGACATCCTTTGCCTGATTATCCGAATCCTTAGTTGCATGCTCGACCAGATGAACAGTCTGGTGTCATTAATGGAAAATCTAAGCCTCAGTTTTGCTGCCGCAGATGGTAATGCTGTTGAGCAGGAATTAATTAAATGCGCCCAGGATAATGCACAACGTTCTGCTAATGCCCAATTGCAGTCAGTGGAGCCGGTGATGGTGATCATGGAAATTGCTGCACCCATTTTTGAAATTGCACAGGTCGGTCCTATAGAAATTCCGACCCTTGGAAATGTAGAAGGTGTTGAGCAAATGCGTACGTTTATAACCACCATGGAAGGTTTTGTAGAGACACTGGAACTGGTGGCGGACGGTTTGGGAGGTTGTGATTAATGACCAGTCAAAATAGAGAGTATTTGGGTATAGGCTGGAAGTTTCCCTTGCAGGTGGATGCAGGTGGTGCAATTGCATCCTCACGTTTCGAGCAGAGTATCGAAGAGTCAATTTATATGATTTTGGCAACGGCTAAAGGTGAACGCCTGATGCAGTCAAATTTTGGATGTGGTATTCACGATATCGTTTTTTCTCCAAATAATCCTTCAGTAGTGGCTTTGATTGTTGATGCGACGCGTAAGGCACTGGTTGCCAGTGAACCGCGAATTGATGTGTTAACCATCGATGCACAAACCAGCGAAGCTCAGCAAAACCTGTTGATCATTCGCATTAATTATCGAGTAAGAGCAAATAATACGATCGAGAATCTGGTTTATCCATTTTACATCACGGAGGGGAGCTAGTTATGCCTTTGCAGGATCACTTACCCGTTATTGATGATCGAGCTTATGACACTATTGTTAATGAGGCGCGCTCCAGAATTCCTCGTTACACACCGGAGTGGACTAATTTAAATGAATCTGATCCCGGCATAACGATGATTGAGCTGTTTGCATGGATGACAGAAATGCAGATTTATCGTTTAGCACAAGTGCCTCAGCTCAATTATTTAAAATTTCTTGAGCTTATTGGCATTGAATTAGAGCCGGCCAAAGCAGCCACTGCAAAATTAAGTTTTCCGGTGCTGCCGACATACGGTAAGGATATTACGATTGTACCGGCAAAAACCCAGGTCAGTACTGAGGAGTCGGATGAAGAAGGCCCGGTTATTTTTGAAACTGATAAGGCGCTTACCGTTATACGCAGCAGCTTGTTGAATTTGCTGATTGATGATGGTTTTAATTATCGTGATGTCAGTAATGAAAACCTGGATGCCTCGGAGAGTTTTCAGCCCTTTGGTTCTACGGCTGTTCGAGATAACAGTTTTATGTTGGGTTTTGATAAAGAATTACCTGAGGCCACAATCCACCTGACTGTATGGGTGCCGATTGTTGAAAATGATATCGTCGTTAGTCAATGCTTTAGCGACACACCGATAATTAATTCAAGCAAACTTGTTTGGGAATTTTGGAATGGTCGTGAGTGGACAGGTTTAAATCTTTTAAAAGATGAAACCAGTGGCTTAACGCGCTCAGGAGATATTCTGTTAAAAGGGCCTGCCAAGGGTTTGATGGCGGCGCAAACTTTTGCGGATCTTAAAATTGATCGTTTCTGGATTCGCCTGAGAATTGACAGCAGTGGCTATGATACGGCTCCAAAAATTATTACTATTCGTACAAATACCACAAGTGCTACACAGGCTGAAACATTTGAATTTGAGGTGCTAGGCGGTAGTAACGGTGAAATTGATCAGCAACTTAGTTTGCGTTACTCGCCAGTTATAGCCGGCTCATTAACACTGGAAGTGGATGAAGGCCCAGGATATCAAGCGTGGCAGGAAGTCGTTGATTTTTTTGGCTCAGGAGGTGATGACCCACATTTTGTTTTAAATCGAGCGACTGGAGAAGTTCGCTTTGGTGATGGGACAAATGGTCGAGTACCAGTGGCAAATGCAAATAATCGCAGCAATATACGTGTTGTTGTCTACAGAGTTGGCGGGGGCAAACGCGGTAACACTGGCGCTAACAAGATTAATACGTTACTTGATTCATTGGATGGTATTGAAGCCAATGCCGTTAGCAATTTGTTTGCCGCTGCGGGGGGGGCAAACGAAGAAACCCTTGATGCAGCAATAAAACGTGCCCCACAAGCGATAAAAAGCCGTGATCGTGCAGTGACGGCAGAAGACTATGAAGAGCTGGCTATTCGTTCGACTAATATTGCACGCGCTAAAGCCTTACCACTTTATCACCCCAGTTATGCAGAAGTTGAGGTGCCGGGTGTGGTGACAGTCGTGGTTGTTCCGGATGTGGAAGGGGCATCGCCGGTACCCAGTGAAGGTACTCTACAAACCGTGTGTGCATTTTTAAATCAGCGGCGTTTATTAACCTCTGAGCTATTTGTAACTGGGCCTAGCTATAAAACAGTCGTTGTGCGTGTTGAGTTGATTGTAGATGATAAAGCGGATCTGGCAGAAATAAAATCACGTTCTCTAGAAAGTCTAGAGCTCTACTTTCACCCAATAACGGGTGGAGAGGGCAGTGATCCTGAAAGGAGTATTGATGACCCTGAACGTAGTGGTGGTGGTTGGCCATTTGGTGGAGAAATATATTATTCACTATTATATCGCCGTCTTTTATTTACAGGTGTTAAACGTATTGCCTCATTAATAATTGAAGTGAATGGTGTCGAATATCCTGAATGTCAGGATGTCATCATTGGTGAAGGAATTTTACTCACCAATGGTAATCATGACGTGCAGGTAAATTATGAGGTGAGTAGATGAATCGTTTCAGTCATGCGGCCTATTTACCTCCAGCAAGTAAGCCTCCACACGATCCAAAACAATTGCCACTTAATAATAAAACAGGCTGGCGAATTGCTTACTCTGAAAATATTGAAACGAATAATCAAGGCTCCTTAAGTTTAAAATTAAAACTAGAGTCTACTCGTTCTTTAAACGAAAGCAGTGGTTCTATGGCTGGTTTGTTATTGCCAAAATATTTAGTTTACAGTAGAAATTTTGGTGTGTTGTTACTTGACAGGGTTAATGCAAAACTGAAAAAAATGGATCTCTGTACCTGCAGTTTTGTCACTGTTCCCTATACAGGTGGAGTAGGTGCTGGCCCCAGAGAGTTTAATGATCCAGCAGCGATTGCTATTTGTGGTGATAATTTATTAGTAGCGGATAAAGGCAATAATCGAATTGCTGTATACAGTTTACTGGGTTTTTTACTGAGAGGTTTTTGGCGGCCACCTGCTAGTGAATTAACACAGGAGTGGACGCCAAATGATATTAGCATTTCAAAAGATCGAAAAGTACTGGTGGCTGATCCTGCGAATGGTTGCGTTCATGTGTTTAATTTTGCGGGACACTGGCTAAGGGCTATCCATGGAGTAGGGGTGGTTGAATCTATAGCGGTTGATCTGGAAAATACGTTGTATGTGGTATCTAGTGGTGTTCTTCACATTAAAGTATACAGTTTAAATAATGGAGAAAAATTATCTGAAATTACAGATGTAAATGAACTTAAAAATAACTTCTGCCGAACAGATATAGAAGTTAATGCTGAAGGTCTTGTTAACCTGGGAGCAATTTGTGCTTTATATAATACAGGTAGCGTAGAAGCCGCTAAGCCTGCCTGGTTTAATAGCAGTGGTAAGCTGGTACCTGCACCGGTTCCATCAATAAGTATGTATGAACAGAGCGGAGTAATCTACACAAAAGCAATTGATAGTAGTTTGTATCGATGTCAGTGGGATCGACTGGTTATGCTTGCTGATATGCCCGAAGGAACAAGGGTAAAAATTTCTACATTCAGTTCAGAGACTGAACTAAGTGAAGCACAGATTAAATTACTGGCAGAAAAAAACTGGTTAACCAGGCAGTTGGTTTTTCCGGGTGATAAAAATAAATCTAATTCTGATTACTTGATTCGTTCAGAACCTGGCAGGTTTTTATGGTTAAGAATTGAAATGACCAGTGATGGTGTTACAACACCTGAAATTACAAATCTACAACTGGATTTTCCACGTATTAGTCTTGCTCGTTACTTGCCAGCAGTATTTAGTGAAGAGCCCCAATCTACCGATTTTACGGATCGTTTTCTGGCTGTGTTTGATCGTGGTTTTCGTCAGATTGAAACGACTATTGATAATATGGCGAGTTTATTTGATCCCATGTCAACGCCAGCAGCAGCGGGTAAAAAAGATTTTCTATCCTGGTTGGCATCGTGGATAGGTGTAGTGCTAGACCGACAGTTACCATTGAGTACACGGCGTAATCTGGTGAAAAATGTCGCTCGTCTATACCAGTGTCGAGGCACTTTAAAGGGCTTGCGAAGCATGCTTGATTTATACCTGGGGTTTGCATCGAGACAGTGTGCAGTCAAAGCGGACTGTAGACCCTGTAGCACTAAGCCAGCTTACCAATGGCAGCCACCATTACTTGTTCTTGAACATTTTGCTTTACGTCGTTGGTTATTTGTTGGTAGTTCGCGACTGGGTGAACAGGCAAAGTTGTGGGGACAGAAAATTGTTAATCGCAGTCAGTTAAGCGGGCCGAATGTTGACGGTAATGCACAGTTTGGTGTGACGCAATTAAATACGCGGCAAGATCCGTTGCGTGATCCCTTTCATGTTTATGCGCACAAATTTTCAGTGTTTCTTCCGGCGTGGGTTGGTCGTATAGAAAGCTATAAAAAAACCATTGCTCGTGTGATTAATGCAGAAAAACCTGCACATACTCAACACGATATTATTTATGTTGAACCAAAATTTCGAATTGGTTTTCAGTCGATGATTGGTTTCGATTCAGTTATTGGTTGTTATCCCCAGGGTGTTGTTCTGGAACAAACAAGGCTAGGTAAGGCAAGCGTGATATCTGAGCAGGACTATGCCAATCGTAGTTTAAGTATTGGTAGTAAATCAAGAATTGGTTTAAACACACAATTTCGCTAGTTAACTTAGTTAAATGTAGTTGAATTATTATGTAAAAAATTGAAGTTATTAAAACAGTTTTATTAACAAGGAAAAAATAAGAGGGTTGTCACTAATGGCTACCAAAATTAAACAAGATTGTCATAGTTGCGATGCTGAAAGTTACACACGCAACAACTACTTTACCGGCAAGTTAATGGTAGAGCGAGATTTCACTGATGAACAGCATTATTTTATGGAAAAAATGCGCCTGCATCATCAACGTCTGCACGGCAGTGGTGTGGTATGTGGTCTACAACTTACTTCGCATAATGAAGGTTGTGATGATAGATATATTTTTCTACAGCCGGGCAGTGCAGTTGATTGTTGTGGTAAAGATATATTAGTTGCCGATACAGATACTATCGATCTTTATGGGTTCCCGGTAATGCAACAATTACTCGAATCCATATCTGAAGCGGATGTAGATCCAGGTGGTGCTGGTCAGGACATTGCGGGTTCATATACTTTGCAACTTTGTATAAAGTATCGTGAATGTCCTGGTGAGGATATTCCGGTTTTATATGATGAATGTGGATGCGATGATACACAATGCGCGCCTAACCGTATTCTTGAATCATATGAAATAGATTTGATTATTGATCCGGAAACCGTTCCTACACAAATACAGCAGCCAGCTCTAGAATGGAATAGCACGATTAATGTGGCACATGCTGAGCAAGTTTATTTAGATGAAGCGAGAAAACGCCTGTATGTTATGACGGCGGATGATGATGGCATTTTATATCAAATCAGTACAGATAATTTTAATGTTGAAGCTTCATTTGCATTGCAGAGACGTGGCCTTGCATTGACCGTAAATGAAACGGGAACTGAACTTTATGTGGTTGTGGCAAACGATGGTGGAATAAGTGCAGGCGATGCAGAGCTATGGGTTTTTGATGTTACAGGCACAAACCTGGCAACTGCACCAGAACGTGAAGCAATAATTAATAACTCAAATAATTCTACCGCTTCGGTGAAGTTAATTGCAGATGGTCGTTTATCCATATTGTTTCATAGTGGTGGGCGCCTGGGTTTATGGGATACAGGATTAGCTGCTCCAATGGACCCACTTCAAACACTGGATTTAGGCGTTGATCTGTACGGACTAGAACGGGGCTCTGGAACTGAAATTATTTACAGTGCCGAACCCGGTAGTGTGAATATTCATCAGTTCGATGTTAATGCGGCAGATTTTTCACCAACATTAATTAATGGTGCCGTTGATGCACTGGTTGATAAAGTTAGTCGAGTAGTACCTGTTTTATCTACCGCCACTGATTTATTGATAGTACTTGATGAGGTTAATCACGGCCTGAGACTTGTTGATCCGGATTCAGGGGGAAGTACGCTTGGTGTGGTTTCGTTAGGTACTGATTATCAACCTGTTGATGCAGTGGTAAGTAGTGGTGGGCATTGGGCTTATGTGCTGGTTACAGATGGTAATGATGATTTTATACAAAGTATTAATTTAAGTAGTTTACGCCAGGGAAATGCAGTGTCAGCGTCAACACCGGTTAAAACGGGAAGCGTTTCACTGGGCGTTGTAATTACAAGTAGCGCAGAACGTTTGTTTGTACCCTTTATTGATGATTTAACTATAAACAATGCGGGTGGCGTAGCGGTAATAGATATTAATGAAGCTGATTGTCTCAGTTTATTATGGCAAGAAGATTGTCCATCCTGTGAAACATCCGATTGTCTGGTTTTGGCGACGATTGAAAATTATAGTCCTGGATTTCGTTTACTAGATCAATCAATTCCCGCCTCTGATCCAATAACTGATTTTGCTAATGGTTTATCGCGTATTAACAATAGATTGGGTCGTAAACTATTGCCCAGCACAGAAGCGATTACTGAAGCATTGGAATGTGTAATAGAGAATTGTTGTGGTGGTTCTTCGGGAGGCGTACAGGGGCCACCCGGTTTGCCTGGGCTTCCCGGTGCAGATGGTGCAGATGGATTACCTGGTGCTGATGGTGTAGCGGGTTCAGATGGTGTAGATGGTCGTAGCATTAGTCGAGTAGATGTTTCTATGGTTCCCTGTGATGAACCGGCAAAGGCTGAGGTTACAGTAATTGCAAATGAGTTATCACTTTTGCTGGAGTTGCCCGGTAACTGTAATCCCGATTTAGCACATTTGTGTAATATGAACTGGTTTCACAATAATGTTTATTCAGTAGAAAAATTTAACGAATTTGTTTCTCCAGAGGATGACCGGTTTTACCGTTTTCAGGTTCGATTCGATAAACAGGTATGGGCTGATGATCTACATCGTAATAGTATAAAAGTAATGAGTACCCTGTTAAATACAACAGATACTTACAGTACAACTGAGCTAGTTACATTTATTCGTCCAGGCAGGTATCACTCAGCAAATTGTGCGCTGGAGAGTTTTGAGGCGCTTAAAAAATCTAAGCCAGAAGATCCGTATGAAAAATTTGTAAATGGAGTGGCGATTGATGTTAACAGGCTAGGGTTGGATCAGCTTATTAAACACGGTTTTATTGTACGGTTTTTTATTAATGGTGACTTTATACGTGATGAGAAAAACAGATCAGCTGATCTAAATCATTTATCTTTGTGGCTAAATAATAGAGACCCTTCACAACCAACCGCTAAATTAACAGGTAATGGAATTCCAGGTGGTGAGTTTGTGAGCTGGTTTACAGTTTCAAGAATAGGTGGTAGTACAAATCCGATTGGAACAATTGGTCTTGATGATATAACAGATAATTTACCCACGGATACTAATGTGGGTATTGGTACGGGTACCGTAGGGATTGCGGACTCTGGAAGGGTCAGAATTAATCGAGCAAGTATAGAAGAGTTAGTATCAATAAAAGGCGTAGGGCCAGAACTAGCTGAAGCGATAATAAATGCACGCTCCGTTAAGCCAATTTATGATGAAAAAGCATTAATGAAAATACCCGGTATTGGTAAAAACCTGATGACAAAAATGCGTAACAATATAACTTTTGATGACGGAGAATAATCATGTCCAGGACTATTAGTGAAGTCGATAATAATTGTCGACAACCTGAATATAAAACAACATGTTGTCCTGACTGTGGTGCGCTTGAATGTTTGTGCCGGCCACGATTTTTTGCAGGGCAATTGCTCAGTGAACAGGATTTGAATCGTCTTGATCAATACATAAAAAATAAAAACCGGTTACATAATCGCAATCAGCATGGTTGGGGTGTTGTTAATGGTTTAAAGGTTTTATGTGACCCCTGTGGTGAGGTGAAGGTCACCGAAGGTTATGCGCTTGACCCCTGTGGTGATGATATTGTGGTATGTGAGGATGTCAGGGTTAACATATGTGAGTTAATCCGAAAATGTAAGCAGGCAGAAAAACAGCCTGATTGTAATCCATTTTACCAGCCACCGAATACAAACTGCGATGATATTGAAGAGAAATGGGTGCTGACAATTAAATATCAGGAGCAGGCAAGTAGAGGCGTTACTGCATTACGAGGTAATAACCGTAATAGTTATAGTTGTTCATGTGGTGCTGCCAAAGGAATTACAACCGCATGTACATGTGGTGATAATGTTTCAACAAAGCCCGCTTTTAACAATGCTATCTCAAACAGAAAAAAACGGGGTGTACCAGCAGAATGTGAAGCAACTGTTATCTGTGAAGGTTTCAGCTTTGGTGTATATAAAAAGCCACTAGATAAAGAAGATAAGAAAGACGATGGGCGTTTAGTAGCATTTGAAGGTGCGTTCTGGGAAACATTTAACTGTTGTGCTCAGCCGTTAATGGATACCATACCACCGATGCCTGATTTGACAAATGGCAATGATAATATAGTTCAACTTGCAATTGATGTATCAAAATGGTGTTGCCGATTCCGTGAAAACCTTTTGAATTATTACCTGACACACCCACATACATCATGTGAAGTTATTGATCACCTGCGGGCTATTAACTGTCCAAATATAAATAGTCCAAATACGTTTATTCTAGATTTCATTCGCTCTTTTTTACAACTACTAGAGGCCTGGGCTGAGGGTTTGAAAAACTGCTTCTGTCTGGCATTAATGCCAGGGCCACCACAGGTGACCTGTGATACGCGCGTGCCTCTGGCAACGGTTCGAATTCGTGCAAGAGATTGTAAAATATTAAGTATTTGTAACTGGACAAGTGAGCGAAAAGTCATGATTAGTTGGCCTGCTATGACTTACTGGTTGGGTATTGTACCTATTGGTGATTTTATTCGTGAGCTACTGGAAAGGTTATGCTGTAATTCTCTGTTAGGTATTTTTGATGATGTAATTGATAGAACTAAAAAGCCTGGAAATATTGATGATGATACGGGAGTTGGAACAACTGCAGGAAATAATGTAGAAACAGAGGCTGCTGCGGCACCGTTTAATGAAGCCGTTGATTTTACAAATTCTATGCACCTTGCGTCCGGGGCGCTTGCTTCAAGGTTTAGTTTGAATTTGAGTGAAAAAGTAGATGGTATTTCCAGTATTGTGGACAGTGTTATGAAACGTGGAGATACACCATTGGATCTGTCTTCTGTTTTAAATTCAGTTTCACCTCGATTTAAATTGCCAGAGAATAACAAAGGTATTTCAGATGTTGAAGCAAAAAATTTACCATTTCTTGTATTATCAGAAGTGATGGTGAAACCAGTGCTAAGTAATGTGTTAGGTAATGAGCAGGCGGCAGCGCGAATTAAAGAGTTCCAAAGGGGTCTCTACGCTAAAAAAACTGTAAGTAAAAAAACCATGGATGATGATGCCATTAGCGAAAAATTAACCAGGGAGATGAAACAACAAATCAAAGATATGCAACTGCAGATGGATAAGCAGGAAGTCAATATACAAAACCTGCTCAGTCAACTTAAGAAATAATTGCGAGGATATCATGGCAACATTTTCAGCAGAACGGCCGCAGTTTTTTGAAGGGCAATATCTGGGTGCAGATGACCTTGAGTCGATTGTCGAATATTTACGCGTCACCAGTGCGAGACAAAACCTGGGGCATCATAGTTGGGGGGTTGTTGCGGGTCTTAACCTGGTGTCACAATCAATTTCTGATACCGCAGTAGAATATTATATTCAGCCGGGTGTTGCAATTGATGGATATGGTCGAATAATTATTGTAAATAATCCCGCACGTATTGAAACTGAACAGTTTGTCAGTATTGGCAGCGGTAATGTAGATGTCTGGATTCGATATGATGAAAGTGAATTTGAAGCGACCCGAGAGGGTTTTAATGCCTGTTCAGCAAAAGATGAATATGCACGTATTAAAGAGACCTATAAAATTGAAGTAGGAAATAAAACTAATATCCTTGATCATCAAAGTGGAGTGAGTGTGGATGACAAATTTGTTGTTGATGCGAGAGAGGCGCTAATTAGTGTAGATTCTGAAGCTGAAATACTTTGTGATGGCTCCGTGCCTTATCAGTCGTTACCAGTAGAAAATGATAACTTCATCTGGTTAATTCCTCTGGGACATGTGAAATGGTCCTCGGCATCTAATTCATTTTTACCATTGATAGATCCTGCGGAGCAAGAAGCACTGGAAAGTGGGGCGGGTGGAAAAACGCCAGAACAGGTATACGAGTCAATGATGTCAGGACGAACTAAGCGCAGACTGGCTGGTGCGATTGCTGAGTCTGTTTTCGCTGCTGATGGAGTCATTCGATTACGAGAGCGAACTGTACCTCTTGATCCTGCTAAAGAGACAAATACGATTTGTAACTTATTAAAAATTCAAAGTGAAGATCTGCAAGTTTGTGAAGGAAAAGTAAAACCTAAAGAGTTAATTTGGCTGGAAGGTGACACACGATTAAAAGGTGACGCAAGATTATTTAACGGACGACTTGAATTTAAAGATAAAGACGGTAAAGACTATGTGGAGCGCACGGTAGATGGACACACTGTGTCTGCAATTACACCTTTGATAATGCAAAGGCTTGATGTAAATGCAAGAGGCGGTTCAGACTTGCAGGTTATGTTGGGTAAAAGTGATGATGGAATAAACAGGCTAACTATCGGTAATATATTATTCGACGGTAAAGATCTGTGTAATCTGTCAATTAGTTCTGAAAATAAAATTGTATTTCAGGATAATGGTCGGCTTGGTATCGGTACAGTAAATCCAGATACTAATCTTGAGTCTCCTTATACAGTGCGCTCGTTTAAAGAAGAGGTTATAGAAAATGAAGATGCGGAAAATGAAAATAAATATAATATATTTCGTCTTGAAACCTACCAAAGCGATGAAGGTAAAAATCAATGGCAAATGGATTTGTGGGAGAAGGAAGGTACAGTACGTAAAAGTTTGAACTTTACAGAAAGTGATCTGGTTAAAAGTCGATTTTTTTTAGAAACAGGTGGTAATGTTGGCGTTGGAACGACAGAGCCCAAAGAACAATTTCATGTTTATGGCGATGATCCAGCTATTTTTATTGATATTGATGAATCCTCGGGTTTAGAAAAAACAGAACTTAAATTTGGCAGTGATGGCGATACTCATGCGAGTGTTTACTGGTCAAAAGATTCGCAAAAACTTTTTTTTAATCATGATGGTGTAGATTCAATAGTAGTCAATAAAAACAAAGTAGGTCTGGGAACTAGTCGTCCAAAAACGACTTTACATATAGCAACAGGTACAGATGTAAAACTAGGTGACAACACTGGATACCTGTTGTTAGGGGATGTGGATAATAAAAATATTGCCATGGATGATAACGAAGTCCAGGCACGCAATGACGGTGATCCTTCTATTTTATTATTGCAGAAAGAAGGCGGAGATTTTTCCGTTCACCTTGGTAATGACAGTGAGTTTCGTATAAAAGACAATGGCCGTGTAGGAATAGGTACGAGTAATCCTGATGTAAAGCTTGAAGTGCGAGGTAATATTAAAATGGGCTCTTCGGGTAACTTGTTTGCAATGTCAAGTGTTGAACAACTGCGTACGATTGTTGGGCGTGTAACCGCGACTGGAGGGGAAAGTCAGGGAGCCGGATATGCAGTTAGTAGATCGAGTACAGGCACTTATAATATTACTTTTGATACACCGTTTTCCAGTTATCCCATTGTAGTGGCTAATTCATATGGAAATAATGACAATATTTTATCGGTACATAACCTGACTTCTGCGAGCTGCCAGATTCATGTAACAGATATCAGATCAACATTTGAGGATCCGCTTGATACGACTAGAACAGAACTAGAAAATCGAGCTTTTACTTTTATAGCCATCGGTGAACGATAGGAACCAATCATGATAAAAGAAAAATTACAGGAACGCTTAGATGCCTTAACGACTGAGCTGGTTAAAGGGCAAAAGCGTATAAAGCAGATTGATCAGGAACGGCTATCAGTTGAGCGTACCATATTGCGTATAGAGGGTGCGATTCAATTATTAGGTGAGCTTATAGAAAATGATCCTGATCAGGATGTTACTCAGTCTAAATCCGTTGAATCAAATGTGGCAACATTATAATTTTTAACAGAGGTTTAAAATGGCAGCTGGTTCAAGTTTATGTATGAATAAGCTACAGATAGAGTGCTGTGTTCCTGGCTCGCTCTCATCATCAGAAAATACCGCAGACAAGTTTACAAAAATTGCCAGAGAAAATCTCAGTCAATCGTTAGAAGACGTTTTAAAGCCTCTGGAAAATACCGATGAAAAAATTGTATTAATAAAAAGTCTTGAACTCGAATTTGATATTGATTTACTGTTAACTCGACAACAAATTTCACAGGTTTGGGCAAATAAGATTAAGTCAACTCTTTTGCAGGTAATGAGTGGTAAAGTAACATCGAATATTGTGATATTTGAGAATGACATAAGCTATATAAAGTCTGTTTTACTCGATATTGTTCGTGGCAGGGCATCGCAATTATGGTATTACCGTCGCTTTAATGGTTTGTGGGCATTACCTGTAAGCGCAGCAATACGCACACTGTTACTAGATAAGCCTGAACAGGGTCTGGTTGTACTTAATGCCATGCAAAGTTTTGAACTGCTTGAACTAATAGACGCTTTAAATGAACAGGATACGAAAAATTTAATAGCCCGGTTTTTTGAAAAAAATAAGCAGGTTAATGTAACAGCAGGAGATATTAATTATTTTATAGCTTCAGTCAGATCAACTTATAATTTTGTATTTAGTTTGTTTAACAGGGAATATCACCAGACATTACTGCTTGCCTGTTTAGCTATCAAAACACAGGAAAGTTATAATCTTTCAGTAACGATTAAATGTGCGCGTTACCTGACTCTGTTGCTGCAATTGAAAAATGAATATCCTGACAGTTTTCAGCATATATCAAAATTATTAACAGGTAGCCGACATTCTGAGTTAAAAAACATGCTAGGTGTGCGGAGAATTTCAAGTATGCTTTCGTTATTAAAGCTGGATGCAGAATTGATTAAATACCTGGTTGAATTAATTTCATTGGGCAGTTCAGTTGATAATAAAATATTTCCCCAGGGTGATGAAGATACGCGTTATACATTGTTTGGTAATGCGTTTTTACTTTTGCCACAAATACAACAATTGCCGTTATCTATTTTTCATCAGTGGAAACCCTTAGGCAAACAGCCTGCCTCGTCTATTATGCAATTTCTGGCGCTATGTTTATGTCAGGGTGTTGATAAATTTGTCATGGCCTTTGGTGATCCGTTGTTACGTGATTTGTGTGGTATAGGGTCAGATATTAAGTTATCTGGACTTGTGCCGTGGTTAAATAATCAAATAACTACACAGCAGATAACAGATTTTCATCAGGAGTTTAAAGGATATGTTGCTAGTGATGCTCAGCCACTGTTATGTTTTGAATGGAAATTTGCGGATAAATATATCACTGCATATAGCGATACTCAAAAAGGATGCTGGTTTTACCTGGCTATTGATGAAGAGAAAGCATCTATAGAGCGTGTGCCGAAAACTCAACGTGGTGAAAAGCTTAAAACGGTGAAGGCCGATTTTGCAGTCTTAAGTCCGCACAATCGCTGGCAATTAAGTAATGAGGCTTCTGCCTGTTTATGTTTGTTGGCACAGATCACATTAAAATCATTTGCTTTTAGATTGCCGGGATTTTCTCAATCTACAGTTAAGTACTTATTGCAAAATTTTCTCTCCATGTCAGCGACTCTGGTTGCTAAAGAAGACCGCATTGTGGCTTATATATCCAAAGTACCGATGAGTATTATTTTAAATATGAATGGAATGAACCGTAGTTCACTCTATTTACATGATTATGATCATCGAGAAATAAAATTGATTGAATCAGGTTGAAGTGGGTGAACAATGAAAAGCTGGGCCAGATCAACATTTGATATTGCGTTACAACGACTCGATGTATTAATGCATCGAGAAATTTTTCGTTTGCGTGTTTGTTATCAATTATCTCAGGATGAATTTCGCGGACTGTATGTTTCCGATGAACAGGTTGATGAGCTGATTCGACAGCACATAAATGTTGAGCAACTGGATGTGATAGAGTTAAGTGCTAAAGCTGAGAAGTTGCGCTTGCCCGCAAGAAAAAATCTATCTGAAGATTCGCGATGGTCTTGTTTATGTGAAAGCTATCATCTAAGTGATTTTGAGCAGGAAGTGTTGTTTCTCGCCTTTGTGGCAGAATTTCATAGTAAGTATCCAGTGTTATTTGCTTATTTAAATAATGATATTACCCGTAAATATCCCAGCATAGAACTGGCACTTAATTTGTTTTCTGAAACAGGTGGTGATAGAGAGCGCATGGCATTTAGTAGCCAGAGTACGTTGATAATAAATGGCTTGTTGGTAATGGTTGATCAGGAATCAAGTAGATACACTTTACAGTCTGGTTTTGTTATTGCGCCTACGTTACGTGAATACTTACTAGGGCATAATGCAATCGATGAAAAAATTATAGATGTATGTTACCTGAAAGCAGAAAATTTTCAGCCGTGGCAACATTACCCTTTTTTATCTGATGTTACTAATCAGTTTGAAGCTTTATCTACTTCTATAAAGCGCAGTTCAGATACGCCTTATTTTGTTATTGAAGCAGAAAAGGGCAGTGGTGCTTTAGTATTAGCAGAAAACAGTCTGTTTTCTGCAGGCTTGTCGAGTTGTCGAATTAACCTGAAGCGGTTGTTGGTGGATAAAAATATGCTTAATCATGCAATCCGTAGTATATGTCAGACAGCATTACTGGAACATGCAGGGCTGATAATAAATGATTTTGCAGATATTTTGGAAGCGCAAAACTATGATAAAAGCCTGGTTGATTTTTTCTTTCATCAACTAGCAGGTACTTCAATTCCAATATTTTTAGTGGTTGAATTGAAATGTCGTTGGCGAGAGCTACTCGCAGAATATCAATATGTAAATTATTCGATTAAGCAGGCACAGGCAGATGAACGTTATGCTTACTGGCATTATCATTTACAGCGTTTTAATCTTAGCGCTAATCAAAATGATTTATCATCACTGGCAGATTATTTTCAGCTCAATTATGAGCAGGTTCAGGTTGCTGTGAGTAATCTGGCTTTTGGCCGGGGTCAGTTAGATGATAATCGACAAATTCCAAAAGATGAATTATTTGCAGTTGCAAGACTACAGTCTTATGGAGAAATTGGAGATCTTGCTGAAAAAGTCGAAAAAGAATACACATTAAAAGATCTCATTTTACCCGGATCAACCCTGTCTCGAGTTAATGAGGTTATATCGGCAATAAAATCTCGACATATGGTTTTTGAACAGTGGGATTTTAAGCGTCGCCTGGGCAGTGCTACTGGAATCGTCTCTTTATTTGCTGGAGCCAGTGGAACCGGTAAAACCATGACAGCCAGTGTTATTGCAAATGAAATTGGTCTGGATCTGTATCGAATAGAGCTTTCCGGTATTGTTTCAAAATACATTGGTGAAACAGAAAAAAATCTGGATAAAATATTTAAAGCAGCGAAACAGGCAAACTGTATTTTATTTTTTGATGAAGCCGATGCGTTATTTGGAAAACGTTCTGAAGTAAAAGATGCACATGATCGTTATGCAAATATTGAAGTCTCATATTTATTACAAAAAATTGAATCCCACGACGGCATAGTGATTTTAACTACAAACCTGGCTAAAAGTATTGACCAGGCATTTACCCGACGCATGCAATTTATTATTGAGTATCCCCGGCCAGATGTTGAGCACCGTGAAAAATTATGGAGTGGCATGTTTGGAAAAACCGTTCCACTTGCCGATGATGTTGATTTCAATTTTCTTGCAAGGCAGTTAGATAATACCGGTGGTGATATAAAAAATATGGCCCTCGATGCAGCGCTCATGGCCGCAAGTTCAGAGCGGCAGGTTATTGATATGGCATTGTTAGTACGTGCCGCCGCACGACAAATGATGAAGCAGGGCAAGGTGCCGTCGGCGATAGAGTTTAAACATTATTTCAGGCTGGTTGATAACAATATTGCTTAGGGGAACAGACATGGCTATAGATATTAACACTGTAAAAACAGAGGCAACTACTGCCGTTCTTGATGCATTAACGGCAATGTATGAAGAAGCAGATGAAGATAGCATGAAAACATTTGCTGAAGCTATTGCACAAGCGGCTGTTGTTGCGGTGCAGAATGTGATTGATCATGCGGAGATTGAAGCCTCAGGTGAAGGTATTCGTTGAGATGACAATTTATTAATTTAGATGTTACAACATTGAAGCTGGATTTGAATTAATTATGCGAAATTATCAAAAGCTTGGTAGAAATGTTAAACCTGGTGTCGATGACAGGAACCGTGCGCACTCGGTTAACCGACCACTGGTTTCCTTAGGTAATCTGGCAATACAGCGAAAATTCAAGCCTGGGTTGAAAGTAAGCACGCCTCAGGATCATCACGAGCAGGAAGCAGATCATTATGCTGATCAGGTAATGGGTATGCCTTCGAACACCGTACAAAATATGGCAATGGACAGCAAGAGTGCTTGCCCGGCAGCATCTGGATTTTCATCAGGCAACGTTGTGCCTACAGGGGGGCGTCCACTGGATCGAAGCACCCTGGCGTTTTTTGAACAACGCATAGGTGATAATTTCAGTGATGTCAGGGTACATGATGGCCCAGCGGCTGGCGTGATGGCTGAATCGTTGCAGGCACGAGCATATACAGTTGGTCGTGATGTGGTTTTTGGTAAGAATGAATACCGCCCCCAAGAGCAGGCTGGTCAACGTTTGCTTTCACATGAACTGGCACATGTGGTACAGCAGCGAAATGAAAAACCGCGTATCGATCGTCAACCTTCGATCATGGCAACTATTCAGGTCAATGATAGTTTACAGGTGCTTTTCCCTTTTACCAGTGGTGACATCAAGCTTACAGGTGGTGAAACGGTTATTGCAGTGTCAGAGCCAGCGGGTGGTCTTGTTCGCGTTCAACTGCCGGCACCGTATTTAAATGCCTATGAACCTTTTGATATTCCCGTAACCATTGTCAGCTCATCAGGTCAGGGCGACACGGTGGTGTACCAGTCACCACCGCTTGGAATGCTTGAAAATGCCTTCGATCTTGGCCCCGACAGCTTGCTACCTGATATTCCTGAAGGCGTGGTGGTTGAGATAGATCCATCACAATTGCCACCAGGGGCATTAAGCGATGCCTTTGACATGCGTGGCTGGCCGATTAGTCAGGTGGGTCGATTAACGAATGCCTTAGCTGATCAACATTTAATGAACTATGGCTTTAACGCGGCGGGTTCGCATTCTATCGGTATGGTGGGGTACCCAAATACAACAAACCTGCGAGCCCTGAGAAACCTGGATATTCCACAGTCACCCATTCTATTTGGGCACACTATTGCCTATGTGAGGGTCGATGGCAAAATTGTTACCATGACCAGCTTCGGTCCGCAAAGCCTGGCCGCAGCTGGCATTGATTCTTTAACAGGCACCCATGCTGGTGTGCCCGGAAGCATCATACAACATATGGACCCACAGCCGTTTCCCTTGTCCATGTCTGGTACGCATGGCTTTCCCAATACCTCTGGTGTATCAATTGAATGGCCGGTTTCAGCGGCAAGGGCCAGAAGCATGAGTCAGCATCTTTCAGGTGCACAGGCTGATGATTTAATGCGCTATGCGGCTTACCTTGAGAAATGTAAAGGGGGGCAAAATTGTGTTGGCTGGGCACTTGACCAGCTAGAAGGCGAACTGGGGGGGCAAGTTGGCCAACAGGGGCAGCCACCATTACGCCATCAAAGTGGGATGAACACGGCACGCCAGGGAAAATTTCAGGGTATGGTTGGTGATGCATTAGCTCATCAGCAAAGCGGTGGTAAAAAAGGTATTCCCGTTGTCGATCTGCCAAATGCCACAGACCCGGCAGTTGCGGGTCAAATGTCGAAAACCATGCGTGTGATCAAATGGGGAGGGCGAATACTGGAAGTGGGTGGATACGCTTATTCTATCTATCGTATTGCGAATGCCAGCAAAGAGGAAATGCCTTTTGTCGTGGCAGAAGAGGCTTTAGGGACAGTCGCCGGTCCGTTAGGGGGGGTGGCGGCTGAACTTTATATTCAACCGATGCGAGAACTGGCTGCGGGCCGTGGTGATGCCACCTTACTGATTTTACCAATTCCTTACATTGCACCTCTTGTACGAGTTATTGAACCGGAAAAACAGGATCCTGAGGGTGGACGCTTGATTCGACGTGCTGTACTTGGTAATGACCCTGATGCTATTGATGCTGTATTACGTGGCATGTTTGGTGGTTATTAATAAACTATGTCTAATTCTGCCCAAGCTATATCAAGATATATTTTATAGTCATGGAAAAAGTTAATCATAACGAATCAAAGTTAACAAAGCCGGCTGAAAAAAACAGACGTGTTTCGCCTTTACCTCAAGCGCGTTGTGAGTCGATTCAGCAGACGTTGGGTAATCTTGGTATCCAGGGTTTATTACAGCCGAAACTTTCGGTCAGTCAGGCGGATGACCCTTACGAAAAAGAAGCCGATTCTGTTGCGGATCAAATTTTAAAAAACCCACTGCAATGTCAGCAACCACCTTCTATTAGTTCATTAAGTTCAAGTTACGCTCAGCGTTTATGTGCTACTTGTGAAGAGGGTAATTCTAAGGCTTGCTGTGAGTCTGAGTTTATCCAGAAAAAATCTACAGATGGTAACGGTTCAGGTGCTAAACCCCAACACCAAATGACAAAGATGCACTCTAATCTTTCTAATTTACACGGTCTGCAAAGCGGAGGTAAAAAGTTACCGGAGTCTACGCAGCAATTTTTTGAATCACGTCTGGGCCAGTCGTTAGATCACGTGCGTTTACACACGAGCCCTAACGCCATGCAGGTGACACGTGATATCAACGCGAAAGCCTTTACCTTAAACAACCATATTGCCTTTGCGCCGGGCCAGTATGCACCCCATACCAATGCTGGTCAGTGGCTGCTGGCACATGAGTTAACCCACGTATTACAGCAGTCCGGCCATTCCAATATGTTGATTCAGCGTTTGGGTGATAATCCCATGACAGATCGTCTGGTGAGTCGTCTGGGTCAGAGTATGTATGAGAGCAGTGAGCGGGACAGGCTGCGTCGTGAACGTTGGACGCGCTCACATCGAGGCGGTTTTCATCAGGCACTGGATGAACAAAGTAGTAGCCTCGATGAAGATATAAGTAGCTCACGCGCATCCTTACCACGTCACCGTATGGCGATGTTGAAACAGGTCATGAGCAAACAGGGAAAAGATACACCCTCAACGGACTTGCCTGGATTCAGTGGCATATTTCAATCACAGCCGCATTTACCCAGCGATTTAATGGCAAACTGGGCGCGTGCAGAACTGGCGAAGAATACTCTACAAACTGCTATACAGGCGAAGGAGGTATCTGCTGAAGTCGCTGAGGCAACACGGACTTCGTTTAACGTTTTCTTTCAATCTCTATTGCAAGTTGCTCGAGCTCAGGAGCGTTACGAAGCTTCAATACGCAGAGATTACCAACAGTTACAAAATGATTTCGCCAACAGCAGGGGCCGGTCTACTCTTTGTCATGGCGGTGGTCATCATGCTGCACCGCCGCCTTCTTTTGGCTCTGGCCGTTTTGCGAGCCTGCCTTCTTCTGCCGGTGGCAATAGTGCTATGGCCGGTGAGTTTGTAGATAATAATGCACGCTTTAATGCCAACCCTGAAGGTTGGTTGCAGGCGCATACCGATTCTATTGTTATAAAGGTGCGCGTGGCCATGCACCTGCTGGCAGCGGCTAAAACCGTTAAGCAATGGCAGGGGGTTCTATCTGAGTATGGTGTTGCCACCGGTGTTCTGGATAAATTTCTCATCCAGCGCCTGCCAAGTTCCTCGAAACTGGTGCAATCCTTCGAATATGCACGAGATCTGCTGGCGCGGCAGGAAAAATTTAAAAGCAATTATCCTCAGGCGGTTAAAATTCCAGCGGTTTTTTATCCCAACGAACAGTTTTCCAGAGTCACTAACAAAGAGGGTAAAACACAGGAAGTGGCCCACGGTATTCCCTGGATGTTCTACCTCACCAAAACAGAAAACCCGAGTAGTGATCGATGGGCGCAGGACTTTGAATGGGTATTGCACGATTTAACTGCCGCCGGGCGACCCAGTGTGCGTTATAAACCTAACCGGTATTTAAAAGCTCTCAGTACGCCCGCCACTTTTGTTGATCCCCCCGTTGCCCTATTTGCACAACTGGATCACAAACTGAAATTTCCCAAAGGGTATTTGTACTGGGTCGCCCCTAGCGGTCAGCGTTGGTCCATGCCCACCACCGAACCCTGGACACTTAGCGACTGGCTGACAGCAATTGGCGTCAGTATTGCCGTGTTGGGAATTGTGCTGGGTACGGCTGGTTATGGTACACCAGCGGCTATTGCCCTGGCAGTTTCTGCCGGTGTCAGTATTGGCGCAACCTTGGCTAATATAGCCGAACTGAAAGAGCACAATCTGCTTACTCAAAAGGCCATAGACCGGGCGGCACTGAGTATTGCTCTGGATGTGATTTCAGCTCTGACCCTTGGTCTGGGAAAGGTGGTCAGTGTGTCGATGAAAACGGCTGCGAAGGCATCAGCTAGCGGTGCGCGGGGGACAGCCATCGCGGCGCGAGCTACTGCTATGGCCAGTCGTGCCAATCGCTTATGGTTTGTGTCACAAACGGTGGCCACGGCAGCAGAGGGTGTAAACCTTTATGTTGCGGCACATGATTTTATTCAGCAAGCCCGCATGATCCAGAAGCAGCAGGGACTGACCAAGCAACAGCGTAATGATGCCATGATGCGTCTGGTGCTAACGGCGTTGATAACCGGCGGGCTGATGGTTATGTCGTTGAAAAGTAATTTTAAAGATATACGTCGCGGCACACCCATGCACATTGATTTTGATCCTAAGACCGGGTCACCGACTCTACGCCCCGTCATTGATGTGCCGGTGCCAGGTGTCAGTAAAACGGGTTCCGCAGCAGATGCGGTGGAGAGTAGCACCCATCGAGGCTTACGTTCCGGTGCTCGGGGTAGTTTGAAACTTGAGGGACAATCTAACTTACGAAATGCAGCCGGGAAAAACCATCAGTTTGGTTTATGGCAAGATGGCCGTATCACACGTTGTAGCGACCTGTGTACTGAATTGACAGATAATATTTTGCAGCGCATGCGGCGTATGCGCCAGCGGGTGCCTCCCAATAGTGCTCACACTGAAGAGCTGCGCCAGGTTGCGGCTGAATCCCGGGCCTTACGACGGGAGGCAAAAGCGGCCGCTGGAGATGCAGGCACGCTGGCGAGTCGTCGTCAACAATTGTTAAGTCGTGCCCGTTCACTGGAGATGCGCGCATCTATAATTGAGGAACAAATTAATCGTGAACTCAGTGCTTTTTATACACGTGCTCCCCGCGATTGGCCGGTGCGTCAGGTGGACTACGATACCTTACCCCGTGACCTGGGAGGTAATATTGACACCTTGCCCCATGGTGTGGTTTATGAATTTCCCGGTGGGCATCGTGTCTGGCGTTTAGAAGGCGGCGGCATTGCCCATGAAAGTTACGTAGGACGCGCTCACGGTCGGCAAGGTTTTGAAAAAGAATTTTACCGCCCGGGCGAAGCCGGGCGGAGTGGACACCATCGAGCGCATACCCTGGGGCAGGGCACCGGTTTTGAGAGTCCCTTCGCAATTCCTTATGCCCCTGCTAAAGTTAATTTGGCCATTCAAAATGATGGCATTGAAGAAATGTTACGCGGTTTGCGTGATGAGGCACCCGCTGGGGTTCATTTCCATGTGAGAACCGAAACCCATATGCGGCCAGGATCGTTAGACTTAGACTCTATTACGTATCGCATAGAGGTCTCCCAGGGAGGCCGTCGTGCGGATTTCTTTGAGTTTGATATTAAGGTGACTGGCACACCCGATGCGCCTAATATTACTTATGGTATTCCGCATGTCACACAAAACCCGGAACTGGCCGCACTCTTTAGTATGGTGGATGTTCCCGAGCGTGTGCGTAATCGCTGGGCGCGTGCACGTCGTTATCGGAAAAAAAAGTGAGCTTCTAATCCTGTGGAATTAATAATTTCAAATGCTTCAAGACGAATTGATTTTGATTATGCAAGTTGACATATACCCGACTGAGAAACAGCCTGGATAAAAAATAATGACAACGGACGGCGTGGTTAGTTAGTTAATTCAGGGTAGGCTGAAATTATTAAAAGGATGGTGAAATGAAACTTCGATCACACCTCATCATTGGAAGGTAGCAATGATTTTAGATATTAACAGTATGAAGATGATTGGTCATACATATATTTAAGCGTTTGCTATAAGTCATCGTTGATAAATTCATTTGTAAAACTAAAAAGTACTCGTTAGCCAAACCCAATAGTAGGCGTGCCAGGTTTATTCTCAATTCCACCGAGCGCATCAAAAGGCATGTCATGCATACTCGGTGCGTTTTCGGGAACAGGAAAATCTCCGAGTCGACCGGTTTTCAAGTAGTATTCGAGTTCTTTTCCTTGTGGGACAACAACAATAGGCGCTACGCCTGTGCCGTAAAAATCCTGTACGGAATTATCAAGCATGTAATTACCGGCTGCGCCTGCACTAAAGCCAGTTGATGATCGCATGAACAAGCGACCAAGTGGGGTGGGGCCGGTTGAAAAAGTGCCACCCGTAGAGCCAGGCAGGAATTTTGTGGATTCAGGCATTAGCGCCTTCAACCAACCCTTTTGTTTAATAATTTCAGCTCCTCGTTCAACCGGTGTGAGCCCAGAGAGTTTGGCAAAATCATCCGCGTTTGACAGCGTTTTTTGACCTATTTCGTAACGTAATTTATCTTTAAATCCAAGTTTTGACCACGCAGTATCATTTTTGGAGCCCTGCATAAACCAGTCTCTAGTTCGGCTGATACCGGGGACTTTACCAATGGCATAAAAAGTGCCGCCAACGACCACACCGATGGTGGCACCGGTCAAACCATCAATTACATAAGTATCCGCACCCGAGAACGAGCCGCTGTGGATATCTTGAATACCCCGGTAGGAAACCGAGCCAGCAGCACCGGAGACGGCCCACGTGGTTACGATGCTATAGCCAGCCTTACGCAAGCCAGAAACTATGGCTCCGCCGCTTGCGAAAACGGTGGCCTCGGCGATAGTTTTGGCGTAGTCAGATACGCCCATGCTTTTGTACGTTTTACTGTTGGGGCCTGGTGCATTAGCGACACTTGGTTTGAGAAATATATATCCGGCGGCAATAACAAACGGTACCCAGAGAAAAGGATAGATTTCATCAGGATCAGCCGATAGTAAATTATCGACATTACTAACTGTGGGAGCTTGTTTTTCTAGCGCATCAGGGTGAGCAACCGGGCCCTTTTTTCGACTTTGTAAGACGTGTGTTATTTCATGCTGTAGCACCTGCTCTTTATCAGGTGCACCTGGAAAACGGTTACTACTTCCTAAAAATACACTGTCATTATATGCAAATCCAAATGCACCTATTTTATCTGCTACCGCATGGGCCGCGCTGCTATTAAAGATTTTGATGGGGGCGGATCCATCAGGTGCTGAAATTTTTTCTGTAGGAGATTCGCTTAGGGCTGCTTTAGCCAGGTCCTGATTAGCCAGGTTAGAAATTGTTTTATGATTTATGTTGCCATTTGTGTCTATGCCAGTTTGGTTAATGGTTTGTACTAGTCTTTGTGTACTCTGGTTATCTAAGTGTTTATTTTTTGCGGTATTAAATTGTAATTTAGGATGGCCAGTTAATGCTGGGCGATAACCTTTAGCATGTTCGGGTGATGTTGATCTGTTTAGCTGAATCATTAGTGTATCCTTTTAAACAAATATGTTTTTTGTTATTTAAGCCGAAATCGTCAGTCATCTTTGCCAGGGTGTTTGGTTGCTCTCATGCAATGGGTTTTATGTGAGAGCTTTGATCAACGAAATCTATTTAAGTAAATCAATCTATAACAATTAGATCATCCCATTTTAGAATTTCTACAATAATGTGACGGAGAGGCCCTGTTTAAAGTTGTTAAAAATTTCACCCTGCACCGACTAAGCTTTTAACTTTCTTCCATAGCTTTTGAGTGCGTAACCTCTCAATATACTTATTCAGGATTGTTTCCCAGGCATCGAAATAAAAGGCTCGCATTCCCATGCCGACCCTGCCTTTAATATCGGTACCGGTATGGCTGTACTCATCGGCACCTGGGCTTAATGGTGGTGGCCAGTTTATTCCCCAGTTCTGACTCCAAAAGCGTTTCAGAAGACCTGCACCCGGATGATCCAGGCCAATGAAATGACCGAATTCATGAACTGTAGGGGTTTGTGTTATTGGGTTTCCAGGATTTATGTGTCTCGGAAGGTTAGTGGCTTCATTTAAGGTGCCTGATGTTCGGTGACTGCGTGACTGCATCCAGTTTAGGGAGTTTTTGAAATTCAGTTGAACCCAAACTTCTCGTTTAATTTCACGCGTGCTGTCATTAACATCCCAACTTTTACAATAAATTTTATTCGTGTTGGTTTGCTGGGTGATATGGGTTAGTTCATGAGCAAGTAAGTGCATGCCCTCGCGCGCGTGTGGAGAGTACTGATCTTTATCAAAACCGATGTGATTGTTCTGGGTGAATGCACGGGCGTTAAAGTTATTTGCAGTCTGGTGTGTGGCACTGTTATTGTGGATGCGTACATGGCTTAAATCTTGACCAAAATGGGGTTCAAAAAAGCGTAAAAGGTGCTCTGGCAAAGCCAGTCCATTGCCAGATATTACATTTGCGCTATTAGCGTTTGTTGCAGACAGGTTTTTACCTCTGCGTTTAAATTGAATGGATCCACTATTATGGGCTAATTTTGATGATTTAATGGCTGTGCCCATGCTTATAATTTGGTCCGCCATTTGGCTGGCTTCTTTTTCATGGGGATCTTGATTGTTACTAAATTGAAAATTTGAAGCAGGAAAACTGGAAGTAGAGTGTCCATGTAAATAATCCTGAGTGGCCAGATTACCCATTGCAGAATCTTTAAGTTTGTTTAGAAAACTAAGTTTTTTTATTTCTCCAGAAGGTACATTTAAACCTTTAGTGTAATGCTCTTTAAGTGTATACATAACTTTCACCTCTATGTGAGAGCAAAAAGCAATTTACTTTAATATAGCACTATTGTTGGATGTACATAAAAATTAATGATAAAAAAGCCCGACTCAATGAGTCGGGCTTTTTGTTTTGTATATATGTTTAGATATACCTGGCAGTAACTGTTCCGCTTGCCCCTGAAAGACTTCAGATCAAGGCGAAAAATGTGAGTTTACAAGTGTAAATGTCCATTTTTCAACGCGGATATGGAGTCATTCAGGGGTGAGCGGAATAGTTACTTACGTATACCAGGGCCATTCATAGTCAGGCCATTGCTCATGAATGTATGGAAATACTCAAGTGAGCGGTACTCTTCGCTTTGAGCCTTAAATGGCTTAGCACGTACCTGCTTGTTACAACCACCATAACGACGGTGTAATGTTCCCATACCATCACCTGAAGAACTCTTCAGAGACCACTTGTTACGGTAAACAGGGAAGTGTGAAGTATGGCCTAAGGCTGGGCTTAGAACATCAGCACGAATTTTGTTACCTGGATTGTAGTAATGGCAATCAGCACATGACATGTTTAACTGGCCACGTTTTGCATAGAAATGCTTCTTACCGCGTTCATACCATGCAATTGACTCAGGTGTATCAACAATTTTTACATTGCCTTTTTGTCCACGTGATTTAAAAGCAATGTAAGCCGACAGGTGAGCCATCTTACCTTTCTTGTATTTCAGTGGTTTTTCACCATTCTTTTTACGACATTCATTAATGGCTAATTCAAGTGTTATCACTTCACTGCGCTTCTCGTCGAAGTACGGATAGCTTTGCTTGATACCTTTAGCCGCTTTTGGAAAACAGCTAGAGTAGGTTTTACCATTTGCAAATGCTTTATTGAAAAGAGCTTCGCCCTTATCAATAAAGATTTCGTAAGGAGGAAAATCTTCAAACGCTTCCCATTGTTCACGTGATGCTTTATCTACTGAATAAACACCATTTGTGAAATCCTGTAGTGAAACGGAAGGAAATTTTTCAGTAAAGTGAGTTCTGAAATCTTTCAGATCCTGGTCCGGGTTTGCAGCTATACCAGCAAGAGGGGTAATTAGCATACAAAGCGCAGACACAATAACTGCAACTTTTTTCATAATTTTTACCTTATTGTTTGTTCTGAGGTTTTGATACAAAGCTTATTTAATTTTAGCTTCAACAGAATCGCTTTCGCCTTTATTGTCCACCCAGCTCATTTTCAGTGTATCACCAGATTTGGCGCCACTAAATTTGAATGACAGGTATGGGTTTTTAGAGATAGCGGTACCCCAGTCAGCAGTCAGTACATCGTTGCCATTGTGGCTACATGTAACTTCCTGAATGAAGTGAGCAGGAAATTTCTTGCCCGTTTTTTTGTTTTTGCGCAGGCCAGTTTCCATAGCGTGACTGATCAGTGCTTTAACAACTGTAGTGCTACCTTTTACCTTAGCGCGTACTTTTATTGATTTTGCCATAATTATTTTCCTCTAAGGTTTAGCCGCCGCAGCCGCCGATAGTAACTTTAACTTCTTTCTTTGCGCTATATAGTTTGCCATTAGCTTTAACAACAACTACCAGGTCAGATGTTTTACTCATTTTCACACGAGTAGAAACAAAACCTTCAGCGCTTTTGCCCATATTGAATGAGGCTGTTAAAGGCGTTGGGTTCTTAGAAATAAGCAGAGTAATGGATTCAGTGCCAGCAATATTACTTGTTACAGTAATAGGTACAACAGCGCCATTTTCTGCAATTTCAGGTGCTTTTAAAGCAATATCAGAGCTTTGAGTTGTCGCACTGCTGCCGAATACACCACTAACTGCGGTATCAACATCAGTTGCAGCGAATGCAGCTTTAGGCCATGCCGCCATAACTGCACGAGGAGTGATAAGACCTGCACTTACAGCTACGCCAAATGCGCCTGCTACAGCAGAGTTCTTAATAAAGGATCTACGTTTAGTGTTCATTGTATTATATTTACCTTAAATTTTATAATGAGTATACATACTCAACAATTTTGTCAATTTCAGCTTCACTTAGAATTTCGTGAGGGCCAAACGGGGGCATAATTGTGTTGGGGTTATTGCTACGGGCATCAAAAATTTGTGCACGTAACTTACTCTTGTCAGGGAATCTCGCCTTCATTGCTACCCCGGAGATAGACAATGATGGACCGATGTTACCAGGTAGTTTGCCACCTTTAATTTCATGACATGCCAGGCAGTTACCTTTCTTTTTATTAAAGGCAAGTTTCTTGCCCTCGGCAATTGCTGAAGCATCTTCCGCAATGGAAATGCTCGGCAATGAGAAAGCTAGAGTACCCAGCAATGCAGCAACTGATGTTGCTGTAGAAATGGCCTTAGCGGTGTGCCGCATAATTCACTCCTCAGTGTTTTTAGATTACATGGAAAAAATGGATCCAGTCTATAGTTCGCATTCAGATTGTAAAAATTCCATTATATATCTGTAGATTATTGAAAAGGTTGAATTCTTTTTAATTCGGTTCTCTATCAACATCTAATGTGAACTTATTTTTATTATGATTTAGCCCGGAATAGGTAGCTTACTGAAAACACCGTCGATAGCAAGAAAAATGTATGTCCATCAATATGTTACGCACATCTAATATAAGTGAGAGCTAATATTTATTCTTTACTTTCTTTGTGTATTTGTTGGCTAAGTTCCAGCTTTCTCGATTCAAGTCTTTGAATAGTAAGCTTATTTAATCCGGGTTGTTGTAATGCGTTATTAATTTGTTGGCTAGCAAGATTTAAATAGCCTTCAAGTTCATATTCGTGACTAGTGGCTTCAAGTGCTAAAGATGTCTGACCTTTAGAGAAATAAGCTTTTGCTAATGTATTATAAACAACCGCTAGCCTTTGGGTGCGAAGCTGATGGTTAAGCAAAGTAATAGCCTGTTCACTTTGCCGGGCATCAATCAGGCTTTTTGCGTAGCGAATAGAAACCGGCAGGTAATTTGGAAATAATGTATTGATATTTTTTAATATTTTGAGTGCAGCGGTATTGTTATCGGCCGCAAGATAAGCATCTGCCAGGGCTAATTGAATCCAGGGGTGGGATGAATTTGTGCTTAGTTTTTTGAGTAAAGAAATGGCCTTATCTTTTTGCCTGTTAGCCGTATAAGCTAGCCCGAGGGTATATTGGTTGACGATATTTGTTTTTTCCTTTTTAAGCCCTTCAATTTGTTTTACAAGCTGCTTTGGTGATTTGCTCATTTGCACCAGAAGACGTGCTCGGACAAACTGAAAGTCGAGGCTATTATCAGGCAATTTGTTATCTTCAGGATTGATTCGGTTTTTAGCTTCTGCAATTCGCGTAGTGTTCAAAGGGTGAGTGCGTAAATACTCCATTTGGGCAATGATATTATTTGATTCTGATTTTTGTAGAAGTGTTTCAAAAAAATCCGCCATTCCATTTGGGTTTATGCCCGCATCCCTTAAAATGCCAACTCCAATTCGATCAGCTTCATACTCATTGGTTCGGGTGAAGTTTATCTGTGATTGCATCAGGGCTGCCGAGCTCCCATAAATTATTGCAGCACCAGCATCCGGGTTTTGAGAGGCAACCAGTATTCCGGCAAGAATGGTTGCAAGCATTGTTGTCGGACTAACATTCGATTCAGTCATCGCCCGGGCGAGATGCCTTTGAGTTACGTGAGATATTTCGTGGGCCATAACACCGGCTAACTCACTTTCATTTTTCGCAGAAATAATTAGGCCAGTATGAAAGCCTATGTTTGCATCGGGGCCAGCAAAAGCATTAATGTTGGCAACTTTTATAATAAAAATACGTATGTTTTTATCAGGTTGACTGCTGTGAGAAATTAGTTTTTGTCCAAGATTGGTGATGTAGTCATTAACTTCCAGATCAGTAACAAAAGGAACGCTGGCTTTGATAGTGCGATAAAACTGTTTGCCCATCAGGTATTCTCGATATGGCGTTAGTACCTGTTGGGTAGGATCACCCAAATTTGGGAGTTCAGCTCGGGTATAAAATGGCAGACTTAATAATATAATTGAAACAAGTGCAGGTAGTAATTTTCCAGTGTGCATTTTTCCAGAGCGCATGATAAAAAAAGAAAAGATAGAGTTAATAAATTGATTATACAAATAAAAAGCCACTTAACATAAAGTTAAGTGGCTTTTTGTGGACATTAATAAATGACCAGAACAGTTTGTCTAACAAATAAAATTTAGATAAACAAAGATTGTGTCGCGTCTGATGCTTCTTCAAAATAGGTTGCAGCACCTACATAGTCAACACCGTCAATAAACACGTCTGTATCATAACCAAATAACTCAACAGTCATCTGGCAAGCAAGAAATTTGACTTCAGCTTCCTGGCAAAGTTCACGAAGTTCGGCAATGGTTGCAACACCGCAGTTAGAGATTGTTTTCTTCATTAGCGTAGTTGCAATGCTGTCCATGAAAGGAACATTCCACATAACATTAGGAATTTTAGGACCAAAATCGATTTTTCTTAACCATTGTGGACCCATCGGCATTTTCATTGGCATGGAAGGGTTGCCTGTTGGGGTAACTTTGAGGGCGCTAGTGTCTTTTAAAAGCAGATTCAGTCCATAAAAAGTGTAAAAAACAGATACTGACATGCCCAGTGCGGCAGCAGTGCTTGCTAAAATGAAGGGAGGGTATGCCCAGTCTAGTGTACCTTTTGTTGCAATAATAGTTAGCTTTGGATCGCTCATGTGAATTCTCTCCTCAATATTGATGAATGGCTTTGTTGCTGGGTATCGCTCGCTGATGCTAATGACGCCAGTTTGTTGCCTAAAAACAAATTATAAAAATTAGTCGATCGTATTAGTTTTCTAGTTATAACCTTACAATTGAATGAGAATAAAAGGCAAGTCTTACGATAATTTTTTTTTTGCCAAGCAGATAAAAGGTTGATGATTAAGACTGATAATTTATCTCTGTTATTTTGTAACTATTTGAAAATTAAGATTAAATGAATAAAAATGAGGCGAATAAAAAAAATGACTGGTAACGGCGTGAACTATATTAGTTGTGACTAATATCTATAAAATAAAGGTAGGTACTTGCTAATAACAGGGTAAAAATGCGAAAATATCCGGCCCATATTAATATATTCTAATATTAGGAAAGCCAGACATGCTCAATATTAAAGAGTTAGATGTTAATGCACTTCAGTCATATTTAGATGAAGGTAAAGAAATTCGTTTACTAGATGTTCGTGGTGTTGGTGAAATGGCGCAGGGTATGATACCCAATGCTGAAAAATTACCATTGCATACATTACCTGCTCGCTTAAATGAAATTAGCGCAGATGAATTTACGGTTTTGTATTGTCGTAGTGGTGCCAGATCTGCACAGGGTGTGGGTTTCATGGCACAACAGGGGTTTGATAATGTTTATAACTTGCGTGGCGGTATTATTGCGTGGGCTCAAAATGGTATGCCATTAATGCGATAACAGAGATCAGGTTGGAATAATCTGATTAGGGAATCTCTAATTTCTTTCTGAGCTTAACCTGATTTAGTCAGAGACTCTCTAGTAAAATTTAAAAAAGGGTGCCCATTGTCGGCACCCTTTTTTATGCACAGGACGTGCGGTATCTTGAAAATGCAGGAGCAATTTTCAAAGGTATGCACAGGACGTGCGGTATCTTGCCCAGGCATATAAAAATGGGCGGAAGTACTTTGATGTGCGTCTGTTATCTAAGAGGAAGTAGCGGCAAGCGTTACTTATCAAATTAGAAATGGGTTTAGTTTTGTTAAACTGGATTTCAATTCATCGGTTTAAAATTTAATTAAAAACATAAAAAAGATAAACATAATATTAGAAAATTATTAAATAATTATTTTCAAAAATACCCCCCCCGTTTGTTTGATTAATTGTAATTTTTCTACTAAAACACTTATAAAACAGTGTTTTTCTCTTTTATTTTGTTGACTTTGGCATGGTGTTTTGAGACTGTTCGGCCCAGGCAAGGGCTCGCACAAAAAAGTTGTCAGGACACAGCATCAAATTAGAAATTTAAGCGCAAAAAAGCGTATAACTTATATAACTTAATTGAGGATATTAATTATGTCATGTGGTATTAAGAGATCCTTAATCGCCCTAACAGTTTCAGGTGTGTTAGTTGCACCTTCAGCATTTGCTACTAATGGTTATTTTGCACATGGATATAGTACAGCTGAAAAAGCTTTAGCAGGTGCTGGTGTTGCATATTCACAGGATGCAATGGCAGTTGCAAATAATCCAGCCGGTATTGCTGGCATGGGAGGGCGCATGGATATTGGTGCCGCTCTGTTTAACCCTAAACGTTCATATACAGTTACCGGAGGGCCTTCAAATGCATTTGATCCTGTTACCGGTTCGCCAACATTTAGCATAGGTCCAGACTCAGTTGATAGTAATTTAGAATTATTTCTGATTCCACATTTTGCTTATAACTGGAAACTGGATAGTGATAGTTCAACTGCAGTAGCGGTATATGGTAATGGTGGTATGAATACCAATTACAAAGGTGGCAGTGCAACATACTTCGATGGTGTAAGTGCATTCCAAACTACGCCAGGTACTTTCGGAGCAGGTACAACCGGTGTTGATTTAAGGCAGTTGTTTGTTAACCTGGCCTATGCTACAAAATTAAACACTGACCATTCATTTGGTGCAAGTATTATTTTTGCTTATCAGACTTTTAAAGCCAAGGGGCTTGCAAACTTCTCACCTTTCTCTAGTAGCCCAGCTAACTTAACTGGAAACGACGCCGATTCTTCCAGTGGTTTTGGAGCTAAATTAGGCTGGCAGGGTAAGGTGTCTCCGGATGTAACAATCGGTGCATCTTATCAGTCAAAAATAGCCATGAGTGAATTTGATGACTATGCAGGCCTGTTTGCAGAGGGGGGGGATTTCGATGTTCCTGCCACAGCTTCATTGGGTTTTGCATGGAAAATTGATGATAAGTCCACGCTTGTTTTTGATGTGCAATCAATTTTTTATAGCGATGTGGCATCGATAGCGAATAGTGTTTCACAGTTGAATCCCGCTGCTGGGGTTTGTGCGCCAGCAGGTTCACCGCCTAATCCTACACCAGTACAATCTGGTGGCTCAGGTGCAGGTCCAGGTTGTTTGGGTGGATCAGCAGGTGCCGGTTTTGGTTGGGAAGACATGACAATTGTAAAAATTGGTTATGAATGGGGTACTGATACTACTTGGCGTGTAGGCATTAGTAATGGTAATCAGCCAATACCTGATTCAGAAACGATGTTTAATATCCTGGCTCCAGCTGTGGTGGAAACCCATTTAACATTTGGTTTCACAATGCCATTGAGCTCAAGTTCTGAATTTGCTTTTGCAGCTATGTATGCACCAAGTAATACCGTTTCTGGCCAGAGTCCGTTTGATCCTGGACAGACAATCGAACTTGAAATGGATCAATTTGAGGCACAGGCAACTTACTCAATGCTGTTTTAAATATAAATAAAATTGTTAGTGAAAAAAAACCGCCATTGTGCGGTTTTTTTTTGCAGACATGAACTTACCTATGCGTGTGAACGGGACAAATCGTACTATGTTAGTTATTTGTTAAATAATTATATTTCAGCTTGACACATTTTTCCGTTGACAAGTACAGAGCCAGCCGATATTTTGAGTCCACGTTGTTAATACGTGATCCTAATATAAAACACACCTTATCAATAGTAAGGGACGGAGTGATTAAAATGAAAATGAAGTTACTAGTGAAATTTGCAATAGTAATGTTAGCCGGCGTGGTTGTTACTACTGCACAAGCAGCTCAAACTTACTTGCCTTTTGCACTGGCATCAAATGATGCAGGTACAATTGCAGATAAAGTGTCAGGCACTAAAAAAGCATTGACAGACAATGGTTTTGAAATTGCGGGTGAATACTCACCTTATAAAGGCGCTTATGTCATTGTTGTGACTAATGGTGAGCTGAAGAAAGCGGCCGCATCACAGGCGCGTGGTGGCTATGTAGCGGCCCAGCGAATTTCTTTGACAGAATTGAATGATAAGGTACAGGTTTCTTATACAAATCCCGTTTACATGTCTTACGCATACCGTGTAAATAATAAGTTACCTCAAACTTCAGCGGCATTGAAAAAAGCACTGGGCCATGTGCAGGATTTTGGTCCTGCAGAAGGTCACGATGCTGAAGATCTGAATGACTATCACTATACGTTTGGTATGGAGTATTTTGATGAGCCTTTAGAATTAAATTCAAAAGGTAGTCATGATGCTATGGTTGCTGAGATTGAAAAAAATCTAAGTGCTAAAACTAAGGGCGCTGCACAGGTATATAAAATTGATATCCCTGGTACATCACAAACTTTGTTTGGTGTGGCGATGAAAGCACCTAATGAAGGCAAGAAGTACATGGACGATGGTTTTATAATGAGTGAGATTGATTTTAAGCCATTGCGCTCAACTGCTCACCTGCCATATGAAATTCTGGTTAAGGGTAAGGATGCAGAGGCGCTACATGCGCGTTTTCGCATTGCAATTAACTTCACTGACCTGGCTATGATGGGCGATAACAGCTTCATGAATATTATGGCAACGCCTGATGCAATTCGTGATGTACTGTCAGCAGTAGCGGGTGGTGAGGTAGAGGATGACGACTTCTAAAGTATTAGAAATTTAAACTTCTCTAGATGAAAAGCCCGGTTTGCCGGGCTTTTTTGTTTTTAAGTGATTGTTATTCAAGTTATCACACGGGGTAAGGAAACAGGGTTTAATCAACAATTGCAGTCAGTCGTAAGTAATTACATAGATGAATAAAGCCGCGTTATCGTAATAGTAAGAAAAGCGTGATAAAGCATAAACCTGTTTCTAACCAACGTTATGGAAATAAGCTGGTTGTACACAAAAGTATAAAAAATTCAGAGACTTATCGTCATATATAAAGTGGGGTGACCTGAGTAATAATCTAGGTTAAACTACGCGGCTTGCATATTCTTTAGTAAAAACAAAAGTCTATGCTCCTGGAAAATCAGTTGGTGGCAGGTATATAGTGTAACTACTTGATTATTCTGCATATCTATATGCACAATCCCATAGGGGAGGCTGCTGAGATAATTTGTTCCGCGCAAATTATCTGGCTAGCGAGATGAAATCAGTTGCCAGCTCTCTGCATGCACTTTGCAAGTGTTCTTTACAGATGACTTACCAGGATAATTTATAAGGTTTTTAAAAATTTCTTCTGAGTATAAAATTCAGAATTCTAATATATAGTTGGAGACATTTAAGGTGGAAATGACCGGTGCTGAAATTGTTGTTCAAAGCCTGATAGAGGAAGGTGTTGAACATCTGTTTGGTTATCCTGGGGGTGCTGTATTGCCAATATATGATGCAATACACCAGCAGGATGAGCTACAGCATATACTCGTTCGTCATGAGCAGGCGGCAACGCATGCGGCGGATGGTTATGCGCGTAGTACAGGCAAGCCCGGCGTCGTCCTGGTCACATCTGGCCCGGGCGCTACCAATGCAGTAACGGGGATAGCCACTGCATATATGGACTCCATTCCAATGGTGGTTTTAACTGGCCAGGTGCCTCTTCCTTTAATTGGTAATGATGCTTTTCAAGAAGTTGATTCTGTTGGTATTACTCGACCTGTAGTAAAGCATAATTTCCTGGTTGAGGATGTTAAGGATCTGGCATCAACCATCAAAAAAGCATTTCATGTGGCGACTACAGGTCGTCCTGGTCCTGTTGTGGTTGATATCCCTAAGGATATTACAGTCAATAAAATAGATTTTTCATATCCCCGTGATATTAAAATTCGCTCTTATCATCCCACGACTAAAGGTCACTCCGGACAAATTAAGAAAGCTTATGAGTTAATTCTTGAAGCAAAGAAGCCGATGATATACACCGGTGGTGGCGTTATATTGAGTAATGCCAGCGAAGAGTTGGTGAGGTTTACCGAGTTGCTGGGCGCACCTATTACTAACACGCTTATGGGGCTTGGCGCGTATCCGGCCAGTGATAAGCAATTTCTTGGCATGCTGGGTATGCATGGTACCTATGAAGCAAATATGGGTATGCATCATTGTGATGTGTTAATTGCTATTGGGGCGCGTTTTGATGATCGGGTAACCGGTAACCTTGAAAAATTTTGTCCGGATGCACGTATTGTGCATGTGGATATTGATCCCGCCTCAATATCTAAAAATGTAAAAGTCGACGTACCTATTGTGGGTGATGTTAATGAGGTTCTTATTGAGCTTAACAAGTTAATAGAGGGCTCAGATCAACGTCTTGAAAGCGGTGCATTGGGATCATGGTGGCAACAAATAGAAGAGTGGCGTGCACAGGATTGTTTAAAATTCAATCGGGACACCGACACCATTAAGCCACAATTTGTCATTGAGCAATTACATCAGGTAACGGAAGGTAATGCGTTTGTTGCTTCAGATGTAGGTCAGCATCAAATGTTTGCCGCACAATATTATGGCTTTAATAAGCCGCGGCGCTGGATTAACTCAGGGGGGCTGGGCACCATGGGCTTTGGTTTGCCCGCGGCTATGGGTGTGCAGCTGGCGCATCCTGGTGAACAGGTAGCCTGCATCACCGGTGAGGGCAGCATTCAGATGTGTATTCAGGAGCTTTCTACCTGCTTACAATATGGCTTACCCGTAAAGATTATTACCTTGAATAATGGATTTCTGGGTATGGTTCGTCAGTGGCAGGAGTTTTTTTATGATCGCCGTTATGCCAGTTCCTATATGGAGTCATTGCCGGATTTTGTGGCGCTTGCGGAGTCTTATGGGCATGTAGGTATTCGTGTAGATAAACCTGAAGATGTTCGACAGGCATTGATAGATGCATTCGAAAAGTATAAAGATCGTACGGTATTTCTTGATTTTATTATTGATAAAGAAGAAAACGTGTACCCAATGATTCCTGCTGGTGCAGGCTTAAATGAAATGATCCTGGTTTAATAGTTATGAATAAACATATTATTTCTTTATTGATGGAAAATGAGTCAGGTGCATTATCACGAGTAGCCGGCTTGTTTTCAGCACGCGCCTATAACATAGAGTCATTATCAGTAGCGCCAACAGATGATGAGACATTGTCGCGTATGACGATTGTTACTAACGGTACCGATGATATTGTTGAGCAAATACAGAAACAACTAAACAAACTGGTGGATGTAGTAAAGTTGGTTGACTTGACTGAATCAGACCATATTGAACGTGAGTTAATGCTGGCAAAAGTTGAGGCCGTTGGTGATGCACGGGATGAAGTGAAGCGCCTGGTTGATATTTTTAATGGCCGTGTAGTGGATGTCACTGACACAACCTACACAGTAGAAATAACGGATTCACGAGATAAGCTGAATTCATTTTTAACTTCGTTATCGAGTATCAAAATTCATGAAGTGGTGCGTTCTGGCGCAATTGGCATTTCGAGTGGCGAAAAAATACTCGCCCTTTAACCTAATTTATTTAATTTTTTGAGAGCAGAACTATGAGCCTAAATATTTATTACGATAAAGATTGTAATCTTTCGTTAATCAAAGACAAAAAAGTAACCATCGTGGGTTATGGTTCACAGGGCCATGCACATGCGCTGAACCTGAAAGATTCAGGTGTAGATGTAACGGTTGCTTTGCGCCCGGGTTCGTCTTCAGCGATTAAAGCTGAAAACGAAGGCTTAAAAGTTACCGGTATTGCTGAGGCAGTAGCGGCGGCTGATGTGATTATGATTTTAGCGCCTGATGAAATTCAGTCTGCACTTTATAAAGAAGAAATTGAACCTAATCTGAAACAGGGCGCAACTCTTGCCTTTGCTCACGGTTTTGCGATTCACTATAACTCAATAGTGCCACGCAGTGACCTGGATGTAATTATGATTGCACCAAAAGCACCCGGTCACACAGTTCGTAGTGAGTTTGTTCGTGGTGGCGGTGTACCCGACCTGATTGCTGTTTATCAGGATGCATCAGGTAAAGCTAAAGATTTGGCGCTTTCATATGCTTCAGGTGTAGGGGGTGGTCGTACAGCGATTATTGAAACTACATTCAAAGATGAAACTGAAACTGACCTGTTTGGTGAGCAAGCGGTATTATGTGGCGGTGCTGTTGAACTCGTTAAGATGGGTTTTGAAACGCTCACTGAAGCGGGTTATGCGCCTGAAATGGCTTACTTCGAATGTTTGCATGAATTAAAACTGATTGTTGATTTAATGTTCGAAGGTGGCATCGCTAACATGAATTACTCAATTTCTAATAATGCAGAGTATGGTGAGTATGTAACCGGCGATAAAGTTATCAACGAAGAAAGCCGTAAAGCCATGCGTGAAGCACTGAAAAACATTCAAAATGGTGAATATGCGAAGCGCTTCATTCTTGAAGGTATGACTAATTACCCGGAAATGACGGCGCGTCGTCGTAACAATGCAGCCCACCCAATTGAAGTTGTGGGGGGTGAGTTACGTAAAATGATGCCATGGATACAGGCAAATCAAATAGTTGATAAAACTAAAAACTAACTGTAACTATTTGGTAACCTGATTAGTTATGGGGTTTATGGTATAAATAAAGGGGCGTAAGCCCCTTTGTTGTTTGTGTTTTCTATATTATAGAAGATATAAATGTTATTTAGCAGTTAACAAGAATATAGATTGTCATCCCTAAATATTTTTATCTGGAATGACAGGGTTTTTAAAGTTAATGGAACAGCGTAATAAAGATGCAAAATAAAAAGAAACCATCATTTCGTCGAAGAGGTATTTATCTATTACCTAATATTTTTACTACGGCGGCCATGTTTGCGGGTTTTTATGCCGTAGTCGCCTCGATGAACGGTCACTTTGAAAAAGCGGCAATCGCTATTTTTATTGCAATGATCCTGGATGGTGTTGATGGGCGCGTTGCCCGCATGACCAATACACAGAGTGAGTTTGGAGCGGAGTATGACAGCCTCTCTGATATGGTGTCTTTTGGTGTGGCGCCGGCCCTTGTTATGTATCAATGGTCTTTTTCTTCCATGATCGAGATGGGCTGGCAATGGGGAAAACTGGGCTGGCTGGCCGCATTTATCTATACCGCCTCGGCCGCATTGCGCCTGGCCCGGTTTAATACTCAGGTGGGTATAGCGGATAAGCGTTATTTTCAGGGCTTACCTAGCCCGGCGGCGGCGGCGGTTATTGCTGCCATGGTTTGGGTAGGGGTTGATAATGCTATTATGGGTGCAGATGTGGCGATATTTATGGTGGTAGTAACAGTCGCCATGGGTATGATGATGGTGAGTAATATCCTGTTTTATAGTTTTAAAGAAGTTCACTTTAAGGGCAAGGTGCCTTTTTACTCAATCTTAATCGTGGTGCTGGTATTGGCATTGGCATCGCTGGATATATCAAAATCTTTGTTATTGTTTTTTGGGTTATATGCCTTATCGGGCCCGGTCTTAAGTCTGCGAAAACTGCGTAAGATTGGCAGAAAAAAAACAGAGACTAAATAAAGTTTGCAACAAGTGGTAGATGTTGAGTTTTGATAAAAAACAGCTAATCCAGATGGCAGGATGTTTGTTGAATTTTTCCGGCCAGGGTTAAATGTAGCGTAATCTGGAAGAGTGCTAGAAATATCTATATTTAAATCATTGCTGTCCTGTTAAAAGAAACTAGTTTATGTTTAAACCCCACTATAGTGTGCTTAAAGATTACTTCATCCTGATCGAGACATGAGTTGGGAATACCTGCCCAAGACACGCCGTAAAACCATCCCTGGTGGCTCGACACCCGCGTCCATGCGGGTGACGGTCTTAGGCAGGTATTCCCAACTCATGCCTCTAGTCGTTAGCGGGACAGCAATGATTTAATCTGAAACTTAAATTAATTCTTGGCAAAACCCCTATGAATCGTTATAGTTTTATACGTATGAACATAAACAGAGCTTACACCCCATATTACGTTGAATCTTTCAATGCATTTGCAAGTCATGCCCTATCCTGCCTGTTTCTACTCCCCTTATTTACACTCTCATTACTACTGCCGTAGGGCAGATAATAAGTTCTGGCGAGGCGAAATACGCATTAAAATAACACCCCAAGATTAAAGTTGATTTGCAGGACAGACAGATCATGAATACAAAAGAAATAAACTCAAAAGAAAAATTAATTATTTTTGATACCACGTTACGCGACGGTGAGCAAAGCCCTGGTGCGTCAATGACTAAAGACGAAAAAGTGCAAATTGCCAAAGCCCTGGAACGGATGAATGTCGATATCATTGAAGCTGGGTTCCCAATTGCATCAGAAGGTGACTTCGAAGCGGTAAAAGCAGTGGCCGAAGCGGTAAAAGACAGTACCGTTTGTGGGCTTGCAAGGGCTCTGGGCAGAGATATTAGCCGCGCAGGTGAAGCGCTTAAAAAAGCCAACTCTTCACGTATTCATACTTTTATAGCAACTTCACCTATCCATATGGAAATGAAGTTGCGTATGCAACCTGACGATGTTTTAAAGCAGGCGGTGGATGCGGTTAAACTTTCCAGGCAGTTTACCGATAACGTTGAGTTTTCGCCGGAAGATGCGGGCCGCTCCGAACTGGATTTTTTATGTCGTGTTATTGAAGCTGTTATTGATGCGGGTGCAACCACAATTAATATTCCGGATACAGTGGGTTACAATTTGCCGAATCAATTTGGTGAACTCATTAAAAGCTTAATTGAGAGAATTCCTAATTCGGATAAAGCTATCTTCTCAGTGCATTGCCATAATGATTTAGGGCTGGCGGTCGCCAATTCATTATCTGCCGTATTAAATGGTGCGCGTCAGGTGGAATGCACTATAAATGGTTTAGGTGAGCGTGCGGGAAATGCATCCTTAGAGGAGGTTGTGATGGCCGTGCGCACGCGCCAGGATTTATTTAATTGTGATACCCAATTAGATACCACTCAAATCATGTCCTGTTCAAGACTGATTTCTAGCGTAACGGGTTTTCCTGTGCAACCTAATAAAGCTATTGTGGGTGCTAATGCATTTGCCCATGAATCAGGCATACACCAGGATGGTGTTTTAAAGAGTCGCGAAACGTACGAAATTATGCGCGCTCAGGATGTGGGCTGGAATGAAAAACAAATTGTTTTAGGCAAGCACTCCGGACGTAATGCATTTAAAACCCATTTAGCTGAGCTTGATATAGAGCTGGAATCAGAGGAGGAATTAAACTCGGCATTTTCCCGCTTTAAAGCACTGGCAGATAAGAAACATGAAATTTTTGACGAAGACTTACGTGCATTGATGGCTGATTCAAGCTGGAGTGCTGCGAATGAGCAATTTAAATTAGTTAGTTTAAAAGTGTGCTCTGAAACCGGTGAGACACCTGAGGCAGACGTTGTCATTTTAGTGAATGGCAAAGAATTATCTGCCACTGAGTCAGGTAGTGGACCGGTTGATGCGGCTTTTAAGGCCATTGAAAAAATTGTACACAGTGAGACTGAGTTGAAGCTATATTCGGTAAATAATATTACCAGTGGAACTGATTCCCAGGGTGAAGTGTCTGTGCGTTTATCAAAGACTGACATGGTTGTAAATGGTCAGGGTGCTGATACGGATATTGTTATTGCTTCGGCAAAAGCCTATATCAATGCGTTGAATCGTATAATGGTTTCAGATTTGGATCGTGCGCATCCGCAAAAGGGTAATGTATAGTTTGTGAATGAGTCAGGAAGTATGGAAGGCAAGAGCATGATCGATAACTGCGCAGAAACCGGTGATGTTACCCATGTGCTGTCGGAAAGTGCTCGTTGCCAGTATCTTAACGCAATGGGAATACAAACCTGGTTTGATCCGTCGTTGAAAGTGTCATCAACTGAAGTTGTACTTAAACAAGATAAAGAGGCAAGTGTCACAGAACCCCATAATCCAGCACAGATTAAATCTGAACCAGTCGCCTCCATTAATCCTAAAGAAACCCATTTAGAAAAAACAGAAATAAAATCAACAGGCAATCTACAGGCGCTCACAACCCAGATCGAACAATGTCAACTATGTGAATTACATACAACGCGCAAACAGGCGATATGTGGTGAAGGAAGTGATACAGCAGGATTGCTAATTATCATTGATGCGCCGGTGAGTGATGTAACAGGTGATAAAGCATTGTTTAATGCGCTAGATAAACAAATGCTTCAGGCAATGCTGCAAACAATAGGGATTAATTTATCTGCCGTTTATATAACAAGCCTGGTGAAGTGCCTCCCTCCTGAGCAACGGGCACCCCAGACATCTGAAATGATTTGTTGTGATGATTACCTCACAGCACAAATAAAACTGATTAAGCCGAAGGCAATTATGGTGTCGGGAGAGCAAGCAAGTCAGCAATTGTTGCTTAGTCAAAAATCGCTGACTGACTTACGCTTACGTCATCACCAGCATCTGGGGATTCCTGTTTATGCTTCTTATCACCCCCGTGAATTATTTAATTCCTCAGAAACCAAGCGAAAAGTTTGGGCTGATCTGCTACAAATAAGTAAGCACTTTTAACCAATAAAATACATATGGCTGTAAACCCTGAAATAGATCTGGTAAGTGGTTTTCGTGAAATGACGGAAGAAGATGTGCCGGCGATTATGGAAATTGAAAAAGTCGTTTATACGCATCCCTGGACAGAAGGTATCTTCAACGATTGTATACGGGTTGGATATAATTGCTGGGTTTATCATGAGCAGGATGAATTGCTTGCTTATGGGTTGGTATCGGTAGCAGTAAATGAAGCGCATATTCTTAATATTTGTGTTGCACCTGATGCACAGAGGCGGGGTCTGGGTAAACGTATGTTACATAAATTGATGCAGCTGGCAGCAGAAAGACAGGGTAACTCTATTTTTCTGGAAGTGCGAGAATCTAATCTGGTTGCACAAAATTTATATGATCAGGAAGGGTTTAATCGTATAGGTTTAAGAAAAAAATATTACCCCGCCGATGATGGAAGAGAAGATGCACTGGTTTACGCAAAAGAACTTAATCTGGGATAAAGTTTTGCTTTAAAATGTTTGTGCCCTGTTAAGGCACAACTCCTGGTGGTCTCACAACAGGGGGCAGGGCTCTGTCCCTGAACATGATGAATCATGCGAGCAAACGCTTTCTATGAAAGTTCTTTTAAACATTTATGGTTTCAGTAATAAAAGAACTAGTATTTATATTCGTATCAGCCGTTAATGACTGTTGTGTAAGAAGCCACTCTTCCATTCCTTTAGTTGAAAGCGGTTCAGAAAATAAATAACCCTGCGCGCAATTGCAATCTTCGTTCAGTAAAAATTCTAGCTGCTGTTTATTTTCAACTCCCTCTGCAACCACATTTAGTTTAAGTCCACGAGCCATTGCCAGTATGGCACGTACAATGGTTGCATCTTCTTCATTGCCGGGTAGGTCTTTAATAAAAGATCGATCGATCTTTAAAGTGTCAAGACGAAGTTGTTTAAGGTATGCCAGGGAAGAATAGCCCGTGCCAAAATCATCAATAGCTAATCGAATGCCCAGTTTTTCTATTTGCTTTAAAACACCTTTGATGTTTTTTATGTTTTCCATCATTTGGGTTTCGGTTATTTCCAGCTCAATGCAGTCAGGCTCTATACCTGTTTCAATAACAAGTTGGTAAAGAAACTCAAAAAAATCAGCCTGTTCCAGGTGTTTTATAGAGAGGTTTAAGGCTAGTACGTTGTTATCTAATAAGTCCATATCCTGCCAACGTTTAAATTGTTTTATGCTTTTGCTATAACACCATCGATCTAACTCAACAATAAGCCCCGTTTCTTCGGCCAGTGGAATAAATGACTCAGGCGATAACTCCCCAAGGTCAGGGTGTTGCCAGCGGATAAGAGATTCCATGCCGGAAATTTTATTAGTTATTAAATCAAGCTTAGGTTGAAAATGAACGTCAAGTTTTTGATCCTGCAAAGCTGTTCTAAGTTCTGTCTCAAGTAATACTTTATCCAGTGCCTTTCGGGTTAATTGTTCTGAATAAAACTCAAAGGTATTACGCCCACGTTCTTTAGCTCGATACATAGCTGAGTCGGCATGCTTGAGCATATCGGTGCTGGTGATGCCTTTATTGCAGTCAGAGCAAATGCCAATACTGGCAGTTACATAATGTTGGGTGTCTTCAATAATTACGGGTTCTTCTATGGTCTGTAAAACTCTTTTTGAAAGAGTCGCAATTTGGGATATATCTTTAACGTTATCAATGACCAGGGTGAACTCGTCCCCGCCTAGTCTGGAAAGTGTGTCAGTGTCGTGAATTATGTGCGTAATTCTTTTCGCGATCACCTGTAAAACCTGGTCGCCACGATCATGTCCGAACACATCATTGATGTTTTTAAAATGGTCTAAATCAATAAAAAGCAGAGCAACATGCAGTTCACTGCGTTTACTCTTTAAAAGTGATTGATCAAGTCGATCCTGAAAAAGTAATCGATTTGGTAGGCCGGTAAGTAAATCGTGATGGGCTTGATGGTAGAGATCATTTTTCTGTTCCATCAGTTCCTGTTTCATCTGTATCATTTCAGTGATATCGCGAGCACTACCGACGGTACCCAGGATATTGCCGTTTTTATCATAAAAAGGCGCTTTGTGAACTTCTAAATAAAGTAGTTGGCCTTTCACATTGCCGTACTCTTCAAATCGCATAGGGCAATTATTTTTTATAACGACCTCATCTGAGTTAAAGCATAGCTCACCAAATGTGTGCCAGTTTTCATTGTTGGGTTGACTTGCTCGTTCGCGTAGAGCAAAAAATACATCGGTTTGCCCAATTGGTTCACAGGTGTCTTTTGCCATTAAGAGGTTTTCGCAGATCGCCTGATTTGCAAACAAATAGCGTCCGTCAATATCTTTGACCCAGAGCATATCGGGTAAGTTATCAGTTAGTGTGCGCAGTATATCCTGCTCAAGATTAATAGAATCACACGTTATTTTAACCATAAAAGAATATTTTCCGTAGTTTGCAATCTAAGTATCTTTTCTTACTTTGTTTCCTTTCAGAGTAAAATGAAAACCGTCATTATTTAAATAGTGTATACATGTTCTTAATCAACTGGCTGGCCTGGATAGAAGTTGGCCTGGATAGAAATGGTCAGGATACCCCGTTAAGCACAGTTGGCGTTGCCATACTATCTCAGTCTGATAGCTTAAAAGCAAGAATTGAATGATGGGCTTGTCACTGAAAATTAACATGCAAAGAGTGCAAACATATTATCATTAGTAAAGGTAAAGGGTTTTCGGTTAAGTTAATGAAATATTTATCAGTTATTGTCAACAAGGCTTTAAATAATGTGTTTGAGGTCACATTATTTTTAACATGAGTATTGTAATAAATTGGCCTTTGCGAGTCTGAAAAAATTGAAATAAATAAGTGTAAACTACGCTAAATGCGCTTTTACCTGTATTTGCTTTTACTTTTACACCCTCAAATATTGTATAATCTCCGCTTATTTTAGCCTCAATTGATCTTTAATCTATGTCTGAATTACTCGAGCAAATGCAGCGCCGTCGTACCTTTGCGATTGTCTCTCACCCGGATGCGGGTAAAACAACCCTAACTGAAAAATTATTGTTATTTAGTGGTGCTATTCAACAGGCAGGTACGGTAAAAGGCCGTAAAGCGGCGCGTCATGCTACATCAGACTGGATGGAGCTGGAAAAACAGCGGGGTATTTCCGTTACCTCATCGGTTATGCAGTTTCCCTATAATGAGTGCATCATAAATTTACTGGATACACCGGGGCATGCTGATTTCTCCGAAGATACCTATCGCACATTAACCGCTGTAGATTCAGCCCTTATGGTCATTGATGCGGCTAAAGGTGTAGAAGAACGAACAATAAAGCTGATGGATGTCTGTCGTCTGCGAGATACACCGATTATCACTTTTGTAAATAAAATGGATCGTGAAGCCCGTGAACCTATTGATTTACTCGATGATGTAGAAAATATCCTGAATATTCAATGTGCGCCGATGACCTGGCCTATCGGTATGGGCAAAAACTTCAAAGGTGTATTCCATTTGTATAACAATTGCGTACATCTATTCAGTGCAACCCATGGGGGTAAAATACTGGAAGGTGAAGTAATACAGGGGCTTGATAACCCTGAACTCGATGTAAAGCTCGGTTCCATGGCTGAGGAATTGCGCGATGAGATTGAGTTGGTTAAAGGGGCGAGTCATGAGTTTGATTTGGCGGCCTATCGAGAAGGAAAACTAACACCGGTGTTTTTTGGCTCTGCCATTAATAATTTTGGTATTAAAGAGTTGCTTGATTCTCTAGATGAGTTTGCACCTATGCCCAGGGGGCGGGATGCGGGTGCTAGATTTATTGAGTCAAATGAAGAAGATTTTACGGGCTTTGTATTTAAGATTCAGGCGAATATGGATCCGCAACATCGCGATCGTATTGCTTTTATGCGCATATGTTCTGGTAAATTTGAAAAAGGCATGAAGGCAAGACATGTGCGCATTCAAAAAGATATAAAACTAAACGATGCAGTGACATTTATGGCTGCTGATCGTGGTCATACGGATGAAGCTTATGCGGGTGATATTATAGGTATACATAACCATGGCACAATACGAATAGGTGATACCTTTTCAAAAGGTGAAGATCTGCAATTTGCAGGTATTCCAAACTTTGCACCAGAATTATTTCGCCGCGCACAACTACGTGACCCATTAAAAATGAAGGCCCTTCAGAAAGGCTTAATTCAATTATGCGAGGAAGGTGCAACACAGCTTTATCGTCCATTAAATAATAATGATTTAATATTAGGTGCCGTAGGTGTTTTGCAGTTTGATGTTGTTGCCCACAGGTTGAAGAATGAATATAACGTTGATTGTACATTTGAACATGTAAATGTAACTACAGCCCGCTGGGTTACCTGTGAAGATGAAAAAACACTGGCTAAATTTAAAGAAAAAACCGCAACTAACCTGGCATTAGATCATGCAGGTGATCTTGTTTATATTGCACCGACACGAGTGAATCTGGATATGACCCAGGAGCGTTATCCAGATGTTAAGTTTCTAGCGACTCGTGAGCATGGGGTTTATGAGGTTTAATCTAAGTTTAGTGCTCATTTAGTATTGAGCTTATAGTTTAATGATTTAATTTTCAGTTGTTTATGTAATTGTTAGTGTTTTTAAAACATTTTCCGTGAATATGGAATTCATTTATTTTTTGCAACTCCCCATTGTAGAAGCCTGGTCTTATGTTGTAAGTTTTCTTATCTAACTCATGTTTATACTCTATTATGGATTGATATTGAATCGGTTTTCAATATTAATGCCAGCTAACTTAAAGAATTGAAATTTCTAATTTCTTAGGTAATCAATGATTAAATTATACGGCTCTGAAAAAAATATAGTCTAAGTTTCAAATTTATGTCAACTATTAGAATTAATAGTTACATTGTCATATGTCAAGGCCCTAATATTTCAATACTAATTATGAAGGCACCAAAATCACTCATTAAGTAATTTAGGTTAAAGTTTTCCTGGTTTATCGTAATAAATAGTCAGAGTTAAGGTGGTTGTATTTAGTCCATCGTAATGATTAGCTGGATAGCAGCCTGGTGCTTTATAAATACACTAAGTATTAGGTGTAAGAGGCACTAAAATTTACTTCCTGTTGATTCATTATAAGTTTATTTGGTACTTGTAAGAAACATAAGAATCAAACTTCCGTAAGCAAGGAGAAAGTTATAATTAAGATGAGATATAGCAACGATCGGGGAAAAGTCGATTATGGATGGATACAAAGTATCCACACATTTTTGTTTGGAGATTATTTTGATTTGAGTTATATGGGGGTTTCAGTTCTACGTGTGAATAATGATAATAGGGTCTTGTCAAATAATAAGTTTGCAATGCATTCACACCAGGACATGGAAATTATTAGCTATATAAAAAGGGAAATATCGAATATAGGGACAATATGGGTAATGTGAAAAGACTAGCTGCTGATGAAATTCAACTTATGAGTTCTGGAGCAGGTGTAACAAACAGTGAATGTAATCCATCCAGTTCAGAAAAATTAGAATTTTTACAAATATGAATTCAACCCAGTGTTATTGGTGTTGTGTCAAGATACCAGCGGCAATTGAATACGGGTGAAGAAAGATTAAAGCTTATAGCCTCACTAAATGGTAGAGATGGATCATTACTGATTCATCAAGATATTTATCTCTATTTTCTTCGATTATCACGGGGGTAATTGATTTCATATTCATTAGAATATAAGAGAATTGTTTATGTACATGTGGCTTCAGGTTCTATTAGTGTTAATGCAGAGTGCCTGAGTGAAGGTGATGGCGAAACTATAAATGCACTCGTTTTTGACTTTTCTTAATAATTTATAAGAGTGATGAAAAAATTATTAGTGAAATGAAAAATTAATAAATAGAGGTGAAAGAAATGAAAGAAAAAGTAAATTACCCGGGACAAAAAATTGAAGTTAAATGGGATGGTCATCTTTGTATTCATATCGCAGAATGTGGAAAAGCAAAAGGTGAGTTGTTTGTAAACGGTCGCCAGACATGGTGTCAACCAGATTTTGTCTTGGTTGAAAATGTGATTGATGTTGTGGAAAGGTGTCCAAGTGGTGCATTAAGTTATAAAAGAAAAGATTCAAAGGTTAATGAAAACCCAGATCAGGAGAACACATTAACAGTTTGCTATAATGGTCCATATTTTGCACGTGGTGAACTTGATATCGAGAGTTCACCTGAAGTTTCGTCTGGGACTAAATACAGAGCGGCTCTTTGTCGTTGTGGGAGTTCAAAAAATAAGCCGTATTGTGATAACAGTCACGAAACTATTGGCTTCAAAGATTTTGGTGCGGTTGGAGATAAGGGCGATTCTATCAAAACCAAAGGAGGAAAATTTAAAATAAAAGAACGAGTGAATGGTCCTTTATTATTATCAGGTAATATTTCAATTAAAAATGGTAGTGGAAGGGTCGCCTGGCAAGGTACAGAAGTTGCACTGTGTCGTTGTGGTGCTTCAAAAGATAAACCTTTTTGTGATGGCAGTCATATTACAGCGGGTTTTAAAAGCTAAATAAGATTTATTTAGAGATATGTTATATACATAAAGTAGTGCTGATATTACTTAGGCTTTTACTCTTCGCCAGTTGGCTAAGGTAGAGCTTGTTTAATATCGCTCTTTTTAGTTTTGTCGAGGATGTGTAGCAATATTATTATCTAATATTATTTAGCTTCTTAAATTGCCATGATTTTGATGTGCATCAAAGTAGGTTTCATCTACATGATTAATTGCATCGAGTATTCACTAATATTTAATAAAATGCGAAGTCAAATGAAACAAATGTGAAATATATAAAGTATTGCTGCTAAGTTGTATTCTAGAAATGTAGTATTCTAACCTCATTCATGCTACGTTGAATTTTTAATAAATTGGTATAAATGAGGTAGCCTGGTGGCATCAACCTTTGAAAGTATAATTAATGGGCTCGTTGAAAAAATACAACAGTCTTTTAGCGAAAACGAGATACTTTCAGTCTTGCACGACATTGCCAAAAAATATGGTTTTGAATATTATACATATTCAAGAATGTTCCCCAAAGCGATGACAAGAGTTGATATACTTGCCATTGGAAACTACCCGGTTGAATGGGTTGATAAGTATATTAAAGATGACTATCTATTTATCGATCCGGTGATGAAACACTGTACATCTAGTGCGTTACCGTATTTTTGGAAAAATATTTATATTAGTAAGGATGAAGAGGTTATTGCATTTGCAAAAGAGAGTGCGAGATTTGGCCTGTATGAAGGCTTTAGTGTAGGGATAAATGGAAATTGTGGAGATTTTAGCGTACTCAATTTTGGTGGAAGTGGAGCGCATAGCCCTTCACCGTTAGAGCATAGTCAGGTTGTTATCATTGCTCATGCAATATTGCCTTATCTTCACGAAAAATTAGCACAGATTTGCCCGGTTAGTGCCCTATATCCTATCGGTAATAAACACCAAATTAATATCCCATTGCAAGAGTTATCATCTAGAGAAAGGGAGTGTTTGCTATGGACCGCAGAAGGGAAAACATCACATGAGATTTCGGTCATTATAGGTATAGCTGAATCGACGGTTAATTTTCATATAAAAAATACGGTTAAAAAACTTGATTGTATTAATAAGACACATGCCGTTGCGAAAGCAGTTCTCCTCGGTTTGATCAAAAACATGCCTGATTAAAATGCAAATTTGACATTAAATTATCTTATTCGTTTTATATTGATTCTATAGACCAGACTTAAAGTGGCTGGTTTTTTTGTTCTATCCATATCTAAATAATCTTTCTCAGACCACATCAATAAACCGTAAATAATTTTCTATGTAACCTATTAAATTTGATAGTTACTCTTAAAGAGGTAGGCATCTATGATCTGCTGATCATTTAATGACATGACTTAAGCGCCTTTTTTATTAATTAAATTTATTAAGGAGATCTATGATGTTTAAAATACGTACAACAATACCTGTACTACTACTAATAACCATGCTTACCAGTTTGTCTGTACATGCCAGGAAGGCCTCACCTGATCCTTCAAGGAAATTGCTTGATCCATCCAATCATACCCTGATATTAATTGATCACCAGCCACAAATGGCTTTTGCTACAACTTCAATGGATATTGTAGAGTTACGAAATAATGTTACTGGATTGGCGAAATCAGCCAAGGCTTTTAATGTGCCTACGATTTTAACCACAGTTGCTGAAAAAAGTTTTTCTGGTCCAATTTTTCCTGAACTACAGGCGGTCTTTCCAAAGCAAAAACCAATAGACCGGACCACAATGAATACCTGGGAAGATAAACGAATTACAGCAAAAGTTAATAAATATGGTAATAAAAAAATTGTGATTGCTGCTTTATGGACAGAAGTTTGTGGAGTTGGACCTGTGTTATCCGCTTTAGAGCAAGGTTATGAAGTTTACTTTGTTACGGATGCCTCTGGTGGTGTTAGTCATGATGCTCACAACATGGCTGTGCAGCGTATGGTTCAAGCAGGCGCAACACCCATAACCTGGTTGCAGTATATGCTCGAATTACAACGAGACTGGGCGCGGGGTGCAACATATAAGGCCGTCACTGATATTGCGAAGGAGCATGGGGGGGGGTATGGTTTAGGTATTATCTATGCTTCTGAAATGTTTAAGGCTTCGGAGGGCAAGAAACATTAATCTGTAAAATGGAGTATATAAAATTAATCACTGCTGTCCCGTTAAAAGAAATTAGTTTATGTTTAAAGCGCATTGTTATGTGATTAACGAACGCTTCACTCTGATCGAGACATGAGTTGGGGGTGTCTGTCCAAGACGCACCGTAAAACCATCCCTGGTGGCTCGACACCCGCGTCCACGCGGGTGACGGTCTTAGACAGACACCCCCAACTCATGCCTCTAGTGGTTAACGGGACAGCAGTGAAAATTAATATACTCCGTTTTTAAGTATATCGTTATCAAATTATAGATTCGAGACTGAAGGTAAATCCATGAAAATATACAATCATTATTTTACTAAATTAGTATTATTGTTGGCAGGATGTATTATTTGTCTAAGTTGTTCATTTAAAATTTATGCAGATATAAAAGATCCAGAAATGATCGTGTTTAATGCAAAAATAACAACTCAGAATTTAGCGCAGCCGACAGCTGAGGCCATAGTGATAAATGATGGATTGATTTTTAAAGTGGGCTCAAATAAAGAAATGCTGGCATTAAAAGGTAATAATACAAAAATAATTGATGCCAAAGGTCGCCGGATGATACCTGGTCTTAACGATTCTCACTTGCACGTAGTGCGTGGCGGGCGATTTTATAATCTTGAACTACGCTGGGAGGGAGTGACTTCATTAAAGAAAGCTTTATCCATATTAAGTGAGCAAGCTAAAAGGACACCTAAAGGTCAGTGGGTAAGAGTTATTGGTGGATGGTCTCCTTATCAGTTCGAAGAGCGTCGAATGCCAACGCTTGATGAAATAAATGCTGCAGCACCCGATACGCCGGTTTTTATTCTCTTTTTATATAGTCAGGCATTTTTAAATAAAGCGGGTTTACAGGAGTTAGGTATAACTGCACAAACACCTGCACCAAAGGGGGGGCGTTATGAAATAGGTGGTGATGGTAAGCCCACTGGATTATTGATTGCTGAGCCAAATCCTACAATACTCTATAAAACAATTGGGCGTCTTCCAGAACTATCAAAAATTGACCAGGTCAATTCAACACGACAGTTTTTCAGGGAGTTGAATAGACTTGGTTTAACATCTGCTGTAGATGCCGGTGGTGGTGGGCATAATTACCCCGAAAATTATCAAGGCTCCAAAGAGCTTGCCATGTTAGGTGAATTGCCATTGCGGATATCATATTTTTTGTTCCCACAAAAACCTGGATACGAAATTAATGACTTTAAGCGTTGGATGAATATGACTGTGCCGGGGATGAACGAACACGTTGGGCATAACCATGGTTATGAAATGGAAGGGGGGGGCGAGTTTTTGGTTTGGTCGGCTGGGGATTTTGAAAATTTCATGTCAACACGTCCGGTTCAAACAAAAAAGATGGAAACAGAGCTTGAAAAAGTCACCAGGATGCTTATCAAAAACCGTTGGCCATTCAGGATACACGCAACTTATAATGAATCCATAGAAAGGATATTGACAGTATTTGAAAAAATCAATCTAGAAATAGGTTTTGATGGTTTGCGATGGGCAATAGACCATGCTGAAACTATAGTCCCGGAAAATATAGCACGTATTAAAGCATTAGGTGGTGGTATTGCTATTCAGGATCGTATGGCATTTGCGGGTGAATATTTTGTAGATCGTTATGGGAGTCAGGCCGCAAAGACTTCACCTCCTATAAAAGAAATGCTTCAACAGGATATTCCTGTTGGTGCAGGTACAGACGGTACGCGAGTTTCAAGTTACAATCCCTGGGTTGCACTTTACTGGTTAGTAACGGGTAAAAGTATCGGAGGGATGCAGCTCTCAAACGAGATTAATAAAATTAGTCGTTCAGATGCATTGAAACTATATACGATAGGCAGCGCCTGGTTTTCAAGTGAAGAAAATGTTAAAGGTCGAATAGCACCTGGGCAGTATGCGGACTTTGTTTTGTTAACTGATGACTACTTTAGTGTGCCAGACGAGAAAATTAAAGAAATTGAATCGGTTTTGACAGTTGTAAATGGAAAGGTAGTTTATGGTGCAGGAATTTATAATGCTCTTTCACCAAAGCTACCAAAGGCTATGCCTATGTGGTCGCCTGTAAATCGATAAGGAAATTGAGAGTGGTTTTTAATAAATTTTGATTAGACAAAGTTACTAACGGGGTGACTGAAAATAATACTCTATAGAGATGCGGATGCCTGGTCCACTGGATGTATTTACGGCGTATCTAGAATAAAGAGTATTTTTTTCGCTTGCCCTGGTAATAAGTAATTTGTTGGAAAAAATATTTTTATATAATGAGAGGGTTATTTTAAAGGCGCATAAACAAATCGATCAGATTTGTTGTCATGAACATATATTTTTAAGCCCATTTCAGGATAATCTAATACTTGTTCTTCATTACTTAACTGTTTTTCTTCACTCGCATGACCAAAATTCTGGTGAATTGTTTCCAGTCCATAATCAATTGAGGGAATATAAGTAATTGTTGAAATTGGAGTGCTTAAATAGTCAATTTCTATTTTATTACTTACTGAATACAGTTGAATCGCCTGATTATCTTTCTGGCTGATTTGGTTTTTATCGACGGAGCGGTAAATATTCTGTAACTCATTTTGTTCTATTTGGTAGGTTAATTGTATTTGTGTGATTAGTCCGCCAATAATCAGCCCATCATAGTTAGCAATTAGCTGATAGGTTTGATATTCATCATTATCGGTAGTGACCTGAAGCTGGGTTTTCGCGAAACTGGCAAATATCTGGTTAGCTTCCTGAATACTGGTTTTGCCCAGCGTTATACCAAAAACCCGTAAAGAGCCATTTTCTAGTCGGTCTACTTCCCAGGGCATTGTGTCTAGTTGAGCTGTTGGTTCGTGCTGACCAATAACAGCTATCATCATGGCTGTGCCAATCATAAGGATAATTAGAAAAGTTCGGTTCATATTTTTTGTAATTTTGGTTAGAATCTTTATTTATATACTATATTTAATAGTTATACAAAGTATAAAGTGTAGCAGTAGTTGCGAACACAATAAAAAGAGAATCATGAAATTAGCATTAATTTGCTGTGTTTATTAAAGTATTATCTTCAAGAATGTCATTAAAGGCTATCTTTCAGTATAAAGCTGAAAATTTAATATAATCAATGTCGCTGCTGTCCCGTTAACCACTAGAGGCATGAGTTGGGGGTGTCTGTCTAAGACCGTCACCCGCATGGATGCGGGTGTCGAGCCACCAGGGATGGTTTTACGGTGCGTCTTAGACAGACACCCCCAACTCATGCCTCTATCAGAGTGAAACGTTCGTTAATCACATAACAATGCGCTTTAAACATAAACTAATTTCTTTTAACGGGACATATATGTCAATGTATAAAAATAAATCAATTATCAGCTGGGCATTTTATGACTGGGCAAACTCTGTTTTTGCAACAGTTGTAATTGCAGGTTTTTTCCCCGTTGTTTTTAAATCCTACTGGGCAACTAATTTAAGCGATTCTGAAAGTACTTTCTGGCTAGGTTCGGGGAATGCGGTTGCCAGTATAATTGTCGTTTGCATAGCTCCATTTCTTGGGATTATTGGTGATAAATTCAGGTTACGAAAACAACTATTGCTTGGTTTTATGGTGATTGGTGTTATTTGTACGGGAATGTTTTATATAAATCATCAGGGCGACTGGGTAGTTGCATTACTGCTTTATGTCATTGCAACTGTTGGTTTCATGTCAGCTAATATATTTTATGATGCATTGTTGGTTCCGGTGAGTGCAAAGGCTGAAATTGATAAAGTATCAGGTTTAGGTTATGGCATGGGCTATCTTGGGGGTGGTGTGGCTTTGGCACTTTGTGTCACACTCAGTCAAAAACCAGAAATACTCGGTTTGCAGAATACAATAGATGCGGTTTTAGTGTGTTTTATAATGGTAGCAGTCTGGTGGTTTGTTTTTAGTTTACCACTGGCATTTTGGGTTGAAGATACATATAAGCAACAAAATAGCGATAAAGCTGGAATTGCATCACAAGCCTTTAAGCTTTTTAAAGCGGTTTTTAGCAATCGACAAACTCGATTATTCCTAATTGCTTACTGGATTTATATTGACGGGGTAGACACTATAATTCGTATGGCGGTGGATTATGGTATGGCCCTGGGTTTTGAAACAGGTGATCTAATACAGGCATTATTAATTACCCAGTTTGTGGGTTTTCCAGCGGCTATATTGTATGGGTACATCGGTAATCGCGTGGGGGTTAAAAAATCATTAATGGCCGGAATAGGCGTATATGCCATTATTACCTGGCTAGGTTACACTATGAATTCGGCAACAGATTTTTATACGCTGGCAGTGATGATTGGGCTGGTTCAGGGCGGAGTACAGGCAATGAGTCGCTCATATTTTGCCAGAATGATTCCAGAAGGGCAGGCAGCAGAATATTTTGGCATCTATAATATGTTAGGTAAGTCAGCCGCAATTATAGGTCCAGTATTGATGGGTGGGGTTGCCTTAATTACTGAAAATCATCGTTACTCAATATTATCAGTATTGGTGCTTTTTATTGTTGGAGCAATTATCTTGTCACGGGTAAAGGCACCTGATTCATAAATTTAGGTATTTACCTGATGACGACAGAAAATAAAATACATATTGCGGATGCTAAAGAACTTTACCTGCGGTGGAATAAATCTCAGTTTGAAAATATTTTATCAACAGAAAATTCGGCATTTGAACTGATTCAACTTATTCCATTGTTTATGCATTTAAACGATAAGTTATTACCAGGCTATGTAAATTCTGATACTCCAGTAGGTGTCTTTGGTTATAGACCAGATAAGAAGATAGTCTATCAAGCAAAGCAGCTCAATTCTAAATTTCGATATAAGGAGGAAGGGCTTGTTAAATATTTTGCTGTTGATGCGGTTATGTTTCAACAACAATTGGTTGATAAAAAAAATCGTTGTTGGATATTTCATCGGTCTGATTTAAATACAAATCAGCTTGTATTACTACAGGAAAAAATAGATAAAATTTCAAACTGGTTTTCAACGAGAGGCTTTAAACTGGAGTTTATATGTCTATCAGATGATGATTTTAGAAAAAATAGAGTTGAGCAGCTAGAGCAGATAAATAAAACGATATTTCTAGATTATTTTTATAGTGAAATAATTTTATTAGGGGGAAAGTATCCTGTATGGTGGCTGGTTCCCCCGTCTAAAGAATTTGAATACCCCGCATTAGTAGAGCATATAAAGCAGGCGAGATTTGTCGATAGTGAAGAATTTATAGATCTGGGTGGAATGTTGGAGTTAAATCGTGAAGATGCTGTTCGATATGCGGTAGATCTTGTGCAAAAAATAAAACAGGCACCAGAAATATGCCTGGTTAAGTTATTGATTGCAGATCATAAAAATATAATGTGGCCTGAAGCTGATGGTATTTCAATTCAATTGAAATACAGTATTTATGAAAGTGGAGGTGTTACTAATCCGGTTGATATTATGGCGCATATATTGCGTGACACCTTAAGTTATTATTCTGATAAAAATCATATTTTATCACCGCTCAGGTTGTTTTCTCGTTTGAGAAATATTTCCGGAAAATTAAATATAAAAATCGTTGATGCATTTTTGGCTGATAATTATATTCAGGAGCCTTCTTCTACGGGCATAGATAATTTAATAGTTTATCTTAATTTTTTTAAGGCTGTATCATATGAGGTACACCAGATATTTTTCAATATTGTAGAGAATTATATTACTCAGTTTAATGAAAGAGATATTGATCAAGCCCTGAAATCAGTAGCTCAAAATATGCTGGTGTTTTTGTCTGATGATGCGGATCGAGTGCCACTATATAATACTGAAGAAAAAGTAGATATTATTCTTGATCGTATTCTTTTAAAGCATGAAATTATTAGTGATGAAGAAGGTCGTTGGAGTCTGGTGCTGAAAATTTCAGAGGGCAATGAAAAAACGATTGATGGATTCGGTAGTTTGCTTGGGCTGCTTGCCTGGTGCTGGTTGAATAGAGTTGTAAATAATTCCACACAGGTATCTATCGATTGTCCCAGGCAACAGGTGAAACAAATTGAAGCACATTTCGTTTTGGAAACATTAATTCAGCAATTAAATCCAAGGCTGCTCTCTAGTATTCCTCCTGAAGCATTTGAAAACCCAGTGCGACCGTTACAGTCATTATTGTTTATAAATTTCATGACTACAAATAAAAATGAAGGGCATCAGGTTTTAGCTGAAAATGATCAATTAAGCTTTGGTACTTTGTCAGAAAATCAACTTACACATTGTGAACAGTTAATCGTTAATAGCTGGGGTGATGTTCATACTAAACAGTATTCAGGCAATAGCGGTATTTTAAAGTGCTTATGTGACTGGACTCATCATGCACCGTTGGATGGTCTGGCTAAACCACAGCAACTCAGGATATTTGGTTATGGTGTGGGTGATAGCACCTTTATGGCGCAACGAGTAGAGCAGGTTTATGAGGAAATGCAATCATTTTTTTATTCTACAAGGCAGCAAGAGGGGCGTTTTATTCTGAGAATGGGTCTGGATTATCATGTGATTAAAATTGTAAAGACACTTTTGCAAGCTAAAATAATTGGTAGAAAACAGGCCTTAATGGAGTACCTTGAAACAACAAATAAAAAATTTCAGATTACTGCATTAGAACGTCTTGCGTTTACAGAATTCCCATTGCGTGAAATATATCAAAATAATAAAGAAAACGTGGTGCAGGTTTTTTTTCAGATCATTAATCGAAGTTGTTATAGTTGGGTATTAGATGAAAAAGGTAGCTTATGGTCAGATGGTTTAAAAGAGTATGATCGAGAAAGTTATATTACTCACTGGTTATATTTTTTTAAAAATATCAGAAATAGATTGAAGGATATAAATGTTCAGGAACAGAAAATGCCTACATTAGAAATTAACCAGATTAGTATAAATCAATTAGGGGGCATAGAGTTTTATCATATTGGCAGTGAAGCCGTTTCGGGGAATAAAAATTTTATTGATATACTAATAAGTATCAAAGCTGGTGATGAAGGGGATGAGCTTAGTCTGGTTTGTGATGGGCACAGATTTGACTATCAGGAACTAAACCAGAATGTATTGATAGAGTCCGTACAATACCTGTCTGACAGAATAACAGAAGATCCTGGTCGTCTAGTTTTTGTAACAGATATTGATGCACCATTACGCATTTTTAATGCTGTTAATTGTGATGATATACAAATTAGTCAAATATTAAAAGTTAAACGAAATTTTGAGCATCGAATAAACAAGTTACTTAGTGTTTGAAAAAATGCCTATAGTTATAAATTTTAAGTAGAAGCCGTATTTTAATGTAAATCCAGTTTGCTTAGTTCATTAAGTATTGAAACAACCAGGGATTCACCCTGTGGGCCAATCTTATCGCAAAGTTTATCTACGTCGCGTTCACCATCTACCAAAGGTTTAATTAATGTACTAAAACGTGCCAAATCTCCCTGGGTTGTTGACATCTGTTCTGCCATTTGTCCCAACATGCTTAGTGCATTGGTGTCGCCTTTGCTTGCACCACTAATGAGTTGTGCAAGCATGGGGGCTGCCATGGTGGGGTCCGCTTCCTGGTTTGGGTCGGGTAAAGTGGCCGGGTTTTGAATGCCTTTTAAAATAGCATCGACAATGATTTGGTCTTCTTCATCCAGGCCTTTCAAAATACTGCTGTCACGTTCCCCATTTAGTACCTTGCGAATGGCTGCAACTAAATTTTCCCAGCCATTTTCAGCGGAAACTTTTAGCACCTGCTCAAGGCCAGGGCGTAGTGAGGTGTCACTGATTGAATTCACTACATTTACAATTAGTGGCGCATGAAAAGTGGCGATCTGTTGTTGCTTTTCCGGTGCAAAATTCATAGTTATATTCCTATGTGTTTTATTTTTTTTAACCTTCCTTATAGCAAAAGAGGGCTTTAGTCGGATTAGAATAAAAACTTAAATCCCCCTTAATCCCCCTTTTCCTAAGGGGGAGGTTTAAAGTGCTGATATTTTTTTCAGCTGCTGTTTAAGTTTTTGTAGCGCGGATTCCATTTCCGCTACGCGTTCGCGTTCTTTATTTACCACAGCTTCCGGCGCCTTATCAACAAAACCGGGGTTCCCAAGTTTCGCATTGCTCTTTTCACAATTGGCCTCAAGTTTGCCTATTTCTTTATTGAGTCGAGCTAGCTCCGCATCTTTATCAATTAGCCCAGCAAGAGGAATGAGAATTTTCATTTCACCCACAAGTGCGGTTGATGACTCAGGTGCAGACTCATCTTCGCTTATAAATTGAACAGATTCAAGCTTGGCCAGGGTTATTACAAAGGCGTCATTATCATTGAAGCGTTGAGTATCGACTTTACTGGCATTCTGTAATATTACCGGTAAAGGTTTACCCGGTGCAATATCACTTTCAGAACGAATGCGCCGTACGCCCATTACAAATTGTTTTACCCATTCAAGCTCTTCTTCTGCGGTTTTATCTACCATTGCATCCGATGAAACAGGATATGGTTGCGACATAATCGTATCCGCATGAATACCAGCAAGTGGTGCAACTCTTTGCCACAACTCTTCGGTTATAAACGGCATAACCGGATGATTTAAACGTAGAATGGTTTCTAATATTTGCACTAGTGTCTGGCGTGTTCCACGTTTCTCCGCGTCACTAAAATGTTCTTTTAGTAGTACAGGCTTAGATAATTCTAAATACCAGTCACAGTAATCTTCCCATACAAATGAGTAGAGTTCGTGTGCGGCCAAATCGAAACGGTAAGTTTCAAAGTGTCGGTGCACATTATCTTCAACGGCCTGTAGGCGCGAACGAATCCAGCGATCGGCTAATGAGTATTCGCAATCTTTATTATCAATACCATTGTCCTGATTTTCTGTATTCATTAATACATAGCGAGTGGCATTCCAGATTTTATTACAGAAGTTTCGGTTGCCCGAAATACGATCCGTTGATAGCACAACATCACGACCAGTAGTTGCCTGTGATGCAAAGGTAAAGCGTAATGCATCTGTACCAAAAGATGGGATACCATCGGGGAATTGTTTGCGTGTTGATTTTTCAATTTTCTGGGCCATTTTCGGCTGCATTAATCCGCTGGTGCGTTTTGTTACCAGTGACTCCAGATCAATGCCATCAATAATATCAATCGGGTCTAAAACATTACCCTTAGACTTGGACATTTTCTGTCCGTCCGCATCTCGTACCAAACCATGAATGTAAATTTCTTTAAACGGGACTTCATCCATAAACTTCAGGCCGAACATAATCATCCGTGCAACCCAGAAGAAAATGATATCGAAGCCGGTTACTAGAACACTTGTAGGGTAAAACTGTTTTAGGCGGTCCGTGTTTTCTGGCCAGCCTAAAGTGGAGAAAGGCCAAAGTGCGGATGAAAACCAGGTGTCCAGAACATCATCGTCCTGTTTAAGGTTTACATCATCCGCCAGTTTATATTTTTTACGTACTTCAGCTTCTGAGTCGGCAACATAAACTTTACCATTATTATCATACCAGGCGGGAATACGGTGTCCCCACCAGATTTGTCGGGAGATACACCAGTCCTGAATATTGTTCATCCATTCATAATACGTTTTGTTCCAGTTTTCTGGTACAAATTTAATATCTCCATTTTTAACCGCATCGATAGCGGGCTCAGCTAATGGGGCAATTTTGACATACCATTGATCAGTTAAATAGGGTTCAACCACAGAACCGGAACGGTCACCTCGAGGCACCATGAGTTTGTGGTCATCAATTTTTTCCAGCAAATCCAGTTCTTTCAAATCATGAATGATCATGTCACGAGCTTCGTAACGATCGATGCCCTGGTATTTTTCCGGACACTCATTATTTATGCAGGCATCTACGGTAAAAATATTGTGCATGGGCAGGGCGTGGCGCTGACCCATTTCATAGTCATTGAAATCATGGGCCGGGGTTATTTTTACGCAACCACTACCAAATTCCATGTCCACATAGTCATCGCCAATAATTGGAATTTCACGGCCTACTAAGGGAAGTGTGATCGTGCTACCTATTAAATGTTTGAAGCGTTCATCTTCCGGGTGTACCGCAACCGCAGAATCCCCGAGCATGGTTTCAGGTCGAGTCGTAGCAACCACTAAGTGGCCAGCGCCATCGCTAAGTGGGTAGCGCATGTGCCACAAATGCCCCGATTCTTCTTCTGAGATAACTTCAAGGTCGGATAATGCGGTGTGCAGAATAGGATCCCAGTTAACCAGGCGTTTGCCGCGATAGATCAGGCCTTCATCGTATAACTGAATAAAAACCTTATGCACCGCGTCGGATAAGCCTTCATCCATCGTGAAGCGTTCATGCGCCCAGTCCAATGAGCCTCCCATGCGGCGAAGCTGTTGGGTAATAGTGCCACCGGATTGTTCTTTCCAGTCCCAGACTTTGTCAATAAAAGCATCACGGCCAAGGTCATGACGTGATTTGCCATCAGCGGCTAATTGACGCTCAACAACCATCTGTGTAGCTATGCCCGCATGGTCAGTTCCCGGCTGCCACAGGGTGTTATCGCCCTTCATTCGGTGGTAGCGGGTCAGGGCATCCATAATGGTGTCCTGGAAGGCATGTCCCATATGCAGTGTGCCGGTGACATTCGGCGGTGGAATCATAATGCAGTAATTATCTGCATTGACTCTGGTCTGTGGGGCAAAATAGCCCTTATCTTCCCAGGTTTTATACCAGGTTTGCTCTATTGACTGAGGGTTGTAAGTTGTTTCCATGAATATATTGAGTATTGCTTGTAAAAAGAAACGGAATTATAGCCTATGTGGGCATTTAACCCGAATGTTTCATGGGGACTTATTAAAATTTGATAAGTTCTGCAGTTAGCCAGTAGCGGAAGTTAACCGTTTTATTTACTCGATGCTAAATTGCCCTGTTATGGAACATCTCCATCAGGGACAGTCCGCCAAAAAGCGGCGGTCTTTCCCCGAGGGAGATGTGCCATAGCAGTGCGCATTTTTACCAGCAAATTGAACTGAAAAAAAGTCTGCTTCAGGGTGAAAACGGACGTCTTTTAAAATTCAAACACCAAACCGGGTATAAAGCTGCTTTTTTAAATGTGCTTCAATTCCTGGCAAAGCATCAACAATAGCCTGATCAATTCTTTCTTTTAATTCATTCTTATCAAGTTTGTTTGCAGGTGCTTTACTGGTAATTGACTGCATTGCTTCAGAAAAATCCTGAGACTCAATTTCATCGATATTATCGTTTTCTACTTTAATGGATGGTATTTTATTAAGCTCAGTATTTTCCAGGGGATTTGAATTTTCAATAGCACTGGCATTTTCAGTAGCAGTTGTAGAATCGGTTTTTTCAGCTTCTTCATCAAACTGATGAGCATCAAAATGATTTCGCATATTATCATTGCCGCGGTGCATAACATGGGTGAGTGTTGGTATATTACTCTCTAAATCAGCCATCTATACTCTCCAGTGTGTGATGCTCCAGTGTGTAACCAAGCTCACGATAGGTTTTATAATTTTGTCGTCCAGACGTTTTTCGTTTTTCATCCTGATTAAGTATTTCTTCAATTTTTAAAATATCAGCACTATTTAAATCAGATGGGCGGGAAGATAAGTTAATAATAGCCTGAAAGTCTGCATTATTAATTTTTTGATGAGAAATCAAAATGGGTTGTTGCTGGTCCGTTGGTTCAAGTGTTGCAATGCCGTGAGGAATAAAACTATCATCTCGAATATTCCATAAAAGCTCATCCAGTGACAGGCTTTCAGCGGATGAGTCAGTTTGAATTAATACTCTGTTACCCGACTGCCAGTGACTTTCAGCTAACTTGCAAGCATATTTTTGCAAGCTCACCAACCGGTCATCGGGTAAAATATAAAAATCAACAGATATCATTTAGTTTCAGCGAGTCGATCAAATATATATTGCATTAACAAGGGTAATGGTCTGCCGGTGGCACCTTTATCTTTACCCGATTTCCAGGCAACACCGGCAATATCCAAGTGCGCCCAGTGATATTTTTTGGTGAAGCGTGAAAGGAAACAGGCCGCGGTAATGGTGCCGGCTTCACGGCCTCCAATGTTCGCGATATCTGCAAAATTGCTATCCAGTTGTTCCTGATAGTCATCAAATAAAGGCAACTCCCAGCAACGGTCACCTGCATCACGACCCGCATTTAACAGATCATTAATCAAAGGGTTGTGATTACCTAACAAACCAGCTGTATGGTTACCTAATGCAACAATACAGGCGCCGGTTAAAGTCGCAATATCGATCACCACATCAGGGTCAAATTTTTGTGCATAGGTAAGTGCGTCACATAGTATTAAACGACCTTCCGCATCCGTATTAAGCACTTCAATACTTAACCCCGACATGCTGGTAACAATATCACCGGGTTTGGTTGCCAGGCCATCGGGCATATTTTCAGTCGCGGGAATAATGCCAATTATATTATAGGGGATCTGTAAATCTGCACAGGCACTCATCACACCCATTACACTGGCCGCACCACACATATCATATTTCATTTCATCCATGGCCGAACCGGGTTTAAGGCTAATGCCACCCGAATCAAAAGTGACACCCTTACCTACAAATACAATCGGTTTCTGGTTTTTATCGCCACCCATGTGTTGCATAGTTATTAATTTGGCTGGTTGCCGAGAACCCCTGGAAACAGATAAAAATGAGCCCATGCCCAGTTTTTCCATTTCATCTTCTTCGAGTATTTCAGTTTTAAAACCTCGGTGTGTTTTTTCTAACTGTTTTGCCGTTTCAGACAGATAAGTTGGGGTACAAATATTTCCTGGAAGATTAGACAGGTCACGGGTTAATTTAATACCTGATGAAATAGCCATGCCTTCACGCACCGCCTTTTCACCATCGGGTAACTCACGGCGGCTAGGTACACTGAAAATAACTTTGCGTAATGGGCGACGGGTATTTTCCTTTTTACTTTTTAACTGATTAAAAGTGTAGAGTGAATCCTCAGTAGCCTGTACCGCATGGCTTACTTTCCAGGCAGAATCACGATTCTTTACATTGAGTTCGGTGATGCAGGAAAAAACTTCTGTTGCACCTCGATCATCTAGAAATGTAGATACAACACTATTGGCTTTTTGAAATGCTTTAATATCAAAGTGCTTTTCTCGCCCACAACCAATTAGTAAAATTCGATCACATAATGTATTGGGCACGTTATGCAGTAATAAAGTTTGGCCAAGTCTGCCTTCGCACTCACCACGACGAATTAAATTAGAAATAAAACCCTCACTGGCATCATCCAGTGCCTGAGCTGAATGAGATAGTTTACGGGAGTCAAACACGCCCACAGCAACGCATGAAATACGTTGTTTTTCTGGGCTTCCACTCTTAACCGAAAATTCCATAGTTACTCCATAAAAATAGTATTATTCTGAATACAGGCCTGTAGGTACATCACAATGAGAGCTAACGGCCTGCTGATATCGATAAATGAGGATGGATTTTATGCAATTTTTAACTGTTTATACAGGGGGAATGGTTAATAAATGTGCATTATTTTAAAAAAGCTTATTTTTGAGTGATTTTGAAAATATCAGCTCATTCAAAAGCTACAAACAATCATTTTTTAAAATATTTAAATAACTATGAAACTATTTTAAAGTCTTACAAATCCCGGTGATTAAGTAATGACTATCCTTGTTCAAGTATACCGGTAATGTGTATGAACTATTTGGCTTAGGGTAGAATATCCATCAACATCTTTATATTTAAAGAAAAAAGACACCTAAAACCATGCTAAAGCGTTATTTCACTATTATTGACCGTTATATTTCAAAGGAACTGTTGTTAACCTGGTTAGCTGTTACGCTTGTTCTAATGCTAATTCTACTCAGTGGTACTTTGGCCCGATTATTGGGTAAAGCGGCTCAGGGTGTTATTCCAGCCGACGCGGTTTGGGCCCTATTGCTGTTTACCGGGGCTCGTTACCTGATTTTACTGATTCCTTTAAGTCTTTATCTAGGGGTGTTACTTAATTTTAGTCGTCTATATAAAGATAATGAAATGGCTGCTCTGGGGGCCTGTGGCATTGGCTATATGCGTTTGTATCGTCCATTGTTAATGGTTGCGGTACCCGTTACAGGTTTATTAATGTATCTCACCCTGTTTATGATGCCCTGGGTTTCCCAGCAGGCAGAACTGTTAAAATCAGAGATTAAGAGTCGCTCAGAACTTACGGGTTTAATTGCTGGTCGGTTTAACGAGTCGAAAAAAGGTGATGCTATTATGTTTTTGCAGCGCCAGTCTGAAGACGGAACACAAATGCATAATGTGTTTTTGCATCAGACAGATAATAAAGGTAAAAATACGGCCCTCGATCATGTTGAATCGGCGGATTTAGCCAGACGTTATAAGGATGATAGTGGGCGCCCCTATATAATGTTTGAAAAGGGGCAGGTATACGAAGGTGAGCCGGGAACATCAAATTTTCGAATCACCCAATATGATAAAAAAGGGGTTTATTTACCAGAACAACAGCTAACAGCGCAAAAAGTAAGCCGTAAAAAAGCACTTTCCACTTTAGATTTATGGAAGTCTGATCGAATTGATTATCGTGCCGAGTTACATTGGCGTTTATCGTTACCAATAGGCTCATTATTACTGGCTGTGTTAGCCCTGCCGTTAAGTTACACCACGCCGCGTAAAGGGCGATACTCTAAACTGGCTCTGGCAATTTTAATTTATCTCATTTATTACAATTTATTAGGTATTGGGCAAAGCTGGATGGAAAAACAGAAAGTACCCGAGTGGTTGGGTTTATGGTGGGTGCATGGTTTTGGATTTGCTTTAATTTTGTATTGGTGGATAAAACGTGCCGGTGGTTTTAAAGAATTTATATACCAGAGAGTGCATCGTCAAAAAGTGTCAACGGTGAAATCATCGTGAGAATAATCGATAACTATGTCGCTAAAACAGTTATTAGTGGCACTTTTATGGTGTTATTGGTGTTGGGCGCCTTACTTGCCTTTGTTGATTTTGTTGCAGAAATGGATGATGTGGGTAAGGGGCAGTACAGTATTTTACAGGCGGGCATATATGTATTGTTGAGTTTGCCTAAACGTCTATATGAATTATTTCCAACGGCTGTATTAATTGGGAGTTTGTTAAGTCTGGGTACACTGGCGGGAAACAGTGAATTTACTGTAATGCGCGCAGCGGGTGTGTCTATTATGCGCATAGTGTATTCAGTATTAAAGGCAGGGTTTATTTTATTAGTATGTGTTGCTTTAATTGGTGAGCTGGTTCTACCCATCAGCGAAAGACAGGCACAAACACTCAGGGCAACAAATCTACAACAAACAATTAGCCTGGCAGGTGAGAGTGGTTTTTGGGCGCGCGATGGGCAACGCTTTCTCTATGTAAGCCATGTGTTTCCCGGCATGAACCTCGGTAAAGTGAGTGTATATGAATTATCTAAAGAGAACCAGTTAAGCCGGGTGGTTCATGCAAAATCGGCTCATTATGTCGATGGTCAGTGGCAATTGAAGGAAATCAGGCAGACGGAGTTCAAAAATAATCAAATAGAGAGTAAAAAAATAGAATCTGAAGTGTGGAAAAAGCTACTTAATCCAGATCTATTTAATGTAGTGAGCGTTGAGCCAGATAATATGTCTGCACTTGACCTTTTTAAATACAGTAATTATTTAAAAAGTAATGAGCTGGATTCAAGCCACTATGAACTGGCTTTCTGGATTAAAGTATTTACCCCAATTTCCAGTTTAGTGATGTTATTGATAGCATTGCCATTTATTTTTGGTTCACAACGAAGTAGCGGAACTGGAAATCGAATGTTGGTGGGATTATTACTGGGAATTGGTTTTTATCTGCTAAATCGAACGGTAAACCATCTTGGGCAGGTTTATCATATATATCCTTTTGTCAGTGCCTCAGCTCCGGTATTGGTTGTCGCAATGGTAAGTTTTTATGCATTGCGTAAGGTGAAGTAGATATAAAGTTTATCACTGCTGTCCCGTTAAAAGAAGTTAGTTTATGTTTAAAGCGCATTGTTATGTGATTAACGAACGTTTCACTCTGATCGAGACATGAGTTTGGGGGTGTCTGTCTAAGACGCACCATAAAACCCTCCCTGGTGGCTCGACACCCGCTTCTATGCGGGTGGCGGTCTTAGACAGACACCCCCAATTCATGCCTCTAGTGGTTAACGGGACAGCAGTGAAAGTTTATAGTAAACAAGCAAAAGGCCACCGCAAATAGACGCAAAACACGCAAATTTCATTTGGTAGTGCGCCTTCGAGGCACTCCCACTTAGTAATACTTTTGCTTTAATTTGCGTGTTTTGCGGTAAAAGCATTTGACTTTAAGCGTAAAAAAATAAATGCAGTGTAATGTTTATTTTTTTTCTAATTGAACCAGGTGCGATGACGATAAAATATCGTGCCAGGTTCGTTTTCTGGCGTCGATTAAACTCCACAAAAAACCCAGGCCAAATACACTCCAGGATAATACAGCAGCTAAACAACGAATTGTCGCCTGTTTTTTGCTAATGGTACCCCCGTCATCAGCAACCAGTTTAATCATCCAGGTTTTCATACCCAGAGTTTGCCCACCATGGGACCAGAACCAGATATAAAACAGAAAACCGGTCATAAATATAGTGCAAAGCATAATAATCTTGTTTACCAGGTAAAACGGGTGTTCCTCCGTTATTGCATTACCATCATTCAAAATAAAAGTGGTGAAAATACTAAAGACTACAGCAACACTAAAACAAATTGCGGTAAGCAGGAGTAAGTCATAAATTATAGCCAGCAGGCGTTTTATTAATGAAACCGGGGCATATGTGTTTGAATCAGGCATTCATATCCTCATTATGAATAAAGTCAGGTAAAATTGTAACGGATTGCACAATATCGTGCAGTATTCATTCATTTAACCTAGAAAGATCAGTTGAAAGTGCGTCAAGAGGTTGCGCTATAAATGTGCGGTCAACTGGTCTTTCTAGGTTTTATTATCCTTTGGTAGTTCAGTTCTAGTTTTTTCCTGGTTTTGATATAAACTCATAACAAACAATCATTCTAAGTTGGAGACTCCTATGATTAAACGTAGTCTGCTTACAGCAGGTTTAATTGCGGCATCAATATCAAATGTTCATAGCCTGCCTTATGGCTTTTTTGATGCCCGTTCAGTGGCGATGGGTAACGTGAGCATGGCTACCGGCGGCGTCACCACCGCGGCATTATCAAATCCGGGAATGTTATCTGTAAACGAAAATAAAGATAGTTTTGCGTTGTTGTTACCCGCATTAGGTGTGCAGGCAATAGATGACGGCAATATTGTTGATCTGGTTGATGAGTTTCAGGCAATTGAAGGGGATATTGCTTCAATTCCAAGGCAAATTGAAATTTTAGAGCAACTTGATGGTGCCAACATAATTGTTGCAGTGATACCTAATATGGCATTTGTATCTTCTGGTAAAGATTTTACCTGGGGTATTACCGCGCGATCCGATGTAGTCGTTTCAGGTGGTTTAACAGACATTATTATTCCAGATCTTACTAATCTGGTTTTACCTGATGCAACGGTTGAAGCCCTGGGTGTTGCAATTACAGAAATAGGAGTGCCTTTAGGTACGGATTTTTCTGTTGCGGGAATGCAATTATCCGTAGGTATAACACCTCGATTTGTACAGGTAGATTCAATTGAATATAACGAACCAATTTCTACGGCTGATATAGAAGATATTAAGAATTTAGATGCTGAAGATCTTGGGCGTTTTACAACTTTTGATGCGGGAGTCGCTTTAAATATATTTGATACATTTAGAATAGGAATGGTCGCAAAAAACCTGATTGAAAATACAAAAACCACCTCTTTGGGTAATAAAATAGATTTTGATACGCATTTACGTGTTGGTGCAGCATTTGATGCGGGTTTTATGACAATTGCTGCCGATATGGACTTAACAGAGCGTGAACCTATTGCATTTGAAAATCCATCTAAATCCCTGGCAGTTGGTGCAGAGTTTGATGCATTTAGTATTATGCAGCTTAGATTAGGTTATCAATCTAATTTAGCAAGTGGTGCTACTGACCCAGATTTATTATCAGTAGGCCTTGGATTTTGGCTTGGTTTTAATCTCGATGTAGCTTTAGTTGCAGGTGAAGATTCTTCATTCGGTGCGTTTTTTCAAACAGGATTTCATTTTTAAATTAGAAAAAAGAATAATTTCAGGGTAATTTATTGAGAATAAGTGTAAAAAACTTCGACCATTTGTTTTTTTATTTAGCTTTTCCAGGGGTAAAAAATATAAATTTAAACAAAAAAAACTAAAAATATTTGTTAAATCTTAAAATTAAAAAAAGCTAAAAAAAACAAAAAAAGTGAAAAAAAATTAAACCTGAACCCTGTTTCAGGTTTTTTTTGCAAAAAAAGTTAATTTTTTTAAAAAAAAGTCACTTTAACGCCTTGATTTATTTGTATTATAAAAAATTCGAATTATAATCTCTTCATCAACCCGATGAAGAGGAATATTAAAATGGCTCGTAAAAAGAAAAAAGTAGTAAAAAAAGCAGTTGCTTCTAAGAAAACCGCAGTTAAGAAAAAAGTAGCAAAGAAAAAACCTGCAGCTAATAAAGCAGCAGCAAAGAAAAAAGCAGCCGCAGCTAAAAAGAAAGCAGCCGCAGCAAAGAAAAAAGCAGCCGTAGCAAAACGCAAAATAGCAGCCGCTAAGAAAAAAGAAGCAGCAGCTAAGAAAAAAGCAGCCGCTCAAAGAGCAGCTGAAGCTAAAAAAGCAATGAAAGATCAAATCAGTGCCGTTCAGGCAGATCTGAAAGTCGCACGTGAAGAGCTGAAAACAGCTGCAAAACGTGAAGCTGCATTGATTAAGATGGCTGGCAATAAAGAAGCAGCAGTTGCTAAGTTTGTTGAATCATGGACTAAGAAGCAACTTGCTAAGATGGAAAAGTCTCTTAAGCCTAAAAAACGCAAAGCTAAGCGTAAAAAGTCTTAATTGAACTCGTAGATTAGTCATAATCTATAGAAAAAAGCCGTATACGAAAGAATGCGGCTTTTTTTATGCACAGGATGTGGGGTATCTTAAAAATGCAGGAGCAATTTTTAAGGTATGTACAGCTAAAAAAGCAAAATATTTACCGCTAATGAACGCCAATGTACGCAAATAATTGCTCCTGCGCGTCCTGCGCCCGTAAAATTAGTGCGTTCATGCACATTAAAGCAAAAGCATCAACTAATATATAGTGTGCCGCAGGCGCATAAATAAAACATTCGCGGTTTTTGCATTCATTAGCGGTAAATATTTTGCTTTTAAACGGCCGCTTCGCTTGTTAGTAGGAATTCGCTTCGATTAGTTTTAAATTAAGTCATTAAACGGCTGCACTTCAACCATTTCACCGACTTTAATATCACCCGCATCGCGCTCTAAAACAATAAAACAGTTCGCTTTCGCCATTGAACTCAACATATGTGAGCCCTGCATACCGGTGGTATCAACAATTAACCGACCATTTTCATCGCTCGACATAATGCCACGTTGAAAATCTTTTCTTCCCGGGCGTTTTTTTAGTTTGTTAATACATTTTGCCTGCAATCGAATCGGTTCATTTGTGCTTTCGCCTTCAAGTAATTTTAAACAGGGTTGAACAAATTGATAAAAAGTTGCCATGGTTGCGACCGGGTTACCTGGTAAACCAAAGAAAATGCTGTTATTGATGTGACCAAACGCTAAGGGTTTGCCTGGTTTCATGGCTATTTTCCAGAAACCCACTTTACCAACTTCATCTAGAATGATTTTAATAAAATCGGCTTCACCAACCGACGCGCCACCCGATGTTATAACTAAATCTGCAATATTGGCCGCTTCTTTTAAAGTTAGTTCAATTTCGTCTTTAATATCGGGTACAACGCCCATATCAATGCATTCAACACCCATTTTATTTAGCATGCCGAATAAAATATAGCGGTTACTATCATAAATATCACCGGGTGTAAGTGTCTGGCCGACACCTTTTAATTCATCACCGGTTGAAAAGAACGCGATAACTGGTTTTCTTATAACTTTAAATTCAGTTACACCGACTGATGCAAGTAAACCCAGTTTTGCTGGTGATAAACGTTCACCTGCTTTAATAATAACGTCACCGGTAAAAAAGTCATCTCCCGGGTTGCGTACGTTCTGTTTGGCTTTATGATCAGGGCCAATTTTTATATGGTCGTCTTCGACTTTAGCGTGTTCCTGCATAACAACCGTATCGGCACCGTCAGGAACTACTGCTCCGGTCATAATGCGTACGGTTTCACCGCTTTTAAGCTGGCCATTAAATGGTGCACCTGCAAAAGATTTTCCAATAACTTTTAATGTTTTTTCACCCGTTTGAGGTATGTCAGATGCCTTAATTGCGTAACCATCCATAGCAGAGTTAATAAAAGGGGGAACATCTAAAGGAGATGTAACATCTTCTGCAAGAACATGTCCCGCAGATTCACGAATAGTGACATTTTTTTTGCCCTTGATCGGTTGAATACTGTCTTTAATTTTATCCAGTGCCTGTTCAAAACTAAGCGAGTTCGGATCAAATTCGTCGTTACATGAGGGTTGTTTTGTAATCATAATGGACCTTCTATTGAAAATTATTCTGTAATTATAATTTCTGGCTATATTGAATAACAAAATCAGCTATTGCTTTGATATTGTTAATATCCATTTGTGGCAAGTCTGTATTGGGAATTGGCCTGTTTTTGTTATTATCATGGGCAATTGCAATTATATTTGCATCATCTGGGTACATCAATGGTTTACCCGTGGCTTCCCGGTATAATTCGATTTTATCGAAAGGCCATTTTTTAAAGCCTTCAACAAGCACCATATCGACAGAATCGGCGGGTATATGCATTAATATTTGTTGCAGTTCCGGATCTTTCTCAACTTCATTCTCAATGCTTATAACAGTACGCATACTGGAACAAATTAGCATAGGAACCGCACCGGCTTTGCGTAATTCATAACTGTCTTTGCCCGGGGTATCCATATCAAAATTATGGTGGGCGTGTTTAATAACCGCAATACGCAGGCCCCGCTGTTTTAATTCGGGAATGAGTTTAAGGAGCAGGGTGGTTTTTCCTGTTCCACTATAGGCGGCAAAGCCTAATAAGGGTTTTTCGTAAATAATTTTATTCGTATTTACTGTGGTTTTTTGCATTAGTTCATATCATCCGGGCGATTAAAATTGTTAAAACGACTTTTTTGTGAAGAAAAATCACAGATAGCGGGATTTATCAGTGAGATAAAATCATGTACCTTACGTCGACCCTGCTGTAAAAACGTATCGAGTAATGGTTTATGCTGACAGGATAATAAGGAGAAGAGTGGTTGTAAGTGCTCCCCGTCATGACACAGTGCAGATTGTTTGTTTTGCTCCTGTAAACATTGCCAGAGATTTGTTAAAAGGTTATCAGGGGGGGTAGGAGAGTCGCAGGGCAAACAAAGCAGGTAGGGTGTTACGCATATATGCATGGCACTTAAAATACCCGCTAATGGCCCCTGAAAATTTTCTGTGTAACCATTAATTTCATCACTGATAACTCGGTTTGCATAGTTTTCATATTTTTTTAAATTTCTATTAGCACTGATTATTATTTTATTTGCCGGTGCATTGAGTTGATTGATAACATGTTCAACCATCGGTTTGCCTTGCCATAGCATTAAACCTTTATCGGCACCCTGCATTCTTTGTCCTTTTCCACCGGCCAGAATAAGATAGGTAATTTGATCAAGCGGAGTATTATCTGGCATGGGTTGATTTGATGTGTTTTTATCGGACATGAGCTGTATTTTACGTGTATTCAGTGTAGATTATTATAAGAAAAAAATTTTATCATATATCAATGTATATAAATCTAAGAACTAATGGCAATAGTCGATCAAATACCCGCAGTTGAACAATCAGTTATAGAGCAGTTTCTTGATGCATTATGGATGGAGCACGGGCTGAGTCAGAATACCTTATCGGCTTATAAAAATGATTTAGCGAATCTGGCGTTCTGGCTTAATGAGAATAATAGTGACCTGCGGCAGGCTTCACAGATAAATTTACAGGCTTTTCTTGCTCATCGTTTTACCCAGGGGAGTAAAAATCGAAGTGCTGCAAGATTATTATCATCAATGCGACGTTTTTATGCCTGGCTGCTACGTGAGAGAAAAATACATATTGATCCGGTGGCATTAATTGAGGCCCCGAAGCCGGAACAGCATTTACCCAACACATTAACTGAGCAGCAGGTTGAAGCGCTCTTAAATGCACCTGACTTACAGGATGAGCTGGGAATACGAGATAAAGCCATGTTGGAGATAATTTATGCCACAGGTTTGAGGGTGAGTGAATTAATTGGCCTTGAGTTTTCACAGGTGTCAATTGACCCGGGTGTGGTGCGGGTGATGGGGAAAGGTGGAAAAGAACGACTGGTTCCACTGGGAGAGGAAGCGATTGAGTGTTTACAAACCTACTTAAAGCAGACTCGAGCAGATTTAATGGCTCAACATTTACCTTGTAATGCCCTGTTTGTAACCCGAAGGGGAAAAGGAATGACCCGGCAAGCCTTCTGGTACTTGCTAAAACGTTATGCAACTGTTGCAAATATAGACACGGAAACACTCTCACCCCATACATTACGCCATGCTTTTGCGACACACTTGTTAAACCACGGAGCTGATTTACGTGTTGTGCAGATGTTGCTTGGGCACAGTGATATTTCCACTACTCAAATATACACACATGTGGCCAATCAGCGTTTACAGGAGATTTATCAGCAACATCACCCCCGTGCCTGAGGTGTATGGAGCAAAATCACAGTAATTTAACAAATATTTAATTTAAAACAGCCTTTTATGCTCGGAATTATTTATAATCCTGTCGGTCTACACGTCTAGTACCTATATATTGAGAACCTATTTTATGAAAAATTTATTAAAAACCAGTTTGATGACTCGTTTAATGATGATTGTTCTGGTGATATCACCTGTTTCGCTGGTATATGCAAATGATGCAGATATTAAGGCTTTAAAAGAAGCTTTAGTTAAGCGCATACCCCAGGCAGCTAATGGCACTATAAAAGCGACGCCAATAAAAGGTTTATATGAGGTGATGGCGGGTAGCCAGATTATGTATATGACCAAAGATGCCCGTTACATTCTAGAGGGCGATCTGTATGACATGCAGTCTAAAAAGAACATTACAGAAGATGCGCGTGGAAGTATTCGGCTTGAAGCATTAGATAAACTCGGCGAAAAGAATATGCTGGTGTATACACCAAAAGGTAAAGTGAATCACACGATTACGATTTTTACCGATATTTACTGCCCCTATTGCAGAAAATTACATAGTGAAATGGCTGACTATATGGATAATGGTGTAAAGGTGCGTTATATCTTTGTGCCATTCAAAGGACCTAAGAGTGTGCAAACCTCTGTTTCAGTATGGTGTGCAGATGATAAGAACAAGGCAATGGACCTGGCTAAAGGCGGTAGTGATGTTGAAATGAAAACCTGTGATAACCCAATTAGTAAACATCAGGTACTTGCCACTGAGTTAGGTATAAGGGGTACACCTGCCATTATGCTTGAGTCGGGCCAGTTATTACCGGGTTATGTGCCTTCAGATAAACTATTGCAGCAGTTAAATAGCACGCTATAAATTAATTCACGCCTGGGCATGGCTTTCATGCCCAGCTTTTTAAAAGCTGATCCGATTCTATTCTCCACACTGTCATTTAAAGTCAAAAGCTATTTTCCGCAAATAAACGCGAAAGTACGCAAATAATTGCTTCTGTGCGTCCTGTGCTCGCAAAATTACTGCGCCCATGCACGTCAAAGTAAAAACATTATTGTGCTGTACGCCGCAGGCGTACAAAAAATCATTCGTGTTTATTTGTGGTAATCTTTGCTTTTTTATAAACCACTGTGTTTGACTATTTCAGGTATCAACTAAAAACAACTCGGCACATTCTGTAAACAACAAATAAGTTTTTATCTGTTTGTCAGGCCATAAGGGTTTAATGCCATCAGTATAAAATGACATTTGTTGCTGGTATTCCTGTGCTATCTCATGCAGATTATTTTTTTCTGCATGCTGGTGTGTTTTGTAATCGACGATAATAACCTGGTTTTTTTCAATAATAAGCCGGTCAATAATGCCGTAAATTAAGTGCTTATTCTTAATGTATTGAATTGGGCATTCATCATAAACCTGAATGGCATTTTTAGGGTTGAAAATGGCCTGTAAGTCAGGGTGATTGATATTTGCTGATGCAATTGATAGCCAGTCTTTAAGTTGACTGTTATTTTCGAGATGCATTTCAAAGGCAACTTTTTGCAAAATAACCTGATCAGTTAAACCTTTATCTTGCCCTAATAATTCCAGCATGCGATGAATGGCAATACCTCGTTGCTTAGCATGGTTGGCATTTATATCTATTGAGCCTGTAGTTAAAGCTTCAGAAAACTTTTCAGCACGACTGGGCGCTAGCATTGCCAGTGGTTTTTCATGACGGCTTATTTTTTTTGTTAAGGCCGAATCAATATCAAGCACAGTTTCTGTATTCATCATCTCAGGTTTTTTAAAATCATCACAGGGTAAATGTTTACCAAAAGAATAACTCAGGTGTGCATCTTCCGAGTTACCGGTTAAGGTTTGTAAGGCATTAAAGACCGGTTGATACCAGTTAGTAAACGGTCCCCTGTCGGGTTGGCATCCGCTGATAAATAAATACTGTCGCGCCCGGGTAATTGCCACATATAAAAGATTAGCATCTTCTTTTTGATGGGCTTCTTTGAGCTGTTTTGTCAGTTCTTTTGTGTTGCTATCCTGATGTTTACCTGAGGGTACCAGTTGAAAATGTCTGGGTTGTTTATCGTCTACACGCCAGTCAATTAAGGCGCTTAAAGATGACCTGTCTTTAGCCGCCGTAATGGTATCAGCCAGGTAAACCACTGGGGCTTCAAGTCCTTTACTGGCATGAATTGTCATGATACGCACCCGAGGCTCACGGGTTTCCATTGGTGCTTCATCTGGGGCATCACTCGGGGTGTTTCTTAAACTGCGTAAATAAAATAAAAAATGCATCAGGCTTGGGTAACGACCACTGTCTAAATCCAGCGCCATTTCCAGAAACAGGGTTAAATTAGCCTGTACCCTGGGCTGTAATGCTACAGGTGTGGTGCGTTTATACCTTTCTAATACATCCGCCTGGGCAAATATTTTATCAAGCAAATCATGCACTGGAATTTTATCGGCAAGGGCTCGCCAGTTAGTTAAATAAAACCAGGCACGTTTGAGAGGGTGGTGCTCTTCAAGTTCATCTGATAAAAATCCAAGTCGTTCAAACCAGTGGCTTTTATGGGTATGTGAAGCGAGTAATTGCAGATCATTATCGGTTGCACTAAACAGGGGGGATTTTAAAACCTGCGCCAGGGCAAGATTATTGAAGGGGGTAAGCAGGGTATCTAGCAGTGCTTCCATATCCTGAATTTCTAGGCAGGATAAAAGGGTGCCCCGGTTGGTGCCTAAATAAGCAATACCCGCATCGCGTAATGCACGTTCATAATCGGCAACATGTGCGCGCTTGCGAAGCAGAATAAAAATATCATTATAGGTTATCGGGCGTTGCGTATTATCTTCAGTGACAGGCGTTTTATTTTCGATGAGTTGCTGAATATGTTCAGCAATTTGTCGCGCCTCTTTCAAATGAATGCCACTGGCTTCGGCACGGGGTTCTTTTAAGGGGTTACGACAATACACAGGCTCTGCATTATTTTCCAGATCACTCATGCGCCATAGTGGCAGCACCTCAACTAAACCGGCGAGTTGTTCAAGGTTAGTCTGGTGCTCTATAAAACCAGGTAAGGTCAATTGATATTCGTTCTGTGAAAAAACCGCATTGACCGTATTAATAATTGCCGGTGACGAACGCCATGATTTGTTCAGGGGAAAAGCCTGGGCATCAAGATTTTTTGCTAACCAGCCTGCGGCCTGTTGTTGTAACTCTGGTTTGGCTCGGCGAAAACTGTAAATAGATTGTTTTTCATCACCCACTAAAAAAACACTGCGTAGTTTTTCATATTCAGCTGCGGCCATTTCTTCAAGTAATGGTGAAATTAACTGCCATTGTGTTGGGTTGGTGTCCTGAAACTCATCAATTAATAAATGTTGTATTTGCTGGTCTAATTTATATTGAATCCACAGGGCATTATCCGAGTCCTGTAAAAGTTTGTAACTACGCCATTCAAGGTCGGTGAAATCTAATAAACGTTGCTGTTTTTTTAAAGTCTGGTAGTGTTCAATAAGTTTTTCACCGCAATAAAACCAGTGATGGTTAAGTTGCCAGCAATGTTGTTTATTGAGTTGTTCCAGTGTTTCTAAAATTTTATTACTGATAATTTCATGTGATTCTAAAAAACGTTCAGCATCGTCATCACCCAGTTTTTTGCGTAGTGTGGCGCTGTCCTTTCGCGCTAAAGGTGTGTTTTTCTGGGTTAAAAAACAACTACGAACCAGGCTGAAGGCCTGCTTGTTTTTAGGGGTTTCTACCAGCCAGTTTGCTAAACGATCTGCAAATTCCAGGTTTTTTTTGCCCCCGGCCTGACCCAGTAATTTTGAAAACGATAAAATCCGCTCAATTAATCGATCATTAAAAAACTCGGTAACGGGTTCAAGTTCCGCATTATAATTTAGCGCCGAAGCGAGTTGCTGGCTGGCAAAGGTGGCTCTGTCTTTTTCAACATTATCGGTAAAGGCCCACCAGTCACTCCTGTGTTGTAAAAAACTGTCTAAAACTTTATGTAGATTAAACAGGCCGTCGGTTAGTTGCATTAAGCTTTGCAAATGCCTGGCTAATGCCCCCTGCATATCCAGGGTGGCCTCATTAAACAGAGCATCTTTTGCCTGTTGAATGAGTAAATCTGCACTTTCCAGTAAATCAAAATTAGGCGGCACGTCGGCTTCTAGTGGAAATCGAGCCAATAAATCCTGACAAAAGGAATGAAAGGTAAGGCTGCGAACAGGGTAGTCACAGTATTGATGTGCTTCATATAAAGCCCGGGCTTTATGTTGATAGTTGCGACCGAGGCCAAGCTCTTTAAGTAATGTGTCTAGTTTCCCATCATCAACCGTTGCCAGCTGGTAAAGCCGTTCAGATAAACGTTGTTGCATTTCAGCCGCTGCTTTACGGGTAAAGGTAAGGGCCAGAATGCTACCCGGTGGCACATCTTCCAGTAATAAACGCACAATACGTGTCACCAGCATATAGGTTTTGCCACTACCTGCTGAGGCGGTAACCGTTGCGTTGATATAGGGATTTGCAGCTTGAAGACTCATGCCTGTATTCTACGGGAAATGGCTAATAAATGATCGGGTCTATTTACTTCGACCCTGAGTGAATAAAACTGTGGGTTAGACGAATTGCGTCTTCGGCTTAACTCTTTTATTATTCTCCCAAATTTCAAACTGCTAACGAGAATATTGAATGAGCACATATGATGCCTCTGCCATTGAGGTCTTAACCGGCCTCGAACCCGTACAAAAACGTCCGGGTATGTATACCGACACCACACGCCCAAACCATCTGGCACAGGAAGTCATAGATAACAGTGTTGATGAAGCCGTGGCAGGCCATGCCAGCAAAATAGATGTGGTTTTATATAAAGATGGCTCACTGGGGGTAACCGATGATGGCCGGGGTATGCCGGTGGATATTCATCCGGAAGAAGGTGTGCCGGGTATTGAAGTGATTTTGACCAAGCTACATGCGGGGGGAAAGTTTTCTAATGATAACTATCAATTCTCCGGTGGTTTGCATGGTGTGGGGGTTTCGGTTGTAAATGCCCTGTCTGATCGAGTTGAAGCAGAGATAAGACGCGGCGGTAAAGTCTACAGCATTGCTTTTGCCCATGGTGATAAGGTAACGGAGCTTGAAGAAACGGGCACCGTCGCTAAGAAAAATACCGGCACACAAATTCGTTTCTGGCCAGAGGCCAAATATTTTGACTCGGCTAAATTTTCAGTGCTTCAACTTAAACATGTATTACGGGCCAAGGCGGTTTTGTGTCCCGGGTTGAGAGTGAGTTTCTTTGATGAAAAAACAGCTGAAAATGATGAATGGTATTACGAAGATGGTTTAGAAGATTATTTACTGGAAAGCCTGAAAGGTTATGAATTGTTACCTAAAGGGCCTTTTACAGGTTCCCTGTCATCCGACCACGAAGCTGTAGACTGGGCCCTGTTGTGGTTACCCGAGGGTGGTGATTCTACCGGAGAGTCTTATGTCAACTTGATTCCGACCGCCCAGGGTGGCACACACGTAAATGGTTTGCGTACGGGCTTAACCGAAGCCATACGTGAATTTTGTGAGTTTAGAAATCTCTTGCCCCGTGGCGTAAAGCTCAGCCCTGAAGATGTCTGGGAAAAAGTGAGTTATATTCTTTCTGTTAAATTGCTAGATCCACAATTCTCCGGGCAAACCAAAGAAAGGCTATCTTCACGTGAATGCGCCGCTTTTGTCTCCGGAGTAGTGAAAGATTCATTTAGCCTGTGGTTAAATCAAAACACAGACCAGGGTGAACTCATCGCCATGCTGGCGATTGATAACGCACAGAAGCGTTTAAAAGCCGGTAAAAAAGTAGCCCGTAAAAAAGTGACCTCAGGCCCCGCCTTACCCGGCAAGTTAGCCGATTGCAGTTCATCCGATGTTAATCTAACCGAATTATTTTTAGTGGAAGGCGACTCAGCGGGTGGCTCGGCCAAGCAGGCCCGTGACCGTAGTAATCAGGCGATTATGCCGCTACGGGGAAAAATTCTAAATACCTGGGAGGTTGATGCTGATCAGGTATTAGCGTCGCAGGAAGTGCATGACATTTCAGTTGCTATTGGTGTTGATCCCGATTCCGATGAATTATCGGGTTTACGCTACGGTAAAATTTGCATATTGGCGGATGCAGACTCCGATGGTTATCACATTGCCACCTTATTATGTGCACTTTTTCTGCGTCACTTCCGTGCACTAACTGAAGCTGGGCATGTGTATGTGGCCATGCCACCCCTGTTTCGAATTGATGTGGGTAAAGAAGTTTTTTACGCATTAGATGAAGCAGAAAAGCAGGGTGTGTTAGATCGTATTAGCGCAGAAAAGAAAAAAGGCAAAGTACAGGTTACACGATTTAAAGGCCTCGGTGAAATGAACCCAATGCAGTTACGTGAAACGTCAATTGCAGCCGATACACGTCGATTAGTTCAGCTAGTTGTTGCACCCGGTGATGAAAGTGACAAGATGATGGATATGTTGTTAGCGAAAAAACGTGCCTCAGATAGAAAATCCTGGTTAGAAAGTAAAGGTGATCTAGCTGAAATTTAACAGTTGTCTTTTGTTTAAGGTTAAACATCAATGTTATATTTTTGAATCCAGCGCCACAGGGTAGTACGATTAACTTCGAGTATTTTGGCTGCTTCCGCCTTATTACCATCGACTAATTTCAGTACCGATTCAATTTCAATGGCATGTTGTTTTTTCATTATCTTCAGATGTATTAATTTGTTTGTTCAGCTTTCCGCAAATGAACGCTAAAGTACGCAAAGTTTGTGTTTGTGCGCCTTCGGCGTACAGCACATTGTTAATGCTTATGCTTTGACGAGCACGGATAAACTAATTTTGTGAGCACTAAAGCATTTATTTGCGGAAAAATAATCTTTTTGCTTTTTAATGTTTTCGTGCGATAAAGGTGGACCCGCTTCGCTTGATCCACCCTTCTACAGTAAATAATATAGCCCCGCTAACCCGGTGGCTTTTTAAAAATTCAAACACCAGGTAAAAATCCCCATCAACGAATAATGATAAATAGAGAATTACCACTTCTATTTATTTGCAGCAAAATGGATGAACGGCTTCTTACAAGTGCTTTTTTAAAAGATGCAATATCATAAACTCGACGTTTATTTGCTGCGACGATAATATCACCTGGTCGTAAACCACTGTATGCGGCGGCCGAATTAGGCGCCATTTTTGCAACTAGTACGCCATCGCTATCGGAACTGTTTTCAAATTGTGCACCGTTAAGCAGTGGATGCAGGTTGCCTTCAGCGGCTGTTATTGAGTGGGGTTTAGACACTTTTACAGAAATGGTTTTCATATTACCATCACGTAAAATAGTTAGCTTTACCTTGTCGCCAATTACCTTCATGCCAATCTGGCTGCGTAATTGACCTGTCGATTTTGTGGCGTGTCCATCGACTCGTAATACAACATCACCGGGTTTTATCCCCGCATCTTTAGCGGGTGAGCCATCCGTTACTTTCGTTATCAGAACACCAAGCTGGCCATTTTTTAAATTAAATGCCTGTCGAAGATCCGGGGTAATATCCTGAATACCCACGCCTATCTGCCCTCGCTTAACTTCCCCATGTTCAATAATCTGCTCCATGCTGGCTCTGGCCATATTAATGGGGATGGCAAATCCTATACCCACATTGCCCCCGGCGGGGGCAATAATCGCTGTATTAATGCCCACTAGCTCGCCATTTAAGTTAACCAACGCACCCCCTGAATTACCAGGGTTGATAGAAGCGTCGGTTTGAATAAAATTTTCATATCCCTCTATACCCAAACCACTTCGACCCAGGGCACTCACTACACCGGTGGTGACGGTTTGTCCTAAACCAAATGGATTTCCAATTGCCACAACAAAGTCACCGACCTCCAGTCGACTGGAATCTGCAAGGGATACCTGGGTTAGATTTTTGCCTTTAATTTTCAAGATCGCAATGTCAAGATCAGGGTCAGAGCCTAATACCCTGGCTTTATAAGTTCGCCCGTCAATCAATGATACCTGGACTTCGTCAGCCCCTTTAATAACATGAAAATTTGTCATCACAATACCATCGCTCGCATTAAGAATGACGCCGGACCCCGCGCTTTGCTGTCTTTTCTCAGCTCGTTGTTGGTATTGTTGCTGGTCAGGTATATTGAAAAAATGTCTAAAAAACGGATCATTTAACAGCGGATTATAACTGGAGCGTTGCGTTGAGTAAGTTGATATATTGACTACCGCAGGGTTAACCTGCTTAAGCATGGGTGCAAGCGATGGGAAAGGTTTACCCGCAGCGTTAAAATTTGGGATGGCGGCATAAGATACCTGGGCAGTTATAGACAATAAAAATAAAATAGTTAAATAAAATCTGTGAATCATTTTTTTTCCTGATAAAAACTAATAGTTCGTTCGAGAAACAGGCTTGAAAAAGCTGGCTTCAAAATACCCTGATAATAAACGTTTTACGAAATATATTTTTTTAGTTAGGGATTAAATTAAAAAGTTCAAGGCTTGTTGAAAAAAATTATGTCTGCTAACCGGGCAATAAAAACACAGGCAATATTATTATCATACTGCCTGTTCCAACTTTCACTGTTAAGATACATAACAGAGTGACCTGAAATTATATATTATATTTAAGACCACGAGTGTCCCTTTAACTTAAACAGTCTCGTTATTCCCGAATGCGTCTATCGGGAATCCAGTGGCTTTACAGTGCTTAGGGTCGCTGGACCCCCGATAGACGCATTCGGAGATGACGGTTTAAATGACTATCTATCATTATACAGATGCTTAAATTTTCATGTCTTTGATAGGTATATATTAAAAGATGTGTGACACACAATGATGTTAGGCCATATTCAATTTTCTTAACGGGACACAGGTGATTTAAGCCCTAACCTGCTTAACATCAAAAGACCTCATTCGATTTAAAGTAAAAGCCAGTTCAAAGGCGCGGAACTGGGCAAAATGTCCTGAAATTTTTTCGTTGAGAATATCCAGTCCATTTTCCTCAATATCGGTCATTACTAAATCGATTACCTGCTTTAAGGTTCTTTTTCCGTCCATATACTTTCTGGCATAAAGCATAGAAAAACCAATCGCTTTTGTCTGTGACAGCTCTAACAATTGTTCAAGGTCTGTCAGGTCAATTTTGTTGCGTCCCAAATGCAGGGTGTTTACTTCCGTGGTATAGAGGCGCCATTTTTTGTACTCACTCATCGGGTCAACACTTTCCGGAACCGGGATGCGTGCATTGGGCTGAATGGGGTATTCCACATCCTCTTTCACTCTTTTGGTTGGGTGCTTATGAATAATCGCCTTAGCATGAGAAGTAACATCCTGTGGTTGGTATTTAATCATCTGGATGACATGGTCAGCCACTTCAAAGTAGTCCCCTACGCCACCCAATGCGAGAATGGTCGATATATTTTTTTCAATATAAAGCGGACGAACTTTATCGATATATGAAGTAATAGGCTCATCTGATTTTTTTACCAGCCTCTGCATATACATATCACGAATCATAAAATTTGTGGCACAGGTATCCTCATCCATCAGGATTACCTTTGCCCCCATTTCTATGGCCTCGATAATATTCGCCGCCTGTGAGGTGCTGCCACTGGCATTTTCAGTCGTAAAAGCATGGGTGTCCTGATTAAAAGGGAGGTTTCTGATAAAGGGTGAGATATCGGTGTTAACCACGTGTCTGCCGCTATAGGCCCTGATTTTTACCGATTCTTCTAAGGATACACACTGCTCCCTGCCATCTCCGGCAATATGGTTATAGACCCCCATTTCAATTGCCTGTAAAAGCGTTGATTTACCGTGGTAACCACCACCGGCAAGCAGGGTGATGCCCTGTGGAATTCCCATACCGGTTATTTTTCCCGCATAAGGTAAATCGATTTCAGTAACCAGGCTTTCAGGTGATTTAAACGGGATTATCGAGTCATTGTTCAGGGTACGGTCACTAATGCCACTTTCCCTGGGCAAAATTGCACCGTTGGCAATAAACGCCAGTAAACCTAAATCCGGTAGTTTTTCACGTAAAAATTCCGCATCTATAGCCGTGTGAATGTGAGACAGTAGTTGAGCTGTATCCGTATGATCTCGTTGCAAAGATAAACTGACAATGTTCGGTAACTCTTCAAGTAACATCTTAATCGCCAGTTTAGCTTTGATGTTTCTTTCCGATGCCGGGAGGCCAACAAAGCAACGGATTTCTAAACTGCTTTCATTAATAACAATCGAGCTGCGTTCAAGAATGGCCTGTCCCGGTTCATTGATAGTGATAATGCCGCTGTAACCGGGCCCCCGTCTTTTACCGGCAACGTTAGTACTGTTGAAGAAAAATTGACGTGCATAAAAATCCCGACAGGCAATTTCCCCCATTTTTGAATTGACCATGTCAGTTTCAATTGCCGTATCACCCAGGGGAAATTGTACCCGGTAAATCCCAGTGTGGGGAGGCGCATAAGGGTCTTTGGGAATTTGCTCGATAATTAATGAAAATTGTTCAAAATCATAGGTTCCAATCAGTGCTTGATAGGCTCCGTAATCTTTGCCATCTAATGGCTCAATTGTTTTCTGAAGTTGATCTTTTGTCATCATTATCTTCTCCAATTTAACTGGATAAATGATATGCACTTATTGAGAAATAAATCCAGTGCTCGACTTGCGTGTGCAGCCGTTATTGCTTCAGTTATTTTATTGTATGACACTATCGTCACAGAGTGAATGCCTGCGTTATGTTCTGTAGCATGTGGTTAGTTCCAGACGAAGACAAAAGTAATTTTTTTGTGTTCTTAATTTCTTATTTACCACAGGTATTATCACAAGGATTGATCGGTATCATAGAAAACGAAGGGTAATAGGAGTGATACTGGAGGGCGCAAGGGTGCGCTCTCGCATTAATGTAATTAATCATTTACCGGATTAACGGGAGAATGAAAATGACTAAAGCAAGCAAAAAAGAAATCGCTACTACACCGGTTAATAAAGAAACAGAAATTGAAAAAATGGTCCCTTTAAGGGCATTGAGGTCTTTTGAGGAAATGGATCGTATGTTTGACGATTTTTTCACGCAAGGCTGGATGAGGCCATTTCGTTTCGAACGTCCATCCTGGAGTCGCTTACCTGCGCCATTTGGAGCCAGATCACCCCATGTTGATGTTATCGACCGTGATAAAGAAATTTTTGTCAAAGCAGAACTCCCGGGCGTAGATAAAGATCATGTGGAAATCACCATGACTAACCATTCAGTAACTATAAAGGGAGAAACCAGGGCTGAAGAAAAAGAAGAGAAAGGTGACTATCATCGTTGTGAAATTTATCAGGGATCTTTTTCCAGAACGGTATCACTGCCTGGTGAAGTCGATACAGACAAAGCCAAAGCTAAATTTAAACACGGTGTTTTGAAATTAACTATTCCAAAGGTTAAAAAATCAAAACAAAAAAGTGTTAAATTGGAATAGCGAAAAAGCACTACTTCTATTTTATAGGAGTAGTTTTTTTACCCATGCTGAAATAATCAGGAGGTGTTAAAAAATTAATATCGATAATTCACGTATTGGTATTGCTCTGGGTAGTGGTTCGGCTCGTGGCTGGGCACATGTCGGTATCATACAGGCATTAGCAGAGCTGGGTATTGAGCCAGATATTGTTGCCGGAAGTTCTGTTGGTGCTTTAGTTGGTGCGGCGTATGCCAGTAATCAGCTTGAAGAAATAGAAGAAATGGTCAGCACACTCAGTTGGAAGGACATTGTGAGCTATCTGGATATGTCAATATTGGGAGGCGGGCTTATTCAGGGTGAAAAGCTGGCGCATTGTTTTCGCAATCATATAAAAGAAATGGAAATTGAGTTATTGCCACGTCGTTTTGCTGCAGTGGCTACCGAATTAAATAGTGGACGCGAAATCTGGTTACAGAATGGTAATCTATTAGACGCGGTGCGTGCGTCGATATCGTTACCGGGTTTATTTACACCCTTTAAACATAATGATTTATGGCTGGTGGATGGAGGGTTAGTTGATCCTGTTCCCGTCTCTTTATGCAGGGCAATGGGTGCGGAGCTTGTTATAGCGGTTAGTTTAAATGGCGATATTGTAGGTAAACACGGGCGTAATAATAATCGGCGCATTACTGAACAAATAGCAAAAAAAAATGAAACTGAATTATGTGGAAGAATTTCAGATCAACTGGGAAAGTCGTTGCTTGAGAAAAAAAATATTCTTTTATCCAGGTTATTTGGAGAAAGTTTAAAGTCTCCGGGGCTTATAGAAGTTTTGGCAGGATCTATTAATATTATGCAGGATCGCATTACTCGAAGTCGAATGGCAGGTGATCCACCGGATATTATTCTTTCGCCGAAATTATCCCATCTTGGATTAATGGAATTTGACCGGGGTGCTGAAGCTATTGCAGAAGGGCGAGCCTGTGTTGATCGAATGCGTTCTATTTTAGAAAATACGATCTGACCATCTTGGTGTCAAAGATCTAAAAAAAGAAAATGAAATTATTATAGGTGTGCTCACGTTGTGATAAAAAATCATGTTTTTCTTTATTGCGTGGATTAACGGTTATTCGCGTTTTTAACTTTTTCTTTTAATGATTTTATTAAAAATTAATACATAAAGTCTTTCTTAATAAATACGTGATATCAATCACATTTCCACGTATTCTGATTAATTTAAGATGAGTGTAATAAGTAATAAAATTCACTCGCAACGGAAAACGAATGATTAAATTAGACAAACAAAAATTAACCAAAAAGTACTTAACCTTTTCTCATAAAAAATTAATTCACAAGAAACCGGTTCTCAATGTGCTGATGTTATTGGCCGTAAGCGGTTACTCAGCCCCCGGTACATATGCGGGCCCATTTGATAAAAACACTGTGACAGGCACACTGGCAATAGGTAGCACACAGCTTTTTGCAGAAGATTATTTTGTGCTTGGCCTGGGTGCGGGATACTTTATAACCAATGGTTTTCAAGCTGGGCTTGAAGTAAGTGTGTGGAGTGGTGGCGAACCTTCAATTTATGAAATTACACCCAGGTTTACCTACGTCTTTGATAATCCTTCATCGGTTAAGCCCTATCTAGGTGTGTTTTATGAACGTAAGCTTATAGAAAACCTGGAAGATATAAACTCATTGGGTTATCGCGCAGGTTTTTATTCGACGGTGGGAGAAAACGCATATATTGGAATCGGTGCTGTTTATACAGAACTACAGGACTGCACGGAAACAGTGTTTAATGACTGCTCAAGTTCTTATACTGAACTGAGTTTTGTGTTTACCCTGTAAAACGACTTACCCTTATAGAAACGGGTTCAATCGTTTTAAAGCCAGCAAGAAAAATTAAAATAATCGGCCTGAAAGTTGTTGAGCTATTTAAAGAAACTCCGGCCGTTTTTATATTTGCGAGATGTTTATTGATAAGTGTCATTGAATTTTATGTTTTTTCAGGTCTTTAATGGAGTATTAATATTATAAGGGAGTGGGTTATGAAACAAACTATGATTGTCGTTGCCGATAGTACTCGGGCACGTATTTTTACCGCTGAATCCGCAAGCTCAGCACTTAATGAAATTGAAGTAATGGTGCACCCTGAAAGTCGAGAACATGATCGTGAAATCACCAGTGATTTGCCTGGTAAAGGCTCAGGGGTCGATAATTCGGCGGGGCATACTTATCAGGGTGAAACCGATCCCAAAAAACATGAACTTGTTGAGTTCACCAGAAGCATCTCCGGTTATCTTGAAAATACACGTAATGCAAATAAATTATCCAGGCTACTCATTGTTGCTTCACCTCCAGTGTTAGGTGAACTTAGAGCCCATCTATCCAGCTCATTAAAAGAAAAAATCGTATTTGAACTGGATAAAAACCTGACTCAGCATAGTGCTGTAGATATTCGTGATCATTTGCCAAAATATCTTAGCCATTAATGGGTTATGCTTATTACCTGAACGGATGAAAATAAGTCATCCTGTTAGTCATTGTAAAGAAAGTATTTACTACCCTTAGAATGGATAGTTATGGGATGGTTAGTTATGCGAAAAACACCAACGGTCACTATTGATGGCAATCAGGCGGCGGCATGCGTCGCTCATTTAACTAATGAGGTGATTGCAATTTATCCGATAACCCCTGCTTCTCCAATGGGGGAGTGGGCGGATGAATGGTCATCACGTCAACAACCCAATCTTTGGGGCAGCGTACCCGATATTATTGAAATGCAGAGTGAGGGAGGTGCTGCGGGCACTATCCATGGTGCTTTACAAACAGGCACATTAACAACCACCTTTACCGCATCACAGGGACTGTTATTAATGATCCCGAACATGTTCAAAATTGCGGGTGAATTGTCACCGACTGTTTTTCATGTTGCAGCGCGTTCAGTTGCCGCCCAGGCATTATCAATTTTTGGTGATCACAGTGATGTAATGACCGCACGCTCAACGGGGTTTGCCATGCTGGCGGCCAATTCACCACAGGAAGTGATGGATATGGCCTTAATCTCTCAGGCAGCAAGCCTGGAAAGCCGTATACCTATTATTCATTTTTTTGATGGCTTCAGAACCTCGCATGAAGTTGCAAAAGTAAAATCGATTGAAGTCGATATTATGAAACAACTGATCAAGCACAAATTTATTATTGAGCACCGCAAACGGGCACTGTCTCCAGAGCATCCGGTGTTGCGCGGCAGCTCCCAGAACCCGGATGTTTTTTTTCAGGCGAGAGAATCGGTTAATTCCTATTACCAGGCAATGCCGGATATTGTGCAAAAGCTGATGAACCAGTTTGCAGAATTAACCGGGCGAAAATATAAATTGTTTGATTATGTGGGGGCCAAAGATGCGGAGCGCATTATTATTTTAATGGGTTCGGGTGCAGAAACCGCACAGGAAACCGTTGAGTATTGTTGTTCTCAGGGTGAAAAAATTGGCCTGATTAAAGTTCGACTGTTCAGGCCGCTGGATAGCAGTGCACTTATTAGCGCCATGCCCACAAGTGTTAAAAAAATTGCGGTGCTTGATCGCACCAAGGAACCGGGGGCTGATGGTGAGCCTTTGTATAAAGATGTTGTGTCCAGTGTTGCGCAATATCATTGTACAGGCCAAAGTAAATTTTCTAACATGCCCCTGGTTACCGGTGGTCGATATGGTTTATCGTCTAAAGAATTTACACCCGCCATGGTTAAAGCTGTTTTTGATGAGCTGGCATCCCCATCGCCTAAAAATAATTTCACCCTGGGTATTATTGATGATGTGACTCACAGCAGTTTAAGCTGGGATGAAACCTTTCGCACTAATGCCAATGAAGATAGTTTTCAGGCGATATTTTATGGACTGGGTAGTGATGGAACCGTGAGTGCCAACAAAAATAGCATAAAAATTATTGGTGAATCCACCGATAAATTTGTGCAGGGTTATTTTGTTTATGATTCAAAAAAATCCGGTGCGGTGACGGTTTCGCATTTACGTTTTGGAAAAAAACCGATTCGTTCGGCCTATTTAATTGGCGATGGTGACGCTAATTTTATTGCCTGTCATCAACCTGTTTTCCTTGAGCGTTATCCCATGCTTGATAAAGCAGCAGATGAAGCCGTTTTTTTAATAAATACATCCGTGGCACCTGAAAAAATCTGGCAAAGCCTGGCAAAGGAAATGCAACAACAAATTATTGATAAACACATAAAAGTCTATGCAATAGATGCATACAAAGTGGCAGAAGAAACCGGTATGGGTAAGCGCATTAATACCATTATGCAAACCTGTTTCTTTTCAATTTCAGGCGTGTTACCAAAAGAGCAGGCGATTCAGTCAATTAAACAGGCAGTTGAACAAACTTATGGTAAAAAAGGCAAACGTTTAGTTGAATTTAATTTTAAAGCGATTGATGCAACCCTGGCTAATTTATTTGAAGTGAGTATTGCTGCGAAAACAAATTCTCAAATAAATTTTCAGGATAACATTCCACAGGCTGCACCGGAATTTATTAAACAGGTAACCGGTGAAATCATTGCCGGGCGTGGAGATGAAATTCCGGTGAGCCTGTTTCCTACGGATGGTAGTTACCCAACCGGCACCGCAGCCTATGAAAAAAGGAACCTGGCATTAGATATTCCCGTGCTCGATGAAAACCTCTGTACACAGTGTGGAAAATGTCCGTTAGTTTGTCCCCATGGGGTTATTCGCTCAAAAGTATTTGAAGAAACATTAACGGCTGATGCACCGGAAAGTTTTAAGTCTATGCCCATTAAAGGTAAAGACTTTTCAAAAAGCTTACGAATGAGTTACCAGGTGTCACCGGAAGATTGTACCGGTTGTGCATTGTGTGTTGAAATTTGTCCCATTCACGACAAGAGCAATGTGAGTCATAAGGCTCTCAATATGGTGCCTTATACCCAGCAGATTCGTGAACAGGAAAAACATAATTGGGAATTTTTTCTGACCCTGCCCGAATATGATCGTACACAGATTAAAAATAATACGATTAAAGGTGCCATGATATTGCAACCCCTGTTTGAGTTTTCCGGTGCCTGTGAAGGTTGTGGTGAAACGCCCTATGTTAAACTGGCGAGCCAGTTATTTGGTGATCGTATGGTGGTTGCCAATGCAACGGGTTGTTCATCCATATATGGTGGAAACCTGCCAACAACACCCTGGACAAAAAATGCCCAGGGCAGGGGACCCGCCTGGTCAAATTCCTTATTCGAAGACAATGCGGAATTTGGTCTTGGCATGCGCCTGGCTATTAATAAACAAAAGCAGTATGCAGCTGAGTTATTACAACGCTTAAAACCAGAACTGGGAGAGTCACTGGTAAATGATATTTTAATGGCGGAGCAGTTAACGGAACAGAGTCTGCAACAACAGCGAAATCGGTTACAGCTTCTGGATAAAAAACTAGATACAATAAATAAGCCCGAAGCACTGGAACTTTCGAGTGTGGCTGAAAATTTATTACGTAAGAGTGTGTGGATTATCGGCGGTGATGGCTGGGCTTATGATATTGGATATGGCGGACTTGATCATGTAATGGCATCGGGACGTGATGTAAATATTCTGGTGCTTGATACGGAAGTTTATTCAAATACCGGCGGGCAAACATCAAAAGCCACACCCCGAGGTGCAGTAGCAAAATTTTCTGCGGGGGGTAAGCCAACACCTAAAAAAGATCTTGCCCTGTTGGCAATGGATTATGAAAATGTTTATGTGGCACGTGTGGCTTATGGCGCTAAAGATATCCAGACTATACACGCTTTTAATGAAGCCGAGGCCTATCCCGGGCCGTCATTAATTATTGCCTATTCACCCTGTATTGCACATGGTATAGATTTAAAAAATAATCATAAACAACAACAACTGGCGGTGAACAGTGGTCACTGGCCACTGTTCAGATATAACCCGCAGGATGCAAAAAATGGAATTAATCCCCTGCATCTTGATAGCAAAGCACCCTCAATTCCATACCGTGAATTTATAGAAACTGAAATTCGTTTCAATATGTTGTGGCGAACCCATCCCGATATTGCAGAATCTTTATTAGAGCAATCCCAGCGGGATGTTTTGCACCGTTATCATTTTTATGAACAACTGGCGAGTTTGTCATGGGATGAAACGGATGATACACAGCCACCCCATAGAAAACTGGCAAGCGTCATTAAGCAGCATGTTGAGAACAATAAGCCAGTTTCAACGGAGGATAATAAACATGATTGATTTAACTACTCACTTTCTCGGGCTGACACTTAAAAATCCACTGGTGCCATCATCTTCACCCTTAACCGCAAACCTGGATGATGCAAGACGGCTGGAAGATGCGGGTGCTTCGGCAATCATTTTACCCTCACTGTTTGAAGAATGTATTTATAACGAACAAAAATTACTTGAAAAATATGTGCATTCCCAGTGTCTGGGCAATTATGAAGCGGACTCATATCAACCTGTTCCTGAAGATTATAAGGGAGAGCTTGATAATTATCTGGAGCTACTGCAAAGCCTTAAATATTCACTTGATATACCGGTAATTGCCAGCCTGAATGGAGTATCTAAAAGTGGCTGGATAGATAATGGAGACGAATTAATGCAGGCCGGTGCTGATGCCCTGGAACTCAATGTTTATTATGTGGCAGCAGACCCGGAACAAAGCGGTGAGGAAGTTGAAAACCGTTATCTCGATTTATTAAATGAATTACGGAGTAATATCAATATACCGGTAAGCATGAAAATATCATCGCAGTTTTCATCGGTGGCCAATATGGTTAAAAAACTGCAACAATCAGGTGCCAATGGTGTGGTGTTATTTAATCGGTTTTATCAGCCAGATATTGATCTGCACACATTAAATATAAAACCCCATCTTGAATTATCTAACTCTGCAGAATCGCTATTAAGAATTCGCTGGATTGCTTTAATAAGAAGTCGAGTTGAATTATCACTGGCTGCAACCGGTGGCTTTCACCATGTTGAAGATATTATTAAGGTTTTATTAGCCGGTGCCGATGCGGTTTATTTATGCAGTGCTCTATTGCAACAGGGGCCTGAGTATTGTGCAGAGCTGTTACAGCAATTAGAGCATTGGTTAACTGAAAATGAATATGAATCTATTCAACAGATGCAGGGCAGTGTGAGTCAGTCATGTGCAATAGACCCGGCGGCTTATGAGCATTGTAATTATAAAAATGTATTGAAAAGTTTCAAAATAGAAAAATAATGTGTATGGTTCAGACCTGAGTTTTTATAAAGTTACACATGGATAAAGTGCACTAAATTATGAATAGAATTACCCGCTGGCTAGGGCGCTATCTCGATAAGCCATTAAAAAATTATAAAGCCGTCTCCACCAGTCCACCTGGTTTATTAGCAAGCATCTTACAGCCCGGTGATGTATTACTGGTTGAGGGTGATGCACGCATAAGTGCAGCGATTAAATACTTAACCCAGTCGACCTGGTCACACGCGGCTATTTATGTCGGTAATGTATTTGACGAAAGTGGACACGATGCCGCTGTACTGATTGAAGCTGATATTGAAAAGGGTGTGATAATCGCACCCCTGTCAAAATATGAAAAACTACATACACGAATTTGCCGGCCTCAAAATTTAATCGATGAAGATCGACAGAAACTGGTTGATTTTGTAGTGCAACGAATAGGTTATGAATATGATATGCAAAATATTATAGATCTGGTGCGTTACTTATTGCCAGAACCCCCCGTGCCGGTTAGCTGGCGAAGGCGAATGATTGCACTGGGTAGTGGTGACCCCACCCGGGCTATTTGTTCAACATTAATTGCCGAAGCCTTCCAGTCAATTTGTTATCCCATATTGCCTGAAATAGAAATTGAACCTTCAAAACAAAAAGGCCATGTAGAAAAAGAAATTATGCGTATTCGTCACCACAGTTTATATACTCCCCGTGATTTTGATATCTCTCCCTACTTTGAAGTAGTTAAACCCAGCTTGGCGAATGGCTTTAATTATAAAGCCGTTAACTGGGCTAAAGATTAGTCTCGCCTGTGAATTAAACTCAATGGCTATGACTTGAAAAGGTGCTAGATTTCCGCTAGAAGCCTGCGAGAGTGAGGAGATAAATAATTATACATTTTTACACTGCTGTCCCGTTAACCACTAGAGACACCCCCAACTCATGTCTCGATCAGAGTGAAACGTTCGTTAATCACATAACAATGCGCTTTAAACATAAACTAATTTCTTTTAACGGGACAGTAGTGAGATTTTCACTATTATCCTGTTAACTTAAAAAATGTCGTCATTATTACGGGCTGCTGTTCTTCGCCTACGGACAGGCAGAGCCTGTTTAAAACGCTTCAGGCGTTTTTATCCCGAATGCTTTTGTCGGGAATCCAGTGACTTTGGATTACTTAAGAATGCTAGATCCCCGATAAAAGCACTCGGGGATGACAAATAACAGTTTGTAATATTTCGAAACAACTATCAGTCATTTTATTGCAAACTTAAAATAAATTAAACAGGGCATAAAGCATTACACTACTCAGCACGCAATGCATCCACCGGATTCATACGCGCAGCTCGTCTGGCCGGTGCAACACCCGCCAATAATCCCACCATCATTGACAGTAACACCGCCAGTAGCGCAAACTGCCAGGGCGTATGCACCGGGATTGCTGGCACAATAAAATGAACCAGTTCGGCTATCGACCAACCGAATAAAAGACCGAGCACACCACCCAGTGCTGAAAGTAATATGGCTTCAGCCAGAAACAGAATCAGTACCTGACGCCGCTCAGCACCCAGTGCGGTGAGCAGGCCAATTTCTGCGGTACGTTCTTTTACGGCAATGGTCATAATGGTAAGAATGCCAACCCCTCCCACCACCAGTGAAATGCCACCCAGTGCCCCGACCGCAAAGGTGAGAATATCCAGCACCGAACTTAATACTTCAAGCATCTGTTCCTGGGTGACAATAGTAAAATCCTCATCCCCATGGCGGGCGATGAGAACCTGTTTGAGTTGTTCACTCACTATGTCAGCGGCAAGGTCATTCTGATATAACACATCAATTTCCATCAGGCTTTCCCGATTAAATAGCTCCATGGATTTGGCCGCTGGAATATACACCGCATCATCCAGATCAAAGCCTAGCATCTGCCCCTTTGATTCCATCACCCCAATCACCCGAAAACGCGACCCCCCAACGCGGACGAAATTACCCAGGGGAATAGCGTTGCCAAACAATTCTTCTTTTACACGACTACCCAGCACGATAAAGGCGCGTGCGGTGCGTGGGTCATCATCGGGTAAAAACTGCCCGGCGGAAACCTTGAATTGCCATACCTTTGGCATCTCATGACCCACCCCAAAAATCGTCGTACGTCTCTGTAGTTTGCCCGCCTCAACCGCCGCATTACCCTGGATAAGTGGCACGGCGGCAATCACCTGGGGCAGACGACGCACCGCGATGACATCGGCCAGTGCCAGTGGTCGCACATTACTCATCACCGCCCCGGACATTCCGTGGGTGGTCGCCTTACCCGGTGTGATGCCAATAAGATTGGTGCCAAACTGACTGAACTCACCAAGCACAAAACGATGCAGGCCTTCGCCCATTGACGTCAGTAACACCACCGCCGCTATACCCACCGCAATACCCAGTGCGGTGAGGCCGCTACGTTGGCGACGGGCCCGCACGGCACTGAAAGAGAGGTTGATCATGTCGATTAATCGCATCATCGTGGGTGTCCAAATAGTATCCAGATAGCACAATCGTGGGTGTCCAGATAGCACAGATAGCACACAGATAGCACAGATAGCAGCATAATCATGAGTGTCCAGATAAGGCCTGAACCGCATCGAGATCGGCTGCATGGCGTGCTGGTAGCAGACCAAATACTAAGCCGGTGCTAACCGCCACCACCACCGCTGCCCACAGGGCCCAGTTGGGAGCCACAAACGGAAAGTCGGGAAAATATTGCTGTAACAGCCAGTTGCCGGAAAAACCGATAATGAGCCCTAACAGGGCACCCATCATAGACAGGAAAGCGGATTCGGTGAGAAACAGCAGAATAATTAGTTTACGGGGTGTGCCCAGTGCCTTGAGTAAACCTATTTCGGCGGTGCGTTGCGCCACCGCTACCAGCATCACATTCATAATCATAATGCCCGCCACCAGCAAACTGATTGCCGCTATGCCACCGAGTGAATAGGTGAGTGCGGATAAAATACGGTCAAAGGTGCTTAACAGAGCATCCTGGGAGAGCACCGTAATATCGTCTTCGCCATCATGGCGGGTGCGAATAATGTTAATGACATCCTGTTGGGCACGATCCATTACCTCACCACTACGCACTTCAACCAGCACGCGAAACACCGAATTTACATTAAATAAAGACTGGGCGGATGCCACCGGCATAATCAGTACATCCCCCATGTCCATCCCCAGCGACATGCCTTCTTCTTCGAGCACGCCAATGACCCGGCAGCGATAATCACTCACCCGCACCCACTTACCCAGAGATGTCTGGGTGCCAAATAACTCCCGATACAATGTATTACCCAGCACACAGACTGAAGCTGAACGGGTGATTTCCAGTTCGGGGAGGAATTGCCCACGGGACAGGGCCAGCTGACGCACCTCATAAAGACTGGCCGTAGAGCCAATGATCATTACTTCCCGTTCCAGCTGGCGGTAGGATACGGGGGCTGCACCCACCACAATGGGGGCTAGTCGCCTGACGTGTCGGCTCTTTTTCATAGCCATAACATCCTGCAGAGTCAGGTCCCGGGGAGTCTCACCCATTAACGGCGGAGCGCCGCCGGTGGTTTCAGATCGGCCGGGCAATATAATGAGTAAATGGGTGCCCAGTGATGAAAACTGCTGACTGACATAAAGCCGTGCTCCTTCCCCCAGTGAGGTCAATAACACCACCGAGGCCACACCAATGGCCATTGCCAGCAACATGAGATAGGTGCGGGTGCGATAGCCCTGCATGGCATGAAAGGCAAATTGCACAATGTCATTTGGTCGCATCATGGCAGCACCTTACCATCAACCATATGAATAATACGTTGGGCACGTTCACCGAGTTCCGCGTCATGGGTGACCAGTAGCAGGGTGATGCCCTGGGTATTCAGCTGCTCCAGAATATTAATTACATCAATCCCTGAAGCATGATCGAGGTTACCCGTGGGCTCATCTGCCAGCAGCATCACCGGCTTGGTGACCACAGCTCGGGCAATGGCAACTCGCTGTCGCTGGCCACCGGATAACTGATCCGGGCGGTGATGTCGACGATCCGTCAGGTTTAGCGAAGCCAGTGCCTCGTTCACACGCTGGTCTCGTTCTTCATGTTCAACCCCCGCCAGTGTCAGGGGCAGGGCAATATTTTCAGCGGCGGTTAATCGGGGTACCAGGTGAAAGGTTTGAAATACAAAGCCTACTTTTTCCCGCCTGACCCGAGCCTGTTTCAGCTCACTCAGTTGGGTAACATCATCACCATTGAGAAAATAATTGCCGCTGTCGGGTTGATCGAGTAAGCCCAGCACATTGAGTAAAGTCGATTTACCGGAACCCGATGGCCCCATAATGGAAACATAATCACCATCTTTGAGTTGCAGGCTGACATCATCAAGGCCATGCACCAGCTCATCGCCAACCTTGAAGGTGCGATTAATGTGCTCAAGCCGGATCATTTTGATGCCGACTTTTCAGTATTGGTCTGTTCAATTTTTGCCAGAACACCATCCGCCACACCTTTACGATCAATTGTGGTTACCACCAACTCACCCGGCTTAACACCCTGGGTAATTTCAGTCAGGTCCCAGTTTGCCAGACCGAGCTTTATATCGCGTAATTCAAGTGTGCCTGTTTCACTATTAAAAATATATATCTGTTGTTTGTCGATCACCGACTCAGTCGGCACCCGCAGCACATTGCTACGGGTTCTTAAAATAACTTCTGCATCGGCACTGTATCCCGGCAGCATTTCAGCCATGTCATCCGGGTTTTCAAAAATTACTTCAATGTCTACGGTGCGCGCCTGTTTTTCCCGGTCAAGCACATAGTCTGCTACCCGGCGAACCTTTGCGGGAAATCGTCTGTCTTTAAAGGCGTCCAGGCTAATGCGTGCCTGCATATTCGCTTTTATTTCCGGTGCATCCACTTCATCGATGGGGGCCATCACATAAAAACAACTCCGGTCAACCATATCCACCGCCGGCAGTGTGACAATGCCCAGGGGTGAGGGTGTAACAAATTCACCAATCTCACCATTCACTTCAACCACCACACCATTAAACGGGGCTGTTAACAAAGTGCGTTCAAGTTGAGCCTCAACCACACCAATGCGTTCGTTGCTCACAATGGCTGTTGTGCGAGACGCCACACAATCTGCACGTTTTGATTTTGCCAGGGCCACCGACTGATCTACCAGCTCTTCAGAAATAGCTTTGGTTTTACGCAGTTCAATTTTACGCTGTGCATTTTTCTCGGCAATATTCGCCTGCACACAAACGCTTTCAGCGCGCGCGCGCGCCGCTTTTGATTCAGAATGTGCAAGGCGAATTTCAGCTTTTAAATCATCGTTCCATAACTCAAGCAACAAATCTCCCTGCTTAACGTGATCACCTTCTGTAATTAATAATGACGCAATTTGCCCACCCGTTGCAGGAGACATTTGTGCTCGGCGACAGGGCATCACTGTGCCGGCTCGGGTATTGGCAACCGTGTCCTCAATGGTACCCATTTCAGCCGCCTGCACCTGAACCAGTACCGGCTTCGGGCGTGTGCTGTAAATAAGTATCAGTACAATGGTGACTGCCACGGCAGCAAAAATTAAAAGATGTTTGTTTCTTTTTATCATGCTAGTTCCTTTGCCCGGTTAGTAATTTTTATTAGAGGCTGTTTAAATCTTACTCTTAATTTATAGATAAACAAAAAAAGCCAGTGATGATTAATGAATATTTTTAATCAACACTGGCACACTAGGCTAATGGTTACTTCATTAGTGCCCCGTTAATTTAAACAGTATCGTCATTCTCGAATGCTTGTATCGGGAATGACGGGTAGTGGAACTATTGTGCCTACTTAAATTTTTAAACTTAAATTTTAATCTAATCTAATCACTCTCTCTTTCATAACAACCATAAGGTTGTCTTAACACAGAGTTGCAGGACATTTCACTGTGATGACAACATGTGGGAATCATTTCCTGATACCCGTTATTGCAACGCTCCGACCCCTGTGCATCTGAATTTAGCATGCAGCAATACCAGCCATTTTCATCACATTTGCTCTCAGCTCCACGAATTAAGGAGGCTGACCAGCAATCAGCAGGGTCCCCAGTATATTTCCAGCCTGGCATCTGAACTGGAATGGCGCATTTTGGCAGCTCGGAGTCTGGGTCTGGTACTAAAGTACCTTCAATGCACACGTTTTTAATATTACTGGTATATTGGTTTCCATACGCATCTTCAGGTGCGCATTCCATAAATACGTTATAACAGGCGCCTGGAACCAGTAAAAATAAAAATGAATTCGTATTGCTGACGGTAATGTTACTGGGGTGCCATTGAATATTCTGGAAAGTAACACCGGAATTTCCATTCAGTGTTTGCATCACCATATTTTTTTTACCCTGATTTAAACCAAAATTTCCCAGTAGATTCAGGCTATAGGGTTGGTCAAAACTATTTATGTTGAGTGTTGAAGGAATAACCTGTGAAATGTGAGTGTTACAGGGCACATTAAATGGTGTTTCAAATAAATTATTATTTTCATCTATTTCGATAATCTGATTGCCAAAGTCAACGTTGACAGCAATCGTCTTCTGAGGGTAATCAATGGCATCGGGCCAATTTTGTGGAAGAAGATTGCTAACCAGCATTACCGACTTCACTTCACCGGGCCCCCATGAATTATTAACCGTAAAGATTTTATCAACGGCGTGACCTTCTGAAAGTGCGGCAATAATAAATACCCGCAATTTTAAATCACCAGTATAGGCTTTGAGTCCATTATTTTGAATCTGTGCAATCAGGTTGTTATTAACTAATGATACAGACCTTGTTTGAAAATCGGGCATTCGATAGGTGTATACGGGCTGGCAAGAGATGATGAATGCTAGGGAAATTAGCAGTGCGAATTTTATGGTGTATATTTTCATTGTTCTACCCTCCAGATGAAGCAGTGTGAACGTATACGAAACCATTAAAAATAGTAGAACTATATATCAGATAATTCTAAATCGGTGGGGCTATTACACTATGATTTAGGTCAAAAAATGTATTAAAAAAATTTAATTTCGTAGGTGGATCAAGTGGGGTGGGTCAAGCGACTTTAGGAAACTTAAGGTGCTGCTTTAGCTGGACAATGCGTCAATAGATATCCAGTGACTTAAAACGTGAAAAGTTTTATCAACAAGAAGGGAGCCAGAGCCAAAAGATGACTCCGGCAAAAAAACACCGGCTGATCACAAAAAGCAAAAGCCGGTCACGTAGAACAAAAAGTCGCAAAAAGAATATGGCCCCTGTTCTCCACCGAAGAAAAAAGGTCAACAAAAAGGGGGCACAACAAATAAAAAAGGGGGCAAATATCATGTTGACACATTAAATACCGCTGAGAGAGTTTGAGAGAATAAAGCGTCGATATGATACTTGACCTCTTTCTTCCTTTCCTCTACTGTCAAAGTGGAAATGAAGATCAGAAAGCTACGGATTCGCATGAGATCAGAACTAAATATAGAGCAGCAGGCACGTTGGCTTAGTCTGTTGATTAACGGCTTGCTTATTATGGTCGCTACTCTCGTTATATCATCAAGAAATTATCATGAAGTTTAAATTAATATACGTTTTGATCTGACCAGTCATTTAAAACCGTAGGGTAAAAAAACTGTCCTGCTCGGACACCGAAAAGCGGTGCCGTTTAATTCTATCGTTGGCAACCTATGCAAATAAGAGACGCAACCATAGATGATGCAGAAAACATTAAGAATGTGCATCTCGACGCTTTTAACAATTCAGAGGCCCAGATGGTATCTGATTTTGCAGTCAATCTGCTAAACGAGAATCATCCTGTAAAAATAATTTCTCTTGTTGCCATAGAGAACAATGAAATAGTAGGCCATATTGCTTTCAGTCCGGTATTCTATGAAAGCACTCATGAACATTTTGGTTATATACTAGCCCCTTTAGCTGTATCTTCGAAATTTCAAAAAAACAAAATTGGTTCCTCATTGGTCAAGTATGGCTTAGATATCATTTCCAATATTGGTTCATTTATTGTGTTTGTTTATGGTGATCCTCAATATTATTCCAGATTTGGTTTTAAAACAGACCTGGCCAAAAAGTTTTTACCCCCATATACTCTACAATACCCTGAAGGCTGGCATGCCATGATATTAAATTCTGCTGTTTTTACTGAGACTGAGATTGAGACTGAGATTGAGACTGAGAGTGGCTCAATAACATGTGTCGATTCTCTTAATGATCCAAAACTATGGTAGGAAATGCTACCAAGGCGCTCGTTCGGGTGCAAACTACGCTACGCTTCATTTGTACCGCACGGTTTGGTCGTTAGGTGTCCCCATGTGTCATACGAAATAGAATAGTATTATGGAAAAGCTGGAAAGTTTAGGGTATAGCCCCTGGTTTAAAAATCGAGTTGATGTGGAAAAGATAGCCGCCCATGATGTTGCGCGGGTAGTTTCAGTACACAAAGATAGCTACATCATAACTAAAGGGTTTGGGGAGGTATTTGCTGAGTTATCTGGACATCTATCCTATACAGCAAATTCTGTTTCTGATCTTCCAACAACAGGTGACTGGGTATATGCCGATTTTTATGATGATGATACTCACGCAATAATTCATGGTGTAATGACTAGAAAAACGCTATTAAAAAGAAAAACACCTGGAAAATTAGTTGATTTTCAGTTAATCGCAGCAAATATTGATGTTGCCTTTATTATCCAATCTGTAGATTACAATTTTAATCTTAGAAGATTGGAGCGGTACCTGGTAATGGTGCATGAAGGCGGAATTACCCCGGTCGTTTTGCTAAGTAAATGCGATCTTATACCCCAGAATGAGGTTAACGAAATAAAGGAAAGTGTTTTAAGTGCGGCGCCCCAAGCAATTGTAATTACATTTAGCAATCTAAGCGGGGAAAATATTGGTGCTATTAAAAACGCGCTGTCACCTGGTCATACTTACTGCCTGCTCGGCTCATCTGGTGTTGGAAAGACGACTTTATTAAACCGTATCTTAGGCAACAAACACTTTGCAACGCAACCTGTGAGCAAAAAAGAAAACAAAGGAAGGCATACCACGACAAGCCGAGAGTTAATACAATTAGGCAACGGGGCAATGTTGATAGACACTCCCGGAATGAGGGAGCTGGGTAACATGTCGGTAGATACTGGCATCGATGAAACATTTTCTGAAATATTAGAGCTTTCACAGAACTGTAAGTTTAATAATTGCTCTCATACCAATGAAAAAGGCTGTGCGATATTAGCTGCGATAAATGAAGGTGAGTTGTCTGAACAACGCTATAAAAACTACATAAAAATGAAAAACGAATCGGCATTTAATGAAATGTCCTATTTCGAGAAAAGAAAGAAGGATAAAGACTTTGGAAAGCGGATTAAATCAGCCATAAAAAGTAAAAACAGATGATGGTAGCGAACAGGCGCATTAAAGTGGGAAAGCAAATGATGGTCACTTGTGAACTGGTGCACCTATTAGCTTTATTATTTCAAAAAAAGTATGTTGAATTTAAGCAATTATTGCAAAGATTTATTAATCGGGTCGTGAAATATCGGCTTCAGAAGGGCTTGAGCTGTATGATGGGAAACGATCACGTACAGCTCTTAGGGAGGAAAGGGGCGTAAGGCCCTGAGCTACCCGGTGTGTAGGAAAATAATAGGGAGTATAATTTGTGTTAAAACTTTATCCTAATTGTGAGTGTTGTGATAAAGATTTACCTTCAGAATCAACAGAAGTAAATATCTGCACTTATGAATGTACTTTTTTCATTGATTGTGTGGAGGGAATATTTAAAAATGTTTGCCACAAATTGTGGTGGTTTTGCACCAGGGCCACTTCGTCCCAAAACTGAACACAGGCCCGGTGTAAGTGTAATTAAAGATTCACTATCAACAGAACGTACTAATACCAATTACAGTCGTGAAGAACTGATAGTATTTTGTAATTAAAGACATTGCTCCGGAAAATTGATAAGTGTTAAAGGCACATAACAAGCAATTTATAGCAGGTAAAATACCGCGTACGTTTTTTGCAAAAAGGCAAAAAATCCCTGCACAGTAATTTGCTGTTTAATTGAACGTTATGCATATCAGAAAAAAATGAAAACAACCTATTACGTTGCATCAAGTTTAGATGAATATATCCAAAGAAGACGACGATGTTTCCTGGCTCGAAGAACTCGATATTTCTATGGAAGATGCTGGGTATAATGAATTTTATTCAACAGTAGATGCGCTAGTAATGGGCCGTAAAACATACGAAATGGTTATCAGCTTCGGGCAGTGGCCTTATGGTAAAAAACCTGTTTGAGTATGTTTAAAAAATAAAATAACACCTATTGAAGGCTGTAATTTACAAGCTGGTCGTACACCAGAAGAAGCATATAAAACAGCTGCTGAAATAAACATCAAACATTTATGGCTTGTAGGTGGTGTAGTCTGGCATCATCATTTATAAAAAGTAATTTATTAACAAACATAAGCATTTCACTTATGTCAATATTACTTGGTAGTGGTATTAAGCTATTTGGCAATTTAGCATCTACTATAAAAATAAATAAAGAAAATGAAAAAATACATAAGTCAGGCATGGTATGACTTGAATATAAAATTATAAATGCCTAACGAGGGTAGATCGTGAGACCAAAGGGAGCCACGATCTTAATCCTCTGCGAAACGATAACAGTTTCGACTGGCGTGTTTGGCCTCATACATGGCCTGATCTGCCCGACGTGTCAGCTCGTCAGGCGACGTATCACTCGTCTGAAAAATCCCAATGCCGATGCTAATGCCTAGATGACAAACATGACCAAGAGGATAGAAAGGCTTGGCGATACTCTTAAGAATACGTTGAGCAATTTCTGCAATTTCGGATTCAGACCCTGGCTTAAGCAAGAGGATGGCAAACTCATCTCCCCCCAGGCGAGAAACTATATCCGAAGCTCTTATGTTCTGAAGCAGTCTTGCCGCGACTTCCTGTAAAACGGTGTCACCTGCATCATGGCCCAGTTCATCGTTCACCGGTTTAAAATGATCCAGGTCCAGGTACATCACGGCTAATCTGTGCTGCCCACGGCGTGCATGAGCAATCTCAAGTGCCAATATTTCCTGATACAGGCGACGGTTTGCAAGACCTGTCAGAGAATCGTAAAAGGCTAATTGCTGCACCTGCTGTTCCGCCTGCTGGTGTTTGATCATTGCTCGAGTCAGTATGGCTGTACCGATGGCCGCAAGGATCAATATTGACAGATAAAGTAATCCTATTAGATTACGGATATTTAGCAATTGTTCAGATAATAATGAATGTGGAAGACGGCTAAGCAAATACCAAACAGGCCAATGACGCTCATGTTGTTCTGTCAAATGTGATGAGAAAAAGTTTTCGTAAATACGATCCGTATTTAACTGAATCTGCTGCATAATGAACGATGCTGATTCTGTCTGAATTATGTCATTTCTCATTGGCTGCATTTGTTCCCACACTTGCGGATATCGCTTTTGAAAACGCTGCTCATGCATATCAGGAAATTTAAAGGCCCATTGTGAATCGGCTAAGCCACCAAACAACCAATAGCCATCTTCATTGAGTAACATGAGTTGGCCTTTGGTACTCGGTGCAGCCCTTTCGATGACATTAAGCAGGTATTGGCCGTTTAGATTGATAATGATCAGGCCTTTTCTAATGTCGTCAACGAACAACGGCGACACCAGTCGAATAATAGGTCTAAATGGGCGTTCTACCACACCATGATCCATATTCAGATCCAATGGTGATATATAAATTTCATCGGGAGGAAGCTTTAAACCTTGTTGAAAATAGTAACGATGGCGCTGGTTCTGAAGTTGACTAGTGGGGGTTATAATAGCCTGGCCATTGTTACGTCGTATATTAATGAGTTCGTTACCCTGGCTATCCAGCAAACGAATTTGTTCATAATAGTGCTTTACCTTTGTAATGTTCAGGTAGTCGTTTTGTAATTCTACAATGGCATGCTTGTCACCAGACAATAGCTCCTGTAAATCGGATTGGTAGGACAGGGTTAAGGTGTCCAGTGCTGCATAATTAAGCTGATTAAGAAATTTCGACTTAATCAGGCTAAGCTCCTTAGCTTCTTCCTGACTCATTTCCAGCTGCTGCTGCTGGATTTGTTGCTCATAGGCTGAAATCAGGATCATGAATAGCAAAATCATAAAACACAGGTATACCAGTGCACTGGTAATAATCATCGAGTCCGATATGTTCTGTTGCTTATAAGCAACAGCTTCCTCTTCAGATGCGGGTCTTAATACGATGGCATAGATAATTAGAGAGCTGCCAAGGGCAAGCGCCGTCACATCAATCAGTGTAGCTTGCCAGGTGTTCAAGGCAAACGGCAACATATCCAGTGTTAGCATCACAATGGCTTCTATGACAAAAACAATTGCGCCGATCTTGAGCTGAGACCATTCACTTCTGCCACCACCACGAAACGCAATAACAGAATACCTGACCAGTCTGTTAACGGTAATAATCGCGACCAGTGAAATCATCGTGGCATCAAAAAATGCTGACAACCAGGGTTCCATCTGCTCAATATGGATGTAGTTCAATAAGACCATGATCAGCATTTCGGTGATCGAGATTGTTATTATCAGAATGAATAATGCTTTTTTCATAAGCGATTATTTTTGAGCCTTGTCCAACTGTGATATGTCATGGACTGGAATATTAAACTCAGAAGAAAACAGTTTGACGAACTCTTCTTTGGGTACGGGCTTGCTAAAATAATAGCCCTGCACTTCTTCGCAACCCTGTGCTACCAGAAAACATAAATGCTCGTCACGTTCTACGCCTTCTGCAATCACAGAAAGTCCCAGGCTTTTCGCCATAGCAATGGTGGCAGAAACGATGGCTTCATCATCTTTGTCTGTATGCATATCCATAACAAATGAACGATCGATTTTTAATCGGTCTATGGGTAACTGCTTGAGATAACTTAAAGAAGAGTACCCGGTACCAAAATCATCTATCGCCAGGGAAACACCGATTTCCCGCAGAGCCTTCAACCTTTCGACGCCTTTTTCAAGATAATCCATAACAAAATCTTCGGTAATTTCCAGCTCCAGAAATTTTGCAGCCAGCCCTGATTTTTCTAATGCGGCCTCGGTAGACTCAACAATATGGCCATGGGTAATCTGGTAACCCGCCACATTAACGGCGATGCGTAAGGGCGGGTTACCTTGATTTATCCAGTCTTTGGCTTGATGGCATGCGTTTTCCAGTACCCAGATACCAATGGGTTCAATCAAGCCGGTTTCTTCAGCAAAGGGCAAAAACTCGATGGGGGGTATCAAGCCTTTTTCGGGATCATTCCATCGCACCAGTGCCTCAGCACCGGCAATGTTACCGGTTTGTAAACTAATCTGGGGCTGGTAATAGATTTCAAGTTCATTATTCTCAAGTGCATAACGCAACCTTTTCTCCAGATGAAAGCGTTGCTCGGCATGCTGGGAAAATTCATCGGTGTAGAATTGATAGCGATTCCTGCCCTGTTGCTTGGCCTGGTACATTGCGATATCGGCATTTTTAACGATGATCTCAGCATTATCACCATCATCGGGGAAGATACTGATACCAACACTACCTCCGGGAACGATATCATGACCGGCTATATTTGTTACTTCGCTCAATGACGTCAGCAGCTTGTCAGCAACAATAGCACCGCCTTCTGCGTGTTTTAAATCTTCCAGTATGATGGTGAATTCATCACCACCAAGGCGAGCAACCGTATCCTGAGAGCGCACACAGTCGCTTAAGCGTTTGGCGACTATCTGTAACAGTTGATCACCCGCCTGGTGGCCCAATGTATCATTAATGGTTTTAAATCGATCCAGGTCAATAAACATCAGGCCAACATTGGTGTTTGCTCGAACCGCCCGTGATAAGGCATGTTGCAGGCGATCATTGAACAGGGCTCGATTGGGTAAGCCGGTTAACTGATCGTATTGTGCCAGATGGCGAATATTTTCTTCGGCGCGTTTTTTCTCTGTAATATCAGAGAAAATACTGATGTACTGGATATTTTGACCGTGATCATCTTTTACCGCACTCATATTGTGCCAGCTTGGAAACAGTTCACCATTCTTGCGGCGATCAATAATCTCGCCCTGCCATGTACCCTGTTTATCAAGTTGCCTCCACAACTCCTCATAAAACTCATCGTCATGTTCGCCTGATTTGAGTATTTCATTAGGTCGTTGTCCCAGTGCATCATCTTCGCTGTAACCACTGATAACCGTAAACGCATGATTGACGCGCAATATCTTTCTGTCAGTATCAGTAACGATAATGGCCTCGTCTGTATGGTTAAATACATTGTCCGCCAGTTTTAGTTCGACTTCGGCAAGTTTACGCTCGGTAATGTCGAGTAACGAACCCACCATATGCACCGCCTCACCGGCATCATTTCTAAACACATCCCCACGTTCATGGACAACACGCTGCTCACCATCCGGGCGAATAATACGGTGTTCTATATTGTAGGGTTGATCGTAGACAACCGAGGCATTGACCGCATTGACCACCTGTTCTTTGTCATCAGGGTGCAAACGCGTTATAAATTCATCATAAGTCGCTTTAATTTCCTGGGGTTGCAAGCCAAAAATTCGAAAAACTTCATCGGACCATTCAATGGTATTATTCACAATATCCCATTCCCAGCTGCCAAGATGGGCGATGCTTTGCGCCTTATTCAATACATCCTGATTACGTCGCAATGCCACATCGACTATTTTCTTTTCGGTAATATCCCGCAGTATAACGATGGCCTGTTTGTTATCCGCATCTCCAAAAAAATTAAGGCCGATATCGATTGAGATTTCAGTCCCCTCTTTTTTTTGTGCGAAGAATTCCGTTTCAGTATTCATAATGCGATTGCCGTTTTTTTTGAAGCCGTAATCACGATACATGTGATGTTTCTTACGAAATCGTTCCGGTACCAATATTTCCATCGCCTGACCTAATAATTCAGTATCGGCATAGCCGAGTAAACTTGAAACTTTTTCATTGACTTGTGTAATGGTACCAGCACTATTTACGATCAGCATGGCATCTGGGCTGGCCTCGAAAATATCACTCAGTCGTTGCCGGGATTCCCTGATTTGATCATTAGCATTTACCACCTTTCTTAGAAAGATGAATAATAAACCACCTGCGATAAGTGCCAGGGGAATTAATACTAGCCGGCCGGTTTTCTGGAAGTGCAAAGCCTCTTCCAGCAGGACACTGGTTTTATACTCATACTCTTTATGGCGTTGAGTGCTTTGACTGGATAGATAGTTAATGGCCTCAAAAGCCGGGCTATCATTGATTTGAACGTCTATATCAACCGCTTGTGGCGATTTGCCTTCTGCGATAAGACGTTGGGTAAATTTAAATTTGAACTGATACAGGTCAAGCATGCGCTTCAGGCGGGCTATCGCTTTCTGTTCCGCATCAGTGATATTCAGTGTTGCATATTGGTTAACGCCTCGGTATAAAATTTTCAGGTCATATTGAATCAGGGGGATGAGTGCAGGGTCCTGTCTCAACACATAATTTTTATAGTTGTGGATTAAGCCGCCATAACCGAAATTGATGGTGATGTCATTGAGCGTTTTCCCTACGCTAGCCGATTCACGGTTGAATTCCACCCAGGCGGATTCGATCTGTTGTACACGTCTCGCGACAGATGCGTCAAACCATAGCAGCGCTGCACATATAACCAGAGTAATAACGGCTATACCAAGACCTTTGGCCCTGATCGAAACAGCTTGTGGTGTTTTTTGTAGAGTGGCTAGTGCTTGTAAATCTGGAGTTTTGATAGTCACTATACGAAAAACCTGTCGATATTATAAGATATTTATGTTTCAACTATAGCAATCGCTGAAATGCATATTTTCTACACCTGCTACCGTTATATATAGACGATATATCATCAAATTATCAAATTTTAAGCCAATTTTGCATAACAATGATCGTGTGGTTTTTTCTACAAATAACCAAATAACAGGACATCCTAAAAAATATAAAATCAAAAAATTTTTTATAATATTTATTTATATTGTTAAGATGAAAGATGTTTTTTCTTATTTGTGAAGCCAGATTGACTGGGTGAAAAATAGATATTAATTAGGCATTGGCTGAATTAATATATGCTGGGTGCCATGATTATTTTGATTATTGCGGAACAAATATTACGTTGACTGTCCTGTTAAAAGACGTCTTTTTATGATTATAAGGTGTTGATCTTAACTTGATTATGGTGTTGAATAGACGAACTAAATTGGCGTATGAATATTATATAAGCTGGTTCATCACATTAACATTATTCAATATGCCCTAATCCCCGGATTACGAGGCTTTCTCAATGAACTCAAAAGATATTTGGGTTGTTTACACAGTGTCAAAAGTGCTAGAAGGATGCGGTGCCGCAATGGATGGCTCCGAGTACTTATCTGCGGACTGCTTTATTCCTGCGGATAATATCCAGGTCGCGATTAGCCAGGTAGAGGAATTTTTACTGGAAAAAAGATGTAGGTTAATAGATATATCGAAATGCCTTAGATATGAGCCACAGGACTGGCAGGATGACTCAGAGGAAAGCGCATTAACTAAAAAATTTGCTGAAAAAGCCCGTCAATCAGATCAGCCAAAATATGCTGTTTTTAGAGGGATCAAAGCAGAGGATATTTCAGCTGTAATTTAAACTCATTATCAAATCTTAAATTTAGAAGTCTAAAGAATTTTACTTTATAAAACTCAACATAAAACAGAAGCTAAGGAGGGTAAACTATGTGTGCAATGACGGTAGCAGAAGGCGATGCTGAATATAAAACCGATGTTTCGGTTGTGATTAATAACGGCAAAAAATATGTACTCAGAACATCACTGGATCGATTTGAAACCTGGCATTTAAAGTACTCACACGTCATTGCCTGTGATATAACTTTTGAAGGCGCTCACCCTAAACCTAATCAGGTCAAATTAATCGATGGTGAAATTTGGGTCTTTGATACAGATGCGACGAATGCTGAAAATATTATTCAGGCAGTGAATATTGCCTTAACTAAGTTAGGAGGGGGCGGACTAAGGCCCAGTGAGATCCTGGGGAACGTATATATTAAAAACCTTAATATTGAAGGCGAGCAGGATTTGATAGATGCTGGTGGCGATGTGGTTGCGGCCAATAGAGCACTGTATACAGCAGTCTGCCTCGCTTTCAGAGTAGCCGCCGAACATTTTAATCTACACCAGTTAAATTTTATGGTTTTTAGTCATGACTTAAACCATAAGCTTCCCCATGCCGCATTACGTGCAGCACTGTTAGCGGCAGGTGCCACAGACATTGTTAGTGACCCCAAAAAATATAGAGTTATCAGTGGCAGTAATGATGGGGAAGGGGTTCTTCCCCATAATACCAACCTCACTATTGCAGTTATTCCCGTATAATAATTTATTTAAATTGAGGCTAGTTCATTGGGTTTGAATAAGCCTGGAATAACAGGATACCCATCTTAAAAAATATTTAATTATTTTGTGTTTCAATATTACTCAATAAGAAGCGGTATTCTAGTGCGGCTGAGTTCTAGCTTTAACAGGTAAAAGTATATTATGTATATTCTATTATTAGGTATATTCTATTATTAGGTATATCTATTTTTTTGGAATACATCTAGTTCCGAGTTTGGTGGGCACTCGAAGTAAAATAATTAGTATACTAGGAGAGGGTTTATATAAAGGCCTGTACTCAGTAACTGCATTGGTAGGTCTTGCTATAATTGTATATGGAAAATCAATAGCTGGATATCACTCAATATGGGAGCCGCCCATTTGGAGTAAAAATGTTGTTATTGTGATTATGTCGCTTTCATTTTATTGCTTTTCCGCTGCTGATCGTAAATAAAATTTTAAGCGGTTTATACGACACCCAAGGTTTATACGACACCCAAGGTTTATACGACACCCAATGCTTTTTGGGGTTTCGTTCTGGTCAGCTACTCATTTGTTTGTTAATGGGGATACTGCATCAATATTACTATTCGGTTCTTTCTTTGTTTTCTCTTTGTTTGGAATGTTATCAGCAAATAAGCGAGGAGTAACAACGCAAGATAAAAAATATCCGTTTGCAAAAGACATAGTTGTTGTGTTTTCAGGTTTAGTTGCTTATGGCATTTTTATTAAATATTTACACCCTTATCTAATTGGGGTGTCAATAATTTAAATTGGGGTAGCAGTAACTGAAAATTATTAATATATACAATTAACTCTCTCAGGTGAATAAATATTTTACTGTGAAATATGTATGAGAACACTGATTATTGATCGGGTAAAAGTCTTCCAGCAATTAATTGCAAGCATTCTTGATGCTTTAGAGATTGAACATGTTTTTGCTGCAACAGGGAAAAATGCACTGGAAAGACTAAAAGATGGAAAAGAATTTGACTGTCTCTGTCTGGCTATGTACCTGGATGAGTCGAATCAGTTTATTCCATATGGGTATTACTGATTATGTTACAAAACCAATTATTGAAGAAGAGTTAACGGCATGTGTAAGAAACCTGATAACAAACCAGAAGGCACATGAACGTGAAATTGATTTCAGGGAATATATGAACTCAGAAGAAATAATGAATCGTAGTTTGAAAATGGAGGCTATGGGTAAGCTAACCGGGGGTATTGCGCATGATTATAATAATATGCTGGGTATTATTGGCTATACCGACTTATTGGGATTAAAACTGGTTGATAACCCTAAACTATTAAAATATGTTCAACAAATCGAAAAGGCTAGTGTAAATGGGGCACAATTAACCAGTAAATTATTATCCTTTATTAGAAAAAACAGTTTCAGAGGAGGTTGCTAATATTGATTAAATTTTGACTGATATTGGTTCGATGTTGGAAAAGTAGTTAACAGCTGGCATACAAATGTCTTTGAATCTCGATAATGATTTATGGAATGTGTATATCGATGTTAATGACTTTGAAAATGCTTTGATGAATATGTGTATCAATGCTAAACATGCAATGGGTGAAAATGGGACATTAACGATTGTTACGATGAATACAGTACTAACCAGGGGTGTTGCTGAGAAATATGGTCTTGTTGCAGGTGACTATGTGCGATTATCGATGCTTGATAGTGACAGTGGTATGGATAAAGAAATCAGGTCTAAAATATTTGATCCATTTTTTCTAACAAGGGCGATGATGGAACGATTATGTTAAATTATTTTTGGTTTTTATTTGGCAGAAATGGCTAGATTTGAATGTTGTTATGGTTAAATATTTGTCACAGTGATGCACCAATCACAGGGAAAAATTTTTAATTAGCTGGGACCTGTTGTCCGATCCTCCCTGAGCGTTATTGTTGATCTTGATGATAATGATGGCGTGCACTGTAATTTTTCCTGTTATTTCAATAGTTTAGGGCGTGTGTTTATTGAAAGAGAGGGAGTTTGATTAAAATCAATAACTGCTACCAGTGAATAGGCTTTAATATTTTAATAGTCACCCAGGCAGTTAAAGTAAGATATCCTTACGTAGAATATGCTTATATCGACAATGACACATAGCTGATATGGATTAGTAAGTCAGGGCTTGAGTTTGAATGCTCATTTAGGAGTGGTCATATGAATCGGTTAGTTACTATTCAAACGTAATGAAAAATATTTGTGGTGTACTATATTAGGTGTTTCAACATAATTATAATTGGATTTTAATGCTACGACTTTTATTTACCCTGTTTTTTCTGTGCTTATCAACTTCCATTGTTTCGGCTAATACCTCAGAATTAAATGATTTATATCGTCTTTTGAAAAATAAAACTAAAGATAAACAATTGCATCAGAATGCGATTAACTCTGGTGTTGAAAGAGCTTATGTCTGCAAATACTGTCATGGTCTGGATGGTAATAGTAAGCGTGATCACATACCTAATCTTGCTCAGCAAAACCCAAAATATCTTTTGCGTCAATTCGAACTGTTTGCCAATTTATCTCGTAAAAATAAGGTAATGAGTGAATTAGCAAAAACGTTAAAAGCGGATGACAGGGTAAATATTGCTCTTTATTATGCGCAGCAAAAAGTGAAATTACGAAAAGCATATAAGCCTGAACTTGCTGAGCTGGGAAAATATTTATTTAATACTACCTGCGCTAGCTGTCATGGTGATACAGGCCATGGGCATGATGAGTTACCACGAATTGCTGGGCAACCTGCCAAGTATGTAGTGAAGTCTCTTGAAAAATATAAATCAGGGTCCACTTCCAGGCCCGACTCTCCTATGCAAGCTATTGCCCAGCGGTTATCTAAAAATGATATTAGCGCTTTGGCAGCTTATCTATCAGTACTGGAATAAAATATATTTTTATAGAAGAAGCAGCATAGCAGAGCTAAAGGTTTATTGCGTGGTGAATGGGTAGTTATAAAAAAAAGAAAGCATGGTTAAACTGTTTTCTGGAAAACTGAGACCACATATATGCATATTACCAAGAGTCGGTAGCTGTTTAAAAAAAGTCGATAAACCTCAACCCAAAACCAGAAGCCTCATAAGATGGATTTTCAGCGGTTATCCCCTGACCATTAGAGAGATGTGTCCATTGGTAACTTAAATCTATAGACTTTGCGGAATCTAATTAATATTCAATTACCGGTTCCCCTCGCCACATTCCATTGTAGTAATCTCCGCCAGCTGGAAAATGCTTATTATATACAATCAGGTTTCCACTCACATTAATAAGCAGCGCAAATTTGCTACTGTTAAATAATCGTAAGCTTGTTGATAAACCCGGTCCTATACCAAATGCCGAATTATTAAAACTGACTTCTCCTAGGGTGCCCTGGTTTATATCACCCTCTAACTGGGGTATACTGCCAGTTGCATAGGTTGCAGCAATGCCATAATAAAATAACAGATCGATCATTTTGAATCTAGCGCTGAATTTAATGGTGTAGGGTAAGTATAACATTGGAGTATTGATTATGGATAAAATAGTGATTCATAAAGGGCAATGTCATTGTGGTGTTGTGACATACGAAGTCGAGGCACCTGAAAATGTAGAGGTCTCGGAGTGTAACTGTTCAATTTGTTCGAAATCGGGATACCTCCATTTAACCGTACCTTTATCCAGTTTTAATCTATTGTCAGGTGAAAACAACCTTGAGACATATACCTTTGATACGCACGAAGCAAAACACTTGTTTTGTAAAACCTGTGGCGTTAAATCTTTTTATATTCCACGCTCACACCCGGATGGTGTCAGTGTCAACATGCGATGTTTAGATGATTCAACGATTAAATCGGTTAGCATTGAATATTTTGATGGAAAGAACTGGGAAGACAATGCTCATAAGCTTAAACCCCTAAGCGAGCCCTAGAGTATATTATTCTAAGGTGTTATATGGGTATATCTTGGCAGGCACTATATCTGCACGTCGACTCTAGAACAGAGTTAATGGTTGCAACTGTTGAATATGTGGATGAGGTTAAGGGGCTAAATGAGCGCCTGAAGCAATTTAAAACGGCCACAACAGGCGTTGAGCTTCTTGAAATGTTTGTAGATGTTTGGGGGAATTATATCCCGGATATTTATGGCTTAGCCAAAGCGTTGTTAAACACCCGTGAAACAGATGAAGCGACAGTCTCGGCCTGGAATGGTCACCTGGCGATGCCGCGGATATGTTATTTAGCATGATATCTATTCATAATTGAGAGCAGTTAACTATTGAATGTGGTTGGTCGTCAACTCAGTATATTAATAGAATGAAAATCTTTTTAAGGAGTAGCTTTGTTGATGAAAAAAGGGGGAAGAAATAGATGGTTCATTTGTTTAACCAGATATACGTACCTTTTTTCGAGCATAGCGATCCAGGCAGTAACTTACAGTCTGGATTTCTAGCCATTAAGAAAATAACTACTCTCGTTATCATAAGCCCAGCGACTTGAGTAAGGATTACTGTAATTATTATAATCTTTCCTGGCTTGCTGTGATTCTATCAATACAGTCATATTCGTATTTTTAGATGAATTTTGTTGGAAGTGCCAATAATATACACCTGCGTTATTAATACTAAATTGTAATATTTGACCATTTATAATTCCATCATAGGAATTAATATAATTTTTATAGCCATCTATCATTTCACAACTGATATATGGGTTATATTTATTTGTAGATGGCCCGTTCTTTATTAACAATTTTAGTGTTAAGGGATTATTAACTGCAACCTTGTAATAACAGCTTGCATCGGCCTGTAGAGAAAAATTGATAGTATCACCAATCAAGACTACCCTGGCCGTTTTAATTGTTGAACAGGCCTCTACTTGTTCAACTGGATTTGTTTTCGTTAAAGAACAGGCAGAGCCTGAGTTGGATATACCCGATGTGCTAGTTGAATGGCCCGACAACATAAATTTACAGAGGGACGATAATTTATCAATGTCAGATTGAGTGATTTTGTGGCAAGATGCATCCCTATTTATATTTTTCATTTTAAACCTCCAGTGGCTACTCGAACTATAATTTATATAGTAATCACCTAACTTCCCCTGGCTTTTATACTAATATACCCATAAATTAAGGCGCGTTGATTTTAATCAACTTTTTTTGAGTTGTATTAATTTTAAAAAATAAAACTAATCATGAAATTGATCTTAACAATAAATTATAAATTACTAATACAGATTTTTAATATCTGTCGGTTGTAGTGAAATTTTTGGCTCTAGCCCAGTAGGGGCATGATAGAAATGTAAGCATCAAATACAAAATATGGGGTGTTTTTTGATGAAGAAATTTTTTGGGAGGGGAAGGGTATTATATTGATTTTCGGCAAGGCGGAAATGAACTCTATACAGCCCGGATCTATAAATTCTGTATTATAAAATTTGAAAATGATGTCCCCGTTATCAGCAGGTAATTAAATATGCATGGAGTTATGCATATAGCTCACAAGCTGATGTCAGGGGTTAATTTTTACCTAACTACTTAACGATTTATATAGTCTTAGAGTTTTCAATTAAAACTTCTATTCGCCTGTTGCGTGATCGACCATCTCTGGTGCTATTGCTTGCGACAGGCTTTTCAGCGCCATAGCCTCGGACACTAATTCTGGTTGACTCAATACCTTTGGTATCTTTTAGGAACTGTGCAACATTTGATGCTCGTTTTTCAGATAGTCTTTTATTTATTGAAGGGCTTCCTGTGGCATCTGTGTGGCCAGAAATAACTAATTTAGAATTTGGAAATTTTTTATAAGCCTGGTCAATTTTATTTAATAAAGCATAATTAACCGTTTTAATTTCACTTTTACCTGGCTCAAAGTAAAAACCATGTGCCAGTACCAGAATGTTTTGACGCTTACGATATACATCGGCTTCATTTTCGGTGAACAATGATTGAACATACTCAAATCGTTGTCTGATGTCTCGCTCACGTTTTTCCTGTGCTTCTCGTTTTTTATTTTGCAGGGTAATTTCTTTTTCGTACTTTTTCTTTAAAATACCTAATTCAGAATTTTTTGCACTAAGCAAGGTTTCTACACGCATTTCAGTGGCCATAAGGTCACCACGTAAATTAGCTTCAGATTGCTTAAGTGCGCTAATGTCATTGCGTAGTGTATTGACTGTTGAACGATTATCCTTATCAAATATAAACTTGGTTTTTAGTGGTTCCTGAATAGTTGATAATTGTTTCTGGTACCATAATATTTTATCTTCCTCATCATAATCACGGCGGTCAAAATCCCTTATTAATTCAGTTATTTGAATGCTTCGATTTGCAAGTTCAGTTGCTCGCGTGGTGTGAGAGCTTGCAGCACCACTCTGGCTTCTATTTGCTTCAAGTATTGAGAGTGCCAGTGTGAGTTCTTCCTGTGCAAGCTTGAAAGTTTTGGGTGCGTAATCATCAGCCTCTTTTTCAATCGCATTTGCGATGGCTGTTTTTGCTTGCTGTGCAGCATCTTTCTTAACGCTTTTTAATTCCAGGCGGCCATAATTGGTAATAAGTAAAGGTCGTTGTTTTTTTGCATCTTCAAATCTGTTCTTTTCAATCAGGTTGGTGGTGTTACGAAATTGATTTTCCAGGCGGTTAAATTCTTCAGGAAACAGTTTTTCTGCACCTGCGTTAATTGCTCTTTCACGGTTTTCAAGTAGTTCAACAAAAAGTTCCTGACTGGCTACCGTATTCATATCTACAGATTTGACTATTTCTAATCCCTGTCTGGTGGCTTTGTTTATGCCAGTAGAATTTTTTGCCTGTGCAGAAGCAATGGCTTGATCAAGTAATGCTCGGGCTTTTCTGTAGCCCTGAGGCGCTAAATATTCGGCACCATTTATATGGGAGTTTTCAAGGTTTGCATCCAGTTGAGCAATTGAGTCATGTTGTTGAAGAATTTCCTGGCGTGATAATTGTGGTGTTGAAGCACAGGCAGAAATAAGTAACAGGCCCGCCAGGGCCACAAAATGCAAACCATTGAATTGTTTCACCGGACTACCTCCTGAATAATATTGGAACGAAACCAGGGTATTATTGCTGTACTGGAGTCAAAACAATGTGATGTAGCACAAAATATTGAACATTTTTTACAAATTTGACTAAGCCTATTATAGCCCGGTTAAGTTTGCACGATGAGTCAGCACTTAGGGTTTATTCCCGTCTCATCTATACCCATTTATTGAAAATTTTTATATAAAGGTAATGATTTGTGAGGTATCACTGAATATAAAATTTTAATAAGCTTCATGTGAGTTTCAGTTATAAGCTATCTGATTCAATTATCCTGGGCAATGATATAAGCCCTACGAGTGGATAATTTTACAATATAATTCTCTAACCCGCTGTAGGGTTAGATAATTTCAGGGATCCAGCTAATGGTTGACGCGAGCATGATGTCAGCTGTGCTGAAGTTTTCACCCAAGCTGAAGTTTTCACTCAATAAGTATTTATTATTAACTAATTTATCATTTAATGCTTTTAGTTCGTGTGTATAGCGCTCTAGTAACCATGGTAATATTTCTCTTACCTGGACTTTTCCAGGTAGAATTTTGTTATGTAATTGATGATAAAAAAGGGGGGGCAACTTCTCCCGGTACAAAGTACATTCATTGTTCATATTCACGTCTTTGATTAGAGTGAATGTCAGGCGCAAGATTCTTTTCTGGGTACTCATCTGACAGCCATGTGCAAATCGCACCAGATTCAAACATGGCTTTAGCGTTGATCTCAATCGCCGGTAGATAACCAAGGGGGCACTGCTTTATAAGTATCCGTATTGCCCTGGCCTTTAGCTAAGTCAATAATTTCAAGTTTATAGTTAAGAGCTAATTCTTCGAGTAACCAACGAACTCTAAAGGTGCGGGTACTAGGTATGTAATAAAGTTTAATGTCCATAGTGTTATCCAGATTACAGTTTGATATTAGATATACAGGATTAAATAGTGACATATTTATTATTTCGATAATTATTATTTAATTGTAAATAGATGATGAGATGGGTAATTGCAAAAACCTGAACAAGAAAACCGGGGATTAGTGCAAAAGGAAATACCACCATTAGGTCACTGTTGACGCCACTGTCAGCAAACAATATTGTATCGGTCTGAGTTAAAATGCCGACACTTACGGCGACGATGAAATATATAAGGCCAAAGGTGTTCCAACGCCACACTGATTTTTTGGAAACCCCCTGACTCCTGGTGAACAGTGAGTAGGCCAGGAAAACGGCAGCGATGGCGGTTGCTGCATCGCCAAAACCAACAAGAAAGGCAAACAGTGGTGGTAATTTATCAAATATATAAAGCATAATAATTCCCATCCCTAACATCCGCCAGCTGTGCAGCATGATTAAAAAGCGTATGTCTAAATTTAGAATATAGTCTCTGAAGGGGGAGAAGCGCCAAAACGCAAAAATAAAACTACCAATCGATAACATGAATGTAATTAATAAAGTGAGCAATGTAAAACGTTCTATTTGCCCGATCACCAATACACTCGATATTCTCGGGGATAAGTGGATACTGATACTTATTCGGGATTTATTTCTGGGTAAGCGTACCTATGGTGAATTTCAGGCTTCATCTGAAGGGATTCCTACTAATATTCTGGCTGAGAGGTTAAAGCGTTTATTGGAGAATAATATTATCGATAAACAAGCTTATCAGCAAAAGCCGGTGCGTTATGCTTATACACTGACCAAAAAGGGCAAGGCACTGGCACCAGTTGTCAAAGAAATTACTAAATGGGGATTGAAACATATTCCCAGTACTAAGGCCGTTCTTGCTGAAGAATATTATAAGGAGCACAAACGACAGGCATTTTAAGCCACTCAGTTTCTTCCGTATCCTTGTTGTGCCTCCAATTCATGTCTCGAACAGGGTGGCATGAGAGATGATCTAGCCACAATACGCTTTAAACATAAAACTATTTCTGTTAAAGGGGGAGCGCTGATGTGAACTGATTCACAATTGTAAGGATGTGGTTCATGCCAGGCTGTTTGTTTTTAATTGACGAGCTACATTAATAACAAGTTTCAATCATATATGCTAGGGTAGCTCTGAATACATCCTGATTGCCATATTTTATAAATTTATGGCACGGGTTAGAAGTACTCATTTTTTCTGAAGTTGCCTGCGATAGTTTAACTATTTTACTTCAGCTTATATAAAAATTTGAATACAATTATCTCTGATAAATTAATCAAGGTAAAATTCAACAAGCTTGATCAGGGCTAATCTGGGGTTCTTCACTACTTAACCGGTGCAGATAAAAAATATTATGCTCCATTTCACGATAAAGCGCATCTTAAATGTATAAGTTTGTATTTGCTGTTTGATTAATGGTTAACACAAATCCTCTTTGTCATGTTTTTTTAACGAGGTTGGCATATGGCCATTTTTGAGAAAGGTAAATTAGCGGTTATCTCTGAGTTGGGTGATGCTGATTTATCAAAGGCTTCACTAAATAAAAGCCTTTCTGCTGTCGATTTTGATAATGATGGTAAATTTTTCTATATGACCATTGACAGGGCCTTGTTTTCAGATCCTGTAAGTGCCATTCGAACCGTGTTAGATGCCCATGGCTTCGTGCCTAATCTTGAGAATATTTTATCCTGCCTGGATAGTTTTAATTTTTCTGTACATACCCGAGTATCAAGCAAGGGCAGTTCAGCCTTATCACCTGTTAAGGTGCAGGAGTATTTACCCTGTATCCGTTTTGAGCTGCCGCATAAAAACAGGGTAGGTGACATACTTAAAAGCTTTTACGATGAAATCGCCAAATATGAATCTAAGGTGTCAGATGCGAGTAATAATGCCTGGCAATTAAATCCTGAGATTAAAAAAACCAAAGATCTAAAAGCTGAAATAAAATCACTTAAAGCTGAAAATAAAGAACTAAGTGATCAGATCAGTGCGCTAACCTATCAATTGAGTATTGAACAAAAGTCATTGAGTCGAGCATCTAAGGCGCTGGATTCCCAGCGTGTGTTACCTGATAATGCAAAAATATGTCGAGTTGATCATGTGGACCTTAAACAGAGAAAAGTAAAGGTCAAGTGTAACCGCAAAGTTATCGATATTCCCACTCACATGTTAGACAGAGTGCCGGACTATCAGGCACGTTGCCTGATAACGTTTGATGAAGATGAAGATATTCCCTTCGGAATTATTTTTTTTAATAATGATGAGCTAGTTGACCTGGAAAAGCGCACTGCTGAATTATTGTATGTTAAAGGTGATGCATTTAAGGCGCGAGATTCCATGCGCAATGAGTTTCAGATAAAAGCAGTGAATTCTATGGAGGCTGAAACTATCGCTAAATTACAGCGTGGAATGAAGGTAGTGGTTTCCATTTCAAATGGATATGTGGTTCGTTTTTCCGTACTTGGTTCGACAGACCCGGAACAGTTTAAAAGCCAGGTGCATGAGCAGTTTATCGTACATGATATTGCTCGAAATCAATTGGTTAGTAAATCATCAACAGATGATCAAGATTAGTACAGTAGAGAGAAATAAATATGCAGGGTTTAAAAGATAAGAAATACCTGGTTAGTTCTAAGAAAAGATTTGATCCGATCACGCTTATCTTCAGTGTTGGCTTATTGAGCGCAGTATTGATTTCTGCGATTGGTTTAGATGCAGGATTGGGTATTGGCTCGGGCAATACGTTTATCTTTAACGACTTCCGTAGTTTTTTCTTTGTTGTTGGCGGCACCATTGGTGTATTGCTATTTCAGTTTGATTTAGAAACATTTTTTAGTACATTTCTGCTGGTGATACGTTCGTTTATTGCAAATCCAACAAAGCATACAAGCCAGCTTATGGATGAACTGGATGAGGTGATTATTAAAGGCGGCAGCGTGATTGATCTGCGTGATGGAAATGAAATTAGTGGTGAACTACTGAATGATATTATCCATATGATAAAAGAGAAGTTATTTTATGAGGAAATTGAAGATTTTGTTTCAACCCGAATTGCATCCATTTTTCTGATGCGAAAGGTGGCGGTGGCCCTGTTGAATAAAGGTGCAAAAATAGCGCCAGCACTGGGACTTTTAGGTACGGTGATTGGCTTGATAGAAGTATTGCAATCACTGGAAGATCCTTCAAAAATAGGCCCTGCAATGTCACTGGCACTAATGACGACTGCATTTGGATCAGTGCTTGGCTCTCTTGTATTCACACCACTTGCCGGGCGTCTTGAACACCACAATAGTATGTTTATAGAAACCCATAAGTTGCTCATGAATAGAGTTAGTGTATTGATTCGGCGGGAGGATCGCCAACTTGATTCAGTAAAAATGAATAAAAAACTGGATACGAATTCATGAAACTAGATCAGTTAACCATTGAAAATGATGATGAAGGACTGGATGTTTTTTATATCAGTTTTGGCGACTTAATGGTAATTCTTTGTGTTTTTTTTGTAATGCTATTAACAATGAGCAAAGTTGATATTGGCTCCTTTGAAAAAGTAAAAAGCGTTATGACCGGTAGCACAGAAAATACTCTGGTTGAGCTTGAAAGCTCACTCAAAGAAATAATTGAAGGTACACCGGGTATACCGGGAGCTACGGTGCGTCTTGCTAAAGATGGTGTGCGTGTTGATCTCGATACTGGTGTGTTGTTTGCGCCGGGTAGTGCAATTATTAAAAGTGAAGCGCTAGAATCATTTGCACCACTTTTTAAAGAAATAAAAGCAACCGAATATCTTATAGATATTGAAGGGCATTCTGATGACATGCCTTTTTACAGGTACGATGAAGGTGAGATAGAAAGCAACTGGAGTTTAAGTGGAAAGAGGGCCAGTAGTGTTATTCTTCACTTAAGATCACTGCACTTTTCTTCCCGCAGATTACGAGCGGTGGGTTATGCATACACCCGGCCGATAATTAAAGTAAACGGTATGAACGGCGTTGAGCTAGAAAATGCCAGAGCCCGAAATAGACGGGTTTCCTTGTTAATTAGATAGAGCTTGCTCTGTGATTTAAGCTGGAATGTATAAGGTAAAGTAAGTGGCGAACTCAATTGCTAAACAAAAAATAACAGAAAAAGGTTTAACTAAGAAATCAGATCGCCGAAATGTGTTTCGAATTAGACGCTTTAAAAATGATCATGGCTTTCAGGTTTATACATTAGAAAATTGTGCTGAAGGGAGAAAAATATTTATACCACGATTTATATTTGGACGATTTCGCGCCTGTATTAGATCCATACTGACAAACGAAATTGGTAAAAAACAGCAACAACCCTTCGAGCTGAAGGTTGCATTTCTGAACAGGGAATATTTTTATTTTAAATCATCTAACTCTGATATCGACAACCTGATAATTCAGGATATTGAGGAAAGAGAAGGTTCATCTGGTTACATCACGGTGAGTCGTCGCTCATTAACTGCACTTGACGAGTTGCTTTATAATGATCAGTTGCAACACCCAAACGATGTGCTACAGGAAATAATTTCTTATCATAAACTGTTTCAGTTTAGTTTTGTTAAAGGCAGTAAAAGTATAACCAGTGGCCTTGCATTGCGTAAGGATGTTCTGCAAACAACAAAACGATACACACCTAGCCTTGCACAAAAAGTACTCATTGATGCTGATGCAAAAGAAGTGGTTAAAGAAACGCTTCTTGCTAAACCGATCATTGAAAGAGGTAAAAATAGTCAGAAAGATGCTAACTTATACAAGCCAAAGCTAGGTGAACGTTTTAATAAAAAGGATATCAAGGTAGATTATGAAGATGTTTTTGGTGACACGAAAATATCACGAGCCTCTGCAGTTGATAGCGATGAAAATGAAGACCAAAAAGGCATAAAGGCCAGGTCAACTCTTTCTCAGTTTGAAATTCCACTGTTAGCCAGTGAGGTTAAAGAGTATGGTGAGGGAAAATTTTATTTTGAGTTAAGTACTGTTCAGGCAAGTGAGTTTCGAGATCGTTTTATTAGTGATCGCTCTTGTGATTTTTATTTGGGTTTTGAAATAGTTGATGCGCTATTTCCATTTAATCGTTCTATAAAAACACTTCAGTTTCCCCTGTATTACACCAAAGTTAGTATACGCGAATCTGGGCGAGGTGTTCATCTGGAAATTAGGCAGGATGGATTATTTTATTTAAACCATCTTGCCCTGGCCCAGTTAGTCGATAAATTTAATGACAAAGTGGCCAATGTTGACCCGGTAGATCAGTTCTTTAAAACATTACTGGCGCAAGATATTAGTGTCGACCGATTGAATGATCGTATTCACCTTTCCCGTTACCTGCCTGTAAAAGAAGCTATCTTTGATAGAACCAGGGAGATTCTATTAGGCTACCAGGATGAAAATGGTAAAGGTGGAATCCTGGGTGATCTTAAAGTTAAAGGCATAGAGTGCGACTTACAAAGTGTTTATTTATACAGGGCAGCAAAACTTCTTAATCCTGTCGATCAGGCCCTGGAACTCGATCTAGACCAGATAACAGGAATTGCTCATCATTCCACGAAACGATTTTACGATTCATTGCTGGGGAAATTTTTAACACCTGAGCAGCAAGCTGATAATAATAATAAACATTTTACACCTGTTACCTGGATGCCAGGTGCATTACCGAAAAGTACAAGAAGTCTTATTGATAGACTCAATAAGCATGAGCTAGTATTGCTTGAGGGTCCCCCGGGCACAGGTAAAACATATGCCATTATGAACCTGTTGATTCACTGTATTAGCAGTAAGCAACGTGTGTTGATAGTGAGTGACCAACAGGCGGCAATAGAAGCATTAATAGAAAAACTACAGGAATATTTAATTGGGGAGGATCGAGGAACGCCTGGTGAACGTAAATGGAAGGAGTTACTGTTTAGTGCTATTAAAATTGTTGATGAAGTGCAGACTGGTGAGCAGACCTTGCAGGATTTGGTGAGTGATTTATCCGAGATGTTTAAAGTTCAGGATGTGGGACCTGGCTTAGCTGAAAAAGGTGAAAATCTTGAGAAGAAAATTAAAGTACTCGGCGAAAAGATTGAAAAATTAAAGTCAGGTATAACGCATAAAATGCAAGGTCACATGGGGGATAATGTGGCTTTTGACTATCGAGTGATTGAAAAAAATGAAGGCCAAACGAGCATTCAAAGTTTGCTCGAATTTCTAGGTCTGTTACAAGGTAAAAAAGTAAAAACACGGGAGCTGCTTGATGCCTTTGTGCATAATCGCTTTGATCTGGTAAAAGATAAAATGCTTGAGTGCTATAACTTTTTCAAAATACCCGTAAAAAATTTTGAAAACGAAGTTAAAGTTTTAAAAGAAGATGAAAAGATTCTTATCGCAATAATAGAAAAAAAGCCGAGAACAGTAGATGAATTTCATGATATAACCCGAGAGTATCCGCGTCATGAGATCATTCGTTATCTCGAATCTGTTATTCAGGCACGAGTTCCATTGCAGATGAATGGTTTGATGAGGCTGTTTATAAAAATACAGACAAGTTTCAGGCCACCATTGCAATCAAGTACAAAAAAATTATTACAGATAGTGCAGGATCAAATTGCCTTGCTTAAAATGTCGAGTACCTGGTCCAGTGAGCTTTGGGATTTATTAAAAGACTTGCATGAAACAATTCGTATCGGTGAAGAGCCCAGTTTGGCATTAAATCTGTATCGCAGCATTAATCGTCAATCTGGTTCAAATGATAATCAGGAGCATGAAAAAGGTTCTTCTATTCAAGGGGATCTGGAAAAAATTGATGACCTGTTTAAGCAACAGGACAAAATTGTACGGGAGCGTCTGCTTGAGAATTTACGTGGGATTGTTTTATCAGCTACAACTTCAAAGCAGGGATCTGGTACCAGTAACATAACCAGTATTATGGCGCTTGCCGATGCGCTCAAACAGTTTAACTCTATTAGTGAGAGTGGTCCTGTATTTGATGAGTTAAGACAGAAATTATTTGATACATTCCCAATATGGGTTGTACGAAAACAGACAGTGCCATTTCTGTTGCCCTGTAAAGAGCAAAGCTTTGATCTTGTTATCGTAGATGAGGCGACACAATGCCGGGTTGATGATGCAATGTCGCTTATGTTTAGAGCTAAAAAAATCCTGGTCGTGGGAGATGATAAACAAACGGTTTTACAGAAGAATTCTGTGATAGATGATTACCTGTTCAAAGATCATGAGTTGGATGAACACCTGAGATCAACTCAGGCCCGTGGTTTCAAAGGCGGTGGTTCACATATATTTGCATTGGTTAAAGCAATTAAGCAGGCATCTGTTATGCTGGATGAACATTATCGTTGCCCCGCTGATATTATTGAATTTTCTAATAAATATGTTTATAACAATGACCTTAATATTATGCAATGGAATTTACCAGAGCATCCACCTGCGGTTGTTGTAGATTATAGCGAGCAAAATAAAAAATCATCTAAAAAGGCCACCAGTGGTAAATTTAAAGGTATTGAAACCGAGATGGTCGACCGTTATATGGACTTTATGGTAAAGGCCATTAAAGGTATTGAGAAATCTACGGGTAAAAAGGTTAATGTGGAAACAGATGTTGCTTTATGCTATTTCCTGCTTAAAAATGAACCCTATGTAAAATTTATTAAAGAAAAGGTTCTAAAAAAACTGAATAGGGGTGAAGAAATACTGGATGGAGCTGGTGCTGCCCTACAGGGTAAAGAACGGGATTATATATTCTATTTATGGGATGTTACACGTTACAATATTGGTGCATTTAAGCAGGGTGATGATGCTGATAAGCGAAAAGGTGAGTTAAATGTACTAATGAGTCGGCCAAAGAAAAAAGCATTTCATTATTTACATCGAAACTTTGAACAACTAGAGCATAGTAGGACAAATATTACTAATTATCTGTGGCGAGCTAGTATACGTCATGAAAGAACCGTCAATCATCCTTATCAGGACAGGGATGCCTTAAGTGAATCGCTTCTTGGGGCGTTGTTAAAGTTTACTGTAGAACAATCTAGTAAGAGAAGCATAAAAGAGGTGCGTCATAATATTCGGGATGAACAACTGGATTTTCGTGAAAATATAGTTGTTGGTGATGCGGGACGAGTTGTAGATTTAATTGCTTTTGCAAAAGGAAATGCAGAGAATGTAGTTGGAGTACTGGACTTATCAGGCTTTGGTGGTGAGCAAAATGTAGGTCAAATGGTTGTAGATTATTATTTTCAGCTTAAACGGGTTTCTCCCAGGATTGATCCGGTATTTATTTTTCCCCATGAACTAGTTGATGAAAATTCCCAGACATTTAGATCGCTTGTGCAAAAACTTGAACATATGGATATTAGTAAAGAGTAAGTTGTAAGTTTCTGGTAATTCAGATAATTAATAAAGATTAATATCAATCATAAAAAGTTTACATATTATGGGTTTAACAAACAAACAGGAGAGAAAATTATTGCCCTTTACACTAGTATTTTCTGCTGATGTGACTGGTCTTGCTGTTATAAGGAGCCTAACGAAGACAGGTATTCAATGTGTTGTTATAATGGATAGAAATGATCCTGTTATGTACTCTCATCTGCCTAAAAAAAAATAGTCATCAAAAATATTGAGTCATTTGGCAGTAATGATGAAATTAGTAAATTCAAAAATAAGGGTGCTATTTAATTCCCACAAGTGATGAGCATGTAGCTTATATAGCAGAAAACTGAGATAGTTTGAGTGAGGCTTATAGTGTTTTAATACCCTGTGATCTGATGATTGAAAACTTGTTAGATAAGGGGAGTGAATACAAATTTATAAAAATAGCTGGGGCACCTATGTCTAGAACAATTACTAATATATCGGCTAATTGTGAGGTGATATCAGAAGAAATCTGTCTGCCAGTTATATTTAAACCAAAATTATCACAGCTGTCCCGTTAAAAAAATTAGTTTATGTTTAAAGCGCACTGTCATGTGATTAACGAACATCTCATTTTGATCGAGACATAAGCTGGAGGTGTCTCTAGTGGTTAATGGGACAGCAGTGCAAAATTATATAATGATTTTCATCTTATAGGTAAAAATGTAGTTATTGAAAATGAGACTGAGCTTAAACTGTTTTTTGAAAAATATCAGGTTCATTTTGATGATTTAATAGTGCAGGAGGTTGTTCCAGGTGATGAGAGTAATTTGTGGATATGCAGCTGCACATTTGATACTTATAGTGAGATCGTTTCATCATTCATATTTAAGAAAATATCAACATCACCCGCTCATTATGGGGTTACCAGTTATGTAATTAGTCAGGATAATAATCAGTTGTTAGAGTTGGCTGCGGCGGTTGGCAAAAATATATCATACGTTGGGCCGGTTGACATAGAATTTAAATTCGATCAAAGAGATAATACATATAAGTATATCGAAATTAACCCAAGAATTGGAATGTGTACATATTTTGATACCTATTATGGTGTTAATAATATTGAAAATGCTTATTATATTACCGCTGATCGTGCCGATTTAATTAAGTCTTCTTGCTAGAAAAATAATGTTATGTTTACTTCATTTATATAACAATTACTGGCAGCAATATCAGCCGAAATGGTGTCTACTCCTGCCAGGTTTACATAAATCCATCTCCAGATGCGGTTCCTCTTGCAGGTTTAATAACGCATGGCTTATTTAGGTTTATAGCATAATCAATGACATGTTGTTGTTGGTTATTCTCAAATATCTTAGCTGGAGGTTGGGGTACTTCAGAAATTGTTAGCAGCGATTTTTACATGCCCTTATCACCGCAAATTTCACCTAATGGACGGCTATCAATTTCTGTCCATAGACGCCACTGTAGAAAACGATGTGCAGCATTTGATATTTCTAGAACTGAGCCGAGAAACTGGTAATTCAAGTTTAATAGTTTAGCATGATGTATATACAGGTTATTGATCATGTTTTCTTCTAGTAAACCAAGACCGATGCCACAGCGGGCTTTATTTTCAAGGTGCTTGGAGAGGAGCTTATTAAAGATTTTGATTAGTTTAAGAGTTTTAATATACATCTTAAGTCAGTATTATTATGTTGTAGTTAATGATTATGTTATAAAATTTTGCAGAGAAAAACCAGCGTTTGATGTCTCATTAAAACAGGAATCGTGAAGTGATTGACTATTATTTTTACTGTTTTTTCTTATAGCGGGTCATATTGTAATCAAAGTTCATGCTGGATAGAATTGAATAGTTCAGCTATTATGGGGTGGTGGAAAAATCATGTCGATCGTAGAATAAGTTTCTACTTCAATAAAAAATGCATTGATTTTTTATAGTATATATAACTGTGATTTAAAATATTATGAGTTTAACATCAGCGCAGGTACCAGAGAAACAACTCCTCAATGCAATTACCAGCGTATTGTCACGTTATATTACTGAGACAGATCCATATGTTCTGTTTAATGGATTGTTGGATAAGTTGCTGGAAATCACTGAAAGTGAATATGGTTTTATTGGGGAAGTATTTTTCTCAACTGAAAAAATACCCTTTATAAAGAGTTATGCTACGACTAATATTGCATGGAGTGATAGAACCAGGATGCTATATGAAGAGAATAAAAAAAATGGCATGATTTTTAATAAGCCTAATTCTCTCTATGGAGAAGTTTTAAAAACAGGTCGGTTGGTAATATCTAACAGGCCGGCTACTGATCCTCGTAGCTATGGTTTACCCAAGGGGCATCCGCCTCTTACTGCTTTTATGGGGGTGCCTTTTTTTGCGGGAGGTAATTTTCTGGGGGTAGTAGGATTAGCTAATCGTAAAAATGGATATAATGAGCGACTTGCGGAAATACTCAAACCTTTTTTAATCACCTGTGGAAATTTAATTCAGGCGTATCGAAATAATCTCAAACATCAACAAGTAGAAGTAGAGTTAAGTCGTTATAGGGATCGACTATCTAAATTAGATGGAATTACTTACATTGGATCAGGCTATGAGTTTTGCCATTCAAGCCCCGCATTAAAAAGAGATGGGTATTCTGTGCTACTCACAAAAAAAGAGCTTTATCTACTGGATCAATTGGTAAGTAATCTCAATAGCCCAGTTTTGTATCAAAAATTAGAAGCGTATATATGGAAAAATGTTATCGTTGGGGAGTCATCGCTCCGTTCATTAGTTCGGCGGTTGCGAAAAAAGGTGCCTGAGTTATCAATAATTACAGCTTCAGGTGTTGGCTATATGCTAGAAGCCGATGATTAAACAGAGCTGAATGGCTAGTCAGCTTTATCACAAAAATATCACAAAAAAATCATGATTTTCTCACTACCACTTATCTTATAAAAGTTAAGCTATCTTTTTAGCTTTAGGAGATAAGCATGAGTGAGCAAGTGTCTTTATATCAACGTTTGGGTGGTTATGATGCAATTTCAGCTGTTGTAAATGAACTACTAACTCGTTTAATGGCTGATAAGCTATTAGGTCGATTTTGGCAAAATAGAGGAGATGATGGAATAGAGCGTGAAAAGCAGCTTTTAATCGACTTTCTATGCGCGAGTGCTGGAGGCCCAATGCTTTATATTGGTCGTGATAACAAAACCTCACATAAAGGAATGGGGATTAGTGAACAGGATTGGCGTATTTTCTCAGACCATTTGAACGCAACCCTGGAATATTTTCATGTTCCTGAAATTGAAATGAGTGAAGTTATTGCGTTTATAAATAGTACAAAATCCGAAATTGTATCTTAATTAGGTTATAAACTTGAAATGACATTTATAAATTCGGCTTGCCATTTTAAGTTGTCAATTCTATGATAACCTTCTTATAAAATTTCATTCCAGGTGAATATAAGATAAATGAAAATACTCTCATATAATCAACAAAAGTTATATGACTCATTTTATGAGTCAACACATTGTAATGAGTTTATTAGCACGAAAACAGAAATATTGGTTGGGCTCTCAGCAGCACTGGCCTTGAATTGTTCCTCATGTACAAGTTATTATTTAAAACAGGCAAAGAAAGAAAATATAACAAAAGGTGAAATACCTGAAGTTTTAGCTAAAGTGATGGTCTTCGCTGCAGGTCAAAAGCGATTACAGGCGTAAGAGCTTATTAAGGGCAGTGATATTGAATCGTATAAATAAGCTAAAATAAAAGGACCATGTACTCATGAATGCATTAAAATTGATTCTAGCTGCAGTAATCATTGCGGTCATTTATTTCGTATTATCAGATAATCTGCCGGATGAAGTTGTATTCAATGGTCATTTACTGGATGTAAAAGAAGATAAATCTACAGCTAACAATAATCAATTCGAAATTTTTACTTATACAGATCAGTCTGGTCTTAATCTTATTATGATTATAACGCCTAAGCGTGATGCTATTACTTTGAGTGCATTGGAACAGACATATCTGGAACGCTTTAAACAAAAAGGCTTTAAGTTTACTGGCACAGGTGGAAACCATGTAGGCATCAAAGATAAAAATGGACTGTATTTGACTATCGCCCCAGATATTAATGCCTTAGTAGCCTATATAGAAAGAACGAGCGGGAATTATATACTCAAACCTGAGAAAATGGTTGAAATATTTTCTGATTTAAAAAATATTAAAATATAGGGGCTGACGTTAACTGATTAAAGTAGTTATTTCTATAGGACTAATCGATATACTTCTCTTTACAGTTATAACCAAGAAGTATTTCTAATTACAGGTTGAGGTCTCAGATTTTACAGCCGGTTCAGCATCATGATGCGCTTCTGGTGTCTTGCCCAAACTTATTAAAAGGGCGTGATACAGGAGCATAACTGATAGCCTGAACCGGGTGTAAAGCCTGAAGAACAGGCTTATTATTCTGCTGGCTTAGTTTCTGTACCAGTAGCTGTGCTTGAGTCTACGGCTGGTTTTGTGTCACTTGCAGCAGCATCAGTGTTGCTGGTTTCTTCTGCAGCGCTTTTTTCAGTCGTAGTTGTTTCAGTCGTAGTTGTTTCAGTATTATTTTCTTCACTAATCGTTTCTACGCAGGTCCAGCCCCAGCCCGTTTGTTTTTCTACAAATGCTTTTGCTTTTTCTTCACAATAGTTTCCGTCATTCTGAGCTGTCCAGAGTACCTGGTCTTCAACACCTTCAGTTAGTTTTTTATACACAACGCTACAGGGAGCGGGTGCAGCGGTTTCTAGTTTAATATGTATTTCCCTGACGTCATTACCATGTCGGCAGCTCCATGCGTCAGCAAAAGTATTGAATGGCATTGCCAGCATAGTAATCGTTAATAATTTAAATGTTGTTGTTGATTTAGTCATATGTGTGTCCTCAGTTGTGTAAACTATAATACTCGAATTTTTAAGAGTATCAATCTTAGCCTAATAAACTGTTTGAGAAAGAGAAGCTGTTCTACTATTAGTTGTTTTTATAGTTAATCGATGATGGTTTATTAAAGGGGAGGTTAGCAAGATTGTGGGTTTTAACCAACTAATCAATGCAAATAGTTTTAACTTTATCCTTTTATAATTGTGTTGGGTCTTATTGCATGGCGCCAGGGTTTTATATAAGTCTACCGTTATATTGATATCAGATCGGCATTGGGGTGGTCGTATAACTAGAATTAAAAACAGGAAAATGGTATGGAATTAACAACAACAAGTTGTTGTTGTAAAAGTGCAGGAATTATAATTCAAGGCCTACCCACTGTGAACTCAGTGGGTCACTGCTCAAACGGTAAAAAAAGAACGGGTAGTAACCTGGGTTCAATTTGAGGAAACGCATTACACAGCTGGCTTAACGCCGGAATTACAATGTCTTTTTCGCTGCAAGTGTAAATGATTACCGGTTAGCAATTTCAGCAAAAATAAGAAGAGATGGAAGGCGTTTTGTATTGTTCATAATATTAAAAAATAAGTTAATTTATTAGGTATTGTTTAATAATTGCTTCTTTTCTATGCTGTGTCAACTATTATGAATAAAGGATATCGAACAAATGACGGCTCTAATTATTGTTGATTTAGCGCCTACAGATAAAGAAAAGCTTAGTGTGTATAGCACGGTGGCGGCGGAGACGCTTGTGTCTTATACGGGTGAATTTTTAGCCAAAGGCTCAATTGAAGTATTGTACGGAGATTAAGGGTTTAAGACTAAAGTTGTAATTCAGTTCCTTGATCGAGATAAAGCCATCGGTTGGTATCGTTCAGCAGCCTACCAGAAGATTATTCCAACTCGAGATCAAGGCACGCAAAGCCAGTTTCACCTGGTTGGTTGAATGACCTGGAAAAATAGCCCGATATGTAGCTGCTACTATTTAATATTAAATGTTATGCAATTTAATCATTATGGAGGAGTGCCTGGTTTTCAAGTGTGTTTATTCAGGTTGTTTGAATCGTCTATTAGATGCTTTCAGTATGAATTCTGGATATTCTGTTAAGATACTTTTTCCTCCATACTTCAGGCTCTTTATAAACAGAAATTAAAATTTGGCCAGATTCAGTCAGTTTGAAACAGATGATATTATTGAACAATATAATTTATTAACCCGGGTAGCAGGGTTAGTCGATAACGGAACAATTAAAATATCAGTATTTGAAAACTCTGGAAAAATTAATGTCTGTAATCTTATAAAAGTGCATACATTGTTGGAATCAGGTAAATCAACAAAAAAAATAATTTTGTCTGTGTTTGATTGAGCCTGTTTTAGTATTAAGGGGGTGATATGGTTTTTGTAATTGTACTGGTTCTAGTGGTTGTAGTTTCAGTAGTAAGCTGTCATTTGATTGCTAAAAAACGGGGCAGTAATCCCGTTTTCTGGGGTCTTATGGGGGCTATATTTGGGCCTTTTGCAATACCATTTGTCCTTATGTCTAAACCCGATGATTAATAATAAGAAGCATTGATCAAGCGCAATAGTTAGGTGAGTCTGATTGCCTAAAATTTATTATCTTCAGGCATGATGTTATTACAAATTATCTCTGAAAATAAAGGATTAAGTATGATTCTAGAAGTAGCAATACTTGATGTGAAGCCAGGTATGGAGCATGATTTTGAAATGGCATTTGCGCAGGCCAAAAGCATAATTAGCTCTATCAATGGTTATATGTCTCATCAATTACAAAAATGTATAGAAAAGGAGAGTAGGTATATCCTGCTTGTTGAGTGGGAGGGGCTGGAGGATCATACACAAGGATTCAGGGAGTCTATAGAATACGAGAAATGGAAGAAACTACTACATCATTTTTATGATCCATTTCCAGATGTTGAGCATTACCAACTTGTTAATTAAAGTTCATAAATTATTTACAAATTTTGATGTGCTTTATTTTTTGGTAGGAATTTAAATATTATGAGTTCAAAAAAAGAGCATTGGCAAAACATATATAAAACCAAAGATCATCAAAAGGTTGGATGGTATCAGGAATCTCCTGAAATCTCTCTACAACTTCTAGATAAAATAAAGGCTGATTCATCAAAGTCAATTATCGATGTTGGTTGCGGTGTTTCTGTGTTATCAGATTGTCTGATTGATAAAGGATATAATGATATTACTTTAGTCGATTTATCGGATGAGGCATTATCAAGCGTTAAAGCTCGTTTAGGTGATAAAGCGAATATACCTGACTACCAGTCACTGGACATCACTAATACTCAATTTACAAGAAAGTTTGATATTTGGCATGATCGTGCCGTATTTCATTTTTTAACGGATGCGTTAGATCGAAAAAATTACATGTCAACTTTAGCCGCATGTTTATCAAATAATGGGCGAGCTATTATTGGCACGTTTTCACTTGACGGACCAGCTATGTGTAGTGGCTTAGATGTGGTGCGTTATGATAATGAAAAAATGAATGAAGAGCTTAACCCTGCATTAGAATTAGAGGATTCAGTTAAATCTGTACATGAAAAACCAGATGGAGAAATACAGAAATATATTTATTTTATTATAAAACATCACTGCTGTCCTGTTAAAATAAATTAGTTTATGTTTAAAGCGCATTGTTATGTGATTAACGAATGTTTCACTCTGATCGAGACATGAGTTGGGGGTGTCTGTCCAAGACGCACCGTAAAACCATCCCTGGTGGCTCGACCCCCGCTTTCATGCGGGTGACGGTTTTAGACAGACACCCCCAACTCATGCCTCTAGTGGTTAACGGGACAGCAGTGATAAAGCATAAAAAATAATTAAGAGCGCTCTTATTACTAGAGTTGCTCTTAATTCTGGATTCTATGTGTATTGTATTGACAATAGCCTTTATAGTTTTCAATTTAATAATGCTGTTGTTAATTATAAATAATGAATAATTTTATGGCATTATCGCAGGCGTGGTAAATACCCAGTCATTATCTTTAACCGGTGTATGGCAGCCCATACACTCCTGGGCAAAGTTTTCATCCTTACCGTAGGGTTTTTGATCTAGACCTACCCAGCGTGCGTAACCCCAGCCTCCGGTATTTTTATATTTTTCATTGTCTTTAACCATAAACTCTGCATGTACAAACTTTTCGGGGGCAATGGCGTCTGGCCAGTGTTCTTCGGCTTTTTGTTTCCAGACTACTTTACCCAGAATGCTGCCTTTAGGCCAGGGTCTGGTTTTACCGGCACGTGCGGCTTTAACGGCAATATCATTTCCCAGGATGGTGCGTAGGGAGTTATTATCTGTTCGGTGGGATATGGAAATCACTTTCCAGTCCTTATAGGCCTCAGGCAATGAGATGCCATTTGGTGAGGGTTTTATTGAATCACTGGCAAAGAGTGGTAAGGCAATTGTCAGGCTAATTGCGGTGAGTATTTGTGTTGCAGCTGTTTTAAATATCATTAAGATTTACCTTTTTTAAATTTATAAAATATGTCACTGCTGTCCCGTTAAAAGAAATTAGTTTATGTTTAAAGCGCATTGTTATGTGATTAACGAACGTTTCACTCTGGTCGAGGCACCCACAACTCATGCCTCTAATGGTTAACGGGACAGCAGTGAAAATATGTGTTAATCATTCTGTTCACTCTGATAACGGATGAGCAGTTAATTTGATTGCATTACTTCAGTTATTTTTTTGCAATCAAATCCTCAATTGAAACGTTTAACTAATGAATGCAGTAACTCAGGGCTCTCAATATTTGAAAAAGCATGTTAAATAAAGATGAATTAAATCAGTTGTATCGATATGCGCTTTCATTGTCTTCGCATGAAGAGGTGGCCTATGACCTGGTGCAGGCGGCTGTGGAGCGGTATTTAAAAAAATATTCAGGATCCAGGCATTTAATTGAGAAGCCACTGGCGTATCTTAAAACTATTATTCGGAATCTTTATTTTGATCTTGAACGACATAGAAAAGTGGTGCCAATGATATCGATGGAAAGTGAAGATGTATCATATGTAGAGCCATTAGATGATGCGATGGAAGATATGCTAATTAATCAGCAGGAAGTACAGCAGCTTTTAGGGGGCTTAAATGCGGAAGAAAATGAACTGTTATACCTTTGGGCGGTAGAGGAGCATACGCTTGATGAAATTGCACAAATCTATAAAAAGCCCAGAGGTACACTGCTGTCAAAATTACACCGGCTTAAGAAGCGCATTAGAGAACAGCTACAAAGCATAAATGTGCCAACCCATGTTAAAGACCAGTTTAATAAATAGAGTATATTGTCATGAGTAACGAGAAACACGCCATTAAGCAGGCAGTAAAAGAATATTACGCTGAAAAATCCCTGTCTGTTGCCCAGCTTGATGCTTTACAGAGAACAATAAAACGACAGGTCGATCGCGTTGAGCAAAATCATTCAAGTATTAGTAAGGGGAGTGTTTTTAAGTGGGGGAGTTCAATTGCCGCATCACTCTTTTTGATTGTAATGGTGCTGGGGTATGTGCAGACACCAGAGCTAATCAGTTCCGCCTATGCGGATATTCACAAAGATGCTGATTTGAATAATGGCATGCAGCCATCCATGCAACAGTGGCTGGATGAAAATGATATTGCCAGTGTGCCCCAGCAATACCCTGTAAAAATGAGTAAATTTTGCCGTCTAGATCAAGTTCTAACCATGCATTTACGCATTGCAGGAAAAGAACAGGGAGAGGTGAATGTTTTTATTCATCATGGTGAACGGTCACTGTCCTGGTTTGATAGCTCTGGAGCGGTGGAAGATATGAACTGGAAGTTACTCAAGGTGCGTAATAACCTGACATTAATTGTTCTGTACACCCATGATATGCGTGAAAAGTCAGTACAGCACATTCTGCACGAAATGCTCCCAGAGCTTGGAGTGTGAAAAAGTACTAATCTTCTTAGCTGATTTATTGTGTTTATGGATTTATTTGAGCATAATCCTGCGAAGCTAATAAATTACCTAGAGAACGATTCACTGCATGTCTGACCAAGAAGATTTAAATTTCGAAGGCGTAGAAAAACAATCCCTCGCCGAATTCACTGAAAAGGCATATCTGGACTATTCCATGTACGTTATTCTCGACCGGGCCCTGCCGTTTATCGGTGATGGTTTAAAACCGGTGCAGCGACGTATTGTCTATGCCATGTCAGAGCTGGGGCTGGTGTCCACCGCCAAGCATAAAAAGTCTGCCCGTACTGTGGGTGATGTGCTGGGTAAGTTTCATCCCCATGGTGATAGTGCCTGTTATGAGGCCATGGTGTTGATGGCGCAGGACTTTTCTTATCGTTATCCATTGGTCGATGGGCAGGGTAACTGGGGTTCACCGGATGACCCTAAATCATTCGCAGCGATGCGGTATACCGAATCTAAATTATCTAAATATGCTGAAGTCTTATTACAGGAACTAGGCCAGGGCACGGTAGAGTGGCAGCCAAATTTTGATGGCACACTTGAAGAACCTAAATCACTGCCGGCTCGTTTGCCCAATTTATTGTTAAATGGCACGACCGGTATCGCCGTGGGCATGGCAACCGATGTGCCGCCGCATAATTTGCGAGAAGTCGCCACAGCCTGTATTCGTTTGTTAGATGAGCCAAAAGCCAATGTTGAACAGTTGTGTGAGCATATACAGGGCCCGGATTATCCAACTGATGCGGAAATCATTACTCCCCGTGCTGAGTTACTGGAGATGTATGAAAAAGGCAAAGGCAGCATTCGTGCCCGTGCTATTTATGAAATAGAGGATGGGGATATCATACTCACCGCATTACCCCACCAGGTGTCCGGCAATAAAATTCTTGAACAGATCGCCCAGCAAATGACAGCCAAGAAGCTGCCGATGCTGGAAGATATTCGTGATGAATCTGATCATGAAAATCCCACCCGTTTAGTTTTGGTGCCACGTTCCAATCGTGTAGATATACAGCAGTTAATGACGCACCTGTTTGCAACGACGGATTTAGAGCGCACTTATCGTGTCAATATGAATATGATAGGCATTGATGGTCGCCCCGCGGTTAAAAATCTGCGTACGATTTTAAAGGAATGGATAACTTATCGTACAACTACCGTTCGAAATCGTCTTAGCTGGCGCCTGGAAAAAGTTAATAAGCGACTACATTTATTAGAAGGTTTATTAATAGCCTTTTTGAATATAGATGAAGTGATTCAGATTATTCGTGAAAGTGATAAGCCCAAGCCCGCATTAATGAAGCGTTTTGGGTTAAGTGATGCCCAGGCAGATTATGTGCTTGATACTAAATTACGCCAGTTAGCCCGATTAGAAGAAGTTAAAATTCGTGCTGAGCAGGAAGAGTTAGCGGAAGAAAAGGCCAGGCTTGAAAAATTATTAAGTTCAGATCGTCGTTTAAAAACATTAATCAAAAAAGAAATATTAGACGATGCGGAAACCTATGGTGATAAACGTCGTTCACCGATTGTGGCACGTGATGCGGCTCAGGCGATGGATGAATCTGCACTGTTATCCAGTGACCCTGTCACTGTAGTCTTATCTGATAAAGGTTGGGTGCGAGCAGCCAAAGGTCATGAGGTTGATGCGGATAAGCTCAACTACAAAGCCGGTGATGCGCATTGTTCATCCGCCCAGGGTAAATCCAATCAACCCGCGGTGTTCCTGGATAGTACGGGCCGTGCTTATACATTAGGTTCACATACTCTGCCATCAGCCAGGGGCCAGGGTGAACCGGTTACAGGTAGATTTAATCCGCCACCGGGTGCAGTTTTTGTGTCGGTATTAATGGGTGACCCTAAAGATTTATATTTGTTTGCCACCAGTTTTGGGTATGGTTTTGTCTGTGAGTTAGGTGAGCTACAAACCAGAAATAAAGCGGGTAAGGCATTCTTAAAAGTACCACCGGGTGCAAAAGTTTTGTCGCCGGTTAAGGTGCGTAGTCTGGATGATGACTGGATAGTAGCAGTCAGTTCAGAAGGGCATATGCTAGTTACCGAATTAGCCGAACTTCCACAAATGGCAAAAGGTAAAGGTAATAAAATTATTAATGTACCGGCAGCTAAACTGAAAGACAATGAGGAGTGGATCTGTGCCATTGACCTGATTCAGGATGGTGAAAAGTTAGCCATTTATGCGGGTAAAAAACATAAGCTTATGAAGCCGGGTGAAGTTGATGAGCATGCGGGTGATCGTGGTAAGCGAGGCTTTAAATTGCCTCGCGGTTATCAGAAGGTGGATAAGATAAAGGTAGAGATAAAAGAGTAAGTTATTTTTGATGGCCAGGCGGGCGTTATTAGCCAGTAGCGGGAGTTAACCGTTTTATTTACCGATGCTAAATTGCACTGCTATGGCACATCTCCCTCGGGGGAAGACCGCTTCAGGGTGTAAGCAGTCTTTATCTTGTTATTTCCCCCAAAGCTCATCTACCCTGGCATCGCGCCCGCAGGAATATCGGTAATATTTATAGCGTAACGGATTCTTTTTATAGTAATCCTGATGATAATCTTCAGCAGGATAAAACGTACTGGCCTGAATAAATTCTACTTTTAACGGTTCTTTAAATGTTTTGGTTCTTTCGATATGCCGTGCAGATTTTAAAATGGCCTGTTTCTCTGATTCATTTTTATAAAAAATAGCGGGTCGATATTGGGAGCCATGATCACAGAACTGTCCGTCATTTCGTGTGGGGTCAATATGATGCCAAAAGAAGTCAAGAATTTCTGAGTGCTTTATGACCTCAGGTTTATAAGTTACTTCTACAACTTCAATATGTCCACTGTTTCCCGCTGAAACCTGTTTATAGGTGGGGTTTTTAGTATGACCGCCGGAATACCCGGATACTACACTGACAATACCATCGAGTTTTTCATAATCTGATTCTATACACCAGAAGCAGCCACCCGCTAACACAATACTTTTGGTGTTTGTAGTTTCTTTTGCATGAGATGTGTTGAGTATGGCTGTTAATGTTGTAAGGGCGAATGAAAAGAGAAAGTAAAATCGTAATGACATGTTAAGGACACCTCTAAAAGTAGTTTGCGGCCTCTGCGAGCCCTGAAGCATGCTTTCAAAAACAGGCCTTGATTCTGAACAGGGAGCAAAGCCGGAGGTCACAATCTATTTTTTAGAGGTGCCCTTAATGGCCTGAAATGAAATTATGCTTATTAGTATATCAGTTGTGGAGTTAGTTCATTTATATTGGGTATAATGGGGCATTGCCCAATAATATGTGAATCGATATGCTTATAGTTGTTTCCCCCGCAAAGACCCTTGACTACACTACACCACCTAAAACCAAAAAATTTACCTTGCCAGATTATCTGGATGATTCAGCTGAGTTGATTCATCGTATGCGTGAATTTTCATCACTGGATATTTCTGAGTTGATGAAAGTCAGTACAAAAATTGCGGATTTAAATTTTGATCGATTTGAAGCATGGAATAAAAAATTCACGGAGAAAAATGCCAAACAGGCAGTGTTGGCATTTAAAGGCGATGTTTATACCGGTCTGGATGCGGAAAGTTTTACGGCTAAAGACTTTAGTTTTGCACAGCAGCATTTTCGAATGTTATCCGGCTTATATGGTTTACTGCGCCCCTTAGATTTAATGCAGGCATATCGACTTGAAATGGGCACTAAACTCAGCACAGATCGGGGTAAAAACCTGTATGAGTTTTGGGGTGATGAAGTGACTGAGGGCTTGAATTCCCAGCTTAAAAAAATTAATTCGAAATACCTGATTAATCTGGCATCAAATGAATATTTCAAAGTGGTAAAACCTAAAGTGCTTAAAGGCGAGATTATAACGCCCGCTTTTAAAGAGCTTAAAAATGGTGATTATAAAATGATTGGCGTTTATGCCAAAAAAGCCAGGGGTTTATTAAGTCGTTATATTATTCAAAATCAGTTATCTGATATTGAAGATATAAAGTCATTTGATGTGGAAGGTTATAAATTTAATAAAAAAGTATCGAAGGGTAATAGCTGGGTATTTACACGCAAAATTCCAAATTCAAAATAAACAGGGTGGAGGTCAATATGATCAAGCCTGAAGATATCATCCAGTTCTGGTATTCAGAACCGATGAGTAAACACTGGTTTAAATCAACGCCTGAAATTGATGTGCTGATTTGTGAAAAATATGAATCACTTTGGCATGATGCAAAGCTAGGAAAATTAAATTCATGGAAAGAAAGTGTACAAGGCTGTCTTGCATTGGTCTTATTATTTGATCAATTTCCATTAAATATGTTTCGTGGTAAACCTGAGAGTTTTTCGACTGAGGCTATATCAATTGAGTTAACTTTATATGGCATTGAGCAAGGATACGATAAACAAATACCCCAATCAAAACTTAGTTTTTTTTATATGCCATTAATGCACAGTGAATTGATGTCGCATCAAAACCTGTCAGTTGAAAGGTTTGAGCAGGCAGGGTTAAAAGAGAATGTGCGCTTTGCCAGGCATCATCGCAGTATCGTTGAGCAGTTTGGTCGTTTTCCGCATCGCAATTCAATTTTAGGGCGTGAGTCTACACAGGCAGAGATCGATTACCTTAATTCAGAACATGCTTTTAAGGGCTAGTTTTATTGAAATAGTTGAAAAAATGATGTGCCATAGCAGTGCGCATTTTTACCAGCAAATTGAACTGAAAAAAAGTCTGCTTCAGGGTGTCTGCAGACATAACATATCAGCTAGAAATATTTTTTTATCCTGCCATTGAAGTGAAATCGTAATCCAGGTCGGACGATGGCTCCTGTAAGAAATTACCCTGAATAAAGTTAATACCCATACCCCATAAAACCGACAGGCTGGTTGCATCCTGCACGCATTGGGCAATGGTTAGCTTGTTCATCTCCATTGCTTTTTCTGTAATAGCTTTAACGGCTTCCTGGTTCTCTGTGCTGCTTGAAAGCTTATCCATAAATGAACGTTCAAGTTTCAGGTAGTCTGCAGGAATGTGCTTTAACAGTTCGAATGGGTTGCTTCCCTTACCAAAATCATCAAGAGCAAAACCGCAGTTGAGTTCCTGTAACGATTTAGCCAGTTCAGCGGTATATTTTAAACTGGTTACTGCAACACTTTCTTTTACTTCAAAAATCAGGCTGTTTTTAGGTACGTTATATTTCTTTAACTGGTCTTTCAGCCATGACATCAAGCTGGCGTCTTTTAATGAGTTGGCTGCCAGTTTAACGAAGAATAAAGTGCGTTTACCTTCTTTCCAGCATTTAGTTAATGTGGTAATTGTGGAGAGCAAAACCCAGCGGTCGATAGCAATAGACATGCCTGTACGATCAGCCGCAGGTAGAAAATCGTTGGGTAAAATTATGTTGTTATCTTTGTCGAGCATTCTCACAAATACTTCATATCGTTCATCCGTGTCGCCATGCAAACTAATAACCGGTTGGAAATAAAGAACGAAACGATTGTTTTTAAGTGCCAGTTTAAGATCGGTAACCACTTTGGCATCAATTTCTTTTTGAGTTAGCTCACCTTCTTTTGGCTGGTAGACAATTACATTATTGGGGCCTTGTTCAGCCGCTTCATTTACAGCACGTTCCGCACGTAATAATACTTCGCTCGTATCCGGTGTGTTTTTATCTAACAGACTAACACCAATAGTACAGGTGGTATTGATTGATTGATTTTTTATATTTGCAATAAAGTCATGTGAAGTCTTGCTTATTTTTTTAGCATATTCATTAATTGTTTCTATACTCTGGTTGAAAGCAATAATAGAAAAAGTATTGCCCTCAAAGTGAGCTAAAATATCACCTTTGGTGGTAGACTCTTCAAATTTTCTTGAAATTTCATTTAAAAATTTATCTGCGCCAACTACGCCAATACTTTGTTTAATGTCATTAAAATTATCGAGGTGTATCAGTAGAGTGGCCGCTGTGAGTTTTCCTGTTTTTGCTTTTGAAGCTGAGTCTTCAAGTGTATCTAAAAAGAACTGTCGGTTATACAAACCGGTAATGGAATCAGTCTGACTCATTAATGCGAGTTGTTTTTCTAATTCTTTGCTATTAGTTTGTGTTCTAATAATAACTTGTATGCAGGGTTCGCCATCGATGCTGGCAGGAGAAAACTCCATTTCACCTGTAAATTCGGTACCGTCTGAGTTGCTCAGGCTTAATTCGAGTTTTTCAGAATCGAGGCTACCCATTTTGCAATTGTCACGTAAAAAAGTTTTAAAGCTATTTCTGTCATCTGATCCGACCATATCTAAAATAGGCATGCCTTCAAGGTCTTCCGACTGATCAAAACCAAATAGTTGTAAATATGACTGGTTAGAATATACGTGCATTCCTTCATGTATGTAGGCTATTGCATCCCGAGAAGAGTCAAGCAGTGTTTCACAGCGTTTTTCAGTTTCTTTTATTGCTTTCTCAAGTTTAAATAATTTAGCAATACTTGAATGAGCCTGAGCTTCACGGTGAATGACCATTTCAAGATGGGATGGGTTGTCGTATGAGGTTAGATCCATAGCACCAGAGCGCATGGCTTCAATAATATCCAGTTCTTTGCCTGGGCGCTTTACGGCTATGACAGGTACAGGTTCACCTGCATGTTCTTTAATGCACTTTATTGTTTCTGGCAGTGAAATTAATTCCATGCCGATTGAGTAGAGTATTATGTCAGGTATTTTTTTCTTTAGGGCTTCAATTAGGTCTTCATCATCTTCAACGCGTATTGTATGTGCTACATAACCTGAGCTACGCATTAGCTTTATAATGTTTTCCTCATTATTAAATGAATCATCAATAATAAGAATGTTTATTTTTTTCTTGTTATCCACAGCTTAAGGTTCCAGGATGATAGGTTTTTGATTGTTATAGTGAAGACCAGATTGAGTCAAAATTATCAAGATTCTTCTTGCCCGTTTTTTCACCACTGTCTTCATCGTCAGGTGAGGTCTCTTCATTTAATTGCGAGAACTGAAATTGCGTAAATGAGCCAGTATGCTCACGTATGGTACCCAGTTTAATTTCCATATCACGTTCATAAACATGCATGCTAAGTGTGTTGCCACGGCGAAATGCATGTGAAGGTAATAGTAAAGTGGAGGGTTGCTGAATAGGTTTAATACCAGGTAACATCAGGCAGTTAAACGGTTCTTCATTTTTACGCTCTAATCTTTGCACCTGACAGGATATAACCTTAGGTGATAAAACCTGAATGCCAATTTCCAGTCCATGCTCAAGGCTGCATTGCATCCAGCGAATGACACCAACACGCCATTGGAAGGTGTGATCGGGTTCCTTTTCTCGAATACTGATTAGCTCCCCAACCAGGGCGCGTGAGGGTAAGTCTGAGTCCCAGGACAGGCAATATCCCCCTGCGCTTACATTAGTAATTTTCCAGTGTAAATCTGGCGACTCTTTATGAAGCTCTCCCAGGCTCTCTTCATGTTCCTGAAGTTCCTGGGCGTAACTTGCTGTTAAGGTTCGGCCTTTTGCAACCATATCCCATGCGCCGGCAGAGCGATCATTATCTTTTATTTCCGGATGGGTAATAAATAGCGTGGGGTCCTGTTGAGCAAACACGTCTTTGTTGGCTTTTTCATTTTCTGGAATTGACTCTAATGAAAACATTTTTCCGGGTTTTTTTACTTTGGGTTTTGGCGCTACAAATTCTATATTCAAGGTTTTGTGTATTGGGTTTAAGCCAATTGAAACACGGATATCATCTTTACGCTCGGCACGTGAAAAGCGTCGCTTGGCGCAAAGACTCCAGGAGGTAACTAATGTTCTAATGGTTTCCTGAGAAACATTATCGCCAATTGAAACCGCTGAATATAAATCGTTAGTTTCGGTATCAATGCTTTGTAGATGTTCAACTAATTTATTAGTTTCGATTGAGCGAATATGTTCTAAATTTTTTAGATCATTTTCAGATACACAATTAGGTGGCAGGTCTCCATCAAGCTTACTTACAAAATAGCGGTTTAACTTGTTTTTAGATGGGTGTTTGCCAATTGTAGTTAGTTTAGCCCACTTATTAATTGATTTGAACAAGCGCTCTGCATCACTTTGACGTAATGCATTGGGTCGAGCCAAAGAAAATAGTAATATCTGTTTGTAATAGTCTTCAGTTGAAATGTTTTTTATTGAGAGTTCAGTGTCTTTTACGCTTTTATGGTGTAAGTTTTTAACTTCGGCATAACCGTAAATACGGTGAATATCCCACCAGACACCCTTGGGCAATTCAGAATAAATCTGGCTCGATCGAAGTAGTAGCTCAGAATAATAATGCAATGATCGTTCACAGGCAGTTAGTATGGTTTTAGTATCAAACTTTACGAGATTGTTTGAGGCTTCAAAAATAAGAATTTTATAACCGATTGCCATTTCATTTAACAGCGCCTGATTAAGGTGCGTTATTTTCTGGCTTTTTTCAGGTAAGGGGAGTGTGCGATTAATGAAATGTTTGTGTAACTGGTTGAAAATATATCGTGTAGGTTCACGCAATGTTTCCATGTTTTCTAAACGGTATTTAGGTGCCATTGCCTGGCGATTAAGGGCGAGCAAACCGTTATACACCTGGCGCGTAAATTCACCCATATTGGCACGTTTTAAACTGGACAGCCACTTCTTAACTTTGCGCGGATGATTTGGGAAATCATCCCTATCTGGTGGTGTTTGTTCCGGAACGTTTAATTTCATATCGTCAATCGGCTTGTTTTATATCCGTTCTATTGCCAGGTACCCGTGTCGTGGTGTTCAAGTCTATCCTATTTATGCATATTGTTTAATAAAAACAGTTAGATACTGCGGTTTTTTAAGCCAATTTCATGCGGTATTACTGATTTATAGCTCATTTGCTGGTGTTTTGCTTGCTTTCCCTGTAATTTCACGTACTAGCTTAGGTACCAGATACCCCGGTAAATTGCCCTGCATTTGGGTAATTAAGTTTAATGCGTCATCCAGGTTTACATCAAAGTGTGCAGCTCCCTGTACCGGATCGAGTAGGTGTAGATAATAGGGAAGTACGCCCGCATTATACAGGGATTCAGATAGATCCATCTGATCTTCTATGAGATGGTTTATACCTTTAAGTAACACGGCCTGATTAAGAAGGTGGATATTACCCTGTTTTAGCTTATCAAGTGCCTTTATTTCAAGGGGGGTAATTTCATTCGCGTGATTCGCATGGATAACCAGACAAACATTAAAGCGACTTATTGCTAACCTGTTTACCAGTTTATTCGTTATTCTATCGGGTAGAACAACAGGTAAACGACTGTGTATACGTAAACGAGTCAAATGGGGAATGCTTTCAAGCTGGGTGATTAGGACTTCGAGTTTGTCATCGGATAACACCAGCGGGTCACCCCCACTTAATATGACTTCTTTGATGCTATTATCTTGCTGAATATAGTTAATTACCCCTGACCATTGTTCGCGCCCGGCCTGTTGTTGTGGATATGGAAAATGACGTCTGAAACAATAGCGACAATGTACAGCACAGGCACCGGTGGTGATGAGTAACACCCGTCCATGGTATTTGTGTAATAAGCCAGGGGTTTTATTTGCATTTAAATCACCAACCGGGTCGGTGTGATAGCCCGTGACTGACTGCATTTCCTCTGATTGAGCCATCACCTGCAGTAGCAGAGGATCCAGGGGGTTGCCTAATTGCATTTTATTTATATAGGCATGGGGGATTTTAAGGCTGAATTGCTGGCAGGCGGTGTTGTATTGTGTGAAATCGTCTAATTTTAAATGCAGTATCTTAAGTAGCTGTTCAGGCTCAGTTATTGCCTTTGATAGTTGTTGTTGCCAGGATAAATGCAGATTTGGAATGGATTTGTTCGATTTAATGGTATTAATTTTTGGCATTATGGGCTGTTCCGAGTATTATATGCGCTGCTTTTAACCTGTAAAGGCTGCTGGGTATAGTATGTATATCTGGCCGTTTTTCCAGGTTCTATGTCCATAATTAAAGGTTATTTGCAGATGGCATCATACAGTACTAATGAATTTCGTGGCGGTCTTAAACTCATATTGGATAATGATCCATGTTCAATTATTGAGAATGAGCTGGTTAAGCCCGGTAAAGGGCAGGCCTTTAATCGAGTTAAATTACGTAATCTGAAGACTGGGCGTGTACTGGAGCGTACATTTAAGTCTGGTGAGTCAGTAGAAGCGGCAGATGTGATTGATGTCGATATGGAATTCTCCTACAATGACGGTGAGTTCTGGTATTTTATGGATCCTAACACTTTTGAGCAGGTTGCAGCTCCTGACTCAGCGATGATAGATTCGGGTAAATGGATAAAAGCCCAGGAGTTATGCACCGTAACCCTGTGGGATGGTTCGCCTTTGGTTGTGACGGCCCCCAATTTTGTAGAATTAGCGGTTACCGAAACAGACCCGGGCTTAAAAGGTGATACCGCACAGGGTGGAACTAAACCCGCAACACTTGAATCCGGAGCCGTGGTTAAGGTGCCTTTGTTTATTGAAGAAGGTGAAATGCTGAAAATTGATACACGCAGTGGAGAGTATGTTTCTCGCGTAAAAAATTAATGTCTAAACACTGGCAGCCCACCGCCTCTATGCAGGCAATAAAAGAAAAAGCCCGAATACTACAGAGCATTCGGGCTTTTTTTGCGCAACGTAATGTGCTGGAAGTCGATACCCCAATTATTTCAAGTGCGGCTTCCACGGATCCACAACTAGAAAGTTTCTCTACCCAATTTAATAAAAAAGTTTACTACCTGCATACATCCCCAGAGTTTCATATGAAGCGTTTACTTGCTGCAGGGAGTGGTGATATTTATCAGCTGGCAAAAGTGTTCAGGGATGATGAGAATGGTCGCAACCATAACCCTGAGTTTACATTATTGGAATGGTATCGTTCAGGTTTTAATCATCATCAGTTAATGGATGAGGTGGAAGAATTACTGCATGAACTGATGGGTCTGTCAAAAAAGAATTATCAAAGAGTAAGTTATCAGCAAGTTTTTATAGATCAGTTGAAAATTGACCCACTTGATGCGGATGTTGAAACGTTAAAACAATGTGCTAAAAAATTTAACATTGAAACACCATCAGGAATGAAAGCAGACAGGGATATGTGGTTAGACTGGTTGATGGTTGAAAAAATTGCCCCGAGTTTCTTAAAAGATGGCTTCACTTTTTTATATGATTACCCAGCATCACAGGCATCGTTGGCTCGACTGGATGAAAATGATACCCGTAAGGCAAATAGATTTGAATTGTTTTTTGGAGAGCTGGAACTGGCGAATGGCTTCTATGAATTAACGGATGCAGATGAGCAGGCTCAGCGTTTTGAGAGTGATAATGTTGTTCGTAGACAGAGGGGGCAAAAATTGATGCCGGTTGATGATTGTTTACTAGATGCATTAAAGTCCGGTTTACCTGGGTGTTCAGGGGTGGCGATTGGTATCGATCGGATTATGATGTTGGTGGTTGGTGCGAATCATATAAATGAGGTTATTAGTTTTGGGGATGAGTTTTGGGGGTAATGCTTTTTTGTTTCGGCCTGTAGAGCTTGCAAAAAAAAACAGCCGAAAACCACAACATTCAAGCTTCCAAAAAATATGTTAATTGATAATATTGCAACTACTTGAGTTTAGATTCCATCAAGCAAGATTAAACAAAATTATCAAATCACGGCTGTCCCGTTAAAAGAAATTAGTTTCTGTTTAAAACGCATTGTTATGTGATTAACGAATGTTGCACTCTGATCGAGACACCCCCAACTCATGCCTCTAGTGGTTAACGGGACAGCAGTGTTATCAAATATTATATGCAGCCAACTTCTGCCCAAGCCTCATAACTTCACCACGCTTAATCGCATCATCAAGAGTAACTTTATCATTCATCAATAAAACAACCGTAGAACCCAAATTAAAACGCCCCATTTCCAGGCCTTTTTTCAGGTTTATATCGACATTCTCATAAGTTGTGTGAATGATTTTGTTTTTACTGGGGGGGGTAACCGAACCGGCCCATACTGTATCAATTGCTGAAACATTCACAGCACCTACTAAAACCATAATCATTGGACCGTGGTCAGTTTCAAATTTACACACTAGCCGTTCATTGCGTGCAAATAACCTGGGTACCGTTTTAACCGTGTGGGGTGCCACACTAAACAAACGGCCAGGCACATAAACCATATCGCTAAGCCTGCCATCTAAGGGCATATGAATGCGATGATAATCTTTAGGCGATAAATAAATAGTCGCAAATGAGCTGTTAGTAAAGTCTTTAGCAAGTTTATCTATGCCCCCAACCAGTTCCAGTAAACTGTAGTCCTGTCCCTTGGCCTGAAAAACACGGCCATTTTCAATGGCCTGTGCCTGACTGACTTTTCCATCTACCGGGCACACCAATGTGTGTTCTGTGTTATCTATTATTCGGGCATCTGATTTTAGTGCACGGGTAAAAAAAGCATTGAGTGTTTTATAGGCATAAGGATTTTCTTCATCGGCCTCTGCCATATTTACTTCGTGCAATGACAAATAAACCCTTAAGGTAAAGTTTTTTACCGGTGCCCATTTTATCCTGGCAATTTTGTATACTACCGCCGAAATAAAGTGGTGGGGTAAAAAATAAAAGGGTGTGGATTTTAAATAATCTGTAAATGATGCTTTCATAATTTAGTTTGTAAACTGCCTACATTCCACCGCATTTTCCAGCGGCACACTTCATCACACGTGATCTGGTTTTTTTGACAGGTATCGAAAGTTTTTGTTGTGCATTGTTTGAAAGTGTAAAATTTAGGTTAATGCTATCCCCCTGTTTTAACCATTTAGCAGGCTTTATTAACATTAAGTGATAGCTGCCAGATTTTAAAACCAGTTTTCCTCTGGCGGGAATGCTGAGTTTTTTTTGGGGTAGCATTTTAGCAAAACCATCAATTTCTTTAGATTGATGCATTTCAATGCTTCTAAAAGATGCGCTATTTATGGCAACAATATCAATATCTTCACTGGATGTATTATGTATTTCCATATACCCCGCCATCACACTGGCACCTGGTGGTGCTTCAGGTATCCATGGATTAATGAATTTTAGATTTTCAGTCGCATTTGCATTGATGCTAAATAACAGACTGAGGATTAAAGATATAGATAATTGCTTCATGGAATCGTATTGTATATAAATTCTATATTAGGGCTCGTGATTATATTCGTCACGGGTTAATATTTAAAGTCTATTTCTCAGCGGGGTGGATCAAACGAAGCAGATCTACCCTGCCTAACAGGCTAAATTTATGTCTAATCATACACTTCCCGAAGAACTAAAAACGATAAAAGATTATATAAGATGGGGTGTAAGTCAGTTTAATCAGGCTGACCTGTATTATGGGCATGGTATGGCCAGTGCACTGGATGAGGTGGTTTATCTGAGCTTGTTTGCTCTGCATCTGCCCCATGATTTTCCCGAAAATTATTTCAATACAGCTTTAACCTATGATGAGAAACAGGTAGTTTATAAGCTATTAACTCGACGGTTTGAAGAAAAAATACCCGTATCTTATTTAACGGGAGAAGCCTGGTTTGCCGGTTTACCCTTTGTGGTTAATGAGAATGTCCTGGTACCTCGTTCCCCCATCGCAGAGCTTATTGAAAAGCGTTTTGCACCCTGGGTTGAAGCTGAGGAGGTCGAAAATATTCTTGATTTGTGTTGTGGAAGTGGGTGTATTGGCATTGCCTGTGCGTATGCCTTTGACTGGGCTTATGTGGATATGGTGGATATTTCACCCCAGGCCATTGACGTGGCAACTGAAAATATTCAACGTCACCAGCTCGATGAGCGGGTTAGTGTGATTAAATCTGATCTTTTTCAGAATGTGCCCCAGCGTCATTATGATATTATTGTCAGTAATCCCCCCTATGTGGACGCGCAAGATATGGCAAATTTACCAGACGAGTACTTGCACGAGCCCGCATTGGGTCTTGCCGCAGGCGATGATGGGCTGGACTTGGTGGTTCCTATGTTACAGCAGGCCAGGGAGTATTTAACCGAGCAGGGTATTCTTGTTGTAGAGGTGGGGAATTCTCAGCATGCCCTGCAGGAAGCATACCCACATGTACCCTTTTACTGGCTTGATTTTGAGCGGGGGGGGGCGGGGGTTTTTCTTTTAACAGCTGAACAGTTAAATGAGTATGATTTTTAACCTTTCTGATTAAATTGGCGGCAGGTATTACTATCAGATCGTATTTAAGGTCAGATCGTATGTAAGGTAATAAACCAATTTCTTATACAGACTTTAGTACAGGCTAATGTGTGAAAAACTGCGTTCAGTAAACTATACTCTGATCAGGTTTGTAATGAATATGACAGTTAGTAATGTAATATGCACTCTAATCTCCCCCTGGATGGCAGGGCCTTTATAGTTAATAAAATGAGGCCAGCTACAACATCTATATCAAAAAACTTATTAAAAATAGTTTTTTCTCTCTACCTTGCTATCGCTATTATTTTAACGGGTATTCATATGCTGACTGAATACCAGAGCACAAAACAGCAAATTACAGATAGTTTGCTTAATATTGAAGAAGTTGTTTATAAAAGCCTGTCTATAACTTTATGGAATTACAACATTGAGGCTGTCTCATCAATTCTAGAAGGCCTGCAAAAGAATGATTTTCTGGAAGGTGCACTCATTACTATGCCGACAGGTGAGCAAATGGGTTATGGGCATATCATGAAAGAAAGAGGTGAAATATATGAGATTTTAAAAGATGGGAAGTTGGTTCAAATAGACGTAAGTTATTTTAACTCACAATTATTTGGACATGATTTTCCTATATATTATTTTCGTGATAATGGGAAAAAAGAGTTTGTTGGTCACATGTATGTTTTTTCAAGTCATGGAAGGGTAATAAGCACAGTTAAGTCGATTTTTACTTTAATTGTTGTTGCCGCAATTATCAAAACTCTGGCGCTCTGGTTTATTTTTGTCTGGGCAATTCGAACAAAGTTAAGTGTGCCACTTAAGTCTTTTACGCGTTTTATGGAAAGGCTGGATATAGAATCTTCCTCGTATGAGCCTGTTAATATTAATTCCTCAGACAGAAATGAATTAAAATTGCTGGAGGAAACATTTAATAATATGCTGCAGAAAATATTATCTTATCAAACCAGTCTTGAAGAAAAAGAAAATAATTTAAAAGATATGAATAAAAACCTCAGCAGACTAGTGGAACATCGAACTGAGGAGCTGGATAATGTAAATGAAGATTTAGTGCATCAGAATAAAAATCTTCAGCAAGCGCTCAATGAACTTGAAAAAACCCAGAAAAAACTTGCTCTTACAGCACATAAAGCAGGTATGGCTGAAATCTCTAGCGGTATACTTCATACAGTAGGTACGGCATTAAATTCTGTTAATATACATAATCAGTCAGTTATGAGTATTGTCCAAAGATCAAAGCTTGACTCTCTAATGAAGGTTAATGACAGGTTTGGGCTGGATTTTTCTGTATTTAAAGAAAACATTAAAAGCGAAGGTAAAGAGGATGATCTTCTTGAGTTATACCATACTATAGGGCCTAAACTTGATGAAGAAAAAAAACAATTGATTGAGTTAATGCGCGAATCAAATGAAAAGATACATGTAATGATGTCTACCCTAAAAGCACAGCAAAAATATGCTGATTTTAATCGTTTACTTGAGAAGGTCTGTATTAAAGATATTTTGCTAGATAGCTTGACAATGACGGTGCAGGAGAGTGATGATATAAAGTTGTCAGTAATTGGTGATGATTCTATTGAAGTAAAAACTGAGAAAAATAAATTACTGAATATACTGGCAAATATAATTTTAAATGCCCGTGAATCAGTGATAGAAAAAAATGTCAATTCACCAGAAATAATAATAAAATTTCACTTAAAAGATAGTTTCTTAATTATTTCAATTGCTGATAATGGTGCGGGTATTGCTGAAAGTGAATTAACCAATATATTTAAATTTGGTTATTCTACGCGAGAAACTCATGATGGTTTTGGCTTGCATAATAGCGCAAATCAGGTGAATGAAATAGGTGGAGAGTTGCAGGTGCATAGTAATACGAAAATTAATGAAACTGTCTTTACGTTGAAATTTCCAGTTGGTAAATAACCGTTTATTTGCTGGTGGCCGATGCCAGCTCTTTCCTGCTTTTTTCAATAATATTCATAATAGCACCTTCAGCCTGCATTTTTTTGAGTACTTTTTCTAACCTGGGAACCATTGAGCTGTGCTTTTTATGGAGGTAGTGAAATAATGGCAGTGATATTATTGGCGGTTCATTTGTAATGATATTAAGAGATTGATATTTTTTTAAAATTTGTGTTGCAATGGTTCGAGGCACAACCACAACGTCAGCTCTGCCGGTTTGCAGGGCAGAAATAATTGAATTCCAGCTGTTAAGAACTTGTACATCCATTCCTTTGGTGCCCCTTTCAGAGAAGACTACACCTCGTCTAATTGCAATTTTGAGACCTTTTATGCTGTCCCAGCCATTTACTTTAATAGGCTTATCTTTACTCAATACCATTCCTTCAATAAAATTAACCGGTACTTTTACAGGTATCAGTGAGGTAAAATTTTTTTCAAGGCCTGAAACTCTTGAAAGTTCGCCATCAACAGCGCCGGTATTGGCCATAGCAATGGATCGCCTGGCGGGTAATTCTTTGATTTCAACCGATATATCTAACCGTCGATAGGCGTCTCTCATGACATTGGCTGATATTTTTTGAACATTAGCACCATCAAGGGTAGTGAAAGTCATTTTTTTATTATCAGCCGTTATACCTGTATTATAGAGCAGGCAGGCGACGATCATGAAAATGACATGGTAGTTTCGTTTCGGATGGCTTTTGAATGTGTGAAGGATTACTTTTTTCATTCATAATATATAGTACTATTTCTGAGTATTTGTGAATATGGGTTTGATAGTCAAATGCTAAAAATGTATTGGCCAAATTTAGACTTGAACTTGAGTGCGGGTGAGAATGATAGGTGCTGGCAAATAAATCTACACAGATTTAAGTTTAAATGCAGGCAACTTAAACCAGAAGCATGCTCCCTTGTTATTATTATTCATAGCATCAATCTCACCATTATGTAAATCTATTAACTGTTTACAAATCGATAATCCTAAACCCGAATGAGGTTCATTTTTGGTCGGTTTATTACTGAGTTCGGCATTTTTTACAAATAGCTGATCAAAGTCACTCTCTTTTAAGCCTGGTCCCGTATCTGAAACAATCACCGACACAGCATCGCCATCGTATTTGGTGCTAATAGTAACGGTGTCGTTAGCAGAGCAAAACTTAACCGCATTATCGACCAGATTGTCGAGAACCTGGGCTATGCGTGATCGATCAACCTCAATGGCCGGTGTATTTTCTTCGACTTTGCTCACCAGGCTAATACGTTTTTCACTGGCATGGGTAAGATGTCGATTAATGGTTTCAGAAATGAGTGGTTCCACCTGTAGCGGAATTTTTGTTAGCTTTATCTGGCCGAATCCACCGGCCTGGGTGTTTAAAATACATTCCACAATTGAACTCATAAAATTTGCGGACTGCTCAATGGAGTTGAAGTTGTTTGCTATTTCTTCATTATCAAATGGCTGGTTGGTGGCCGCTTTTAAACGTGAGGTGGCTGCCGCATCCTGAATAACCGCAATGGGTTTACGTAAATCATTGCTGGCTGTTGTGATAAATTCATTATTTAAAGCGGATAATTGTTTCAGGCTGAGTTGAGTTTGCAGTCTGGCAATTAATATGGGGTAGTTAATCGGTTTTGAAACATAGTCATTTGCACCCAGTTCAAGTGCGCGTACCACACGTTGGTCTTCATCAATGGCAGTTACCATGATAATGGGGAGTTCAACCATGGAGTATTGTTGGCGAAGGGTATGTAGCACTTGCAGGCCCATAATCTCAGGTAGCATGATATCAAGGAGAATGACATCTGGTTTTTTTTCTTCCACCATGTCCAGGGCCTGTTGGCCATCCACGGCAAACCTTAAATCGTAAACGCATGACTGTAAGCGCAGCGCCATGATTTCCCTGTTAAATTCTTCGTCTTCAACGATCAGTATGTCAGGTGTTGAGAAGTACATGATTTTATATATTTTATTTTATGTCCTTCTACTATATAGGTTTTTGCCACCGGCTGGCAAGTTGATATGTTAATATTCACACATTAGTCTAATGAGGAATTTAAAGTGTCAGGTAATACTTTTGGTAAGTTATTTACTGTAACCACCAGTGGTGAGTCACATGGCCCTGCTTTAATGGCTATTGTTGATGGCTGCCCACCGGGGATTGAGTTATCGGAAGACGATTTGCAGGAAGATCTTGACCGTCGTCGTCCAGGAACCTCGCGCCACACTACGCAACGTCGAGAGCCGGATCAGGTAAAAATTCTTTCCGGTGTTTTTGAAGGTAAAACAACGGGTACGTCTATTGGTTTGCTGATTGAAAATGTCGACCAGCGTTCAAAAGATTACGGCAATATAGCCAGTACCTTTCGACCCGGTCATGCGGATTATACCTATACACAAAAATATGGCTTTCGTGACTATCGTGGTGGTGGACGTTCATCTGCCCGGGAAACTGCAATGCGTGTTGCGGCGGGTGCTATTGCAAAAAAATTCCTTAAAGATAAATATGATATTTTGATTCGGGGATACCTGTCAAAATTAGGGCCTATCGAAATTGAGCAGCACGACTGGGAGCAGGTTAGTCAAAACCCATTTTTTTGTCCAGATGTCGACAAGGTAAAAGACATGGAAGATTATATGGATGCCTTACGCAAAGAAGGTAACTCCGTGGGTGCCAGAATATCTGTGGTCGTAGAAGGTGTACCACCGGGTTTGGGTGAACCCATTTTTGATCGCCTGGATGCGGAAGTATCCTATGCGATGATGACAATTAACGCGGCTAAAGGTGTAGAAATTGGCAGCGGATTTGCCTGTGTAGAAGCAAAGGGTACCGAGTTTCGTGATGAAATAACGCCTGAAGGTTTTTTAAGTAACCATGCCGGGGGCATTTTAGGCGGTATCAGTTCAGGGCAGAATATTGTTGTGCATACGGCCTTTAAACCCACATCGAGTATGCGCTTACCCGGCAAAAGTGTCGATATAAGCGGTGAGCCCATGGAGGTGGTAACCCATGGGCGTCATGACCCCTGTGTTGGTATTCGGGCAACCCCTATTTGTGAAGCTATGCTGGCCTTAACACTGGCTGATCATATGATGCGGTTTAAAGCGCAATGTGGTGATGTTGAGTGTGCAACACCCGTTATTCCTGCTGGTGATGAATAACATAAAAAAGAAAACGTAAATGAACGCGAGTAACCGCGAATGGTCGCAAATAAAAGTTAAAGCCATGATTTGTAATACGCCACAGGCGCATAAAATATATATTTGTGTTTATTGGTGTTTTTCGCGTTGTCTTTTTCTTTAAATGTTTTTGCTTTTATATAAATAATGACACTTTCCTCTATGCCATACTGGCGCCTCTCTGGCTTTTACTGGGTTTACTTCGCATCCCTTGGTGTGGTGGTACCTTACTGGAGCCTGTATTTAAATTCATTAGGCTTCGATGCAAAGTCCATCGGTGAATTAATGGCCATTCTCATGGCGACTAAAATTATTGCACCTTATTTATGGAGCTGGATTGCAGACCATACTGGTCACTGCATGAAAATAATCCGTATTGCCAGTATTCTTTCAGCGATTACCTTTTTAGGGGTGTTTTTAAATTCCAGTTTCTGGTGGTTGGCTTTGGTGATGTTATTATTCAGTTTTTTCTGGAATGCCACATTGCCTCAGTTTGAAGCGAACACCATGAATCACCTGGGGGAGAATACGCATAAATATAGTGTGGTGCGACTATGGGGCTCTTTAGGTTTTGTTTTTTCAGTCATTATTATCGGATCTTTACTCGATAATTTTGGTTATCAACTGGTGCCGGTTTCAATTTTTGTTTTATACGTGTTAATTGTGTTGTCTAGTTATCTGGTGAGTGATGCCTCGCAGAAAAAAATACATATTGAACAGGGAGCTATCTCAAAAGTTTTGAAGCAACCCCATGTAATGGCATTATTAGTTGTTTGTTTTTTAATGCAAATGAGTCACGGGCCTTATTACACTTTCTATTCTATTTATTTAAAACAATTTAATTACAGCAGCTCAACACTAGGTTGGTTGTGGGCTTTAGGTGTAATAGCTGAAATTGTTTTATTTATGTTTATGCATAAATTAATGCCCAGATATGGGCCAGGTTTTTTATTAAAAGCTGCACTGCTCTTAACAACCTTACGCTGGTTGTTAATTGGCACATTTGTAGAAAATTTACCGATTGTTATATTTGCTCAATGTTTACATGCGGCAAGTTTTGGCTTGTACCATGCGGTGGCAATAGAGCTGTTTCACCGAAATTTTAAGGGTAAGTTACAGGGTAGAGGGCAGGCATTGTATTCAGCAATTAGCTTTGGTGCTGGAGGGGCGGTGGGAACACTGTTGAGTGGTGCGTATTGGGAAACCTATTCGCCGCAGGTGATTTTTAATGTCGCGGCAATTATTGCGTTTTTAGCATTACTGGTCACGTTTAGCTTAAAAAGATCAGTTGAAAGTGCGTTTAGAGTGTAAGCTTCTGATATGCATAGTGAATTCAAAAAGTGCGCAGTTAACTGATTTTTCCAGGTTTAAATTAACAACCCTGGAAACTGAAATTGTAAAACAGGGAGGGTTTTATTGCCCTCCCTGTTTTTAATTAGTGATTATGTCCGCAGCTTTCACCGTGGGCATGTATATGCCCGTGGCTTAATTCTTCCTCGGTAGCATCACGCACATCCATAACCTGTACATCATAATTTAAGGTAACACCGGCTAAAGGTGGGTTGCCGTCTATGGTCACATCATCACCATTTACTTCACTAATCGTAATCATCACGGGTAGGCCATCATCACCTTCGGCATGAAATTGCATGCCCACTTCTACCTCCTCATCACCAAAAGCGCTGCGAGCGATGGTTTGTGTGATGGCCGGGTTGTACTCACCATAGGCATCTTTGGGTTCCAGCACTAATTTAAAAGAATCACCTTTTGATTTGTCGTTTAATGCGGCTTCCAGGCCAGGGATAATATTGTTATGGCCGTGCAAATAAACAAAACTGGCATCATTGGATTCATCGATTAGTTTGCCCTCATCATCTTTCAGGGTGTAGTTGATGGTAATGGCTTTGTCAGCGGTGATATTCATGGTTTGCTCTGTATTTTATTTAAAGTGTGCAGATTGTAACTTATGATGTCTCGACTTTGTAGGTGCAAACCCCTACTGTTGCCCTTTTTAATTTTTATTTTTCTTCAACTCGATCATTAGCATTTTAGCCGCTTTAGATAAGGTACGCTGCTGGTGATTCAGCACACCCAGTAATCGCTCAAATTCAACACCACGAATATTAATTTTAGTAATGTCGCTGGTAAGCATAGAAACCGGCAACACACTCCAGCCCAGGCCAATTGACACCATCATTTTAATTGTTTCCAGGTAATTGGTTTCCATGGCTATATTCAGGTTTTGTTGATTCAGCCCCAGTGCGTTTTCCAGTAGCTTACGTGTAAAGGTGTTTTGAGAAGGTAAAATAGCGGGTATGTTACTTAAATGAGAGGTGCTAATTTGTGCTGAATTAGACTGTGGGTGTTGTGCACTAATCACAATGTTCAGGGGATCATGCCATATGGTCTGGCTTTGTAGCTGGGGCCAGTTCTTTTCTGGTAAGGTGGCGATTGCCAATTCTACCTCACCTTTAATTACACAGCTACAGGCTTCCTCTGAGTCCATAAAACGAATATCCAGGTCAACATCTGAATATTTGCGGGTAAATGCACGCAGTACTGGAGGGAGCCGATGTAGGCCGATGTGATGACTGGTGGCGATGTTTAATTTACCGCTGACCTTTTCATTTAAGTTATCAATGGCACGTTTGCTTTCCTCCAGTTCAGCTAAAATACGCAATGCGCCTGGTAGTAGTGCGTGTCCCGCTTCGGTGAGCTGTACCTGCTTGCCGATACGGTCAAACAGGCGTGTATTAAGTTCAGTTTCTAGCGCAGAAATGCGTTTACTAACAGCAGGCTGGGTAATAAACAGTTGCTCTGCTGCTTTTGAGAATGAGCGCAGTTCACTGACTGAAATAAAGGCTGTGAGGTTTTGAAAGTCCATAATGTGTTTTCGTTTTCAGTGGTGGTGGTATTTCTAAGGGCTTTGCCACAGAGACACTGATAACACAGAGAAAGCATTATAATATTAAAAAAAATAAAAACCTCTGTGCGTTCTGCGCCTCTGTGGCAGGGTTTAATGTTTATTATTCCTAATAGGAATAGTTTATATGAAAAAGATAAATTTGTTTTATGTTTCTGACGGGGCTAGAATTTAATATCTGAAAATATCAGTACTAATATTAAGATCCAATAGCGCTGTAGCAGGAGTTTAGAGAGAAATGGCTGGCAAAACATTATACGAAAAATTATTTGATTCGCATGTGGTGCGTAAGGAAGAAGATGGCACAGCTTTACTTTATATTGACCGTCATCTGGTACACGAAGTGACCTCACCCCAGGCTTTTGAAGGTTTGCGAATAGCCGGACGAAAACCGTGGCGCACAGATGCGGCTTTAGCTGTGCCCGATCATAATGTGCCAACGGTTGCAGCGGAACGGGCCAAAGGCATTACCGATTCGGTTGCGCGTATTCAGGTAGAAACACTGGACAAAAATACCCAGGAGTTTGGGATAACCCAGTTTGCGATGAATGATATTCGTCAGGGCATTGTGCACGTAATTGGCCCTGAGCAGGGCGCTACCTTGCCGGGTATGACACTGGTGTGTGGTGATTCCCACACCGCGACCCATGGTGCCTTTGGCTCTATGGCATTTGGAATTGGCACCTCTGAGGTTGAGCACGTTTTAGCAACCCAGTGTTTGTTGCAGAAAAAAATGAAAAATATGCGAGTTAATGTAGAAGGAATATTAGGCACGGGTGTTACAGCTAAAGACATAGTGCTGGCGGTGATTGGTGAGATAGGTACTGCTGGTGGTACAGGTTATGCGATAGAATTTGCCGGTTCTGCGATTCGCGATCTGTCTATGGATGGTCGCATGACGATCTGTAATATGGCAATTGAAGCGGGTGCTCGTGTTGGCTTAGTGGCCGTTGATCAAACCACCATCGATTATGTTGAGGGACGCCCCTATGCACCCAAAGGTGATCTATGGGATCAGGCGGTTGCAGCCTGGTTTGATTTACACAGTGATGATGATGCGATATTTGAGCAGGAAATTACCCTCGATGCCGCCAACATTAAACCCCAGGTGACCTGGGGAACTTCACCGGAAATGGTCGTGTCTGTTGATATGCATGTGCCCAATCCCGCGGATGAATCCGATACGGTAAAATCTGATGGAATGCAAAAGGCGCTGGCATATATGGGGCTAGGCGCGAATACGCCGATCAGTGAAATAAATATTGATAAGGTGTTTATCGGCTCGTGCACAAATTCACGGCTGGAGGATTTACAACAGGCGGCGGATATTATTAAAGGTCGCAAAGTAGCAGATAATGTAAAGCTGGCGATGATTGTTCCAGGTTCCGGATTAATAAAGCAGCAGGCAGAGAATGCGGGGCTGGATAAAATATTTCTTGAAGCGGGCTTTGAATGGCGTGAGCCAGGTTGTTCCATGTGTCTGGCGATGAATGCAGACAAACTGGAGCCGGGGGAGCGATGTGCCTCGACATCAAATCGAAATTTTGAAGGCCGTCAGGGGCAGGGTGGACGCACCCATTTAGTTAGCCCGGCGATGGCCGCCGCCGCCGCAATTGCCGGCCATTTTGTTGACGTAAGAAATTTTTGAGGAAATTCTACAATGAAAAAAATTGTTAGTATGTTTATTGCCAGTGTTCTATTTGCCAGTTTTTTATCTGTCACGGGCTGTACCAGTACATGGGAAGGTATCGGTAAAGATATTGAAAAAATGGGTAAAGATATGCAGGACTCAGGAAAAGAATAAGACTGCCGTTATCATTTAATCAGAGATAAAGTATGCAAAAATTTACAAAAGTAACGGGCATTGTTGCACCCATGGATCGACCCAATGTCGATACGGATGCAATTATTCCAAAACAATATTTAAAATCAATTAAGCGTTCCGGTTTCGGGCCAAATGCATTTGATGACTGGCGTTATCTTGATCCCGGTGCACCGGATATTGATGATGCAACACGTCGCATCAATCCTGAATTTATTTTAAACCAGGCTCCCTATGATAAGTCACAGGTTCTTATTGCAAGGGAAAATTTTGGTTGTGGGTCATCACGTGAGCATGCGGTCTGGGCATTAGAGGATTTTGGTTTTCGTGCGGTAATTGCGCCAAGTTTTGCGGATATCTTTTTTAATAACAGTTTTAAAAATGGCATGTTGCCGATTGTACTGGATGCTGAAATTGTAGAAAGCATATTTAATAGAGTAGAAAGTAAAACGGGTTTTGAGGTTACTATTGATTTACAAAAGCAAAAAGTAATTACTGAAGATGGTGATGAATATCCCTTTGAAGTTGAGGCCTTTAGAAAACACTGTTTACTTAATGGGCTGGATGATATTGGTTTGACTTTGCAGCACGCGAGTGAAATTAAAGCTTACGAAGAAAAGACAAAGCAATCGGCTCCCTGGTTGTTTTAAAGAAAAATAGGCACAGAGTACACAGAAAAAGTTTAATAATGTCGCTCCTGCGCAGGCCGGAGCCCAGTGACTTTAAGTTAACGATATTGACTTGCGTCACTGGATACCTGTCGTCCCAGGAATGACTGAATAATTAAAATAAAACTCTGTGCTCTCTATGTCTCTGTGGCAAAAGAGGAAAAAATAATGACACAAAAAATTGCAATTTTACCCGGTGATGGTATTGGAAAAGAAATAGTTGCGGAAGCGGTTAAGGTAATTGAGTTTTTAAAAAATGATGGTGCTCTTGATGTGGAGCTAAACGAAGCCCCTGTTGGTGGAGCAGGTTACGACGCAGCCGGTGAGCCATTACCCGCAGCAACCCTGGCTTTGTGTAAAGAATCTGATGCGATTCTTTTAGGTGCGGTGGGTGGCCCCCAGTACGAATCACTGCCCCGTGAAAAACGCCCGGAAAAAGGCTTACTAGGTTTACGTTCTGAGCTGGAATTATTTTCTAACTTACGTCCGGCTATTTTATATTCGCAGCTGGCAGATGCATCATCACTTAAGTCAGATATTGTATCCGGGCTGAATATTATGATTGTGCGTGAATTAACCGGGGGCATTTATTTTGGCCAGCCACGTGAAATCACTGAAAAAGACGGTGAGCGTTATGCTTATAACACGGCGGGTTATAAAGAAAGTGAAATTGAACGCATAGGTCGCTCTGCATTTGATATTGCGATGAAACGTGATAAGCGTGTGTGCTCCGTTGATAAAGCAAATGTGCTGGAAGTGTCTGAGTTGTGGCGCGAAGTAATGGAGCGTGTTGCTAAAGACTATCCCGAAGTTGAGTTATCACATATGTATGTAGATAACGCGGCAATGCAATTAGTTAAATGGCCTAAACAGTTTGATGTCATGGTCACCAGTAACTTGTTTGGCGATGTGTTATCCGATTGTGCGGCGATGTTAACCGGCTCAATTGGCATGTTGCCTTCTGCTTCATTAGATGCAAACGGTCGCGGCATGTATGAACCCATTCATGGTTCGGCACCTGACATTGCGGGTAAAGGCATTGCTAACCCACTAGCGACAATTTTATCTATTTCTATGATGCTGCGTTACAGCTTGAATAATGAAGCGGTTGCTCAACGTATTGATGATGCGGTAGGCAAAGTATTAGACCAGGGTTTACGTACCCCGGATATTATGTCTGAAGGGTGCGCCGAAGTAGGCACCGCGGCTATGGGTGATGCGGTTGTTGAGGCGCTTAAGGCATAAGTAAAAATTTTAAAAAATTAGCCACAGGGTCACAGAGTACACAGAGATCTTTCAATTTAATTATTCAGTCATTCCTGCCTACGCAGGAGCGACATAATTAAATTTTTCTCTGTGTACTCTGTGACCTTGTGGCAAATAAAAATTATTTAGGAAAAAGTTATGAGCAAAACATACGATGTAGCTGTAGTAGGTGCCACCGGTGCGGTGGGTGAAACAATGCTTTCAATTCTGGCGGAAAGAAATTTTCCTGTGGGTAAGGTTTATGCGTTGGCATCTGAGCGATCTGTAGGTAAAAAAATTGAGTTCGGCGATAAAATGTTAACGGTTGAAAATCTTGCAGATTTTGATTTTTCAAAAGTACAGATTGGTCTGTTTTCAGCGGGTGGTTCTATTTCTGCAAAATTTGCGCCGAAAGCGGCAGCGGCAGGTTGTGTGGTTATTGATAATACATCTGAATTTCGTTATGTAGATGATATTCCCCTGGTCGTGCCTGAGGTGAATCCCCATGCCATTACCAATTATAAAAACAAAGGCATTATTGCTAACCCCAATTGTTCAACTATTCAAATGATGGTGGCCTTAAAACCGATTCAGGATGCGGTGGGTATTTCACGTATTAATGTCTGCACTTATCAGGCGGTGTCAGGTACAGGTAAAAATGCAATTGAAGAGCTTGCAGGCCAGACGGCGCGTTTATTAAATGCGAAACCGGTTGAATGTAAGGTTTATCCTAAACAAATCGCCTTTAATGTTTTACCGCAAATTGATGTGTTTCTGGAAAATGGCTATACCAAGGAAGAAATGAAAATGGTCTGGGAAACTCAAAAAATTATGGAAGATGACACGATTAAGGTTAACCCAACTGCGGTTCGTGTGCCGGTATTTTATGGTCACTCAGAGGCTGTGCATATTGAAACGCGTAAAAAACTAACGGTAAAAGACTGTCGTGAGCTATTAGAAAAAGCCCCTGGTGTTGAAGTTATGGATGAGCGTGTTGACGGAGGATACCCCACAGCGGTCACTGAAGGCGCAACTCATAACCCTACTTATGTAGGTCGAATTCGTGAAGATATTTCCCATGAAATGGGCATAGATATGTGGGTCGTCTCTGATAATGTTAGAAAAGGTGCAGCATTAAATAGCGTTCAAATTGCAGAAATTTTGATAAAAGACTATTTATAATCTATAGTTACGTCTACATGCTAAAGTTTATTCTTAGCTTTTAACTGGAAATAGGTGTATCTTTAGCCTGAATTTCAGAAAAAATATGTATAAATAGTATTCATAGGATCGAGTGAGGGGACTACCTGTGCGCAAATTAACGCTGAGCCTTGCCGTGATGGCTGCATTGTTGCCAGTTCACGGATATTCATTAGGGTTGGGTGAGTTAGAGCTGAATTCAGCGCTAAATCAAGAGCTTAATGCCGAAATAGAAGTGCTATCTGCCGAATCTTCAGATGCGGAGCAGATTTTGATAAAGCTGGCAGGCCGAGATGCCTTTATTAGAGCGGGCCTTGATCGACCTTTTCTGCTGCAGCAACTCAAATTTAAAATGATCGAAAAGAACGGTAAGCCTTATGTAAAGGTGTATACCAAGACCCCTGTTCGTGAACCTTTTTTAAGTTTTCTATTAGAGATTGACTGGCCCCAGGGGCACTTGTTGCGTGAATACACGCTTTTATTAGATCCCCCGGTTTATAACACCGGTAATACAACAGCTACTGCACCTGCAAATATTAGCGGTTCTTTTAATGAACCGGCTGATACTCAAGCGCAGAATCAGCCGGTTTACTCTGAACAGCAAAGCACACAGCCTGTTCAAAGTGGCGCTCAGGCAGCACCTGTTTCTCAAACGGGTGTTATCTCGTCTGATGTGGGTCGAAGTGTAAACTATCAATACCAGGCTCTGCCCGTTGCATCTTCCTCGCCAGATCAATATCGGGTACAGAAGAATGATACCCTGTGGAGCGTTGCAAATCGCATGCGCCCGGATAGCTCGATAAGTGTAGAACAAATGATGTTGGCACTGGTAAAAAGGAATCCGGAAGCCTTTATTCAGGAAAACATTAACGGTATAAAGCGCGGTTACGTTTTACGCATTCCCAAGCGAGATGAAATTACCCAGCTAGATCGTCAACAGGCCGTTGCCCAGGCACGTGAGCATGCCGCGCTCTGGCGTGAATATAGTCAGGGGGCGGCGAGTTCATCTCCGGCATCATCAATGGAAGCCGATACCATGGAAGGCTCAACTGCAGCTGATCAGCCACGGGATGCTGATGGGCATTTATCAATTAAGGGTGCAAGTGATACCGGTAGTGAATTTGCGGGTACAAATCAGGATCCGGATGCGCGTTTAAATGAATTAAAGCAAGATTTGGCGATGGCACGAGAGCAACTTGAGTCAGAGAGACTTGAGAAAGAGGATTTACGCTCACGTCTTGCAGAGTTAGAGCAGCGTGTGCAACGTGTTATAGAAATGGATGACAGTGAGCTTGCAAAACTGCAGCAGGATTTACAGTCAAGTCAGACGGCAGCGGCTCCAGTTGAAGAGGCGATGCCGGAAGAAGTCATTCCAGAGGAAAGTGCCGTTGAGACAATGCCTGATGAGCAAGTTTCAGAGGAAGTCATTGCACAGGAAATACCGGAAGAAAGTCTGCTTGAAGAAGGCATGCCTGAAGAAGTGGCGCCCCATGAGGATATGCCCCAGGAGGGTATGGATGAGCCTGTGGATGAATTAGCTGAAACAGCACCAGGTGAAGAGGCCATATTTGTTGATGAAGCTATAACAGATGAAATGGCTGAAGATCAAACAATTGAATCCGTTGAAGCTATAGAAGCCCCTGCTTTTGTACAGAGTAAACCCAAAGGCTTTTTTGAAAGCCTGATGGACGATCCCAAATTACTGGGCATGATTGGCGGCGGCCTGGCTTTTGTTTTGTTGTTAGTTGCCTTATTGCTTAAACGTATTCGTGGAAGTAAGGCGGAAGAAGAAGAACAGTGGACATCGGCAATGGATGATTCATCAACCGATATGCTGGATTTAGGCAGTGATTTAGATTTAGGCATGGATGAGGCAACGGTTAAAACCGAAGCGGTTGATATGAGTTCAACGGCTGAAATGCTTACCGAGCCACAGGATGATGACATTACCCGGGTTAAAATACCCGCTACAGATGATGATCTTAAAGATACGGTATTCAGTTTAAATGATGGAGAGCCCGCAACTGAAGAAGATGGGGGTGATGATGTTATTGCAGAGACGGATGTTTATCTGGCTTATGGTATTTATCAGCAGGCTGAAGAATTATTAAATAATGCGATTAATCAGAACCCTGAGCGTGATGATTATCGCATGAAATTGCTGGAAACATATTTTGCATCTAAAAATGCAGGGGGCTTCGAGCAGCTTGCCCAGGATGTGAAATCTCGTAAAGGTGATGATAAATCTTACTGGGATCGTGTTGTGGCAATGGGAATGGAACTTTGCCCAGGAAATCCATTATTCACCGGTGGCGATTCGGCATTGGCAGACTTTGATCCTGATGCATTGCTACCGAAAAAGCCCCAGGCAACCGACTTTGAGCTGGATGCAGGGGGTGTTGGAGAAACAGATTTTGACTTGGGTCTAGATGATGTGGCCGAAGATGCTGGGGAAACACAGGTCATCACTGAGCCACTTGATCTTGATGCAATGGAATCCTTAGATGATGATCTGGACTTGGCTGGTGATCTTGAGGATATTGCCAATGATATTAGCGATGAGCCTGTAGAAGAGTCTTTAGAAGAGGGTACCAGTGCAGAACTTGAGTTTGACCTGGGTGAGCTTGATGACATGGAAGATGTTGGCGATGTAAGTCTTGATAGTGTGTCAGAAGATTCACCTGACATGGATATTGATGATGATTTCTCACTTGATTTTGATGCGGCTGATCTGGGCTTTGAAGAAGCAGAAGAAGATGAAGCAGAAGAAGATGAAGCAGAAGAAATAAGTCTGGATGCCGACCTTGATTTAGGTATAGACCTGGATGATTCTACAGAAGAATCAGTAGAAATTGACCTTGATGATGATCTGGGGGGGGGGCTTGATGCAGATTTAGGTGATATTGAAATAGATGGTAATGAGCTGGATCTGGGTGATATGGATGTGGGAGATATGGATCTGGAAACTGATCTGGATGACACCGCTGGTTTGGCTGAAGACGATATGGATATTAGTCTGGATGTATCAGATGATGAATTCGATATTTCTGAATTATCAGAAGAGGTTGATGAAGTCAGCACAAAACTGGATCTGGCCAAAGCGTACATCGATATGGGTGATAATGACGGTGCCCGAAGTATACTTGAAGAAGTAAAAGCTGAAGGCAATGACGAACAGCAACAACAGGCGGAAGAGTTGCTTCAAAAGGCGAGTTAGTTGCTTACCCGTTAAGAAAATATAACGGCATCAAGTTAATATCTGGTGCCGTTTTTTTATGTGCAGGATGTTTGTGCCCTGTTATGGCACATCTCCATCGGGGAAAGACCGCCACTTTTTGGCGCTCTGTCCCCTTATTGAACCACCAAGAGCCGAGCGGAGTCGCTCATCGCACTGCCCATCTGATCGGAATCACCACAGGGGACGGAGCGTCAAAAAGCGGCGGTCCATCCCAATTAAAACACAGTAGCAGTATTCCAGGCCTGAAAGACAAAGGTTTATCTTCAGGCAAAGCAATCATACAAGCGTCGGCTTCAGGGTGAAAGCAGGCATCAGGAAATAATATATTAATGAAAATTGCACTCGGCATAGAATATGACGGCAGTGAATTTGCCGGTTGGCAAATGCAAAAGCATGGCACTCGTACGGTTCAGGAATGTGTGGAAATAGCCTTATCCAGGGTTGCGAATCAACCTGTACAGGTTGTTTGTGCCGGGCGAACCGATACCGGTGTACATGCCACGGGCCAGGTGGTGCATTTTGAATGTGACTCTCCGCGCCTGGAAAAAGCCTGGGTGCTCGGGGTAAATACCCACCTGCCTGATGATGTAGCCTCAATCTGGTCAAGACCAGTGGGCGATGATTTCAGTGCGCGATTTAGTGCCACAGCGCGACAGTATCGATATATTATTTTAAATCGCCTGGCGCGTCCTGGGGTTTTAAGCAAAAAAGTGACCTGGAAACACGGGGCTTTTAATGTTGAGGCCATGCATCAAGCAGCGCAGTCTTTGAAAGGTGAGCAGGATTTTAGCTCATTCAGGTCTTCAGCCTGTCAGGCAGAGCATGCAATGCGTAATGTTCATTGGGTAAAGGTAAGTCGATCGGGCGATTACATTTACATCGATATTGAAGCCAATGCATTTTTACACCATATGGTTAGAAATATAGTTGGCTCTTTAATAATGATAGGCCAGGGGGTGAAGCCCGTTTCCTGGCTGGCCGATTTAATGCGCTGCAAAGACCGTAATCAGGCAGGTCCAACAGCCCCTGCGGCAGGTTTGTATCTGGTAAAAGTAACATACCCTGAAAGCATGGGAATTACCCCATCTGTTTTCCTGCCAAGTTTTATTTGAGATTGATGGTCAGAGGAGAGGGTTTGCGAATGACATTCAAGTAAATATGACAAACTTCTGTTAAAATGCACGTTTTTCTAAAATCAATGTTGGCTCGATAGACTTTTGAACCCAAGAACCCGTGTGAAAATCTGTGGTATTACCCGAATCGAAGATGGTATTACAGCTGCCGCGCTGGGGGTCGATGCGCTGGGGTTTGTATTTTATGCAAAAAGTCCGCGTAATATTGGGATTGAGCAGGCACAGACCATTTGCAATGGGTTGCCCGGTTTTGTGACAACCGTTGCATTATTTCTAAACCCGGATGTAAGCCTGGTAAAACAGGTACTAGAAGAAGTGAATATTGATTTATTGCAGTTTCATGGCACCGAGTCAGCGGAATTTTGTGAATCATTCGGAAAACCCTATATAAAAGCACTGGGTATTGAGGGTGTTAAAGATATTGAGACGCTGTTTGGTCAATATGATGGTGCCAGGGGTGTGTTGCTGGACAGCCATAGTGCAGGTAAGGCAGGTGGTAGTGGGGAAGTGTTTGACTGGTTATCTATTCCAGAAAAAATACGCAGCAAAATTATTCTGGCGGGTGGTTTGAAGCCGGATAATGTAGCCGGAGCAATAAAACAGGTTAGGCCTTATGCGGTCGATTTAAGCTCAGGAGTAGAATCTGCGCCGGGCAAAAAAGACAGTAAATTAATGGCACGCTTAATGAGTGAAGTGAAGCGGGTCGATTGTGAGCAGTAATATGAACGAAGATATTTGTAAAGACTATTATTCCATGCCTGATGAGCGTGGTCACTTTGGTGTTTATGGCGGTAAATTTGTCGCAGAAACGTTAATGGAGCCCATTGAAGAATTACGCCTGGCGTATGAAAAAGTCAAAAAAGATAAAAACTTTCAGGCGGCATTTGATAAAGATCTGGCGGATTATGTGGGACGTCCCAGCCCTTTGTACCATGCTGAGCGCTGGTCAAAAGAACTGGGTGGGGCGCAAATTTACCTGAAACGTGAAGACTTAAATCATACCGGCGCGCATAAAATAAATAACACCATTGGTCAGGGCTTGCTGGCAAAGTATATGGGTAAAACTCGCATTATTGCTGAAACCGGTGCCGGACAACACGGTGTAGCCTCAGCAACGGTTGCCGCACGTTTTGGAATGGAATGTATCGTTTACATGGGGGAAGAGGATGTTAAGCGCCAGGCACCCAATGTATATAGAATGAAATTACTGGGTGCTAAGGTCGTGCCGGTGACTTCAGGTTCAAGAACACTTAAAGATGCCTTAAACGAGGCAATGCGAGACTGGGTAACCAATATCGATAATACTTTTTATATTATTGGCACAGTGGCGGGGCCGCATCCTTATCCTTCTATGGTGCGTGATTTTCAAACAGTGATTGGTCGTGAAGCTAAACGCCAGATTATGGAGCAGGCGGGTCGACTACCGGATGCACTGGTTGCCTGTGTGGGGGGGGGGTCAAATGCGATTGGTTTGTTTCATCCTTTCTTAGCTGATGAAGGTGTTAGTATTTTTGGTGTAGAGGGTGGCGGTGATGGTATTGATACACCGAATCATGCGGCACCCTTATCTGCGGGTAACCCCGGCGTATTGCATGGTAATCGCACCTACTTAATGGAAGATGAAAACGGCCAGATCATTGAAACCCATTGTATTTCGGCGGGGCTTGATTATCCAGGGGTGGGCCCTGAACACGCCTGGTTGAAAGATTGTGGGCGTGCTGATTATGTGGCGATTACAGATAAAGAAGCACTGGCTGCTTTTCATGAGCTGACACTCACCGAAGGTATTATTCCCGCGCTTGAGTCAAGTCATGCCCTGGCTTATGGCGCCAAACTGGCAAAGACCATGGATAAAGATAAAATCATTATCATTAACCTTTCGGGGCGGGGTGATAAAGATATTAATACCATTGCTGAGATTGAGGGTATAGAACTGTGAGTCGTTTACATGCATGCTTTGAAGCGTTAAAAGCCGCAAACAAAACCGCACTGGTACCCTTTGTAACCGCGGGTGATCCACATCCATCGGTTACGGTGAACTTAATGCACGATATGGTAAAAGCAGGTGCCAGTGTGCTGGAGCTGGGTATTCCATTTTCAGACCCAATGGCAGAAGGTCCGGTTATACAGCTGGCCTGTGAGCGCGCGTTAAAACATAATGTCAGTCTTACTGATGTGTTAGTTATGGTTAAGGAGTTTCGCACACAGGATATGGATACACCCATTGTGCTAATGGGGTATACCAACCCTGTTGAAGTTATGGGCTATGAAAAATTTGCTAACGCTGCGGGAGAGGCTGGTGTTGATGGTTTAATACTGGTTGACTTACCACCTGAAGAGGGCGCGGAGTTAGTCAGCGAGTTGAAAGTTAATAAAATTGATATGATCTTTTTGTTAGCGCCCACCAGTACGGATGAACGCATGAAAATTATATGTGAACAGGCCAGTGGCTTTGTTTACTATGTGTCCCTGAAGGGGGTTACGGGCGCGGCAAATTTAGATGTGGATTCGGTCGTTGAAAAGGTAAATCAAATACGTGGCCATACATCGATACCAGTTGGTGTGGGCTTTGGTATTCGTGATGCACAATCTGCTGCGCAGGTAGCTGCGGTTGCTGATGCGGTTGTTGTGGGTAGTGCAATAGTTAATCGAGTTGCTGAAAATGCTGATGACCCGAAGAGAATTTCACCACAGGTCTGTGAGCTGTTGGCGTCAATGCGTCAGGCAATGGATCAAACGTAACTATTCAGTTTACTCCTGCGCATCTCCATGACGGTGTTGAAAAATGGTCATTTACACTTGTAAGCTCACGTTTTTCGCCTTGTCCTGAAGGTGCACAGAAGCAACTTGAACAGTTACTTAAAAGTATTGAATAAAAATATCATTTTTATCAGTGTGTAAAATAAAGTTATAAGGTTATTCCTATGAACTGGTTTGAAAAATTAATGCCTTCGCGCATTCGTACAGAAGCGAGTGATGCGGATAAAAAAGGTTCTGTGCCAGAAGGCTTATGGACTAAATGTAATGCCTGTAATGCTGTACTATACCGTGCAGAGCTGGAACGTAATCATGATGTGTGTCCCAAGTGTCATCACCATATGCGTATGAGTGCACGTCGCCGCCTGGAAAATTTCCTTGATGAAGAGCCCCGCGAAGAAATTGCCGCAAACATAATGCCGGTTGATATTTTAAAGTTTAAAGATTCGAAGAAATATAAAGATCGCATTCTTGGAGCACAGAAAAATACCGATGAAAACGATGTGTTAATTGCCTTTAAAGGTCAGGTAAAAAATGTACCGTTAGTTGCTGCCGCATTCGAGTTTAAATTCATGGGCGGCTCCATGGGCTCGGTGGTAGGAGAAAAATTTGTCAGGGCTGCAAATGTATGTCTGGAAAATGAAATTCCGTTAGTGTGTTTTTCAGCATCGGGTGGTGCGCGAATGCAGGAGTCTTTGTTCTCATTAATGCAAATGTCAAAAACCTCTGCGGTATTACAAAAAATGTCGCAACGTGGTTTGCCCTTTATTTCAATTATGACTGATCCTACAATGGGCGGTGTGTCGGCCAGTTTAGCGATGCTGGGTGATATTAATATCGGTGAACCCAATGCATTAATTGGTTTTGCGGGGCCACGTGTTATTGAGCAAACCGTACGTGAAACATTGCCAGAAGGTTTTCAGCGTAGTGAATTTTTATTAGAGCATGGTGCGATTGATATGATTATTGATCGCCGTGATATGCGCGATAAAATTGCCAGTTTGTTAAGCATGTTGCAAAACAAACCTGCGGCTTAAGTATTCTGCCACAGAGATACAGAGATCGCAGAGTAAACATGAATAAAAAAACTCGGTGTACTCTGTGCCTCTGTGGCGAAAATAATGCGTTATAAACAACTTCAAGACTGGCTAAACTGGCAAGAAACACTCAATCCGAAAGAAATTGACTTAGGGCTGGCTCGTGTCTCAGCGGTGTTAAAAAATTTATCTTTATCGGCTGATTTTTTCTGCCCGGTGATCAGCGTTGCCGGAACCAACGGTAAGGGGTCTACGGTTGCCTTTGTCGAATCTATTCTGCAACAGTCCGATATTGCGGTTGGCAGCTATACCTCACCTCATTTATTTAAATACAATGAACGCATTAGAATCAACTGCCAGCCCGTGTCAGATGATGTTTTGTGTGAGGCATTTGATGTAGTAGACCAGGCTCGGAGCGACATTGCCTTAACTTATTTTGAATTTGCTACCCTGGCATCGCTAGTTATTTTTAAAAAATACAATGTGGATGTTGCGGTGCTGGAAGTTGGCCTGGGTGGTCGACTGGATGCGGTAAATATCATTGATGCAGATGTATCCATAATAAGCAGTATCGATATAGATCATGTGGACTGGTTAGGTAATGATATTGAAGTCATTGCTCGTGAAAAAGCAGGTATTATGCGAGCCGGTAAACCAACGGTGGTGAGTATTGTTAATCCGCCTGAATCTTTACTGGATTATGCCAGTGAAAATAATGTAAAGCTGTTGCGATTGGGGCGCGATTATCTGTATCAGGGTTTGTCTAATAAAAGCTGGTGTTTGAATGCTCTAAATTTGCAGCTGGCTGATATACCCATGCCTGCATTAAAAGGGGGCTTTCAGTTGCAAAATGCATCCGCGGCTATTATGGCAATAACATTACTGGAGCTAGAGCAAAAAATCCAGCCTGAGAATATTGCAAACGGTCTACAACAGGTCAGACTGTCGGGTCGATATGAGCAAATTTGTGATAAGCCTCTAGTTATTGTTGATGTAGCACATAACGAGCAATCAGCCGTAATGCTGAGGGAGGTTCTTGAAGAAAATCCAGTTAGCGGGAAAACTATTGCGGTGGTTGCTATGCTTGCAGATAAGGCGATAGCTGAGGTGCTGGCGGCGGTTCAACCTGAAATAGATCAATGGGTAAGTGCGGGACTATCGGGTAGTCGTGCAATGTCATCAAAAAATATGGCGCAGGCGGTGCGTAGTATGCATACAGATGTTAAACTCTCGATATGTGAAAACGTGACTGATGCCTGCTTAAAAGCGCGAACCTTGGCAACTGAAAACGATCGAATTATTATATTTGGTTCGTTTCATACCGTTTCTGAAGCGACACAATTTTTTAAATATGGCAATGATAACTAAATTTTGGAACAGGGTTGGATAGAAAACTTCGTAAACGTATTGTCGGTGCTATTCTTTTAGCTGCTTTTCTAGTTATCTTTGTGCCCGAGTGGCTCGACGGTGCGGGACATCGGTCACGTTATAGCAAAGAAGTGAATATTCCCGATAAGCCGGAATTTAAGCCTATCTCCGAGTATGTGGTCAATACTAAGGAGTCGACAGATTCCGCAGCTGTGACAATTAATAAACGTATCAAACCTGAAGAGTCATCGGTACACGCATGGGCGCTTCAGCTGGGGAGCTTCTCCCAGGAATCTAATGCGGAGTCGATGCGTGATAATCTCAGGGCAAAAGGTTATGCCAGTTATGTAGATGTGCTAAAAAAACCTGGTCGCACAACTTACCGAGTTAGAATTGGCCCAGAGCTGGATAAAAAACAGCTAGAAAAACTCAAGGCTAAATTAATTAAAAAAGAGAAAATTAAAGGCATGGTGGTGCAGCATCCATGAAATATTTTACTCAATTTACTATTATTATATATTTGCAAACAGGATTTAAAGAATGACCCTGGTAGATTTTGGAATAGTGACCATTATAACCGTTCTCCTGGTGCTAGGAGTTATCTGGGGATTTGTGAAAATTGCCATTGCTTTGGGCACCTGGCTAGCGGCGAGTACCATATCCTTTAGCTTTGCCCCAAATTTGGCAGCCTCAATGCTCACCTCTATAGAATCGCCACCCATGCGGCTTGCTGCAGCTATGGGTATATTATTTGTTCTGACTATTATGGTTGGCGCGGTGGTTAGTTTTTTAGTTCGTCAGTTTGTGAGTAAAACGGGATTAAGTGGCTTAGACCGTGTACTTGGCCTGATAATAGGTAGCTCTTTAGGTTTGGTGATTGTTATCGCTCTGGTGTTTGTCGCGGGTTTAACAAATGCCCCCAGTTATGACTGGTGGCAATCATCACAATTGATTGATCGATTTGAAACACTGGCGTTATGGTTACAAGGTTATTTGCCCGCTGATGTTGCAAAATATTTTTCTTATTGAAGGGTACTTCAGTTATTACTGTAAATGCAGAATTAATTGAAGAGTCCGGATGTTTATTTTCTGCTTTAATTTTTTAGCAAATTTGCTGATGAGGTTTCTATGTGCGGTATAGTCGGTATTGTTGGCCGAAGTCCTGTTAATCAGTTGTTGTATGATGCATTAATCATATTACAACACCGTGGTCAGGATGCTGCTGGAATTGTTACCAGTGATGGAAATAAATTTCATCTGCGTAAAAGCAATGGCCTGGTGAGTGATGTCTTCAATGCGGACAACATGGCACAGTTATCCGGGAATATGGGTATAGGACATGTACGTTACCCAACTGCAGGCTGCTCTTCTGCGGCGGAGTCTCAACCCTTTTATGTAAACTCCCCCTACGGCATTGCCATGGCACATAATGGCAATCTGACTAATGCGGAAGACTTAAAAGCACAGTTATATAAAGACGATATGCGTCATATAAACACGGAATCAGATTCAGAAATTTTACTGAATATTTTTGCACATGAATTGCAGGAACTAAATAAACTGCAGGTAACTTCAAAAGAAGTATTTACGGCCGTTGCTGAGGTGCATAAACGTTGTCTTGGTGGATATGCTGTTGTTGCGACGATTGTTGGTAAAGGTGTGCTGGCATTTCGAGACCCCAATGGTATTCGCCCGATTTGCTACGGTACACGTGAAACGGAGTCCGGCATTGAATATATGGTAGCATCTGAAAGTGTTGCACTTCATGCGCTTGGTTATGAATTAGTACGTGATCTGAAACCCGGTGAAGCGATTTATATTGATAGAGATGGAAACTTTTTTAACCAGCAGTGTGCTGAAAACCCTAAGAGAACACCCTGCATATTCGAATATGTTTATTTTGCTCGTCCGGATTCAATTATAGATGATATTTCGGTTTATAAAGCACGCTTACGAATGGGAACCACGCTGGTACAGAAAATATTACGCGAGCGCCCAGATCATGATATAGATGTGGTGATTCCTATTCCTGATACGAGTCGAACCTCTGCACTGGATGTGGCCTATCATCTAGGTGTCAAGTATCGTGAAGGTTTTATTAAAAATAGATACATTGGACGCACCTTTATAATGCCCGGACAAACCCAGCGTAAAAAATCAGTGCGTCAAAAATTGAATGCAATAGACCTGGAATTTAAAGATAAAAATGTTTTGTTAGTTGATGATTCTATCGTACGTGGAACGACTTCAAAGCAAATTATTCAGATGGCCAGAGAGGCGGGAGCTAAAAATGTATATATGGCATCGGCAGCTCCTCCAGTAAGGCACCCGAATGTTTATGGTATAGATATGCCCTCACCAAAGGAATTTGTTGCAGATGGTAGAACTATAGAAGAGATTACCAAAGAGATAGGTGCAGACTGGTTAATTTATCAGGATCTGGACGATTTAATTCATGCTGTGAAACAGGGTAATGATGAAATTGAAAGCTTTGATAGTTCATGTTTCAATGGTGAGTATGTTACCGGAGATATTAATCAGGCATATTTAGAGCATCTTGATGATTTACGTTCTGATATAGCCAAGGCCAAACGTGAGCATACGGATAACCTGGCTGGAATTGATTTATACAGTAATCAATAAAACTTACTTATATTATTTATGGATTATAAAGTTTTTCAGCAACAATTGCATAGTTTGTTTTATGTGTTTATCTATTTGCCAATGGCACTCTTCTCAGTAGTGGCATTGGCAGAAGTTAGCGAAACGTTAAATATTGATAACGATAAAAAGTTATTTGCTCAAGCGGTTAAATTTTCCTCGCTTGAGCAATGGTCCCAGGCCGAACCAATATATCGTGAATTACTAACGCGCAATAAACAATGGCCTGAACTTGGAAATAATCTTGCAATTTTGTTGCTGAAAACCGAGCGAATTGATGAGGCTAAACAAGTTTTTGAGCAAGCGGTGAGCAGCACGCCAAGTTATCAAATTACCCAGGATAATCGCTCCCAGTTATATAATTATCTCGCAACACTGGCTTATGAAAAAGCATTGGGCTCTGAACAGCATGTTGCACTACCAGAGCTGAAGCTCATTCAGGAAATATATCAGTCTGAAAAAGTAACTTCACAAGATGCAGGTGGAGAAGCTGAGGAAGAAGTTGCAGAAAATATTATTAAGAAAGAACAAGTCGAAAAAACTTTGATATCTAATGCACAAACTGATTTGCAACCCATCTTTCAGAAAGATATCAGTAAACTTATAAAACAACAGCTGCTAGAGTGGTCCAGAGCCTGGTCACAGGGTGATTTCGAAAACTATATACAAACTTATTCAGAGAGTTTTCAACCATCTGATCAAAGAAAGTCTTATGCTGAGTGGAAGAATATTCGACGAGCACGTCTTAAGTTTACTAAAAGTGTAAATATTGAAATTGATCAACTAAGAGTGTTTGTTGAACCTGAGGGGGAGTACGCACTGGTTGAGTTTCTACAGGATTATCGTTCAGAATCTTATAATGACAAAGTTTTAAAACAGATGTATATGCACAAGCAACCTGACAAGTGGTTGATTTTGTCTGAAAGAACGATTAAAAAGTACTAAGCTTAGTATAATGGTCATTAATTCTTAAACCAATGAAAATCTTTTTTATTAGCATAGTTATATTTTATTTAGCTGCTCTATCAGAGGCTTTAGTGGCGGGGTCCCTGGCGGCAGCCAATGTGCATCCAGAAGACAGGTTGCTGGATGCGATTGAGGATATTCAGTCATCTAATTTAAAGAGTGCTGAAGAAAAGCTTGAATTACTGGTTTCTGAAATACCAGATTTCAAGCTAGCGCAGCTTGTGTATGCAGATGTTTTAATGTCAAAGTCAAAGGGTATTAGCATGCCTGGGCCTGGACTGATAAACGGACTGGAAAAAACATTACTACTAAAGGAAATAAAAAATCGTTATCAGGCTGCCCATGATCAGGTTTTGAAAAATAATCTACCTTCTGTGTTAGTAAAGCTCGATTCATTTTACCGTTATGCAATCGTTGTTGATTTAAGTAAATCTCGTTTATATTTATTTGATAATACACAGCGACAACCAGAACTGATTGATAATTTTTATATTTCCATGGGGCGCAGTGGTGCGGGTAAAGTTTTTGAGGGCGATTTGAAAACGCCTTTGGGTGTGTATTTTGTTCAATCTTATATTGAAGCGGATCAGTTGGATGATAAATACGGTGCTGGAGCTTATCCCATTAACTACCCTAATGCCTGGGATCGTTTAAATGGTAAAACCGGACATGGCATCTGGTTGCATGGTACGCGCAGTGGAACCTATAATCGGCCACCATTAGCATCTGAAGGTTGCGTGGTTTTACCAAATCAGGATTTACTGGATTTAGGTGGACATATCGATTTAAAAAGTACCCCTGTCCTAATTGGCGAAAATATACAGTGGCTAGCTAGTGAACAATGGCAGCAACATGAAAAAGAAATTAGTCAACTGCATGAACAGTGGAAATCAGACTGGGAGAGTATGAATGTTGATGATTATTTAAAACATTATTCAGCGCGTTTTACTAATGGGAAAAAAGATTTTAATCACTGGTCTGATCATAAACGAAGAATTTCAAAGCATAAGACATTTGTTGATGTCGAGTTATCTAATGTGAGTTTATTGGTGCATCCAAACGAGGATGTAATGGTCGCGACATTTTTGCAGAAATACGTTAGCGATAACTTTTCAAGCCTCAGTTGGAAGCGACAGTATTGGAATAAAGAAAGTGATGGTCAATGGCGAATAGTATTCGAGGGTAAGATATCAGAGCCTATTTCGTCACAACTGGCAGTTAATGATGAAGTTATAAAAGAAAGTAAAAGTGAGCGCAAATAAAAGCAAAAGCTTTATTCTGGCTGGTGAGCTGTAGGCGCACCATCGAGGTACATTTTCGCTCATTTGCGTTCATTTATTTCGTGCGTCCTGGCTCCACCCCTGCGGGGCTGCACGGCGTGCGTTCAATCTAGAAAAATCAGTTGATCGCACATTTATAGCGCAACCTTTTGGCGTGCCTGGCAAATTCAAAAATCTGCTTATCACCAATAAGGCGACCACGTATTTTTGAATGCACTATGCACATCAAGAGATTACACTCTAAACGCACTTTTAACGGATCTTTCTAAGTTCAAAATGCTCCAGGCATTTTAGTGTGTTGCTTTTTCTTTAGGCTTTGGTTTTTCAGGAATATTTTTCTTAAGCCAACTCACCATATCCACCCAAATCCGGGCTACCTCCTGCTTACTCGGCATAATTCCTGCGTAGGGTAACTCTATGGTTACTACGGGTATTTTTTGTTGTAAGCCGGCATAGTTGCCTAACGAGCCAGGGTAGGTTCCCAGTAGTTTTAAATAAAGTGGGCCAAGATGGGTTGGGGGCTGTGGTGGCCCGTCGTAATCAACAATACCATAGGGAGCATGTACCGTTACTATGGCATCAGGTTTAAAGTTTTTCATTAGCTTAATTACCCATTGTGTCTCAGCTTCACTCGCAGGTTTTGGTCCGGGGTAACGTCTGGGGTCGCTGTAAGCCCTGTTTTTCCAGTATTCAAGGCTTGTTTCGGGGCTTCCATTATTCGGAAAATTTCGGTTTAAATCAACGCCATTCGCATTAATACGTTGAGACTTCTTCTGTAGTAAGCCATCCGGGTTAACCAGGGGGGCAACTTTCCAGTGAAATAACCCACTGTGGTATTTATCCAGAATTTTCATCCACTTGAACATTATGGTAACAGAGGAATACTCATCACCATGGATACCACCGAGCATGAGAATTTTTGCCTGTGGCTTTCTTTTCTCTAATAGAGGTGGGTATTCTTTTATTAGTAAATTTTTTTGTTTACTCGAAAAATGCTGGCTTGGATACAGGTTTCTATTAAGGCACTCTTTAAGTGATACGCTGGATAGTTTTTTTGCGATGCTTTGGCAGGCACTGTTAACCTCTGTTTGTTGCGATATGTTGAAGTTGTTCGTATTCTGACCATAAACAGGAATAGCCGGTAATAAAAGAAGTGTAATTAGGTAAAGGCGTGTTAGCATAGAAAATAAGTCGGTTAGTTATTTTAATTCACAATCTATTAGTAATAAGTGCTCTATAGTCATTTATAAAATATGTCAAAAATTAGTTACATAATTGTAAATATAGATCAGCAACGATTGTATTGCATTGATCACAGTGAAAAAAAAGTTTATGCCTATCCGGTGTCAACTTCAAATTTTGGTACCGGTAATCTAAATGGAAGTTTTAAAACCCCATTAGGCAGACATAGTATTGCACAGAAAATAGGTGGTGGTTGTGCTATTAATGAAGTTTTTGTTGGGCGAAAACCGATAGGTGTATTAGAAGATTTGCTTGCGGCAGATGAAAAACTTCCAGATGATATAATCACCAGTCGAATTCTCTGGTTGCGGGGGCAGGAGCAGGGTCTGAATAAAGGTGAGAATAATCGGGGTGAAGTTATTGATAGCTATCAGCGTTATATTTATATTCATGGGACATCGGAAGAAGGTAAAATAGGTCAGCCCGCATCTCATGGCTGTGTGAGAATGTATAATAAAGATGTTGTTGAATTATTTGATCTGGTTAATGAAGGTTGTCCAGTACTAATACAGGAAAAAGAAGAATGAGCGATTATGAGCATTTAGAAGCTGAGTGGGCTTTTGCGACTCAAGCGGTAAGAGCGGGTCAGGTGCGGACACAAGAGCAGGAGCATAGTGAGCCTATTTTCCCCACATCCAGTTTTGTTTTTTCCTCTGCTGCCGAAGCAGCAGCCCGGTTTTCCGGAGAGCAACCGGGAAATATTTATTCGCGGTTTACCAACCCGACAGTAAGAACATTTGAAAAACGGCTGGCCTGCATGGAAGGTGCAGAATGTTGTGTGGCAACTGCATCGGGAATGTCCGCTATTCTGGCAACCTGTTTGGGCGTTTTAAAAACCGGCGATCATATTGTTTCATCGCGTAGTATTTTTGGTACCACTACCGTACTGTTTACCAATTTTATGGCTAAATTAGGAATAGAAACAACCTTTGTCGAATTGGCAGATCTTGCTGGCTGGGAGAAGGCGATACAGAAAAATACACGCCTGTTATTTTTAGAAACACCTTCTAACCCATTAACGGAACTGGTTGATATTAAGGCGCTTGCAGAAATTTCAAAGAAACATGGTTGTTTATTAGCGGTTGATAATTGCCTGGCTACACCAGCGCTTCAACAACCTGTTCGCTTAGGTGCAGATATTGTAATTCATTCTGCCACAAAATATATTGATGGCCAGGGCCGTTGCATGGGGGGAGCTGTACTGGGAACTGAAGAAATTGTTGGTACAGATGTTTATGCTTTTTTGCGCAGTGCTGGGCCAACCATGAGTGCATTTAATGCCTGGGTTTTTTTAAAGGGCCTGGAAACACTTGATATACGAATGAAAGCGCACAGTGCGGGTGCGCTTGAATTAGCTCGGTGGTTAGAGCAACAACCACAGGTAGCACGTGTTTATTATCCGGGGCTAGAATCCCACCCCCAGCATGAACTGGCAAAATCACAGCAAACGGGTTTTGGAGGTTTATTATCCTTTGAACTTAAAGGGGGTATAGAAGATGGCTGGAAATTAATAGATGCCACACAGATTTGTTCAATTACTGCAAATTTAGGTGATACAAAAACGACCATCACCCATCCAGCAACTACAACTCATGGTCGCTTAACACCAGAGCAGCGCCAGGAATCGGGTATTGCCGATGGTTTAATACGGTTAGCGGTTGGACTGGAAGATATCAAAGACATAAAGAAAGATCTGGCGCGAGGAATGTAGTTTTTTCTGTACCATCTGGAACTGAAAAAATAAATTATAGTCTTTTTATAATGCGCTATACATTTGTGCAGGTGTCCTTGCAGGAAAAGTTATTTTGGGCTTAAACTATATGCCTTCATGTCCTCACTGAATAAATAATTTAAGGCTTAGTGGAAGAAAATATTGTCATCTCAAATTAATCCTGTTATTGCTGAACGTAAAACTCCATTGTTACTCGTGGTAGATGACGATGTTGTCATTCGGACTATGTTAATGAAGGCATTGCAAAAACATGGTTATGATACGATTGAAGCTGTAAATGGAGTACAGGGCATTGAAATTTTTCGTCAGTATCGCCCCGATCTGGTTTTGTTAGATGTTTTAATGCCAGTTATGAATGGTTATGAAGCCTGTCAGGAAATGCGTGTTTTCGATCCTGAGCACACCGTGCCTATTATAATGCTTACAGGCTTAGATGATGTGACCTCCGTTGATAGGTCATTTGATGCCGGTGCAACAGACTTCATTTCCAAGCCTATTAACTGGAGTTTATTTGTTCAACGGGTTCGCTATGCCCTTAAGTCACGAGAGATGGATTTTGAGTTGCGCAAAAGCAGGCATCGTGTCGACCATGCCTTAAAAGTTGCCATGCTTGGATACTGGGACTGGGATCTTAAATCCGGAGAATTTTCATTTCCACCTGGCGTGCTGGAAATGTTAGGTATTAACCGAAGTAATATCACTTTTCAACAATTAATAAACTATGTACCCGAAGAGGATCGTGATCGAGTAATTCATGCGTTTGAAGATGCGCGCAATCAGGGTGTGCGCTTTGTACTGGAGCATCGAATCCACGGTGTTGATAATAAAGAAAGGTATGTTTATCAACAATGTGATGTGATTATGGGTGAGGATAAAAAACCCCTTTATATTTTAGGTACTATACAGGATATAACCGCGTTAAAGCGTGCTGAAGACATGATACTGCATCAGGCATATCATGATTTGCTAACAGATCTTCCTAACCAGACGCTCTTTAAAGAAAGATTAACCCACGCCATAAAGGTTGCCGAACACGCTAATCATAAGGTGGCTGTCGTCTTAATGGATATAGATCGATTTCAGTTAATAAATGATAGCCTTGGGCATGATATCGGAAATGAATTACTGGTCGCATTTGCAGGTTTTTTAAGCAGTATAGTCAATGAAGGCGATACGATTGCTCGCATCAGTGGAAATGAGTTTGCGATTCTGCTGGAAAGCGTTTCATCTATAGAAGAAATTACGCAGACACTGAGTAATTTAAATCACGCATTAAAAGAAAATGTATTTGATTTAGGTAGGCAAAAAGTAGTTGTTTCTTTAAGTCTGGGTATATCACTTTACCCGGATGATGAAATAGATGCGGGAGAATTAATCCAGTATGCCAACGCAGCCATGCGCAAGGCCAAAGTCCTGGGTGGTGACCAGGAGCATTTTTATACCCGCGATATGAATCGTCGTGTGGATGACCGTTTACGCATGGAAACAGATTTACGTAGTGCTATAGAAAATGACGAGCTTGAGTTATTTTATCAACCCCAGGTGGAAACTAAAACCCGTAAAATTATTGCCTCTGAAGCTTTAGTGCGTTGGAGGCATAAAGAGTATGGATTGGTGCCGCCAATTCGTTTTATACCATTAGCAGAAGAAACCAGTTTAATACAACCTTTGGGTCACTATGTTTTAGAGCAGGCTATTAAGCAAACTAAAATATGGAATGATCAGGGGTATGATCTAAGTGTAGGTATAAACTTGTCAGCCAGACAGTTTATACAGGCTGATTTAGTTGAGCAGATAAAACAACTGATTCAGAAATATGAACTAAAACCAGGAAACATTGATTTAGAAATTACCGAAACGATTGCAATGCAGGATGCAGAAAACAGCATTAATAAAATGTATCACCTGAAAGAGCTAGGTGTAAAATTATCTATGGATGATTTTGGTACTGGTTATTCATCTTTAAGTTATTTACATCGGTTTCCACTTGATATCTTAAAAATTGATCGATCATTTGTAAAAGATATAGTAGGTAATAGTGAGGATGGTGCCATTGCAAGAGCTGTTATCGCTATGTCTCATAGTTTGAATTTACGAGTAATAGCTGAAGGCATAGAAACTGAAGAACAATACCAATTTCTAACTGACCATGGTTGTGAAGTGATTCAGGGGTATTTGATTTCTAAACCCGTGCCTGCAAGTGAGTTTGAGAGGTTATTGAAATTATAATAACAGTTAAGCGAATTGTTTTTATAATAGTTTATCACTGTCTCGTTAAAATAAATTAGTTTATGTTTAAACCGTACTGTCGTGTTATTAACGGATATTTCACTCTGTTCGAGACATGAATTGGGGATACCTGCCGCCATATAATTACAGGGCACGCCGTAAAACCATTCCTGGTGGCTCGTCACCCGCTTCCATGCGGGTGATGGTCTTGGACAGGTGCCCCCAAACTCATATCTCTAGTGGTTAACGGGACATTAACAGTGATAGTTTATATAAAATCAAACTCAGCAAAAAGCGGTAAATGGTCCGATAAACCAGACCAGTTTTTATCATGTAATCGTTGACAATGAGAAATTTGTAAGCCGCGGGTATAAATTCTATCCATCTGGAGCAGCGGCATCCAGGCAGGAAAAGTACGCGCATGCTTGCCCTGCTTAGATTTAAAAGCTTCAGTTAATCCTAGCTCCTCACATAAATGCTTTTCTGCCCGACCTAACCAGTCATTAAAATCGCCCGCAATAACCAGGGGTTCATTATGTGGTATTGACTCCTCTATACGCTTAACCAGTCTTATAAGCTGGTGTTGTCGTTCTATTGAAAACAGTCCTAAATGAACGCATATAACATGTAATGGAACCTGTAAATCAGGGTGTTGTATTACCCCATGAAGTAAACTGCGACTGGCTGATTTCATATAAGAAACATTAATGTTTTCATATTGATCAAAAGGAAATTTACTTAAAATTGCATTACCGTGATGGCCTTCTGCATAAATAGCATTTTTTCCATAAGCATGGTGTGGCCAGATTTCATCGGCAATAAATTCAAACTGAGTGTTATTAGGCCAGTTTTTAATATCGGAAGATTTGGTTGTATGTTCCCCCTGGGTTTCCTGAAGAAAAATAATATCTGCATCAATAGAATGTAAGGCCGATTTTATATGGTGTAAAATAAAACGCCGATTGCCCGGGGTAAATCCCTTATGAATATTGTATGTTAGTATTTTTAGCATGAGTATTATTTTAGTTGCCTTAAAGCCAATAACGAATACGCCAGATGATTTTACCAAGCATTCGGTAATACCAGGGTAAACTTTTCAGTTTAGATTGACTTATTATATCTGAGTCATTAGAGAGATCTATGAATTTATTATTTAATTTTTCAATGGATGCTGCGTGGGTTAAAATGATATCTAATTCCAGGTCGTGCAAAAAACTACGATGATTAAGGTTAGAGCTACCAACAAATGAAATATCATCTAGAATAATAGTTTTGGCATGAATAATATATTTTCTGTGCTCATATATCTCAATGCCAGCTCGAATAAGTTCAGCATAGTAAGTGGTGCTAATTAAAGGAAAAAAAATAACGTCTGAATGGTGAGATATGATTAGTTTTACATCGGTGCCATTCGATCTTGCTCTTTTTAAAGCGTTAACAATGCGTCTTGATGGGGCCAGGTAAGCGCTTATAATCCAGATCTTATGTTTGCATGAATCAATAAGATGAATGAGTTCATTGTTTTTATATTTTCGCCTGATTATGTTGTTGTTAGTTCTGAATGGAAGGTGATTATTTTCTATTGTGTAGGGAATATTGCGTTTCCATACTTCATCAAAATTATCCGTTAATTCAAGCACTGATTCGCCAGTTATTTTCACACCACAATCTAGCCAGATGCCATCATCAGCATTCTGGATGAGGTGGGAGTCAGAAATATTTATGCTGCCACTCCAGGCAATTTGTTTGTCTACAATATATAGTTTGCGATGATTACGTTTATTGATACGAGAAGAAAGATAGAGGAACTTATTAATATAGCCTTTGGTTATCATGATTCTTTTATATAAAGACAGGCGCCAGGGAAGGGGGTGAAAAATTTTTACTTTAATACCCGCCTCAGTTAGTTTAGTAAGTTGCTGAGTATTCCAGGCCATGGAGCCATAGCCGTCAATAATAAGCCTTACTTTTACACCTTTTTTTGCGGCATTTATTAATGAAGTTATAATTTTTTTTCCGATGTCATCCTGATAAAAAATATAGCATTCTATTTCAATAGAGTTCCTGGCATTGTTTAAATTGTGGATCAGATCTTTGAAGTAGTCACTTCCATGAAAATAAATATTTTCTGAGGACCAAAGATGTAGCTGAGGTAGTAATGAGTCGTTTTCAATTTTTTTAGATTTTTTAATCAGGGTCTTAGTCATGGTATTGAAATGCTAAATTAGTTATTTCCAGTTTTTTGGGAATTTACCTGTTAAAATATAGGCAAATGCAATTACCTCTGCAATGGCACGGTACAGATTTTCAGGTATTTCATCTCCCAGGTTTAAATTGGCTAGAATTTCAACCAGCTCACCATCCTCCTGTAGTGGTACTCCATGCTCATTTGCAATTTTTATAATTTGATCAGCAATAGGTCCAATGCCTCGTGCGTTAACGACTGGGCTGTTTTCTCCGTCATATTCAAGAGCAACCGCAATGGGTATAGTCTGGCTCATGCGTTTTCATCCAGTAAGTTAAGTTTGTTGCTGATAAATGACCTGTTTTCAGATAGTTTGTTATCTACGCTTAAATTGACTATATTCAGTCCGGTTTTAGTCAGGCCAATCTGAAGAAGGGGGAGAAGTTTATCTACCTTATCAGCTGTGCTTGAAAGCTCAGTGTGAAATATACTAGAGACCTGGTCACCAACTAAATGAATTTTAGATTGAACTTTACCTAGTGTTTGAAAGTTGAAACTTAATATAACAGACCAGCTTTCTTCATTTGACTCTGTTTTATTATTTTCCTGTTGAATATGAAAATCAATATCAAAACGTTCGTGCCTGTCTTTAAATACCAGATTAAACAACAGTAAAACAAGATTGTCACCCTCACGACTCATCGGCTGTAATTGCAGACTGGTTACTTTGCTAATTGATTGATCAATCTGTTGGTTTAAATCCAGTAACATCAAACGAAAATATAGCTGTTCCTGAAGTTGCTGCTGGCTTTTTGGGTTTCCATGTTGCTGTAATGTGAAAGTTATTAATTTGGCTAATGACTGAATTTCATTTGAAATAGAAGCATCTGTTTTTTGTCCATTAAGTAGATTGCTAAGTTGTATCAGCGTGGTTTTAGGGAGTAGCTCAACTAATTTATCTGTCAACTGATTAATATGTGTAGCAGTTAAATTGCTGCCTGATTGTTTGATAAAAATTTGCAGTTGTTCCATTTGTTGTGCAGTTGGTATTAGCTCAATAGACTGTGGTTTAGCCTGAAAAAAATGTGCCAGTTCAGACTTGATTGAAAGAAGTTGAAATTTAAAGTCGTTGATTAACGGGTCTTTAAATCGGCCCTCAGTTTTTTGTTGGATTGTTTGCTGCAGTAAATTTGACTTTAGTAATTTTGATTCATAAAAAATACCACTATTAAAAATTTGCTGCTTTAACTGTTCAGAGTTGATGTCTTTTATATTAAGTTGTAATGCATGTTGCAATGTATTTAACAGGTTTTTTAATGGTGCAGATAGTTTTTCAGAAGCATTATTATAGTTTAATAATTCATTTGCAAGATGCTGAACCTGACTAAAAGATTGCTGTATGGCTATAAACTGGCGAAGTTTTACAGTGGCCTGTTGATTGCTTTGGAGGGGTGGGGTTGGCGTCTCTATAATGCTGAGCAATGGTAGTCTAGATATTTGATTATTCGCCTGGTTTTTAGCTAAGGACTTTACCAGTAATTTAATATCCTGCCCATCTTGTAGCGCGACAGGCGTTTTCGCTTCAATTGTATGCTGGCCCACTCGAATTAAAACATTGGATAAGGCCTCTCCCCCCCGTTGCGTAGTCGCGTTTAATACCTGACCCACTTTCCATGTCCTGGTGACCTCTGCAATGACCTCAGCTTTAACCGTTGAGCTTTGCTTAATGGGTGGGATGTTGATCATAAGCCTCTAACCCGACTGTTTGTGGATATGAAATAGTTTTTCTGGATCGATAATCCAGTATTTATTTAAATGACAATTTTTTGGCAAATGCCAGTTTATTTTCAGGGTATCGGCCAATTGTATGACTAACTGAACAGAACCTTTTCATTTTTATTCATTATTAGTTTAGCGCCTTAATATGAAAAATGCATTTTTCATCTAATTACAAAAATCAGCTTTCTGCCGTGCAATTTGCCTATCTTATTGAAATTGAATGAATTAATACTATGCTTAATGACAGGTGAATAGCACTAAACATACTAAAGATCGTACTTTCAGCTTGATTGGGTCGCTTTTCAAGCAATAGCGGCATGGTCTTTGCATTTCTTAAAAATAACTAAAGGGGAAGATTCATGGCTGACGAAGAAGTAAACGAGGGGGCAGGAGAAACTAAGGGGGGTGGCATGATGAAAATCATTTTAATAGTAAATGGTTTGCTACTACTGATAGGTATAGGTGTCGGTGTATTCCTGTTTTTGGGTGGAGAAGATAAAGCTGCCGAGTCAGTTGATACGGAAATACTGGAAGATGCGGAGAACGTAGAGGGTGGAAAAGCAAAGAAATCAAAAGGCACCCCCATTTATGTGCCATTACATCCTGCGTTTGTGGTTAATTTTGAAAATCAGGAACAAGTGGCTTTTTTACAGGTTGATATTCAAATTATGACATATGACTCTTCAGTCGAATTAGCATTAAAAGCACATATGCCAGCGGTAAGAAATGAATTATTACTCTTACTGGGTGGAAAGCAATATCATGAAATTAATACCCGTGAAGGTAAGCGAGCTTTAAGTCAGGAAGCGATTCAGGTGATGCAGGACGTGCTTAAAAATGCGGGCGAGGCGCATTCAATAGAGGCTTTATACTTCACCAGTTTTGTAATGCAATAGTGATAACGACTCAGCTTGCCCCTGTGCGACGCCATGCCTTCGTTGGAAAATAGGCGCTTACATATTGTAAGCTCGCATTTTCCGCCTTGTCCGGACACCGCACGGGGGCAAGCTGAGTTGTTATCAAAACTATAAAATATTGATCAACTCGTAAGATATAAACCTTTTTAATAATTGAAGAAAAATTATGGCAACAGCAGATGTTTTAAGCCAGGACGAAATCGATGCCCTTTTACACGGGGTTGATGATGGTGATGTCGAAACAGAGGGCGAAGACCTGGATGATGGCTCTGCCAGGTCGTTTGATTTTAATTCGCAGGAACGTATTGTCCGTGGTCGATTACCCACGCTGGAAATGATTAATGAGCGTTTCGCTCGAAATTTTCGTGTGAGCATGTTCAATTTACTGCGACGTCAGGCAGAAATTGCTGTGAGTGGTGTGCAGATGATGAAATTTGCTGAGTATGTGCATAGTTTATATGTGCCCACCAGTTTGAATATGATTAAGGTCGAGCCACTTAAAGGTGTTGGGCTTTTTGTAATTGACCCTAAACTGGTTTTTATTATTGTTGATAATTTTTTTGGAGGTGAAGGTCGCTTCTATAACAAAATTGAAGGTCGAGAATTTACCCCTACCGAGCAGCGTGTTATCAGTATGTTACTGGAGCAGATTTTTAAAGATCTGGAAGAGGCCTGGAAGCCAATTAAACCTTTAAAATTTGAATTCCAGTCTTCAGAAGTGAACCCTCATATGGCAAACATAGTCAGCCCAACTGAAGTGGTAGTGGTAAGTACATTTCGAGTAGATCTTGAAGGTGGCGGTGGCGATTTACATGTAACTTTTCCTTATTCAATGGTTGAGCCTATACGAGACTTACTGGATGCGGGTGTGCAATCCGATGTATCTGAAGTTGATGAGAGATGGCGATTGTCTTTAAGGGATGAGATTTTTGAATCTATGGTTGAAGTTAGAAGCAAGATGGCAGAAGTTGAAATTAATTTATCTGATCTTAATCAGTTAAAAGTAGGTGATGTCATCCCGTTTGATATGCCAGATAAGGTGATTTTAGAAGCCGAGGAAATACCTCTTTTTCGCTGCTCATTAGGGGTGTCGAGGGGGAATGCTGCAGTAAAAGTTAATGAGCGTGTAACTCGCCCAGATTTACACTTTATTACTGGTATAGATGATTAATTGAGAATGAAACTATGAGTGATGAAAACACAGAAGACGACCCATGGGCAGAGGCCTTGGATGAGCAGGCAGAATCTGAAGCTGCGGACCCCAGTGCTTCATTTGATGAGCTGACCGATGAAAGCATGCCCAGTTCTGATGTTAATCTGGATGTTGTGCTGGACATACCGGTTAATTTATCAATGGAAATTGGCCGCACTAAAATCAGTATTCGTAATTTGCTGCAATTAAATCAGGGTTCGGTTGTTGAGCTTGAACGTTTAGCGGGGGAACCTATGGATGTGCTGGTGAATGGAACATTAATCGCTCGCGGTGAGGTTGTTGTGGTAAATGAAAAATTTGGTATTCGTTTAACTGATATTATTAGTCCCGCGGAGCGAGTGAAAAAGTTGAAATAATTTGTAGGGTGGATTAAGCGAAGCGGATTCACCTATGAAACTACAAACTTTGGCGGATTCGCTTCGCTTGATCCAACCTACATTTAACATTGTAATATATTATGTGTAAATTATTAGTCAGCTTCGTTTTTATTACACTCTACCCACTGTCTGTTCAGGCAGAAAAAGCAATAATTAAACCCACCTCAGTTGAAGCTTTCTCAATGATGGGAGCACTGAATATGGTAATGGGTTTAGTTGTGGTTATTGCATTAATTTTAGGTCTTGCCTGGATATTAAAAAAATATGCCCGGTTACCCAATAATAATCAGGTAGATATGAAAGTATTAGGTGGGCTTTCTTTAGGCACCCGTGAAAAAGCTATTTTAATTGAAGTTGATAATACGCGTTTGTTAGTGGGTGTTACGCCGGGACATATTCAAACTTTACATGTGCTCGATAAATCATCAGAAGCAAACACGTTTGAAACTAAGCTTGAAGAAGTAATGGAGGAGAAAAAATGATTTCCTCTTTTAAGCTTTCTTCAGGAATAAATGTTAGAAGCATGCTGTTGCCTGGGTTTCTGTTTTTTATTTCAACGGGTGTCATGGCTGAACCCGCTTTACCCGCACTTATTATTGAAGACACCGCGTCAGGTGGTAAAGAATATTTAATTTCTTTACAGGTGTTAGTGTTTATGACAGTGCTATCGGTATTGCCGGCACTGTTATTAACCATGACCTCTTTTACTCGAATAATTATTGTGCTATCAATATTACGTCAGGCATTAGGTACCGCACAAACTCCCTCTAATCAAATCTTAATTGGTCTGTCCCTGTTTTTAAGTTTTTTTATTATGTCACCGGTTTTTACCCAGGCTTATAAAAATGCATACCAGCCTTACATCGCGGAGCAGATTGGAGCAGATGAAGCCATTGGACGTTTAACAAAACCGTTTCAAAAATTTATGCTTGAGCAAACCCGTGAAACGGATATAGAGTTGTTTGCAAACCTGGCGGGTGATGAAGCATATGAGGGCCCCGAGTCGGTGCCTTTTTCTGTGCTTATGCCCGCTTTTTTAACGTCTGAATTAAAAACTGCATTTCAAATTGGTTTTATGCTTTTCATTCCTTTTCTTATTATTGACCTGGTTGTGGCCAGTGTTTTAATGGCCATGGGTATGATGATGTTGTCGCCTCTAATTATTTCTTTGCCATTTAAGTTGATGTTGTTTGTGCTGGTTGATGGCTGGTCATTAGTAGTGGGAACACTGGCCGCAAGTTTTATTGCTACCTGATAAGTGTTTATTTTGTCTGATTTGGGCAAAACGTGCCCTGTATAACTATATTATTGTAACTATAATTTGGCAAAAATAGTCGTTTATGGGTTTTGTAAACACTCAGAATGTCAGATAATATCTTTCTTTACATTAGAGAAGCCTATGTCCCAGGTTCGAATATACCGAACTCGATCTTGTCCTTATTGTCGGCGTGCTGAAACTTTATTAAAAAAACACGGTGTGAAAAAAATGCAGGTTATTGATGTGGCGGCTAATAAAAAACTCTGGTCTACCATGGAAAAAGAAACCCGTCGTAAGACCGTGCCGCAAATATTTATTGGTAATGTGCATGTTGGTGGTTTTGATGATTTGGCTGCACTGGATAAAAAAGGCAAATTAAAGGCCATGCTTGCATTGCCGGATTAGCCTGTTTTATACCTGAAAAACAGATTGTAGGGTCATCTCAGGCATAGCTTTAGGGATATAGACCCGGCTCTGTCTAAACATTACTATACTCCGCTAATATACTGTTAATTCATCATTCTGAGGAATCCACGTGGATTTTCTACCCATATTTTTTGATATTAAGCAAAAACCCTGTCTTGTTATTGGTGGTGGCGAAGTTGCCGCACGAAAAGTGTCTCTGCTGTTAAAAGCCCAGTCTAGCGTAACGGTGGTCTCACCCGAGTTATCCCGAGAGCTGGCCGAGTGGCATGAAGAAGGCAAAGTAGCGTATATTGCCCGAGATTTTGAAGATGTTGATATTGAGCAGCCGGTGCTGGTGATTGCGGCAACTGATAATCGTAATGTGAATAAGCGCGTGTCTGAGCTGGCACAGGCCCGTGGTATTCCGGTTAATGTGGTGGATGATCCTGCTTTGTGTTCATTTATAACCCCATCTATTGTTGATCGCTCACCGGTACAAATTGCTATTTCCACCGGTGGGGCCTCACCGGTTTTGGCGCGCATGATCCGTACGAAACTCGAGGGTTGCATTCCAGCTGCTTACGGTCGCCTGGGTGTGCTGGTTTCTGCTTTCAGGGAAAAAGTGAAGGCAAAATTTACCAATGTTGATCAACGTCGTGCTTTTTGGGAGTCAATCTTGGAAAGTACAGTGGCAGACAGGGTTTACAGTGGTCATGAAGATGAGGCGGCTGATGCTCTGCAAAAGGCCATAGATGCTGCAGATTCAAACCCCGAATTCCAGGGTGAAGTTTATCTGGTAGGTGCAGGCCCCGGTGATCCAGACCTGTTAACTTTCCGAGCTTTACGCTTGATGCAATCCTGCGATGTAATGGTCTATGACCGTTTGGTTTCTCCGGCTATACGTGAACTGGTACGGCGTGATGCTGAGTTGATTTATGTGGGCAAGGCCCGTGATCAACACACCATGCAGCAGGAAAATATCAATGAATTACTGGTGCGTTTAGCCAAAGAAGGTAAACGGGTGTTACGTCTTAAAGGTGGTGACCCCTTTATCTTTGGGCGTGGTGGTGAAGAAATTGAATTGCTGGCACAGGAAGGTGTTCCATTTCAGGTGGTGCCGGGTATAACTGCTGCTGCGGGCTGTGCCTCATACTCAGGTATACCACTAACCCACCGAGACTACTCACAGGCCTGTGTGTTCGTGACCGGACACTTAAAAGATGGCACGGTAGATTTGAACTGGCCCGCATTGGCGCAACCCAATCAGACGGTTGTTTTTTATATGGGCTTGCATGGTGCGCCTACTTTATGTAAGGAAATGATTGGTCATGGTATGCCGCCATCAACACCGGTTGCATTGGTGCAAAAGGGTACAACACCCGAGCAAAAAACCATAATTGCTACGCTGGATACATTGGAAGAAACGGTTAAAAATCATAAGTTTGAGCCACCCACACTCATCATTGTCGGTGAAGTGGTGTCACTCAAAGAAAAACTGGACTGGTTTAAGCCAGATGAGCCGCAGGGTTTAGCGGTTAAAGCCGGTAAGTGGTAGAAAAAGACTTTATTCATTGTTAATTACCAACACCCTGTTAAGGAACATCTCCCTTAACAGGGTGTTGGTAATTAAAATTGTCAAAGTCTGCTTTCGGTTAAACGATGGGTGAAGATGATGACTTACAATTTTTTAACCATCTCCAATACCGTTAACGCGTGACCCTCAGCCGTTACCCCATATTCCACATCTACTAAATTCCCCAATTTATCAATAATAAAAGTCGACCGAACTATACCCATTTTTTTAATTCCATTTTTTTCTTTTTCCTGCCATACACCATAAGCTTCACATAAACTGCCATCGGTATCGGCCAGCAAATCAATTTTTAATTTAAATTTGTTAATAAAATCCTGGTGGCTAGTGCAGGTGTCTTTACTGACACCCAGAATCAGTGTATCTAAATTAGTAAACTCATCTACTAAATCTGTAAATTGATTGGCCTCAATGGTGCATCCCGGTGTGTCATCTTTTGGGTAAAAATAAAGCACGATATTTTTGTTACCATTAAAATCCGCTAAGTTTATAGTGTCATTATTTTGGTTAACGGTTGAAAAATTGGGTGCATTTGAGTTCACCTGTAGCATTTCAATCTCCAGTAAGTTGATATTTTCTTTTAGGTGTTCGAATTATAAAAGTATTAAGGCAGATAATAGTGTTACAAACTGTAGGGTAAGTTTATAAAGTGAGCTTTTAGATCATATCAAATGCAAACAATTCTCATTAATAAATTAAATTGCATTAGTAAAAACTAATATTGTTTGATTCATATCAACAATACCGATCCGTATAAATCTTTTCTATTCGCGCATTGGAAACTTCAATTTCAAACCGACTGATTTTTCTAGAGAAATTCCCTATAAAGGAGTATCTTACAAGCCTGAAAATAGTCTATGGCTGCGTAATGTGTGGTCGTAATAAAAAAAGAATTTTTAAACACAATTAAAACATTGTGTTAACTGATTTAAAAATCAATCTTATCCGCTTCGGAGGAATATCAATGACGGATGTAGTCGCAACTAATGAGACTATCCTGGTAGTAGGTGGTGGTGTAAGTGGTATGACCACGGCACTCGAAGCTGCTGAAGCTGGAAAGCAAGTGATACTTGTGGAAAAGCGCGCTTATGTTGGTGGTCGTATTACCCAGCTTTATAAGTACTTTCCAAAACTTTGCTTCCCGACTTGTGGCCTGGAAATAAACCAGCGCCGTACCAAGATGAACCCTAACATCACCATACTTACACTAGCAGAAGTTGAAACGCTGAGCGGTGAAGAAGGCAACTATACGGCGACGGTGAAAATCAGTCCGCGCTATGTTAACGATAAGTGCACAGCATGTGGTGCTTGTGGTGAAGCAGTTGAAGCCGAGTTTGATGATGATTACAACTATGGCATGAGTAAGCGTAAAGGTGCCTACTTACCACATCGCATGGCATTGCCTGAGCGTTATGTTATTGACCCGGCAATGATTGGTACAGACGATGCGACTAAAGCAAAAGATGCTTGCCCGGTTGGTGCTATTGATTTAGAGATGGCTGAAGAAACAGTTGAGCTTAAAGTAGGTGCGGTAGTTTATGCGACTGGCTGGCGTCCATTTGATGCGAACAAGATTCAACCCTACGGTTATGACCGTTATCCAAATGTTATTACTTCCGTTGAATTTGAGCGTATGAATGACCCCATGGGTCCTACAGGCGGCAAAATTTTACGTCCATCTGATGGAAAAGAAGCTAAAGACATTGCCTTTATTCAGTGTGCCGGTTCTCGTGACCGTAACTATCTGAAACATTGTTCACGTATTTGCTGCATGGCAAGCTTGAAACAAACAACGTATGCATCTGCGGCTGATGCAAAATCTAGTGTTTATTACATTGATATTCGTGCAATTGATCGTTTTGAAGATTTCTACAAAAACGTTCAGGCAGATGAAAATGTAACCTTCATTAAGTCCAAGGTGGCAAATATTACCCTGGGTGAAGATGATAATCCTGTGCTGCAAGGCGTAGATACAGAAGGTTATAACCGTTATGCGACACCGCATGAGCTGGTTGTGCTGGCTGTAGGAATGGAGCCAAGCATTGACGTTTCTACCTTACCTGGTGATGTCAGTGTTAATGAGCATGGCTATATAGAAAACGATGGCACCAATGGCGGTATATTCGCTGCGGGTTGTGCATCTGATGCGCTAGATGTGAACCGTGCGGTTCAAAGTGCAACAGCATGTGCTTTAAAAGCTATTCAGGTTGTTAACCGCGTTGCAGGATCGGAGGGCTAAACAGTGGCAG
>Ga0316207_10000078_pt1 | contig 214630 bp, 184 predicted proteins | sample 6weekpyrite_MG_FD_204943 | JGI IMG/M metagenome (GOLD analysis project Ga0316207, IMG submission 204943) | Microbial mat bacterial communities from mineral coupon in-situ incubated in ocean water Damariscotta River, Maine, United States -... | ecosystem: Environmental > Aquatic > Marine >...
ACCCTGTCAGCACAAAAACGCGTACGTCCACTCAAGTTCAGTCAGTCCGAACACCCTGATAAGGTTCGCGGCCCGTTCCTTGATTAAAAACCAGGTTATGGTCGGGGCTGTGAGAAATGCGGGCTAGGGCACCTTGATAATGAAGTAATTCGCCCTATGCGGTATCAAACGATACTTAATGAAGATCTTTCTATCGATCAACACCAAGAAATGGATGCTGATGCGTTTGCTTTAGATAGCCTGATTAAGCCAGCTAAAATCATTGGAACCTACTGGCACCAATATGCCATAAATTTTTTCATGCAAATGGAATTAGTCTCAGGACAACATAGTGGACTAGACCACCCGACGGCAATTAACCGCGTATATTACTCAGACTCACTACGCTCTGATTTTGGGGAAGCCCATGATATTTCACCACGACCAGAGTTTTTCAAGAATATAGCATCCCGTTACACGTCAACTAAACAATATACTGATAAAAACAAAAACTCACTTATAAATACATCCAGAGACGGATGTATTCAGATAATAAGAGAGACCAACGAGGTACTAAAGCAGTTTAATATAGATATAAGCCCTCTATGGGAGCGTCCCTCTCATGGATGGTTGGAAGCAAAGATTAAGTAGAATCAGATTTCAGGGGGTGGTGGTTTCGGCCAGATCTGGACACCTTGACGATCTGCCTGTTCCTTTTCTTTTTGTATAAGCTTTGCGCCTAATTCTTCGTTTCCTGAAACATCCCAAGCAAGTTCTGAAGGATACCTTCCTTTGCTATCTTTAACTAGATAGCTAAGATCTTCACGTCGCTCTAAACCATCAATAAGTCCAATACAGGATCGGTGGGCAGCAAAATGCAATGCTGTAGCTTGTGTCTGCTGATCAATAACATTGATATCCTGCACTTGATCGATTATATCCAACGCCTCTTTATACTTTCGTTCTTTCACTAAGCGAATGAAAGTTAAATCAGTTTCAACAGTTGTATCCCCGCTTTCCACCTGCTTCTCTTTCTCTGGCGGAGATCCCGCAAAATATTTCCTTTTCTTAGGCATATATCACCTAACCTGTTTTTGGTAGCATATTAATCATGCACGCGTCAAGAAAAGACACGTACCTTCTATCTTTTTCGGCAGTCTGTATTCTGTTTTTTTAGCCCGGTCATGAATCTCTATTACATTTTTTTCCAGATCGCCCGTCCATGCAGATTCATAAGTAAAGATGGCCATATCATTGACAACGTTATCCCCTGAAACACTAGGTGATGTTTGAAGCACTAAATAACATTTAGTTGTTAAAGCATTCCGAAGAAGTAATATATAAAACCCTTGGGCATTGCATACAGCCCACCCTTCAGACTCAACGCTATCATCAAGATCATTGGATTCTCCATATTCACAACTGCTAAGTTCTGTAACTTTTACTGCCTTATCTTGAGAAACATAATCAATATTTAGCTCAATAGATTCTGTATAGCCACTTACCGAACGATCACCGATAAAATTCCCACGGAATTTTTCTAAACTTTTGGTATCCAGCAGCTTATCTTCGCCGTTTATAAAATCTGATAGCGCATTAGCCACAAAACTTGTGTTATCTAGCTCTTGAAGTTCCTGTTCATATAAATAGTTAACACTGATCAGAAAGTCCTTGAGGGCATTGAGGCGTTTAAGATCTTTAAACCGCCGTGGCGGCATACCGGATTTTTTACTGACAGGCTCAATGTTCTGACGCAGGCTTTCAGCAGGAATATTAACACCGGTCAACGCAAACACCTCATCAGACGCCCTTTCCCAAAGTCCACCGTAAGTGTGCATTAGCCAACGGTAAAAGCGTGCTTTGATCTTTCGCTCGTATATTTTTAAGTCCTGATCACACATTCCATTTATTAATTTGTCTGTCTGCTATATCCGTATTTAATTTTCATTCATACAAATGATCACAGGAATATTTTGAATCCATCTCAACGAGGTTTTGCCGAGGTTTAAGGAAAACCACCTCATCTAAAATACTCACGAAGTAAAAGCACTTAGCTTTTGCAATATAGATCAATATAAATGGAGAGCATCAATATGACCACTAACTTCCCTATAAAAACACAACTATTTATGAGGAGCTATTTTATCAGCACGCAAATTTACAGTCCACAACACTGGTTGGGAAAGCATTTAAATATGATCAATACGTACTTCACGCAAATACAGGAGACCACACATGAATTTTGATAAACCTTCTTCGTTTGCGGGTGGTCGGCCTCGATTTTCGGTTGTCGTTGGTGTGATTTTTTGTGTGGGGCTGGAGGCGGCTATGTTTGTGATGTTTTATGCCGTGTATACAGAAACTATCGGGTTGATGAACGAGACGTTTTTGAGTGAGCTGCCCGTCATTGGCGGGCTGTTTTCATACGCTGATCCTGATGCTAATGCCAGCCACATCATAGCTTTGCTGCTGGCGACATTCTCGGTGGCGGTGCCCCTTGGCATATGGGGTGAAATATTTCGTCAGAAGATACTGGAAAACCCGCAGGAGTGGTTTTCGTTTCCACAAAACCAGATTATCGCGGTCATTTGCGCCCTTGTACTGGCACTGGTGATGGGGCTGGAAGTTATTAATCTCTACACGCTCATAGCGCGTGAGAGCATGCCAAGCGGCTTTGTTCAGGAAGTAAATAGCAGCGGCATGATGGCTTATCTGGCGCAGAACAAGGGCATGGCAATCGGCGTGAGCGCTGTGATTGCGGTCATTAATATTGTTTTGGCGTTGCTAACCACGCGCGCTATTCGCAGCCTTAAATCTTAGGAGATCCCCGATGAAAATTTTTACATTTTTGTTATTAAGTCTGGTTTTAAGCGCTTGTAGTGGTGAGGTGTCTACAGCCAATAAAACTGATGCGCAGGCCATTTTTGTGCTGATAGAAAATGGCGGAACGATTGCGCCGGAAGATCAGAATGAGGCGCGCCTTACGATTAATCACCTCTTGCACCAGCTATCAAAGTTGGATCGGCGCAAGGCAACAAGGAATGCACAAATCCACATTGTGCTGAGCGCCCTTCCTAACCGTATATCTTGGTCGGGAACGCCTGCCCAGCTTTTAGAACAGGCAGCCCAGATGCAAGAGCTTATTACTTTCAAGCCTACCTATTCTGATCTGGTAATCGCATTTGAGCAGATCGAGACAACATTCAACCTTACCCGGCCTGATAAGGCGCGCCTTTACTGGGTCGGGCCGACCATTCATGTGCCGTTTCAAGATGCTGATGGTGAGATTGAGATTAAAGTGCCGCAGGAATTGCCAGAAGGCTTGGTTCTGGCGGCGCTGGCTCCGCATTTGAGCACGCTAAAAATCTTACGGGTTCATGCGGATCAGGATCAAGTACTACAGGCATATCTGGCAACACTTGGCGTTTTCAAGCGCGCCGGTGATGGCTCGCTGGACTTTGAACTTCTAGGCGTAGCGCAAACTAAATCCAACCTTTCTGATCTTTTATAGGGAGATGAGTTATGAATGTATTAATGAAGAATACGGCCCTAGCCTTGATGACCGCCCTGCCCTTAAGCGCTTTGGCGCAGGAACAATCGATCAAGCTTATTGATCGTAGTGAGCAAGCAACGCTCAAAATCGTTGTAAGCAGTATTTACGATTTTGAGAAAGAGCTGTCACTAAAATTTAAAACCGACCCGCGCATGGATGCGTCCGATGTTTTGATAAAGATGGTGCAAAAATTTGCGATGACAGATACCAAAGGGGTTCAGATCAAATCAGGCTTTGACATTGATATGAAGAATAATCTCGTAGTGGCGTTTAGCGGCGGCACGTCCGAGATTATAAAAACTGCTCAAACGCCGGATGGCTTTCAAATCATCGGGAGCTTTAAGGATAGCGGTGGGAATTTTATCTCCCCGCCGCCCGGCTCGCTCGCCGTTTATAATTTACGCGGTGAGAAGCTGTGCTTTGATTATCATAAAGTTAGTAAGACCGAGCCTGCAATGTCATTTGCGCTACTTCTTGATCGCTCAGGCTCGATGTCGGGTCATATCGAAGATGTTAAGAAAACAGCCAATGAGTTTTTAAATATCCTGCCCGCATCGGCCATGTGCGCGGTGGCGAGCTTTAACGGGAGCTGGGAATACGGGCATGAGAATTATCAGCCCTGCTCTGGCGGTGGATTTGGGTTTGAGGGCATTGAGGCATCCGGCGGCACTGATATTTATGCGCCGCTAAAGGCTGCCTATAAAACCTTGTCCGGCCCTTCATTTAACGGGCAACAAAAGGCGGTCATCATCATTAGCGATGGCTATACGATTGCAAACCCGCAAGCAAAATCAGAGCTTATTGGTCTTAAAAAAGATGTTCTTACCTTTGTATATTTTATCGGCGGGAATAAGAAAGATGAGCTGAAGGGACTTACCGATCATTTTATTGCGAGAGGCGATAATGTACGCGCTTCATTATCGCAATATTTTACTGCATTGGGGCGCGCCTATAACACGCAAAAAGTCTTGAGCGTGAGGAGCTGCAAGGCATAAGCCCTATGAATAATGGCTATAACCCAAGAATCTTCGCCCGTGACCTTGCGCTACACGGCTCTGCGCAGTGGGCAACAAGGGATCATTTACGCGCCCGCCAATATGGGGAGCGGGGCCGTATATTCCTGGGTTATGGCCTGCCTGAGAACAACAAGGCGCGCGCCTTTCCAATTACTACCAATACTCACCGCCATTTAATCACGATTGCGCCAACGCGAAGCGGTAAGGCCGTATCGACATGTGTTCCAAGATGCCTTGAGCATCAAGGCTCGCTGGTTGTTACAGACGTTAAGGATGGCGAGCTGGCGATTATTAGCGCGCAATATCGACGTGATGTGCTGGGCCATAAAGTCATCATTATCGATCCATGGAATATTGCCTGCCAGCACCTGGATATCAATCCCTCCTGCTATAACGTGCTTGATTGGCTTGATCCGACAAACGATGATTTTATCGAAGATGCGATGCTGATTGCGGATAGTTTGGTTGTAGATCGCGGTAGCAAAGAGCCATTTTGGAATGATGAAGCGCGCGCCCTTCTTATGGGGCTTATTTTGTATGTCGCAGCCAGCCCCACTATATTTATGCCAACGAAAAATAAAAGCCGTGATCTGGGGCAGGTGCGCAGGCTCCTTAACCTGCCGCCGCAAGAGTTCAAAGATATGGTTAGCGGTAAGTTTGAGGGTGAAGACGAGCATCGAGCACTCATCCAGCCCGGAATGGCGCAAAGCCCGTATGAAGCTGTAAGCGCGGCCTGCTCCCGCATATTGAACAAGAGCGAGCGGGAGTTTTCCAGCGTATTATCAACCGCGCTCCAGCATACGCATTTTCTGGAAAGTCCGCGCATTCAAAAATCGCTCAGCCGTTCTGACTTTAATATTGATGATTTGCAAGATGGTGATATGGATATCTTTATCGTCCTGCCAGCGGGGCGCTTACTTACCTATAACCGCTTCTTGCGCAAGTTGTTGAACATTTTCATTACGGCTGTGACGCGCTTCAAAACAAAGCCAAACCCGCCGGTTTATTTCCTGCTCGAAGAAGCCGCCGCGCTTGGGCGCTTGGATGTCATTGAAAATGCCTATGGCCTGATGGCAGGCTTTGGAATGCAGCTTCACATGATTTTGCAGGACTTAAACCAGCTACACAGTATTTATGGGGATCGCTGGCAAACATTCATCGCCAATAGCGGTGTGATCCAGTGTTTTGGCACTCGTGATTTGATGAGCGCGGAGTATTTATCACGTCTGAGCGGGATGAGCACAGTTGAATCCCTAAGTGAGGAAAGCAGCGCAAGGCGCGCCGGGCTGATTTCAGACCCTAATTATCTTAGCCGTGAGGACGGTATTCATGGAAGAGCGCTTATAACGCCCGATGAAATCATGACCATGCATCCGGCGGCGCAGCTTTTAATTCTGGCGCACTGTCATCCGGTGACTTGCTTTAAAACTGCGTATTTTCTGGATAAGAATTATCGCGATATTAATTTAAAACTATATTTTAACATCCACCCTCACTACCAAGGCCGCCCCCTGCCGCGCGCGATTGATTTCACGCGCGCAGGGCTTGATATTGGCGCTGTTTTGAACAGCGTCATGAATAGCGGTTAAGTATGATGATTACCTTCCGATATCTGGTTTTTATACTCGTCATGCTCATAAGCGCGAGCCTGTCATGCATTGTAATTTGGGGTACTCCTGCTCCGGATTACTATTATGCCTATCTAGCTGCGCCTTGGGTTTTGTTATTAACTTCAATTAAAGGTTGGCATAAGGCGTTTATCTGGCGGCGCATGTTTTATATGCGCGGAAAGCCCCCAACGCTGAGCCGGGGAAGCCACCGGGTCGAGCAACTACCGCCGCGCCCCGGCATTTTAGAGCGCATGTCCGCATCCCTGCTCTTGCTAGCCATAGCCGCGATACTGCACCAGCAAAACATCCCCAATATTCCATGGTGGATTGCTGCAATCATCGGCTCATGGCTGCTAATGCGCTTGGCATTAAAGGGGATGAGATAGCCATGGGAAAATTAATATCATCAAGAATATTTACTTCTTCTTTACCTTTTATTAATAGCAAAGGTTGTAACCTTAAGTATAAGAGAGCAATTAATGGCTGCGCGCGCAGTCATGTTGCTCTTTTTTTTGTCCATTATCTGATTGGCTGCACAAAATTGCGCCGCCCATATTGTTTTGGGAAGTGTTGCTCTCACTTTCAGGTAATGGACGCTAATTCTTGCGGGGGCCGTAATTCCCGTGCTCCCGCGCCTTTTGATCTGGTGTCCTATGGGTAAACGGGTCAATAAAAACTCTCGCTTTTCGTTGAAGAAGAGTAGAGATCGGAGTCATAATCCAGACTCCCTAGATGAGCGCATCATTGCGCTTGTGAAGTTATTGGCGAGAAGCGCAGCCGAAGAAGATTACCGCAAATGCGCCCGCCATCTCTCAGATAAAGGTGATGATTGATATGAAACAGCGCGTTTGTATTTATGCACGTTACAGCTCTGATCTGCAAAGTGATGCCTCGATTGAGGATCAAATCCGTCTTTGCACCGAAAAAGCCATTTCAGAGGGCTGGGATATTGGCCACAGCTACACTGACGCGGCCATTTCCGGCGCATCCCTCCTTCGCCCCGGCATTCAAAGCCTCATGCAGGCCACCATGAATGGTGAGTTCGACATTTTACTAGCCGAAGCGATGGATCGCCTCTCTCGTGATCAGGAAGATATCGCCGGGCTTTTCAAACGCATGGAGTTTGCTGGCGTTAAAATCATCACCTTATCAGAGGGCGAAATCAGCACCATGCATATCGGCCTTAAAGGCACGATGAATGCCATGTTCCTCAAAGACTTGGCTGATAAAACCCGCCGAGGCCTGCGCGGACGCGTTGAAAAGGGCAAATCCGGCGGCGGGATTGCTTACGGCTATAAGCTCGTTAAGCAATTTGATGCAAATGGTGAGGCTATTAAAGGTGATCGTGAGATTGACCAGAGCAAGGCAAAGATAATTCGTCGCATCTTCCATGAATATGCGCATCTGAATGCCTCACCCAAGGCAATCGCCGCACAGCTCAATAAAGAAGGCATTCCCTGCCCTTCCGGCAAGTCATGGGGGCAATCCACAATCAATGGCAACCGCAAGCGCGGCACTGGAATTCTGAATAACGAGCTTTATATTGGGAAATTGATCTGGAACCGGCAACGCTTCTTAAAAGACCCGAATACTGGCAAGCGCGTGACCCGAATGAACCCAGAGGATCAATGGATCAAAAAGGATGTTCCTGACCTGCGCATCGTTTCTGATGATTTATGGAATGCTGCCAAAGCCCGCCAAGCCAGTCTTGAGCGGAAAAAACCAGAGCTTTGGCGCACCAATCGCCCTCAATATCTGCTCTCAGGTCTTACCAAATGCGGAGCCTGCGGCGGTGGATACTCCAAAATCAATGCGCAGCTTTATGGCTGCTCCACCGCCAAAAACAAAGGCGCGGCTATATGTTCCAACCGCAAAACCATCCGGCGCGATGTACTGGAAAGCGCGGTGCTGGACGCGCTTCATACGCATTTAATGCGCGATGATCTGGTCGAGGTTTTTTGCGAAGAATACAGGAAGCATTTAAACACCCTTCACAAAGAACAAAATGCAGCGCGAAAGCGCAACATGGCAGAAAAAGCCACGCTGGAAAAAGAAAAAGCAAATATTATAAAAGCCATCAAGGATGGCCTGCCCGCCGCACTGCTCAAAGATGAGCTGGAAAATCTAACGCGCCGCAGCGAAGAACTGGATCGAGCCACTTTAGATGACAGCGGATCAAATGAGCCGATATTACACCCCTGCATGGCCACGCGTTACCGCCGCGCTATAAGTGATTTACGAAGCTCCCTAAATCAGGATGGCATGCGCCAAGAAGCATCGGAGCATTTGAGGGGCTTGGTAGAAAAAATCGTTTTAACCCCAAAAGACGGCAAGGAAAATTTACAGATAGATTTATACGGAGACCTTGCTGGTATCCTGAACATTGCAATGGAGAAAAAAGATATGATGAAATCTGGAATTCTTGAACGGCTTCAACTACTACCAGCCAATGATAATAACGAAAAAATCGGAAAATTGTCGTACATAGACAGTGTTGGTAGCGGGGGTAGGATTTGAACCTACGACCTTCGGGTTATGAGCCCGACGAGCTACCAGGCTGCTCCACCCCGCACCTGCATTTACAACGAGGTGAATACTAACAGAGTAGACGACCTGCCTTCAAGGTAAAATCAAAATAAAAGCCAGATTTTATTGGTTATTAATGTGAGGCTGCCTGTACAAACGGATCTGCGTGAATATCGTTTAACGACGCCCCGGCGAGGAACGCCTTGCGCCTGGTGTTATTAACCATCTCCGGGTGGCCGCATAGATAGACCTGCCAGCTGCTGAGCGATGGTAGCTGCGCAAATGCGACATCATTCGGAAAACCCGCCGACATCCCGGCGGGTAAATCATCAGCATCAACCTCGGAGAGACAGGGATAATAACTGAAGTTCTCGTGTGTCTCGGCAAGCTGCCGCAACTCATCGACGTAGTAGAGACTCTCAGGCTGCATTCCTCCATGACAGAGGATAATGGGTCGGTCATAACCCTGCGCAAGTGCATCGCGCACAATCCCCCACAGCGGCGCTAAACCTGAACCGGTACCAACGGCCAACAGCCCTTCACTCTCCGCGTCGTGATAAAAACACTCGCCTCTGGGACCCGCGACAGTCAGCCGGTCTCCCGTCTGCACTTCATCACAGAGCCAGTTACTTACCACCCCGGCGGGTACGCGTTTGATATGCAGCTCCAGCAGATCCTCCTGAGCAGGCAGTGAGGCCAGTGAGTAGCTGCGAATCAGGTCATCCTTATAGATGTTAAGAAATTGTCCTGCGCGGTATTCAAACGACTCATCACAACTCAGGCGCAGGCGCAGGATCTCACTATTGAGAAATGATCTGTCCACCACCTCCATCTGGAACTTGTGATTGTGCGCATCATCTAGCGCAACCACCTCAAGGTCTTCGACTGGCTTACAGACGCAGGGCTTAAAATAACCGAGTGCTTTTTGAGTCTCCTTGAGATCACCCTGGGAGTTGGGTGGCGGCGTCCCGCTGATCGCCTGCATGGTACAGGCCTGACATGCGCCACTCTCACAGGAATACGGCACGCGGATACCGTTTCTCAATAGACATCGCAACACCGTTTCATCGTCAAGCCGCTCATACGAGCGGCCCTGATAGACGATTTTTGACATAACAAACTACCTTAGCTTTGGAGACTTATTACTTACCTAACACGTCGTTACGTGTACTTTCCGCAATGGCTGCGGCCTCACCAATCAGATCATCCGGTACACCAAGCTCCTGCAGTGTCGCGCCAAGATTCTCCATCACGGCATCAAAATGGGAGTCATTCAAACCACGCTCGACCAGATGAGCATGTCCTTTGCGCATATCCTCACCGGTGTAGTTGTTAGGGCCTCCCAGCGCCATCGTTAGAAAGGCCTTCTGCTTGGCCGCCTGTTGATCCATATCGACGTCACTAAAAAAGTTACTGATCCGGTCATCGGCAAGTACCTTGCGGTAAAAAAGATCCACCGCCGCATTCACTGCCGCATCACCGCCAATTCTTTCGTAAACACTTTCACTCATAATCTTGATCCTCCAGATTTATTGATGATGACGTCAGGAAACGGCACCACCACCTTATTGCATTTCAGATGCATTTTACGATTATACGTAGTTGTATCATAGATGCAACTTATGAGACAACGAAAAAACGGTCATTGACTGGGCACGATCACCGTAAAATACATACTTCTCAAGGGGATATCAGCGGCATCTTCTCGGTAATCATGAATGACTCATCCGTTGCAATGGGTGCCTGCAGACAATCATCATGGGGATGCCGGAATTAGCTTAGGCGTGCACTCTCCCATACCTTACACTTTGTTTCAGCGGCTTTAGACCACAAAAAAAGGGCGCCAATGACGGCGCCCCAATCGAGGGAGGAGAAAAGCAAAAAAGCTAAATCGCTTCCTTACCCTTCCACTTATGCATCTTGCATCAAACATGCCACGTCAGCTGAAAGTAAGAAAAACAACAGGTTAATAATTAACACGATTTTTCAATGCCAACAGTCCGTCGCTATTTAAGTCAGAAAGCGCTCAAAATCAGCGGCAACCGAAAGTTTGCGTCAATTTTCCCTCTAAATCGACGACTAAATGACGATAAATGTATAAGACAAATAATCATAAATCTCGGCTAAAGGGTCCATAGAGGCAATGAAGATATTCCTGAAAATGTTGATGGCGCTGGTTGTACTGGCGGTGATAGCCCCTTTCTACCTTAAGGACAACCACGGCATGTCGTTGATGTCATTAAACAACCTCAAGATGCCGGAACTCAGCGTGCCGGAACTCCCTGAGGGGGTGAAATCGGCTATCTCAGAGATGACACCTTCAGACTCACTAGCTTCAGAAGAATCGGAAAACTCTCAGAAGCAGGCACCTGTCAGGGTCCATAAGTGGCGAGATGAAAAAGGGGTATGGCACTTCTCAAATGTTGAGAACCCAAAAAAAGGGCAGAGAAGCAAAGTAGTCCTGGTTGATCCCGGCAAAAATACCTACAACACCACCGTTGCAAACCAGGTTAAAAAGAAAGCCTCTGACATCGCTGATGATGTAGAAAACATCAAAGCCAGCCCACTGCTACCACTCACTCACGGCAAAGAGACGATGGACCAGGCAAAGAAGATTAAAGAATTACTCGAAAAACGCCACAGCCTTCAACAGGAACGCATGCAGTAACAGACATTGCCCCAGTCGCAAGTATCATCGTTCACTTGCAACAGCCAACATGAGTTGCTCTAATCATCTAAAACTTAGATGATTAGATTCCAGATACAGCTTCCAGCAACCATTTACGCGCCATGTTTCTACTCAAGAAAATAGCGGGGGCACTGCTTTCTCCGCTACCGCTATGCCTCTTTGTAACACTGTGTGGCTACCTGCTGCTATGCTACACACAACGATTGAAAACAGCGAAGTTTCTGATCATTGTCGGCATTGCGAGCCTGGCATTGTTTAGCCTGACACCCGTCAGCAACACGCTACTCATATCACTGGAAGGCCAGTACCCACCCTACCTCCAGCACCCAACACACAACACCCGGCAGATAAAATATATCGTCGTCCCTGGTGGCGGACATATTACCGACCCAGCCGTGCCAGTAACCAGTCAGATAAACGCCACCACCCTTGCACGCCTCATTGAGGGTATCAGACTCTACAAGATGACCCCCGGCAGCAGACTGATCCTCTCTGGCGGAAAAATCTTTAACGACAAACCAGAAGCTGAGACGATGCGCGCCATCGCCGAATTGATGGGGATTGAAAGTAGTGCGATTATACTTGATAGCGAATCACGCGATACCGAAATGCAGGCAGTCAACCTCAAAAAGCTGGTGAAAGAAGATGAGTTCATCCTCGTCACCTCTGCGTCTCACATGCCGCGTTCGATGGCATTATTCACCAGGCAGGGGATGTCACCTACCCCGGCCCCTGCCAACCACGGCGTCCGCCAGCAAACAACTTTGACGCCTCATTACTTCATCCCTAACGCCGCGGCACTGCGCAATTCTGAGCGGGCGATCCACGAATACCTCGGGCTCCTCTGGGCCCAGCTAAGGGGAGAGATCTGATCAACGGACCACATAATCAGCGCGAGGCAAGCTACCTCGTCATCGACCAGGGCGGCCACGCCAGCCGCGCCTTCATCTTTGATGCACAGGGCAATGAACTATCACGCGGCAGCGTCCCGATAGAGGCACAGGTTACCACAAGCGGTGGCGTTGAATATGATGCACAGCGGTTACTACGATCCATTCAGACGGCAATCAAGGAGGCCGTCTCCGCACCCGAGGTTGAACTAACTGCTATCGTCGCGGCAGGGATGGCCACACAGCGTTCCAACATCGCCTGCTGGGATAGTTTCAGCGGCGAGCCGCTGTCCCCTGTCATCAGCTGGCAGGATCGCCGCGCCGCACAATGGATAGAACAGTACCAATCGCATGCAACAGAGATACACCAGACAACCGGCCTGTTCCCCTCCCCTCATTACGGCGTCGGTAAACTCAAATGGTGTTTCGAAAATCTGACGCAGGTACGTAACGCCCACCAACAGCAGCGCCTCTACTGGGGACCGATGAGCAGTTTTTTACTGCACCAGCTACTGGATGAACGCCCCTATCTTGTCGACCATGTCAACGCCTCGCGCACCCTGCTGTGGAATATCAACACCCTCGAATGGGATAGCACATTGATGCAGCTATTTGAGCTGCCCGATAACCCGCTGCCACGCTGTGTTCCGAACCAGCATCCCTTTGGCCATCTGACCATTGCAGGCCACCGCATCCCGATGACTACCGCGATTGGCGACCAGTCCGCCTCACTCTTCGCATGGCAACATCTGCAGGGTGACGCACTCTACATCAACATCGGCACCGGCGCCTTCATTCAGCGAACCACCAACGGGGAGTGCGTGATCACACCGCAGCTACTGAGCAGCCTGCTGCTACAGCAGCCGGGCACCCCCTTTTATGCATTGGAGGGAACCGTCAATGGTGCCGGTAGCGCCCTTGGCTGGATTGAGCAACGCCTGAAACCTGATATTCTCTACCAGCAGCTCCCGCAGTGGCTACAACGAAACGACCACTCAACACTGTTCCTTAACGGCATCTCCGGCATCGGCTCCCCTTTCTGGAAGGCCGATTTTGATTCGCGTTTCATTGGCGATGGTGACAGCGAACAGCAGATCGTCGCCGTCATCGAGAGCATCGCCTTTCTGCTGCAGCTCAATATCGAGCTACTGCAACAGCACCGCCCCGGCGCAAAGAGGATCTTGATCAGCGGCGGACTGGCACAGCTCGACGGCCTCTGCCAACGCATTGCAGACCTCAGCGGCCTGACACTGCAACGCATGAGTAAGTGTGAGGCGACCGCCAGTGGGCTTGCGTGGTTGATGGCGCAACAATCGGCAATTTCAGAAACCGCATGGCGACAGCATGACCAGCAACAGATCGAACCACAGCAGAACCCACCGCTACTGGAACGCTATGAACAATGGCGAATCGCGCTGGAGAGGGCCCTTGCATGAAACACATTCATCGGGCAAAAGCGATGCAGCCACGTACGACTCATGATAGATTGAGTATGAGTCGCCAGGAATAAACTGAATAATGAAGATACCCGTACTCGTTGCTCATCGTGGCCACGCCTCGCACTACCCGGAAAATACGCTGCTCGCTATTGAGTCGGCACTGAAGGCCGGCGCCTGTTATGTCGAGGTCGATATCCAGCTGACCGCCGATGGTGTACCGGTGCTGTTTCATGACGACGAGATGGAACGCGTTACCGGCCAGTCACAGCGCATCACTCAGCTCAACGGCGATCAGCTGAGCCAGTTCTGCGCCAGCGAAGCGGAACGTTTCGGAACAGAATTTTCGGGCACAGCGATACCCACGCTTGCAGATCTGATCACCCTGCTGCGTGGCTGGCCGAGACGCCGCGCCTTCATCGAGATCAAGAAGGAGAGCACCGCTGCTTTTGGCACCGACTTTGTCGTGGAAAAGATCATGGCGCAGTTAAACCCGCTCGGTTCGCAGTGCATTCCGATCTCATACGAGATCGCCGCGCTTGAAGCTGCCCGCAGAGAGGGGGCCACAGAGATCGGCTGGGTCGCGGCAAAATGGGATGAGGCGTCGCAGCGTGCCGCTGAACAGCTCACCCCGGAATACCTCTTCACCAACCACACGCGCCTGCCCGACAACCCTGACGAAATCTGGCGCGGCCCGTGGCGCTGGGCGCTATACGAGGTGACCGATCCGGAGCTCGCCCTGTCGCTGGCGGCAAAGGGGGTCGACATGATCGAAACGATGGCGATTGAGGCGATGTTGCACCATCCGGCACTGAAGATGAACGCCTGCACGGAGCAGAGAGATGGGGAATAAATATTACGACGTGATCGTCATCGGTGGCGGCATCCACGGTACCGGCGTCGCACAGGCCGCTGCCGCGGCAGGCCACTCGGTGCTACTGCTGGAGCAGACAGCGCTCGCCAGCGGCACCTCAAGCCGCTCCAGCAAGCTGATCCATGGCGGCCTGCGCTACCTCGAAGGAATGCAGTTACCGCTGGTACGCGAATGTCTGCGTGAACGTGCGCTGCTACTCAAAAACGCACCATCGCTGGTGAAACTGCAGCCGTTCCACATCCCGGTCTACAAAGATACCAGCCGTCGCCCGTGGTTAATTCGCAGCGGCCTCACCCTCTACTCCCTGCTGGGCGGCTTTAACCGAGCCAGCCTGTTCCGTTCACTGGGAAAGGATGAGTGGAATGATCTCGATGGCCTCGACACCATCGGACTCGAAGCGGTCTTCCGTTATTCCGACGCGCAGACAGACGATGCCGCCCTGACACGTGCCGTGATGTTCTCTGCAATCTCGCTTGGTGCCGAGCTTGAGAGCGGCGCACAGTTCATCGGCGGCCAGCTCAATGAAGGTGGCGCCGTGATTCAATATAAAAAAAGGGCACAGACCATCACCTGCAAGGCACGCGCGGTGGTCAACGCCGCAGGCCCCTGGGCTAACCAGGTGCTGGAACGCTTCACCCCGCAACAACCGCCGCAAGCGGTCGATCTGGTACAGGGGGCCCACATCATCATCGAAGGCACACTGACACACGGCGTCTACTACATGGAGGCCCCCAGTGATCGACGCGCTGTCTTTGCGATGCCGTGGCAGGGAAAGATCCTCGTCGGCACCACTGAAACCCCATTCGATGGTGAGCCCGGCGGCGTTACCCCTCTGGAACAGGAGGCGCGCTATCTGCTGAACACCATCGCCAGCTATTTTCCGGCCTACCGCAACCTGCAGACAAACCCTGTATGCAGCGCATTCGCCGGCCTGCGGGTGCTGCCTCGAGGAGACAAAAATGAGGGCGAGGAGAGTGCCGCTTTTAGCCGTCCACGCGAGACACTGCTTCACATCGAGCGAGCGCGCGCTCCTCGGCTACTGACCATCTACGGCGGCAAGCTCACCGCCTATCGCGCTACCGCCGAAAAGTGCATCAGGCAGCTGCAGACAACCCTCCCCAGACGTGAACCAATCGCCAACACCCGGCGCCTGACGCTGACCGATCCCGGAAACAGTCACTTCTGAGCCTGCACCACCAGGCTTCATTGCGAGACCTGCATCGCAACTTCGCAAATATACCTTTAATCAAAAAGTTACGCCCCATCATAACGGAACACTCGCATACCGTTTTCGGTTAAAATGGGTATTTTAATAGCGGCAACCAAAATCAAAGAATTAATCAGGTCAGCAACGTGCAGCCAGATCGAAACAACTTATCCATCTTCGCCACTCTGAGAACACCAGCACTCAGCGCCGTGGTGCTATTGATGGTCGCTATGATCGGTGGCTGTTCGATTATCAGTAAGCCGCTGGAACAACCACCACCGATAGAAAGCACTGTCGTCGAGACGCCAGTCACCAAAGTAGAGCCGGCGCCTGTCACGCCTGAACCTGAGCCTGTTTCTGAACCAGTTGCGACCGTCGAAATTATCGAACCACTGAAGGTAGCCATTATCATCAGTCGCGACATCGAAAACTATCACCGTCTCAGCAGCGAAATTGGCCATCTCATCATTCGGGAAGGTGGAGACTTTCGCCCCTTCTACCTCTATCAACAGGGGGCGGCCGAGGTGATCAAACAGATCAAGCATGAGCAGTACAAACAGGTTGTCGCGATTGGACTTGCAGCCACCAGGGCGACCAGGATGCTGCAGAAAATCCCTGTTATATTTTGCCAGATCTACAACTATCAGGATCTCAATCTCATCTCCGACCAAATTAAAGGGGTAAGCCTTATCCCCTCCGTTGAGCAGCAGATTGAGGCATGGAAAACGCTCTTTCCCAACCTCCAGCGTGTTGGCGTTATTAGCGGTGAAGGAAAACAGAATCTGATTGATCGCGCGGCCAGTAGTGCCGCTGAACGAGGCATCACGTTAATACGCCGTACGGCCAGAAATGACAAAGAGCTGTGGCATGAGTTTAGACGCCTTATCCCGCAGGTCGATGGCTTCTGGCTGCTACCTGATAATCGCATTCTCAGCAAACGCACCTTGCGCAACATCGCAGACTACAGCACCAAACATACAACGCCGCTCTTTACGGTCAACGGCCTTCTGCTACAAGAGGGGGCGATGATCAGCGCATTTCAGGTCGAAAGCGATATCGCCAGGCAGGTAATCGAACGACTGCTCGCCATCAAACCAGACAACACCATTCCAGGCCCGGCCGTAGTACCACTCGAACAGGCCCGGGTGTCTATGAACACTCAGGTAGCCAGTCGCTTCAACCTTTTGATTCATGATGACATAGCACCAGCGAGCATAGAAAAGTGGCCGTCTGGGCTACCAGACGCTACTATAATGAGCCAGTGAAGGGCTGAACAGGGATCATCAACAGCCGCATGGATACAGTCATCGAAACCACCATGGGTGAAACCGTTTCCGAAAAGAAAATTGCATCCAGAATGAAAAAAAACAGTCAACAGCGCAGCCTGGTCGGCGATATCCTTTTAGTACATATCATCTATGCGGTCATCGTCTATCTGGCTGCCGCCTCGTGTCTGTGGCTGATGTCCAGCTGGATAATTGATGACAATCTGGAAAAGTGGGCAGTCCGCTGGACACAGGAACTCAACGACCTCGGCGCACCACTCTATGGCGATGACTCAAAACCGGACCGCTTCATCCACATTGAAGACTATATTGAAAAATTTCCCGAGATCGCCTACGTCAACTATTACAGCCTTGATGGCACACAGATCTTTAGCGAAACACGACCAGATGTCGACGTTCCCACTCACAAACTCACCCTCAACTCAAAACAGATGGCGCTACTCAGCCATACGCAGGGACGGGAACTGCCTCGTATCATTGAAAAAGGGCTGGATAACTCACCCTATGTTAAAACCTATACGCCAGTCTGGATTGAGTCAATTTCTGAAGATGGCCTGCTAGATTTCGACCTGGCCGATGCCACCAGTGATGAGATAAAACTCTCCGGCTATGTTGAGCTCGGACTCGACTTCACCCCTTATGAAAAGCAGCTCATCAACAACCTGTTTGCCGGTAGTATTGCAATACTCTTTATCTTTCTACTCATCCTGGCGATTAGTCGTAGCACTATCAAACGGGCATTAGCACCGCTTGCCCAACTAAACAAACCGCTGAAGAGTCTCGCTGAAGGAAATACAGATATCTATGTTCAACCCTCAAAACATCGCGAAATTGATAACATCAGCCGCGCCCTCAACACCACCATCACTTCACTGCGCGAACGAGACGCGACCCTGCTGCGGCTGGCCAATCACGATTCACTTACCGGGCTCTATAACCGCAACTACTTCTCAGAAAAACTGGAACAGCTTGCTGCCACCAATAGCACCAGTGCGCTCCTCTTTGTCGATCTGGATCACTTCAAATATGTTAACGACACCCTTGGACATGAAGCGGGTGATCGCATGCTGGTTCAGGCGGCACGCTGGCTCAAACACCACATCAGGGAATGCGATACGTTGTGCCGTTTTGGCGGTGATGAGTTCACCATCCTGATCGAAGGGACGACGCAGGCAAAAACACTCAAGCTCGCCAGCAATATGATCTCATTGATGAGTACACAGCTTGTTTTCATCGATGATAACCAGAACTTTCAGGTCAGCTGCAGCATCGGCATCACCATGATCGATTCGGATCTCTATACCCCTGACGAATTTCTTTCACAGGCCGACCTTGCCTGTCATGAAGCAAAGGCGACAGGGCGTGGTCGATACTACTTCTATGAAAAACTCAAAAACGAGACCGGCAAGATGGAGGCGGACATCGGCTGGTCACGTCGCATAGAAGATGCCCTCAGGAATGACCTGTTTATACTGGAATACCAGCCTATCATCAATGTGCATACAGGGATATCAGACATCTACGAGGTGCTGCTACGCCTGCCAAGTGGAGGTGACAAGCTGATTCCACCTTCTGCCTTTTTACCGGCTGCGCAGCGCTTTGGTCTGATGGTCGATGTCGACCACTGGGTGATTCAGCATGCTCTCAAGGCATTTGCCAGCCATCGAAAATCCAGCACCGAAATCAAATTCGCGATCAATCTGTCGGGCCACGTGTTCGAAGATGAAAACCTGTTCAGGATCGTTCAACAGAATATCGCCAGATATGAGATCCCACCCGAATCGCTAATCTTCGAGGTCACCGAGCAGGTAGCGGTGCAACACATTGCGGAGGCCAACATTCTGATCAAGAAGCTGATCGACCTCGGCTGTGAATTTGCGCTTGATGACTTTGGTTCCGGTTTCAGCTCATTCAACTATCTCAAACATCTACCCATCCACTACATCAAGATCGATGGCAATTTCATTGAAAACATGACGAATGACAGGACCGATCAGGCGATGGTTCAGTCGATGATCGAGATCGCAAAAACGGTAGGAAAACACACCATTGCTGAATATGTGCTGGACGAGCACACGCTATCGTTGCTCAAGAAGCTTGGTATCGACTATGCGCAGGGCCATTTCATTGGCAAACCGCAACAGCAGCTCGCCTGACCCCGTTAACGGATGTAGTGCTGCCGTAGCCGCTGTAGTGTCTCGCTCGACAGGGTGTAGGACTTGCCGAAACCGGCCACAAAGCGCACCTGTTCAACCACAAAGCGGAACAGGATGAAGTCGGCAAAACCAAACAGCTGTTGCGCATCTGGCAACGCCTTTAAATATTGCGCCCGGGCTTGCGGATAGCTTTCGCTATCACGCGGGACCTCTATCACTGCCCCCTGCAGGGTCACCCGTGCAAGCCTCTGCGGGTCACCGTCGCCACTGTCTGCTTCACTGATAGCAAGTGAGGCATGTGAGTTTTCCAGCAAGTTAACGGTGTGACGTGCCAGTCGACTCACATGAATCAGAAACCCGCCATCCTCCTCCGCCACATAGGCTGCATAAGAAGCCAACGGAAGATTATCATGTGCCGTTGCCAATGCCCCCCAACGATTTTTAAACACCATCGTGACAAGCCTCTGCTCTTCACTCTTCTCCACCGGCTAGCGTCCGGTTATCCTGGCGGCCATTGCAGCCCTCGCCCGGCAAGCATGTGAAGGTGGATATGAAAAACTGTCTGCCCTCCATCACGATTACAGTTCACCACGGTACGATAGCCATCTTCGGCCACCCCCTGCTGTCGCGCAATCTTCGTTACCGCAAAATACATCTTGCCCAGTAACGCCGCGTGCTCTTCATCAAGATCATTCAAGGTTGAGATATGCACCTTCGGAATCACCAGCAGATGAAGTGGTGCCTGAGGATTGATGTCGCGAAAGGCGAGCACATCATCATCCTCATAGACCTTATCTGGCGCAATCTCACCACTCACCATTTTACAAAACAGGCAGTCACTCATTATTTCTTAGCTCCTTTCAGGGTTGCGACACGCTTATCTACGATCACTCGTGATACAATCACATCATCTTACATAACGTAACGATTCGAGCCAAACAGTAAACCACCATGCCTCTCAGAAGTCTGCTCAGCGCACTCCTGCTTTTACTCATAAACCTGCCGGCGGCACACGGACAATCATTACCACGCTGGGAGTTTGGGATCGGCATTGGGGGATTAAATCTCCCCTATTATCGCGGCTCAGATATCTACAGAAATTATGCGGCACCGTTTCCATACCTCACCTACCGCGGTGAGCGGCTCAATATCGATCGCAGTGGAATACAGGGCCACCTGTTCCGCTCCGACCGCATCAAGCTCGACCTCAGCATCGCGGCCGGCATCCCGGTCTCCAGTGACGGCGACAGTCCACGTGTCGGGATGCCGGACCTCGACACCACCATCGAGCTGGGGCCGTCACTCGAACTAAATCTGTGGCGTAATACCGACAGGCGCCAGATGCTATGGCTTAAACTCCCGGTGCGCTCAGCCCACTCTGTGGGTGGTGACGGTTTCCTCAAACATCGCGGCTGGACCTTCTCCCCCTACCTTGAGATAGAGGCCAAGAGCGGACCACACGAAAAGTGGAAGACGAGTCTTTCAGTGGGACCTATCTACTCCGACCAGGACTATCACAACTACTACTACGAAGTGACGCCTGATTATGCCACTGCTGCTCGCAACGAATATCGCGCAACTGGTGGATACAGTGGCGCACGCACCACACTCACACTCAGAAAAAACATCACGAACAAGCTTCGCGTCGGGGCCTTTGCACGCTTCGATACCCTTAAAAACAGTGTATTTGAAGATAGCCCGCTGGTCTCCAGCAAACATTATCGAGCAGTAGGTTTTGCGCTAATCTGGATGTTTTCCCAGTCCGAGGAGATGGTGGAAGTTCCGTAACTGTTGAACCGCTTCTGCTTTTTAGCCGTTCAACAACACCAGGGATGGCTCACAAGAAACGCTTTGACTTAGGGCCTGTTAACACTAATTCCAAATCAGCGCTGGTGCCCCAAAACAGGCCAGGCATACCCAAAGGGCACAATGAGGCGCGAGGAGAGAGGTTTGGTGATTCCAAATGAGCGAGAGTCTGCCCCGCGAGCAGAGCGAGTGTTTTGGGTACGAGCAACGCGGCATGGCCTGTTTTGGGGCCCAGCCCGAAGGGACGGGGCCATTTTCCCCCGGAACGGCGTTGCATTTCGCTCGTGTACAGCAAGTACACCACGCTCAATGCGCCTTGTTCCGAGAAAAAATGGCCGCCGTCGCTGGTTTGGAATTAATGTTAACAGGCCCTAGTCACTAAGTGACACTCATTTCTTCAACAGCGTGCTCATCCTTATCTGACAGATAGGCATCAAACAGGTGCTGAATCTCATCAAAATGGTCTTCAATGACGAACGGCATTAAATTCGCGCGTGTATCAAGAATAACGAGTGCGTTAATCGATGCCTCCGCTGTCTGTGCGCTTCTTATACGATTGGAAATGGCTACATTCACCACATGCAGATCCCGGTATATTTTACTGAGCCCTTCCATATTCAGCTCCCCCCCTTTTCCCGCCTGCTTCCGAAAATACTGTGCCAGAAGATACATCCCCGCCGCCCTGAAGGTTGTCTCCTCCTGCGAAGCCAGAGGTAGATGAAAGCGCGCCATCGGTTTCATATACGCGGTATGGGCACAGCCACTCGTGGCAAAAATTAACCCAAGCAGTGAGCTAATCGCACGCTGCGCAGTGGTTTCCTGGATAACCCGCCGCTCATCGCTAATCACTTCGAGACCGATATTATCGTACGAGCAGATATCGCCAAAGCGATCGATAACTGCAGAGAGATGTTTAGCAACGACACAGTCGGGGTTACTCTCTTTGTTATAGGGACAGTTGGGACATTGATGATACTCAAGCGCAGCCCATTCAGGCGGCGGTTCCGTGGCATCATCGATCAACTCCAGGCTGGTGGGATCGAGCCTCAGCTTGAAGAGTTCTTTTTTATTGTCTTCCAGATTGAAACAATATGTGATTTCAATGATATCCATATCAAATCTTTTTATCATGATAAAGAGTCAAAACCTACTACTCGCTATCGACCTCAATCATCAAACCTGTAATGAGTATATATAGTCTTACCCGTCACATGAGATGATGATTAACTTTAACAGGATAGTTACCTCTGAGGCACCCTTTGGGCTAACTCGGACTCAATGAGCCCATCGATCTCAGCTACCTGACGCGAGGCGCTCCTGAAACAATCATCACCCGCTCTCCAGGCACTGCTAGCGCCTTAGCCATCACTTTCACTACCGCCTGATTTTTCTTGCCTTTTTCCGCATTGGCGGTGACTCTCACCTTGAGCACATCATCAAGCCGGCCGACAATACCATCAATGGAGGCGCCGGGAACCACCTCTATCACAAGCTTCACGTCTCTGTGCCCCGTATCTGATGACGTGCGGCATACCACCCCGCCAGCACGATCAACACCCCGCCGATCCATTCATTGAGCAGCACATGTTCATCGGTCAGCAGCTGTGCCGAAACCGCGCCCACCACCAGCTCAAACAATAAAATGACTGCCGAGCGGTGGGCAGGCATGTGGGTCACACCATAGAGCACCACTAACGTCATCACCACCATGCCGATCGCACCGACAGAGAGGGCACCGAGCACCACGCCGCGCTCGACCTCCGGCAACGGCATCCCGGCGAGCAAGATCCACACCGCCGCCAGCGAGACTGCCCCCCCCCAGGTGAAGACGGTCTTCACCCAGATTTCGACGTCGTGCATCTTGCGAATCAGCACATTAGAGAGCGCAAACGCAAAACCGGACGAAAGCGCCAGCCAGTCCGCCTCCCCCTGCGGCCACGGCACCCCCATCTCGCTGTCCCACAACATCACCAGCGCCCCCACCAGCGCCAGCAACAGCGTGGTGCGCGCGGCGCGTGTCAGGGGTTCATTGAGCAGTAGCCTGCCGAGGATCACCGTCCACAGCGGCGAGAGAAAAAATAGCAGCGTCACTCGCACCACATTCCCCTCAATGATCGCAAGGATAAAGGCGATATTGCACCACGCGCTGACATAGGCGAGCAGTAGCAACATCCACGGACGGACGATCGGATAACGCCGTTTCAGGATCACCGGCAGACCGACCATCAGCGCCGCCCCGTAGATCAGCAACGTCGCCCACAGCCCCGCCAGCCCGCTCTGCTCCAGCAGGCGCAACGGATACCAGAAGACGCCCCACAGGGTCGCCCCCAGCAGCAGTGCTAAGACTGGCAAGATATTGTGGCTCTGTTTGGACGACATATAGCTGAATGAATTATACTGTGCTGATAATTGATAATTTCGCCTACCATAGCACGGCACCCCTAAATCAGACTAAACGTCCGGCATCAGATTAAACAAGCATGAATCCCGATTTATCCAGGCTGCAATCCTACCCGTTTGAGAAACTCGCACAGCTAAAGGCTGAGATCACTCCCGACAGCGCCCGTCGCACAATCAATCTGGCAATAGGCGAGCCCAAACATAGCCCACCCAGCTTTGTCACTGAAGAGATCATCAGCCACCTGCACGGGCTTGCCAACTATCCGACCACGAAAGGGACGCCGGCACTGCGTGAGACGATCGCCGCATGGCTGATACAACGCTTCTCGCTGCCAGCTGATAGCATCGATGCCGAACGCCACGTGCTGCCGGTCAACGGCACACGCGAGGCGCTGTTTGCCTTTGCACAGACGGTGGTTGATCGTACTCAGACAAATCCGCTGGTGATGATGCCTAACCCCTTCTATCAGATATATGAGGGTGCCACACTGCTCGCCGGTGCCGAGCCGTGGTTTATCAACACCACCGCCGCAAGCGGCTGGCTGCCGGAGTTCGACAGCGTGCCAGATGAGGCGTGGCAGCGCTGCCAGCTGCTCTATCTCTGTTCACCCGGCAACCCGACCGGCGCGGTGATCGATAGCGACAGGCTGGCACGACTGATCGAACTGGCCGAAAAATTTGACTTCGTGATCGCCTCCGACGAGTGCTACTCCGAAATCTATTTCGACGAGGCAAGTCCGCCGCTCGGTCTACTGCAGGTCGCCGCCGAGATCGGTAACAGCGATTACCACCGCTGTATCGTTTTTCATAGCCTCTCGAAGCGTTCCAATCTACCGGGGATGCGCTCCGGTTTTGTCGCTGGTGATGCAGAGATCATCAAAAAATTCCTGCTCTACCGCACCTATCACGGCTGTGCAATGGCGCCCTACACCCAGAGCGCCAGCCTCAGGGCGTGGTCGGATGAGCAGCATGTCGTCGAAAACCGCATCAACTATCGTGAAAAATTCGCCGCCGTGCTTGATATACTGGGCGAGGTTACTGAGGTCTCATGTCCGGCCGCCAGCTTTTATCTGTGGCTGAAGACACCCGAGCAGATTACAGGCGACGATGAAGCATTTGCCCAGCAGCTGTTTGCGCAGAAGAACATCAATCTGCTGCCCGGCAGTTACCTGTCGCGCGACGCACACGGCATCAATCCCGGTAGCGGTTATGTACGTGCTGCACTGGTCGCCCCGCTGGATGAGTGCACCGAAGCTGCAGAGCGTATGAAAGATTTTATTAGCAACATTTAATGTAACAGGCACCACCTTAACGGAGAGAAATTGAACCATGAGTGATTTACAGACCATCATCGAAAAGGCCTTTGAAAACCGCGCCGAGATCAGCCCGCGAAACGTCGACACACTGGTCAAGGAGGCCGTCGACGAGGCACTGGCCCAGCTGGACAACGGCAGCCTGCGTGTTGCCGAAAAGAAGGATGGTGACTGGCTGGTTAACCAGTGGCTGAAAAAGGCGGTACTGCTGTCGTTCCGTATCGAAGATAACGAGTTCATGAAGGGCGGCTTTACCAACTACTACGACAAGGTGCAGTCTAAATATGCCGACCACAACTCACGTGACTTCCGCGAAAGCGGCGTGCGCGTGGTACCGCCGGCGACCGCACGTCGCGGTTCATACATCGCACCCAACACCGTGTTAATGCCTTCATACGTCAACATCGGTGCCTATGTCGATAGCGGCACCATGGTCGACACCTGGGCCACTGTCGGCTCATGCGCACAGATCGGTAAAAACGTGCATCTCTCCGGCGGTGTCGGCATCGGTGGCGTGCTGGAGCCGCTGCAGGCCAACCCAACCATTATCGAGGACAACTGTTTCATCGGCGCGCGCTCTGAAGTGGTTGAAGGGGTGATCGTCGAAGAGAACGCGGTGATCTCAATGGGGGTCTACATCGGCCAGAGCACCAAGATCTTCAACCGTATGACCGGCGAGATCACCTACGGCCGTGTACCGACCGGCGCGGTTGTCGTCCCCGGTAGCCTGCCGTCGAAAGATGGTACACACAGCCTCTATTGCGCCGTGATCATTAAGCAGGTAGACGAGAAGACCCGCAGCAAGGTCGGCATCAACGAACTACTACGCGAGGCATAAGCCACACGATGATCACGCTCTACGGCATCAAGAACTGCGATACCGTCAAGAAGGCGTGCAAGTGGCTCGACGCCAACGGCGTCGAGTACCACTTCCACGACATCCGCAAGGATGGACTAACGGCTGCAAAGATCAAAACCTGGGCAAGTGCGGTTGACTGGGAACTGCTGCTCAACCGTCGCGGCCTGACATGGCGCAGGCTCTCTGATGATGACAAGGCGGACATCAATAAAGCAAAGGCGATCAGGCTGATGGCTGCCGAACCGACGCTGATCAAACGACCCATTATTGAAATGGGGATCGAGCATGGTGATTCAGTGATGGTCGGCTTCAATGAGGCCGACTATCAGGCGGAGCTGTTATAACGATGTCAGCCACGTTCGAACTCGCCTGCGACCTGATCTCACGCCCATCGGTAACACCGGAGGATGCAGGCTGTCAGGAAGTGATGATCGCAAGACTGGAAGCGATCGGCTTCACCATCGAACGCCTGCGTTTCGAGGATGTCGACAACTTCTGGGCACGTCGCGGCGAAAGAGATTGCGCTCCGCTGTTCGCATTCGCCGGCCACACCGATGTGGTACCGACCGGCCCGCTCGATCAGTGGCAGTCCGACCCATTCAAACCCGAGGTGCGTGACGGCATGCTCTACGGTCGCGGTGCCGCCGACATGAAGGGCAGCCTCGCTGCGATGGTGACGGCGTGTGAGCGCTTTGTGGCGCAACACCCAGACCATCAGGGGTCGATTGCATTTCTGATCACCAGCGATGAAGAGGGGCCGAGTATCAACGGCACCGTGAAAGTGGTGGAGCACCTTGAAGCACGCAATGAGAAGATCGACTGGTGTCTGGTCGGTGAACCGACCAGTAGTCATCAGGTGGGTGATGTCATCAAAAACGGTCGCCGCGGTTCGCTCGGCTGTAAACTGACCATTCATGGCGTGCAGGGCCATATCGCCTATCCGCAGCTGGCAAAAAACCCCATTCACCTCTTCGCACCCGCACTCACCGAGCTGTGCGAAATTGAATGGGACCAGGGTAACGACTACTTTCCGGCGACCTCATTTCAGGTCTCCAACCTCAACGGTGGTACCGGTGCGACCAACGTGATCCCGGGCGATCTAGAGGTGATCTTCAACTTCCGCTTCTCGACCGAGGTGACCGAACAGCAGTTGCGTGACCGGGTTGAGGCGGTACTCGAACGACACCAGCTCGATTTCACCACCATCTGGACCCTCTCTGGCAACCCGTTTCTGACCCACCCTGGGACGCTGGTCAATGCTACCGTTGCCGCAATTAAAGAAGTGACCGACACCGACGCCGAACTCTCCACCAGCGGCGGCACCTCAGATGGCCGCTTTATCGCCCCCACAGGAAGCCAGGTGATTGAACTGGGGCCACTTAACGCCACTATTCACAAAATCGACGAATGTGTATGCGCTAAAGATCTCGACCTTTTGTCAGCTATATATGAGAGTACTTTGATAAATTTACTGAGATAAACGCATAAGGAGAGGCCGCCATGGGCGATAATTCACAGGACAAACGTCATTTCAGTCGCGTCGATTTTAATACCACCGCTACCATCTCCGATGGCACCAGCCGCTGGCAAAGCAAACTGATCGACATCTCACTGAAGGGGGCACTACTGGAACTGCCTGATGGATGGCAAGGGCGCATCGGCGATGAATGCAAGATCGAGCTACCTCTTAGCGATGATGACGATGTCACTATTCATATGAGTGTCTCTGTCGCTCACATTCAGGAACGACACATCGGCTTTCGTTGTGAGGATATCGATTTCGACAGCATCACCCATCTACGCCGCCTGATGGAACTCAACCTTGGTGATGCTGAGCTAATCAACCGCGAGCTGTCAATGCTGCTTCCGAATTGATCCCATATCAATCCCACCTCAACATAATCCAGAATAACCACTTAACTGCCACAGATTCAGATAAGTCATACAGCACTCTGCGCTCTTTAAAAGAGCGCCCCTTCCTATAGCGCTCCACCATATTCACGCATTATCTCTACAACTTGCACTTGATAAGCCTTGTACCATTTCGAACGGCCCCGCGCTTGCGCCACCAGATGTTCTGCATCATTTTTCCATTGTATTATTTTTTCCTGATTTTCCCAGTATGAGATCGCAATTTCCTGTGCTCCTTCAGTCACAGTGATGAATTCAGTGCAACCATATTTATTCATTGCCAGCGCTCTCAATTGTCCCGCCATTTCAGAATAAGTCTCATCGAGATCGCCGATTTCCGCTCTAAATATCACCGCGTACATACTCGGCTGCTCCATAATTCTTCCACACATAATGAACCACATAACGTCTCACCTACATTCACCTTCTATCTACAAAGGAGGCATCAATCAAACTTCCCTCTATCCTTTCCAGAATACGAAATAATAACTGGTTATTTTCGGGGAAAAGGTGCTCAGCTGCGACCAAATCATCTATTGACTGCACATATTCAGAACCGTCAAGTTCGTTACTACAATGCTCGATAAGTGAAGTGACTGAGCCAGGGGTCATCTCCAGATGAAACTGCAAAGCCACCACTCGATTATCAAAGACAAATCCCTGATTGATACAGGCGTCACTTGAAGCAAGCAACACCGCCCCATCAGGAATACCAAAGGTATCCCCGTGCCAATGAAACACCTCAATACGCTCCGGCCAGATACCATCAAACATAGTGCTTGCGACATGTTCCGTTCGTCTGATTTGAAACCAGCCAATTTCCCGCTGCTCATGTCTTTTCACTTCTGCCCCCAATGCGGCGGCAATGAGCTGTGCCCCCAGGCATATACCAAGTACATACTTACCAGATTCGACTGCCTTTAAAACAAGACCCTTTTCCTCTGTAAGCCACGGGTAGTGTTCAATCTCCGCTACCCCCATTGGACCGCCCATCACAATCAGCCAGTCGAAATCGCTCAATAAGGGAAAGGAGTCGCCTTGATAAGGCCTGACCACTGATACAGAATACCCACGTGCTTCCATCCATTTCTCGATCGCAGCCGGTCCTTTCAAATGAAACATGCTGTAGTACACAGACGCGTGGTTTAAATGACATTTATTGCGCCGAAAAAAAGATATCTCCATAACGACCGCGCACACGTCCACCACTGTTATCGCTATCGCTCATGATCGCGACGGCATCGATCTGATCGATATCTATACCAAATAACCGCTTAAAGTCAGCGCGCACATTGCGCTTCTCGCTCAGCCAACGGCCACGCTGCTCACCACCCGAGCGCACTGCCACCATCATCGCCCTACCGGTATAGGCGTTGGGCCAGTGGCTCTCGAGCGGCTGACTGCTTGACCAGACATAATTGATCGCACGCGTGCGCCAGAAGAAGAATCCCCCAGAGACCACCACATATAACCGCACAGGATAGTCATCCCCTGACCTGCGCTTTTCGTCATTGCCCGCAAGCACATCCTCGATCCACCACGACCAGTTGAGATACGGGGTTTTAGTAAGGTCAATTTCGATCTCTCGGAAAATACCGGAAGCGGTGCCGCTGGCCGTCGCCTCCAGCACCTGCCGCCCCGCTTCGCTCACAAACTGGTAGCGAGTATCACCCACAAAAGATTTCTCCTGCCAGCCCTCTAGCATACCGTCGGAAAACTGCGCGACAAGCCGCTCTTCTGCATAGCCCGGCATCGAACTAACGTATGAGAGAGCGACAATGATCGCCCCGTAACTGACCCTTTTTAGATTCAACATTTCCACTCTCCGTCAATCAGCCGCATCCAGCCTGGCTGAAAACCATCACATATGGCAGAAACTTTTCTCTCATGCGATGATGGCAGCATCATAAAAATAATGGACCGATTACAACAGCATGAAGCGCGACGATCAACACAGCGGGCTACTGCAATGGATTGAACAGACGGGTAACCGTCTGCCGCATCCCGCGACACTCTTCTTTTTTGCCACACTGCTGGTGATGGCATTATCGCAGCTTGCGGCACTGCTCGGCTGGCGTGTTACCAAACGCGTCACGGGGGGCGACGGCCTGCAACAGGAGGTAGAGGTCGCCGCCGTGGGTCTGCTCGACAGTGATGGCCTGTGGTGGGTGCTAAGTAACCTTGTCGATAACTTCATGTCGTTTCCACCACTGGGACTGGTACTGGTGGCGATGCTCGGCATCGGCGTTGCCGAACGCAGTGGACTGGTCGCCGCACTGCTACAGACGACGATTGGAAAAACCCCGGCAGCGCTTTTGACACCGATGGTCTTTTTTCTCGGCATCATGTCATCAATGGCACTCGATGCCGGTTATGTGGTCCTGCCACCGCTGGCTGCCGCGCTCTATCTGGCGATGGGGCGGTCGCCGCTGGTGGGTATCGCGACTGCCTTTGCCGGGGTCTCGGCCGGCTTCAGTGCCAATCTCTTTATCACTGCAATCGACCCGCTACTGGCAGGGTTTTCGCAGGCCGGGGCGCAACTCCTCGATGAACGCTACATGGTCAGCGCCACTGCCAACTGGTGGTTTATGATCGCCTCGACCCTGATGCTGACACTGGTCGGCTGGTGGGTCACCGCACGCTGGGTGGAGCCGCGTCTTGCCGGCAATCCCGGTCATAAATTATTTGTCAATGCCGCGACCGCAAGCGATATCGAAAGTGGCGATAACACCACCCGCGGCCTGCGCTGGGCGATGGTTGCACTGGCAGTTGCGGTGACACTCATCATCGCCCTGATCGTAATCCCCGGTGCACCCTTGCACGGCAGCGGCAGACGTTTTGATCGCTGGATCGAGGCGATGGTGCCGATAATCCTGATCTTTTTTCTGCTACCCGGTATCGCCTATGGCTTCGGTGCAGGCACGCTGAAAAGCGAAAAGGATATCGCTCGTCTGATGAGCGAGACGATGGCGAGCCTCGGCCCCTATCTCGTGCTTGCCTTTTTTGCCGCGCAGTTCATCGCCTTTTTTAAATATTCGAATCTTGGCGAGATGCTCGCTATCGTCGGCGGTCAGGCGCTGGCACAGGCTAACTTTGCCCCCGAACTGCTGATTGTCGCCTTCATCTTTGTGGTGATGGCCGGCAACCTTTTTATCGGCTCGGCTTCCGCCAAATTTGCCTTCTTCGCCCCGGTCTTTATCCCGATGTTTATGCAGGTCGGCATCAGTCCGGAGCTGACCCAGGCCGCTTACCGCATTGGTGACTCGGTCACCAACGTCATCACACCACTGAACCCCTATATGGTGATAGTGCTCGCCTTCATGCAGCGTTACGCACCGAACGCGGGCATCGGCACACTGGTCGCCATGATGCTGCCCTACGCGGTTGCGTTTGCAGTCATCTGGCTATTGATGATTGTGGCGTGGATGATGATCGGGATCCCGCTCGGCCCGGAAGGGGGATTGTGGTACAACCCGTAACCGTATAACCAGTTCATGCTTTCTAACCACGCTATTCGATGCTATGACGATCTCATCCTGGATTACCGTTGTGATGAACCTGTTCTCTTCCCGAGAAAATACCAGACGCTCCACAGAAGCAATGAAATGATAATCGCCGTCATGATCGCGGGGGTGGGCTGCTCCACTGTGCTAATAGAACCGGCATAGGTGGTGATCAGGGCGTAGGGCACTGTACCCAGTGAATACATCGATAAAAATTTCAAAAAAGGCATGCGTGTGGCACCAGCCATGCAACAGCTCACCTCGGGTAAAATCGGCATCGCCCGACATACGATGAGCATCGCTGGGCCATAGGCCGAGAAAACCTGATGCATCTCTTCAAGCTTACCTGGCGCTTTGTATATACGGTTAAGCAGCCGCCAGCCGTAAAAATAACTAATCGCATAGGCAGTAATACCTGCGGCATAAAATCCGATGATCACGGCCATTGCCCCCATCGGCCAGCCTAAAAAATGACCCGCCAGAATAGAGACAGTCATCGTAGGGATGGCGATAAATAGATCGGCAAACAACAGGCCTGATACGGTGACGGCCAGGTAACCGGGATGAAGCCGTTGAATTTGTTCCAATGCATCTTCAATATCAGCCAGGGTAAAGACACCCGCCGTTTTGATGATGATGAAGGTGCTGGCAAATAACAGCGCCAGTACCAGCATCGCTTTCAGTAGCTCTTTCATGGTTAAAACTTCTTCATGATGTTTCTCACGAGACCGGGAGACAAACGCATCAGGAACGGCAGGATCTTTGTCTTTCCGACAAATATTTCCGGCCTGTTTTTATTAATTCCCTCAATAATCTGCCTGGCCGCATCTTCCGGAGATATTTTTCCTCTGCCCCGACCCGCTGTCATAGGCGTATCAACCAGCGGCATAATGGCTTCGAAAACAGTCACCGGCGTATTTTCCAATTGATATCGCAAGCTCTGTGACACACTATGTATCGCGGCCTTGGTCGCACAATACACAGCAGATTGAGTTTTAGGTGCATAGGCCAGACCGGAGGAGATATTGACAATCGCGCTTGCCTGTTTTGCCTCTAATAGCATGGGCAAGAGCAGCGCTGTAATCCACACAGGGGCGAGAAAATTGAGGGTAGTCTCTTGCTCGATTGAATCGAATTCGAAACCGTCATCGATGAACATGCTCGTATACTGAACGCCAGCATTGTTGAATACGATCTCTACACCGGCATGCTCCCTAAGTATAAAATCGGCCAGGGATTCAACCTGAAAACGTGATGATAGATCGCATTCATAGATGGTAAGACCTGCGTATTCATCTTTCAGTTGCTGTAACGCATGGCCATTGCGTGCGACCACGATGAGTTTGTGACCCTGGGCGTGAAGTTGTTTTAACAGCGCCAGCCCTATTCCCGAGGTACCGCCAGTCAATAAAATAGTTTTGGGTGCCTGTAGCATATGTCACCTTGTCTTATGTGGGCAGGTTGACTAGATTAGACCTTCTGACGGGATATAACATTAACCTGGGTTAAGAATGAAGAAAAAATTTGATTTTGCTGCCTTCCTGACACAGGTCGGCAATCACCCAGAACTGAAGGGTCGAAGCAATACAAAGTGCTACGCCAGAGGAGAGCATGTCTTTTTGCAGGGGGAGATCTGCAGGGATGTTTTCTGCATGTATTCAGGGCTGGTAAAACTTTATTTTAATACGCTGGAAGGTAAAGAGTGGATCAAATCTTTTATTCCCGACCGGGGAGTTTTTGGCTCACGTAATGCACAATCAATGGGCAAACCCAGCCCGTTTTCTGCACTTTGTCTGGAAGAGACGAAGATTCTTAGTATCCCGTATGATGCATTCGAACAAGTTATCTTTGAGGACCTGGCACTATCCCGCGCAGTATTCCATTTCACGCAATGGCTGGGGCTGAAAAAAGAGCTGCGTGAATATCAACTCCTCTGTCTGTCTGCAGAAGAGGCCTACCAGGAGTTTATTAGCGCCAACCCATCTCTGGTCGAACGCCTCACACAAATTGATATCGCACGCTATCTGGGGATTACTCCGATTGCCCTGAGCAGGATAAAAAAACGGCTATTCTAATAGCAGACCCGCGCGTCGTTGAAACCCATCATCCCTCGGAAAGAAGCCAAATATCAACCATTCCCGTATCGATCCTTACTCCACCAGCCCCTGCTCCACGCGATGACGTGCCTTGATGAAATCTTCGTGAGAGACATGAATCAGATCGGCGATCTTGCGCACCAGATACTCTTCATGATGATCTTTGTGGGCATCGGCAAAGGCGACACGCCATAACATCTCTATCACACGCTGCTTCTGCGGCTGGGTGAATGACTGATCCACCATGCGAGTAAAATCAAACAGGCAGGCGGCGTTATCGACCTCCGCCTCGGCCAATGCTGCCAGCTCAGCGGCCTCATCATCGCTGATTGAAAACAGATCGCGCAACGCGCTGTCGACGGCACTGCGTTCGTCATCGCTCACCTCAAAATCGGCGCGGGTCATCTCGATCATCAATGCCGCCGTGGCAAGACGTAGTGACTGCTCATCGATATCTGACTCACTCCCGGTTGCCGACTGGATGCGCGCCTCGAAAAACTGTTTCATGTTTTTAAACATTGCCACTAATCCTCGCTTACACTATTTTTCCGGGGCACCCTGCTCAAGTTGACGCCATAGACAACTACCGCCCTGCTTTTCAATGGCATCGAGCCGACCTTCATGTGCGTCCAGCTCATCGCTGCTGGCACGCATCACCCTGAGCGAGCCTTGCGGCAGCCGCACTCGACGTATCACCTGCTGTTTTGTCGTACTCGCACTCTCTTCACCTCCCAGCAGCAGATTGCGCTGACCGCCCGTCATCATCAGATAGACATCGGCAAGGATCTCGGCATCCAGTAGCGCGCCATGCAGTGTGCGCTGGGTATTGTCTATATCATAACGCTTGCACAACGCATCCAGACTGTTGCGCTGCCCCGGGTGCATTTTGCGCGCCAGCGCAAGGGTATCGAGCACACCACAGAACTCTTCGAGCAGATCGTGGGTACGGCTTAGCAGGCGAAACTCATGATTGATGAAGCCGACATCAAACGGGGCGTTATGGATTACCAGCTCAGCCCCCTTGATGAACTCGATAAAATCTTCAGAAACATCACGAAATCGTGGTTTGTCGACCAGGAACTCGTTGGTAATACCGTGCACCTCGATCGCGCCATCATCGATCTCACGGTCGGGCTGCAGGTATTGATGATAATGACGCCCGGTAAGACGACGGTCGATCACCTCGACACAGCCGATCTCGATAATTCGGTGGCCGAGCTTCGGTTCAAGGCCGGTGGTTTCTGTATCCAGAATGATCTGACGCATCTCTATGCAACTACTCTTGTTTGCTTTAATTAAATGACGACTGTTTCAGTCAACTCAACCGCTACTCTTCTTTGCCCGCCAGCATCTCGTCAATCGCTCGATTGGCCAGTGCGTCGGCCATCTCATTTTCGGGATGACCGGTATGGCCACGCACCCAGTGCCACTCGATCTCATGCGGCTCACGGGCCGCATCCAGTTCACGCCACAGGTCATCATTTTTCACCGGCTTTTTTGCGGCCGTCTTCCAGCCTCGCTTCTTCCAGCTGTCGATCCATTCGGTAATCCCCTGGCGCACATATTGCGAGTCGGTCGTCAGGCTAACCCGGCACGGGCGTTTCAACGCCTGCAGCGCCCTGATTGCCGCCATCAGCTCCATGCGGTTATTGGTGGTATGCGGCTCGGCACCATAGAGCTGTTTTTCATTCCCCCGAAAACGCATCAATGCACCCCAGCCACCGGGCCCGGGGTTACCTCGACAGGCGCCGTCTGTATAGATCTCCGTTGTGTCGCTCACTACGATTCCTGGTTTCTGGTCGCGGGGGGTTCCGGCGACGGGGTTCTGGTTGAAGAACCACTGGCGGTGGGTTTGACGATGCGAGGGTCGATCAGGCTACCGTTGGGGCTCCACTTCGGTTTGATCGGCGTCATGGTCGAGACCCGTTTTTTCCCCACCACCAGAAAGGCGCCACCCCAGAAGGGCCACCAGCGTTCACCGGCACGTTCCAGCACCTCCAGGCGACGCATGATTCCCTCATTCTGTACCGGTGGACGGAAGAAAAACCACCGTGAAAGTTCGTGGTCGAATCCTAACAATGAGAGCCAGTCACGCATCCGCCAGGCGCTGCGAAAACGGCCACACCACGGCGGGCCACTGCGGCGACGCAACAAGCGGCGAAATCCCCACCAGCTCCACGGGTTGAATCCAAGAATAACCACCCGCCCTTCAGGCACCAGAATACGCTCGACCTCACGTAACACCCCATGTGGGTTCGCCTCGAATTCCAGCGTGTGATGCAACACCACCACATCAACACTGTCGGACTCAACCGGCAGCGCGTCGGGCTGGCCATACAGTGCCAGTAGCGTTGCCGTTTCGTTGGGATCACCGTCCACCACCACACGATGCAGGATACGACTGGCACTCAACATATCTTCACTAAGCAGAAAGCCCACCTGCAGCAGGTGGAAGCCAAACAGGTTAACCAGCACCTTATCAAGCTCTTCCTTCTCGCGCGCAGCCAGACGCTGTCCCAGCGGCAGCTTGAACCAGTCACGGAGGCGGTCGCGTTCGGTACAGATCATGCGTCCGTTACAACCCTGCTCGTCTTCGTGTCTACTCCTCATGTCGCTAGCATACCCTGCCACAGGCAGTTGATCTAGTGTAGTCGTTTGAATAAGCAGGACATTCAGGTTCGCGCACGTGCATTGACGCTCACCCCAATTCCTGCCAGCATGGTTTGATGAATGACGTCATCGCAATTCCTGCATTTCAGGATAATTACATCTGGCTTATCTCCGCAGATAACGGTAGCGGCGCAAACAACTCGCGCCCACTGACTATCGTGGATCCCGGCGATGAGCGACCGGTGTTAGACTATCTGCACATGACCCATCAGACACCAGGGGCGATCCTCGTCACCCACCAGTGTCATGACCACGTCGATGGAGTTCGAGCGATTCTCGCCCACCACTCTATTCCGGTCTATGGCCCCGCCACTGAGATGATCCCCGGGATGACCCATCCGGTTAAACAGGATGACCGCATTACCATGAGTAATGAGCTCCAGTTTCAGGTGATCGATGTGCCGGGCCACACGGCAGGCCATGTCGCCTATTATGAGGCCGGCTCACCCGGGCGGCTCTTTTGTGGTGACACCCTCTTCGCTGGCGGCTGTGGGCGGCTACATACGGGACTGTACGATGAAATGTTTCTCTCGCTGCAAAAGATCGCCGCGCTACCCGATGATACCCTGATCTACTGCGCCCATGAATACACCCTGGCCAATCTCAAATTTGCCCTCCACCTCGATCCCGATAACATCGCGCTACAGGCCCGCATGGAGCAGGCCAGAAAGATGCGTGCCAACGGCGAGATTACGATTCCGTCACCATTGATCGCCGAAAAAAACACCAATCCATTTTTGCGCTGTCATACACCCGCAATCGTTAAAGCAGCGGAACAGTACGCCAGCCAAACAGCACAGCCACAACCCACCAGTGCCGCAGCCGTTTTTCGCCTTATTCGCCACTGGAAAAATAATTTTTGACCACCTGTTTTACCCCAGGAGCTGAGGACTGTTTCCGGTGCTCTTTTTTACCAACCATCTCAAGAATTCCCCTATAATGGCCGATTGATCTAGCTAGTGACAGCAGAGACTATTTAATGATAAACAATCATAAAAACAGAGCGTTTCACTTAGGCGTTGGACTGACAGGGATACTGCTCATCAGTGGCTGTAGTGTCACGCCCACCCAACAGGAGGCTGATAGCGAGTCCCTGTCATCACTGCCCACCACACAGATTTCGATGGAGGCCAGCCCCGTCGAATTCTGGGATAACGTTGAGATTAGCGCACCTCTCGATCCCGAGCACAACACCTTCGGGGTAAACAACACCGCACAGGAAGAAACTGCGGCGACTGAACCTGCTCTGGTGACACTGCCCCAGCAGCCAATTGCCACTGAGTCAATCACCACACACGATCTTAACCAGCAACTGGCAGCGCACCGCCCACAGGACCTGTGGCAACGGATACGCGAAGGTTTTTCGCTACCCAGCAGCGAACATGCACGCACCATTTCCGAACGCCGCTGGTATGCGCGCCATCAGGAGTATATCGACCGCACCGCCGAACGTGCACAACCCTACCTGCACTTCATTGTTGAAGAGGCCGCACGTCGCAATATCCCGATGGAACTGGCGCTGCTCCCGGTCGTCGAGAGCGCTTTCCAGCCCTTCGCCTACTCCCACGGCCGCGCCGCGGGTATCTGGCAGTTCATTCCCGGCACCGGTCGCATGTACGGTCTAAAGCAGAACTGGTGGTACGATGGCCGCCGCGACATCACCGCGTCAACGCTGGCGGCATTTAACTATCTCGAAGCACTCAATCGCGAGTTCTCCGGCGACTGGCTACTGGCGCTCGCCGCCTACAACTCCGGCTCCGGCACGGTGCGCAAGGCGATTCGTAAAAACAGGCGTCGCGGCAAACCGACAGATTTCTGGTCGCTCAAACTGCCGCGTGAGACCCGTGCCTATGTGCCAAAATTACTGGCGATTCGCGACATCGTTGCCAATCCTGAGCAACACAACATCGTCATGACCTCAATTGCCGATGAGCCCTACTTTGAAAAGGTACCTACCGGTTCTCAGATCGACCTGGCCAGGGCAGCTGAGCTTGCGGGAATCCCGTTAAAACAGCTCTATCGACTTAACCCCGCCTTTAACCGCTGGGCAACCGACCCCGATGGGCCGCACCACCTGCTGGTGCCACTGGAGAAGTCAGTGCAGTTCAAACAGAACCTCGCCGAGCTCCCCAAAGAGAGCCGCGTTAAGTGGGCACGTCATCGCATCCGTAACGGTGAAACCCTGGGGCACATTGCTAACCGCTATAAAACGACGGTCGCGGTCATCAAGGATGTTAACAAGATCCGCGGCCACATGATTCGCGCCGGTAAGAACCTGATCATTCCGGTCGCCGCCAGGCGCCCGGGAAGCTATAGTCTGAGCGCGACTCAACGTGCCAAAGCGATCAAGAACAGTCCGAAAAAGGGTATTAAACTGACCCACACCGTGCAACGCGGCGACACCCTGTGGGACATCTCGCGTGCGCATAATGTCGGCACACGCCAACTGGCGCGCTGGAACGCGATGGCGCCACGCGACACGCTGCGCCCCGGACAGAAGCTGGTTATCTGGAAATCGGCTGCGAAAGTGGCGCAGAGTAATAACCCCAACATTACTCCGGCGCTAAATGAGGTCACACAGCGTATCCGTTATGTGGTGAGACGCGGAGACTCACTGTCGCGTATCTCGCAGCGATTCAGGGTCAGCGTCAATAATCTCAAACGCTGGAACCCCAGGGCGCGCGGCAAGTATCTGCAACCAGGGCAGCGGCTGACGCTGTTTGTCGACATCACCAATCAGTCGGGAAATATCTAGCCATAACAATTTCCACGAATGCGAACAACCATTAAGGCGGTTCATGCGTTGTATTTGTTGCCGATAGATATTAATAACAGGGAGAAAAGGATACTCATAATTCCAGGAAGGCCAGACTTGGGACAGCAGATGATTTACTGAAAAGTACCTGGAAGAAACAGCTTCAAATCACACGCCATCAGGGCGGTGAATCCCACCAGCATCCCACGGAGAGGCCAGACAACCCGACCTACACAGCTAGATAGTGCAGATGAATAATCTCGCATTAGGATTGGCTAGCGCCGCATTTACTCCGACTATCGTCACATTACTGATATTCGACCCAACTACACAGGAGCTCATCTTAATCGCGGCTGCCACATTGGTGGCCATATCGGTCGCTTGGCTAATCACCAGTAGCCCAAAGGTTGAAACTCCCTCTCAGAACATCATAATCGCTTTTGTTACTAACCCATGATCACAGGTCAAAAAACTACTCGCGCCGACACATGAGTCCCTGAATGATCTGAATGACTCGAATCTGGAGTGGCCTGACGTAAAAAAGAAAGTCCGCCTGCTCGCAATAAACTACCCCGCAGCAAGCTGACGGGGTGTGGCTAAGCAGCCCGCGTGTTGATGTCAACATTCCCTTTAAGTTTCATGTGTGCGAAGGAAAAATTATCACCCCAGATGAAGCTGTGGTCACATTTCAAATATCAGCACCGGCGGCATGCTTGCATTTATTGACGTTGAAGTAGCACCCTGTTTCTTTATTCGATACAGACTCGACTTCAATGTGCCAGCAATCGAGTGTGATGATATTTATGGCAAGGTGCTTAGAGTATTTAAAAGGGACAGTGGTTATGAGCTGAACATCGAGTTCACCATTATCGATGCAAAAGACAGGCACTCTATCCAGGAGCTGGTCAATAGCGCTCTTGCTGGCATGTAACATCAGTGGAAACAGACCGCCTTCTGGTCGCTCTATCTGATATTTAGATCAGACCGTCATCACCATTTTAACGCCAGCGATCACCAGCACCACTCCGAGCAGTTGCCGCAGTATTGGCGGTGCAAGACGCCGCACCGCGAGCTCGGAACCAACCACCGCCCCTAACAGGCCCACTATCACAAACCACTCAATATCAGCGGGCCATGTATTCAGTGTCATTACATGACCTGCTAGTCCTGCAACAGAGTTCACTAATATAAAAGCTGCTGCAATCGCCGCATTGGTTCGCATCTTTGTCCAGCGTAACCATAGCAGCAGCGGGCTGAGATAGATCCCGCCACCCACACCAGTCAGTCCTGAAACGAAGCCAAGTGCGGCGCCTACTGGAATTGCAATCGTCAATCTTGGTTCGACACAGTCATCTTCATTTTTGATCTTGATGAAAAAGTGGATAGCGGCAAGCAATAACGCGCCACCCACAATGTATTGATACGTTGTTGTCTCCGGCATCAGTGAACCACCCCAGAAAGCCATCGGCATTGAAGCCGCTGCAAGCGGGATAAAGATACGCCATGAAAAGTAGTGGGCGCGGGAGAGCCGAAACAACACCAGCGATGCCACAAACAGATTCATCGTGAGTGCCGCTGGCTTCATCATATCGGGTGCCAGACCAAACAACGCCATTGCCGCTAGATATCCTGATGCCCCACCATGACCCACGGATGAATAGAGCGTAGCCATTACAGCTATCATCAGTAACAGCAACAAAAAAGACTCTGTTTCAATCATATTCTGAACTCAGGAAAACATTAACCAGGACAATTTGAAGTGTGACCCGCATCACATTATTAGACCTGCACTAACAGTTACTATTTTAAAAAAACAGCCGATAAAATAAGCATATAACTAAAGATAGAAAAACAATACCTATTCCATTTCGATTCAATGTAATGTTTAATAATCATGTTATAAATAAATTTACCACTATCATACGCTATATAAAGTGATGAAATTTTCTTTGCAGACTGCTGCCCAAACTTTAAGAAACTTCTTCGCACATGAATGGAGTAAACACCAATGCAGTTAACCCTGTATACGGACTATTCATTCCGGGTACTGCTCTATCTTGGCGTCAACAATGACAGGCTCTGTACGATTGCCGAGATTGCTGAGCGTTGCAATGCTACCCAGAACCACCTGGTCAAGGTTGTTCATAACCTTGGTAAGGAGGGGTACATCCAGACGATGCGTGGCCGCACAGGCGGCATCCGACTGAAAAAAGACCCCGCGGAGATTACTATCACTGAAATTATCAGATGTACCGAAGTCAATCTTGATATCGCGGAATGCCTGCGTCCAACCAACACCTGCCATATCACCGAAGTCTGCACGTTGAAGGGTATTTTTAGCGAAGCGCAGCAGCAGTTCATCGACACGCTTGATCAGTACACCCTTGCCAGCCTCCTTGCCAACAGAGAACAGTTAACCTTCATCTTCGGCGACAACATCATCAGAAGACTCGATACCGGCACGCAAGGGCCGTAGAGGAGCGATCGCTTCTTACAACTACCGCTCTTCGATTAAACGCCTTAGCTCGGGCACACAGGACCCACAGTTCGTTCCGGCTTTGAGCAGCTCCCCGATCTCATCTGTCGTTGTGAGACACTGCGTCTCAATCGCATTTTCAATCGTATTGAGCCCCACCGAAAAACAGGCGCAGATAATCCGCCCAATATCCTGCTGACCAGCCGGTGGCGTGCCGGTCAACAGATTCGCCCGCTCCTGCTGATCCAGTACATCCTGCTTAAACAGCCCGGCCAACCAGCTGCGTGGTGGCAACTGGGTATCGGGCGCAATAAAGAGGCAGCTTTCGACCCGGTCACTCACCATCCGCACGCCTCGGTAACGACGTGCCGCCACATCGAGATACTCGACCCAGTTCACATCATCATTTGACTCACACAACAGCGCACGTGCCCATGCACCCCAGTCGCCCGGCGCCTGCTCACCTGCGATCTCGTAGCGGTAAAAACCATCACCCGTTGCGCGCGCCCAGTAGGTCATCCCCTGCAGCTGCAACTGTCGGCGCGACAACAGGAAACCGTACCATGCGGGCTGACAGGGGGTGATGCGCACCGGCGTGTGTTTAAACTCCGGCTGACCGGAGAACGCATCAACCACAGGATTGACGACGCAGTCGATACGCCCGTTGCTGGCAAACTGCCCGCCCCAGTGCATCGGCACAAACAGTGAACCGCGCTGCTGCCCGTCGCTGAGTCGCGTGCGCACCACCACCTCGCCCCAGCGACTGAAGATGCGCATCAATCCCCCCTCACTAAGATGCAGTGCAGCGGCATCGTCGGGGTGAATCTCGCCATACGGCTCCGGGCTGTGTTCGGTCAGGCGGGGCGCCTTGCCGGTGCGCGTCATCGTGTGCCACTGGTCGCGACTGCGCCCGGTATTAAGGATGAACGGGAAGTTTTCATCGACGCTGTTTACCGGCAGCCGCGGCTCAACAGAGACGAATTGCGCCTTGCGACTGTCAGTAAAAAAACGCCCGTCAGAAAACATGCGCGCACGCCCATTACCCTCTTTATCCAGCGGCCATTGCTGAGGTGTCAGCGCATCATAGGCGGCCTCATCGAGTGTGGCGAGGAACGAGATATCGAAGTCACGTCCGCCGTTATTTTCAAAACCGGAAAGTGCGGCATGTTCGCAAAAAACCTCATCGACCGAGGCATACGCAAACCCCTCACTGAATCCCATGCGCGTTGCCACCTGGGCGATAATCTGCCAGTCGGCGCGCGCCTCGCCGGGGGGCGTCAGAAATGGGCGTTGACGTGAGATACGCCGCTCCGAGTTGGTCACGGTACCACTCTTCTCTCCCCAGGTCAGTGCAGGCAACAGCACATCGGCGACAGCCGTTGTATCGGTGTCACGCACACATTCAGAGACCACCACCAGCTCACATTTTTCGAGGGCGGCGCGCACCCTGTCTGCATCCGGCATACTCACCACCGGATTGGTACACATGACCCACACCGCCTTGATCTTGCCTTCGTCGATAGCATCGAACAGATCAACAGCCTTCAGGCCGGGCTCACTCACCATCTCCGGTGACTGCCAGAAACGCTGCACACAATCGCGGTGCTGCCGACTCTCAATATCCATGTGTGCGGCCAGCTGGTTCGCAAGCCCACCGACCTCGCGTCCACCCATCGCATTTGTCTGGCCGGTAAATGAAAACGGCCCCATGCCGGGGCGCCCGATACGCCCGGTGAACAGGTGACAGTTGATGATCGCGTTGACCTTATCGGTCCCTGCCGAAGACTGATTGACCCCCTGCGAGAAGACCGTAACCACACGCTCGGTACGGGCAAACAGGCGATAAAATTCAGTTACGGCCGTTTCATCAAGCGCACACTGCAGTGCGACCTCGGCGGCGCTCGCGGCACGCTTTGCGGCCATCACCACCGCCTCATCGACCCCCTCGGTAAAGTTATCGACGAACATACCATTGCGTTCATCGTGCTGATTCAGGTGACATAGCAGGCCGTTAAACAGCACAGTGTCGCTGCCGGGCTTCAGCGCCAGGTGCAGGTCGGCGATGTCGCAGCTGGTGGTACGGCGCGGATCGATCACCACCACCATCAGGTCAGGATTCTCTTTTTTCGCCTGGTTGATGCGTTGATACAGCACCGGGTGACACCACGCGGCATTACTGCCGACCATCACAATCAGCTTGGCACGCTCCAGGTCTTCATAACTACACGGCACCGTGTCTGAGCCAAAGGCCCGTTTATAACCCGCCACGGTGGATGACATACAGAGACGCGAGTTGGTATCGATATTGGCTGAACCAATAAACCCCTTCATCAGCTTATTGGCGAGGTAGTAATCCTCGGTGAGCAGTTGGCCCGACACATAGAAGGCCACGGCATCGGGGCCGTGCGCCCTGATCACATCGTTGAAGCCGTCGGCAACCCTGGACAGCGCTTCATCCCATGTCGCTCGCTGCCCCGATATCTCCGGGTGAAGCAGGCGCCCATCCAGGCTCAACGTCTCTCCTAAAGCAGCACCTTTGGAGCAGAGGCGACCAAAGTTGGCGGGATGATCAACATCACCCACTACGACGACATGATCACCGGCGTTAGCACCTACATTGACCTCAACACCACAGCCAACACCGCAATAGGGACAGATGGTTTTTACATTTTTTTCCATAACTCAGACTCCTGTCCCTATAGTGTAAACCTAATGGGCGAAAACCCAATGCAGGACGAGGAGTAACCCGCCATTAGCCACATGATGAGAGAAGATTGAGATGCCCCCCCTCGACAGTGAGGGGGAGACATCAATGGAACGAATAACTAGGCGCGAGAAAAGGCGTCCTGCAGCCGTTGCTGCACGTTGACCTTAAGCAGCTTCAGGCTTGCCTTAACCCCTTGCTGTTTGATCCTGGCCAGGTCTTCCTTGATCTCACGTTTGGCACGCGCCATATGCTCATGGTGATAATCGGTCTTCGGCAATACGCCCACCTGCGGCATTCCAGCCAGTCCCGATTCACGTGCATGTTCCTGAAAGCCCTGATTTTTCCAGAAGAAGGCACCCGGCATGGTGGTGGGGATGACCAGCACATAAAAGAGCGCGCGCCCCACCAGCGATGTCGTGATGATCAGCGATGCCGCCAGCAACCACGCCAGCAGGCCGAGCCCACCGTCCTGCCCACTGCCGGCCAGTAACGCCACCAGTACGACGCTGACCGCCAGTGCGCCGTTACGACTACGATAGGTATAACCAAAAGTAGTACGCTGTTCGAGATGCGCCGCCGCCCCTTCGCCACCGTTGCGATCGAGATCACGCCCGTGGGCATAGAGCCCGATCCCTTCGATGATCAGCCCCAGCGCCATCGGCCAGGCCAGCAGCGCCATCAGCCCACTGAAACTCTCGCCCTGTAGCGTCAGACTCACCGCGAAGATCATCGCGACAAGCAGCGCACCAAGCGTCAGGGCACTGCCAAAAAAGCTTGTCAGCACCTGCCAGTGGTTCCAGTAGGGACGCGCCTCGATACGATAGATCTTGTGCATCGCATAGATGAATAACGGCCCCATGACCAGGGCGCCCAGACCACAGACATATCGCAACCCTTCGGTGAAGCCGTCGTGAACAAATGGAATGCCGATAAAACCCAGCGCCACGTAGGCGACAAAAAGACCGAAAAACAGGGAGAGTGAGGCTACCTCGCGACTCACCGGTGAATACTTCAGATTATTAAAGGCACGATAGAAACGGTGTGGCTTGCCGAGATGCATGGTCGAAATCACCAGCGCAAAGCCCTGCAGACCGAGCATCGCCAGCAACGTCATCGTCACTGTCCCCGGATTGCCTGTTTCCGACAACGTCTCCAGCCCGAACAGCGGCCCAAGAAAAAGCAAAATAAATGCGCCGACAACGGCCTGCGAGATCAGGGTAAACAGCACCAGTGGATCTTCGCGCGAGCGTAGTTTATCAAGGCTCCACTGCTGTTTTTGATCTTTCAGCACCGCCTTGGGTTTGTATTCCCCTTCACCCTGCTCATCACGCTGATAACGTAGCGGCGTGGTATCAGGCCGTGTCATCTCACGCGGCAGCGAACGGGTCTGCTGAAAACGGATATTGGGATGGGTGATCTCCGGCGTCGGAAAACCGGGGATCTGATTCTTCACCTGTTCACGATTCTCCGGTGCAGTCTCGATCAGACCGAAGTCGAGCGCGCCACCCAGACAGGCCGCGGCACAGGCGGGCTTCAGTCCCACCTCAAGACGATCAACACACATATTACACTTCGACACCTGCCCTTCCACCGGATCGAGCTGTGGTGCATTGTAGGGGCAGACCCAGGTGCAGTAACCGCAGCCAAAACAGATCTCGGGATCCTGTAACACCGCACCATATTCGGCAAACTTGGTGTAGGCGCGGGTTGGACACCCCTTGAGGCAGACCGGGTCATCGCAGTGGTTACAGGCCATCGAGATATTCATGCGGCTGTAGGCGGGATAACTCCCCCCTTCCACATAACCGACCGAACGAAAACTGATATGTGCCGGCAACTGGTTCTTTTCACTACAGGCCGCCTCACAGGCGTGACAGGCGATGCAGTTATCGGAGGTAAAGTGAAAACCGTGTTGCTTATAGCGGTTCGGGTTATCACCAACACCATTTTCACCATTTATATTGAGGCTCTGCCCGGCCAGCGGATCGTTTTCGTCGACCAGTTGAATATCCTTATCGTAGCGGTTTTTCTCCGGCGTTTTAACGTCAGGGATATAGGCGTAGTCGGGTTCGTCATTTCGTATTTCAAACATAACAGTTCCTCAGAATGTTCTTGCTGCGCGGTTGATCACTGCGGCGGCTTCCTGCTGTGCCACAGGTTCAATCTTCACCGCGCACTGCTTGAATGCAGGCTGACGTGAATGGGGATCCAGCAGACCAAGGCTGACGCGATTTACGCATTCATGAAAATGAAACGGGATAAAGACCGCATTGGGGGCCACACGATGTGTCAGCTGCACCAGCACTACCGCATCACCGCGTCGCGATACCAGGCGCGCATAACTCATATGTTCAATACCAAGTTCCTTCGCGGCATCCGGGTTCATCTCCATATAAGGGGTCGGACTGTACTTGTTCTGATTTCCGATCTTGCCGGTACGGGTACGGGTATGGAAGTGTTCCACCACACGGCCGCTGTTCAACCAGAACGGGTAGTCATCGCAAGGCACCTCATTGTTGTCGACAAACGGCAGTGGGATTAGTTTGGCGCGCCCGTCCGGATAGTTGAACTTGCCATCACTATAGACACGTGGGCTGCCATCCTCGGCACCGGCCGGCATCGGCCACTGGATGCCGCGCTGCTGTTCGATCTTTTCGTGATTCATGCCGGAGATATCCAGAAAACGCCCCCTGGAGAGCTCGCCCATCTCATCAAAGACATCAGATGCCTTTTCCGGGAACTTGATCTTTTGACCATGCTCAAAACGCTTCGCCATCTGGTTGAAGATCCACAGGTCAGGCTTCGACTCACCGGGCGGGTTGACGACATTACTGATCAGGTTGACGCGTCGTTCGGTGTTGGTCATCACGCCGTTCTTCTCGGCCCACAACCCGGCAGGAAAAAAGACATGGGCGTACTCGGTGGTCTCGACATCGCGATAGGCGTCCTGCACCACCATGAACTCCAGCCGCTCCAGCGTCTTGCGGATACGTGCGGTGTTCGGCATCGAGGTCATCGGGTTGGTGCCGATGATCCACAGCCCTTTAATCTGGCCGGTCTCGATCGCCGGAAAGATATCGGTCTGAAACAGGCCGCGCTTCTTCGGAAAGAACTCGGGGTCGATGCCCCAGAACTTCGCGATGTCGATCCGATCCTGCTCCTTCTCCAGCGCACGGTAACCGGGCAGACCGGAACAGGACGACCACTCACGGGTCCCCATCGCGTTGCACTGGCCGGTGATCGACAGGCTGGTACCGCCCGGCTTGCCGATGTTACCGGTGATCAGATTCAGACTGTTGATGCCGACGACGCCGTCAGAACCGTGGGTACTCTGATTGATCCCCATGGTCCAGATACTCATCGCCGCATTCGATTTGGCGTAGAGGCGCGCGACATTACGGATGGTGTCTTCATCGATGCCACAGATCTTTGAAGCGGTCACCGGATCGTACTGTGCTACCAGTTCGGCAAACTCGTCAAAACCCGAGGTGTGCGCCTTGATATAGTCACGATCCTCCAGCCCTTCGGCGAGGATCACATGGGCCAGTGCATTCAGCAACACCACATCGGTACCCGGTGTGATCGGCAGATGCATATCGGCAAACTGCGCCAGCATCGTCACCCGCGGGTCGACCACGATCAGCGGGAACTTACGCTTCTCGCGCGCCTCGCGCATGCGCCAGTAGATGATCGGGTGCTGCTCTGGCAGGTTAGAACCGAACGCGATCAGGCAGTCGGTATGGCTAAAGTCGTCATAACAACCCGGTGGGCCGTCGGAACCGAAGCTGCGTTTATAGCCGGAAACGGCCGACGCCATGCAGAGGGTGGTGTTGCCGTCGTAATTGTTGGTACCTATACAGCCGCGCACCAGTTTGCCCAGTGTGTAGAACTCTTCGGTGAGGATCTGTCCGGTTGAGACCACCGCAAAAGAGTCACGCCCATAGGTCTGCTGGATGCGCTTGATCTCGGCAGCGGTCCTGTCCATCGCCGCATCCCAGCTGCTCTCCTGGTAGGGGTCGAAGATCCTGTCGCGCATTAATGGCTTATCGCCACGGCCGGCGGAGTGGAACAGCTCATGCTCAAAGATCCCCTTGATGCAGAGCTTGCCCTGGTTGACATCGGCACCGCCAACGCCACGACCGGTGACCGCCCTGCCATCTCTGTCCAGCCCAACCTCAATCGAGCAACCGGTGGAGCAGTAACCACAGGTGGTATATTTCCACTCGACAACATCCTGAGTGGGTAACTTGATCGGATTCTTTATCGCGCGGCCAAATAACATCTTTCCCCTCCTGTGAAACCTCGTTACATCAGTGCTGAATATAATTCGCTACCGCTTTACTACTTCAGTTCAACCCTGCTTCAACTCAACTCGGATACGCCCATCTTCTACCTGCACCGCATAGCGTCCGGTACACCCTTCATCTGGCCCCTGCGCCTCACCACTCTCCAGGCTTATCTTCCAGTTATGCAGTGGACAGGTGACGGTATGACCATGGACGATCCCCTGCGACAACGGTCCGTTCTTGTGAGGGCAGCTGTCACGCAGCGCAAAGATCGCGTCATCGGCGGCACGAAAAATCGCCACATCACCGTCGGCGGTCTGCAACACGCGCGACCCCAGCCTTGGAATATCTTCTACTGCACCTACTTCAACCCAGTTACTCATTGTTAATCCTCAAAATACTTTTTTGTGTCACTTCGCGATCCCTGATGGGTTATGCCCCAAAGGCACTTCCTTCGGGCGTGAAAAAGACGTTTCTAACCCACCCTGCATTGATTGTTTAACTCGCGACCACCTTCAGTGGCCTGAATTCATTGGGTGCCACCTTGCCGCTGACACGCTCGGCCCATGGGTCGGTCTGGGTATACTTCTGCGATTCGATAAAACGTGCATTAAGTGCCTTGCGACTCTCGGCATCTTCGACCACCTTCTCTTTCACATAACTGAGCCCGACACGTTCGATCCACGGCGCGGTACGATCAAGATAGTGCGCCTCTTCACGATAGAGCTGAGTAAAGGCACCGCAGTACTCCTTCACCTCCTCCTCGGTCTCGACCTTGCAGAGCAGGTCGGTCGCACGCACCTTGATACCGCCGTTACCGGCGACATGCAGCTCATAGCCGGAGTCGACACAGACCACACCGAAGTCCTTAATGGTCGCCTCGGCGCAGTTACGCGGACAACCGGAGACCGCGATCTTGAACTTGTGTGGCATCCACGAACCCCAGGTGAACTGTTCAAGTTTGATGCCGAGACCGGTTGAATCCTGCGTACCGAAGCGACACCACTCGGAACCGACACAGGTCTTGACGGTACGCAGCGATTTACCATAAGCATGACCGGAAACCATGCCGGCATCGTTGAGGTCGCTCCATACCGCCGGCAGATCTTCCTTCCTGATGCCAAACAGATCGATACGCTGACCACCGGTCACCTTGACCATCGGCACCTCAAACTTGTCGGCGACGTCGGCAATCGCACGCAGCTCGTTCGGCGTCGTTACACCGCCCCACATGCGTGGCACCACCGAATAGGTGCCATCCTTCTGGATGTTGGCGTGGGCACGTTCATTGATGAAACGTGACTGCGGATCATCGACCGCCTCGGCAGGCCAGGCCGCCAGTACATAATAGTTCAGTGCCGGACGACAGGCAGCGCAACCATCAGGCTCACGCCATTCGAGGAATTCACGTGTCGCCTGGATCGATGTCAGATGGTTATCCTTGATCGCGGCACGCACCACATCGTGACTATGATCGGTACACTTACACATCGGCTTCGCTTTGGTCGATTCTGAGTAATCACCGACGGTCGATGCGAGGATCTGCTCTACCAGGCCGGTACAGGAACCACATGAGGCCGAGGCCTTGGTGTGGGCACGCACATCGTCGAGCGTAAAGAGCCCCTGAGTCGTGATCGCCTTGACCACATCGCCCTTGCAGACACCGTTACAGCCACAGATCTCCATGTCGTCACTCATCGCCGCTGCGGCATTCTCACCACCGTGACCGGAGTCACCCAGGTGCGCCTGACCAAACATCAACGACTCACGGAAGTCACTGACATCGGTCTTGTCACGCAGTAGCTGGAAGTACCATGCGCCGTCCACCGTGTCGCCGTACATCACCGCACCGTGGATCCTGTTGTCCTTCAGCACCAGCTTCTTGTAGACGCCGTTCGCCGCGTCTTTCATCACGATCTCTTCGGTGCTGTCGTCGCCGATGAAATCACCGGCAGAGAAGAGGTCAACCCCGGTCACCTTCAATTTAGTCGAAGTCACCGAGCCCTCATAACGACCGATGCCGTATTCAGCCAGATGGTTGGCACACACCTTCGCCTGTTCGAACAGAGGTGCGACCAGCCCATAGGTCTCGCCACGATGCTGCACACACTCACCGACAGCATAAATTTTGGGGTCAAAGGTCTGCATCGTATCGTTGACGACGATCCCGCGTTCAGAATGGAGCCCGATGCGTTCGGCCAGCTCAATGTTGGGGCGAATCCCCGCTGCCATCACCACCAGGTCTGCAGAGATCTCCGCACCATCTTTAAAACGGACACCCGTGACCCGCTCATCCCCGAGGATCTCCTCGGTCTGAGTCGCCATCAGGAAGTGCAACCCCTTCGCCTCCAGCGCCTGCTTCAGCATCTCGCCGGAGACTGCGTCCATCTGACGCTCCATCAATGTATCCATCAGGTGGACCACCGTTACCGTCATTCCCTGCAGCATCAGGCCGTTGGCCGCCTCCAGTCCGAGCAGGCCACCGCCGATCACTACAGCACTCTTATGGTGCTTCGCGCAATCCAGCATGGTATCGACATCGTAGATATCGCGAAAACCGATCACCCCCTGCTTATCATGTCCCGGCACCGGAATAATAAAAGGATTGGAGCCGGTCGCTAACAACAGTCGGTCATAAGACTCTTCGGTGCCGTCATCGGCAATCACCTTGCGTCCCTTGCGATCGACATTGACTACCTTCTTGCCGCTGTGCAGGGTGATGTTGTTGTCTTCATACCACTGCAGGTCGTTCAGCATAATGTCGTCGATGGTCTTCTCACCGGCGAGCACCGGCGACAGCAGGATGCGGTTATAGTTACCGTACGGCTCCGCACCAAAAACGGTAATGTCATATTTACCCGGTGCGATCTTCAGCAACTCTTCGAGGGTGCGCACACCCGCCATGCCGTTTCCGACCAGAACCAGCTTCTCTTTCATTTCGTGACGTTCCTGCATATAAAAACAATACAGGCAATTAGCAATAACCGTACCAGCCCGCAGAACAGATATAAGCTTTTGTTTTTTATTTGATTACCAACTCGTCAACAGCCTCGTATCAGCGATACAGCAGACTAAACCGCTCCATTAGAGTGCAGAAATAAAACATCTGCTCCATTTCAGCACAACGGTTGATCGCCTGCGAAAACGATGCCTGCTCGAACACCACCATATATGGCGACCTGACAAACGTAACCACATAAAACTGGGGGATTTTTTTTATTTCCATTCTTAAAGCGATAACAGGCCCACGAATGCGCTAGAATGACGCACCACCATTTCTTGAAAATCGCTAACAGGCAACAACAGCACTTCGGCAGCAGATGACCAAATTAACCGCCCCCTCCCCACAAAAGATGAATAGCAACAAAACAGGCCTGTGGACACGGCTACTAATCATATTCATCAGCATCCCCGTGATCCTGTTACTGGCAACACCTGCCGCAATCAAACAGGGGCTGCAACATTGGCTCAGCGAACAGACTCAGCGCGAAGTGAGCATTGCCGAGGTCAAGCTTAACCTGATTAATGGCAAGCTCTCGTTGCGGCAGCTGCAAATTCCCCATGCTGACTCGCCCGAGACAGTTCAGGCGCCCTCATCCGCGACGTCACTTGAGTACGCCAGTGTCACCATCGACTGGCAGGCGCTCTTTAACAAAAAACTCGTTATCAAAGAGGTCATATTAAGTCACGCTAAAATCGCCATTGAGCGCACCGGTAAACAACTGCAGATCGCTGGCATTCCACTTCCGACCACTGAAGCAACAGCCCCTGAGACAACCAGGTCTGAGTCGCCGCAGCACACCTCCATCAGCACACCCGCGATCACTATTGAGTCGATCACATTAGAAGCGATCAAGTTTGATTACTACAGCGGCGAGATCGACACTCACTTCGAAATCACTTCAGCCACCGTCAAGGATATCTCTACCATCTCCGGTGCAGCGATACCTGTTGCCCTCACCATGGGAGTCGACAAAGGGCGAATCCACTATCAGGGCGAACTGCTCTCCCTGGATGAAGCACCCGCTTTCAAGGGAAAACTCACCATCACCGACCTGAACCTCGCACCGTTCGTTGCGCTCGCCCCACAATCGGACTTCATCGCCAACAGCGCCACACTGTCGCTACAGAGCACGCTAGCTGGCACATTACCCGCTGATGCCCCGCCCAGCATCGAACTATCGGGTAACGCGACGCTCAGTGAGATCGACGTCGTCTCAACACTACACCGTGATACCTTTGTTAAAACAGCGGTAATTGAACTCAACAAAATCAACCTTGACTACCCCAAGACGATTTCGATAGATGAAGTTGTTGCTAGCGACCTCGAAACAGCCCTGTTTCGAAACCGAAACGGCCATCTGTTCGCAAGTCAGACAACCCCTGCACCACAGCGCGCAGTCAGCACGAAGAGCACTGCCAGACAGGGTGATGCACCGCCACCTGCATTCAGCGTCAACAGCCTCCTGCTGCAGGGTAACAGCAGTCTTGCCTTCAAAGACGCCACTGTCGAACCCGCGTTCAACCTTCAACTCAGGTCGCTGGCACTTAACGTCGGGCGTATCGATAGCAGCCACAAAGAGGCCGAAACGCCGATCAGTTTCAGTGCCGATATCAACGGCAATGGCGCGCTCAAACTCACTGGCCATGTCTCACCGCTAAGAGACGACATCACACTTCAGATCGATAGCAGTCTCACGGGGCTGGAACTGCCCTCTGTATCACCCTATACAGAGAAGTACATCGGCTACCAGTTACGCCGCGGACGGCTCGCCGCCGAAACGGAGCTCACTATCGCAAACGGTCAGTTGAATGCCGATAACAGACTGACATTGACTAAGCTGAGCATCAAGGAGAGTGATCACGCAAAGGCACAGGGGCTGATCGACCAGCTGGAGATGCCACTCGACAGCGCACTGGATCTGCTACGTGATGGCCACGACAACATCATCTTCGATCTGCCGATCGATGGCGCGATCGATGACCCGCAGTTCAAGCTCGACGGTGTAATCAAACTGGCGCTCGGGAAAGGGGTAAAGATGGCAGCGATGAAGTACCTCACCAATGCGCTGCAACCGCTAGGCACCCTGCTGCTGGCTAAAGATATTGTCGGCCGCATCACCAGGCTACGCTTTCAACCACTAACCTTTGCCCCCGGCAGCGCAGAACTCAACGATCATTCACAGGCCTATCTGGCAAAGATTGGCGAGTTGCTCAAGCAACGTCCTAAACTGACAATCACCCTCTGTGGGGTCGCAACGGGTGACGATCTTGCCGCCCTGAGCAAGAGTGACAAACCAGCCGAGCAGAGAGTGCATGCACTGGCCAGGGCGCGGGCAGACAACACCCGCAGTTACCTCACCACTCAACAGGAGATCGCAGAATCACAGCTGTTTGAATGTAGCCCTGAAGTCACTGACGATACAGGAAAGGCAGGCGAGCTGGTTGAGGGGGTCGAGATCACGCTGTAATAAGCCGCTCCCTTACGTGGTTACCACTTTATCCCTGAATCCATTTACCCCAACGCTACCAGCCAGAAGAAAAGAGGCGTCGCTCGCCCCGTTCAGGCAGCCGAAACTGTTGAATCATCGGCGGCCCCCTTCAAAAAAATCAGCTCATCATCTTCCAGCGCCACCTCAATCACATCACCCGCCCCAAACTTGCCTGCCAGGATATCCTGCGCCAGACTGTTCTCCAGCCTGCTCTGGATGGCACGCTTCAATGGACGCGCACCATAGACTGGATCGAAGCCTGCCTCACCGAGCTTGTCGAGCGCTGCATCGCCAAGATGCAGATCAATATCGCGCTCACGCAGACGTTCACGCAGGTAATCGATCTGGATATCGGTGATCGCGCGAATCTGCGCCTGTGCCAGCGGATGGAACACCACCACGTCATCGATACGGTTGATAAACTCGGGACGAAAGTGGGTGCTGACACCCGCCATCACCGCCTCTTTCATCGCATCATAGTGCTCCTCACCGGCCATCTCCTGGATCACCTGTGAACCGAGATTCGAGGTCATCACGATCACGGTGTTGCGGAAATCGACCGTGCGCCCATGACCATCGGTGAGACGACCGTCATCCAGCACCTGTAGCAACACATTAAAGACATCGGGGTGCGCCTTCTCCACCTCATCCAGCAGGATCACCGAATAGGGTTTGCGGCGTACCGCTTCGGTCAGATAACCACCCTCTTCGTAACCGACATAGCCGGGAGGGGCGCCGATCAGCCGCGCCACCGAATGCTTCTCCATAAACTCAGACATATCGATGCGCACCATCGCCTCTTCGGTATCGAACAGGAACGATGCCAGCGATTTGGTCAACTCGGTCTTGCCCACGCCGGTCGGGCCCAGAAACAGAAAAGAACCGTTGGGGCGATTGGGATCGGAGAGCCCGGCACGTGAGCGACGGATCGCATTGGAGACCACGCTCACCGCCTCGCCCTGACCGATCACGCGCTGGTGTAAAGCCTCTTCCATACGCAGCAGTTTTTCACGCTCACCTTCCAGCATGCGCGACACTGGAATACCGGTCCACTTTGAGACCACCTCGGCAATCTCTTCATCAGAGACCTTGTTACGCAGCAGTGTCATGTCATGCATCTCGGCCTGTGCTGCCATATCGAGCTGTTTCTCAAGCTCCGGAATACGGCCGTACTGCACTTCAGACATCCGCGCCAGATCACCGGCGCGACGCGCCGTCTCCAGCTCGATGCGGGCCGAATCAAGCTCTTCCTTGATCTTCTGCGTCCCCTGCAGTGCCGCCTTCTCCGCCTTCCACACCTCTTCGAGGTCTGCAAACTCAAGGCCCAGGCGATCGATCTCGGCATTGAGACCGGCGAGACGTTTCTTCGATGCCTCGTCGCTCTCTTTATTCAACGCCTCACGCTCGATCTTGAGCTGGATCAGACGTCGCTCCAGACGATCCATCTCTTCCGGTTTTGAATCGATCTCGATTCGGATACGGCTCGCCGCCTCGTCGATCAGATCGATCGCCTTGTCCGGCATCTGTCGGTCCGTTATATAACGATGCGACAGCGTCGCCGCCGAGACGATCGCCGGGTCGGTGATCTCAACCCCGTGGTGAACCTCGTATTTCTCTTTCAGCCCACGCAGGATTGCGATAGTATCTTCGACACTCGGCTCATCGACCAGCACCTTCTGGAATCGACGCTCCAGTGCCGCATCTTTTTCGATGTACTGTCGGTATTCATCCAGCGTGGTCGCGCCGACACAGTGCAGCTCACCACGTGCCAGTGCGGGCTTCAACATATTGCCGGCATCCATCGCCCCTTCCGCCTTACCGGCGCCGACCATGGTGTGCAGCTCATCGATAAAGAGGATGATCGAACCCTCCTGTTTGGCGAGATCATTCAGCACCGCCTTGAGGCGCTCTTCAAACTCACCGCGAAACTTGGCACCGGCAATCAACGACCCCATATCGAGCGACAATAGACGTTTACCCTTAAGCCCTTCCGGCACCTCGCCATTGACGATACGCTGTGCCAGCCCTTCGACGATGGCGGTCTTACCCACCCCGGGTTCACCAATCAGCACCGGGTTATTTTTGGTACGACGCTGCAACACCTGTATCGTACGGCGAATCTCGTCGTCACGTCCGATCACCGGGTCGAGCTTGCCCTGCTCGGCCCGTTCGGTCAGGTCGATGGTGTATTTTTCAAGCGCCTGGCGCTGCTCTTCGGCATTCGGATCATCGATATTCTCGCCACCGCGCATCTCATCAATCGCCTTTTCCAGGGCGCCCTTGATTGCGCTCGCCTTGTTCATCGCATTTCCTAGCGGGCCTTTATCTTCTAGCGCCGCGAGGACAAACAGTTCGCTTGAGATGTATTGATCATCGCGCTGCTGTGCGAGCTTGTCGGTGACATTCAGCAGTCGCCCCAGCTCATTGGAGATATGCAGGTCACCGGCGGCACCCTCCACACTCGGCAGATGATCGAGCGCATCACCGAGTTGAGAACGTAACGCATTCACATTGACATCCGCCCGGTTCAGCAGCGGACGCACGGTGCCACCCTGCTGATCCAGCAACGCCGTCATCAAATGGACTGGCTCGATAAACTGGTGATCGCGCCCCACCGCCAGGCTCTGTGCATCTGCCAGCGCCATCTGAAATTTGCTTGTCAATCTATCCATTCTCATGGGATGTCCTCGCTCTCTTGTTTAGTTCAACATACATCTGTTTCCGTCAGAATACTAATGACATAAGGGTTTACATCAGGGGATTCAAGTCTATGTTTACCATACATAAGCTGTTACCTTACAACTGAAATATAATGTCGTTACCGGATTATTCAATGACAGGAACACGATTTAGCAGATGGTAACCAGGTCAGGCTGTCAGATTCCCGAAGCCCCTCAAACTCGGACGGCACAGGCGAGCATCGAGTCACTGCACTCATCAATGCACGGCCTCACCCTCGATGAGGTGACACAGCGACAGGCACAATACGGTGTTAACACCCTGCCACGCCAGAAACCGCTGGGGATCATACAGATTTTCAGTCGGCAGTTTCTCAGTCCGCTGGTCTACATCCTCGGCCTGGCGGCTCTTGTATCGCTGCTGATCGGCGAGTGGACCGATGCCAGCTTCATTACGATTGTGCTGCTGATCAATGCGATCATCGGCACCGTACAGGAGCACTCTGCACAGCATAACGCTGAGGCACTCAACGAACTGGTCACTACCTACACTCATGTAGTGCGCGAAGGCGAGGCCTTTGAAATCGATGCCAGGGGACTGGTGCCCGGCGATATCGTGCTGCTGGAGAGCGGTAGCAAGGTGCCGGCCGACCTGCGTCTGATCACCACCCAGGGGCTTGCGGTCGATGAATCGCTGCTAACCGGGGAGTCTGTTCCAGTCAACAAAGAGGCATTACAGACGGTACCACCGCTGAGCCCATTAAGTGAACGCAGCAACATGGCCTACGCCGGCACTCATGTCACCTATGGGCGCGCTACCGGCATCGTTACCGCCACCGCGCTCAAGACCGAACTCGGACAACTTGCCGATGCGATCATCGGCACAAAAAAAACCATCTCGCCACTGCAACAGCGCATGGAGAAGCTGGTCTTTCGCATCGGCATTGCGGTCGCTATTGCAACACTGATCGTTGCCGCCATCACCCTGACACGCAACCTGCCCCCGCATGAAATCTTTATTCTCGTCGTGGCACTCGCAGTCGGTGCAATCCCTGAAGGGCTGCCGGTGGCAATCACGGTAGCGCTTGCCATCGGCATGAGTCGCATGGCCAGACGCAATGTCATTGTGCGCCGCCTGATCGCCGTTGAGTCACTCGGCTCCTGCACCTTTATAGCATCAGACAAGACCGGCACACTGACCCTCAACGAACTAACCGCGCGCTATCTCAGTCTGCCCGGCAGTGCCCTGTTTGAGTTCTCGGGTCAGGGGATCTCTCCAGAGGGAACAGTGACCCTGCGCGATGGTTTACCCAACCTGTCGCACTCAGACCATTTAAAACATGCAGCACTGGCGGCCGCGCTCTGCAACGAGGGCTTTCTGGCGCAACGCGCCGGCAGCTGGACGCAACATGGCGACAGCGTCGATGTGGCGCTGCTGGTGATGGCGCACAAACTTGGCATCACCCAGCCTGAGGCCAACAACCGCTACCCGACAACTGCACAGATCCCATTCGAACCGGAGCACCGCTTTGCCGCCACCCTGCACCATTGCCCCGATGAAGCCACCAGCACTATCTTTGTCAAAGGGGCCACGGAGCGCGTCGTCAAGATGTGCGGCCGCATGCTCTCGGACGATGGCCTTTCTGCCCTCGATCAACAGCAAGTAGAAGAGGCGATGCTGCACCTTGCCTCGGGTGGACATCGCGTGCTGGCACTTGCAATGGGCAGTACCGAACTGAACGAAGATGATTTCGCTGAGGCACATCTCAGGGGGCTGACATTGATTGGACTGGTAGCGATGGTTGACCCACTACGCAAAGAGAGTCGCAGCGCACTCGATGCCTGTCGTAGTGCCGGGGTCGACACCGCGATGATCACCGGCGACCATCCTGCCACCGCACTGTCGATTGCACGAGAACTGAGCCTTACCAAAACGATTGATGATGTGGTTAGCGGCGCGCAACTCAAGCAGATTGCTTCCGATGATCATGCCGCCATCGATGCCATCACTCAAAGGCATCGTGTCTTTGCCCGCATCGAACCGCAACAGAAGCTGCAGCTGGTCGAATCACTGAAGCGCAACGGCCATTTTGTCGCCGTCACTGGTGACGGCGCCAACGATGGCCCCGCAATGCAGGCGGCACATGTCGGCGTCGCGATGGGAAAAAAAGGGACCGACGTCGCACGCGAGAGCGCCGATATCATCCTCTCCGATGACAACTTCAGCTCGATCGTCGCCGGGATCGAGGAGGGGCGCGTGATCTACAACAATATCCGCAAGGTGATCCTGCTGCTGCTCTCCACCGGCGCCGCTGAAGTGGTGCTCTTCATGCTGGCGCTGATCAGTGGCCTGCCGCTGCCACTGCTCGCAGTACAACTATTATGGCTCAACCTCGTCACCAATGGCATTCAGGATATTGCGCTCGCCTTTGAACCCAGAGAAGGCGATGAGATGAACCACCCGCCTCGCTCGCCCAGAGAACCGATCTTTAACCGCCTGATGATCGAACGCATCCTGGTCTCAGCGCTACTGATCGGCAGCCTCGCCTTTGCCACCTTCAACTGGCTACTGCTGAATGGTTTCAGCGTCGACGAGGCGCGCAACGCCACACTACTGCTGATGGTGCTATTTGAAAATGTCCATGTAATGAACTGCCGCTCCGAAACCCGTTCGACACTCAGCCATAATCCGTTACGCAACCCACTGCTGCTATTCGGCACACTCGCTGCACAACTGATCCATATTGGTGCGATGTATACGCCGCTGATGCAGGATGTGTTACAGATCCAGCCAATCTCGTTTGAAAACTGGTTGAAACTTCTCGGCATAGCATTGATACTGCTAATCGTCACGGAAGCGCACAAACTGATCTATAAAATCAGGACGACAGGATCATAAAAACTTAAAGAAAAATCCTCAGGAACCGCTTTTGATGACAAAACTCACACTACCTCCCGACATCAAACAAACTGTAAAAACTGCACTAAAAGAAGATATCGGCAGCGGTGACATCACCGCCTCACTAATCCCCAGAGAGGCCATCGCCAAGGCCACCGTGATCACGCGTGAGGCAGCGGTGCTGTGTGGACGCGAATGGTTCAACGAGACGATGTTACAGCTGAACCGCGACATCACCATCAGCTGGCTGGTACAGGACGGTGACCTGATCAACGAAAACCAGACCATTTGTGCCCTCCAGGGGCCGGCACGCGCGATCCTCAGCGGAGAGCGAGTGGCGCTCAACTTCCTGCAGCTACTCTCCGGCATCGCGACCGAATCGCGCCGCTATGCCGACCGCCTTAAGGATCTCAACACCGTGATTCGAGATACCCGCAAGACCATCCCCGGGCTGAGACTGGCTCAGAAATATGCGGTCCGCTGCGGCGGCTGCGATAATCATCGCATCGGGCTCTACGATGGTATTTTGATCAAGGAGAACCACATCCTCGCCTGCGGTTCAATCACCAAAGCGATCGAACAGATCCGTGCCAGCCAGCCCAACATGCCGATTGAGGTCGAGGTCGAAAATCTTGATGAGGTGCGTGAGGCACTCGAGGCAAAGGCCGATATGTTGCTGCTCGATAACTTTGATCGTAGCGCACTGCAAAAGACCATCATTCTCAACAAGGGGCAGGCGAAACTGGAGGCCTCCGGCGGTGTCACCTTCAACAACATGCGCGGCCTCGCCGAAAGCGGCGTCGACTACATCGCGATCGGCGCGCTGACCAAGGACGTGCGCGCAATCGACCTTTCGATGCGTTTTTCCGATCAGTAGTACGTTGCGCCAAAGCCGACACTGATTTCGGCACCACTTATCTGGTAAAATCGGGCGTACTGTACTTTAATTTAGCTATGAGTGACCTCATTACTCGTCATTCCGGACGAAGCAACGCGCAGATCCGGAATCCAGCGTTCGAAACTCGGACTGCCACTGGACTCCGACCTCTCCCGCAGGGACTCCCTGCGGTCGCGCCGGAATGACAGCAAACGTTGTTATCACTCCGATTGCAAACTACAAAAAAACAAGGATTCCAATGCGCGCCTCAAAGTTCCTCTCCGCCACGCTCAAAGAGACCCCTGCCGATGCAGAGGTGATCAGCCACCAACTCATGCTACGTGCGGGGATGATCCGTAAACTCGCCAGCGGCCTCTACAGCTGGCTGCCGCTCGGTCTGAGGGTACTGCGCAAGGTTGAAAATATTGTGCGCGAAGAGATGAACCGCGCCGATGCACAGGAACTGCTGATGCCGGCGGTGCAACCGGCCGAGTTGTGGCAGGAGTCAGCGCGCTGGGATCAGATGGGCGACGAGATGCTGCGCCTCAGGGATCGCCATGATCGTGACTTCTGTTTTGGCCCCACCCACGAAGAGGCGATCACCGATCTGGTGCGTAACGAGATCCGTAGCTACAAACAGCTGCCCGCCACCTTTTACCAGGTGCAGACCAAGTTCCGCGATGAACGCCGTCCACGCTTTGGCGTAATGCGTGCGCGCGAGTTTCTGATGAAAGACGCCTACTCGTTCCATGTGTCGGAAGAGTCACTACAGCAGACCTACGACAAGATGTACGCCACCTATTCACGCATCTTTGGACGGCTCGGGCTCGACTTCCGCGCGGTGCTCGCCGACACCGGCGCCATCGGCGGCAGTGCGTCACATGAGTTCCATGTACTGGCCGACTCCGGCGAAGATGCGATCGCGTTTTCCTCCGACAGCGACTACGCCGCCAACGTCGAGCTGGCCGAAGCGATTGCCCCAGCAGGAGCGCGTGCCGTGCCATCGGCTGAGGTCGCCACTGTCGACACGCCGCATCAGAAGAGCATCGCGGAGGTGTGTGATCTGCTGGAGATCGATGCGGCCCAGACCGTCAAGACACTGCTGGTGCAGGGTATTGATGACACCGTAGTGGCACTGGTGGTACGTGGCGACCACGAACTGAATGAGCTAAAAGCAGAGAAACTGCAGCAGGTCGCCGCACCGCTGACGTTTGTCACCCCCGAACAGGTCAAGGCGACCGCCGGTTGTGAGCCGGGGTCGGTCGGGCCGAAAGGGTTAGGGGTTACCGTGATCGCCGACCACAGCGCCGCCCAGCTATCTGACTTTGTCTGCGGCGCCAATAGCGATGGTCAACATCTGACCGGCATCAACTGGGGACGCGATCTACCGGAACCTGTTAGCGCTGACATCCGCAACATCGTTGAAGGTGACCCATCGCCAGATGGCAAAGGGAGACTAGCGATCATGCGCGGCATCGAGGTCGGCCACATCTTCCAGCTCGGGACTAAATATAGCGAGGCGATGAAGGCGAGCTGCCTGGACGAGACGGGAAAAACCGTCACGATGACGATGGGTTGTTACGGCATCGGGGTCTCACGCATCGTCGCCGCCGCGATTGAGCAGAACAATGACGACGGTGGCATCATCTGGCCGGAGGCGATAGCGCCGTTTCAGGTCGCTCTGCTGCCGCTAAACATGCACAAATCTCAGCGGCTACGCGAGGCGTGTGAAGCCCTCTACGAAGAACTGACCGCCGCCGGTGTCGAAGTCTTCTTCGATGACCGCAAGGAGCGCCCCGGTGTGATGTTTGCCAATGTCGATCTCACCGGCATCCCACATCGACTGGTGCTCGGCGAACGCGGCCTCGACAACGGCATCGTCGAATACAAACACCGCCGCGAGAGTGACGCCAGAGAGGTCCCGCTGGCAGAGATTGTCGGTTTCATCAAAAATCAGTAACTGCACCCTAAAGCATCGATGCCCGCCTGACGATCTAATCAATAGAATTATCACGGCGGGTATTCATGCTTAATCACGTTAAAAAATCGCTGACCCCATCTCACTCACATTTAGTGCTGGCACTCTGCTGCCTGCTAACCGTGCCGCCACTATTCGCCAAAGAGACAGCGCCTGATTCAGAACTGCGTAACCTGCTGGTCACCGCCATCAATGACAGCGACAGTTTTCAGGATCGCTTCGACGCCGAAGTATGGCTGCTGGACATGTCACAACGACTACAGAACCGCGTGCGCAAACAGGATCACAAAAAACAGCTGCGGCTGCTGAAGCAGATCCACGCTGAAGCGACTCGCGCCGAACTGCCGCCCGAACTGGTCCTTGCCGTCATCGAAGTCGAAAGCAACTTCGACCGCTGGGCGATCTCACGTGCCGGTGCACAGGGGCTGATGCAGGTGATGCCGTTCTGGCTCAAAGAGATCGGCAAACCGGATGACAACCTGTTTCACGTACAGACCAACCTGCGCCTCGGCTGTACGATCCTCAAATATTATCTCGACAAGGAAAATGGCGATCTGCTACGTGGGCTTGCACGCTACAACGGCAGTCTGGGGCGGGATGTCTATCCCAACAAGGTGTTTGATGCACTGCGGAAGCGGTGGTATCGGCAGTAAGGTAGGTCGAGCACACTTCTCGTCACCTCACCCAAAACTCTCCAGGCCCACTCTCAAGAATTCTGATTATTGTAGTCCTGGTCTTGCACAGGCTCAAACTGTGCTTACTTGCTTTATCTTGATGCATATATTTCGTCACAAGCTGCCGCTGCATTAATTCAACAACTGCCTCAGTAATATCCGAATCATTCACTAACAACCGCACCCATCAATATATATCTCACTCTCACACACCTGCATGAGGACCATGCACTTACGATGTAATGAGCGAGATCAATCGGCTGGCTGACATCGATTTTTATGACATTCTTAACGCCCTCGAACCAGCGCTTTATATTCATCATTCTCACGAAGCCCAACAAAATCATCACCCTTAATATCATCCCAGGTGGCAATTTCATCATTAACACCACCCAGCTCAACAAACTGCTTTAGATAGCCAACAGCACTGGAAATATCAGCCTGATCACCCGTCGTGCTCAGACGAATTGCATGAGCACGCGCAAGCTCATACAAGACCATCTGCTGTAGACCCACCTGACGATCACCTATCACATCCGTCACTAATTTAGCATCACTAAGCACTGCGATCGCCTCATCAAACTTGTCGATTACACTTAACGCCTGCGCATTCAACACGAGCAGGCGTACATAATTAACCCTCACGTTTTCATGATGCCCAACACTAAACCCCATATGATAGGCATCAAGGCGTTTAATCTCTTCTGCGTCCTGCAAAACACTTTTTATTCGCCCAATAACTTTGGGTAACATGTCGACCAGCTCAGCCACATTAGCGGGTGTTTTTTCGACTACGCCTTCAAAATACTCAAGTGCCTGCTGGTAGTTGGTGGGCATCCACTTCGGATCAAAATGAGAAAGTGTATCGCGATGAAATGCCCATAGATCTTCTGCATCGATGGGATCATCACGATAATTGCGTGCGATCGCCCTGGCGGGGAGCTCACCCGTTAAACGCTCAATACTTTTATTTACCAGCTGATCCAGCGCTTCAGAGGTATATTTCGAACTCACCAGGCCCTGATAAAGCTCAAGCGCCTCGCCAGTCCGCCCAGCTGCCTCCACTATACGCGCCTTAAGATACTTAATCTGAGAGCCATTCCGTGAGGTATCGAGTTTGTAATCCAGGTCAGTCAGCAACCAGTCGATTACTTTCAGATGTTTATCAGCTGGCAGCATGTCAAGCGAGGCTTCGACATTCTCCCCTCCACTATTTATGCTGCCATAACCAGAGAGGATCTTTCGACGAATATTCTCAAGAGGTAGTGGTTCACCATTTTCCATCATAGAGAGAGAGGCCGATAACAGAACGGAAAGTGCCGCCCGTCGTACTTCATTACCATGACGAGTACTCGTATACGCCAGGTGACTGACCTGTAATCGACGAATAAATTCCCTGTCCAGACCACCCTGGAGTGCCACTATAAATTTCAACCCAGCGGATTGAACATCCGCTTCAGTGACGCTTCGCTTGCGCAGCAACCAGTGCCCTGCCATCGCATTCGCATAACTGTTATTAGGATCTGCACGTAGCGCCCGCTCGAACAATGAGCCCGCATCTGCATTAGTCGCGAGTGAGTACCTGTCCCTAACCACCTGAATCCAGCCGATGTGAGCAAGCGTTGTGGCCAACTCGTACTGGTCGATCTCACTGATACTACGATACAACACCACGGTTATTCGGCTCAGAACTTCATCCGCACGATCATTTTCAATACTAAAGTCTCGCAGCCATCGCTTTGCTAACCTGTATTGCCCCTTACGGATCTCTGCCGAACTGGGCGTCAGCGTTAACGCCTCTTCAAAGACCTGCCACGCCTGAGAATAAGCCTCAGATTTCTCCAGCCAGTCGGCGGCATTTACCAGCTCGGAAACCGCCTCCTGCTTCTCCCGCCAATCCAGGTAATAACTCGACAGCGTCACCATGCCGATACAGAGCGAAATCACCGTCACGATTCCACCGAGCCACTTCAGCATGTTTGAGAGCTTTGACCAGCGAGTATGTTTTTGAGGAGTGCCGCAATAGCGGCACACACTGGCACCTGATCGAATAGCTTCTTTGCATCCGATGCATTCGATATTTTCCCCTGATAGCGCTTCGTTTGGCATTGATTTAATACCCTACAACCGAATTAATGAGATTTTCCCATTTTGCGAAAGCATGATAAAACCAGCTCTGCCTCTCATCATAATGACTGGCAACAGTCCCGTCTACATACGATAAATGTAACGCTCTACGCTGGCACCATTCGAACACCCTATTCCTTCGATGCCCAGGGACAGAAGACACAAACCAGACCACCCATGTATACTAAACGCCATGTAAGACCACCGAGGATGGCACAGGCAAATGGAACACCACGAAAAGATCAATTACGTTGAATTTCCATCAAAAGATATCGACGTCACCAAATCCTTTTTTGCTGCGGCATTCGGCTGGGAGTTTGTCGATTATGGCCCGGATTACACTGCCTTCAATAACGCAGGGATTAATGGCGGGTTCTATAAAAAAGATCAGGCCGCTACAGTAGAAAGTGGCAGCGCGTTGATTGTGTTCTACAGCCGTGATCTTGAGAAGACACAGGATAAAGTCGAGCAGGCCGGCGGCACTATCAAAAGGGCGATCTTCCCGTTTCCGGGTGGACGCCGTTTCCACTTCTGCGATCCCAACGGCAATGAATACGCAGTGTGGTCTGATAAATATCTGTAGTCATGTCAAACACCCTGCCCACCTATCAAATCCGCGTCAGCCACCGTGCAAAACGGATGCAGTTAAAAGTATCGCCACTTGGCGAGGTGGAGGTGGTGCTGCCCAGGCGAATAAGCCAGAAACATGTGGCGCCGTTTGTAGCTGAGCACTGTGAGTGGATCACCCAGACAAAAAAACAGATGGCGTCACTCTACCCACCCGAAGAGCTACTGCCCGGCACACTCGAATTCGAAGCCACCGCACAGCAGTGGCAACTGGAGTACCTCGAAGGCAGGCGCGCCCGTGTCGCCGAGGTCGCAGGCACTTTAAACGTTTACAGTCAGGATGACGAGAGTGCGAAAAAGGCACTCCAACGCTGGTTAAATCGTCGCGCGGAGGAGGTACTGGTTCCGTGGCTGCATGAGGTCAGCGATGAAACAGGTCTGATCTTTGAACGCGCTATAATCCGTGCACAGAAGAGCCGCTGGGGCAGCTGCTCATCCAGCGGCACGATCAGCCTCAACCGCGCCCTGCTTTTTATGCCGCCCGAGACGGTGCGTTATCTCTTTATCCATGAATTATGTCATACAAAAGAGATGAACCACTCACCGCGTTACTGGGCGTTGGTCGAAAGCCTCATGTCGGATTATCAGCCGCATGAGAAAATACTCAATCAGGGGTTACGGGCAATTCCGCGCTGGGCGCTGCCTATCTAGGATAGAGATCGTCACGCTTTGCTCGATGACAGCATTATGTCATCGAGGAGGAACGACGAAACAATCTCCTACCCCGAAAATTTCTCATCCAGCAGTGCCTGCGCATCCTTTTCCATATCTGAAACATTAAGTCTGACAAGCAGTGGTTGAAATTCAGCACGCTTTCCATGGCGCATCGATAACCATTTAAATGAGAGCCGCTTGATAAAAACCAGCGCAGCAATCAATAAACCGACGGCCAGCAACCACATCTGAATAAAAATCGGTGGCAGACGATCAATAAACTGCGCATACATAAAGAAGGAGAGCATTAACATCATCCCCAACGAAATACCGATGGTAACCATAATGCTCTCGAACTTCTTTTTAAGATTATCGATCGACCCAACTGTGACCTGTTCAGACATGATTTAAACACACCCCAAAAGTAATTCTAATCGTTATAATTTGCCACATTCTAGCAAATAACCACCGCTTGATGGGCGTTTGCAAGGCCCCTTTAGCACCACTGAGAAATCAGGGTGTTAGCGCATCGAGCGACTCTGAAACCTCCATCCACTCCCCTTCCACCTCATCCAGCTCGCTGCTGACAGTCGCCTGCTGCGCCAGCAGGGTTTTGAGGCGCTCCTTCTCACGCTCTTCGTAGATCGCGCCGTCGGCGAGCTGCGCCTCAAGCGCCTCCTTTTGAGTATTGAGTCTCTCCATCTGCTGCTCAAGCTTTTTCAACCTGTTTTGCAGCGGCTTCAGCGCACGGCGCTGCTCCGCCTCCTGCTGACGACGCGCCTTGCGTGCCGCCTGGCTATTGTCACCCGACTCACTCTCACCAGATGTGATCGCCTCCCCTTCATCGGCCTCACGCCGTGCGATCATCTGCTGGCGATACCCTTCGAGGTCTCCATCAAACGAGTTAACCTCTCCACCATCGACCCACAGCCAGCGGTCGGTGACACTGCGCAGCAGGTGACGGTCATGCGAGATCACCACCAGTGCCCCGTCGAATCCCTGCAGGGCAACACTCAACGCGTGGCGCATCTCCAGATCAAGGTGATTGGTCGGCTCATCCAGTAACAGTAGATTGGGACGCTGATAGACCAGCATCGCCAGCACCAGGCGCGCCTTCTCGCCCCCGGAGAATGGCTCGACTGGGTCGGTCACCTTGTCGCCATGAAAAGCAAAACCACCGAGGAAGTCTCGCAGCTCCTGCTCACGCGCCGCGGGATTGAGGCGTAACAGATGTTCCAGTGGGCTCTCATCGAGATGTAGCTGCTCCAGCTGGTGCTGCGCAAAATAACCGATGCGTAGCTCCTGTGCCGTCGTACTCTCACCCGCCAGCAACGGCATCGTGCCCGCCAGCACCTTGATCAACGTTGATTTGCCCGCACCGTTGGCACCTAGCAACCCGACACGATCACCACTGGCGAGATCGAGCTTCACATTTGAAAGAATCGTTTTATCACCGTAGCCGATCTGCGCCTCCCGCAGCTGCATCAGCATATGCGGCAGCTTCTCTGGCGGCAGAAAGGTGAAGTGAAATGGCGAGTCGATATGGGCGGCACTGATCAGCTCCATCCGCTCCAATGTTTTCAGGCGACTCTGCGCCTGCTTCGCCTTGCTCGCCTTCGCCTTGAAGCGCGTCACAAAACTATGGATATGTTTGATCTCTTCCTGCTGCTTCAGATAGGCCGACTGCTGCTGCGCCAGCCGCTCGGCACGGCGCTTCTCGAAGGCGCTATAGTTACCGGTGTAGAGTTCAATCCCGCCCTGCTCAACATGGGCGATGTGGGTCGTCACATCATCGAGAAAATCACGGTCATGTGAAATCAACAACAGCGTGCCGCGGTACTGGCTGAGCCATGTCTGCAGCCACATTACCGCATCCAAATCGAGATGGTTGGTCGGCTCATCTAATAGCAGGATATCGGAACGACACATCAGCGCCTGCGCCAGGTTGAGTCGCATTCGCCAGCCACCAGAAAAATCCTTTACCGGCGAAGACTCCTGCGTCGTGGTAAAACCAAGCCCGTGCAGCAGGCGCGCGGCACGACTATGACTGGTGTAGCCATCGACCGCCTCCAGCCTGCCGTGAAGCTGCGCCTGACGGTTGCCATCGTCCGCCGCCTCTGCCTCAGCCAGCTCGGCTTCGATGGTACGCAACTCGACGTCACCATCGATCGCATAATCGATGGCCGAACGATCCAGTGCAGGGGTCTCCTGCGCCACATGGGCGATCACCTGGTTGGGTGGCAGCGACAGCTCACCGGCATCAGAATGTAGTTGATCACGGATCATCGCAAACAGGCTCGACTTGCCACAGCCGTTTACCCCGGTGACACCCACCCGTTGCCCCTGGTGGATCGTGAACGAAACTTTCTCAAATAGCAGCTTGCCGCCACGCCGCAGCGCGACATTGGTAAAATTAATCATGGGCGGATTTTAGCACGCCCGCTATATTCAGGGGGCGATTACCCGGTCAGAGCAAACGTGTTCTGGCTCCTGATTTTGCGATATATTGAGACAATGCAAAACAGATCTTCCGATAACTGCTCCTGCGGCAGCAACACACCCTATTCATCATGCTGTGGTCAGTTTATCGAAAATAACAACCCGGCCCCCACCGCTGAAAAACTGATGCGTTCCCGCTATACCGCATACACGTTCAACAACAATGACTACCTGCAAAAAACCTGGCACGCAACCACTCGCCCTGCCACACTCGATCTCACGCAGGAGTCACAGACCGAATGGCTGGGACTCAGGATCTGCCGTACGGAAGCAGGCGGTGGAAATGATGCCTCGGGTAGCGTCGAGTTCATTGCACGTTATAGTAACGGTGGAGAAACAGCCGTGATTCACGAGGTGAGTCGTTTTTTAAAAGAGGACGGACGCTGGTATTACGTCGATGGTACACTTTCTCAACCGAGCCAGAACGGTGCCTGCCCCTGTGGCAGCGGTAAAAAATTTAAACGTTGCTGTGGCAAGTAGGCATCACTGGAGATAAACGAGCCATGACCTTTAACAGCATGCCTGAACTGGCACCACGTACCGAAGCGATTGAGCGCGAAGTATTGATCAGCCTCTTCAGCAACGCCTCAAATGAGATCAGATCGACGCCTGGCCTTCATCTCATTGAGATTGATGACGCACTGCTACTAGCTTCAGTTGAAGACCCGAGCATCCTGTTGAACCGAGTACAGGGACTCGGCACACAACAGCAGATAAGTCCGGCAACGATACAGAAAATAGTGGATACCTGCACTGAACTCGAAGTAAGAAATTTCTTTCTTCATCTTTACCTGAGCGAATTATCAAAAGAGTCTCGTAAACAGCTCGCCAGTTCGGGGTTGATCCCTGCCCGTAGCTGGATGCGCTTTATTCGCGATGTTTCACCACCACGCACTACATCTACGGAGCTTCGCATCGAGAAGCTCCGTGCCGAGCATGCCAATGAGTTCGCCGAGGTTGTCTGCCACGCATTCGACATGACCACTGCTGCTGTTCCACTTATCGCCGCACTGATCAATGACCCGCGCTGGCACCTCTACGCCAGTTTTGATGGAGATTCGGCTGCCAGCACATCGTCACTGAAACCGGAGAGGCGGTCGAAGGTGATCCACCGCACTCATATCACATCATTATTAAGCACGGTTTCTCCGAGATGCGGGTGCGACAGAACCTCAGACCGACGCAGTTTTAAATAGGCGACTGATGACTGAGCCCCTTTCCATTAAAGAAGCTACCACTCGCATGGATTCGGTGCAGGCCCCGATTATTCCATTTGTCGGCGAACTGATCCGTGAAAACCCCGGCACCATCAATCTCGGCCAGGGGATCGTCGGTTACGCCCCACCGGACGCTGTTAGGACAGCCGTTAACGCCTTTTTCGATGACCCGACCAACCACCGCTATAAACTGGTCGATGGTATTCCGGAACTGAAGTCGGTCATTGAACAGAAGCTTCAACATGAAAACAGCGTCGCACCATCCAGCGCGCGTGAACTGTATATCACTGCCGGTAGCAATATGGGTTTCCTTCAGACAGTGCTGGCGATCACTGATCCAGGTGATGAGGTGATTATCCTCAGCCCCTACTATTTCAATCATGAGATGGCGATACGCATTGCCGATGCCACGCCTGTCGTCGTGGCGACCGATGAAAACCATCAGCCTGTGTTTGAAATGATCGCAGCGGCAATAACAGAAAAAACCCGCGCAGTGGTAACGATCTCCCCCAACAATCCAACCGGTGCCGTCTATTCGCGTGAGATGCTGACGGCAATCAACAGACTGTGTCGTGACAGAGGGATCTATCACATCAACGACGAGGCGTATGAATACTTTGTCTATGACGGCATAGAGCACTTCTCCCCAGCATCGATAGCCAGTAGTGAAGACCACACCATCTCGCTCTTTTCGTTATCCAAGACCTACGGCATGGCGAGCTGGCGCATCGGCTACATGTTGATCCCGGCACATCTCGCAGCGGCTATCAGAAAAGTACAGGACACCAACCTGATCTGCGCCCCGGTAGTGTCGCAACACGCCGCCGTTGCCGCACTAGAATGTGGGCGTGACTTCTGCGCGCCCCATATCGCTCGACTGGCACAGGCGCGTGGTGCAATCATCACACAGCTTGAACAACATCGTGACAGCATCCATTACGCGACACCTTTTGGTGCCTTCTATTGTCTGATTAGATCAGAACAGCAGCAGGAAATGATACGGCTAACTCGCACGCTGATCGAACAACATGGCGTGGCGGCGATACCGGGGAATACCTTTGGATTAGAAGATGGCTGTTATTTTCGCATCGCCTACGGTGCACTCCCTCACTCAGAGATTACAACGGGAATGGAACGGTTAATCACGGGACTCAATGCCCCGTGAACCAATATGGCTATGCCGCCTCATCCAGAGCATCAACATTCTCACCACCAAACGCCTCAAACAGCTGCTTGATGAAGAGCGACAGCTCCAGCGTCATGATCGAGAAATCGACATCGAAGCGTTGCGCATCATCCTCGCATTCAACATCTTCGACCTGCTCCTGAATCACATCGAGGAAACGCACACGTTTGATTGCCAGATTTTCATCCAGCACAAAGGTGAGCCGGTCGCGCCAGTTGAGCGCCATCTTGACCACCTGTTTGCCCGCCTTGAGATGTGCCAGAATCTCGGGGCTACCGAGGTCCTGCCGCTTGCAGCGCACGATACTGCCCTCGGCATCCGCCGCACGCAGCTCGCACTCATCTTCCACACCAAACTCGGCCGGATGATTATTCTTTGTCAGCCACTCGGTCAACACCACGTGAGGAGACTCATTCGACGTAGGCGGTACCACCGGCAGTGAACCGAGGGTTTTGCGCAACAGGGCGGTAAACTCTTCCGCTTTTTTAACCGATGCACAATCGACCACTAACAGCCCCTCTTTGGGATCGATATAGGCGAAGGTGTGCATGGTGCGGCTCAATGCGCGCGGCAGCAGTTCGGTCATCACGTCGTCGCGGATATTATCGCGCTCTTTTTTGCGCACCTTGCGTGCCTGGGTCTCTTCGATCTTTTCAACGCGCTCCATCACGTACTCTCTGACAACCGATGCCGGAAGGATCTTCTCCTCCCTGGTAGCACAGATCATCAGAAAGCCGTTGGCAGCATGCACCAGCATCTCGCCCTTGCGCCCTAGCGGTGAACTCCAGCCATGACTCATCTCTTCGTGCGGACCACAGAGGCGGCTGCTACGCTTCTGTAACGCAGCCTCAAGGGTCTCGGCGTTGAATTCAAGGGGCCTGGTAAAACGGTAGAGTTGCAGATTCTTAAACCACATAATTCTTCGACAGTTGAGTTAGCGTACCACGCGGAAAGAGGATTATAGCGGCACTCAGTTATGGGTGTCACTGCCTCTTTGGGGTTGACATTTTTGCCGTTCTTCTAAGTTATTGATCGCCCGTTGAAGGCTCGGCTGACACCCCACTGGCAGTCCGACCGGCAGTAACAGGTGGTGAACAGAAACCCAACAAGGGTTATGATAGGTGCTTTAGAAATCCGTTGAACATAATTATCAAGATGAACGATAAAACCGCCGTCCTCACACTACTGATGCGCAGACAGCGCAACCGCAAGATCCGTAACATCATCCTTGTAATCGCCGCTGCAGGGCTCATCGGCTGGGTGCTGACCTTCTCGCAGCAACAGGCCTTTACACTCACCTCACCCGCACCTGGAGAGACTGAAGGAGAGGTCATCACACCTGAAGGTGATGAGGCAATACCTGCCAGGGATTAGACGAGTTGTGGTCGCGGACAACTCGTTCAGATAGAGCCGTTTTTCAGCAGGATTTCGATCATCTCAAGGGCATCCGGACTCGTCCAGTCGATCACTCCGACCACACGCCCCGAGATCTTGCCATCACGCCCGATCAGATAACTCATCGGCAGGCCGACCACCTCATAGCGGTTACGCACCTCACCATCGGGATCGAGCAGTATCGGATATTCAAAACCGTGTTCTTCGATGAATGGTGCAACATTCTTACGGCCACGCCAATCTGCCGCCACCGCAATGATCTCAAACCCATCTGAGCGATAACGCTCCCACACCTGCTGCATCGCCGGCATCTCTTCACGGCATGGTGAACACCAGGTGGCCCAGAAGTTGAGCAGCACCACCTTGCCGCGGTAATCGGAGAGCGATGACTGTTTTTTATCACTGAGGCGCTCAAGAGAGAAGTCCGGGGCAGGTAGCCGCTCTTTCGGCTGTTCAACTGCTCTCAGCGGAAACGGCTCTGCCAGTGCGCTGTTACATAGCACAAATAGCGCTGCAATCACTGCCGTTCTAATCGTACTGGCGATGTTAGCGTGCATGTTGTATCAGGTACTCCAGGATCAGCGACCGCGCTGCATCACTCAACGGTGTTTTGCCGCGCTGCGCCATGCGCTTCTCCATCAGCGCCACATAGTGCGGCCATTCGTCAGCACTATGGCGTTTGGGGTGTGGTACCGCATGGCAGGCGCTACAACGTTCGATGAAATGCTGGGCCCCATCGGATTCCGCATCAGGGATTTTGAAACCACTGCTGGCACATCCTGCAAAAAAGAACAGAAGCGCCGTAGCGCCGGCGCCTCTGCCGATTACCTGACGAGTAGATAACCTCATTAGAAGCCTAGTGTACTATTCTTCTTGCCTTCAGGCTTGAAGCGTATGCTTCCCCTGGTCGGTAGCTCGCGATACCAGGTCAACATCACGCGCGACTCTTCTTCGAGCTGAAGCCCGTTGAGATCCTGATGAACTGGTATCCCCACATTGATATCGATAATATTCAACGGTGCAGGCTGCCACTGTAGCCCGACTGTGGCGAGTACCTTCTGCCCACCATAGTTGTTGGCATCATACAGCGGCGTGGTCAACGGTGAGCCCGCCATCCCCTGCGTCGCATGACCACTGGCGCCTGACAACACCTCATCCATCTGACCACCGATTCTACCCTTGTGTTCAACATTCAGCTGTAGCTGTGCCAGCAGATTGCTACGAAACTGATACATGCCGTAGAGGTCAACCCGCGCCCCATCGCCCAGTCGATAGTCACGCTCATTGTCGTGAATGCGCGCGGTGTACATCGCGTTAACACCCCACCAGTAGGGTGAAGCAGAACGCTGATAGAGGATACCGATAGTTGGATCATAGGTGCCCGAGCCGAGCTGCATCCCATATGGCAATAGCTCTTTCTGGCGCATCGCCAACGGGTGATTGCTGTTGGTCTCATCGATTGAACCGGCCGGCAGGCTCAGGCCAAAAAAGAGCGACGCCTGTTTTGATGGAATCAACGGATCATCGGCAAAGAGACGATACTTGCCCATCAACATCATATCGGCAATGCCGGAAGAGTCCATCGTGAAATTATGCTGCCCTGTCATCCCCGCCATCATGCTACTGAATTCCATCTCCATGCTGTTGTCTTGGTGCATCCACATCACACCGCCAAAGAGGCGATCGCTGAAGCTGTAGCCCATCGTGAAGTTCAGCATGCGCATATCCATCGAGGTCGGTACCGCCATAAACTTGCCAGTCGGTTGCCCCAACAGCTGAGAAACGGCAGAGACAGAATCGCCATCACGGGTCAGGCCATCCATTCCCATCGTCATCGCGCTGACCTTGAAACGAAACTCTCTGGTTTCTGGTATACCGCCGCCGGGGATATTCATCGGCATGTTACCGCCACATTTACCGCAACAGAGTCCAACAAAGGCGTTGGCCATCGGCGCCCACGCCACCACAGACAACAGCAGCGCCCCCTGAAAAAACTTACTACGCATCGCTCACTCCCAGCTCAAAACAAGCGCTGGCAATGCTAACAGGTCAAAGTTGTAGTGAGAATGCGACATAGTGTCGCACCAAATTTAACTCATTGTTTTAATAAAACTATTAAAACAGTCATCTACAGCTATACAATCAGAGGATACTTTTTCAGCCATTTGAAAAAACATATAGACGTTATCTTAGGCCAAAACTAATACCGATCTATCCACTTCCCTTGCTATCCCTTATTTCAATATGAGAACATTACGTACTGATAAAAAATCTCACGATTCACATGCCCATTCGATATATTGGGGCGGCCCTGCAAGGATAATATAAGTATATGAAAACTGTAGATGTTCTAGTCGTAAAACTGCTGCAACTGATCGTTACCACCTTTTTCCTGTTTATACTCTCGCTATGGTACGGCTCGATCCTGCTGGCACCGCTGGCAGCGTGGTACAACTTAAGCGCCTTTCTCGGCGGCGGGATCTTTGCCACACTGGTCGCAGGCGGTCTGGTGATCGCTCTGGGCTTCTATCTCACGAAACTGCCAGGGCTGATCGATGCGCTGATCAAACCAGGGGTTGAGATGTACAAGCTGGCACTCTCCAGCGTCTGCGGCATAGGCCGCGTGGCAAACGCCATCGATCCTAAGGCAGAAAAAGTCGAAGAAAAACCGGCTGACGACACGGCTGGCGCTGAAGCCAAGTAAGCGGTTACAAAAAAGCCCCAAAGGCGTGAATGCGCCTTTGGGGCTTTTTTATTGGTGGCTAGTTTAAACAGCCAAATTCACCACCTATTCAAATGGGTGACGCAGCACCATCGTTTCATCACGATCCGGCCCTGTTGAGATCACATCGACCGGCACCTCGACCACCTCTTCAATACGCTTTAGATAGGCGACTGCATTGGCAGGCAGATCTTCATAACGCTTAATCCCGTAGGTGCTGTCGCCCCAGCCCGGCGTATCGACATAGACTGGCTCACAGTTGGCGAAGGCCTCGGCACCATCAGGTGGTACCAGCTTCTCAACGCCATCATATTTGTAGCCGACACAGATGCGAATGGTATCGAGCCCATCGAGCACATCGAGCTTGGTGATGCAGAGTCCGGAGACGCTGTTGATCTGTGCGGCACGACGCAAAGCGACGGCATCAAACCAGCCGCAGCGGCGTGCACGCCCCGTGGTCGAACCAAATTCATGACCACGTTCGGCCAGATGGCCACCGATAGCATCATCCAGTTCTGTCGGAAACGGCCCCGAGCCGACACGGGTAGTGTAGGCCTTGGTAATCCCGAGTACGTAATCGAATCCCAGCACCCCCATACCGCTACCTGTGGCAGCGCCACCTGCGGTGGTGTTGGATGACGTCACAAACGGGTAGGTGCCATGGTCGATATCGAGCAACGTCCCCTGCGCCCCTTCGAACATGATGCTCTTACCATCTTCCTGATACTGAGCAATCATCTCCGGGACATCAGCGATCAACGGCTCCAGGATCTCCTGCATTGCCAGTGCATCATCGAGAACTTTCTGAAAATCGACCGCCTCAGCCTTATAGTAGTTCTGCAACATGAAGTTGTGATAGTCGAGCACTTCGCCCAGTTTGGCGGCAAAACGTTCGCGGTGGAACAGATCACCAAGACGCAGACCTCGACGTGAGACCTTATCTTCATAGGCCGGGCCGATGCCGCGTCCGGTGGTACCGATCGCCTGCTTGCCGCGCGCGATCTCACGCGCGTTATCGAGCGCGATATGATACGGCAGGATCAACGGGCAGGCGGCGCTGATATTGAGGCGTTCACGTACCGGTACACCACGCGATTCCAGCATATTGATCTCTTTCAGCAGCGCTTCAGGCGAGACCACCACGCCGTTACCGATCAGACACTGCACCCCTGCGCGCAGAATGCCCGAGGGAATTAGATGCAGCACTGTCTTTTCACCATCAATCACCAAAGTGTGACCGGCATTATGGCCACCCTGAAAACGGACAACGGCTGCGACCTCCTCGGTCAGCAGATCGACTATTTTACCCTTGCCCTCGTCACCCCACTGGGTGCCAATGATAACTACGTTTTTGCCCATGATTTTCTCTTACAACGGTTTAAATTCTGCATAAAAAAAGCGCAATGCCTTGCGCTTGTCCCACTAGCATTCACCAGATAGCGCTTATTGTAGATCGACCACCTGCCACTGGCCATTAATCTCTACGATCTTGCGATCACAACCCACTTCGTCCATACCGCCCTGCTGCCCCGGGAGGAACTCGATCACCCGCTCGCCTTCTTCGCGCAGTTCAGCGATAAAGAGCTGCAAACCTGCACGCTGCACGCTGTTATCACATGGATAGGCGACGATAGCGCTAGCCTGGCATGGCACTGTCTCGCTCAACGCCATCAATGTCTTCAGATCAGAGCTAAAACCGGTCGCAGGACGTGCACGCCCAAAGACGCTGCCGATGTCATCATAACGCCCACCACGTGCCACCTCCTGACCATGCCCCGGTACAAAGGCGGCAAAGACGACACCGGTCTGATAACGGTAACCGCGCAGCTCGGCGAGGTCAAAATAGAGTGAGATATCGCCCATGCGCTGCTCCGCGAAATCGGCAAGCTGTTGCAGTGTGTCGAGCGCCTTCAGTACTGCCTCACCACCCGCCTGCAAAACCCTGCGCGCCTCATCCAGCACATCGCGGCCGCCATTGAGATCAACCAGCGCCAGCAGCATGGTGCGCGCATCAGCATCGTCACAGACGTCCGCCAGCAGCTCTTCAATCTCGGGTTTCGCCTTGCGCTGCAGCGCATCAAATAGCAGCGCCTCCTGGGATGGCGTCAACGCCGCACGACCCGCCAGTGCACGGAAGATCCCCACATGACCAAGATCGATATGGATCTCATCAAGGCCAGCCAGACGTAGTGTTGCCACCATCAGGTGGATAATCTCGGCATCGCTCTCGATCCCGGCATGCCCATAGAGCTCAGTGCCTACCTGCAGCGGACAGCGCCCACGAGAGAAGCCGTCCTGACGGGTGTGCAGCACGGCATCAAGGTAACAGAGACGGGTCGGCCCTTCGCGGTTAAGACGGTGGGCATCGATCCGAGCCACCTGAGGCGTCATATCGGCATGCACCCCCAGCAGGCGACCACTCTTCTGGTCGATCAGCTTAAACGTTTCGAGCTCCAGTTCGGTACCGGTGCCAACGAGTAGCGACTCAAGGTACTCAACCATCGGCGGGATCACATATTCGTAACCCCAGCTGCTGTAGAGATCGAGCAGGGAACGGCGCAGCCGCTCCAGACGCTCGGCCTGCGGCGGTAAAAATTCATCAATCCCTTCGGGAAGTAACCAGCTGTTATTTTCTTTCGACACGTTATTGGCCATTGGTCACTATTACAAGTGTCCCTTTTTTCATTCAGGTTTCAATCAGTTAAGGAAGCATGCCCATGCTATATCAGCCGAGCAAAACTGCAGGCGCGATTATAGCGCACCCGGGCACTGGAAACTATTACGAGCTGAAACTATTATGAGAAGGTGCGATTATCGAACTACGCTAGCGATAGTTGGGAACAGGTCGGCCTGAATAAGCGAATAGCAACTCATCGGATCAGATAGAGCAACAGCACCCCCAGCACCATGCTGATCAAACCGCCGATACGCATCGTGCGGTCGCTGAGACTCGCCATCGTCAGCAGTGTTTCACGCAGGCTCTTCGGACTGATAAAAGGCATGATCCCCTCGATCACCAGCAGCAGCGCCAGCGCAACCCACAACTCCTGCCACATAATTTATAAATATTCCCCGGCGACAACTGATGATAAAGGCGGGACTCCCTCGACGAACAGGTCGCCGAGGGATGACAGGTTACTCTACACCTTTAGAGTTTTTGAAATATTTAAAGAAGTCGTTATCTGGCTCTAGCACCACGATATCGCTTTTATCCTTAAATGAGTCGCGATAGGCATTCAGGCTTCGATAGAAAGAGTAGAACTCGCTATCCTGCTCAAAGGCCTTGGCGTAGATCGCAGCCGCCTCACCATCTCCCTCACCTCGCAGCTGCTCCGCATCACGAAAGGCATCGGCGATGATAATTGTGCGCTGACGGTCAGCATCGGCACGAATACGCTCAGCCGCCTCAGCACCTTTCGAACGCAGATCTTTCGCGACACGAGCACGCTCTGCTTCCATACGCAGGAAGACCGAGGTACTGACATCTTCCGAGAGATCGATACGTTTGATACGCACGTCAACCACATCGATACCAAACTCTTTCGCCTGTTCGGCCGCATTCCTGGTAAGAATGGCCATAATCTCCGCGCGTTCACCAGAGACCACTTCCTGAATGGTGCGCTTACCAAACTCACCTCGCAAGCCATCTCGGATGATCTGAGAGAGACGCAGATTAGCCTGACGCTCATCGCCACTCATCGCAGTGTAGTAGATACCGACATCGGCGATCTGCCACTTCACAAACGAGTCCACGATCACGTTTTTCTTCTCAGCAGTCAGGTAGCGCTCGGGTTCTGAATCCAGAGTGACAATACGGCCGTCAAATTTACGCACGTTATTGACCAGCGGAAACTTAAAATAGAGCCCGGGATCAAAATCGGTCTTGACGATCTCACCCAGACGGAATTTGATTGCTCGCTCACGCTCATCGACGGTAAAGACAGAGAATGACCCCACCAGCACAGTGACTATCAGTGCAACGACCACTGACATTATTTTACCCTGATCCATTATCGTGTCTCCCTGCTACGCGATGTTGCTCGTGAACGTACCTGATCGGCCATACGATCACGCGCGCGTCGCTCTACCTCTTTGCGTGCAGCCGTAGCCGCCTGCGATGTTACCTGCGGCAAGGCTGGCACTGCTGCTGCCGGCCCCATCATCCGATCCAGCGGAAGGTAAAGCAGGTTACCACTCCCTTCGACATCCAGCATCACCTTGCTGCTACTGTTCAAGACCGCCTCCATCGCATCCAGATAGAGACGCTCACGCGTCACTTCAGGTGCCTTTTTATACTCAGCGAGTACCTGCAGGAAGCGGCTCGCCTGACCTTCAGCCTCGGCAACAACCTTCGATTTATAGGCAGTTGCCTCTTCATTCATACGAGCACCTGCACCACGTGCTTTCGGCAGGATATCGTTAGCATAGGCTTCAGCCTCGTTTTTCAGTCGCTGCTCATCCTCTCGGGCCTTGACCGCATCACTGAAGGCGGCCTGCACCTGCTCGGGTGGCTGCGCATCCTGCATGTTCACACTGGTGACCTGCAGGCCAGAACCGTAACGATCCAGAATTTCCTGAATCAGTATCTCGGCACTCTGCACCATATCGCTACGCCCTTCGGTCAGCACGAAATCCATCTTACTTTTACCGACGATCTCACGCACCGCACTTTCGGTCGCTTCGCGCAGGGTCTCATCTGGCGAACGCAGATTAAACAGATAGTCCTGCGCATTCTTGATACGGTATTGAACGGCGAAATTGACATCCACGATGTTCTCATCCTGGGTCAACATCAACGCTTCATTCAAAACGCTACGCTTGGATGATTCAGCACCCGCCCCCGATCGATACCCGATCTCAACATTTCGAATCTGCGACACGTCGACGATCTCGACAGAATCTATGGGCGAAGGAATACGCCAATGAGGACCAGGCTGGGTCGTCTCATTATACTGCCCAAAACGCAGCTCAACACCACGCGTCCCTTCATCAACGATATAGATACCGGTAAGTGCCCACAGAAACAGGGCACCGACAAGGATGACGCTGATGCCAATTCCACCAGCCCCCCCCGATGATGAACCCTGGCCATCGCCTTCGCCATCACCACCGCCCTTGCCACCAAAAATTTTGCCAAACCGATCCTGAAACTTCTTCACCACTTCATCAAGATCGGGAGGTCCCTGGTCACTGTTTTTACGACCGCCCCATGGATCGTCATCCTTGGAGCCACCCGGTTCATTCCAAGCCATTATTTAGTCCCATCCGCTTTGGTTTTATTTAAATTTTTATTCAACATGACCCAAGATTCTATGGGTATCATAAAATCCTCGCAAGGATTTATGCACTTCCAGCCAATTTTAAATCTAATTTCGACAGCTTTGGCTCCGGAATCACAGAACAACCCTCCTGTTTTTCAAGAAAAGCCAGCAACTCCGGCGATGCCATCACAGTTATTAGATAGCCCTCTGCTTCAGACATTGCCTCTTCTACCACCACATCCCACGCATAGAGCTGCGCTCGCAATCGCCCGGCATCTGCTGCCAGTAGAATCTCCTGCCTGATCAGGCCGTCACTATCCCCCTCCAGCAGCGCTTTTTCTCGCTGTTCGGTCGAATCACCTGCATCTCCACTTGTGTCTCGCGCAGCCTCGAGAAAATGTTGCGTTAGCGCCTGTGACAACAGTTCAACACCTTCACCCGTCTGCGCTGAGAGCCAGACTCGGCAAGCTCTTCCTCTATCGTCATAGTCGATCCGCGGCGCGGTATCTTCGAGCTGATCAATCTTGTTATAGACCTCAATCTGGGCAATGTCAGCAGCCCCGATCTCCTTCAGCACTCGATTCACCTGATCCATATATGCGTGACGCTCTTCGTCATGGGCGTCGATCACATGCAGTAACAGATTGGCCTCAACCGTCTCTTCCAGCGTGGCACGAAAGGCGGCCACCAGGTCATGCGGGAGATGACGAATAAAACCCACGGTATCCGCAAGGATGACCTGCCCGACAGCAGGCAGCTCAACACGTCGCAGTGTGGGATCGAGCGTCGCAAAGAGCTGGTCTGCGGCATAAACCCCGGCACCAGTGAGGTGATTAAAGAGCGTCGACTTCCCCGCATTGGTATAACCAACCAGTGAAACCGTGGGCACTGCGGCCTTGCGGCGCGTCTGTCTGCGCAGGTCGCGCTGCTTCCTGACCCTGTCGAGTCGCTTATTGAGTTTTTTGATACGCCCACCGATCAGACGGCGATCGGTCTCAAGCTGGGTCTCACCCGGGCCGCGCAGGCCAATACCGCCCTTCTGTCGCTCCAGATGGGTCCAGCCTCGTACCAGACGGGTTGAAAGATGTTTGAGCTGCGCCAGCTCAACCTGCAGCTTCCCTTCAAAGGAACTCGCGCGCAATGCAAAAATATCGAGAATCAGGCCAGAGCGATCTACCACCCGACATTTCAGAAGCTGCTCGAGGTTTCGCTCCTGTGTCGGTGAAAGCTGATGATTAAAGAGTACCAGCTCAACCTGATCAGCTATCACTTGCTGATGAATCTCCTCAGCCTTACCGCTGCCGACAAAATATCTGGGGTCGGGGGTCTTTCGTCGCCCGGTGATAACCGAGGTCACCTCAACATCGACCGATGCCGCTAGATCGTGAAATTCATCCAGGCTCTCCTGCGCCTCGCTGGCACTGAGTTCCAGATGAACCAATATTGCCCGCGTACCGCCCTGAGGCCGATCAAACATGGCGTCCTTCAAACAATCGCGCCCAACCCCACTACGTGCAACTACTCACAGCCGGATCAATCATCAGAAGAGGATTCTTCCGACAGGGATGCCTTGATGTTACGGGCAGGGACGACGGTCGAAATCGCATGCTTATAGACCATCTGGCTGACAGAGTTTTTTAGCAGTACAACGAACTGGTCAAATGACTCGACCTGACCTTGCAGTTTGATTCCATTGACCAGATAGATTGAGACTGGAATGCGCTCCTTGCGCAATGCATTCAAAAAAGGGTCTTGTAAGGATTGCCCCTTTGCCATTATTATTCTCCTTATATCCAAATGATGGATTGACTTTATAGCTATCCTGAAATAACCATTCCGAACCAAAAAATGCAGACTCCCTCTGTATTCTGCGGGTGATTGTAACAAGTAGACAGCTCACTTGCACCACGCCTCACGATTACATAGTGACTTCGGTAAGGCATTTCAAGAGAGTATTCATAACATGAATATCGGTGCCGTCAACCCATTTCTCGTTTTTCTCCGCTCGCAACCAGGTCATCTGCCGCTTGGCCAGTTGACGGGTCGCAATAATGGCGCGCTCGACCGCCTCATCTAGCGTCAATTCTCCGTCGAGGTGCGCCCATAACTGCCGATAGCCGACCGACCTGATCGCAGGCAACCCACTATTCAGTGCGGGTTGCTGGTAAAGCCCCGCCACCTCATCCAGAAATCCCTGCGCCATCATCTGCTGAAAGCGAAGCGCAATGCGACGATGCAGCTCTGCCCGTTCGGGTGGGGCGATGATCAGTTTTTTGACCGGGTACGGAAACGCCTCTCGCCCTGCGCCGCTCGTCAGCTCACTGAGTGAACGCCCAGTCAGCTCATACACCTCCAGCGCGCGCTGGATCCGCTGAGGATCATTGGGGTGAATTCGCGCCGCTGCCTCCGGGTCGATCTGCGCCAGACGCGCATGCATCGCCTCCCAACCGATGCGCTCCGCATCAGCCTCAAGCATGGCTCGCACCGCCCCATCGGCGGACGGCAGTGGCGAGAGCCCCTCGCTCAGCGCCTTGAAATAGAGCATTGTGCCACCTACCAGCAGTGGGGTTTTACCTGCGGCGATGATCTCTTCGATCGCCACCAGCGCGTCGCTACAAAAACGCGCCGCCGAGTAGGCCTCAGTCGGCTCACAGATATCGATCAAACGGTGTGGTGCACGCAGCAGGGTCTCGCTATCAGGCTTGGCGGTGCCGATATCCATGCCGCGGTAGATCATCGCCGAATCGACACTCACGATCTCACACGGGAGCGCCTCCACCAGTCGCACGGCGATATCGGTCTTGCCGGCAGCCGTCGGCCCCATCAAAAAGATCACCCGGCTCTCTTGTTCTCTACTCATCTCAATACAACATCAATCTCGATTCGCCTCATGATACACACAATCGGAATTAGCGGCTTTACCAAATAGTCACCACACCACTGCTCACAACAGGACCATTCATCTATATAATTGCCCGCAGGAACACAAAACAGATAAAACAACAAAAACAATGACACGCTTAAAACTAGTACTACTCGGCCTCGTCTGTACCGTCATCCTCACGACCACCGCCTTCGAGACACATGCCGAAACAGCCGCCCCTTTTTATACTGTCAACCAGAATCCGTTTATTCAGCTGCACGGCCTGCCGCCACTGGAACGCGGCGAAATTACCGCCACAAACGCAACCACCTCATGGACTACGCTCGATATCGCCAGTAACTCAATCTCTGAAAGCAAACAGCAGGAGCAGATCATCCTTGATGGCGAGAGCTATCGCCTCAATTTCATGTTTCGCCACGGTTTACAGAAAGATATCGAGGTCGGCTTCGATATCCCCTACATCAGCCACTCAGGTGGAACACTGGATGGCTTCATTCGCAAGTGGCACGATATTTTTGGGCTGTCCAACAGCGAACGCAATCAGTTCCAGAACAACCAGCTGCGTTACGAATATCGCCGCAACGGTCGCACCATACAGAACATGCGCACCCAGACCAATGGTATCGGAGATATCCGCCTATCGGCCGCGCGCCAGATGCGCTGTCAAAAGAGCCCCGAACATCACTGTACGGCATTGCGTGCAGGGCTCAAACTCCCAACCGGCAAGGCGGATCGACTCACTGGCAGTGGCGGCATAGATCTCTCACTCGCTGTCTCCACAACACGCACCTACCGACGATACACCTTCCACTATGGCGGGGGGGTACTGCTCAATGGCGACAACGACCTGCTAAGTGGACAGCAAAAACGGGCCGTCGGCTTTGCAAACCTCGGCATAAATTACCAGCCGCAGCGTTTTTCATGGATGGTGCTGAAGGCGCAGCTGGATGGGAATAGCGCCTTTTACGATAGCGCGCTTAAAAATCTCGGCAGTGACTCGCTGTTGATCAATGTCGGAGGCACGATCAGATTCACCGAAAGGGTGGCACTGGATATCGGAGTCGCCGAAGATATCGTCACCAGCACCGTACCCGATGTGGCCTTCCACCTGGCGCTGCGGCTACAGAACCAGAGGTAGTCACTAAAAATCGAGGCTCAGCTTAACGTTGTAGCTATTGGTCTCGGCAAAGTCGGCCTGTAATGTCAGGCTCATCATCGGCATTAAGCCTACCTTTACCCCTGCGTTGCTACGTGTCATTGAGTCATCGTATTTTTTCAGATCCAGCAACGCCAGCTTTTCTTCACCCTCTACCCACAACTGCCCAACTGCAGCATAAGGGGTAAAAATTGCAAATCCTTTACTCACACCGACATCAACCCCGTACGTTTTGATGTCAAGATCATCCACACCATCAAGGCTACTCGTATGCAGTGACAACGAAATCGCTGGCAGTACCGTAGAACCCTCTAGCAGTGACTTTCGAACCTCACCGCCGACGATCTTCACATTGCTATCGGGTACCGAAGTGTAGTTCAGACCAAGGTCGATACCAAACGGCAGTCCTTTACGTACCACCAATTTCGCCAATGGTAAGGTTGAAGGCGCACTGCCATCACTGACCACCTGGTTCCACACCTGCTCATCCAGTTCGACGCCCGTTACGATAACCCCGAGATCAAAACCGGTTATCCCCATCGACTCAGCTGGCGCGACAGGATTATAGGCGACCGCAGTACCCAGCTCTTCAACTAAAGTATTGAATTGCGTCTGCCCAAATCCAGCTGGCAGGCTAATATCACTATCTCCCGCACGTGACGGCAGGCTGGCCGCCAACAACATCACTAACAATGCAAAGGCAGAGATTTGTCTGATCATCTTCAAGCTCCTTAACTCCATTTCATCAATCTAGTCCTAGATTAGCACTGTCAGAGAGGTTAATCTGTGAGAAGTGCCGCACTTATAAACAACCATTAATACTGCTTATTTTTGCTAGCGGCCAAAATAGATCCGATATAAATCCATTCTAAACAAAACAACCTTTATTCAGAAATAGACAGGCCTGCTTAATCACCTCCTTCGATAACAACACTCAACTGTGCGCAGTCGGTAGTTGAATGTGATCTGCCACCCCTCCAGGCGGGTCTCTTTCACTGCCACCGTCCATCATTCGGTTTCGGCAACAGGCATATAGCGCACCCCACACCGAGGTCTTTAATCCCCGCAATTACCCCCCAGCTCCCACTCCCCTTGCCACGGTGGCATATCACCCAGAAGAGCCCCCTCAATACTTTTTCCCAGCATCACTCGACCAAAACGGTTTCGATCGAGGATGTGCGCAATAGCACTGCCGCCATGCGGCGTCCCCAGCGTGACGGGCGGCTCCGGCGGCACTACACCTATGCCCTGGAAAGCTTCGATGTAGCTGACACCACATGGAGTCCCTAGTTCGACCACAGCATCACCAATCAAGGGATTACACGACAAACAGGCCTGTAGCGCCATAAACAGCAATCACGGATGGTCACCAGCACTATAATTTATCTGCGCATTGCGGTTAACCCATAAAACCCTGTATAATCCGCTCACTTATCTGGGCGCCTGTGGTCATACGCCCTCTGCTATCTAGTAGTAAACAGATAAAGCCCCGCGCCCACTCTCCGAGTTGAATCGCCGGGCACACCGAACTGAATAATCAGATCACCCCGCCTCAGACCGCACCAGGCTAAAAGTCTCTGGTAGGCGCGCTTTAGGAGCATATTAATAGATGTCGTTTAACACCCTCGGCCTGAAGGTCGAACTACTTCGTGCGATCGAAACACAAGGCTACACCACCCCAACCCCCGTTCAGGCCCAGGCCATCCCTGTTGTTCTCAAAGGCGGCGATATCCTCGCCGGCGCGCAGACGGGCACCGGTAAGACAGCCGCGTTTACCCTGCCGATGCTGCAACGCCTGACCGAAAACACCCCGCGACAGGCAGACAACGCAAAACCCAGCAAGGCAGTGCGCGCCCTGGTATTAACACCCACACGCGAACTCGCCGCACAGGTGACTGAAAGCACACAACTCTATGGAAAAAATCTGCCACTAAAGTCGGCCGTGATCTTTGGTGGGGTCAACATCAAACCACAGATCGACAAGCTGCGCCGCGGCGTTGATATCCTCGTCGCTACACCCGGCCGCCTGCTTGACCACGCCTCACAGAACACCGTCGATCTGTCAAAGGTCGAGATACTGGTGCTGGACGAAGCGGATCGCATGCTCGATATGGGATTCATCAACGACATTAAAAAGATTCTGGCGCTACTACCTAAATCACGACAGAACCTGCTGTTTTCTGCCACCTACTCCGATGAGATCAAGCAGCTCACAAAATCGCTACTGCATGAACCGACGATGATTGAAGTGGCGCGCCACAACACTGCAACTGAAACTGTGACACAGCTGGTGCACCCGGTCGATCGTGCGCGTAAACGTGAACTACTCACCCATATCATTAAAGAAGGCGAATGGCGCCAGGTGCTAGTATTCACGCGCACCAAACATAGCGCCAATCGTCTAAGCAAGCAGCTGGAAGAGAGAGGTATCACCTCTGCAGCGATCCACGGCAACAAAAGCCAGGCACAACGTATCAAGGCACTGAAGGCCTTCAAGGCAAATGATGTACGTGTTCTGGTGGCTACCGACATCGCCGCACGGGGCATCGATATCGATCAGCTCCCTCATGTGGTTAATTTTGAACTGCCCAATGTCGCTGAAGACTACGTTCATCGCATTGGCCGCACCGGCCGCGCCGGTAATGAAGGTGAAGCGGTCTCACTGGTCTGTGTCGATGAACTGAAACTACTTGGTGGTATCGAACGCCTGATTAAACGGGACATCCCCAAAAAGACCATCGAAGGTTTTGCGCCTGACCCCACCATCAAGGCCGAGCCGATCCCTAACGGACGCAATAATGGCGCCAAACAGGGCCGTCGTCCGACAACTCAGCCGCGCCAGCGCAATGCGGCCCCGCAACGAAAACAGCAACCGCAACGCGGCAAAAACAGCAGTAGAAACCGCAATAACACGGCTTCAACGGCAACACCAGGAAACTCGCAGGAAGGTGAACACGTCGGCATCCAGTGTGTCGATCAGCCACGCATGAGTGGTGAGGTCAACGGCAATAGCATTCACTATAAGCCAGGCAAGCCGAAGCAAACCAGGCGTCCAAAGCAGAACAGGGAACGTCACAAGACAGCCAACAAAAAGTCACGTGAAGTGCCTGCGCTGTTTGGCGGTTAATTCTCATCTACAAATGCGTTACATAAACAGATAAACCAACACCAGGAACTACGCCCGTGCTAACAACTGCAAACATCACAATGCAATTTGGCGCCAAGCCACTCTTTGAAGATATCTCTGTCAAGTTTGGTGGCGGCAACCGCTATGGCCTGATTGGCGCCAACGGCTGTGGGAAATCGACACTGATGAAAATCCTCGGCGGCGACCTCGAACCAACTGCCGGCAATGTCATTATCGATGTCAATGAGCGCGTTGGCAAACTTGGCCAGGATCAATTTGCATTCGAAGAGTACTCAGTGATCGATACCGTCATCATGGGGCATGCCGAACTGTGGGCTGTTAAACAGGAGCGTGATCGCATCTACAGCCTGCCGGAGATGTCTGAAGAGGAGGGGATGAAGGTTGCCGAACTCGAAGTCGAGTTTGGTGAACTGGATGGCTACACCGCTGAGTCTCGTGCTGGCGAACTACTGCTCGGCCTTGAGATCCCGCTGGAACAGCACAACGGCCCTATGAGTGCCGTCGCCCCCGGCTGGAAGCTGCGTGTATTGCTCGCACAGGCGCTGTTTGCCGACCCTGATATCATGCTGCTCGATGAGCCCACCAATAACCTCGACATCAACACCATTCGCTGGCTCGAAGATATCCTCAACCAGCGTAACAGCACGATGATCATCATCTCGCATGATCGCCACTTTCTTAATAGCGTCTGCACCCACATGGCCGATCTCGACTACGGCGAACTGCGCATCTACCCCGGCAACTACGACGAGTACATGACCGCCGCGACACAGGTACGCGAGAGACAGCTCGCCGACAACGCCAAGAAAAAAGCACAGATCGCCGAGCTACAGACCTTTGTCAGCCGCTTCTCGGCCAATGCATCAAAGGCCAAACAGGCCACTTCGCGAGCCAAACAGATCGACAAGATAAAGCTCGACGAGATCAAACCGTCAAGCCGCGTTAGCCCCTTCATCCGTTTTGACCAGGAAAAGAAACTGCATCGCCTGGCACTGGAAGTCACCGATCTCGCCAAAGGCTTTGACGATGCACTATTGTTTGAAAAGCTCAACATGATGGTCGAAGTGGGTGAACGCATCGCCATCATCGGTCCTAACGGCATCGGTAAAACCACGCTGCTACGCAGCCTCGTGGGTGATCTTGAACCCAACAACGGCGAAGTTAAATGGTCGGAGAACTCAAACCTCGGATATTTCTCTCAGGATCACGCCGATGACTTTAAAGAGGACATGAACCTGTTTGACTGGATGAGTCGCTGGGGCCAGCCGGGGGACGACGAACAGGTGATCCGCGGCACCCTCGGACGCCTGCTCTTCTCGCGCGATGAGATCAACAAGTCAGTCAAGGTGATCTCCGGTGGAGAACAGGGGCGCATGCTGTTTGGCAAGTTGATGCAGCAGAAACCCAACATCATGCTGATGGATGAGCCGACCAATCATCTCGATATGGAATCGATTGAGTCCCTCAACCTCGCACTGGAAAACTATCCCGGCACTCTGATCTTTGTTAGCCACGATCGTGAGTTCGTCTCATCACTGGCGACACGCATCATCGAACTGAAACCTGACGGACTGGTGGATTATCATGGTACTTATGATGAGTACCTGCGCAGTCAGGGGATTGAAGAAGCCAGGCAAAAGGCGGCAAGCTAACCGCAGCTACCATCATAAAAACCCGCTTCCCACGCACTACTGCGTGGGAAGCCATACCTGCAAATCAATCTTCTATCGGCTTAAACCAGGCCAGCTGTTCATGCAAAGAGACCACCTCACCCACGATCAACAACGTTGGGGCATGCACCTCTTTCTGAGCGACTATCCCCGGTAGCGTTTCGAGCGTACCTGTGATCACCTGCTGATGTACTGTCGTTCCCTGCTGCACAAGCACCGCCGGTAGTGATCCTGCAGCACCATGCCTGATTAACTGCTCACAGATAATGGATAAACCCTGTAACCCCATGTAGATCACAACCGTCTGATGCGGTTGTGCGAGACTGTTCCAGTCGAGATCGATGGAGCCATCCTTCAACTGTCCGGTTACAAAGCGAACCGACTGCGCATAGTCACGATGGGTCAACGGTATTCCTGCATAACTTGCGCAACCACTCGCCGCAGTAATCCCCGGTACCACCTGAAACGGAATACCCTGCTCGGCAAGGGTTGCAATCTCTTCTCCACCACGGCCAAAGATAAAAGGATCACCACCTTTGAGACGCACCACCCGCTTACCCTCCCTTGCGAGATCTGCCAGCGTCTGATTGATCTCCTCCTGGCGTACTGAATGGAAATCGCGTTTTTTACCGACATAGATCTGCTCAGCCTCGCGTCGTACCAGATCGAGCACCTCTTTTGAAACCAGTCGATCATATAAAACAACGTCGGCCTGCTGCATCAGGCGCAGCGCACGAAAGGTCAACAGGTCAGGATCACCGGGGCCTGCGCCAACCAGCGCCACCTCGCCCGCTTTATCCATCATCGATTCATCGCCATCGAGCATATCCTGAATCAACTGCGTCGCATCCTGTTCACGCCCGGAGAAGACCATCTCGGTCGCCGGCCCTTGCAGGATACGCTCCCAGAAATGGCGACGCGACTTCATCTCGGGAAAACGCGCCCTGGCGCTATCACGAAAGCTGGCAAGTAGATTGGCGAGCCTGCCATAGCTCGCCGGGAGCATCGTCTCCAGATGTGCTCGCAGCAGACGTGCCAGCACCGGCGAGGTGCCGCTGGTCGAGACCGCGACCGTCACCGGCGTGCGATCAACAATCGATGGAAAGATGAAACGACATAGCTCAGGATGGTCGACCACATTCACCGGCAGGTTACGAACCTCAGCCGCATCATAGACTGCACGATTGACTGCCGCATCATCGGTCGCGGCAACCACCAGCGCACAATTATCCAGGTCATCATCACTAAACTCACCGGCGCGGCAGGCGATTTCACCCTGAGACAGAAGCTTCGCCAGTTCGCCACTCAATGTTGGGGCAACAACCACGATATCCGCCTGAGCACGCTTCAACAGCGAAACCTTGCGCGCCGCGATCTCACCACCACCTACGACCAGCACCCGGCGTTTTTTGATATCGAGAAAGATTGGGAAGTAGTCCATCGTGCTACCTGTCAATGTAGGGTGGGTTAGAACCATCTTTTGTTTCGTAACCCACCAGGCGTCGCGAAGCGACACAACCTGTTTTTAAATTGAATGCCTGACCGCTCAACCGCTGGTTTATACCGCAAGGGTACTTCCTTTGGTCGCGCCTGCAACGCGCCTGACCCACCCTGCATTGAAGCATTACTCAATCACCGTCAAACCACCCATGTATGGCTGCAACGCCTCCGGCACATGGATGCGCCCATCAGCATCCTGATAGTTCTCCATCACCGCAACGAGTGTACGCCCGACTGCCAGTCCCGAGCCGTTAATGGTGTGTACCAGCTCCGGCTTCTTCGTCTCCGGATTACGCCAGCGCGCCTGCATGCGGCGCGCCTGGAAGGCACCGAAGTTACTGCACGATGAGATCTCGCGATACTTCTGCTGCCCTGGTAACCACACCTCTAAATCATAAGTCCTGGTTGCTGAGAACCCCATATCACCTGCGCAGAGAATCACGACTCGGTATGGTAGACCAAGTCGCTGCAACACCTGTTCTGCATCGCCGGTCAATGCTTCGTGTGCCGCATCAGACTCATCCGGTTTCACCACCTGCACCAGTTCCACCTTTTCAAACTGATGCTGACGAATCAGGCCGCGGGTATCTTTACCGTACGAACCCGCCTCACTTCTAAAACAGGGAGTGTGCGCAACAAAACGGCGTGGCATGTAGTCGGCATCGATAATCTCATCGCGTACGATATTGGTCACCGGTACCTCGGCGGTCGGGATCAGGTAAAATCCCTGCTCCCCTTCAAGCTTGAAGAGGTCTTCGGCAAACTTCGGCAAGTTGCCGGTACCGTAGAGGCTATCGCTATTGACCATGTAGGGCACATAGGTTTCAGTGTAACCGTGTTCCGACGTATGCAGGTCAAGCATAAACTGGATCAATGCACGGTGCAGCCGCGCAATCCCGCCCGACATCACCGCAAAACGAGAGCCTGTTAATTTACTCGCGGTCTCGAAATCCATGCCGCCTGATACCGCACCGAGATCGACATGATCCTTCGGCTCAAAATCAAACTGCGTCGGTTCGCCCCAGCGACGGACCTCGACATTATCCGCTTCATCTTTGCCCTCAGGCACATCGGCATGTGGGATGTTCGGCACACCCGAGAGGATCTCGTTCAGCTCTGACTGGATCTCAGCGAGCCTTGCTTCCCCCGCCTTATGCTTATCACCCAGCTCGGCAACCTCAGCCAGTAGTGGCGCAATATCTTCACCGGCTGCCTTCGCCTTGCCGATCGACTTCGAACGTGCATTACGCTGCGCCTGTAATTCCTGCGTCTCGACCTGTACCGCCTTGCGCTGCGCTTCGAGTTCAGTCAGCTTTGCGATATTGAGCGTGAAACCCCGTTTCGCCAGCTGTGCGGCAACATTGTCGAGGTCATTTCGAATCAGTTGTGGATCTATCATCTTTAACTCTATTTGTTCTTTTAAATAAAAACATCCTGATCAATTACAGGATACGTCATTACGAGCAACGCGAAGCAATCTCCACGCTATACGCAACCTTGAACTATGAGATTACTTCGTCGCTCCGCTCCTCGTGATCACAGCTAATCAAAGCTTATAACTCTTCTCGTTACCTTTAATCTTCTACTGCCAGATTCGCATTCCAGCTGACGATATGGCCCGGTGCAATCATCCCTTCAAGATGCTCAAGGATTGAAGCGACCTTTTCCGGCTCATCAAAAAACTCGACTACCAACGGCAGATCAAGCGACATATTAAGCAGGTTCGATGAGTGGATCTCACCCGACTTGCCAAAGCCGGAGATACCGCGAAAGACCGTCACCCCGCGCACCTTCTCCCAGTCGTGCAAGCGCTTGATCAGCGGCTCCAGCTTCCCTTCCGCCTCGGTCAGATAGACCCTTACCAGCGTCACAGTGATCTGTTTCATAACTGCCTCCCGGCGACGACGCCGATCCATGTCGCGCCCACACATAATACAACACTAAGCACAATATTCAGCGCCGCCTTCAACAGCGCTCCCTGCTCGACCAGGTTGAGTGTCTCGATCGAGAAGGTTGAGAAGGTGGTAAAGGCGCCAAGCAAGCCGACCAGCAGCGCAGCGCGCCACTCGGGGCTCAACTGCATACGATCGATCAGCAACACATAGAGCACGCCCATCAGCAGCGAGCCGAGCACATTGACTGCCAGCGTACCGTACGGAAAACCACGTCCCAGCCACTGCGTGATACCGCTCGACATACCGAAGCGCAACACCGCGCCGGCGGCTCCACCGACGGCGATCGCCACCAGTTGATTCACTGCCCCTGCTCCCCCCGAGACACCTTTGCATCAAGCGAGCGAAGGTAGTCGAGCTTCTCCTTGATCTTCCCTTCAAGGCCACGCGGTACCGGGTGATAATATTTTGGTTCGCCCATCTCTCCCATCATCTCATTGGGAAAGTACCCTTCTCCGGCTGCATAGCCATCGGGTTCATCATGGGCATAGCGATACGCCTTGCCGTAACCGAGCTCTTTCATCAGTTTGGTTGGTGCGTTGCGCAGGTGGATCGGCACTTCGAGCGAACCGTTCTCCTTCGCATCACGTAGCGCCGCCTTGTAGGCCATATAGACCGCATTACTCTTCGCGGCACTCGCCATGTAGACCACCGCCTGCGCGATCGCCAGCTCCCCTTCGGGGCTGCCGAGCCGCTCCTGCACATCCCATGCGTTGAGTGCGATCTGTAACGCACGCGGGTCAGCATTGCCGATATCTTCACTCGCCATGCGCACCACGCGGCGTGCGATGTAAAGCGGATCACAACCGCCATCGATCATGCGTGTCAGCCAGTAGAGCGCGGCATCGGGTGCAGAGCCGCGTACCGACTTGTGCAGTGCGGAGATCTGATCATAGAACGCCTCACCACCCTTATCGAATCGGCGCACCCCACCACTCAGTATTTCATTGATCAACGCCTCATCGACGATCTGTCTAGCACACTCAGCACTATCCTCATGAGGCGCGAGGTCCGCGATGATCTCCAGAAAATTCAGCGCGCGACGCGCATCACCGTCGGCAGCCGCCGCCAGTTCATCTCGCAGCGTTGTTGGAAAGTCGATCTCGCGGTCGCCAAACCCGCGCCCTTTATCTAGCAGCGCACGATCAACGATGCCACGAATCGCCTCCGTTGATAGCGCCTTCAAGACATAGACACGAGCACGCGACAGCAGCGCATTATTGAGTTCGAAGGATGGGTTTTCGGTGGTCGCACCGATAAAGATAAAGGTACCGTCTTCGATATAGGGCAGAAAGGCATCCTGCTGCGCCTTGTTAAAACGGTGCACCTCATCGATAAACAGCACGGTACGTCGCCCCTGTGTGGTCATAAAACCCTGCGTCTTGGCCACCGCCTCACGCACATCCTTGACGCCACACAGCACTGCGGAGAGGCTGATAAACTCGGCATCGGCATAACGGGCGATCAACCGCGCCAGTGTCGTCTTGCCACTACCGGGTGGCCCCCAGAAGACCATCGAGTGGAGTTTGTCAGTTTCGATGGCACTACGCAGTGGTTTGTCTGACCCCATCAGATGCACCTGACCAAAGAACTCACCGATCGACTGCGGACGCATCCGGTCGGCCAGTGGATGCCCCTGCATCGCGTCAATCTCGGCCGCCATCTTTTCCGCGGTGTTTGACATCAAGGCGCCTGCTCTTCGATCACGTCGACCCCGGCAGGGGCAACAAACTTGAACAGAGCGCCATCGACGCGTGGATTACGCTGCAGTTCGCTAAAGAGCAGCCGTGTCGTCTGATCAAAGCTGTCGACCAGCTCCATCACCCGCAGTGTTTTTTCGTCAAAGGCGAGCCGCATCATAGTGAAGTTGCTCTGTTGCTCTTTAGGTTTCAACTGCAACCATTCCAGACCGCTGTCCGCTCCAGTTTCAGTGATCACAAAGCTCTCATCGAGCGCCCCGCCACTACTGAGCAACAGCGCCGGGGTGTCCCCCATCGACTGCTGCATCGGCTTGATCGTCACCTGCTCCAGATCGGTGTCGTAGATATAGATCTTTTCGCCATCGGCGATGATCGCCTGCTGGTAGGGTTGCTGATAGTCCCACATAAATTTATCGGGACGCTGCATGATCAGCACCCCACGACTCTCCTGTAACGAAAAGGCGCTGGAATCGATGACCGTCTGTTCAAAGTTGGCGCGCAGGCTTTCCAGTCCATCGAAAAATTTATTGAGGCGCTCCATCCCACTGCCGGCATCTGCCGCGAACGGTATTAAACAGCTCACCAATAGAAGCTGGACAACGAAGATTTTTTTCACAAAGTGAGACATAGGGCAAAACACCGCATCATTCGGCCGGCGGGGGCGCCAGCACTTCACGAGAGCCGTTCGACTCCAGCGGTCCGACGATGCCTGCCTGCTCCATCCCTTCGACCAGTCGCGCGGCGCGGTTATAGCCGATCTTCAGGCGACGCTGTACCCCCGAGATCGATGCCTTGCGTGTCTCGGTAACGATACGCACTGCGGAGTCATAGAGCTCATCGCTCTCGGCCCCTTCGACCTCTGCTAACCCACCATCTGCACCGCCACCATCACTCGGCTCCAGCACCTCATCGATGTAATCGGGTTCGCCATGTTGCTTAAGATGGGCAACCACCTTGTGCACTTCATGATCATCGACAAAGGCGCCGTGAACACGTGTTGGCACCGCCGTGCCCGGTGGCAGATAGAGCATGTCACCATGGCCAAGTAACTGTTCGGCACCGCCCTGGTCGAGAATGGTACGCGAGTCAATCTTCGATGAGACCTGGAATGCGATACGGGTCGGGATGTTGGCCTTGATCAGGCCGGTGATCACATCGACCGATGGGCGCTGCGTCGCCAGCACCAGATGCAGTCCCGCAGCACGCGCCTTCTGTGCCAGCCTTGCAATCAGCTCTTCGACCTTCTTGCCAACCACCATCATCATGTCGGCCAGCTCATCGATGATAACAATGATATACGGCAGCGGCTCCAGCGTAATCACCTCTTCCGCATCGAGCGTCACCGCATCGGAAGGTCTGGCGAGCGGGTCAGGGATAGGATTGCCGTTATCGATCGCCTCCTTTACCTTGCGGTTGTAATTAGTGATGTTACGTACCCCAAGGGCAGCCATCAGCGCATAGCGTCGTTCCATCTCGGCAACACACCAGCGCAGCGCATTGGCTGCTTCTTTCATGTCGGTGACGACCGGCGCAAGCAGATGCGGAATCCCTTCGTAGATCGACAGCTCCAGCATCTTGGGATCGATCATGATCAGGCGCATCTCTTTGGGCGACGCGTTATAGAGCATACTCAGCACCATCGCGTTGACCGCGACCGATTTACCGGAACCGGTGGTACCGGCTACCAGCAGATGCGGCATTCGGGCAAGATCGACCGCCACCGGATGACCACTGATATCCTTACCCAGCGCCAGCGTCATCGGCGACGCCACCTTGTCATACTCCTGCGACTGTACGATCTCACTGAGACGCACAATCTCACGATACTCATTTGGGATCTCAAGCCCGACCACCGACTTACCCGGTATCACCTCGACGATTCGTACGCTGATCGCCGACAGCGCACGCGCCAGGTCTTTTGCCAGATTACTAATCTGGCTCACCTTCACGCCGGGAGCCGGCTGCAGTTCATAACGGGTGATCACCGGTCCCGGATGGACCTCGGCCACCTGCACCTCGATCCCGAAGTCCTGTAATTTTAGCTCCACCTGGCGAGACATCGCCTCCAGCGAGGCGTGGGAGACGTTGTTTTTGGTTGGCTCTGGCTGATCCAGCAAAGAGAGCGGCGGCAGGTCGCCATTAGTCGCGCTACTGAAGAGGGGCACCTGACGCTCCTTCTCAAGACGGATACTCGGCTCCAGCTTTTTAATCACCGGTTCGATGCGCGGTTTAACCCGTGTCTTCTCTTTCTCTTTGGCAACGGTGGTGGTTTCACTGCGCTCGTGGCGTGCACGGCGACCGTCGATGTAGTCCCGCAGGCGGTTAAACTGGTTGCGCAGATCGGCCGCCAGCTTGAGGGTGATCTCGCCGGTGCGGTCCATCAAAACAATCCATGAGAGACCGGTAAAGAGGGTAACGCCGGTCATAAATAGCGCCAGCAGCAGCAACGTCGCGCCGATAAAACTGAATGGCGTCACCAGCAGATTACCAACACCGCCACCCAGTACACCACCGGCACCGGTGCTCATCGGCAGCGCCTCTGGAGAACTGATAAAGTGGAGCGCGGCAAGGCCGCTGCCCGCCATCATCGTCAGCACAAAACCGCCACTGCGCAGCGCGACCTGGCGCATATCGACCGCCCCCTCGTTCGCACGGCCACGGTAGAGCAACCAGCCACCATAGGCGACCATCACCGGAAAGAGGTATGAGAAGTAACCAAACAGGGAGAGAAAGATATCGGCAAACCATGCACCCGCCACCCCCCCTTTATTATGGGTGACATCGCTATTGGCGCTGTGTGACCAGCCGGGGTCGGCCGAGTCGTAGGTCACCAGCGAGAGCAGCATATACAACGCCACCACGCCGAGAATGAAAAGCGCGCCTTCTCGCAGCCCTCTAACAAGATGGCCGGCCAATGGCGCCTGATCTCCCGATTTATTACGCGTTGCTCGTCCCACTCACTTAGTCTTTGAAATATGGCCTTAAACTACGACATCTGACGTTGCAAATGCGACGTCAGCGACTAAAAAAACAGTGGGGAATTATGCCATAGATTGTTTCAGCGCGGGGTGGATTAATTCACCATCTCGCACATTGATACCGGCCCGCAGGCTGGCGTGCCGGTCCAGCTCGCCATTAGCCAGTTTAACTGCATAAGGAATCAACGCCGCCGACAGCGCCTGCGACGAACTGCGTGGCACCGCCCCCGGCATGTTGGTGACGCCAAAATGGACCACTCCTTCACACAGATAGGTCGGCGATTCATAGTTGGTTGGACGTGTGGTCTCGATACACCCCCCCTGATCGACCGCAATGTCGATGATCACGCTGCCATCACCCATCGTGCGCACCATCTCGGTCGAGACCAGATGCGGTGCCTTCGCACCCGGGATCAGCACCGCCCCCACCAGCAAATCGGCACGCGCCACCTCTTCAGCAATCTGATCGTTATAGGCGTAGAGCGCGGTCACATTGGGGCCGAGGGCGCGCATCTGCTCCAGCTTTGTGCGGTTTTTATCAAACACCACCACCTCGGCACCGAGTGCCGCCGCGAGGGTCGCCGCACCACCGCCGGCAACACCACCGCCGAGGATCACTACACGGCCACGCTGCGCCGACGGCAGGCCACCGAGCAGAATCCCCTTGCCACCGTTGGGCTGATGCAGCAGCGTGGTGCCGATCTGGGTCGCGAGTCGCCCGGCGATATCGCTCATCGGCGCCAGCAGCGGCAACTGGCGATCTTCTTCGACCGTCTCAAATGCAACCGCAGTCAATCCGATATCGCGCAATTTCCGGGTCAGTTCCGGCTCGGCCGCAAGGTGTAGAAAACTGAATAGCAGGTGATCTTCGCGCAGCAACCGGATCTCCGGCTCCACCGGCTCCTTGACCTTGACGATCATCTCAGCCTCACCGTAGAGGGTCGCAGCATCGGGCACGACGATGACACCGCGTGTTTCATAGTGTCGGTCGAGGTAACCACTCAGTTCACCGGCGCCCTGTTCGATAATAAGTTCATGTCCGTGCTTTACCAGCTCCGCCGCCGCCGCAGGGATCAGACCAACACGCCCCTCCAGTGGTTTAATTTCACGAGGGATTCCAATACGCATCTTTACCAGGCTCCTTGCATCACGTAATATTTCACCCATATTTTGTTAATGGGCAGCACAACACCTTCACAGCGTTTTTTCGGCCTCATATTTAATTGACTTTAGGCTCTAAGCCTTTGAACCTCAAATAAATAAAGACAATAAATCAAACGTATGAAACACCCGTTACTCTAGCATATAAACAAGACATAATGATGGAGCATCACTGATGAGCGATACAAAACACTGCCGCCTGCTAATCCTCGGTTCAGGCCCTGCGGGCTACACTGCAGCGGTCTATGCCGCACGCGCCAACCTTGAACCGGTGCTCATCACCGGCCTGCAACAGGGCGGCCAGCTCACGACGACGACTGATGTCGATAACTGGCCTGGCGACAACGACGGTGTTGAAGGGCCGGCACTGATGCAGCGCATGCAGGCCCATGCGGAGCGTTTCAATACCGAGATCATCTTTGACCACATCCACACGGCCGACCTAAAACAGCGCCCGTTCACGCTAAGCGGCGACAGCGGCACCTACACCTGCGATGCGTTGATCATCGCTACCGGCGCGTCGGCCAAGTACCTGGGGCTCCCTTCAGAAGAGGCGTTTCAGGGGCGCGGCGTCTCCGCCTGCGCCACCTGTGACGGCTTTTTCTACCGCAACCAGCCGGTCGCGGTGGTCGGTGGCGGCAACACCGCAGTTGAAGAGGCGCTCTACCTGTCGAACATCGCATCACACGTCACCGTGATCCACCGCCGCGACAAGTTCAGCTCAGAGAAGATCCTCGCCGACCAGCTGCTCGCCAAGGCAAAAAACGGCAATGTCACCATCGAGTGGGGCCAGACGCTCGATGAAGTGCTGGGTGACGACAGTGGTGTCACCGGCGCGCGCCTCAAAAGCGCACAGGGCGACGAAACGAAAGAGGTCCAGGTACAGGGGGTCTTCATCGCCATCGGTCACTCACCCAACACTTCACTATTTGACGGCCAGCTGGAGATGGAACACGGCTATCTCACTACCCAGAACGGCGGTGGTGCCAACGCCACACAGACCAGTATTCCCGGTGTCTACGCAGCGGGGGATGTCTCCGACCCCATCTACCGCCAGGCGATCACCTCGGCCGGTTCCGGCTGCATGGCGGCACTGGATGCCGAGCGTTTTCTGGATAAACTGGAGCAATAGTCCTGCGTCATTAAATGCTACATTGTTCGCAGCTCACTCATCACCGAGCTGCTACAATAAGCAGCAACTGAACATGCGCTGAAGAGGCCTGTAATATGTACAATCTAAAAGAACTGAGGAGCTTTCCGCGGATTAATGCCGAGTGCATAGTCAAATATAAACAGGCCGGCAGCAGCGAGGGGTTCAGAGAAGGCACCACCAAAAACATCAGTGGCAATGGCATCTTCTTCATCGCCGGTGAATCGCAGGAGATCAACTCGCTGGTTGAGATCCACGTCGTCCCCGGCACCAGTTCGACCTCACCGCTGGACGCCGTGATCGAAGTGATTCGCTCAAACCCCGGTGAATCAGAAGGAGAGTTTGAGATCGCCGGCATGATCAAGACCTTCAAATAACAACGCCCTCTTCACAACACGCTGAGCAGTCCACAGTGAAGTGCTCTATCGTTGAGAGCCTCGATCCAACATCTGCGGCTGAATGGGATCGCCTCGCAGGCGACAACCCCTTTTTGAGCCACGCCTTTCTCACCGCGCTGGAACATCATCAGGCAGTCGGTGGCGACAGCGGCTGGGAGCCGCGCTATCTGCTGGGCCACCAGGATGGACGGCTGGTCGCCGCCGTGCCGATGTATCTCAAACACCATTCGTGGGGCGAATTTGTCTTCGACTGGGCGTGGGCCAGCGCCTATGAACGCAACGGTTTAGCCTACTATCCCAAGCTGGTAGTAACATCTCCCTACACCCCGGTCACCGGGCCACGACTGCTGCTGGCGGATCGTAGCGACACACATGCAGCGGCCGCATTGATCGATTTTATTCTCAACTACGCAGAGAAAGAGCAGATCTCATCGCTGCACTGCCTCTTTCTGGATGAGATCGATGATCAGCGTTTAGCACAACAATCGCTGATGGCGCGTGCCGATACGCAATACCACTGGATCAATCACGATTACGATAACTTCGACGCATTCCTGGCACAACTCGCCTCACGTCACCGCAAAAAGGTGAAGCGTGAGCGTCGTCGTGTGGACGAAGCGGGGATCGAGATAGAACTACTCCCGGGCCATGAGATCAGAGATGAGCAGTGGCAAAACTTTTATCGTTTTCATCAAACCACCTATCTCAAACGTGGCCACCAGACACCATTCACCTGCGATTTTTTCAGAGAGATTGGCGCGCGCATGGCGTCGAATATCGTCATGGTCATCGCACAGAAGGATGGCAGAGATGTCGCCGCAGCACTTAATTTCGTTAATAGCGACACCCTCTACGGGCGCTACTGGGGCTGTCATGGCGACTTCCACAGCCTCCATTTTGAGGTCTGCTACTATCGCGCCATCGACTACTGCATTAAACACGGACTAAAACGGTTCGAAGCAGGTGCGCAGGGCGAACACAAGCTGATCCGCGGATTCTATCCAACCACCACCCGTTCGCGCCACTGGATTGCACATCCCGCCTTCAAAGAGGCGATTGAAAGGGCGGTCAACTATGAGCGACAGGAGCTTGGGCGCTATCAGGAGATGTTAAGCCGCCACCTGCCCTATAAACAGCAGCAATGCCCTTCCGATGATTGAAGAACAGCAACCGCCCTATTACCTCTCCCCCTATCAGCAGGAGTGCCACTTCCCTGATGTAACGCTCGCCCTCAAAGAGCCCGACGGCCTGCTGGCGGTGGGCGGCAACCTGACAGCAGAAACGCTACTCAACGCCTATCGGCACGGCATCTTCCCCTGGTATAGCGATGGGCAGCCGATCCTGTGGTGGTCGCCCGACCCACGCGCCGTCCTGTTCCCGAAGAGGCTCAAGATCTCGCGCAGCCTGCGCAAACGACTACGCCAGGGACAATTTCAGGTAACCATGGATCGCGCCTTTGACAGTGTCATAAAGCGTTGCGCAACCTCCCGGAATGACGGCCTCGGCACCTGGATCACTGCCGAGATGCAGGCCGCCTATCGCCAGATGCACCACCGTGGACACGCCCACTCGGTTGAAGCGTGGCGTGATGGGAGATTGGTTGGGGGGCTCTATGGCATCGCGATTGGGCAGCTTTTTTTTGGTGAATCGATGTTCAGCAGAGAGACAGACGCCTCCAAGGTCGCCTTTGCCCATCTCGTTGCGCAATTGAAGAGATGGCAGTTCTCACTGATCGATTGTCAGGTCGGCTCCCCGCACCTCGAAAGCCTGGGTGCAGAGGAGATCGAGCGTACACGCTTTATTGAGCAGGTAAACCGCGCCTGCGAGCACGAAAGTCTCGCCCCAACGCCATGGGTCATCGACCCGTCACTGCAGGGCGCCTGGTAGGCCGGGGCTACTCGATTTCCCTGCCGTCAGCGCCGATAGCGAGAATTCAAAAGAAATGGTGTATAATCTCGCCGCTTGGGGCAAAGCACCTCAGATGAATCAGGCCTGAACTGGATCAGAGTGGGGTCAGAAACAGGCAGACGACCGAATACTAAACTAAAACTTAAATTAGACGATTATTAGAGCATGGCAAAAGAAGAACACATTGAAATGGAAGGCACCGTCGTTGAGACACTGCCGAATACGATGTTCCGCGTGGAGCTCGAAAATGGGCATGTCGTGACGGCACACATCTCCGGCAAGATGCGCAAGCACTACATCCGCATCCTGACTGGTGACAAGGTTACCGTACAGCTAACGCCATACGACCTCTCTAAAGGGCGTATCACCTATCGGGCACGCTGAGCCTAAACAGCAGGGCTATTGACAGCAGTCGGCACAGCCGACTACTGAAATAACATCAGCCGTCGACCGTCTCCTCGACCCCTTCAATCTCAAACACCAGCACATCGTCTTTGACGCCGATCCTGACTCGGCCGCCTTTGGCCAGCCGTCCAAACAGTAACTCTTCAGCAAGCGGTTTCTTAACATGGTCCTGTATCGTGCGTGCCATTGGACGTGCGCCCATTGAAGGATCGTAACCGTTCAGCGCCAGCCACTCGCGAGCAGGCTCCTCAACATCGATCACCACGTTTTTCTCGCCAAGTTGCGCCTCCAGTTCAATGATGAACTTATCGACCACATTGGCGATGGTTACGGCATCGAGTGATTTGAACTGCACAATCGCATCGAGCCGATTCCTGAACTCCGGGGTAAAGGTGCGTTTGATCACCTCCATGCCATCCGATGAATGATCCTGCTGCGCAAAACCGATCGATGAACGACTCATCTGTTCGGCACCCGCATTACTTGCCATCACGATGATCACATTGCGGAAGTCCACCTTGCGGCCATTATTGTCGGTCAGCGTGCCGTGATCCATCACCTGCAGCAGCAGATTAAAGACATCAGGGTGCGCCTTTTCGATCTCATCAAACAACAGCACGGCATGAGGCTGTTTGTTCACCGCCTCCGTCAACAACCCGCCCTGATCAAATCCAACATAACCGGGAGGCGCACCGATCAGGCGCGATGCCGCGTGGCGCTCCATATATTCCGACATATCGAAACGAATCAGTTCGATCCCAAGGATATGGGCGAGCTGTCGAGTCACCTCTGTCTTACCAACACCCGTCGGCCCGGCAAACAGGAAGGAACCGATCGGCTTGCTGGTCTCACCCAGCCCTGAACGCGACATCTTGATCGCGGTCGATAACGTTTCAATCGCCTCATCCTGGCCGTAGATCACCATCTTCAGATCGCGCTCCAGTGTGCGCAGCCTGGCCTTATCAGAACTGGTGACACTCTTGGCAGGAATACGTGCAATTTTGGCCACTATGTTTTCGATCTCTTTGACGCCAATCGTCTTTTTACGCTTTGATACCGGCAACAGACGCTGATTCGCACCCGCTTCATCGATCACGTCAATCGCCTTATCTGGCAGATGACGATCATTGATGTAGCGTGCCGAGAGTTCGGCCGCCGTCTTCAACGAATCGTGTGTATATTTCACTTTATGGTGCTCTTCAAAACGAGACTTTAACCCCCTCAGAATCTCGACGGTCTCATCAACCGACGGCTCACCCACGTCGACCTTCTGAAAGCGACGCGCCAACGCACGATCCTTTTCAAAGATACCGCGATATTCACCATATGTGGTCGAACCGACACAGCGCAACTCACCAGAACTCAACGCTGGTTTGAGTAGATTAGAGGCGTCCATCACGCCACCGGAAGCGGCGCCAGCACCGATAATGGTATGAATCTCATCAATGAACAACACGGCCCCCTCTTCTTCCTGAATCTGGGCCAACAACCCTTTCAACCGTTTTTCAAAGTCACCACGATATTTAGTACCGGCCAAGAGTGCCCCCATATCGAGTGAATAGATCGTGCTCTGCGCCAGCACCTCCGGCACCTCTTCATCGACGATCATCTTGGCGAGCCCCTCGGCGATTGCGGTCTTTCCAACACCCGCCTCGCCCACCAGTAGCGGATTATTCTTGCGACGACGACAGAGGATCTGAACAACACGGTGGATCTCACTATCGCGCCCGATTAACGGATCGATTTTACCCGCCCTGGCACGTTCATTAAGGTTAGTGGCATAGCTCTCCAACGGCGTCTTGGCTGTGCCACCTTCAACATCACCTTCTTCCGATTCCGGTGAAATGCGCTCACCTTCCTCCTTGCCTGAGGTCTTGGTCAGCCCATGAGAAAGATGGCTAACTACGTCAAGGCGACTGATATCCTGCTTGTTCAGAAAATAGACCGCCTGAGAATCCTGCTCACCAAAGATTGCAACCAGTACATTGGGGGCACCCACTTCACGCTTGCCGGAGGATTGCACGTGAAATACTGCCCGCTGTAACACTCGCTGAAAACCGAGTGTTGGTTGAGTTTCGTGCTCCTCACTATTCAGGGTTGGGGTATTCTCTTCCAGAAAGGCCTCAAGCTCTTTCCTTAGCGCTTCGATATTGGCGCCACACGACCTCAGAATGGAGGCAGACTCGGCATTATCAAACAACGCCAGTAGTAGATGCTCTACTGTCATAAATTCATGATTTCTTTCTCGTGCCGCCTGAAAGGCTGCATTGAGTGTATATTCAAGATCTTTGCTTAACATAAAACACCTACCTAGATTTTATCGCTACGCTTCCTCCATGGTACATTTCAGCGGATGCTGATTTTCGCGTGCGAATTGGTTCACCAGTGCTACCTTGGTCTCAGCGATATCGCGTGTAAAAACACCACATACGCCGACCCCCCGTGTGTGCACATGTAACATGACTTGAGTTGCCTTCTCGCTTGTCATGCCGAAAAAGTCCTGCAAGATATGGACGACAAAATCCATTGGCGTGTAATCATCGTTAAGAAGCAACACCTTAAATAGCGGGGGACGCTTGAGCTCAGGCTTGGCCTCCTGCAGTGCCAAACCATCGTCAGAATTGTGCTGATCCTCTTTATCCATCTGCTATTAATTATACCTTAACTCGATAAAAAACTCTTCCTGCCCAGGCACCCCAAGACAGATGTAACACCCTATTTTCACAGGGGTTTAATATTAATTCCCAGTAAAATATCACAATAAATTACTGATTGATATATAGCCATCAAATACAAGAAACAACCCTTAATAACAGGCAATTAACCAGCCACATCAGGTGACCCATGCTTTGAGAACAAAGCGTAATATCAGGCAGATAGCAGCCTCATCGCTCAAGCTATTTTGAGCATCCAAACCACACAACTGCAATCTGCCAAAACACCTCTGCATTCCAGTTACCCTCTGCCAACCAGCCTTATGACAAACACACCCCATTAACCACTGGATAAACATGGAAATATAGCTGTCAGAATCCTCCACAGCCCAGAAAAAAGGGCCCTGCGGAGTACTTGACTATTTCGCTTATTGGGATATTGTTTTGCGACATGGCCGTCCGCGACGGCGGCCATGATTAACAGGGCACAGATGCACGAATACGTGAGGGAGTATAGTTATGTCTAGTGGACTCGTTAAGTGGTTTAGTAATGCAAAAGGATTTGGCTTTATTTCACCCGATGATGGCGGTGAAGATATCTTCGCACACTTCTCTGCAATTTCTGCCGAGGGCTACAAAACGCTGAAAGGTGGACAGAAGGTCGAATTTGATATTTCAGAAGGCCCAAAAGGACTATTCGCGGCCAACATCAAACCTGAGCAAATCAGCGAATCCGAATTAAAAAACTGACCGCTCAGATAGATTTGTCCAGGGCAGGATAACCACACTCCCTGGCGCAGCCACGTTCACTATTCTTGCAGGGCTTTTACTGCGGGGATGTTTTTTTTCGGCCATATCTTTTATTTATACTCACCATAGCAATATTAACAAAAGCAACTCACCTTTCCAGATGTTACCAGACACACGCCGTGATCTCGATGCTGTTAAGATGAGGTGATGATATAAACGTCAAAATCTAATGTATTCAAAACGCGCGTTCACTCCACATATTCTGCACATCGATCACCAACCATATCCCTCGACCAGGCGCCGTACATGTTGATCTTGTTCAATAAGCCCTACGATGTGCTGACCCAGTTCAGCGACTCCCAGTGCGGCAGTTCAGGGGAGCGCAAAACGCTCAGGGACTTTATCGACATCCCGGGCGTCTACGCCGCTGGGCGGCTCGACAAGGATAGCGAGGGTCTGCTGCTGCTCACTGATGATGGAAAACTACAACATCGCATTAGCCACCCACGCCACAAGCTGGAGAAGCGCTACTGGGTGCAGGTCGATGGCACCCCCTCTGATGAGGCGATTCAACAGCTTCGTCAGGGTGTGGAATTAAAAGATGGTCTCACGCGCCCAGCCAGAGTACGCCGTATCAAACCCCCAGAAGTCTGGCCGCGCACCCCGCCGGTGCGGTATCGCGCCCAGATCCCAACCGCATGGCTCGAAATCAGGATCGGCGAGGGACGCAACCGCCAGGTTCGACGCATGACAGCTGCGGTCGGTTTTCCTACGCTGCGACTGATCCGCTATTCGATCGCTCACTGGACGCTAAAAGACCTCGCCCCTGGCGAATATCGAATCATTGAAAATCCGTAACCGTCACTTAATTCTGACAAACTGCGCAGCATGGCAAGATTTGCTATAATTTTCCGTTTTAGGCTGCCTTTAACCGTTTTACCTCTCGCAACATGAGCCCCCCATCAACACAACAGATCATTGTCGGCATGTCCGGCGGCGTCGACTCATCGGTCTCCGCGCTGCTACTGCAGCAGCAGGGGTATTCGATCAGCGGTGTCTTCATGAAAAACTGGGAAGACAAAGACCCCGATGGTCACTGCTCAGCCGCCGTCGATGCGCAGGACGCGATGCAAGTGTGCGATAAAATTGGCATTCCGATGGACGCGATTAACTTCGCGAATGAATACTGGGATCGCGTATTTGAATATTTTCTTGAAGAATACAGAAGCGGGCGCACCCCCAATCCCGACATCCTCTGCAACCAGGAGATCAAGTTCAAGGCCTTCCTCAACTACGCATTAAAGCAGGGTGCCGACAAGATCGCCACCGGCCACTATGCACGCATTGCCGAAGAAGATGGACAGTTCAAACTGCTCAAGGGGAAAGATGACAATAAGGACCAAAGTTATTTTCTTTACACCCTCGGGCAGGCGCAGCTTTCGAAGGCGCTGTTCCCGCTGGGTGAATTGCCGAAGAGCGAAGTCCGCAGGATCGCTGCAGAGGCAGGTTTTGAAAACTACGCCAAAAAGGATAGCACCGGTATCTGCTTCATTGGCGAACGCGAGTTCAAAACTTTTCTCAACACCTATCTTCCCGCGCAACCCGGCGATATTCAGACTCTCGATGGCAAGACGATCGGCCAGCATGACGGCCTGATGTTTCACACCATCGGGCAACGCAAGGGGTTGAAGATCGGCGGCCTGCGTGAAGATAGCAGTGGTGAAGCGTGGTATGTCTGTGACAAAAATATTGATGACAATGTGCTGCTGGTCGTTCAGGGGGCCGATCATCCTGCACTGTTCAAACAGGTGCTGAGTGCAATTAATCTGCACTGGGTTAGTGGTAAGCGACCCGCGCTCCCCTGCCACTGCAACGCCAAGGTACGTTACCGGCAGAAAGATCAGCCCTGCACCATCGTTTCACTTGATGATGACACCATCAGTGTCCTTTTTGATGAACCACAACGCGCCGTCACCCCCGGACAATCAATCGTATTTTATAATCAGGATGAATGTATGGGTGGTGGCATCATCGACCAGATCGGCAACGCCCTTTCCGACATTACTTAACCACAATTAAAGGCAATCGACATGAGTGACTCCTCCAAAGACAAGGTACTCGCCCTGGCTGGAATCTTTCAGGCCACCCGCCTGGTACAACAGGTGGCCACTACCAACAACGTTGACCAGGCTGCATTTGAGGCAGGCCTTAAAAGCCTGCTGGTGGTTGACCCACCCAATACATTAGCCGTCTATGACGACAATATTGACAACCTGAAGCTGGGCCTCGAACTACTACTGGAACAGTTTGGCGATGACACCAGCAAACGTGACATGGAGCTGACCAAATACATCGTCACCATCATGCACCTGACCGGGAAACTGCTCAAAGACAAGCAGATGCTGTCGACACTCAGCGACGGCATAGAGCGTGTTCGTGCGCAGGCCGACCACTTTCCAGTCACACACGACAATGTCGTCGCGGGCATTGCCGATATCTATCTCAACACGATAAGTAATATCAAACCGCGCATTATCGTCAACGGTGAGCACGGCTACCTATCCAATCCTGACAACGCCAACAAGGTGCGCGCGCTATTACTCGCAGCAATTCGCTCAACTATTTTATGGCGCCAGTGCGGTGGCACCCGCATGCAGCTAATGTTCAAACGGAAATTTATCACCCAAAGTGTGCAGGGATTTCTGTATAATGGCTCCGATTAAAAATAAGTAATAAAGCAGGCCCGCCATGGAACTCAACACTCTCACCGCGCTCTCCCCGATCGATGGTCGCTATCATGACAAGGTCGATGAACTACGTCCTCTATTTAGCGAATATGGCCTGATCTATTTCAGAGTCATGGTCGAGATTCGCTGGCTCCAGGCGCTGGCCGATGCCCCTGAGATCGGCGAAGTCCCAACACTGAGTGACAGCGCCAACGGCTGCCTGCAGGGCATCATCGATAATTTTGAGATCAGTGACGCCGAGCAGGTCAAAACAATCGAGCGCACTACCAATCATGACGTCAAGGCCGTTGAGTATTATCTCAAGGAGAAGGTGGCCGGTAATGAAGAACTGAATGCCGTTAGTGAGTTTATCCACTTTGCCTGCACCTCGGAAGATATCAATAACCTTGCTTACGCATTGATGCTTCGCGAAGGCCGAACACAGGTACTTGCGCCGCTGATGGATGACCTGATCGGCACCATCACGCTACTTGCTCACCAGTATGCCGAACAGCCGATGCTGGCACGTACACATGGGCAGACCGCATCCCCCACCACGCTGGGCAAAGAGATGGCCAACGTGGCACGACGCCTGGAGCGCCAGCGTGATCAGTTTATTCTTGCCCCGATACTGGGCAAGATCAATGGCGCCACCGGCAACTACAACGCCCACTATGCCGCCTACCCTGACGTCGACTGGCACGCCTTCTCTCAACGCTTTGTCTGCAATCTGGGACTGGAGTGGAACTCCTACACCACCCAGATCGAACCGCATGACTTCATTGCTCAATATTTCGATTCGCTCTCCCACTTCAACACCATCCTGATCGACTACTGTCGTGACGTATGGGGCTACATCTCACTCGGCTACTTCAAACAGCGCACCGTTGAAGGCGAAGTCGGCTCATCGACGATGCCCCACAAGGTCAACCCGATCGACTTCGAAAATGCAGAGGGTAATCTCGGCCTGGCCAATGCCGTCTTCCAGCACCTCGGGGCCAAGCTACCCATCTCACGCTGGCAGCGCGATCTCACCGACTCCACCGTGCTGAGGAATCTTGGTGTCGGACTTGGCTACAGCCTGATCTCTTACCGCTCCTGTCTAAAGGGGGTTTCGAAGCTCGAAAGCAATCCTGACCGCATGCTGGAAGATCTCGACAATGCGTGGGAAGTACTGGCAGAACCGATACAGACCGTCATGCGTCGCTACGGCATTGAGAAGCCTTACGAGAAACTCAAGGAGCTCACACGCGGCCAGAAGATCACACAGCAGGTGTTCAAGGAATTCATCAACACGCTCGACATCCCAGCGAGTGAAAAAGAGCGCCTGCTAGCGATGACCCCGGCCAACTATATCGGCATTGCAGGCACACTCGCCGCAAACGGATAGCCTCTTTTCAAGGACCTCTGAACCAACCAGGGAACTCCCGCTCATTACCCGTCTTCAGACGACGTTCCATTGCTCATAGACTTTTTTGTTGTCGCATAGATTATCGACACATCAAGGTTTATGAAGGCGTACCTGCTGTCTTCTACTTTTCCTTAAAAAGCCCCTGATCCTCGCAGCTCTCCCATGCGACACAGGAATCTTTTACAGAGAAAACAGCTACCTGGCGAAACTCTCAACCTGCATCCATCAAACTATGACAGTTGTCACAGTTTGAAATGCCGTGACATGGATAATAGAAACCATAGCGCAGGAGGACAAATTCTCCCCCCTCCCGCCCTCTATCAGAGCGTCGTCTGAGCACCCTTAGCCCGTGCCTCGCATACTCCTCCCCTTGCGACACGGGCGTTTTTTTGTCTGCTGCCCCCTCTAAATCACCCCAAACTTCGGGCCCTGAAAAAGTGGACGAGGCAGTGCGATCAGGATGATTAGAATTTTACCTGCCGCGTAGAAAGCGCTTATCGAGTTCTGCAAGGGTCATCTGAGTCCATGTGGGACGACCGTGATTACACTGCCCGCTGCGCTCGGTACGCTCCATATCGCGCAGCAACGCGTTCATCTCCGGCAACGTCAGGGTGCGATTTGCACGCACAGAACCATGGCACGCCATCGTCGCCAGCACCTCATTGAGCTTCTCCTCCACCCGCACACTCTCACCATATGTGTTGATATCGGCCAGCACATCACGCACCAATGTCTCGATGTCGGCACCACCCAGCAGGGCGGGCACTTCACGCACCACCAGGGTTTCAGGTGCGATTCGTTGAATCTCAAATCCCAGTGAAGCAAACACAGCGGCGAACTCCTCTGCAAGAGAGGCCTCCTGGCGGTTAACCGCGATCGACAACGGTACCAGCAACGGTTGCGATTTGATCCCCCCCTCACTGTTAGTCTGCTTCATTCGCTCATAGGTGATACGCTCATGAGCGGCGTGCATATCGACCACGATAAGCCCCGCCTCATTCTGCGCCAGAATATAGATCCCGTGCAGCTGTGCCACCGCAAAGCCCAGTGGCGGCACTTCAACCGACTCACCATCACGCTCAGGCGACGGCACAACTGCCGTTTCAGAAAGCAGTCGATAGCTGTCATTGAGCTTCTCCTGAACACCCAGTGAGATATTAGACTGACGGAGATAGGGCATTGAAGCACTGCCGCGGCCAGAGGCAACCTGGGGTGAAAACTGCACGCTGGAACGAGTCGCTGGTGGTTGTTCCGTTAACACAGCACCTTCATCAATATTCCCCGGTTTAACCTCAGCCAGTGAGCGGTGGATTGCACGAAAGATAAAATCATGTACCAGTCGTCCCTCCCTGAAACGGACCTCATGCTTGGTCGGGTGCACATTAACATCCACCAGTTCAGGTGAGAGCTCAAGATTGAGCACGAACGCAGGGTGACGCCCGTGATAGAGCACGTCCTGGTAGGCCTGACGAATCGCATGGCTCACCAGCTTGTCACGGATCACACGCCCGTTGACATAAAAATACTGCATATCGGCCTGGCTTCGGGAGAAGGCTGGCAGTGCCACCCACCCCCATAAACGCAATCCCGCCGCCTCATACTCGATCTCCAGCGCATGCTCTCTGAAGGTCGGCCCACAGATTGCTTCCACTCGCTCAATATATTGCGCGATGTTAGCCACCGGAGGTAGCGACAACACGACACGCTGATTGTGCCTAAGCTGCAGCCCCACATCAAAACGGCTCAGTGCGATACGTTTGATCACCTCCTCCAGGTGATTGAACTCTGTCTTCTCAGTACGCAGGAATTTACGCCGCGCCGGGGTGTTAAAAAAGAGGTCGCGAATCTCCACGGTCGTCCCCAGAGGATGAGCAGATGGTGCCGCCGCCTCTTCAGGCGCGTAGCCCTCACTGCTCACACGCCAGCCGCTCTCATCGTCCAGCTGACGCGATACCAGGCGCATGCGGGAGACTGACGCGATACTGGGCAGCGCCTCGCCACGGAAACCGAGTGTCACGATTCCATCCAGGTCACTGGCATCAACAATCTTGCTGGTGGCGTGTCGATTCAACGCCAGGACAAGATCATCTCGGTGGATCCCCGTGCCGTTATCTCGCACCCGAATCAGACGCCCTCCCCCCTGTTCAACATCGATCTCAATCTGAGTCGCGCCGGCATCAAGGCTATTCTCTACCAGCTCCTTCACCACCGAAGCCGGTCGTTCAACCACCTCGCCAGCAGCGATCTGATTGGCTAGCTGGGAGGATAGCGGGTGGATACGTCGCGCCGAAACACTCTCCAGTTCGGCAGCAGGAATGGGGTCAGACATCACTTTTTTCACCACAATTATTAATGATGATCATTATAAACAAACCACCCCGAAAATGCCTTTACATCTCATGAAGGGTCCCCACCGCCAATCTGGCAGCCGCCACGTCAGGAGTCACGCCAAGGTGCTACCCATGAGACACAGGTAACACGCTATATTGGGAAGCATTATCCAGAATCAGAAATGTATCTTTGAATATCGGGTAAGCGAGATTGAGCGGCTCAAATGCCCGATCGCCTGAAAGGCTCTATCTACTAAAAAAGGCTAACCGTCGCCGAATGCAGGTATCCGTAGTATCTGACCAATGCTTACCCTGTCCCCAGATAACTTATTTTCGGAACGGATACTGGCGATACTGACATGATAACGCTGCGCAATCTCTGATAGCGTATCACCCCGAGCAATCACATGTTTACGTGCCTTCATCGCATATAACGTACCGGGAGGCGCGTTTTTGGTAAAGTAGTCACGCACACCCCGCAATAACGCCCTTGCCAGTACTGTCTGATGCTTGTTACTGCGCAACTTCCGCTCTTCATTTGGATTCGAGATAAACGCTGTCTCAACTAACACTGACGGAATGTCTGGCGATTTCAGCACCGCAAAGGCTGCCTGCTGCACCTCTTTTTTGTGTAGTTTGCCGAGCGGCTTGAGCTCCTGCAGGATCTCATGCCCCGCCTCATAACTCGCCTGCTTGGTGGCGGTCTGTGAGAGATCGAGCAACACTCGCGCCAGCATATTATCCTTGTCATCGAGACTCACCCCCCCAATCAGGTCGGAGGCGTTCTCTTTTTCAGCGAGCCAACGCGCCGCCTCACTGGTAGCACCGTTTTCTGACAGGATATAGACCGAGGTACCATAGACCCGTTTATCCCTGAAGGCATCGGCGTGGATTGAGATAAACATATCGGCCCGATTGTCTCGCGCCTTCTTGGTTCGCTGACGCAGACTCAGGTAGTAATCGCCATCACGAATCATCAAGGGACGCATCCCCTTCTCTTTCTCGATCAATGCCGCCAGCTTTTTCGCCACTGCAAACACCACATCTTTTTCATTGGTGCCTCGTGGACCATGGGCCCCGGGGTCCTCGCCACCATGTCCGGCGTCGATTGCGATCACAAGATCACGCAATTTCGGCTGCGCTGGCGATTTGCGTTTGGCGACACCCTTATTATCAGTGCTCGCTGTCGATCGACGGGATAGCCGCTTCTGCTGCCCCGGTTTCGCCCGTTTTTTTGTCAGTTGTTGATCTGCGCCATGCAGCAGATCAACAACCAGGCGGTGCCCGTACTGCTTATATGGCTTGAGAAAGAAACTCTTGAATTTACTCTTGTCATGCAGATCAAGCACGACACGCAGGTCGTTATTGCGGCGCGCGGCACTGCGAATATTTTTCAGGATGGCATCCTTACCCGCGGGTTTTATCACTTTGCCAGTGAGGCGGGTATTTTTGAAATCGATCACCAGACGCGGTGGATTGGGAAGTCTAAACATCTTGTAGTCGGCGTTAGCACTACTGACATCGAACACCACTCGGGTGTTATCAGGCGCCTGCCATGTGCGCACACCTTCCACCTGTATACCGGCCGCAGAGCAGACCCAGGGTAGCGCTAACAAGAATATGAGGCTCAGTTTTTTCATCACTCCTGGCTCTGCTTCACTCATTCACCCACATTTGTAATATATATTTTTATATTTTGCAATGCTTTTTAATAAGATAGGCTATATACCTGCCTGTTAACATCACATTATTATTTCAACTAACGGCACAATTCATTTGAGCTGAAATAAAATTGCCTCTATTTTATCAATCAACCTGCGATGAAACCGCATTCCTTTCTTTTCAATCGAGTTGCGACAATATCTCACGCCCCTTTTCACTGCCCGCATCGGCAGATAACAGACGACCATCATCAGAATAGGCCAGCGTCAACGTTATATCGGCATCGACAATAATCCCCGTACCGCGCTCCGGCCACTCCACCAGACACAGCATACCATCTGCAAAATAGTCACGTACCCCCATATACTCAAGCTCTTCGGGGTCACCGAGGCGATAAAGGTCGAAGTGGTGCACCGTGCCGTCGGGTAGCGGGTACGACTCCACCAGGGTATAGGTGGGACTCTTGACCGTACCACCATAGCCGCGCGCCCGCAAAAAACCGCGCACCCAGGTTGTCTTCCCGGCACCCAGCGGCCCATAGAGAAAGACCACACCTCCCGCTTTGATTGCACTGGCAAAACGCGCTCCTAACGCCTCCATCTCGTCGGCTGAAGAGAGGCTCCAGTGTCGCACGGCGGGCACAACTTTGCTCAAGATCGATTCACCAGCTGGCGCAGATGCGGCATCAGGTCACTCGCCAGCAGGCCGCGCTCACCCTGATGAGCCGCTGCGCGATCAGCCGCCGTTGCATGCAACCACACCCCAAACCTTGCGGCATCTGCCAAATCCAGCCCCTGCGCTATCAGGGCGGCGATCACCCCCGTCAACAGATCCCCCATTCCGCCACCGGCCATGCCGGGGTTACCGGCATCACATAACGACGTCACCCCATCCCGATCGACAACAAGGGAACCACACCCCTTCAAAACCACGACGCCTCCATACTTGCCCTGCATCGCATCGGCTGCAAAAAAACGGTCCGTCTGCACTTCGTCGCTGGAAACATTCAACAGCCGTGCCGCCTCACCAGGGTGCGGGGTCATGACCCAGTCATCGCGCATATGCAGTTCGATCGCCAGCAGGTTCAACGCATCGGCATCAACCACCAGCGGCACATCACACGACAGCACGACATCCAGCATCGCCATGCCCCACTGAGAGGTGCCCAGCCCTGGCCCAACGGCAACCACATCGGCCTTTTGCAACAAAGGGTGCAGCGCGTCACCTCTATCTATCGCATGCACCATCAGTTCCGGTCGTGTTAGATTAATGTGTGCGGCGTGCTGTGGCGCCGTCGCGATGCTGACCAACCCGGCGCCACTGCGCAACGCCGCTTCACCCGCCATGCGCGCCGCGCCACTCATTCCCGCCGCCCCTCCGACCACAAGCACGTGACCACAATCACCTTTATGAGTTGATCGGGCCCTGCGTGGCAGCATCGTAGAAAACTGACGTGGGTCGATACGGTGAGCTGCGGGCATCACCTTTTCATAGACCGCCTGCGGCACTGCCAACCCATCGAACAGTATCTCGCCACAATGGTCGGGGCCGGCGGCCGTCAGCATCCCCTGTTTCAAAGCGATGAAGCTGATCGTCACGGCAGCGCACACAGCTACTCCCATCACGGCGCCACTGTCGGCATTGAGCCCCGATGGGATATCGACTGCGAGCACCGGCGCTGCGGCAGCATTCATCGCCACAATCGCATCGCTCCATTCCCCCTGCACCTCGCGATCAAGCCCTGTTCCCAGCAGGGCATCGACGACCACATCAACGTCACCTAACGACGATGGAAAGAGCTCAATAGGCGCTACGCCCGCTGACACCATCGCATCATAGGCCCGTTTTGCATCCCCTTTCAGCGATTCGGCCGCTGCAAGCAACGATAGCGACACATTGAACCCCGCCACATGCGCCAGACGTGCAACGACAAAGCCGTCACCACCGTTATTACCAGCGCCACAGATCACGGCGATGTGCCTCGCCTCAGGCCAACGAGCGCGCAGTGCAGCAAAGGCCGCCTCGCCGGCGCGTGTCATCAATTCAATACCGGGGATAGAAAACTCTTCAATCGCGATGCGATCGAGCTCTCTCACCTGTGCGGCGCGATACAATTTATGTGGCAGCTTGCTCATACGCGTTATCATAGCGCTTATGCAAAGGGCAAAGAAACCGTCATCATCACACGCTCCAGTGGCACTCAATCAGGATGCACTCGCAAAACTGGCCGACCTGATTCGTGACTGGGGCAAGAGACTCGGCTTTGCGGCTGTCACCATCAGCGATACCGATCTGGCTGAAGATGAAACGCACCTGCTCAACTGGCTCAATGCCGGAAACCACGGAGAGATGGAATATATGGCCCGCCACGGCACCAAACGCAGCCGCCCGGCCGCGCTTGAACCCGGCACATTACGAGTAATCTCGGTACGCATGGATTATCTGGTCAATGATCAACAGCAGGCAGAAACGTGCCTGAATGACCCGGCGCTCGCTTACATCTCCCGCTACGCCATGGGGCGCGACTATCACAAGGTCCTGCGTCAGCGCTTACAGAAACTCGCAACACAGATTGAACAACATGTCGGCCCCTTTTCCTATCGCGCCTTTACCGACAGCGCGCCGGTGCTGGAGAAGGCGTTGGCACAAAAATCTGGCATGGGGTGGATCGGCAAACACACCAACCTGATCAATCAGAAGGCCGGCTCGTGGTTTTTTCTCGGCGAGCTCTACACCGACCTGCCGCTACCGGTCGACCCACCCACCGAAAACCACTGCGGCACCTGCCGGGCCTGCATCGACTGCTGCCCGACCGATGCGATCATCGCACCTTACCAACTCGATGCACGCCGCTGCATCTCATATCTAACGATTGAACTGCACGGCAGCATCCCAATTGAGTTCCGCCCACTAATAGGCAACCGTATCTATGGCTGCGACGACTGCCAGCTCTTCTGCCCATGGAACCGTTTCGCACATCTCACTCGCGAACAGGACTTTCAGGTACGCCATCGACTCGACAGCAGTACGCTGATCGAACTGTTTGCATGGAGTGAACAGCAGTTCCTCGACAACACCGCAGGCTCCGCGATCCGTCGCATCGGACATGAACGCTGGCTGCGCAATATTGCGGTGGCGCTTGGCAATGCACCGATGCAGCCCGAGACCGTCGCGGCGTTACAGCAACGCCTTAACGGTGCTTCAGCGCTGGTGCGTGAACACATTGAGTGGGCCCTGGCACAACACCAGCAGTAATCGCGGTTAGCTGCCGAAAATCTCGCCACTCCAGAATGAGAAGTTGATCTCGTTGGCTCCACCATCGTCGATATCGATGGTCTCCAGCACTTCATCGGTTGCGCCGTCCAGCACAGTGAGCGTACCGTCGGTCGGATCTGGAATAAATAGACGATCCGGACCAGCTGGTGAAGCGATATAGGCCAGCGGACGACGACCGCAGTCTGCCACCCCCACTTTCACCTCTTTTACCAGCGTGATCGCCGGTAGCTTTGATGTGTCATAGACCTGCAGCAGATCCATTTTAATATTTTCACGCTGCGTCCCTTTGCCTGTCGCCGCTGTCGTCACGTAGAGCTTGCTGCCGTCGCGGTTGAAGCGATAGGTGCTGGGGTAGATATCGGGCAGATCTAGCGCCGCCTCGGTGTTGCCACTCATCACATCGACCACCGAAATACGCCCCATCACATGCTCAGGATCAGACTTGCGATCTGCCCCTTTACCGATCAGATAACGTCCATCGCTACTCAACAGCAGATTGCTGCTCATCTTCATCTGCAGGCGCGAATCGATTTTCAGCGAAGCAGGGTCGATCACCACAATTGAAGCGTAACCGTTATTGAGGCTATAGATCTTGCCGGTCAATGGCGAAAAGGCCATGCCGTGTGGAAAGGCGTTATTGGGCGTACAGTGCTCGCCGCTCTTCTCCTTTTCCGGTTCACACAGATCGATGATCGTGATCACCTGTAGATAGTGCTCGGTATCGGCAGGGTCATTACCCAGCACCACAATGTTGCCATCAAGTAGATTACTGACAAAGGCCAGTTTTGGGATAGCACTATTGGTTTCAGTCGGCGCAGAAAAGGCAACCACATGGTGACCGCGCCCGAGACAGATCATCTTCACCACCTCTGCACTGTCACCCGTATTGCGAACCACCAGCATCGGTGCGCCACCGCTCGGGCAGGCCTGCCGGTCTTCACCCGCCTCCTTGTCGCCATCGTAGGAGTACCAGTGGGTATCGCCGTCTACGTGAGGGTAGGCGTAGGGCACATAGGTCTCAGCGACAAATGCATTGTGCTGGTTAATCTCCAGATCACCGGCATCCATCTGGATCAACGCACCATCCGGGGCAACCCCTATGAAAACCAGTTCACGCTCATCGCTTGCTGAATTGATCAACGTCGCCTTCTTGACCGTCGTCTCTTCACCATCGTGGCTCACAGAGACCACGGCTCCCGTCTTACCCTTGTTGATATGCATAGCGATCTGCCACGCCTGTGAAACATTACTCATCCATTGTTCCCCTAAACTGAACGATTAACCTCAATTTTAGTAAATATAAATGTTTGAACTGACTATTACGGCAACTTGAAAAAGTGTTCTCGGTAATGTTTTAGCTCATTGATCGAGTCCCGAATATCGTCCATCGCCAGGTGTGAAGATTCCTTACGAAAGCCCTTATACACCTCCGGCGACCAGCGACGCGACAGCTCTTTCAGTGTGCTGACATCGAGATTTCGATAATGGAAATAGGCCTCCAGCTCCGGCATCAGGCGATACATAAAGCGACGATCCTGACAGATGCTATTACCACACATTGGCGACTGCCTTGCCGGCACATATTTCTGGATAAAATCGAGCGTCTCACGCGCCGCCTCAGCCGTAGTGATCTTGCTCTCCCGCACACGGTCAACCAGGCCAGAACGGCCGTGCTGACGGGTATTCCACTCATCCATGCCATTCAGGATCTCATCGCTCTGATGAATCGCGAACACCGGCCCCTCTTCAAGCACATTTAGTTCGCTATCGGTAACGATGGTGGCGATCTCAATGATACAATCCTGCTCAGGAAGCAGACCTGTCATTTCCAGATCCAGCCAAACAAGGTTGCTGGGGCTTTGGGGCATAGTGGTAAACTCTTCTCGGGCCAAATATGTTTAATAATTTACGCGCATTGTACCAGAGTGTCGTGCGCCTCGCGTAACCGGATTGAAACTAAATGAATACATTTTCAGTGGTATTTCTACTCATGGCAACACTCGCTCTCGGCGTACAGATCTGGCTTGCAATGCGCCAGACCCGCTGCGTTACCCGCAACCGTGAGGCTGTCCCGTCGCCATTCGATAGTAAAATATCGCTTGATGCCCACCAAAAAGCAGCCGACTACACCACTTCTAACATCAGCCTCGAAATCACTGATCTGATTGTCGCCACATTACTGCTACTCTGCTGGACGCTCGGCGGCGGACTCAACCTGCTTGATAACCTCTGGCATACAATGGAACTCTCACCACTCACCACCGGTGTTGGGGTACTGGTCAGCGCCTTTGTGATCGGCAGCCTGCTTGATCTACCGATCTCGGCATACAAAACATTTGTGACTGAAGAACGCTTCGGCTTTAACAAGATGACACCGAAGCTTTTTGTCACCGACACTCTCAAGACTATTGCGATCTCACTCGCCTTTGGCATTCCTCTGGCGTGGATCGTGCTGTGGTTGATGCAGCAATCCGGCAGCCTGTGGTGGCTCTACGTCTGGCTGGTATGGATGGCGTTTATCTTTTTCATGATGTGGGCCTACCCCGCATTCATCTCACCGATCTTCAATAAATTCCAGCCACTGGAAGACCATGAACTCAAACAGAGGATTGAGGCGCTGATGCACAAGACCGGCTTCAGTAGCAACGGCATCTTCGTAATGGATGGATCAAAACGCTCCGGCCACGGCAACGCCTATTTTACCGGGCTCGGCACCAACAAACGGATCGTCTTTTATGACACGCTGATCGAGTCGCTGTCGCCAGAAGAGATCGAGGCGGTACTCGCCCATGAACTGGGGCACTTTAGACATGGCCACATCAAAAAACGACTGGTCTCCACAGCCGCGATGAGCCTCGCAGCACTGGCACTGCTCGGCTGGCTGATCAATCAACAATGGTTTTATCACGGCCTCGGCATTGAGACGCCATCGACTCACACCGCACTGATGCTATTTATTCTGGTAATGCCAGTGTTCACCTTTTTTGTCGGACCGATCATGTCTCGTATCTCGCGCAAACATGAGTTCGAGGCAGATGATTTTGCCGCCGAACACGCCGAAGCCAGCGCACTGATTCAGGCACTGGTAAAAATGTATGAAGAGAACGCCGCCACCCTGACACCAGACACCCTCTACTCTGCCTTTCACGACTCTCACCCACCCGCACCGGTGAGGGTGGCGCACCTCTCAAAAAACAGAGAACGGCGTGCCCCTGGGGTATAGTTCAGGTGTTGCAACGGTTTTCAGCTGTGGCAGATGGACAGGATTAATGACAACTGCCTCAGCTGAATACAATGGACTCGTGATCGCACGTTACAGTAACTTCTACGCAGTTGAAGATTGCGACGGCAATATCACCCAGTGTGTCAGTCGCAAAAAACTGTCGCCACTGTGCGGCGATTACATCACCTGGGAAAGCAGTGGCGATGGCGGTGTCATCACCACGGTAATGCCACGCCGCAGCGTGCTCACTCGCCCCGATCGTCGTGGCCAACCCAAAGAGACTGCGGCCAACATCGACCAGTTGATTGTCGTCAACGCCATCCCAAAAGTAGCGGGCGAGGAGGCCAGCTATGAGTTCAACACCGCACTGACTGATCGTTATATCGTCGCGGCTGAACTGCTGGGCGCAACGCCGCTAATCCTGCTAAACAAGTGCGACCTTGCATCCGCCGAGACAATCGACAAGATGGAACTGGCACTGAAAATCTATCAGGCAATCGGCTACACCACGCTACTGACAAGCACCAAAACTGAGAGAGGGAGCGCGTGCCCCCTGGGTATCGAGGCACTGAATGCCGAGCTCTGCGACAAAACCAGCATCTTTGTTGGCGAGTCGGGCGCGGGAAAATCATCATTGATCAACGCCATCATGCCGCAACTCGGCATTCGCACCAACGAGGTCTCGACACACTCAGGCCTTGGTAGACACACCACGACTACTTCGATGCTCTACCACCTGCCCCAGGGAGGGGATTTGATCGATTCTCCCGGGGTACGCGAGTTTGGCCTGTGGCAAGTTGACACCAGCCAGCTAGCGCAAGGGTTCAGAGAGTTCAAACCCTACCTGGGCGAATGTAGATTTAGAAATTGTAGCCACCACCACAACGCAGGCTGTGCAGTTGAGGCGGCCGCAAAAGAAGGAAAAATAAGCCCTGTTCGAATGGAGAGCTACTACAGCATCTATGACGACCTTAACAGCAGTGACTAGCTGCTCAGGGACTCAGCTGGATTGGCTGCTCGACGACCTTGATCGACTTGAACGACGCCGACAGCTCATCACGATTGACCAGCACATCTGCCAGGGTATAACGATCGAGCACACCGAGAAAGTTGCGACTCGCCTCTCTCAGCGCCCCCTTCAGTGCACACACCGGCGTGATCGGACAGCCACTATCGTCACGATCAAAACACTCAACAATATTGAAGTTATTTTCTGTCGCACGCACCACCGTACCGACATTGATCTCTTCCGGGGCAAACGCAAGCCGCATCCCACCACCTTTACCACGCACGGTATGAATGAAACCATTATTGGAGAGATTGTGCACCACCTTGACCAGGTGGTTACGGGAGATATCGTAGTTTTCTGAGATCTCAGTAATAGTCGCCAGCCCTTCATCTTTCAAACCCAGATAGACCAGCACGCGCAAAGAATAATCTGTATATAAAGTTAATTGCATTCAGGCACCTTTACCTTGAGACGCTTCCTCTTCAGAGAAACGCCCCATCCTCGGAAATATCAAGTCCATTATACCAAGCCTGGAAATCGGGCAGAGAGTTATATAATTAAAATTCTCTATATATTACACGACTCTACAATGCAGCTTATCACACCCCCGCTAGAAAGACATGTGACGCAGGTCACGCTAAATCTCGCGCCGCCCACTGAAAGCGTGGGTCAGCGTTCCACCATCCACATATTCGAGCTCACCACCAAAGGGTACACCGTAAGCAATTCGGGTCGATTTGATATCGCGGACACGTGCCAGCTCTGCAATGTAATGCGAGGTCGCCTCACCCTCCACCGTTGGGTTCGCTGCCAGGATCACCTCTTTGACCTCACCTTCATCAAGGCGCTGCGCCAGATGGTCCAGGCCGATATCTTCCGGCCCGATACCATCAATGGGCGAGAGGTGCCCCATCAATACAAAATAGAGCCCGCGGTAGGCGGCCGACTGCTCAACAGCCTGCACATCGGCCGGCATCTCGACCACACAGAGCTGACTGTGATCGCGCCCACGGTTGGCGCAGATCTGACACACCTCCGCCTCACTCAGCGTGCGGCAGACGCGACAGTTACCGACTCGATCCGCAGCACTCACCAGCGCCTGCGCCAGCCGCCTTGCCCCGTCGCGATCACGCTCCAGCAGATGAAAGGTCATGCGCTGCGCCGATTTCGGCCCCACACCTGGCAGACAGCGCAGCGCCTCAATCAACTGCCCAATCAGCGAGCTATCCGTCATCGTCTAACAACCACCGTCACAGCTATTATTTTAGAATGGCAGTTTCATTCCTGGTGGCAGCGGCATGCCGCTGGTCATACTCGCCATGCGTTCCTGGCTCTCTTTTTCGATCTTGCGCACCGCATCATTGACGGCCGCTGCAATCAGATCTTCCAGCATCTCCTTGTCATCCTGCATCAGACTGTCGTCGATTGAGACACGACGCACATCGTGACGCCCGGTCATCACCACACTGACCATATCGCCACCGGCGCTACCGGTCACTTCCATATTGGCCAGCTCTTCCTGCGCCTTCTGCATATCTGCCTGCATCTGCTGCGCCTGTTTCATCAAATTACCTAACCCGCCTTTCATAATGCCACCTCTCTCAAATGATCTATTACTAAATTTTTTTGGCCTGACTCAGTCAACCGGCATCACTGACCCAGGAATCACCTCGGCACCAAACGCCTCCTGTAGCGACTGAACATTAGCATCCGCCTCAATCGCCTCCAACGCAGCCTGCTTGCGCTCACCCTGCAATCTTACCTGCTGTGATGCCGGTGTCTCCACCTCCGGTGCCCCTACCGTCATCACCAGCTTTATCTTCTGACCATAATAGTGCTGTAGCGCCCCTTCGAAACGCTGTTCAAGTTTATCGTTACGCAGGTGGCAGTGGCTCGCATCCAGCAACAGTGTGATAGCAGCGTCAGTCCGTTCGACCAGCGATGTGTTCACCGCCAGACTACGCACTGCACCACGAAGGTTAAGCGCGGCGACGACCTCACTCCAGTCACTGCTGGTCGCTGTCGTCGCACCCCCTGCAGGCTGATTCGTTACATTCTCACCCTTTTTCGCTGAGGCCGCGCCACCCCCTCCTGCCGCCACAGCGACCCCACCCGCTGACGGCACCTGTGGTGCACCACTGCTCGCAGGGCGAAACGCCAACATCCGCAGCAGCACCATCTCAAAACCGCAACGAGGCTCAGGCGCCAGCTCCAGGTCTCGACGCCCCAGCAAAGCAATCTGATAAAAAAGCTGGGTATCTTCCGCCACCATCTTTGCCGCCAGTGCAACAATCGCATCGCGCTCTGCAACCTCTTCACCCAGTGCCGATGGCACCGCCTGTACCAGTGCCACCCGGTGCAGCGCACTGATCATCGCCGCCAGCACGCCGCCAAAATCTGGCGACTGTTGCGCCAGCTCGTCCACCTGCCGCAACAACGCCTCGCCATCCTGATCGGCCAGGCTATTCAATAACGTCATCACATGGTGCTGATCGATGGTACCGAGCATCTCACGCACCTCAACCTCCTCCAGCTTGCCACCACCGTAGGCGATCGCCTGATCCAGCAGACTCAACGCGTCACGCATACTACCATCTGCCGAATGCGCCAGCAGCGTCAGTGACGGCTGATCAAATTCGATCTTCTCTTCACCCAGCACAAAGGCGAGGTGCTCGGTGATCAATTTCTGTGGCAGACGCTTCAGGTTAAACTGCAGGCAGCGCGACAGGATCGTCACCGGCAGGCGCTGCGGATCGGTGGTTGCAAGCAGGAATTTCACATGGGGTGGTGGCTCTTCCAGCGTCTTCAACAGCGCATTGAAGCTGTGGGTCGAAAGCATGTGCACCTCATCGATCAGGTAGACCTTGTAGCGTCCACGCGTCGGTGCATACTGCACATTCTCCAGCAGCTCACGGGTATCCTCGACCTTGGTGCGAGAAGCCGCATCGACCTCGATCAGATCGATAAAACGCCCCTCATCGATCTCGGTGCAAGCACTACACTGACCACAGGGGGTCGAGCTGACCCCGCTTTCGCAATTGAGGGATTTAGCGAGGATGCGTGCAATCGTCGTCTTACCAACCCCGCGGGTACCGGTAAAAAGAAAGGCGTGATGCAGGCGATCATTATCCAGTGCATTGATAATCGCCCGCAGGACATGCTCCTGCCCCGCCATCTCCGCGAACACCCTGGGCCGCCACTTACGCGCAATGACTTGATAACTCATAGATTTATTTTCTAGCTACGCCGATTCATTAATCGAAACGAACCATTCTACCCTAAATCAACGCAGCCTATACAGATCAAGCAACTCAATATATAGCGCAACCTGAGACATGACTGCTTTGATTCATTTAATTTTGTTCGAGTACTTTAAGGAATAAGCGCGCAGTTTACATACGTAAATGAGCACTATCGACGCAGTAATCGGGCAAAATTAAATGAATCAAAGCAGTTACACAATGGGGGCGACCCGTACCCACCACACCCCGGCACACGGGACCACTGCTGCCGCTGCTCCCTTCCAGGCCTGACGGGGTTCACAGTTTACCGTTGCGAGGGGGCCGGTACAGGCCACCATAAACTTCAAATGGCGGAGAGAGAGGGATTCGAACCCTCGGTACGCGTAAACGTACACACACTTTCCAGGCGTGCTCCTTCGACCGCTCGGACATCTCTCCTCTCAATCTACGCGGCTTCTCCGCGAGACAAGGCGCAGAAGGTTAAAGCAGGCGTCTCTTCTATGCAAACAATAATTTAGCTCGATTCTGGCGCTCGTATAAAGCCATGCCCTCATTCACTCCCACTCAAACAACTTTATCCACATGAATTTCAATGTGTTACTAAGACTCAAAGGCATAATCGATACTCTCTGACCGACTACAAAAAAGAGGGTCGTCAATTTTTCGGCATCAAAGTTATATTGAGATTTCATTGGGTTAGGAACCTGGACAGCATCAGGACCCAAAATTACCTTTGCCCCACTAACGAGATCGGATAAAATGTGACGCACTTGGCATTTTGGGGCATTTTTCAGGGAAAACCAATACCCCAGCCACGAGGACTAACCAACAGGGAACGGTCCTGCAAACAACAAGCGTCGTTGGGATTGAGCACTGCATGGTACACAAACAATTACATCACCGGTTCTATCAACGCCTCATCGCTTCGATGAGCGCCGCCGCTGTCGCACTGACACTCGCGGGTTGCGTTGAGACAATGACGACACTCGAGCAGGTCAAGAGCCAGGGTGAACTGGTCATCGTTACCCGCAACGGCCCCACCACCTATTTTGAAGGCCCTTTTGGTCCCACCGGCCCAGAATACGATATCGCCAAACTCTTTGCCGACCACATCGGCGTGGAGCTGCGGGTTAAGACCGCTACCAACCTCAACGACATCATCCCGATGGTGGCACAGCGTGAAGCACATATCGCCGCCGCTGGACTCACCATCACCAACGAACGTCAGCAGCGGGTGCGCTTCGGCCCTGCCTATCAGACCATTGCACAACAGGTGGTCTACCGCTCTGGCGACAGACGTCCAAAGAGCATGCACGACATCACCGATAGCTCACTGGAGGTGATTGCCGGCAGCAGCCATGCAGCACGCCTTAACAAGGTAAGCATGCAGTACCCCGAGCTCAACTGGTCGGAAAATAGCGAGATCGGTAGCGATGAGCTGCTTTCAAAGGTGTGGAACAAAGAGACACGCTACGCAATTGCCGACTCCAATGAAGTACAGATGAACCAGCGTTTCTATCCAGAATTACGCGTCGCCTTTGATTTCATCGGACCACAGCAGCTGGCGTGGGCGTTTCCAATCGGTGATGACCACAGTCTCTACCTAGAGGCGCAGAACTTTTTCAACATGATCAAAAAAAATGGGCAGCTCGCTCAGGTCATGGAACGTCACTACGGCCACATTCAGGATTTTGATTATGTCGGCACCCGTACGTTTATGCGCCATATCGATAAACGCCTGCCGCGCTATATCGGTTACTTCCATGAAGCTTCCGAGAAAAACAATATGGACTGGCGCCTGCTAGCCGCAGTCGGATATCAGGAGTCACACTGGAACTCCCGCGCTGTGTCGCCCACCGGGGTGCGCGGCATCATGATGCTCACCCGCGCCACCGCCGCAGATATGGGTTATGAAAACCGCATCAAGCCACGTAACAGCATCCTCGGCGGCGGGCGCTATCTCGCCCAACTGAAAAAGCGACTACCAGAACGAATTCAGGATCCCGATCGCACCTGGTTTGCGCTAGCCGCCTATAACATCGGTATGGGCCATCTGCATGATGCGCGTATCATCACCCAGAAGCGCGGCGGCAACCCGGACAAGTGGATAGATGTGAAAGAGAACCTGCCATTGCTGATGCAGAAACGCTGGTATAAAAAGACCAAATACGGCTACGCACGTGGTACCGAGGCACTGCGTTATGTCGAAAACATCCGCAGCTATTATGACATTCTGGTATGGCGTACCGAGAATGGTAAACTGGATCGACCACTTGAAGTCACCCAGGCACAACAGGTAGAACTCTCAACCTTCGGTCGATCCCCCGAGGTGATGCCGGCGGTGATGTAACCGCGGCTGCGAGTTCATCGGCGGCGCCTGAAAAAGGCGCGCAGCATCTCCCCACAAGCTTCTGCCATCACCCCACCTTCGCAGACCACTTCATGATTAAACTTGCCTGACTGCAGCAGCTCAAAGGCGCTCTCCACTGCCCCGGCGCGAGGATCGTGGGCGCCGAACACCAGCCGTTCGACTCGCGCATGGACAATCGCCCCGAGACACATTACACACGGCTCCAGCGTGACATAGAGTGTCGTATCGCAGAGACGATAATTATCGAGCACCTCTCCGGCAGCACGCAGCGCCATCACCTCTGCATGTGCAGTGGGGTCATTCAGGCTGATCGGCCGGTTCCATCCCTCAGCAAGCAGCTCCCCCCCTCTGACCAACACCGCGCCCACCGGCACCTCATCCGCCTGTTCGGCGCACACGGCCAGCCTTAGCGCATGCGCCATCCACTGCCGGTCGATCTCCAACTGACTACTCATCGCTCACCAAAACACCTCAAAACAGGCCACACACAATACCCGCTTTAACCTAAACGCACCACCACCATGGGTTTATGAACCAATAATGCCCCTGCCGCACATTAACGCACCTCAAGCGGGCGCTTCATCACACCAACAAAGGGCAAACTACTCATTACCAGTTGTTTTATATTGATTTTTATAAATGGCACGCCATTTGCTAAAGGAGGAACATTACCACTATCGCAATGGAGCGACTTATTATGTCTTCGGCAGACACTGACCACTCTAAATTCACCCTGCTTGGCTTCTCTGGCAGGACGCGCATCCTGCATCTCACCTGGTTTGCATTTTTCATGACGTTCGTCGTCTGGCTCGGCCTCGGCCCACTCATGCCATTCATTAAAGAGGCGCTGTCACTCACCGACCAGCAGGCCAAGGTACTACTGATCCTCAATGTCGCGCTGACCATCCCGGCGCGCGTCGTCGTCGGCATGATGGTCGACAAGTACGGCCCGCGGATAATGTTTAGTTCGATTCTGGTGCTGGGCGGCCTGATCAGCATCGGCTTTGCATGGGCCGACGGCTATGAAGAACTCGCTATGATGCGTTTTCTCTCCGGCTTCATCGGCGCAGGCTTTGTGGTCGGCATTCGCATGATCAGCGAGTGGTACCCGGCCAAACAGACCGGTACCGCACAGGGGATCTACGGCGGCTGGGGCAACTTTGGCTCTGCCGGCGCAGCGATGACACTACCAGTGATTGCAGCCAACTTCGGCGGTGACGACGGCTGGCGCATCGCCCTGACCGCTGCCAGTATCGCCACCATCGCCTACGGCCTGTTCTATTTCCGCAGCGTCACCGACACGCCCAAAGGCTCGACCTATTTCAAACCAAAAAAGAGCGGCGCGATGGAGATCACCAGCGGTGGGGACCTGGCACTCTACATCCTGATGAACATCCCGCTCTACCTCGCGCTCGGAGTACTGACCTGGAAGCTCTCGCCAGCACAGATGGGACTGGTGGGACAGGGTACCGCCTATGTGATCTATGCCGCGCTCACCGCCACCTACCTGTTACAGGTGTGGAAGATCTGGCATGTCAACGCGCATATCCTGAAAAAACCGGTGCCCGAACTGCATCGATATAAGTTCAAACAGGTGGCGATCCTCGACTGGGCCTATCTCGTCACCTTTGGTACTGAACTGGCCGTGGTCTCCATGCTGGCGATGTTTTATGTCTCATGGTTTGAACTCCCCAAGGTAACCGCTGCACTCCTGGCCGGCATCTACCCCTTTATCAACCTGGTGGCGCGTCCCGGTGGCGGCTGGATGAGCGATCGCATTGGACGCAAACTGACACTGATCATCGTCTTCGCAGGCATCACCATTAGCTACCTGATACTGGGCATGGTTGAACAGAGCTGGCCGGTGTGGGTGGTGGTCGGCATCACTATCGTTGCCGGCATCTTCTCCAAGGCGGGTTCCGGTGCAGTATTTGCGATGGTACCGCTGGTGCAGCGCCGCATGACCGGGCAGATTGCCGGCATGGCCGGCGCCTATGGCAACGTCGGGGCAGTGACCTTTCTAACCGTCAACTCACTGGTCGATTACGATCAGTTTTTCCTCTTCATCGGCATCATCGCTGGTCTTGTCTTTGCGCTGATCCTCTTTTTCCTTGAAGAACCTAAAGGACAGATGGCCGAGACGCTGCCTGATGGCACGGTGCAGATGATCGATATCAAATAGCTGCTCCCTCCGCCGCAGCGAGTTCAGGCCTGGTCTGACTCGCTGCATTTTTTCTGGAATTAAGGCAACATCGGACCATGACGACTTCACTCAGCATCAACGCCGGTCAGTACAGCGAAAAAGGAAACAAGCCGCAGAATGAAGACTCCTGCGGCATTATGGTGCCCGATGAACCACTGCTCACTACCAAGGGGGTGGCGATCATCATCGCCGATGGCGTCAGTAGTGCTGAAGGGGGACGTGAAGCGGCCGAGTCCTGTGTGCGAGGGTTTCTCGGCGACTACTTCAGCACCCCTGAATCGTGGACAGTCAAATCTTCAGGGCAACGCATTCTCGGCGCGCTGAACCACTGGCTCTACAGCCAGAACCAGCGCTCAGCCGCCACCTCGCAAAGCCTGCTGACAACGATGAGCAGCGTGGTGATCAAATCCACCACGGCACACCTCTTTCATGTCGGCGACAGCCGCATCTATCGCATGTCCAGCGATGGTGACCTTGAGTGCCTGACGCGCGACCACCAGAACTGGGCCAGCAAGGAGAAGGCGTTCCTGAGCCGCGCCATGGGGGCAGACTCACTGGTCGAGATCGACTATCGTAATCTGCCGGTAGAGGAAGGCGATCTCTTTCTGCTAACCACCGATGGCGTCCATGAACACATTAGCCATAAAGCGCTGAGTGCCACACTGCGAGAACTACGCGGCCAACCCGAGCGTGCAGCTAAAAAACTGGTTCAACGCGCACTTGAAAACGGTAGTGAAGATAACGTCACCTGCCAGGTCGTCGAGGTCGAGCATCTGCCAATTCAGAATGAAGAGGAGTTTTTTCAGCATCTCACGGACCTCCCCTTCCCGCCACATCTGGCACCCGGCATGATACTGGATGGCTATAAAGTCCTGCGCGAGCTCCATGCCAGTAATCGCTCGCAGCTCTACCTCGCTGTCGACCAGGAGAGCGAGACCACGGTGGCCATCAAGACACCGTCGGTCAATTTCGAAGATGATGCCGAATATATCGACGGCTTCCTGCATGAGGAGTGGGTCGGGCGGCGCATCAATAGCAACCATGTATTGAAGGTACTGGAACCGAAGCAGCAGCGCCGTTTTCTCTACCACGTCACCGAATATATCGACGGCCAGACACTGCGTGCATGGATGGATGATAATTCTGAGTGCTCGCTCGCCGAGGCGAGGAACATTATCGAACAGGCCGCACAGGGGCTGCGCGCACTCCATCGCCAGGAGATGCTGCATCAGGACCTCAAACCGGAGAACCTGATGATCGATACCCACGGCACTGTCAAGATCGTCGACTTTGGCTCAACCCGCATCGCCGGGATTCAGGAGATTGACGCACCGATTGAACGCGGCAAACTGTGGGGCACCTATGATTACGCCGCTCCCGAATATTTTCTGGAACAACCAGCCACCAATCGCTCCGATATCTTTTCGCTCGGGGTTATCACCTACGAGATGCTCACGGGTGGTCAGCTACCTTACGGCAAGCCACTGTCGAAGAACATCCTCAAGCACATCGCCTACATTCCGGCCAGAAACCACAACCCTTCACTGCCAGAATGGGTCGACGGCGCACTCGAAAAGGCGACACAGCTCAAACCCGAACGACGTTACCAGCTACTGTCAGAATTCATACACGACATCCAGAAGCCCAATAATGAATTGATTAAAAAAGAGTTCCAGCCTCTGATCGAACGCCACCCGGTCGCCTTCTGGAAGATACTGGCGATCACCTCAATCCTGGTAAATCTGGCACTCCTGCTCATCTAATCCTCACCACAAAGGCCCCCTTTCAGTAATAATTATCGAGAGAGAACCACGGCCAATCGCAAAACCCGCAACGAATAATTTTAAATATTCAGCGCTAAAAGATCGTTTTTTACGAATAATTACTGAGTTATTACTTCTTTTATTCGTAATTATCTTATAACATCCTCGCTTTGCTTAAGCAGGTCCACTCTGCTTAATGGTAATAGTTTAGTTAAATGGGAATGGGGAGGAGAGGATGCGACCTGCATCCCTCAAATAAAACTAAAAAATTCAATGGGAGAGCTAACAATGGCACTGGGTAAATTCAAACAGGCCGGCATTGTCGTAGCGCTGGGCTTGTTTTCTCTGAACGGCATCGCGGGTGAGGGGCATGGTCACGGAAAGGATCATGACAAAATGGGATGGGGTGCAGAGCATGCCAGTGGTGAGGCCTGTAAAGGTTTTGGTCCACAGACACCTCGTGATATCGATAGTCTGAATGGCGATAACAAACGTAGCTTTTCACTGGCACCAGCTTCTACTGAAATGAACCTGTGTAACATTCACTTTCACGAAAATGCTGAGCACAAAGCCAGGGACTTCTCAATTTACGCCGGTGATGGTGACGGCCATGGCTACGACAGCGGTTACCAGTGCGCCGTCAGCAAGTCGCTGAGCGATGCCGAAATGGCGCCCACCAAAGAGGCGGTCTGTAAAGGCAAACATGGTGACCTGCAGCCGGGCGACACCATCGAGGTTCACTGGGTGCACTCCTCTTGTGACGTTAAACCTGGCGCCGGCCTGGGCTCATGCCTCTCCGACAGCTGTGCCAACCCCAACCTGCGTGTGGAGACTCAGGTCTTCACCCTGGTTAACGATCCTGACGCGCTGAACTTCAACGATCTGGATTACGACGGCAACATGGTTAACGGTTACCACCAGCCGAAGGCTATCCCAGACAATACCGGCAAGCCTGTTGAGTTTCTGGGCTCTACCACCGGCCCCAAATACAGCGAGCAGTCTTGTTCACCACTGCAGGTTAGCTGGAGTGTACGCCCTCAGTGTGCCAAGCTTGATATCAACAGCGTAGGCGAGTGGTGCAAAGACAACGCCTTCAATGAAGACCATGCTCACGGCGTACGTAAGCTGGTTGTGAATCCAAGGCTGCTGTCTGAGATCAAGTAACGGTTGAGCGTTGCCGGGACATTCTGCCCCGGCAAGCACCTCAATGTGTGCTAACAAAAAGGGGCCGACATCACTGTCGGCCCCTTTTTATTTCGCTGCCACCAATAAAGCAAAATTACCTAGAGATAGTAGTCCAGCTCTCCGCCACGCGGATCATCGATACCCCCCTGCTCCACCGCCCCAACAACCCCTTCCAGTTGCTGCTGTCTATATTTTGTTACCTCATCACGTGAATCACTCTCGGTATGCGCTACAGGCTCACCGCCCGCCGCTGCCATTGAGTGCTCCTTCGTAGTAACCTTCTGCGACTGCTCAACGCGTTGCTGGCTAATTTCAGCGCGAGCCTCAAAGGCCATCACATTCGCATTAGCCGCTACCTGCCTGTCCTGAGCAGAAGGCTCTGCCGGGGCCAGCGCCGCGCGTTGAATCAGTTCAGCCGCGCGCAGTGTTGCTTCAGGGTCACCCGGAACCGAAGAGGTATCGATACTGACCTCGCCACCGGAGGCATAGCGCTTCCCATCGGGGCCGTTGACATAACCAAAACTTGCGCCGCCAACCGCCCGGTTTCCCGCGGCAGAGAGGTGCGCCTGCTCATGTGCGCGCACTTCAAGGTCACGCTGTGCAAGCTGCTCGACCTCGCGCTGCTCCTCTTCAGTCAGCAGCTCACTGCTATGCCTGCTTTCAGCAGCTTCTCCCTTTTTACCCTGCTCATCTTTGCCGTGCTCTTTTTGACCCTGATTATCATCACGCTGCTGAACCCCTTCCTGCTCTGGATCCTGCCTGGCATCATGTAACGCGTTGCTATCACTGCTCTCATTCCCCTGCTGCACCACCCGAGCATCTGGGATTGGTGCCACATGACGATTCTGTATCACGGTACTCTCCGGCGATGAATCCGGCGATTTTTGCGGCCGAATCACATCGCTGTTAAGTGTCGGCAATTGAGGTGAAAGCGTATTTATAATCATATCTTAGCAGTCCCATATGAGGTTAAACGCGGCTAGCTGAATGGCATTTGCACCCATATCATTGAATATATATCGGCAAATCCGACCAGCATATTTAATCCAGCAATTGCCGATACCCTCTGTAAATACAGCCCCTTACCTCCCTATCCATCTGCTCATTTGCTCATTAAAAATACTTGACTATATGATCATATAACCATATTATGGACAGCATGAACGAGATTCCGAAAGAAAATATCCAGGCAGCAAGCGACGGACTCAAGGCCATCGCACATGAAATACGCCTGACGGTGCTATGTCACCTGCTCAATGGACCGAAGACAGTCAGCGAGCTTCTGGAGGCGACTGGCGCCGAGCAGACCAACCTGTCGAAGCATCTCTCAAAGATGCGCATGCTGGGGTTACTTGAAACCAGAAAGCAGGGGAATTTCATTCAATACCGCATTGCAAATCCCGCATGGGAAGAGGTCATCAATGCACTTAAAAAAATATATTGCCCCAACTGAAAAGGAGTTATTGATGAGTAACATCGCATCCAGAGAACTTGACCACAAGATCAAACAGGGAGCACGACACCACCTGATTGATGTGCGCACTGCACCCGAGTTCAATTCCGAATGCATCGACGCCGAATGTCGCAACATCACGCTGGATAAGATCAGAGCACTCGACTTGCCCAAAGAGAGTGAAATTGTGCTCGTGTGCGCCTCAGGCAATCGCAGTTCACGCGCCCGTGAAGTGCTTGCCGAACAGGGTTTTACCAACGTCTACAGTCTCGACGGCGGACTGGCAAACTGGAAGGCCAACAACCTGCCCATCAAACGAACTGAAAGGACCCTGCCAGTCATGCGCCAGGTACAGATTGCCGCCGGTCTGCTCGTGCTCATCGGCTCCGTTGGCTCACTGCTTATCACTCCAGCGCTGATCTGGCTGGCAGCATTTGTCGGTGCAGGACTTACCTTTGCGGGCCTTTCCGGCTGGTGCGGCATGGTAAAACTCATCGGGCATATGCCATGGAATAGAAAACTACAGGAAAGTGCATCATGATTTTAAGACAACTGTTTGACCACGAAACCTGGACCTACACCTACCTGCTCGCCGATGAAGCGAGCCGCGAAGCGGTCATTATCGATCCCGTTAAAGAGCAGCTGTCACGCGACCTGAAACTGATCGATGAGCTGGGGCTGACACTGCGTTATGCGCTCGATACCCATGTTCATGCCGACCACATCACCTCTGCCGGTGATCTACGTGAAGCCACCGGCTGCGAAACGGGCGTCGGCATCGCAGGAAAAGTGGTCTGTGCCGACCGCGCGCTGGAAGATGGTGATGAGATCCCCTTTGGCCGCCATGCGCTGCGCGTGATCACCACCCCGGGTCACACCGACGGCTGCCTCAGCTACTCTGTCGATAACATGGTCTTCACCGGTGATGCGCTCTTTATCCGCGGCACCGGGCGCACCGACTTCCAGCAGGGCGATGCAGGCCTGCTCTATGACTCGATCAGCGACAAGCTCTTCACCCTGCCCGATAAGACCATCGTCTATCCCGGCCATGACTATCGCGGCAACACCACCTCCACCATCGGCGAAGAGAAGCAGTTCAACCCACGCATGACTCAGCCGCGTGAACTTTTCATTCAAACCATGAGCGAACTCGATCTGCCAGACCCGAAAAAAATCATGGAGGCGGTGCCCGCCAACCTCGCCTGCGGCCAGGGCTAAACATGTCCCTGTTGCTGTGGCCGCTGGCGTTTATCGTCGGCATCTTCCTCGCGCTATTTGGTGCCGGCGGCGGCATGACCACAGTTCCGCTACTCATCTACTTTGGCGATATTCCACTTAAGCAAGCGGTGGCGATGAGCCTGTGGGTCGTCGCCACCGTCAGCCTGATCGCCGCGATCCACCAACGGGCGTGGCAGGTACTGCATCTCAAGCTGCTGGTCACCTTTGGCATCAGCGGCATCGGCGGCAGCCTGCTCGGTGCCGAGGTCGGTATTATGATCGAGGAAACGTTACAGTCGATGCTCTTCGCCACACTACTGGTCACCGTCTCAATCTGGCTGATGCGAAAAAAGGCAGATCCAGCCCCGATTACTGAACAGACTAAATTTAACTACCTGCTCGCCGCACTGGCCGGCATTGCGATCGGGGTACTGACCGGCATCCTCGGTGTCGGCGGCGGCTTCCTGCTGGTGCCTGCATTGATCTGGCTCGGGGTATCACAGATGCCGATCACCGTCGCCCATTCGCTGGTACTGATTATTATGAATTCGGTTGTAGCAGGCACACGCTATGCCGAAGCGATTGAGATCGATCTGATGTTGACTGCCGGTGTTGTTGTCGCCGCCAGCTTTGGGGCGATTGTGGGCGGCGTATTGTTGAAGAAAATTCCGCAGAAACATCTACAGAAAGGGTTTGCTTATGCGCTGTTGGTGTTGGGGGTGGTTATGGGGGCGAGGAGTGTTTTATAGCGTTACAATATCAACAGGCCAAACCTGATTATTACCCCTCCTCCTGCTGCCTGATTAACCTGACGAGAGGTTGATTAATATAATAGTTCGAGCGCCCAACCTTATGCTTCTCAACAAAACCGTGTTCGGCAAGCTGATTCAGATATTTGGTAGCAGTGATACGTGAAACACCTATCTGGTCTATGACAAACTGCACTTTTGTATAAGGGTGCAAAAAGAGATTATTGAGTAACTCCTGGCTATATATTGCCGGTAGCTCCCTGCGCATTCTACGTTTGGTTTCAAACACCAGGGTTTTAATCTGATTAATAAATTCTATCGTCTCTTTTGCAGTCTCTTCGATTCCTTTCAATATGTACAGCACCCACTCTTCCCAGTCATCGTGGTCTCGTACCGATTGCAGCAAACGGTAATATTCGCCTTTCGTCCGCACGATATAACGACTGAGATAAAGAATTGGCAGATCAAGCAGGCCGCTTCTAACCAGATAAATAATATTTATAATTCGACCGGCCCGACCGTTACCGTCGTAGAAGGGATGAATACTTTCAAATTGGTGGTGAATAATTGCCATCTTAATCAAAGGGTCAAGCTCAGAAAGCTCGTCGTCATTAATGTAGCTAACGAGGTTATCAAGCAAGCGGCCAATTTCATCCGGGTGTTGCGGCGGCGTGTAAATCACCTCTTTGGTAGTGGCATTACCAATCACCGTGCCGGGGATTTTTCTAATGCCGGGTTTGTTGGGCTCGATCAGCGACTGGAGATGCAGAATATCAGCGACACGGATCAAACCACCCTCTCTGGTTTGACGGTAGCTTTCCAGCAGGGCGATCCGATAGTTTTCCACCTCCTTGGCGGCAAGGTTGATCTTTTCGGCCTTGATGTCACCTACCCGGAACAGCTCATCATGGGTAGTGATGATATTCTCAATCGCCGAGCTATCCTTCGCCTCCTGCAGGGTCTGGGAGGAGATCAGAATACCCTCATTGGGCATCGACTTGGCCATCCCCTTCAGCTCCGCTAAAAAGCGATGAGCCAGGGTCAGCGCCTTCAGAACCTGAACAGACTCTAACGAGGTCTCGCCCGAAATTGGCAGTGTGGGTAATTCGCTGTCCACGATATGTATATTGATGCCCATTTATTGAACTAGAATCCCATTATATGTATAGAATTATCTAAATTCTATACATTTTCACCCCTATATGTATAGTTCAGCCAGATAGATAGTTACCTCCCATTACGCAGGATGAGGATGGCAACGGCACAGAGATGACCGTCGGTGTGGTAGTGCCGCCAGTCTTTTATGGTTTCTTCGGTAATTTTTTAATCGCTTGTTCCAGATCTCTATCTACCTGACTGGACGAGGCATCAATCGCTTTACGATAACGCTCATACTCCAGTTCCGCCTTCTGTTTAGCCTGTCTGGCTGAGATCTTACCGGCATGGGTCAGCACATCGTGATCACCCAGTTTGAGGAAATCATCCAGCTTGCTTGCCCAATCAGCCATTTTCATTAAGCGCCCACGCTCTGCCTGTAGCTCGGCAAATTCCAAATAGGCCGTCACAATACGGTTGAGCAAATTCAGCTCATGTTCGGACAGGTAATTTTTTGCCGTACCGACTTCCATTCGACTGGGTACTTCGCCTGAAAAATGCGTTAGCCCCATATGGCGCTTATCTGCATCCACCCGCTCATGAATCACTTCTGCGGCCGTGCGACCATGGGTTGCCCAATGCATCTTGTTTTGCACCTGGGCAAAAAAAGCCTGGCTCGTTTCAGAATTACCGTCGTAATCAATACTCGTGGCGTAGATATCACACACCTTGCGCCAGAACACCTTTTCCGACGAGCGGATATCGCGAATACGTGCCAGCAACTGCTCAAAATAGACACTGCTATCCGGGCTCTTCAGGCGTTCGTCATCCATGACAAAACCCCTGGTCACCAACTCCTTCAACTGCCCGGTGGCCCAGGTCCTGAACTGCACACCGCGCGTTGAGCGCACCCGATAACCGACGGCGAAAATCGCTTCCAGATTGTAGTATTCAATCTGGCGGCTCACCTCACGTTCCCCCTCGATTTGAACTGTTGCATATTTTGCAACAGTTGCCTCGCGGCTTAGCTCATCATCCTCATAAATCGTTTTTAAGTGCTTGGAAATCACTGACTTATCACGACCGAACAGCTCCGCCATCTGGTTCAGGGTCAACCACAGGGTTTCACCCTCCAGGCGACACTCCAGGCGAAACCGGCCCTCGCCAGTTTGATAGAGTAACACCTGGCCTTTTTCCTGTTCATGGTGATTACTCATAACTCCGCGCCCCTGCAAATGTTATTTTGTACTACAGCAGTATTGAATGATTCCTTGAGAAGCATGGCTACACCCCAAAAATCGGCGATGGCACTGTCGGATAAGCCCGATAAACATGATTAAACAGCACGTCGGTTAGGCCTTTAATCTCATCTTCTTCGTAGCTATTAACGGGTAAGCCGGTACGGTCATCGTACAAGTAGTCGTAGATGCTCTGCCGTACTTCATCACGGGTACTCTCTTTCTCTCGCCAGTTATCGATACAGAGTTTTTCCTTTTTAAGCGTCTTCAATAAATCAACCGCTACCTTTTTAATTTCGCTTATCTCTTTTTTACTCAGGCTGGGTTTTTTAAGCATATCGAATAGCACAATAGTTTCATCATCAAGGTTTTCACGCATTGCGCGTGCCTCTTCATCCGTTAGCGTCTTCTCAAACTTAAACAGCTCCTCAAAGGTTTGCTCTATCGTCACGCGGTCTTTTTCGTTGTTGTAACCATCCACCAGTTCTTCAAAGTGTTTTTGAAAGTCGGTACGCAACGGGTTTTGTTGCAACATCTTCTCCAGCCTTGCCGCAATAGCGTCGCGCAGATTCACTACTACGGTTTTCTTATTATCTAAGCGGGCAAACTCCTGCCGCAAGCGTTCAAAATCGATCTGGCTAATATCGTAAACCTTACTCTCTTTAACCTGAGAGGGGGCCACTTCAACAGAATCATCCACCAAACGGTGCAACTCCCTCAAAATCTGGCTGATATCTGCCGCTTGTCGATCCTTCTGTAACGATTTATAAATGATATTGATAGCGTCTCGATCAACACGGTAGGCGTTAATCTCAGGGCGAATATTGATACACGCCTTGAACTTCTTAAACACCTCACGCGCCATCACTTCAAACTGTTTACGGGTCTGGTCATTTTCGTTGATCGCCTCTTTAGCCTGTACAATAGCGGCGTTACGCCCAAAGCCTTCGCCTTCGGTAATCGCAGCCATTTCAAAGCCTCGATCACTTAAATAGGTTTTCACTAACTCAATGGCCTCTACCAACTCGGCCAACAGCTCTTCATTGGGGCGGGCGGGGTCATTGGGTTTATCGCCGTCACGGCCATCATCACCAACACCGCCAAAATCGGCCAACGCTTTGCGCAGGTTCTTCAGGATGCCGCAGTAATCGACAACCAGGCCGTTGTTCTTACCCTCGGCTACGCGATTGGCACGGGCGATGGCCTGCATCAACGTATGGGCCTTGAGGGGTTTGTCCAAATAGAGGGTCGATAGCGTCGGCACATCAAAACCGGTGAGCCACATGGCACAAACGATGGCGATACGAAACGGATGATCAGCCTCTTTAAACGCATCTTCCAGTTCAACACGTTTACCTTCTGCATCTTTAAAACCTTCTTTTAATAGTTTGCGGTGCGGGGTGATATCCAAATCCCACTTGCGGAATTTCTCCACTTCGCCCTGCTCTTCACTCACCACCACCGCCATCTGGGTCTCATCCATCCAGCGCAGCTGGCGCTCGCGGAAAATCATCTCCTGCTCATCCGTCACATCGAGGATAAGCTGCTTATTAAGCAGCCGTTGGCGTTCCCGCCACTTCTCCATAATCAGGTTGTACATCCGTACACAGGTCACTTTATCGATGCAGACCAACATCGCCTTGCCGCTCTCCCACCCTTCGGAGTAGTGATCGACAAAATCCTGTGCGATCTGTTCCAGACGACTGCTGGAGGTGATGATGTGATAGTCACGCTTGAGTTCACGTTCCAGGCGTTGCTTTATATTGATATCCTCGATATTCAGATCATCCAGTTTTTCGGCGATCTTCTCGTTTAACCCTTTCGGGTCGGCCACTGAGTACGCTTCTCCCTCATGGGTAAAGATCAGCTTTTCACCACGGGCATCATAGTAGAGTGGCACAGTGGCCTTATCTTCTACCGCCCGCTGGAAATCGTAGGTGGAGATGTAGTCACCAAACACCTTGCGGGTGATCTCATCATCTTTCAGCAGTGGCGTGCCGGTAAAACCGATAAAGCTGGCGTTAGGCAGGGCGTTGCGCAAGTTAAGTGACAGGGTGCCGTACTGGGTACGGTGAGCCTCATCGGTAATTACGATGATGTCGTCACGCGCCGAACCCTTCATATCTTTATCATTAAACTTTTGAATCAACGAAAAGACAAAGGCCTTGTGCTGGCCCAGCAGCTCATCCAGGTGTTGGCCACTACCGGCGCGGCAGGGGTCGCGGTCGTTATCGACCAGTCCGGCCCCGGCAAAGGTTTTGTAGATCTGCGTATCGAGGTCTTCGCGGTCGGTGAGCACCATAAAGGTAAAGTTACCGCCCAGTTTGCGATGTACCTTTTTGGCAAAGAAGACGATGGAATAGGATTTACCTGAACCCTGAGTATGCCAGAACACCCCTAGTTTACCGGCCAGGCTTTCGCGGTTTTTTACTGCCTCAATGGCGCGGTTAACACCTAAAAATTGATGGTTACGCGCCACCACTTTAATGAGCTTGCCGCTGGAGTCATCAAAGATCGTGTAGTTTTCAAACAGGTCAAGTAGATTGGCCTTGCTGCATACCCCTTTCAGCAGGGTCTCCATCTCCACCACGCCGGGGGCCGCCTCTTCCAGCCGCTTCCAGTCGTTGAAGTGTTCATATTTGGAGGAGAGCGAGCCGATCCTGGCCTCTACCCCATTGCCCAGCAGCACCACGGCGTTGTGATAAAAGAGATGTGGCACGGTATCTTTATAGTCACAGAAGTTCTGCTCATAGGCCGCCTTCACATCTTTATGCAGGTTTTTTACCTCCATAAACAGTAGCGGGATGCCGTTGATAAAACCGACCAGATCGGCGCGGCGGCGGTAGATATCCCCCTTCACCCATAACTCGCGCACCACTAGAAAGTGGTTGTTGTCGGCATTGTCGTAATCAAATATCTTCAGGGTCTTGCGTTGGCGCTCGCCTTTGTCATCGCGATAGCTGACCTGCACACCGCTTTTATAGAGCGCGTCTTTCTCCCGATTGATAGCAAGCATCGACTGCGCCAGGTTCACATCGGTAATCTGGCGCAGCGCATCGCGATAGGCCTCGGCGGGTAGACCGGGGTTCAGCCGCATCAGTGCCTCGCCAAGATAGCGGGTCAGTACCAACTCTTTTTCGCTGTCGCGGCCCAGCGTGCCTTCCTTGCCCAGAACCTCATTCATGCCGTTGACAGAAGCGTCCCAGTGCAGCGTGTTCACCAGATAATCGGCGGTGGTCTGCTGCACCAGGGTATCTTCCGTCATGGTGTTCATACGGCCAGTTCTCCACTCATCAGGCGCGGAAGAAGGATGTCGCGGGCTTGTGCAAGCTTTCCATTCATTGAAGAGAGATGATCAATCTGATCGAATATATCTGCCACAACTTCTGTAAATTCTTCTATCAAAAATGGAGTTGGCTTTAGGTAAGGAATTAACTTAAACGTATCTACGACAATGGCATCAAAAACAGCACCACCCGCGCGCGCCTTGAACTGATCAATAGAGGCTTTTAGCGAACAGTACAAAAACTGCTGATTAATACCTTCTTTACCCACAAGTGCATAACAAGACTGATTCATTGCCATAGGCCTTTGAGCAAAACTCAACTTACCAACAGTACCGCGTGCAGTGATAAAAAGTGTGTACTTTGGATACAGTCGACTATTACACTTCGACAATCCCTCCTCAGTAATCATCTTTTCTGTACTGAAGGTAAACGCACAATCTGTCGTATCTTTTGGAGTGAAAAATGGAATTTCACCATCCCAGTATTCAGCCACTTTAGTTTTTGGCGTGCCACCACTTAATACCTCCATTACCTCATATGCGGTGGTCTTCTCCCACCCCTCCGGCACCCCATCAATGATCTTGACATGCTCATGACCGGGAAAGCGCAGTTGCACAAACCACTCTTTATATAGCAAGCGGGCGGACTCTTCTAACAACTGAATACGGCGACGGTTGTTTTCGATGAGGTCGTCATAAGTACGAAGCACTGATGAAACCCTTTTCTGTTCTTCTAGCTCAGGAATGTTCAGAGATATCCTCAGAATTACATCCTGATTTAAAGAAGCCATCGTTGCTTTGTTAGAACACTGAGTAAGCATCCACTGCTTATGAGACTCTAACAAAAAACTATATGAAATAAATTCGGAGTCGATCTTCTTACAATTAAACCTTATACGGATACAGTCGGAACCTTGCATCCAGCCATCTTGCTTATTACTAACCAACAGATGCCTGTCTACAGCACCTTTCCGTCCAAAAACAATATCGCGATTTTTAATTATATGCCTATGTAATTTTTCACAGATAGCTTCAGGTACATATTCAATTTTTTCAGGGCGCAACCCACCGTATCCAATATTTCTTACATTAATTACTGGTGTTCCTGATTCTGAATAGTCAGAGGCTTTCAGTTGTGTTCCAAACGGGCCTGTTTGAATATCTCCGTCATATTCATCAACCAACTGAGAAACAGTGACCGTATTCCAACTCATACCCCCAACTCCCGAAAATTCTGAGCAATCTTTTCCGCCAGCCCCACCGCCTCTTCATTCAGCCCTTGTAGCTCGACATGGATATCACGCAGGGTCTCTTCAAAGTCAAACTCCTCATCCTCCTCTTCCGGAGCGACGCCGACATAACGGCCGGGGGTAAGGCTCCAGTCATTGGCTTCGATTTCTTGAATATCCACCAGCTTCACCAGCCCTTCGACATCGACCAATTTTGCCTCGGGAAAACGACTGAGTAGCCAGCGGGCCTGTTTATAGAAGTAGCGTACCTGTTTGAGTTGCTCCACCGCATCGGCGCGGGTGGCTTCGGCCTGTTTTTTCACACTCTCTTTGCCGCTGCTGATCTGTTTTTTGTCCCACTGTTCGCTCTCTTTTGCCCCCAGCTCTTTCTCGGCACTCTCAATCAGACGCGTAGCAAGTTTATAAGCAAGGTCGAGTTCTTTAATCATGTCGCGGCTGGTCTCGGCCAGCTGTTCGACCATGCCGTTTTTATCGATCAGCTTGTTGAGCTGTTTCGGCTTATCAAACGCACCGCCGTACCATCTCTCTGAGGCCTTGTTGATCGCTTTGGCAAAGGTCTTAGCATCGGTACTCAGCACCGAGAGGGTTTCGCTGAACTCTTTAAGGTGGGCCTGGTGTTCTGCGCTCTGTTGCTGATAAAACGGGGTGATCACTTTTTCTATGCACTGCAGTGCCGCGATGCACTCCAGTATCGGCAGATACTCATCCTCTTGCTGCTCATCGACAAAAAAGGCGTACCACGCTGCATCCAGGCTATTTTGAATATGACTCTGTACCAGCTCGATAAAGCGTTCGCTCTGCCCGCGGTATAGCCAGATAATGCTGGTGAGGTTGGCCAGCTGCTCGGGGCTAAAGTCGTAGATTTTGCGGGTGACTTTGCGATAAACATGGCGGGCGTCGAGCATTAATACTTTATCTTGATGCGCCTTGGGTTTGTTTTTGTTTAAGAACCAGAGCTGGCAAGGTACGGAACGGGTGTAAAAGAAGTTGGAGCGGATATCGACCATCGCATCGACATGGCCGGTTTCGACCAGGGACTGGCGCACCTTGGCTTCACCGCCCCCGGCACTGGAGGCCTGGGAGGACATCACAAATCCGGCGCGGCCGGTTTTGTTCAAATAGCTGTAGAAGTAGGAGATCCACAGGTAGTTGCCGTTGGAGACTTTGCCGCTTTTGTTCACACCGGGCAGGCCAAACGGCAGGCGGCGATCTTTTTTGATTTTATCCGCGTCCACCTCATCGGTGTTAAACGGCGGGTTGGCCATCACAAAATCGGTATCGCCCCACAGCCCTTCGTGCGGATCGTCATAATAGGTGAGGATGCCGCCTGCGACGTTGCCCTCCAGCCCATGCACGCGTAGATTCATCTTGGCGAGACGGGTGGTGGTTTTGTTTTTCTCGTGGCCGTAGAAGGTGAGTTCCTTGCCGGGGTTCTTCTGCTGCTGCTCAACAAAGTGGGCGCTCTGCACAAACATGCCGCCGGAGCCACAGGCGGGGTCTAGCACCTTGCCGTGAGCGGGTTCGATCACGTTGACGATCATCTGCACCAGTGAGATGGGGGTAAAGAACTCGCCGCCATCGTGCGCCCCCTGGTTGGCGAACTGAGTGAGAAAATATTCGTAGATACGGCCGAAGATATCGCCATCGGCCTGTTTCAACTCATCGGGGTTGAGGGTGCGCAGCAGCTGCCCCAGTACGTCGTTGGGGATGTCGCGATAATCCTCTTTGGGCAACTGACCGGTGAGGCCGGTGTAATCTTTTTCAATCGACTCCATCGCGTTGATGATCGCCTCGGCGCGATCTTTGTCATCCCCCAGGTTAACCAGGCTATCAAACTGCGCTGCATCATTGAGGAAGATGGCACCCCGACCGGAGAAGTCCTCTTTGGTAAGGGCGCGGGTTTTACCGCCCCGGGTGGGCAGCGTCTCTTCAATCTCTACCCTGGTAGTGAGATAACGGCTATAGGCGTGGCGCAGGAAGATCAGCCCCATCACAGGCATAAAGTACTCGTTACTCGCCAGCTCTGAGTTGGAACGCATGGTATCTGCGGCCTTCCAGAGGCGTTTTTCTATCGCTTCGATCTGTTGTAGCTGTTGCATGTGAACTTCTTTACTCTCGTTGCAAGCGTTGCGAGGGGGCAGAGTAAGCGTACTCTGACACCAGCCTCCCCGAAGGCCATTGTGGCGAACTAACCCTCTGAGTTCAATGTGAATTATGCACAAACGAGAATAGCGCCTTCTCAGCGCATCGGATTTATCGAACGGGATATAAGTCGTGGGCAGAGTCAGCGGACTCCGTCCCCAGGGTTAACTAGTGCGAGTGACGTAGCGCGACCTGCTGTCCCGCCTGCTGTGACCCCACCCTCAGCGAACTAATATCCATCAAAAAGATCGTCAGCTTGCGTGAGCCTTTCTCTGCGCTGCGCGATGACGAAAACGACATCAACTTGCCATCGGGTGAGATTGAAGGAAAGCCATCAAAGGCGTCGCTATAGGTCAGGCGGGTCTGCTTGCCAGTCTCGATGTTCATCATGTAGATCTCGAAGTTATAGGGCGGCAACATCTTCGCAAAGACGAAGTGCCTGCCATCCGGCGCCGGGAATGGCGCCCAGTTAACCTGCCCATCGTTGGTGATCCGTTTCTGTTCGGTGCCGTCATGTTTGACGGTATAGATCTCCATACCACGATTTCGATCATGCTCTTCTGCCTTTGACCATGCACGAAAGATGATCGTCTCGCTGTCCGGCATATAAAACGCGCCACCTTCCTGCAGGTCGGGGGTATGGGTCACCTGCATCTCGTCCGAGCCATCCGGGCGCACGCGCCACAGGTCGAGCATGCCGTCGGTTTCACGGGTAAAGAGGATCCACTCACCATCGGGCGAGACCGACACCTCGGCGTCATATTGACGATTGGTCGTCAGCCGTTTGACATCGGAGCCGTCGCGGTTTGCGGTGTAGAGCTCCGCCCCCTGCGGGTAGTCCCCCACCTGCGACCAGTTGCCACGCGGCATCTCCATGTTGTCTTTGGTGGAGGTAAAAACCACCCGTTTGTTATCGGGAAAGAAGAAGGAGCAGGCGTCGTTACCGACATCATTAATCTCATCGACACTACTACCGTCGATCGCGGCGATATGGATGTGGTATGACTCGGAGATCTCAGATTTTGCATAAAATATCAGGCTGTTACTGTCGGCGGAGAAATACGACTCGACTGCCCGATCGACATTTGGCAACTGCCAGATCGGTAGCTCTTTCGGTTCCGACGACGGCACTTTTTTGGTCTCCCAGCCGGTGTAGCCATCGACCGCTGCCAGCAACGGCTGTTCTGCCTCATGCGCCAGCAGCGATAGACTTGTGATACAAAACAGTAGCAAAATCACGCCGCGGATACCCGGTTTCATTATTCATTCTCCGTTATTAATGAGCCCATGCCTGTGAACTGCAAAAAGCGTGCACATTCTGCTGATACGGTTTTAGTTCGACGGGGAGTTGGGCTATGATCAAACAAATCGATATCGATCACAGTAGAATAATCATAGACAAATGGATTGATGCCATTATGACCCGACTGACTCGCTTACGCCTGCCGCTATTATTGATCGCCTGTATCGCGACTTCGGTTGCGAACGCCAGCAATGCAATCCACCACTCGATTCAGATCACGCTCACGCCGACCACGTCGATGATCACGGCTCAGGACACCATCACTCTGCCCGATCACCTCGCTTCACAGCCCTATTTTGAATTCCTGCTGCATGAAGGACTTAATCCCATTTCAACCACACATACGATTGAAGCAGTGGCCACGCCGACCGACGCTATTCAACACCACTACCGCGTAGAGCTCACCGCTGACAGTCGTCCGATCACACTCGAATACAGCGGCGACATCCACCACCCGATCAGTGCCGAAGGTGAACAGTACGCACGTGGCTTCAAGGAAACTCCCGGGTTGATTGGTAAAGAAGGAGTTTTCCTCGCCGGCTCGACAATGTGGTACCCGGTCGTCCCTAATCAGTTAGTGAGCTTCGAGCTGGAGATCACACTGCCTGCAGGCTGGAGTGCCATCAGTCAGGGCGTGCGCAGTAACAACCGCAAAACCAGTGGACAACACATCGTGCAGTGGCAAGAGACTCAACCGCAGGATGACATCTTCGTGATCGCCAACCGCTATCACGAATATCGCCAGAGTGCAGGCGCAACGGAGGCGATGGTCTTTCTAAAAGACAAAGATGATGCACTGGCACAGAAGTATCTCGACACCACCGCGCAATACCTTTCGATGTACAACAAGCTGCTCGGCCCCTACCCCTACAAAAAATTCGCGATGGTCGAAAACTTCTGGGACACCGGTTATGGCATGCCTTCGTTCACGCTGCTCGGCCCGCGGGTGATTCGCTTTCCGTTTATCCTGCATTCATCGTACCCGCATGAGATTCTGCACAACTGGTGGGGCAACGGTGTGTTTGTCGATTACGAAAAGGGCAACTGGGCCGAGGGACTCACCACCTACCTCGCCGACCACCTGATCGCCGAACAGCGCGGCCGTGCGATCGGTTATCGCCGTGACATCCTGCAACGCTATACAGACTTTGTCTCCGACGGGCGTGATTTTCCGTTGAGTGAGTTCCGTTCACGCCACAGCTCAGCGACTGAAGCGGTCGGTTACGGCAAGACGCTGATGCTGTTCCACATGCTGCGTCAACAGCTCGGAAACCGTGATTTTGTGCGCTCACTCGCGCGCCTCTATCAAAAACAGCGTTTCAAGCTCACCGGGTTCAACGATGTCGAGGCGATCTTTAGCCAGACCAGTGAACGAGATCTTTCAGGTTTTTTTGAACAGTGGGTACAACGCGCAGGCGCACCCTCCCTGAAACTTGAAAATTCTGTCATCATTAAAGAGGGTAAACGCTATCGCTTAAATGCATCGCTAACTCAGCAACAGGCAGGCACACCGTTTGAATTACAGATACCAGTCACGGTCTATCTTGAAGGGCAAAGCGAACCACATATCGAAATCGTTTCGATGAATGCAGCGCAACATAATATTTCACTCACCTTTGACGCCCGCCCGCTACGCATCGAGATCGATCCGATGTTTGATCTCTTCCGCCGCCTCGATGACAAAGAAATTCCATCAGCTCTTTCTCAGGGATTTGGTGCCGAGCGGGTATTGATGCTACTACCATCAAACGCAGACAAACCACTGCTCGCTGAATACCGTGCGATGGCCAGTGCGTGGGTGCGCACGCAACCTGGCGACTGGCAGGTCAAACTCGACAGTGACATCGACCAGCTACCGAGTGACCGGGCAGTATGGATTCTCGGCTGGAACAACCGTTTTAGTAACACGGTAAAACAGACACTCAAAGAGCAGGGGGTTTCACTTGATGGCGACACACTCACCATCAAAGAGAAATCGCTACCGATCGCCAACCACTCGGCGATGCTCACCGCACGCCACCCTGAAAATAGTGGTTCAACACTGGTATGGCTTGCGACCAGCCGTGCCGAAGCGGTACCGGCACTGGCACGCAAGCTGCCGCATTACCGAAAATACAGTTACCTCGCGTTTGAGGGCGACGAAGGCAACAACGTCGCCAAGGGGCAGTGGCGCGTCTTGAGTTCACCGATGAGCCTCGACTTCCAGTATGCCGACAACCCCAAACGCGACGGCTTCAAACTGACGCCAGCACCCGCACTGGCACAACTGCCACCGGTCTTCTCCGAAAAACGGATGATGGCCGACGTTACCTTTCTGGCCAGCGATGAAATGAAGGGACGCGGCCTCGGCACACCCGAGCTGGACAGGGCCGCCGACTACATCGCCAGTGAGTTTAAAAAAATGGGGCTGCAACCCGGTGGTGATAACAATAGCTACTTCCAGCGATGGTCGGAAGATGTCGGCGCACCACTGGGTAACACTCAACTGACCAATGTGATCGCGGTACTACCCGGCAGCAATCCACAACTGGCGGGTGAAAGCCTCGTCATCAGCGCCCACTACGACCACCTCGGCCTCGGCTGGCCCGATGTTCACAAGGGCGATGAAGGCAAGGTACATGCAGGTGCCGACGACAACGCCAGCGGTGTCGCGGTGATGCTGGAGCTGGCGCGCCAGGTGAGCAGGAAATGGAACCCGGCACGCAGCATCGTGTTTGTCGCCTTCACCGCCGAAGAGGCGGGGCTGCGCGGCTCACAGCACTACACCCACGCAATGAGTGACCTGCCCGCCAGTAAGGCGATTGCAGTACTGAATCTCGATACCGTTGGGCGACTCGGCTCAGGGCCTGTAACGGTCTTCGGCACACAGTCGGCACGCGAAATGGTACATATTATTCGCGGCGGCGGTTTTGTCACCGGCATCCCAACCCAGAGCATTAATACTGACCTCGGCTTTAGCGATCAAAAGAGCTTTTACGACATAGGCGTGCCCGGGGTACAGTTCTTCGGTTCGGTGCACAGCGACTTTCATCGCCCCGGCGATACGATTGAGCGGGTTGATAGCGCCGGCATGGTCAAAGTGGCCGCGATCCTCAAGGAGGCGGCCGAATACCTCGCTAATGTCCCCGAGGGGCTGAATGTGGCGCTGCCCAAATCAGCATCCCAGAAGCGCTCACAGAGGACCAGGCTGGGGCGCCGTGTTAGCATTGGCACCATCCCGGACTTCGCTTTTGACGGCAACGGGGTGCGTATCACCGGCACCTCACCCAACTCACCCGCCGCACTGGCAAGGCTGAAAGATGGTGACATCCTGACTGGCATCAACGACAAATCGATTGATGACCTCGCCGCCTACGCCAAAGTGCTGCGTTCACTCAAAGCAGGAGACACCATCACCTTACAGTACCAGCGAAATGGCAAACCCCATCAGGTGAAGATAACCGTGATGGCGAGATAAGGGTGAGCGTTAACCTGCCTCCGCAGCTGTCGGACGAATAAATCAGCACCACACTTTTGGCAGAAAATTCGCGCCTTCGAAAAAAATGTGATTAATCTGCAAGCTAAACATCAATTTGGCAGCTACTTACGTGCAGCTCTCACTCTACTTTTCGGTCACCCTATCAAAAACAAATAAAGCCTCGCCTATCCGATTGAAAAACAACATAAAAAAGAGACTTCAGGACACCGCTAACAAATGTGATTTTCAAACAAAAATAACTGTTTTTTTCTGCGTTTTTCTAATGAAAGCATGTTCACCAGAGTCTACAATTAAAAGATAACGTCTGCTTGAGTGCGGCTTTTCTGGAGAGGAAGCACACTCAGAAACAGAGCTTTTATTTTTAGTCTTTTAAACAATTAACGCATGGGGAAAGCATGTCGGAACAAGTAATGAAAGTCGCGCAAAGTAGTGCGACAGTAGCCAATGATCATATTAATTTAAAACTGGAAACCCCAACTAAATTGAGCAAAAAAGATATTTTTAAAAACGGCAATTATCCGTATAAAAAAGCGATCAGCAAAGTTGAATATGAAAAACGTAAAAAGGAACTGCAGACCGAACTGCTGAAGATGCAAAGCTGGGTCAAGGAGACCGGCCAGCGAATTGTGATCCTGTATGAGGGTCGTGACGCGGCGGGTAAAGGGGGCACCATTAAACGCTTTATGGAACATATGAATCCTCGTGGCGCGCATGTTGTTGCCCTTGAGAAACCATCTGATCGCGAAAAAGGCGAGTGGTATTTTCAACGCTACATCAAACACCTCCCCTCCGAAGGTGAAATCGTTATGTTTGATCGCTCCTGGTATAACCGTGCCGGTGTCGAGCGTGTGATGAACTTCTGTACCCCAAAGGAATATTTGGAATTTATGCGACAGGCTGCAGAGCTTGAGCGTATGCTGGTGCGTAGCGGCATCCGCCTGTTCAAACTCTGGTTCTCTGTGAGTCGTGAAGAGCAACTACGACGCTTCCAGAAACGTCGCTCCGATCCACTGAAACAATGGAAGCTGAGCCCTATTGATCTGGCATCACTGGACAAATGGGATGACTACACTGAAGCAAAAGAATCGATGTTCTTTTATACCGACACAGCCGATGCACCATGGACAGTGATTAAATCAGATGATAAAAAGCGCGCCCGTATCAATGCCATGCGTTTCATTCTGGGTCAGCTGGATTATCCAAACAAGGATCACAATATTGTGCGCGAGCCAGATCCATTAATCATTGGCAACGCCAAGGACGTGTTCGAAATAGACGAATATTGCATCCTTCGCTAGCGATAAATCGGCAACGTTTTTTGTTAAGGAATTAAGAAAGAAAATGACACACAAACATCTACCTCATGCCCAACGCATGGTTGACACATTCAAAGAAAGACTGAGCCAGAGCGGTCGTGACCACGTTGGCGACAAACACTTCGATGAGCTTACACTCATGATAGAGGCCGCGATTAGTGCCGCTGTGTTACAGGAAGTGGGACACGCAGCAGATCGTATTCATGACGTAGTGGAGTCGATTAGAAAAGAGACAGAACAGCTCTAATCTACCCCGCTAACACAACCCAACTCAATCGAAAGGCAGGCACATAATGCGCCAGCCTTTCTCTTGTATTTTGCATCTCCATTACAGACAGGAAACAGACAATGATCATTAAAGTCGAAGGCGACATTCTTCTTAGTAAAGCTCAGGTAATTGCCCATGGTGTCGCAGCAAATGATCCGATGAGCCAGGGATTAGCGAAATCACTGCATGAACGCATGCCATCGATGCATAAGGATTTTCACCACTGGTGCCACCAGGAGCATCGCAACCCGGGCGAGGCCTGGGTATGGACGGCGGCAGATGGTGTGCGGATCGTAAACCTGCTGACTCAGGAGGGAGGTTATGGCCACGGTGCACGTCCGGGTAAAGCGACGACCAGGAATGTTGCACACGCCCTGAAAGCGCTTAAGAAAATGGCGATTAAAGAGCAGTTTTCTTCCCTCGCCTTGCCACGTCTCGCAACTGGCGTAGGTGGTTTGAGCTGGGATGATGTTCAACCTCTAATTGAAGAGAGACTTGGGGAGCTTGATATTCCGGTCTATCTGTACGCGACATATATCCCAAATCAGGCTGCGAAAGAGTCATAGGTCAGGTTAAACAATCACGCCTTATAGCCATGTTATTTGAAGAAAATTATTGTGCAAGACCTCTGAAGCAAAGGAGGGATGTGGCCTGCCTGAAAAGCTGAACCGTCCCAAATGATGACAACCATATGAAAACTACGAAAGAACCCTTTATAATGAAGGGATAACAGCCAGCAGTTTTCAAGCACTAGCAAAACCAAAAGAGATAATCATCAATCATGAAAGCAACCAGTAACGTAGAAATCGTAAAAAATTCACCCCTCGGAAAAGACCTCAGCGAAGCACATTGCGAAACCCTCGCCGCGATCATCGAAGTACGCGACCTGAAAGAAGGCGAAGAGCTACTCTCTGAGGGCAATGTTGATCACACCCTCTATGTGCCGATCGATGGCAAGATCTCTGTCATCAAGAACGCCGGCGGTGGCCATGAAGAGCAGCTGCATGTGCTCGTCCCCGGTGAGCTGGCCGGCGCGATGGGCTTCCTCGACGGCAAAGAACATAGCGCCACACTACGCGCGCTAACCGAGACACAGGTTTTCTGTCTGGAACAGGCCAGATTTGAGAAGCTGATTTCATCGGAACCGACGATTGTCTATCAGGTGATGCGTGCCATCGTCCGCGATATCCACGGCATTGTTCGCAACATGAACAACAGCCATGTTGAGTTCACTAACTACATCAACAAGCAGCACGGCCGTTACTGATATCCTGCATTGATACCTGGCAATGCCCACTAGACATCTGACCATCGCACTTCTTCTCGCTGGCCACGTCACCACCACCTTTGCCGATGTTCCAGGTGAACAACGGCACGAGGTGGAACATCTTCTAAACTTCGTCGCCAACACCACCTGCATTATCAATCGCAACGGCTCACTACATAGCGGGCCAGAAGCGCTATCGCATATCAAAAAGAAATACGCCTACTTTCGAGATGAGATTACCTCTACTGAGGAGTTTATTGAGCTTTCTGCTAGTAAGAGTACGTTTAGCGGGAATGTTTACACGGTACAGTGCAACAATCACCAAACCGTCACCACACAGGAATGGCTACTTGGTGAACTAAATCACTACCGAAAAAATAACCGCTGACGATTACTCATTCGGGCGCCCCATCCAGACCAGGAGCCTGTTAGTACATTTTTGAGGCCTGGCTTGCTCAACTCCAGTCAAAGAGGCACTATCAGCTCTAACACCTGTAACGAGGTAGTTTCATACCCATCATCAACAGAGATAGTTATGTAGCTGGTAGTATTTATGCTTTCTGGAGACGGCGTCCCTGAAACCAGTCCTGTTTCAGTATCAATAGATGCCCATGACGGAAGCCCTTCAGCACTAAAAAATAGCGGGTCATTTTCAGGATCACCTGCAAACACCTCCAGAGTGTACGGCAGTCCAACTGGTGCAGTTAACACTTGTCCAGCCTTATCAGATGCCGTTGAAATCACTCCAGCAATATAGTCGTCACTTTCTCTCGAGTGAACAGACCAGCTTATACCATCGCGACTTCGAGCAACATCTCCATTCCCCATAGCAACGAATTCCGTTCCATTCCAGCTTATGGCATTAAGGCCCGCGGGGATTGTCTGGTCAAGACATGTCACCCAATTATCGCCTGCCCCTGGAGGAGATGGCAACGGGAAGCAGGCCTGAGCCGTTGGCAGCGCTATCTGCTCCCATAAAATACCATCACCACTAGTTTGTATCACCGAATTACGTACCGTATTCCCCCATATACCCCTATCTAATGCTACACCCACTGTTACGTAACGTTCCCCATTCCAGCTTACCTTAGACATTGGAACATATTCTTCAGGTGTATAAATAATAGTCCATTCAACGCCATCAACACTACTAACGACAATATCTCTACCAACAGCAACAAACCGAGAACCATCCCATACCAGATCACTAATTTTCCCAACGACATCAGTTACATTCACGCTCCAGTCAACCCCATCATTGCTTACGAATGTCTTGATACGACTATCGAAATTAAATGAATCCTCTCCCAGAGCAACAAACTGACTGCCATTCCACTCTATGTCAGTGATAGTCCCTCCAAGGTCGATTGTTGTTTTTTTCCAGTCAACACCGTTTTCACTTATAAATACAGAATTGTAATAAGGTTCACCGAATTCCTCGGCAGATTTACCTATTGCGAAAAAGCGCGTTCCTACAGCAATAATGTCATTAAGGACGTTATATCTATTTCCCACTGCGTGCTCTACCCACGACACACCGTCATGACTGACAAAAACTTTCTCACGCCTGTCAATTGCAACAAACATCGATCCATTCCATGCAACGCCATGAAGAAAAAGAGGATTTGACGCAGAATCAATGTATTCGTTCTCATACTGATGAACCCAGCTAAAAGCATCCTGGCTGGTGTAAACACCTTGTACCCCCACCGCTACCCACTTCCCAATATTAATAAATGGTGCGCCATTAGTTACTTCAATATCAAATGCGGGAAGGCTTACAGTCTCAACCCCGTCATGCGCACTAATAACCACGTTCGAAAACACGCCGACGTCTTCATACAAAGGTGTTCCGCTTAACATGCCATTATTGTTATTGAAACTTGCCCAACCAGGCTTATTAACGATAGAAAAAAAAAGGCGGTCATCATTCCCATCAGAAGACTCTGGAATAAACGTATAAAGTGAATTATGCGGAACTTCATCTGATGGGTTTCCACTAATCGATGGTGCTGCATCTATACCCTGGGTTACAGTTAAATTAAATGGTGCAAGCTCAAGCGTACTCACACCATCTGAAACAGATATAACTATATCCACAGTCGACCCGACATCCGAAAGAGCCGGCACACCCCATATTGACCCAGTATTTTCATCAAACTTCGCCCACTCAGGTTTATTCTCGATACTAAAACTTAAACCCTCCTGATCCACAACAGGTGAGAACAGAAAAGCATTATTGATTGTCACTAAAGCAGAACCTCCACTGAAAAACAGAGCATTCGGCACAAACTCCAGGCTCACCTCTGCTTCCCATATTTCCCCATTACCGCTTCTATAAATCACCCCATTACGATCTACTGCATCCCATACGCCCTCATGGAAATTCACATCCTGAAAGGCATAAACAGGAGAAACCCTCTTCTCCACCCATGTAATCCCATCGGTACTAGTAGCCACAAAGCTGCCGCTCTCACTAAAGTCATGCCACGTGCCATAAACGATAAATTTTACCCCATCCCACTCAACACTATACGCACCCTTAATACTCGCAGAAAACGTACTTGGAATATTAATACTACTCCACGTTACACCATCAACACTCCTATAAACACCGTAACCAGCACCACAACCAATACAACTTGTAGAGCTCACCGTTACAGCAGCTACATACTGAAAACCATTCCATACGACATCATTAAAACTAAGGGACACGAATTCGCTTCCGCCTGATCTACGCTCCTGCCAGTTAACACCATCCACGCTTGATAAAACTATTCCATTGCCAAAACCCTTTCCTACTGCAATAAATTGATGGCCATCCCAAATTACTTTATTCAAGTCATGCGCTGTACCACTAGATACTAATCTCCAGTAGACACCATCTTCACTACTAACAATTTCACCTGAATTTCCGACAGCCACATAATGATCATATCCCCAGGTAACACTATTCAGCCGTGAGACTGTCCCTGACTCACTTTCTATCCAATCAACACCATTAAGGCTCGTCAATATAGCCCCATCATTACCAACAATTACAAACCGTGACTTCCCTCGGACCACATCATTTAATGACGTGTCGACTCCACTAACCTGCTCAACCCAGTCAATATGGTTTTTGCTAGTAAAGATTGAGCCTTGATTCCCCACAACAACAAGCAAACTTTCTTCGATACTTGTTAAAGTAGATTGCTGGATGGCCAGAGATTGAGATGGAGGAGGATTATCTGTTTGACCCCCATCACCACTACTTCCACATGCAACAAGCACAATAAGAAAAAACAAGTAGGCCATGAAATGTTTTATACTTAATTTATTTTGATGAAAATTCATGGGCACTAAACACCAGCTAAAACAGAAGAAGAGAGAGAAATCCTTTCACCTCAAACTAAAATCAGATTTATGACACAAAAACACCTAATTGTCTGTAGGAAAAAGATTATTTTAATAACACTCCCTTTTCTTTCCACAGTTATCTAATTCACCAACTTGATGTGAAGGCGATATATTGTTATCGAATAATTCCCGATCGTTTGATTACACCGCAGATGAAACGGATCAACGAGCGTGAACATCTAGTCGCAGAAACACTCGATAGCGGTAGCGATGCCATCTGGCAAGCGATGCAGGACTGCATCGAAAAAAGGTTACTTGCCGAAGGGACACTGCCCGGTGGCCTCAACCTTCCATGCAGGGCAAAGGCGTTACATCGACAGTGACAGGACAAACCCACCGATGCAAACGTGAACGACTGGCTATGTGCTTACGCCATGGCGGCGAATGAAGAAAACGCGCTGGCCATATGGTGGTTACAGCCCCCACCAATGATGCCGCCGGGGGGGATACCTGGCGGTGCTCTATTATTTTGTTAATCATGAAAACGGTTCTCAGGAACAGGTTCGGGTGTTTCTACTCACAGCAGGCGCAATTGGTGGCACTATCAAGCATAGAAGCTCGCTCTCCGGTGCTGAAGTCGGCTGCCAGGGATAAGTTGGCTCCGCCGCTGCAATGGCCGCAGCGGGACTGTGCGCGGTGTATGGCGACTCATCTGCGAAGATAGAGAATGTCGCAGAGATTGCCCTTGAACATCACCTCGGCATGACCTGTGATCCTGTAAACGGCCTTGTACAGATATCGTGCACTGAACGCAACGGTTTTGGTGCGATCAAGGCGTATACCGCAGCTTCACTTGCGATACGAGGTAGCGGCGAGCACTTTATGCCACTGGATAACTGTATCGCCGCAATGAAACAGACTGGGCAGGAGATGTCTGAGAAATTCAAAGAGACCTCACCTGGGGGACTCGCGGTTAGCATTACCGAATGTTGAATCATCTTTAAAATCTGCATGACTTTGTCATGGCCAGCAAGCTACTACGCTGCTGTATTACGCTGCACGAGAAATAGACTAGAATGCGATCAGGAGTTTCAAAGTAAACATATACAGCGCGGCATAAGGCTTACCTACGTAATCATTTATTAAAATCCGGGAAAGCTATAACCTCTCTCCCCGGATTCCGCTCCGCAACATCCAGGCTACAAACGAGAACACCAAAGAGAAAAGGAGGCACTGGGTTTAAACAAACACCTCCGCCTCCCCCCTAAAACCCATAATGCAAACCACCAAAACAACGTTTCATAGGTGTATACTCAACAAGCAACGCTATGTTTTAACGAAGGTAAAAAGCAATGAGTAAAATCAATAAAGACCTGATTGAGTTGAATGACGAAACGTTATCGTTAGATGAACTGATATCACGCTACAGGTCGCAGGAGGATGAACTTCAACGGCTCAAGCAGAAAGAGGCAGATCGCCAAAGTCGACAGGATAGTGATGAGTGTTTGAAACCGTTCCAGGCAGAGCTTATTCGTTTACAAAAACATCTCGAAGACCAAAATAAGCGCATGATCATCCTGTTTGAGGGCCGCGATGCGGCGGGCAAAGGTGGAACGATACGTCGTGTGACCCGCTATATGAACGAGAAACACTACCGTATTGTCGCGCTTGGTAAACCGACTGAAGAGCAGCGCACCCAGTGGTATTATCAAAAGTATATTTCACAATTCCCCCGCGGCGGTGAAATCGTACTGTTCGATCGCAGCTGGTACAACCGCGCAATGGTAGAGCGCGTATTTGGATTTTGTAGCGAAGATGAGCATGAAAATTTCATGGGCGGTGTCGCGGGCTTTGAACGCGACCTGGTACGAAATGATACGATCCTGTTAAAGCTCTATTTCAGTGTTACCAAAGATGAGCAGGCACGTCGCTTTGAGCGCCGCCGTACCGACCCGTTGAGGCAGTGGAAACTAAGTGAAGTAGACCTGCAGGCTCAGGATCGTTGGGATGAATTCACCGATGTTAAATATGAGATGCTGAAGCGAACCAATACCATTGAATGCCCATGGACGATTATCCGCGCCAATGACAAAAGCAAGGCACGCATCAATGCCATTAAAGTGATCCTGAATGCTGTTAAGTACGGCGATCGTGATAGTAGCCTGGACTATGTTCCTGATCCAAAGGTTGTCATCTCTGGCGCGAGGGAGTTAGAACTCATGGAAGCGCAGAAAATAAAAAGTGGTACATTTACCGCCTAAGGTAAATGGCTATTCGTTATGTTTAAACGCGCTTTATTGCGATCCATCGCAGGCCCAGTCGTTAAAATGGATCTGTTTCAATCTCCGTTAGATCGATGAGCCAACAAAAAGGAACATATGCCCGTGTCAGATTATGATAAAAGTGTTTCTGCGTCGATTGACCTCGGCTCAAACAGTTTTCATATGGTCGTGGCGCGTTACCGGGACGGACAGTTAACGATTATCGACCGAATAAAAGAGATGGTTCGACTGGGTGATGGCATCGATAGTGACAATTACCTCTGCCCCAAAGTGCAAGCCCGAGGTCTGGCCTGTCTGGAACGTTTCGGCGAGCGCCTGAAGGGAATCCCACAAAAAAGTGTTCGCGCGGTTGGCACCAATACGTTACGTAACGCCGAAAATGCGGATGATTTTCTAATCCAGGCTGAAGCGGCTCTGGGATTTCCCATCGATATTATCTCGGGGGTTGAAGAGGCACGCCTTATCTATCTTGGGGTTGCGCAAAACATTGAGGTAGAAGGACAACGGCGCTTTATTATGGATATTGGCGGTGGTAGCACCGAGTTAATCATTGGTAGTGGTAATGCACCGGAGCAGATGGTCAGCCTTGAGATGGGCTGTGTGAGTGTCACGCGACGTTTTTTTGATGACGGGGAGATTACCCGCGAACGCATAGAGCAGGCCAGTATCTTTGCTCAAACCGAATTAGAACCCTACGTTGAAAACTATCTAAAATCAGGTTGGCAGCAGACCATAGGTGCCTCTGGTACGATTAAAGCGGTTAATAAGGTGGTTAATGCCGAAGGATGGTCTAACGGCAGTATCACGCTCGACTCGTTACGTAGATTATTAACGGCGCTTGGCGAAGCACAGCATATTAAAAACATAAAACTTGAGGGATTAAATCCCGAGCGCGCACCTGTCTTTATTGGCGGGGTCATCGTACTGCTCGCCACCTTTGATGCGCTCGGTATTAAAGAGATGACGGTTTCGGATCGTGCGCTACGGGAGGGCTTGATTCTTGATCTGGCAGGTCGCTTTCAGGGTGAAAACATACGCAGCAAGAGTGTCGACAATCTTGCTAAACGTTATCATGCAGAACACAGCCAGGCTCAGCGCATCAGTCAAACGGCAGTCAATATTTTGCAGCAGGTTGCTCAGGCGTGGCAGCTTGATATCGTCGAAGGTGAAAAATGGCTCAATTGGGCCAGCCAACTTCATGAGATAGGGCTCGATATTGCGCATAGCCGCTACCACCACCACGGGGCATATATTGTTGAACACTGCGACCTTGCGGGGTTTACTCAACAAGAACAACAGCTGCTGGCAGCACTGGTGCGTTGTCACCGCCAGAAACTTCCAGTCGCGCTGTTTAAAACGATACCGAAACGAACCCGAAAACTGGCAAAACAGCTATCCATACTGCTACGCCTGTCGGTAATACTGCATCGCAACCGCAGCAGTAATCCTGCTCCAGAGATAAAGGTGATTGCCGAGAGTAAATCGATCACCCTCAACTTTCCAGAGGACTGGTTAGAGAGCCACCCACTTGCCTGTGCGGATCTAAAACAGGAGAAAAAACATCTAAGTGCTATTGAATATAGCTTGATGTTTATTTAGTCGCAATGGCGAGACGATATTCATGCGGGATCACCAGACCATCATCGGTCTGGTATGGCTGTGCAAGCACAGCAAAGGCGTCTCGTACTTCATCAAACTGTGCAGGCCTGAGTGCATCAAGTTGCTGCTTCATGATTGCGGAGTCGACACAGTTCTGCCAGTAGGCCTCGAAGTCAGAAAAACGGTACTCGAAGCGATTAACCTGCGTTTCTATATTTGAGAAGCCACTCTTTTCCAGTAACGCCTCCAGCACGCCACCACTCATCGAAACGATCTTTTCCACCGCCGGCTGTTCCGATTCAGGAATGCGATCTTTGAACACCTGATGGGTCCAGTAGACACCGGTCATCCCTTCTAAAGTGTCCCACACCGCCAGTGCACAACGCCCACCCGGCTTCAGCACACGGTGCATCTGCTTAAGACCCACTTCAGGGTCATCAAACAGCATCACGCCGAAACGACAGCAGAGGCGATCAAAGTGATCACCGGGGAACGACAGCGCTTCCGCTGCCATGGTTTGAAACTTGAGATTATTGAGCTGCTGTTCACGCGCCTTGCGCTCGGCCACGCGCACCATGCCGTCAGCGGCATCGGTGCCGCTAATGGTGACCAGCGGTTGTCGCTTTGCCAGCGTCAGTGCAGGCTCGCCAGTACCGGAGGCAAGGTCGAGGATCTGTTCACCGGGCTGCGCATCGAGTGCCGTCAGCAACGCCTCGCCCACCGGTGCGATGTGTGGCGCCCACAGGTCAAACTTCTCTGCCAGGCTGTCCCAGTCGGGCTGATTATCCTGTCGACTCATCGGTACCCCCTTAAATATGATTCTGTCATCTCGACCAGCGGAATGACAACAGCCCTAACGAATCGCCAACATCCGGTTCAACGCCTCACGTGCCTCATCAGCTTCACAGGCGGGCACACTGATCTGATTAACGACATTGCCATCGACCAGGTTTTCAAGCTGCCATAGTAGATGTGGCGGGTCGATGCGGAACATGGTTGAACACATGCAGACAGTGGGCGACATAAAGTGCACCGACTTACCTTCATGTTTGTATTGTTCCTGCAGACGGTTAACCAGATTGAGTTCGGTGCCCACCAGCCAACGACTGCCAGGTGCAGACTCGGCCACGGTGTTGATGATGTATTCGGTGGAACCGACATAGTCGGATTTCTGACACACCTCATACGAAGACTCGGGGTGCGAGATCACCTTCACATCGGGATACATCGCACGGAATCGGTCGATATGTTCCGGCTTGAACATCTGATGCACCGAACAGAACCCCTTCCACAGAATCATCCTGGCGTTCTTCACCTGCGCTTTGGTCAGCCCGCCAAACGGTTGATCGAAGTCCCACACCACCATCTCCTCTAGTGGAATACCCATCTTCACGGCGGTGTTGCGCCCAAGGTGCTGGTCCGGGAAAAAAAGGATCTTTTCGCGCCGTGCAAACGACCATTCAAGGATCTGCTGCGCATTGGTTGAGGTGCAGACGATGCCGCCGTGCCGCCCACAAAACGCCTTCAGGTCGGCGGCGGAGTTGATATAGGTCACCGGCGTCACATGCTCATCGGGATCGAGCACGCGGGCGATCTCCTGCCACGCCCGCTCCACCTTCATCAGGTTAGCCATGTCGGCCATCGAGCAACCGGCGGAGAGGTCTGGCAACATCGCGACCTGCTCCGGGCGCGACAGGATGTCGGCCACCTCGGCCATAAAATGGACACCGCAGAAGACGATATAGTCGGCATTCGATGCCGCCGCCTCGCGCGACAGCTTGAGTGAATCACCACTCACATCGGCATGACGAAACACCTCTTCACGCTGGTAGTGATGACCAAGAATGATCAGGCGATCACCGAGCGCCGCCTTCGCTGCCTCGATGCGCGCAGCGCACTCGGCATCACTTAGCTCAGTGAATTGTTGGATTGTGGCGGCACTTGCAACCATGAAACAGCGTCCTCTATTACTTCGTTCTCAACTATTAATATGTTACCTGAACACTCAATTCAAGCAACAAAAGCCTACGACGCCTGTTCTTCACCCGCTGGCTTACGCAGCCGCACACCCAGCTCACGCAGCTGCGCATCGGCCACCGGTGACGGCGCATCGGTCAGCACACAGGCCGCGGTCTGTGTCTTTGGAAATGCGATCACTTCGCGGATCGATGACGCGCCGGTCATCAACATCACCAGTCGGTCCAGTCCAAAGGCAAGACCACCGTGTGGCGGGCAACCATATTTCAGCGCATCCAGTAAAAAGCCAAACTTCGCCTCCGCCTCTTCATCGCTGATACCGAGCTGCTTCAGCACCTCTGCCTGCATCTCGGCGCTGTGGATACGGATCGAACCGCCGCCGACCTCGGTACCGTTGAGCACCAGGTCATAGGCCTGCGATTTGGCATTGGCCGGATCGGCCGCCAGCGCCGCAGCGTTCTCCACTTTCGGACGGGTAAACGGATGGTGGATCGAGGTCCAGCGGTCTGACTTTTCGTCGTACTCAAACATCGGGAAATCGACCACCCACACCGGGCGCCAGCCGCGCTCGACCAGGCCACGATCATGTCCCAGTTTGACACGCAGCGCACCGAGCGCTTCGTTGACGATGCCAGCCCTGTCGGCGCCAAAGAAGATCAGGTCGCCGGTCTCCGCCCTGGTACGTTCCACAATCGCGTTGACCGCCTCATCCGGCAGGAACTTGAGGATCGGGGACTGCATCCCTTCGCGGCCCGCCGCAAGGTCGTTGATCTTGATGTAGGCGAGCCCCTTTGCACCGTAGATCGAAACGTACCTGGTATAGTCGTCGATCTCTTTACGCGACAGCTCACAACCGCCCGGCAGACGCAGCGCCGCGACGCGCCCATTGGCATCCTTCGCAGGGCCAGAGAAAACCTTAAACTCAACGTTGGCCATCACATCACCGACATCGACCAGCTCCAATGGTATTCTTAAATCAGGACGGTCGATACCAAAACGGTCGATCGCCTCATCATAGCTCATGCGTGGGAACGGCTCATGCAGCGGCACCTCCAGCACTTTGGCAAAGAGTTCACGGATCATCTGCTCCATTAGCGTGATGATCTGCTCCTCGTCCATGAACGAGGTCTCGATATCGAGCTGGGTGAATTCGGGCTGACGATCGGCACGCAGGTCTTCATCACGGAAGCAGCGCACGATCTGGTAGTAGCGATCCATGCCGGAGACCATCAACAGCTGTTTGAATAGCTGCGGCGACTGCGGCAGCGCAAAGAACTCACCCGGGTGCGTGCGGCTCGGCACCAGATAGTCACGTGCACCCTCAGGGGTAGACTTGGTCAGGATCGGCGTTTCGATCTCCATAAAGCCGTTGTCATCGAGAAAGCGCCGCATGGTGCTGGCGATCTTCGAGCGAAGCTGAATGCGCTGTAGCATCTGCGGACGACGCAGATCGATATAGCGATACTTCAGGCGCACATCCTCGCCCACCTCACGTTCGTCATCGAGTGGGAACGGCGGGGTCTCGGCCACGTTGAGGATCGCCACCTCGCGCCCCAGCACCTCGATCTTGCCGGTCGCCATGTCGGGGTTGACCGTCCCTTCCGGGCGTTCGCGCACCAGGCCATTGATCTTCAGTACATATTCGCTGCGCACCCGTTCAGCGGCGGCAAAGGCTTTAACAGTATCGGGATCGACCACCACCTGCACCAGCCCCTCGCGGTCTCGCAGGTCGATAAAGATCACCCCACCGTGGTCGCGGCGACGGTGTACCCACCCGCATAGTTCGATCTCCTGACCCAGGTGATCCTCTGTGACCTGACCACAATAATGGCTGCGCATAATCCTCTAACCTTATAAATCTGAATATAAAAAACTGGAAGGGGTGAAATGGTACGGCGTGGCGCGCCTGAGCGCAACCATCAACCAGGCTAGAGAGCCCGTCTGAAACGCCTATATATCGCTATTTGTCATCCTTATCGGGCTTCTCGCCACTCAGAACGTCGGATAACTCCCGGGTCGCCTTTTGTATCGCCGGGTTTTCTTTGCCTCCCGGCACAATCACGCCGAGCGACATGATCATCTTCAGCGCATCGTCGATAGTCATCTCAAGCTCCTGCACATCCTCCTCCGGCACCATAATAAAGAAACCAGAGGTCGGATTGGGGGTGGTCGGCACAAAGACGTTGATCACCGCTTTGCCGGTTCGCAGCTGCACCTCGCCGACCGCATCACCGGTCTGAAAGCAGAGTGTATAGATCCCCTTGCGTGGGTATTCGATCAACAGCACCTTGCGAAATGACTTGCCCTGCGATGAAAAGAGCGTCACCGCCACCTGCTTGACGCTGTGATAGATGGTGCGCACCAGCGGAATCCGTCCCAGCAGCGACTCCCATGCCACGACCAGCTGACGGCCGAAGAAATTGGCGACGATCACCCCGGTAATCAGCACAATCAACACCGCCAGTAACACCCCGAGCCCCGGGATATGGAAACCGAGCAGTGTATCGGGATGGTATTCGGTCGGGATAAAGACCAGTAACTTGTCCATAAAGGTGACCAGCAGGCGGATGACGAGCACCGTCACCCCCAGCGGTAACCAGACCAGCAGACCGGCGATTAGATAGCGTTTAAACACGATCAGCGAAGTATTCTATTCGTTACGGATTAATCAATGCAGGGCGCGCTGCAACCCGGTGCGCCACAATCAGCGGCCTTATCTTTCTTCTCTTCAGCCTTCTTTTTATCACCGCCCTTAAAATCGGTCTCGTACCAGCCACTGCCCTTGAGGCGGAAACCGGCGGCTGAAATCAGCCTGGTCAGCTCAGACTTGCCGCACGCAGGACAGTCCTTCAGCGGCTCATCACTCATCTTCTGCATCGCCTCCATCTCATGATCGCAGGCTTTACACGAATACTCATAAATAGGCATACCACATCCTCTAATGCTCGGCGCACCATAATACATATGGGCGAAATCACAAATAACCAGCCATCCCCACATATAATATACGGATTACGGCAGCCGGCTATTATACACCGAAACCGCTAAAATTGGCTTGCCAATCAGCGATCTGGTAGCTTGTGGGGATGAGACCCGTAAGTGATAGCGAACCCTCCGACAGAAAACGCAACGACTGGAAGACGATCCGCACCCTGCTGCCCTACCTGTGGGAGTTCCGCCAGCGGGTAATTGTGGCGCTGATCTGCCTGGTGCTGGCCAAGGTGGCGATTGTCGGCGTGCCACTGATGCTGAAGGCGGTGGTCGACGCCCTCGACCCCAGCCAGGTCGATATCGTCACCCTGCCGCTCTTTCTGGTGCTCGGCTACGGCCTGCTGCGCATCATCAGCGTGCTGTTTGGCGAGCTGCGCGACGCGGTTTTCGCCAAGGTGACGCAGCGTTCGATCCGCCGTGTCGCGCTGCAGGTGTTCCGCCACCTGCATACATTGAGTCTCAGCTTCCACCTCGACCGCCAGACCGGCGGCGTCTCGCGCGATATCGAACGCGGCAGCCGCGGCATCAGTTTCCTGCTCAGCTTCCTGGTCTTCAACATCCTGCCGACGCTGGTCGAGATCACACTGATCGCACTGATCCTCTTCAGCAACTACAACCTCTGGTTTGCGCTGGTGCCGTTTGCCACCGCCGTGATCTACATCGCCTTCACTTTGATTGTCACCGAGTGGCGCATGAAGTACCGCCGCAAGATGAACGAGATGGACTCGAAGGCCAACACCCGTGCGATCGATAGCCTGATCAACTTCGAAACCGTTAAGTACTTTGGCAACGAGGCGTTCGAGACCCACCGCTATGACGAGAACCTGCAGGTGTGGGAGCGCGCGGCAGTGAAGAATCAGACCTCCCTCGCCTCACTCAATGTCGGCCAGGGGGTGATCATCGCCATCGGCATCACCATCCTGATGCTGCTCGCCAGCCAGGGGGTCGCCGAAGGGGAGCTGACCCTCGGTGACCTGGTGCTGGTCAACGCCTACCTGTTGCAGATGTTCATTCCGATGAACTTCCTCGGCTTTGTCTATCGCGAGATCAAACACTCGCTGGTCGATATGGAGCGAATGTTTAGCCTGCTCGATGAGCACAGGGCGATTGAAGACAGACCCGATGCGAAGGCGCTTGCGGTCAGCCATGGCGAAGTCCGTTTTGAGCACGTCGCATTTCACTACAACAAGAGTCGTGAGATTCTGGATGATATCGACTTCACCATCCGCCCTGGCGAAAAGGTGGCCGTGGTCGGCGGTAGCGGTGGCGGTAAATCGACACTGGTGCGACTGCTGTTCCGCTTTTACGATGTCGAGCGCGGCGCAATCACCATCGATGGAGAGGACATTCGTGAAGTGACGCAGCAGAGCCTGCGAGAATCGATCGGCATCGTGCCGCAGGACACCGTGCTGTTCAACGATACGATTTTCTACAACATCGCCTACGCCAAACCAGACGCGGCCAAAGAGGAGATCGAACGTGCCGCCGAGATGGCACACCTGAAAGGGTTTATCGAATCCCTGCCCGAAGGGTATGAGACTATCGTCGGCGAACGCGGCCTGAAGGTCTCCGGCGGCGAGAAACAGCGCATCGCGATTGCACGTGCGATCCTCAAAAATCCTCGTATTTTGGTGTTTGATGAGGCGACCTCGGCACTCGATTCCGAATCGGAAAAGGCGATTCTCTCCGCATTCAGTGAGATCGCCACGGATCATACAACGCTGGTCATCGCCCACCGCCTCTCGACGATCATCGATGCCGATCAGATCCTGGTGATGGACAAGGGAGAGATTGTCGAGCGCGGTACGCATCGCGAACTGCTTGCCGCAGGCAATGTCTACGCCGGCATGTGGGCGTTACAGCAGGAGCAGCGTCGTTCTGAACTGACTACTGATTAACTTTCAGGATGGGTGTCATCCATCGCGCACCCTGATACCGACCAATATCTAACAACCGACTTCATCCCCAACGACCCGTCTTCAGGTGAAGCCGATTGTGTCGCTACTGCGCTAAAAATTATTTGACGTCCATGCCAAAAATTCACTCACTTACGCGACAACTGATTCCTTTTGCCCCGACCGCACTGCGTCCGCAGCGTTTGCGCACAACCTTGTTCACTTTGTTCTCTTGTTGCACTCAACACTGCTACCACAATGGCTCTACGACCACTAGCGGACACCGCTTTGCTATCCATGGCCGCCAGCGATAGAAAAACTCACTGCTGTCCCGTTAACATTCACAGCAAAGCCATCTGATTGATATCGGGTTGCTTGCCGCCTGGAGGATCACCTCTCAGCAAGGCCATCAAGTCCCGTTTTTCAAATGGCTTAAAGCGCGGCCAGTACATCGTTCAACGTTGCACTCGGTCGCATCACCTTTGAAGCCGCCTCTGCATTCGGCTGGTAATAACCACCAACATCAACCGAACTGCCCTGCGCGCCATTCAGCTCTGCAACAATCTTAGCTTCATTCGCGATCATCGCCTCAGCCAACGACTTAAAGCGTGCCTGAAGATCGGCGTCTTGACTCTGCGCTGCCAACGCCTGCGCCCAGTACATCGCGAGATAATAATGGCTACCACGATTATCCAGTTCACCGACCTTACGCGACGGCGATTTGTTGTTATCGAGAAATTGACCGGTGGCCTCATCCAGTGCATCCGCCAGCACCTGCGCCTTAGGGTTTTTGAAGTGAACCGCGAGGTGTTCGAACGATGCCGCCAAGGCGAGGAACTCACCCAGTGAATCCCAACGCAGGTGATTTTCCGACAATAGCTGCTGTACATGCTTCGGCGCAGAACCACCCGCTCCAGTTTCAAACAGGCCACCACCATTCATCAACGGTACAATCGATAACATCTTGGCAGAGGTGCCCAGTTCCAGAATTGGAAATAGATCAGTCAAATAATCACGCAATACGTTTCCGGTGACAGAGATCGTATCCTGGCCCGCCTTAATACGACCCAGTGTAAAACGGGTCGCCTCGGTGGGTGCCATGATGTGAAGCTCTAATCCAGCAGTGTCGTGCTCTTTAAGATAGGCATTCACCTTCTTGATCAACTCGGCATCGTGCGCGCGCTTGTCATCCAGCCAGAAAACTGCTGGCGTATTAGATGCACGGGCGCGTGTCACGGCGAGCTTCACCCAGTCTCGGATCGGTGCATCCTTGACCTGACACATGCGGAAGATATCCCCTTCCTCAACCGCCTGCTCCATCAGCAAGCTACCACTGTCATCCACAACACGCACCGTGCCGTTATCAGCCATCTGAAAGGTCTTGTCGTGAGAGCCGTACTCCTCCGCCTTCTGTGCCATCAACCCCACGTTCGGTACCGTGCCCATGGTTGCCGGGTCAAATGCACCATGCTCTTTGCAGAAAGAGATCGTCTCCTGGTAGACGCTGGCATAACAGCGGTCCGGGATTACCGCCAGGGTATCCTGCTGCTTGCCCACCTTGTTCCACATCTGACCGGAACCGCGAATCATCGCCGGCATCGATGCATCGATGATCACATCGCTCGGCACATGCAGGTTGGTGATTCCTTTATCGGAATCGACCATCGCGATATCGGCGCTCGCCGCCATAACGGTGTTTAGATCGGCCTCAATCTCCGCCTGTTTCTCTGCCGGCAGTGATTTAATCCTGTTATAAACATCACCGAGGCCGTTATTTGGGTTAACCTCCAGTTCGGCAAAGGTCGCGGCGTGCTTATCAAACACCGATTTAAAGAAGACCGAAACGGCAGTACCAAAGATGATCGGGTCGGAGACCTTCATCATCGTTGCCTTCATGTGCAATGAGAAGAGGATATCCTGTGATTTCGCTTCTGCAATCGCATCCGCCAGAAAACTGCGCAGCGCCTGCTGGCTCATTACAGCGGTGTCGATCACTTCATCCGCCTGCAATGGTGAGCTTGATTTAAGTTCAGTGACAGCACCATCAGCGGCAACAAACTCGATTCTGAACTCAGCAGCATCACCAGTCGTCACCGATTTTTCAGAGCCGTAAAAGTCTCCTTCAGACATATGGGCTACGCGTGACTTCGAACCACTCGACCAAACCCCCATCGAATGTGGATGCTTCTTCGCATAATTTTTCACCGATGTCGGCGCACGACGATCCGAGTTCCCTTCGCGCAACACAGGGTTCACCGCACTGCCGAGCACCCTGGCGTAAGTCGTCTTGATTGCCCGCTCTTCATCGTTCTGAGGATTAGCTGGATAATCAGGCACTGCGTAGCCATGCGCCTGCAGCTCTTCAATCGCTGCCATCAACTGTGGAATCGATGCACTGATATTGGGCAGCTTGATGATGTTCGCCTCAGGCGTCTTCGCCAGCTCACCCAGTTCGCTCAGCGCATCCCCGATGCGCTGCGCTTCTTTCAGGCAGCCTGGGAAATTGGCGATGATCCTCCCGGCGAGCGAGATATCGCGCGTCTCGATCACAACATCAGCCGCCCCGGCAAACGCCTCGACAACCGGAAGAAATGAATAGGTGGCTAACGCCGGCGCTTCGTCCGTCAGCGTATAGATGATCTTTGCCTTATCTGTCATGGGTAATCCTGATTACTTTGGAGGGAGATAGAAAAGAGGCATTTTACCCCAAAACCGATATGAAATCAGCGCCATAGGTACTACTATGCAACACTCAGGAGTTGTTGTGGATTAATAAATCGATAATAAATGGGTTGAGCGCGCGCGTTTGCGTCTATTATAGATCAACCAACAGGCCTCTGGACATTACTCACCCACACACGAGCTGCTCTCACCCACCAACGGTACAAACGACACCGCCAAAACGTCCCTGGTACTGACCGCTCCTTTTTCATCCTTCTCTACCGACATCAACGACTGCGATAGATAGGGCTGCCCCAGTGGGATCACCAGCCGCGCGTTCGGTTTGAGTTGATCGATCAAAGCCGGTGGGATTGCAGGGGCGGCGGCGGTGACGATGATGCCGTCATACGGGGCGTGCTCCGCCCACCCCAGTGAGCCATCGCCTTCTTTAACCTCGACGTTACGATAGCCTAGCCGCTGCAGCCTCTCCGAGGCCGAGGTTGCCAGTTCCTCGACGTACTCAATACTATAGACCTGTTTGACAAGCTGTGACAGGATCGCCGCCTGATACCCGGAGCCGGTACCGACCTCGAGGATCACATCAGCGGCCTGCGGTTGCAGCAGGTCTGTCATCAACGCAACGATGAAGGGTTGCGAGATGGTCTGACCGAAACCGATCGACAAAGGGTGATTATCATAGGCAAAAGCCTTTGCCCCCCTGGGCACAAACTTGTCACGCGGCACTTCACTCATCGCCAGGAGCACCGATGCATCCAGCATCTTCCGACCTGTCCAGGAACAGGTAAATGCGGCCTCGGCCTTGATGGTCTCGATCATACCGTTGCTTTTCAGCACGACCTCCCTCCCTGTGCCGGGGCCGTCATCTCCGCAGCCACAACTGCTGCGCTACACAACATCACGTGCATAGCACTCATCAAAAACATCACGCAGCTTATTGATTACTGTCAATCGGTCACTTTATCAGAAATCCAGCCATCGCCTCACGCGATACGGTGCCGTTCTCAGTGTCGAGCTGACCGACAATGCGCACCTGATAAAACCCGCTGTCGCTGAGTCTCAGCGCTGCCGTATAGAGACCATCGCCTGCCTTTGCATCGCCGTTGGTACCGTTATCACTGAAGGTGACCAGACTCTGTTGTGCCGTGACCGTCTGCAAGCCGTCCGCAGTTTTTGCATCAACCATCCCGGTGCGCGCCTTCGGCAGTTTCATGATCTGCGTGGGCTGCATGCCGAGCATCGGCGTCCGTGTCGATTCCGTCGTCGGCGTCTTCAACCTCATGCCCTGCCTGAGGTCACGAACCTTTGGTTGCGCCAGCTCAAAGCCGGTTCTGAAACGCTTGACCCGTCCGCGATCCTGCTTCTCACTATCATTCGTCGATTCAATCGGCTTGCTGATCGCGGCAAAGACCTTCTGTTTGCCATGTACCGGTTTGCCATCCAGCACAAAGCGGCTCATTAGATAGACGCTGTGACCATCGATCTTTGTGCTGGTTTCAAAGTCGAGTGAGGAATCCGCCAGCACCATTATCCTGGCACTCTCCTGCTGCGCACCACGATTGGTGACGACCAGCGACCACTCTCCTGCGTGCATCAACTTACCGCTCTTGTCGCAGCGATACGGCAATTCGACGCGAATCAGACGATAACGTTCGCCCGCACGGGTCGCGTAACCGGCATGGTTGCGCGTGGAGATGTTGCACTGCCTGTCGGGCCCGACGAGCTGAATACGCAGATGTTCGATGCCCTGCGGATCATTCCAGTGGGTTGCAAAGGTCACCGCGCGATCCGACCTGGTCAGCACGACGTTCTGCCGTGCGCGCTTTCCGGGAGCGATGACGTAATCCGGGTCGATCACCACATCCTCGTTCACCGTTAAACCGGCGATCGTCAGAAAGAGTTTCGACAGCTGCCCGGCAGAGAGTGTCTGCTCTTCAAGATAGAGGCCGTCGTGGTTCGTCGCCACGCCCGGCATCACGGTACTATCCACGTCGGTACCGTAGCCGATCGCATAGAAGCGGGTATCTGCCACCATCGCCGTATCAATATCCGCGACATTCGATCCCAGTGGACGGTTATGTTTGCCATCGGAAAAGAGGAATACGATCTTTTCCGGATTGGCGGCAGCAGGCCCACTGAGCTGCGCCTGCGCGGTGGTGACACCATCTATGATGTTGGTCCAGTTGCCGGTTGTCATGCCATCCACTGCGGTGTGTGCGTTGCCCACTGAGCCTCCATCCAGCGGCTGTAGATCAAACGCGGGTACAAACGGCGCGACATTGGTATCGAACTGCACCAGCCCGACCTGGTGGCCGCCGACCAGCTCCATAAAATCGAGAAACTCATTGGCCGCGCCCTGCAGCGCCGCCAGTTTGGAGAGCCCGGCTGTCGATGAGGCGAGCGTCATCGAACCGGAGCGGTCCATCACCATCATCACATCGGCCTTGGTGCTGGCGACCGGGCCGCCCGCGGGTGTCAGCGGCCCCGCCAGCGCAAAGTCCTGCGGTCCGGCCACCAGACTGCCGGCCTTGGCCGTCACCCGCGCGGTCCAGACCCCTTCGGCCGGATTGAGCACGGAGACCTGCTCGACATTATTGACGGTGTCATCACCGCCATTGCGCACCGCGGCATTCCCCGGGGCCGCGGGGTTCAGTGCCCAGGGTGTTGAGACCGTATCGTCCGGCGCGATCAGGCGCAGGTCGAGGTCGTTGACCAGCTGCACCCCGCTCGGTGTCGCCGGGTTTCCGGCAGGGTCAGACCACACCAGTGTGACATGTAGCTCCGGCTGACCGGCCGGCACATAGAACGAATGGGTATAGGCGTTCGCCGCGCCGGTATTGGTGATGGTCTCCTGTGCCAGCCCCGCCCCTGCCGGCAGGCGCAATAGATCTGCCGCCGCCTGCACATCGGCGATGCCCCAGCCGGTGGCGAAGTCCGGTCCCAGCGTCGTCTGGCCGACGCCATTGACGTCCTGTGCGCTCTGCACCAGCAGCGCCTTGATTGCGGCCGGTTTCAGCGTCAGCTCCAGTGCGGTCGCCTGTTCGATCAGCAGTGCCGCCATCCCTGCCACCGCCGGAGAAGCCATTGAGGTACCGCTCTTTTGACCGGTGGCCGTATTGCTTGAATTTCTCAGGGAGGTCACATTCACGCCGTGCGCCATGATGTCCGGTTTGATGCGGCCATCATCGGTCGGTCCAAAGCTGGAAAAACCTGCGATCGCGCCCGCACCATTCATCGCGCCGACGGTGATGATATTCTTCGCCGTACCGGTCGATGAGATGCAGTCGGCATCGACCGCAAAACCACCCTGCGTGCAGTCGCGCGAAATCGCGGGGCCACCCGGCACGTTGGTGATGCCGGGGATGACGGTAACGCCATCCCACTGATCATTGCGCTCATTGCCCGCAGCAAAAACGGCGGTCAGATCGGTGCTGCTAACGACGGTGTCGTAGGCAGCCGAATTGTTACGGTACTGGCCGAACCGCGTAAAGCCGGTGCCATCGAATCCCGCGCCGTCAAAATCCCAGCCGCGATCAAAGCCATACGAATGGTTCGAGATTACGATCGGCACCGGGTCGCCCACCCCGCCGGCAGAGTTCGCGGCACTCGTCATCTCTGCCGAATCGTTCATCGAACTCCAGCTCACCAGTGACGCCGCGGGTGCCATCCCTTCGGCCGCCGCTGTATTGGCACCGCTGGAGGCGATCGTCCCTGCGACATGCGTGGCGTGGTAACTATAGACCGGTGGGGCCGGCAGCACCTGATCCGCCGCCAGCGTAGTGCGGCCGGTCAGCTCCTGGTGTGTGTTGCGGATAATCGCATTGGTGCCGGGCTCATTGGCCTCCCACACCCCCACCGTGACGCCGCTGCCAGAAAGATTGTAAGGGGCTATCTGAACATCGTTCACATTCGACAGCGGCTGGGTGTTGGCCTGGTTGGTCGGCACATGCGGCTCGTCCTCCGCCTCGATCCAGCGGATGATGTCGGCCTCGGCAAGCCGTTTCAGATCACCGGGGCGGATCACCACCGTCACCACACGTACCACCGAGAACGCCTTCGCATCAAAATGTTCGAAGCTGAGTCCGCTAACCATCTTCTCCAGTCGGCGCGCCTCCGCTGCCGTCACATCCTTGTGAAACAGCACCGAATAGGCAACCCGGCCATCCTCGCGCTGCTGCCACGGGGAGGGTTGATCTTCACGGATATCCTTTGAAACCTTTGCAGCAACAGGATAGAGGTCGGCCCAGCGCACCGTCTTATCCCTGGCCAACGTCTCTACTCCGGATACATCGGTCGTCGCGACCCAGGTATTCGCATTGATCCTGTCAAGAATCTTTATCCCGCGGACTGCCAGTGCCTCGCGTCTCTTACGACTCATCGCCTCATGAAACTGCACGACGATATGCGCCTCGCCTTTCGCCTCGCCTGAAAGCGTGGCGCGATTTTTTGCACTGCGTTCAAGCCGCTGAGCAAGCTGCGCATCGATCCCCCTGGCGGTTGAGATACGTTCACCACCAAGCATGAATTCATGACCGAGTGGTTTCGGCGTGATGCTGGTACGGGGCGGATCGGCGGCATAGGTGGTCGAAACCACACCACAAACAGTCAATATCAGAATGGAACAGACAGACGAATAGCGGATAGTGCTCATACTCCCTCCCTGGACGATCACCAAATAATCACCGGCGATCATCTCGAATTGACCTCGACCAGACTCTTCAACCGCTGTTCGGAATCACCACTCGTTACAACTTTAAAGCACGCCCGTCATCACGATTGAACACTATGTCCGCATGCTGCGGAATTTTTATTAAGCAGAACCTTTACAAAGATCATACACCCTTGGCCACATTTACGCCTCTATTTTTTCAGGTCGGACTCACACATAACCTGAGCATAAATGTCAGAAATAAAGGACTTTGCTCAGTAGTATGAGGCCGGCAGTTTATTGAAGGTTTCAATATAAAAATAAAAACATGCCGCAGGTGAATCAGGTCAACATTGGCTTCTAGTTCATCTTGCTTAAGTGAAGAACGCACAGAGGGGGACTATAGTAGTGAGCGCTTTAGAATAACACTCTTTATGTTTAAAAAGATCATGCAGTGAATAGTAAATAACCGAAAAATCCACTATAAAGATAGAGTAACAACCCAGTCATGTTTTAAGGCCTCCTGGCCGGAGTTTAAAACTGGCATTTTATTAGACCGCCTGGAGAGTGAGTATATGCCGCACAACAGCCATGACACCTCAAAAGCGCTATCAGAATCTGATCTGGAGATTGCCCGCCATCTGAGTCCACGCAGAAAGAGCTCTACCGCAACCGACATTGAGCAGCTAGCGCAGGAACAGCTGGAACATTTCTCTATCGATCCCGATTCTGAAATGGGGCGTTCGCTACTTAGCCTGGCAACCCATATCTATCTCGCCAACATTGAACTGAACCATCTGTGGCAGGCGACACTGACGCAGATCAGCGGGCTGGATCGCAGCGATCGCATCGCCTACTTCAACGCCAAAAAGTTTCTCTGTTTTCAGCTGGCCAAGCTGCTCGATAATCTACAGAATCCATTTCGCCGTACCTATCAATCACTGGTAGATGAACCCTCGGCACGCATGGCCAGGGGACCCTACCCTGTTTTTGACAATGTCACCGCCATCTTCTCCGCAACTCCGGTAATCACCCGCACTGCCACCTATCTCTACGCCTGTACTGAATGGGTCGATGATGCCTTTCAGGGAAAGGAGACCCTGCTGGAGGTTTACTCCAGACTGCTGAACCCCACATCGATCAGCCTCGCCAACCACATCGTTGATCTCGAATGCGGGCCGTTATCAACCGAATATACGGCGTGGAATTTTAACTCTGGGATGGCGGCAATCGATGCGATATTGAGCCACCTGCTCGGTTATCAGGACATTATCATCTGCTCCCGTAACGTCTATGGCGGCACCCATCAACTGCTCTCAGACTGGTTTGGAAAGCCGAGTAATCTCAACATTGCGATCCACTGGTTCGACGGCTATGACGAAGCAAGTTTCAAACGTGCACTTGCACAGGTCAAACAGCAATATGCCGAACGCCTCGCCGCCGGGCGTCGCATCTACATCTATATCGAATCTCCGTGCAACCCTCACGGCTATGTACTCGATGTCGCTGAAATCTGCGCCACTGCCCATTCCGAAGGATTGACGGTAATACTAGACAGCACTGTCGCCACCCCCTTTCTCTACCGCCCGTTCATCACCGAACAGGCAGAGCAGCGACCTGACTTCGTCGTCCACAGCTACACCAAAGACATTACCGGCACCGGCGTCACCACCGCAGGGGTGGTGATCGGGCGTAACGAGGCGATGTTCCTGCCTAAACATGAATCGGTAACAACAACGGACGCCGATGGCAATGAACAGAGCCACCACTGGCAGGATACGCTGTTCTGGAATGTCTACTATGTTAAGGGGGCGTTTCTCGACTCAGAAAAGGCCTTTGAGGTGATCAACGGTTCACGCACCCTGGAACTGCGCATGATTAAAAAGGCAATCAACACGCTGGTACTGTCGCAGTTTCTTGACTCTCATCCACTCATCACGGTGAACTGTAACGCCCTGCCCGGTAATGAGAACAGCGCGCTGCGCGAAAAACATATGTACCTTGGACTGCCGTCACCGCTGTTCACCATCGACATGGAAAACGTCGCCATTGACCGCACCACCTTCACCAGCTTCTTTGACTGCCTCGAACCCACCTTTGGTCATATGGTTTCACTGGGGCAATCCAACACCATGGTGCTCTGTCCGGCATTGACCAGCCACTCCGAGCTTGATGAAGAGAAGCTGCTTGAAGCGGGCATCAGCCCGACCACGATTCGAATCTCGGTAGGCGATGAGGATGTGCGTACGCTGATCGCCCATTTTGTGCGCGCCACGCAGCTGGTGATCGACCACGCCATGGATGGTTTCAGCGATCAGTTCATGCCGCCGGATACAGTGGACAGGCTCTACAGCGATGTATATCTATCGGTACACCGACACTGGATCGACGCCCAGCCGAAAGTGAGTGAGGTACTAAAATAACAGACGCGCCTCTCCGCTGTTCTTTTAATTGATATTAGTGATACCCCCTCAAACACGCTATTATTAAAAAGTGGGCATTGACTAACAACTAATATGGTGGAGTCACTACATGAATCTTGAGAAGGTCGTTTTCGCTTTTTTTATCCTGTTGGCGTTGACGTTAAATTTTGGTTTTTTCCTTGGCGACATCGATGTGCCGGACCACCACAGCGTCTACGAACTGTTCGCCGCGATTGTGGTCAGCCTGATTGCCACCGTGCTGAAATTCGGTGACCGTACCCATCTCGGCGCACTGCTGCTGGCCACCAGCCTGGTCGCCGACCTGCAGCTGATCATGGCCGCAGTCGTCTGGGCATTTGCAGAGCATATTACCGGCACCGGCATGACCCCCGCCGTGATGGCGATTATCGTATCGCTCTCCGGTGGCGCACTGCTCGCCAACGCCACCTCGGTGTTACTGCTGGTCGCAGAGACCATGACCGTGCGCTCCTGAGCAAACCACCTGACGAGCAGACCCGATGCAGCACATCGCCTTTCTACTCCTGCGGCGGCTCCGCTCCCCGCTGATTGTGCTGATCTGCGTCTACTCGATTTCGATGCTGGGGTTTGTGGTCATTCCCGGGGTCGATGACGAGGGGCAGCCATGGAAGATGGACTTCTTTCACGCCTTCTATTTTGTCAGCTTCATGGGCTCCACGATCGGCTTTGGCGAAATCCCCTACCCCTTTACCGACGCACAGCGAATGTGGGCCACGGTCACCATCTATAGTTCGGTGGTCGCCTGGCTCTACGCCATCGGTTCGATGCTCGCCATCGTACAGGATCCCGCCTTTCGTACCCTGCACCGCCAGAACGCCTTCCGCCGCTCCATCTCTCGCCTCTCATCACCGTTCTATCTCGTCTGTGGTTACGGTGAGACCAGCAGTCTGTTGATACGGGCGCTCACCGAAGCGGGAATCCGCTCGGTGGTGATCGAGGCCGATCAGGAACGGCTCAACTCGCTGGAGCTGGAGGACTACCCCATGCCGGTACCCGGTCTCTGTGCGGATGTATCGCTGCCAGAAATTCTCATCATGGGGGGGCTCAAACACAAAAACTGCATCGGCTGCATCGCCCTCACTGACCGCGATCCGATCAACCTCAAGGTGGCGCTCACCAGTAAGTTACTCAATCCATCAATAAGGGTCATCGCCCGTGCCGAGACTCACGATGCAGAACTCAACATCGCCTCTTTTGGTACCGATGAGATCATCAACCCCTTCGAGACCTTCGCTGGACGCCTCGCACTGGCACTCCACTCACCCGCCATGTTTATGCTGTTCGAATGGATGACCGGCGTTCCTCATGAGCCGCTGTGCAAACCGATCTACCCACCTCGCGGCACCTGGATTCTCTGCGGTTATGGGCGCTTTGGTAAAGCCGTTCATAAAAGGCTGATCGCCGAAGGTGTCTCCGCCACCATCATTGAAGAGAAACCGGAGATGACCGAGGCACCGCAGGGGACGGTGGTTGGACGTGGCACAGAGGCGACTACCCTGCTGGAGGCGGGAATTGAACAGGCAGTGGGAATCGTAGCCGGCACCGACGATGACAGCAACAACCTGTCGATCATTATGACGGCACGTGAACTCAACCCAGATCTTTTTATGGTAGCTCGGAAAAACCGCCGCGCCAACGCCGCGATCTTCCACGCCGCGCAGGCAAATCTGACAATGCAGCGCGGCAGCGTCATCGCCCACAAGATCTTCGCTCTGATCACAACCCCCTTGCTGGCAGATTTTTTACGCCTCGCAATTCGTAACAACAATGCATGGGCCGAGGTGCTGGTAGCGCGCGTCAAGGCGATCGCCGACGGGGAGGCGCCACAGATCTGGACAGTCAATATCAACGAAAAAGATGCATCCGCCATCAGCAGCGCGATTAGTAATGGTAGCCAGCCTCGAATACACGAACTCTACGCCCACCCACGTAACCGGGACGATAAACTACCTGTCTTCGCCCTGTTATTAAAGCGCAAAAACGGTGAGACTCTGCTACCAGATGGCGACATATTGCTGGAACCCAATGATCAGTTGTTGCTCTGCGGTCAACACGGGATACGCTCTCAGGTAGAGTGGGTGTTGAAAAACCTCAACGTCTATCACTACATCCACACAGGAGAAGAACATGCGCATGGCCTCCTGTGGAAAAAGCTTATGACAGAGAAACGGAAATCGGACGCCTAGCTATTCGTCACGGCGAAATCACTCCGCGACCACGTTAGACCAGACAGCCCGGCCCACAAACCTGTCATTTAGGTAACAAAGAGAGTAGCTGCGGGTTTTTCAGCAGCTTATGGGACAAAATAAGCGATGTCGCAGACCAGACCTGGTTCAGGTTAGAGCGACGGCCAAGCATACTGCCTGCACGACCATCATAATATTCCGGCCACCCATCATCGGGAAGCCGATTGAGTGCTATATTATAGGCACGCTCCGCCAGATCGCCACGGCCGGTTTTGAGCGCCGCCGCTACAAACGTCCACAGGAGTGCTGGCCAGTTACCGCCGTTCTGATACGACCAGGGGACATTTTTCGGGTCGCTCCCTGTCCTGACCTGCCACTCCAGCCCCTCCATTGCCGGATAACAGATCTTGACTGGCACTGCGCCAACAAGATTATCCCAGCGTGTCTCATAGAGCTTCATGATGCGGCTTGCCTGAACATCCGAGGTCAGCCCAAACATGATCGACAAAAAATTCCCTAGTGCAAAATAGCGAAAGTCCATACGGCTGGCACCAACATTACCAACCAGATATCCCCCCTCCTGTGGTAACCAGTCAGGTAGCCAGTCCGGGATCGATTCGGGGTAGATATTGAGCACGTTGGTGCTATCGACGCCGAATTCCTCTGTTGTATAGCGATGGATCTCGTTTAACCGATCCGGATCCAGCCAGTAAAAGATTCGGACGTAGTTTAACAGCGCGCTTTTACGGGTAATGACGGCATCCATCAACGATTCAGTCTGTTTGTCTTTGACCTCCAGCAGCGATTGGGTAATTCGCAGTACCCCATAAAAGAGGGCCTGTATTTCAATAGGATGACCATAAATACCGAGACGACGATCGATCATACTGCAGGCATCCGGCACCAATAATGCCGGACTCACTTCAAAGGAGTCTTTCAGGCATAGATGGAGGATTTGCAGAATGGTATCCTGGAATTCAGGGCGCCTTGCGAGTTCCCTGTCACCAGTACCCTGTTCGTAGATATACAGCAAGATCACCCACCACATCATTGAATCGACGGGGGCAACACGGCCAATTGCCCGTTCACCAAAATCTCCCAGAATATGCTCCGTTCCATCTGTGTCGCTGACAACCCTGAAGCTGGCAGGCATTACGCCTGGCTGTACCTCATGGCCGGCCACCATGCGTTCTTTTGTGCGCAGGGTTAACACTGTCTCAAGGAAGTTTCGTACAATCTCTGCCTTGCCATCATTAAGAAAAACCAGGGCCGAGGGAACAAAATCACGCACAAAGCACTCGTTGTAGTTGTCAGCTGCGAGGTTAGCGTCCGGGAGCGCCGCGATCGTGCCGACAGGATTGCCATTGTGCATCATTATGGAGCTATCGAGCACCTCATATGCCCTGTCCAGGGGTGAAGCAGGTTTGTTTTTTGCTTTTTTCATAGTCATTCAAACAGCAGGGATGTATGTGCCTTATCTGGGTTCAGGTACTTAAAAGGCCTCTGATTAAATCTTAAAACTCCGCGACATCATCCTTCTATCACCTCTTTAACGCGGAGATGTGTTATCATTTGGAACATAATTTATAGACAAATTTCGTGCCAGAAAATTTTTTATAGTTATAGCACCCACTAAGATGTCTTATCCACTCATTTTTGGTGAAATCCTCTACGACCAGTTTAGCGATGGTAATCATACACTTGGAGGCGCACCATTCAACGTCGCATGGCACCTGAAAGGACTCGGCCTTGAACCCAGAATCCTGAGCTGCATTGGCAGAGACCGACTGGGTGATGAGATCATGGCGCAAGTTGCATCATGGCAACTAGATAGTTCGTTTATCCAACGCCATGAAGACTACCCCACAGGCAGTGTAAAGATCTCTCTGGATGCAGGTCAGCCGACATTCGATATAGTCGAGGATGTGGCATATGACCATATCAACGCAAAACAGGTGATGCCATCAATCTTGATGGATCCGCCCGATCTACTCTATCACGGTACCCTGGCTATCCGACAGGCAGCCGCCAGAGAGACTTTATTAACGTTAAGAAACAAGATTGACGCCCCGGTATTCGTCGACATCAATCTGCGTCCGCCATGGTGGGACGCAACAACGCTTGACCAGATACTATCCGGCACCACCTGGCTCAAACTTAACCAGGATGAACTGCATGCCATTAGCCACACCAGTCACAGCCGCGGTGATGAGCTGGCCTCTCAAGCCAGAGCGCTGCTGGTTCGATTCGATCTGAGCGCCGTGATCGTGACGCTGGGTGACAAAGGTGCCTTTATCGTGGATAACAGTAATTATTATCACTCAGACCCCGTACAGGTGTCCGATATGGTCGATGCGGTGGGTGCAGGAGATGGATTCAGCGCTGTCGTCATCGCGGGGCTGTTAAACAAATGGGGATATCCCCTGATCCTTGAACGAGCTGTTGAGTTTGCTGCGGAAGTATGCCGACGACGTGGCGCAATCAACATGGACAACGAGTTTTACAGCCGTTTTGCGCCCGAAGGAATTAATGCAAAAAGATAAAACATCGAAAGGACTGTACATTACACTGATCAGCATTCATGGCCTGATACGTGGTCATGAACTTGAGCTCGGCCGTGATGCAGATACAGGCGGGCAGACACTTTATGTAGTAGAACTCGCCCGTGCACTCGCCAGGCACCCAGACGTAGAAAGGGTTGACCTGCTCACCCGCAAAGTTATTGACAAAAAAATTTCCGCTGAATACGCCGCGCCACTGGAAGAATTTGAAGATGGCGCATATATCGTCCGGCTCAACTGCGGACCACGGCGCTACCTTCGCAAGGAGGTTTTATGGCCCCACCTGGAGGGGTTTATCGACCAGGCGCTTCAGCACGTGCGTACTGTAGGGCGGATCCCCGACATTGTTCATAGCCACTATGCAGACGCAGGGTATGTGGGAGCAAGACTGGCCGGCCTGCTTGGCGCCCCGTTGATTCATACGGGCCATTCGCTGGGCAGAGAGAAGAAAAAGCAACTCCTTGCCAAAGGCGCAAGTGAAAGCGCCATTGAAGATCGCTATAACATAAGCCAGCGTATCGAGGCCGAAGAGATAGTCCTGGGTACGGCTGCAATGGTGATCGCCAGCACCAAACAGGAGGTCGAGGAACAATACGCAGAGTATGACAACTACCAGCCTGGCAGGATGAAGGTTATCCCGCCAGGCGTGAATCTGGAGCGTTTTTTCCCTCCGAACGGAGATGAATTTGATACGCCAATCTCAAACACAATCGCCAGGTTTCTGGACGATTCTGAAAAACCGATCATCCTTGCCATATCTCGTGCAGATGAGCGAAAAAACATCTCCTCCCTGGTGCAGGCATATGGCGAATCCGTCAACCTGCAGAAGATAGCCAACCTGGTCATCATTGCGGGTAACCGCGACGATATCAGGGGCATGGATAAAGGCCCCCGAGAAGTCCTGACCTCCCTGTTAATGCTCATAGACCGATATGATCTCTATGGAAAAGTTGCCTACCCAAAACATCACGCCCCTGAAGAAATCCCACTACTGTATCGCATAGGCACGCTGAGCAAGGGAGCATTCATCAATCCAGCATTAACAGAGCCCTTTGGGCTCACACTCATTGAGGCTGCGGCCAGTGGCTTACCTGTTGTGGCGACACATGATGGCGGACCACGTGAAATACTTGGTTACTGTAATAATGGATTGCTTATCGATCCGCTCGATATTGACGACATTAAACACAAACTACTTGTCCTCCTGGGCGACAGGCATCGCTGGCAGCAATGGTCTGCCAATGGAGTAGAATCTGCACACCGCTACTTCTCATGGCCGAGCCATGTCGACACCTATTTAACAAACATCGAACGCCTGCTAACAGAAGAGAGTTACAGGTCACCAAAAAAGGCGGCACAGAAAACTCGCCTGCCCACAATCAACAAACTTGCTTTCTCTGCAATCGATGACTCGCTGTTCGGAGACGAAGACTCTATGCAAATACTGATAGCGCTATTGCGTAAAAAAGGGAAAAACATCGGTTATGGAATCGCAACGGGGCGTAATCTTAAAAGCACACTAAAATTACTGAAGAAACATTCAATACCCCTGCCCGATATTCTAATCTCTTCGGTAGGGGCAGAGATCTATTATTGCCACCAGGGCATAAAGATTGTTGAAGACCACCTGTGGCCAAAACATATTGATTACCGCTGGGAGCCTGACAAAATCAGGGAGCTGATGTTATATGTCCCCGGCGTAAAACCATGCCCAGAAATCGAGCAGCGAAAGCACAAGATTTCATACAGGGTTAATCTGAAGACTTCGCCAACTTTACGTGAAATCAAGCGTATGTTTCGCCAGCAGGACTTGCACGCAAAACTCATCAAGACTGGCGACAGGCTGCTTGATATCTTGCCGATACGCGCCTCGAAGGGACTCGCCATCAGGTACCTGTCGATAAAGTGGGGCATTCCGCTGGACAGGGTTCTGGTCGTCGGTGACTCCGGCAATGATGAAGAAATGTTAATGGGCGACACCCTTGCGGTGGTGGTGGCGAACCACAGCCCGGAGCTAAATAAACTCAAGGGCAAGGCCCGCATATATTTCTCATCAGGTGAGTACGCCAATGGAATATATGATGGTATCCGACATTACAACTTTCTGGGTGATATTGAAACTGAAGGAGAGGATATAAAAGAGGATAAACACACGGAAACAGCCAGAGTAAAAAACACGCTCATTATGACTTGATCACCCCCTCGAGACAGGGGTGATAATGGACCACTCCCTCCAGCACTCCTGCGCTATAGTTACCGTTTAAGCCATGAAAACCGCCTTTGGCAATATAGACAGTATCGTTAATTCCACCGGGGTGGGCGGTTATTCCCGCTGCCCTTTTAATTTCACTGCTGGCATTTCTAACCAGTACTGACGGGATATCACTGACAACAACCTGTAGATCATTGCCGCTATCTCCAGCAAATACAGCCTGGGACCTGGTCATCCCCAGCTCCGCTATCAGAAACTCTATCGCATGCAGTTTATTGGCACTGGCAGGCAGTATATCGAGCAGCCCGACATTCCTGATCTCATCAATACTCCATATAAGACTCGCCTTTATTGTATGTTTTGCACAGATTCCCTCTAGCGACTGCATAAGTTCAGCGACATCAATATCAGCAGGCGCATAATAACTTAACTTGAATCGATTTTGCTTTTCGTTCTCCTGCAACGTCAGTACATTCAAGCCACGTAGATAACCGCCAATCTCATCGACTGTCACCCCATGCCAGTCTTCTGAAATATGTGTCGCCCAGCTATCGAGCTCTGTCCAGTTGTTATTTGAAATTTGATATATCGTGGTTCCCACATCGCCAATCGCATAGTCAGGAACAGGTATCTGATATTCGTCTATCGCCTGGAGTAGCAGGCGCTTATCACGTCCCGACACATATGAAAGTACAATCCTATCATCTCGAACTAACCGTTCAAACATCTCTCGCACGCCCGGTGATTCGGGATAATGCCCATTCGGTAACACCGTTCGGTCGAGATCACAGCACAATAAAATTTTACCCATCGGATTCACTCACCCGGAAGAGCTGCTCATTTTTCAGACTATGATGCCCGATAACAGTGGCGGCAGCGCTCCATCCCAGCTGGCACGTCCCGCCAGGCGTTAGATCCCTGCCGTGGAGATACTCATAAAAAGACCACTGCTCTCCATTTTTACCAAGTGAATTTCCACTATCGATCGCATCAAGATAACGCTCGGCATCACTGTTTTTTCGCCGCTGCGCCAGGTCAGCAACATAAAACCCGGTAATCATCGGCCACAGTCCGCCATTATGATACTCATATGGATTGTTTTTAAACGTATACGAAAAGGTCATTTGCAGCTCGTCCCAGTCGGCGTCCTTAGGCTTAATGACAGGATAAAAAGCCGGCAAAAGCGGCAGTTCTGGATTGACGATATTACTGATATAGCTATCCACCAGGTCAGTCTGTTGCGGGTTAGCAACATTAAACAGAGAGGCCAGCACATTGGCGAAGGCATCAAACCGGTAGCCATAGCCTGTCGGAAGAAAGAATGGCAGCCAGTAGTTATCCACACAGGACTCAGTCGCACGAAGACCTTTTTCATAGAGGACATTATGATAGACGTTGTTCACCTGATCACCATTATCATGCAACCAGTAATTTTTCTGGATGAGATGCTTAAGATGGGTTATACGCTCCAGAAACAGATGATCTTCGGTCTGCTGAATGTACGACTGTATCTTGTACAGAGTTCGCTGCGCCTGCAGGTAAAGCAGCTGATCGTAGAGCACATAGCCTGACTGCAGGTACTCATCGGCCCAGTCCCCGGCCTGCGGAACATAGATCAGGCCTCGATTATTAAATTCCCACGCACCTATCAGATAACGCACTTTTTCAAGCACAGGGTAATACTCTTCGATAAACGCATTATCACCACTTGCCTGCCAATACTCACCACACCCTATAATAAACCACAAACTGGCATCTACCCGCCCTGTGGTGCCTCCATAACTAACCCGCTGGGTGACCGTATCCACATTGCTCGGAATCTCGCCATGCGGCCCCTGATACCGAGCAAGCGTCTTTAGTGTGTTACGCACACCCTGTTGAAGTTGCGCATCATTTGCCATAAGTGCCGCCAATGAAATGATAACGCCATCACGCGCCCAGATGCGGCGATAGTTGGCATGTTCAGTCGGCGACGCAAGAAACCCATCAACAGTACAACATCGCTGTATCAGACTTAAAGCCTGCGCACAGGCACTGGATTTTCCAAACTTTGCGGATGAATTCGACATTTCCCTTCCAGTATAACAACCAACTCCGGTTCATATTAAGCGCTATCCAGACGACGCTGTCTACTATGACAGAAAAACTGCAATATACACGGCATAATGCTTGTTTACGCTACGCCACAGGCGTTGAGCAACACTGCTCCCCGGGCTCACCTTCCATTCCAGAACCCACCCGTCGACAAATCCTTTTTCTTAAGTGCGCTCAGTGCGGGTGTTGACTCCTGCAGCCACTGCTTAAACTCGGCAATCGATCCATCAAGGCCCTTGAGCAGATCTTGCGCTGCCGTTTTAAAGCCATGAACCCGCTCCTCCCTGATCTCCTGACTATGATTGATCGGCGTCGAAAGCTCCTTCGACTGGCTGACGCCGGAGGCGCGGCACAACATCTGCCGCTGTGGAAGATCATAGGCGACACCACTGATCATACTATTGGTACCGCTTTTCTCTCCCAGAATAAAGCAGGCGCCAATCACCGTCCAGTAACCGAGCGGTAGTAGGCCACGGTCGGTATATTGCGCCTGTTCGAATGAAAACAGGAAAACGGTATCGACCTCAAACACCGCCCGAATCTGATCGAGATCCTTAAAACCCCCATGAATGGAGAGACAGGATGATGGAATCAACTCCACCTGAGCGATGACTGGATCTGCTAATAGCTGACGCTTAACTCGAGTCATCAATTGCATCTTCTGCTGCTCAAGCAGTGCCGAGTCAGCCCCCCCTGGGATTGCTATCCGGTACAGATACGACGCCCATACGTAGTGGCAGTGCGGCAACAGAGACACCATTGACCGGCACCTGGTTGACGCCCTCAGGATAGAGATATTCAACTTCATCGCTATATTTATACTGTTGAGCAGGTGCGAGTGTGCAACCGGTTAACAGCGTGATCAGGATCATGAGCGGGATCGACAGGGCTGTTTTTGTCCCAGCATACGACATGGTAGCTCCCCCGTTATGGTCTATTTCGTCACTCCGGCACATTCGTTAGCACGCACCGGAGTGACCGCAACATTTTACAATCTCACAAAGCTATGACTGATCAACATCATGCTCCGCTCTACGTCGCAAAGCTATCATCAAAAACACAGCGCCTAATCCCAGCATCCATGGGTCGAACGCCCCGCCGCCACTACCAGGAGCGGCTCGTGGATGGCGATACATCGGCTGTTGTCTGTCGACGCGACGCGACTGCGGTGCACTCTGCGACCGCTGCTGTTGCGCTGCATGTTCTACCGCCAGGCGCGCCTGGTTGTCGCGCTTGATACCACGCGACTGAAACACCTCATCACGTACCACCAGCATCGAGGTGTAGTCGGTCACCAGCCCGTACTCCAGCGCTATATCTGTTATAGACTGCCGGGCATCCGCATCTTCACCGAAATTGTTAATCTCCTGCATCATCGCCTCAATGCTGGCGTAGCCCCACAGGCGTTCGATCTCGGGGTTACTGTTTGATGTCGTCGGAAAATCGAACTCGGTACGATAGCGTTTCTCTTCACCGGAGACGCGCCCTTTTAACACCACCTTCGCGGGGCCATCGCCCCAGTAATGACCCATCAACACCAGCTGCTGACCGCGGTAGAGGCTGCCGATCTCAGCGGGTGTCACATCAGCAATCTTGATACCGCTGATATCGAGCGTGACGCCATGCAGCGCCTGATGTGAAACCTTGTTGATGGCACTGAGTATCTGCCCGCTGATATCATCGCTATTAGAGATCGAGATACCGAAGCCACCCGACGCCTTTGTCAGCCCACTCAGCAACGGCTCATTGGCGCTGTTCCCCATCATAAAGGTAAACAGGCGTACATCTTTCCGCTTAATAAGCTCGATGAACCTGCGCTGTGCCGTCTCACCCACATTGGCGACGCCATCGGTCACCAGAATAATCGAACTGGTACGATCCGAATTTAGTGAGTCAATGCCTTCTTTAATACCAGCATAAAGATTAGTACCACCGCCCGGCTGCACATTGATCAGCGCATTGGTGTAGTAGTTAACACTCTCCGGCGTCGCGCTGATAAATCCGTTAGTCAACTCAGAGGTTCGGTTATTAAACAGCACGATGCGAAAACGATCTTCCGGATTGAGCCTCTGCAAAGCGTCCTGAACACCTGCAGCAAGGGTGGCGTACTTCCCCTTCATTGACCCCGAGGTATCGAGCACAAAGACCCAGTCTCGCCCCTCAGTGATCGCCTGCAGGTCATCCCCCGGTGTCACTGTCAACATAAAGGTACCGCGTCCATCGGCATCTGGTTTATGGGTCACCAGATCGACACTGCCAGGCAGCCCCTGCTGGTGTCGCCAGTAGACCACCAGATCTCTGTCCAGCGTGTAAGCTGCGGTGCTGTCTGGCGATATGGCCACCGAGTTATTAGTCTCCTCTTCAATAATGACCTGTGTAGTTGCACCTGACGTACCGAGTACAACGCCCCATGTTCCCAGGCCTTTCTGCGTCACCACCGCCTGCTGCTGATCGGGCACACGCACCGCATCGAGCGGGTACCCCGACTTTATCTCCAGATTAAAACTAAACTGCTCTTCGACCTGCTCATTGCCACTCCAGAAGGCGAGCTTCTTCTCATCGACACCCCCTTCTTCAAGCGGATAAACATAGCGCCCGATGCCACTGTCGACATGGGCGGGCTGCAGATAGACGAAACGCACCCGGGTATCCTGTCCGGCACGTACCGGGGAGACCCGAATATCGAAGGTACGATACTCATCTTTCTCGGCGAGGCCCGCATCTCGTCCCGCCGCCTTCTCCTCCTGATAGAGACGCCTCGCTTCGTCACGCGGCAATACCTCACCTGTCACCGGCTTGCCATCTATCCATACCGTGAACTCCGCCACCGATCCTTTGTGCGGTACCGGAAAGGAGTAGATCGCCTCAAGGTCGCGCCCATGTGGGTTGTGAAACTGCTGATCCACCCGCGTGATGGCATAACCATCTTCGATGGTGACATCGACATGGTGCTGCTTGATCTGCAGTGCTGAGAGCCTGTCATTGACCGGCGTCAGCAGACCCGCTGCCTGCGCGCCACCTGCCATGCAGAGCAGACAGAGCGCTGTAATGTATGTGTGAAAATCTTTGAGCTTGAACATGTTTCCGTCCTCCAGAAATTGGGCTAACGGAGACATTGTTCACCGCTGCGAAGCAGGCGTAACTCAATTCGACAAAAGCAGTAACTATCTACCCCCGGGGGTTAGTAATTTGATACCACGCTAGAGCAGCGGCTTGATCGGCATCAGACGCCAGAAGGTGACCCGGCTTCTTTTCCACCACGAGGCGTGCCGGTCGGGTCGGTCGGTGGCGGCATTCCAGCTATTCTCGGGCGCCATATCTGCGGCAATACTCAGGGCGACCTGCTCCGCAAGCGTCTCATCATGCATCACAATGCCGACCTCGGTATTGAGATTGACCGAACGTGGGTCGAGATTGTTGGATTGTAGATGCTGATCTCGACATTCGGGTATCTCGCCAGCGCGAGTAGCGTTTTATCCGGCGCATCAATCATGATGTCATCGACAATCACCCGCACCCTGACGCCACGTTCGGCGGCACGCAACAACGCCTCTGATGCCAGTGTACCGATGTTGTCGCTGCTCCAGATAAAGTACTGGACCTCGATCGAGTGTTGCGCGTTATCTGCCAGCCATGCGCGCGCCATCAGCGCCTCTTCCCCCAGCTCAAGCACATACACCCCACTCTTTCCAGGGTGCGCTCTGATCTGCTGTTCGAAATAGGCAAGGTCGGCATTGCCTGACGCCTTCGCAGGCAGCCCGGTAACAATAGCGCCGAGCAGACAGAGAAACAGCGCCAGCGCCTTTCGAGAATCTTTTAGCAACATCCCACTAGAGTACTCCATCGTTCAATCCAGTTATTATTCTTCGGCGAAATGGGGTAAACCAGACAGGGCACCATCGATGTGATGAAGCAATATACTTTTTTCACAATTTAAATAGCCGAATTACGCTATAATCCCACTGAAGATACAGGTCCAGGCGCGGCCTGACACCGCGCAAAGGGGCTCCCCCTTCCGCCCCTTATTTTACGAGTATCTACTATGACATTCGCCTCTCTTGGTCTCACCGACGCCCTGCTGCGCGCCATCAGTGATGCAGGTTACGATACCCCGTCACCGATCCAGCGCGAAGCGATCCCTGCGGTGTTAAAAGGGCGTGATGTGATGGCGGCGGCGCAGACCGGTACCGGTAAAACAGCAGGGTTTACGTTGCCGATTTTGCAGCAACTGTCCGGCGGCAAAAAGGCGGGAGCCAATTCTGTTCGCGCACTGGTGTTAACCCCAACGCGTGAACTGGCCGCGCAGGTGGCTGACAGTGTCGCAACCTACAGCAAGTATCTCTCACTGCGCTCAACGGTGGTCTATGGCGGCGTCAAGATCAATCCGCAGATGATGAAGCTACGCGGCGGTGTTGATGTGCTGGTGGCTACCCCGGGGCGCCTGCTCGACCTGTTTAATCAAAACGCACTCAAGTTTTCGCAGCTGGAGATCCTGGTGCTGGATGAGGCCGACCGGATGCTCGACATGGGCTTCATCCGCGACATCCGCAAGATTATGGCACTGCTACCCAGGCATCGGCAGAACCTGCTCTTTTCCGCCACCTTCTCTGCCGAGATTCGTCGACTTGCTGGTGGTATTCTGCACGACCCGATACAGATAGAGGTGAGCCCACGCAATGCCGCGGCGAAGTCGGTGAGGCAGACGGTGTTTGAAGTGGATAAAAGCAGTAAACCTGCACTATTGAGCTATCTGATCGGCAGCAACAACTGGCAGCAGGTGCTGGTCTTCACTCGCACCAAACACGGCGCAAATCGTCTAACCCAGCACCTTGAGCGTGACGGCATCAGGGCCGCGGCGATTCACGGTAATAAAAGCCAGGGGGCCAGAACCAGTGCGCTGGCGCAGTTCAAGTCCGGCCAGATTCGAGTCCTGGTCGCGACCGATATCGCCGCACGCGGTATCGACATCGACCAGCTGCCCCATGTGGTCAACTTTGAGCTGCCCAACGTCGCGGAAGATTATGTCCACCGCATCGGCCGCACGGGTCGCGCCGGGGCCGAAGGGGATGCGGTCTCACTGGTGAGCGCCGATGAGGCAAAACAGTTACAGGATATCGAGACCGTGATCCAGCAGCGGCTCACCCGCGAGACCGAAATCGGCTTCGAACCCAAACATCCCGTACCGCTCACCGAGCCACGTAAAGGGGGGCCGAAGAAGCCTAAAAAACCGAAGAAACCGAAGATCCGGCATGAAGGCCATAGCGAAGCATCCAAACACCACGCTGGCAAAAAGAAGCCGCCCTCGGACAATGAGCCGGGCGCTCAGGCCAAACCCAGACGACGTCGCCCACCACGCAGTGCTTCAACGACGAAAGGTACCGCCGGCAACGCCAGCACCAGACAACGGAGTGGCCGACCGCGCCGGGCCAGAAGCGCAAAATAACGCACTTTTTATTCGTTTTGTGACCCCCTTCATAACCCTCGCATAAAATATGCGTTATTTGTGTCGATATACTCTATATTAGACGCAATAGCTCTATTTTTTCACCTGGATTCAAATGGACTTGCAACAGGGTTAGCCGGGGATACCTTCGATGCAATCAAAACAGTTCATCCGCCTCTTTGTCGCCGCCATGTTTGGCACGTTGTCGTTTACCGCCAATGCAGTCGAATTTATTGTCGACGCTACCGCCGATGCGGTCGATATCTCCGCCGGCGACGGCCTGTGTGAAACCGCTGCAGCCACCTGCACCCTGCGTGCCGCAGTGCAGGAGGCCAATGCGCTGGCGGGCGATGACACCATCACCATCCCACCCGGGATCTACAACTTCACCCTGGCCGGCAACGCCGAAGATCTCTCCGCCACGGGTGATCTCGATATCACCAGCGTTATCACCTTCAATGGTGCCGGCGCCGATCAGGTCTTCATCGATGCGATGGAGCTCGACCGGGTGTTCGACATCATCCACAATAACAGTCTTTCCATTATGGGCGAAGCCACCATTAACGGCGTGACGATTCGCAACGGTGCCATCTCCGGCTCAGGCCTTGGTGGCGGCATCAAAAACCGCGGCGTGCTGGTGCTGAACGACAGCAATGTCGATCGTAACAGTTCGATTCCCGGCGGCGCCGGCATCCACGCCGCCTTCTATGGCTGGCCGCTTGCAGGACGCCTGGAGATCAACCGTAGCGTCATCAGTAATAACAACACTCAGAGTCAGGGGGCGGGACTCACCATCGACAACACCCCCGCCGTAATTCGCGACAGCGTCATCCGCGATAACTGGAGCGGCTTCAGCGCCACCGCGGTGATGGGTGGCGGCATCTACCATTCATCGACCACCTTCCCACCGGTCTCCCTTGAGATCTATAACAGCACCATCCACAATAACGCCGTCACGGCTGAAGGGGGTGGGATATACAGCATGGGTGGTGGTGCCATCACGATTGAAAACAGCACCATCAGCGGCAACGCCGCCACCTCGACCCTCACTGGCGAAGGCTATGGCGGCGGGGGCTTCTTCTTTGGCGACATCACCAATCCGGCAACGGTCTCACTCACCAATGTCACGCTGGCTAACAACAGCGCCGGGAATGGCGGCGGCGGCATCTATCTGGAAGACTCCAACGTCGCAGGCGGTGCCGCCGTCACGCTAACCGACACGCTGCTGTCAGCCAACCCTGGCGGCGACTGTCTCAATGCGGACTCAGCTGGCTTCAGCACCGTTAGCGAGGCTGGAACCAGTCTCGATAGCGACAACAGCTGTGGTGTGACACTCTCCGGCGTAGACCCGCTGCTTGCGGCGCTGAGTGATAACGGCGGTCCCGGGATGACACATGCACTGGGCACCGGCAGTCCTGCGATTGATGCCGCCGGGGCATGCCTGGCAAATGACCTGCGTTCGTTCACCCGCCCTGCCAGCGGCTGTGATATCGGCGCCTATGAGGTCGAAGGCGTTGCGCCCGCGACGGCCGTGGTCACTCCCGCCGCTAACACCGGCGTTTCAACAGACACCTCTGGCAACTCAGCCCCCGTCGCCTACGACCTGCCGGCAGCGGTAGTCGCCGGTAGTGCGGTTACCAGCATCATGAACGCCTCAGATATCGATGGCGATCCGCTCTATTATGAGTTCCCGCTGACCGCCCCCACACAGGGGAGCGTCGGCCGACCGATCTCAGGTTCAGCAGATGATATCGCACAGGCATTTGTCTACACCGCCCTCGGCTCGGCCAGTGGCACAGACTCCTTTACCTATCGTGCCTGTGATGCATATGGCGCCTGCTCGGCCCCGGCCACCATCAATATCACCATCAATCCTGGCACTGTCTCAACTGAGGTAAATGTGAACGTGACCCAGGGCACAGGTAACGTCAACGATCTCGTCGTAGTCTCCGAAGCTTCACTGAACTCCGTCGCACCCGATATCGATTACACCTACCCGCTCGGCGGCTTCTTCTTTACGGTAGACAGCATCCCCACAGATAACAGCGGCACCGCGACAACCGTGGTGGTGACGATCCAGCTGCCCGTGGCCGCCGATCTGCCAGCCAATGCGGAAGTGAGAAAGCTCGACAACAGCGGTGTATGGCGCACACTCGGTAGCACACCAGGCGCCACGCTCTCAAGCGCAGTAGTCGACAGCGTTGCCAAAACCATCACGCTGACATTAGTCGATAACGATATCTATGACCTTGATCCGGCTGTCGGCGTGGTTGATGATCCCATTGCCATCGGTGTGCCGGTGGCCGCCGCATCGACATCATCGGAGAGCGGCTCAACTGCATCGACGACGACAAGTGGGGGGGGTGCAGGGCTATTCTGGTTGATGTTGATGCTGTTGTGGCCACACAGGTTTGTGGGACAGATAACCTGGAGACGAGCGTAAGCATCCGTGGGGGAAAACGGCCGCAGGCACTGCAAAGTCCCTCGCTTTTTCTGACTACCTTCACATCAGAGTGTGATCATTCGCAATTCAGCGCCGCGGACTGGCTTGAACCTGCTATCCTGACCCCAGAGAGAGACCTAAGCTAGCCCCGGATACAACTCCACTACCTCCCGAAATGGATCTCATAGTCGGCACCCTGTTCTCTAACAGCAAATCGTTCATACATCTTGATAAATGAAATCTTTGCAGGAGCAAAAAGATCTTCCCTCATCCATTACAGAAGCTTCATCACTACTACAAAAGCGTCCGTCCCTGTACTGTGCATCGGTACTCTCGTCTTGCGACTTCTCCCTTAACATCACAACGACAGGTTGCCATGTTCCGCACTAAAGCCTGTCATTCGATCATGCCACCGCTACACCGGCTGCCACCACGACAGCATCCAGCCCAACCTCGTGATTTAACCTGGTGCCACGCTCTCACACCAGTTTTGACAACGTTTGATCTTTTTCGATGCTTCATCACTGGTTCACTTTTGTTCACCTTTGAATTACGTACCTGACTGATCATGCCAGTCCTGTCCTTATCGCTCACGACCAACGCTCTTAACGAAAACCGCATAAAGGGGGGGACTCCTTCATCTGGTTGACGAAACCGAGGGGCCTACCCTCATCTTTAATACAGCATGCTCGATGGTCACGCATCTTGCTTCATGGCACAAGAACACCGCGGAGGTATGTCCGAGTTGAACGGCCTTGTTATATGAAATATTATGACGTACAATATTAAGTACATGTACAATAAAAGCGAGCCATTATCATGAAAGCCCTTAGCTATACTGCCGCACGTTCTAACCTGGCAAAAACCATGGAAAGCATATGCGATGACCATGAACCCGTTGTTATTACGAGAAAAAACGAACGTTCTGTCGTAATGCTCTCACTTGAAGACTACGAATCGCTAGAAGAAACAGCCTACCTCCTTCGAAGCCCCAAGAATATGAAGAGACTTATTGAATCAATTTCTCAACTTGAAAATGGGGATGGGACATCGAGAGAGCTGAGCGAATGAATCTCATTTTTGCCGACCATGCTTGGGACGACTACCTGTATTGGCAAAAAACCGATAAAAAAATGGTCAAACGCATCAATGCCCTTATCAAAGATATTCAGCGCTCCCCTTTCGAAGGAATCGGAAAGCCGGAGCCGTTTAAACATGCCCTATCTGGCTATTGGTCTCGGCGAATAAATGACGAGCACAGAATCATTTATAAAGTTGATTCAGAATCAGCTCATATCGCTCAACTTAGATACCACTACTGATCAGTTGCACATAACGTTTGAGCTTAGCAGCGGCGCACTGAACTAACAGATCTTAAGGCGATCTTAAGGGGTCAGCGATCTTTCATTCAGCTTGTGTAGCGTTTCGTGCGATTGTGCTTTTTGATGATGAAGGAAACCTGCCTGCCGGAGCGCTTAGGCCAAGTCTTTACTTATAGAATTCAAATGGTCACCAAGTGGTGATATGAGCTTATCTATCATAAGAAAGACTTAACCCCTTTGATTTTCTGCGAATGTACAACTGAAAGCATCACGAGCAAAATTAGCATCACAACGTAATCGGAATCTCTATTTACGACACATAAGCAATAACCAGATCCATCACATTTGCACCCGTCGGGCCGGTCGAGATCAGATCACCGCTCGCTTCCAGAAAAGCGCCTGCGTTGGCCTGCATCAGTGCCTCTTCCGCATCAAGGCCTTCTATCTCACCACGCCGCAACGTCCCACTATCGACGACCGCACCGGCATCCGCCTCTTCCTGACTGATCCCGCCATCACTACCATCGCTGCCTGCGACCAGCAGTATCAATGGACTATCAGTTGGCATCGCCTGCGCTGCGGCAAGCGCCATTTGCTGACAGCGCCCACCCTGCCCCGGCACATCAGGCAACTGCACTGTGGTCTCACTGCTCCAGATATGAACTCCCGGCTCGCTGTTACTCAATTCTGTGATCAGTTGTCTCCCTGCGACAACGGCATCACCATCAATAAAACGATCATGACAATGGACTCGATAACCCAGCGCCTCAGCGGCCGTGGCGGCCGCGTTACGCGCATCGTGTGCAGCCGCTACAATTACCGTTTCAATTGCCGCCACCGACTCATTCGCCACGACTGCCTCAACATCAAGATAAGGCTGCAGCCACTCAGGGGGATTATTGATAACGGTTTCGGGACAACTGTTCGGCTGCGCCGTTAACAAACCCGAACCGATCACGGCAGGGTCATCGTCCGGCACATCGGACATCAATAGATTGAGGGCGGGACGTCCGCGCAGATAGTGGATCAGACGCCCGCCCTTGATCATTGACAACGCACACCGCACCTGATTGATCTCATCGATCGCCAGACCACTACCTAATAACCAGCGATTGATACGCCGCAGCGTTTCAAGGGAGAACGATGGCGGCAACACCTCGACCAGCGCAGAGGTACCTCCCGAGATTAAAAAGATAAAATGGGTATCTGACGGTGCTTGCTCAAGCAGCGATAGTAGACACTCCCCTGCCTTCAGACTGTTTTCATCAGGTTGAGGATGACCCGCCTCGATCAACTCAATCGGTCTGTCGTTTGTCGTTAACGGATCCCCATAACCGTAACGGGTAATCACCAACGCCCTGGTAATGCGGCCATCCAGTTGATCGAACGCCCCCTGCGCCATGCTCGCAGCGGCCTTGCCAATCGAAATCAGATAACAGGGGGCGTCGTCTTCGATCTGATGCAACTCAAGGTAACGCTGTACTGCGTGGCGGCCATTGACGCCCTCAATGGCCGCCTGGTAGATCGCCAGTAGATCTCTTCTCTCTACCTGCGACATCGTAATGGTAACGACTACAGCGCATCAAAACCACGTTGCAGATCGGCCTGAAGGTCTTCGACATCTTCCAGCCCAACCGCGAGCCGCACCAGTCCCTGATGAATACCGGCGGCATCTCGCTCTTCATCCGTCAGTCGACCATGAGTGGTTGTAGCAGGATGGGTGATCGTGGTCTTGGCATCACCGAGGTTGGCCGTAATCGACACCAGCTCAGTGCCGTTAATAAAACGCCACGCCTCATCACGCCCACCATTCAACTCGAACGCTAACAGACCGCCGAAACCGTCCTGCTGCTGTGCGGCAAGCGCATGTTGCGGGTGCGATTCGAGTCCGGCATAAAAGACATGTTTCACCGCCGGGTGATTCTGCACCCACTGCGCCATCGTTAGTGCACTTGCGCTATGTGCCTGCATACGTACCCGCAGTGTCTCCAGCCCTTTCAAAAAGACCCAGGCGTTGAACGGACTCAGACTCGGGCCAGCGGTGCGCAGATAACCGTAGACCTCTTCGATCAACTCACCATTGCCGATCACGCCACCGCCGACGCAACGCCCCTGACCGTCGAGGTACTTGGTGGCCGACACCACCACCAGGTCGGCACCCAGCGCCAGCGGCCGTTGCAGTGCAGCGGTACAGACTGTGTTATCCACCACCAGCAGACAGTCGTTACGTTTGGCGATATCAGATAGCTTCCTGATATCGACCACCTCGGCCAGCGGATTCGACGGTGTCTCGATAAAGAGCATCCGTGTATTCGCTTTGATCGACGATTCCCAACGATCGAGATCACTCAATGGAATCGAGCTGTGTTCGATTCCAAAGCGCGACAGGTACTTATTAAACAGTACCGTGGTACTGCCAAAGATGCCGTTTGACGACAGGATGTGATCGCCATGCTTTAATAGTGAAGAGCAGAGCGCCGAGATAGCCGCCATACCCGAGGCGGTAGCAACACAACGCTCTCCCCCTTCAAGTGCAGCAAGCCTGCGTTCAAAGGTGTTGACGGTCGGATTGGTAAAGCGTGAATAGATATTACCCGGCTCTTCGCCTGAAAATCTCGCGGCAGCCTGCTCTGCGCTATCAAACACAAAACTGGAAGTGGTGAAGATCGGTTCCGACTGTTCTCCTTCCTGCGTACGCCGCTGCCCGGCGCGTACCCCGCGAGTCCCGACACCGTATTTACTAAAATCTTTATCTGTCATTGGCCTATACCCCACAAATCTCTTATAAATACCTGGCGGGCGTCAGAAAACTTCAGACATAAAAAAACCCGCCTAGTCACTAAAACTAAAGCAGGCCTGCCCGCTTTAGCTGAATTTTTAAGGCGCCCGCAAGCTGATTATCAAATCGGCGCCCGGTGGTTTCCCACCGCTCTATTTCCCGTATACCTTACGCCCGCGCACGGTGGCTGTCAACACCGCGCGCGGGCACTCCCAACCAGCTACGGTGTATTGTGCATATCGATGACGTTGGCCTTTGCCTTCTCTTTCCCCCCGGCACCATCGGCACGCAACTGCTCCAGGTGGTTCAGGTATTCGGGCGTAACATCTCCGGTCACATATTCACCATTAAAACAGGAGGTGTCGAATTTCTCCACGGAGGGGTTACCAGCACGTACCGCATCGATCAGATCATCCAGGTCCTGATAGATCAGTTTATCGGCGCCAATAATCCTGCACACCTCTTCATCGGTACGGTTATACGCAATCAGCTCTTCGGCCGCCGGCATGTCGATGCCATAGACATTGGGATGACGCACAGGCGGCGCCGCCGATGCGAAGTAGACATTACGTGCTCCGGCATCGCGTGCCATCTGAATAATCTGATCAGAGGTGGTGCCGCGCACGATTGAATCATCGACCAGCAATACGTTTTTACCCTTAAATTCCAGCTCTATCGCATTGAGCTTCTGGCGCACTGACTTCTTACGCTGCTTCTGTCCCGGCATGATGAAGGTACGGCCGATATAACGGTTTTTGATAAAACCTTCGCGGTAACGCACCCCCAGTTTGTTGGCCAGCGCCAGTGCCGCGGTACGGCTGGTATCGGGAATCGGGATCACCACATCGATGTCATGTTCAGGAAAGTCGCGCTGTATCTTGTCGGCCAGCTTCTCGCCCATGCGCAGGCGTGCGCGGTAGACATAGATATCATCGATGATCGAGTCTGGACGCGCGAGATAGACATGCTCAAAGATGCAGGGGGCATGGACAGGGTTTTCGGCACACTGCTGTGTGTGCAGCACACCATCGCAGGTGACAAACACTGCCTCACCCGGTTCGATATCACGCACGCGCTCAAAACCGAGCGCGTCGAGTGCAACACTCTCGGAGGCGATCATATACTCATCACCCGCCTCCGAACTGCGCCGGCCAAAAACAACCGGACGGATGCCGTAAGGATCACGAAAACCGACTATCCCAACACCGGTGATCATCGCAATTGCCGCATAACCACCTCTGCAACGACGATGCACCGCGCGCACCGCTTCAAAGATATCGTTCGCATTGATGTGCAGCTTGTTGGCACACTGCAACTCATGGGCAAAGACGTTCAACAAAACTTCGGAGTCTGAGTCGGTATTGATATGGCGTTTGTCATCACGGAACAGCGCCTCCTTCAACTCATCGGCATTGGTTAGATTGCCGTTATGCGCCAGCGCAATACCGTAGGGTGAATTCACATAGAAAGGCTGCGCCTCCGCCGATGAAGAGCACCCTGCCGTTGGGTAACGCACATGCCCCACACCAACATTGCCCTGCAGGTTGATCATGTGCGAAGTGTGAAAGACATCGCGCACCAGTCCATTCTGCTTACGCAGATAGAGCTTCCCGTCGTCACAGGTCATGATCCCCGCAGCGTCCTGTCCACGATGCTGCAGTACTGTCAGGGCGTCATAGATCGCCTGATTCACATTACTCTTCTGGACAAGTCCGACCACACCACACATTTAGGAAACCCTCATAAAAAAATAGATACTTTCAAACCAATGACTACCGCCGACGACTAAAGATCCACCTGCTGACTGGGGACACCCTCGCCGACACGCCCTGCTACATTCTCGGAAAGCCAGTTCGCCACCTCTTCAAAATATTCAACCATGAAAGAGTCTGACCATTCGGGTTCGGCCGCCAGCGGCGAAACCCCGCCCAGCAACACCAGTATGGTCACAATCAATGCACCTCGTAGCGCGCCAAACAGGCAGCCCAGAACACGGTCAACCGACTTCAGGCCACTAACATGAATCAGTTTGGTCACGAGGTGGTTCACCAGCATACTCAACAGCAACACGCCGACAAACAGGCCGATAAAGGCGAGCGCGTAGCGCAGTCCATCATGGTTAACAAAGTTTTCAAGGATCACAGCAGAGTCGTTTGAAAAACGCAGCGCGGTCCAGCCGGCCAGCACCCATCCCAGCAGCGACATCACCTCTTTGACAAAACCACGAAAGATGCTGATGAGCACCGATAACAGGATCACCGCAAGCAGTGCGTAATCAAGCCATACCAGTGTCAACATCTCAACTCACCATTCTCATGCTATCTAGTTTCAGACCGGCCGTTACTGCTGCCTGATCACAAGCCCTTTCAGGGCCATCTCTTTTTGCAACGCTTTCTTTAATGCGTTTGCCTTGTCTTTATCAGCCTCAGGGCCGACACGCACTCGGTGGGCCAGCTTACCTTTAACATTCACCGTATCCACATACGCCCTATAACCACGCTTGCGGATCTTGTCGCGCAGTGCAGTCGCATTTTTTTCACTGCCGAAGCTGCCTACCTGCACCGCCCACCCCGTTCGAACCTCAATGGGTGCGGGCTTCACTGCAGCCACCTGTTTGCTCGAACGAGGCTCCGCAACCGTTTTAGGGGCTGTTACTACGGCATTTTTCTGCTGCACTAACGGGTGCTGTTTCAGCTCCTCTTCTACCGATCCTTCTGATGCAAGCTCTGGCACCTCAACCTGAGGCGTCGGGTTCAATTCAAAGGTCTCAACCCGGAAGTCCTTTGGTCTGGGAGGTATATTGGTGCCACTGATCACCTGATCGTAATCCTTGCGAAAGTCGAGCACCATCGGGATAAAGATCACCGCCAGGGCGAGCAAAACAAGCCCTCCCACTACGCGCTGCTTAATCCTGTTCTCCTGCATCCTGTCGCCCCAACGTTGTTTTACCGACCTCTACCATTGCGGCGCGATAACGATTTGCCGCACTGCTTATCCCGAAGCGGGGATTTTACCTCAATTCGACCGTCAGCACCCAACATCATCTAAAAAGCTTTTTGCCTCGGCCACGGTATAAAAAGAGCCAAAGACAATGAGCCGGTCGCCCGCACGGCTCTGATTTAACGCCGCAGCCGATGCCGCGGCAACATCGTCAAAAAGAGCTGCCTGCTGAGGCAGATGAGCACAGACTGCCTGTGCCGACGCTCCGCGACGGCATACGGAGTCATCAAGCGACGCCACATACCAGCGGTCGACCACTGCCGCCATCTCAGCGACCACCGCACCAATATCCTTATCAGCCAGCATCGCAATGACCGCGTGTGTCTGCCCCGCAGCAGGTCGGGCCGCCAGCGTCTCAGCCAGCGCCCGAGCACTCGATGGGTTGTGGGCCACATCGAGCAGCCATTCGACCTCTGGATAACCTGCCACGACAATCCGCTGCATTCGCCCGGCAATTCGGACCTGACGCAATCCCGCCTCAATCGCTGCCAGTTCAATTGGGAAACGTGGCTGTAACAACTCGACCGCCATCAACACCCCCGCCGCATTCTGCAACTGAAACGCCCCCGCCAGCGCAGGCAGCGGGAGTCGCCGATAGTTGCGCTCAGCACTGCGCCAGCACCAGCTATTGCCATCGTCATTCAGGTGATAGCTGAACTGCTCATTCAGTAGATGGAACTGCGCACCGAGGTCGGCAGCGTAATTCACTAAACTCGCTGCGGGCGCAGGGTCGGCATAGATCGCCGGCACACCGGCGCGGTAGACCCCCGCCTTCTCTCGTGCGATTGTCTCACGGTCCTCTCCCAGCCACGCCTGATGATCGACATCGACCATCGTCACCAGCGCCACATCGGGCTCCACTACGTTGACCGCATCGAGCCGCCCACCAAGACCCACTTCAAGGATCGCGATATCGAGTCCCGCCTGCTGAAAGATCACAATCGCCGCCAGCGTACCAAACTCGAAATAGGTCAGCGGGAGTTCGTCGCCATTTGCGGTGCGCGCCGCCTCGATCTGTTCAAAGGCACCGCACAACGTCGCATCATCGGCTTCAATACCGTTCAGTGTAATGCGTTCGTTATAACGATGAAGATGGGGTGAGCTGTAGAGAGCGACACGATAACCGGCCGCCGCGTAGATCGACTGCAACATCGCCGCACTCGACCCCTTGCCGTTAGTACCTGCGATGGTGATGACCGCAAAATCAGGCGACTCCAGTGCCATCCGCTGCAACACGGCACGAACCCGCTCAAGCCCCAGTTCGATCTCCGCCGGGTTGAGCTGCTCCTGCCACGCCAGCCACGCATCGAGGGTGTCAAAGCGCATCGGGTGAAGATGAAGAGCTATTGCGTCGCGTCAGTTTTATGCGCTGCTCAGGAAGAGAGCGACATAGAGATCTGATCCGTCTGCACTGGGCGCGCGGTAAGCATCGCCAGCAGTGACGAAATACGATCACGCATCTCACGGCGATCCGCAATAAAATCGACTGCGCCGTGTTCGAGCAGAAACTCACTGCGCTGAAAACCGACCGGCAGCGTCTCACGTACCGTCTGCTGGATCACACGCGGCCCGGCAAAACCGATCAACGCCCTGGGCTCGGCGATATTGACATCGCCCAGCATCGCCAGGCTGGCCGAGACACCGCCCATCGTCGGATCGGTCAGCACCGAAATAAACGGGATGCCACGTTCACGCATCTTCGCCAGTACCGCACTGGTCTTGGCCATCTGCATCAGCGAAAAGAGTGCCTCCTGCATGCGCGCGCCACCACTGGCCGAAAAACAGACCAGCGGGATGTTGTATTCAAGGCTGGCGTTGGCGGCCTGCACAAAACGCTCGCCGACGACCGAGCCCATCGAGCCACCCATAAAACGGAACTCAAACGCCGCCGCCACCAGGGGGATCGAGTTGACCTGCCCCATCATCACGATCAGCGCATCTTTCTCGCCGGTGTTTTTCTGTGACTGGCTGATGCGGTCTTTATATTTCTTGGAATCCCGAAACTTGAGAATATCGAGCGGCTCGATATCGGCGGCAAGCTCCATGCGCGGCTCCTCATCCAGAAAGCTCTCAAGGCGACGGCGCGCACCGATACGGCTGTGGTGATCGCACTTGGGACAGACGCCGAGGCTACGCTCCAGCTCGGCACGATAGAGAATCTGATTGCAGGCGTCACATTTGGTCCACAGCCCTTCAGGGATCGAACGCTTTTTGCTCGCCTCGGTCTTGATCTTTTCCGGGATCAGTTTTTCAAACCAGCTCATCTCTATTTACCTGTTCCAAATATTTTCGCCATCCAGCCCACCTTTGGGGGACCCGCATCCATCGCAACACGCATCTCACGCAATAGCGTTGCAACCGCATCGTTAATCTTTTCGGGTGACTCGGCATTGTCGGCCACACGGCTGACCACCGCACTGCCGACCACCACCGCATCGGCCACCGCAGCCACGCGCTGCGCAGTGGCGGCATCACGAATGCCAAAACCGACACCGATCGGCAGATCGGTGTGGCGGCGTATCTGCACCATCTTCGCCTCGACCGCATTGACATCGAGATTGGCCGCGCCGGTCACACCCTTCAAAGAAACATAGTATACAAAACCGCTCGCCTCGGCACAGATTTTGGCAATACGCTCATCGAGCGTGGTGGGCGCCAGCAGAAAGACTGGATCGATCTCGACTCCCTTCAACGCCGCCGTCAATTCACCCGCCTCTTCCGGCGGCATGTCGACCGTCAGCAGGCCATCGACACCGGCCTCAGCTGCAGCCGTGGCAAACTGCTGATACCCCATGATCTCAACCGGGTTCATATAGCCCATCAATACCACCGGCGTGGTGGTGTTGGTCTGGCGAAATTCAGCGACCATCGCCAGCACATCATGCAGACTGGTGCCGTGCGCCAGCGCCCGCTCGCACGCCTTCTGGATCGTCGGCCCTTCGGCCATCGGATCGGAGAATGGCACGCCGAGTTCCAGCAGATCGGCACCCGCCTCGACCATCGCATGCATCAGCGGTACGGTCACAGCCGGGGCTGGATCGCCTGCGGTGACAAACGGGATCAACGCCTTTCTATTTTCGGCCTTCAGCGCCGCAAAACACGCTTTTATTCTGCTCATACCGTAATCCCCTCAAGTCCCGCCACGGTATGGATATCTTTATCACCACGTCCCGAGAGATTGACGATGATGATCTTGTCCCTGCCCATCGGCGGTGCCAGCTTCGCCGCGTAGGCAAGCGCATGGCTCGACTCCAGCGCAGGCATGATCCCTTCAATCTTCGTCAGGTCGTGGAACGCCTTCAGCGCCTCATCGTCGGTTGCTGCCCCATAGCTGGCGCGCCCGCTATCCTTGAGCCATGCGTGCTCGGGACCCACACCGGGATAATCGAGTCCGGCCGAGACCGAATGGGTCTCGATGATCTGACCGTTATCGTCTTCGACGAGGTAGGTTCGATTACCGTGCAATACACCCGGGCGCCCCGCGCATAGCGGTGCGGCATGACGTGGGGTATCGACCCCGTCACCGCCCCCTTCGACGCCGTACATCGCAACCTCAGTATCGTCAATAAATGGATGAAACAGTCCGATCGCATTCGAGCCGCCACCGACACAGGCGACCAGCGCATCGGGCAGTCGCCCTTCCGCTGCCATGATCTGCTGTTTCGCCTCACGGCCGATGATCGCCTGAAAGTCGCGCACCAGCATCGGATAAGGGTGTGGCCCGGCCACGGTACCGATAATGTAGAAGGTGTTATCGACATTGGTGACCCAGTCGCGCATCGCCTCATTCAGTGCGTCCTTCAACGTCTTCGAGCCGGATTCGACCGGTACCACTTTGGCACCGAGTAGCTTCATGCGGTAGACATTGAGCGCCTGACGCTTCACATCTTCAGCCCCCATGTAGACGACACACTCTAGTCCCAGACGCGCCGCCACGGTCGCCGACGCCACCCCGTGCTGGCCGGCACCTGTCTCGGCGATGATGCGGGTCTTGCCCAGATGTTTGGCGAGCAGCGCCTGGCCGATGGTGTTGTTCACCTTGTGGGCGCCGGTGTGGTTGAGATCTTCGCGCTTCAGATAGATCTTTGCGCCCCCCAGCAACCGGCTCCAGCGCTCGGCGAAATAGAGCGGTGACGGGCGGCCCACATAATCGGCCAGATCCTTGTCGAGTTCGGCCTGAAATGCGGCGTCGTTTTTGAGTCGCTCATAGGCGGCGGTCAGCTCATCCAGCGGCTCCATCAGGGTCTCGGCGACAAAACGCCCGCCGTAATCGCCAAAATGACCACTGGCATCCGGCAGCTCCTGTAATTTTATTTCTGGTAATTCCGGGCCTGCTACTTCACTACTCATCGCATCTCACTTCTAAAAAAGATTATTAAAGATTAAAAGAGTGAAAGATAATGAAGATCGCGATTTACTTTTCATCTTTCACTCTTTTAATCTTTCTACTCTTCATCCACCGCGAACCGCCTCGACAAATGCCGCTATCCTGCCGACATCCTTAACCCCCTTGGCCGCCTCAACACCACCGCTAACATCCACCGCGTAGGGGCGAACCTGCGCAATCGCGTCAGCGACATTTTGCGGGGTCAGACCACCGGCAAGAATTATAGGCTTTTTCAACCCCGCAGGCACGGATTGCCAGTCAAATACCTCACCGGTCCCCCCGGCCACCCCGGGCCGGTAGGCGTCGAGCAGGATTCCCTGCGCATCCCGGTAACAACCCACTGTCGCCGCCACGTCGAGCCCCGGTGCCATGCGCAACGCCTTGATATAGGGGAGACCGTAACCACCACACACCCCCGCGGGCTCGTCGCCATGAAACTGTAACAGCCCAAGCGGCACCGCCTCGAGCACCTCACGGATCTCATCTTCGCCAGCATTCACAAACAACCCAACCACGGTAACAAACGGCGGCAATGCGGCCACCACCGCCTGCGCCTGCTCGATGGAGACATTGCGCGGACTCGGGCCGTAAAAGACCAGTCCAATCGCATCCGCACCCGCCGCAGCGACCGCCACCCCATCGTCGGGGCGGGTGATCCCGCAGATCTTGATTCGTGTGTGCATTACCATGGATATGAGAGAGGGTGTCCGTAAATTAAGAGAGCAGGTTACCAGACCATCTGTGACGGTGAAAGGTAGGGGATGCCAAATTTCTCGGGATATTCGACCCCCACGAGATATAGCCCATAGGGAGGAGCGGTGACCCCCCCCAGTTTTCGGTCGCGCTGCTCCAGCACCTCGCGCGACCAGTCGACCGGCTGCTCGCCGGCACCAATCGCCGACAACACCCCCACCACGTTGCGCACCATATGGTGCAGGAAGGCGTTGGCCTCGATATCGACCATAATGAACTCGCCATGTTCTCCAGATTGGCTCTGGATAGATTTATGTATGTTCAACTCATGCACGGTACGCACCGGGCTCTTCGCCTGGCAACCGCAGGCGCGATAAGATGAGAAATCATGCTCACCCAGCAGATGGTTGGCTGCCGCCTGCATTCGTTCGATATCGAGCGGCCGATAATCCCATGTGACGCGTCGCGCCAGAAAGGTGGGGCGCACCGAGCGCGAATAGATCACGTATCGATAGCGCCTGCGCTGTGCAGAAAAACGCGCATGAAATTGATCACTGACCGGCTTCGCCCAGATGACAGCAACCTCATCAGGTAGATTAGCATTGGCGCCACGCACCCAACTGCGATCACTCCGCACCGCATCACATTCAAAGTGAACCACCTGCCCGGTGGCGTGCACGCCGCTATCGGTACGCCCGGCACAATGGACGCGTACCTCGTGATTGGCCACCTGAGCGAGCGCCTGCTCCACGCACCCCTGTACCGTGCGACCACGCTCCTGAATCTGCCAACCACTGAAGTTGGCGCCATCGTATTCAACCCCTAAAGCGATGCGCATACTCAACCCGACCACTAACCCTGCAGCAGTTTTTCTTCGGCATGCGCAAGGTCTTCTGGTGTCCCGTAGAGCACCAGGATATCCTCCGCCTGCAGCACCATATCCGGCTCCGGCTGATGACCTTTAATGCCGCCACGACGCACCGCCGTCACGATCACCCCTGCCTCGCGCAGCTTCAGGGCACCCAGTGTGCAACCCACCGCATAGGCCGCCTCCGGCAGCTCGACCGACTGCAGTCGCTCACGAAATGCCGGCGCCTCTTCCAGCGACTCTGTCTCCTGCCCATGGAAGAAACCGCGCAACAACTGGTAACGACTGCTGCGCACATCCTGCACATTTCGCACGATGCGCGACACCGGCACATCAAGCAACAGCAGCAGATGTGACACCAGCATCAGGCTCGCCTCCAGCGTCTCCGGCACCACCTCGGTCGCGCCTGCGTTCTGCAGGCCGTCCAGATTGGAGTCATCGCGCGTCCTCACCAGCACCGGCAGATCAGGCCACAACCGCTTGACCTGCTCAATGATCTTCATTGTCATCGCAATATCGTCGAAGCTGATCACCAGCACCCTGGCGCGCCCAATGCCCGCGGCACCAAGATTTTCAATATGGGTGGAATCACCATAGAAGACCGGTTCACCGGCAGCACGCGCATCGCGAACCCTCACCGGGTCAAGGTCGAGCGCGATGTAGTTGAAATCTTCCTGGTCGAGGAAACGCGCGATGTTCTGACCGATACGGCCATAACCACAGATCACCACATGCTGGTCGAAACGTTCGGCATGATCCTCGACTTCAATGATCAGATCATCACGGTTGCGCGTATAAGAATCTGAATAGAACCGCTTTGCAATCTTGCCGTTCGAGGCGATAAAAAACGGGCTCAATACCATCGTCATGATGATCGCCGCCAACACCACCTGACTGGCACCCGGTTCCAGCAACCCTTCGCCCAGTGCCAGCGCCAGCAGCGCCAGCCCAAACTCACCACCCTGTGCCAGCACAACACCGGTACGCAGCGCGACCCCTTCCGGCGCCCCCAGCATTCGGCTCAGCACCGTTACCAGTATCACCTTAAAAATGATAATCGCCGCCACCAGCAGCATCACCCACAGGAAAATGCCGGGCAGTGCGGCCAGGTCGAGCATCATGCCGATCGTGACAAAAAAGAGCCCCAGCAGCACATCGCGGAACGGGCGAATGTCCGCCTCAACCTGGTGACGAAATTCGGTCTCGCTCAATAACATGCCCGCAATGAAGGCGCCCAGCGCCAGGGAGAGGCCAAACAGGTGGGTCGACCACGCTGCCGCCAGTGCAAACAGCAGTGCCGCCAATGTAAACAGTTCCGATGAACGCTGCGCTGCGATGATATGTAGCAGCGGGCGCAGCAGCCAGTGACCGATCGCCAGCATCACCACAATCACCACCCCACCCTTAAGCAGCGCCCAGCCCAGCTCTGTCGAAATGGAAGCCTCAGAATCCCCTGCCAGCACCGGTATCAGGATCAGAAATGGGATGACCGCGACATCCTGAAAGAGTAACACCCCGATCGAGAGACGCCCGTGGCGCGAATTGACCTCTAGCTGCTCGGTGAGCTGCTTGATCACGATCGCGGTCGACGACATCGCCAGCACGCCACCGATCACCACCGCGGTGGCCAGCGACATCCCCAGCAACCACGCCACGCCCCCCCCGACGAGCGCGGTCAACGCCACCTGTGCCCCACCCAGCCCCAGCACCTCACGACGCATCGCGATCAGCTGCGGCAGCGAGAATTCGAGCCCGATGGTAAATAACAGAAACACCACACCGAACTCGGCGAGGAAATGGGTCCCCTCACTCTCGGGAATCCAGTTAAGTGCGTAGGGCCCCACCAGCATGCCGACAAACAGATATGCCAAAATCGGCGGCAGATGGAAACGACGAAACAGTGCGACCACAACAACCGCAACCGCCAGCAGGATCAGAATGGCGTCAAGAACCGATGCACCCATTAGAAAAACAACCGTTTCAACATCTTAATTAAAATCCATTAAAGTACACAGCATACCTTAAACGGCTCAATGGAGTGTGACTATCACCACCTGAAAGTCGCCACTGCAGCGGCTCACACCGCAAGGGAACGGTCTCATTCCAACCAGCCTGAGGGAGACCACAGCCTTCAAAGCTGTCGCAACAGCTCAGTAAATAGTCACAAAGAGTCCCAGCCCAAAACGGGGGTAAGTGTCATTAACTCCCCCGTTTTCTGTTGCCACTCTGCAAGGCTGCGGAAATCACGGGCAACGAGACATTTTGATCGATCGCCTCAATCGCGCTCCAGCGCACTTCATCGTGACTGGGCAGCTTTTCTTCAGCCGACGAGGTATCAGCATTGAATCTTGCGCTCTCTTCGCTGAGCAGGTCACCACCAAGCGCGCCCTGAGACCAGGTCTGCGCGACTGCAGCGAGGTCATACGAATAGCTACTTTTCCCCTGTAATAACGCAAAGCCTTCGCTCAGCGCCTGCCTGATACTCCATTCAATGCCACTCTGTACCATCCTCGCAAAATGGCCCGCCCCCACCACACCCACATGGGCCCAGCCCGTCCCGGTAGCCGAGGCAAGCGACTCAAGCAGCGGCTCAACGGCCTTCACATGTTCGCGCTCACCACCCACCGTGATACAGAAACCGTTCTCCAGCGCACTCCCGCCATCTGAAATGCCGGCATCGACAAATCCGACACCACTCTGCGAGAGCAGTGCCCCGCGACGTTGGCTATCGCGATAATTAGAATAACTACCATCCACCACAATATCTCCAAGCGAGAGACGATTGGCCAGATTTTTAATCTCTTTGTCGACCGTGGCGTTATCCGACAGCATTAACCATACGATTTTAGGGGAATCTCCCGGCAATTTTCTGAGTGCTGCAACAACAGAGGTGGTCGCCGCCACACCACACTCTGCGGCAAGCGCCTTGCTCAACTCGGCATCTTCATCACACCCAATCACCTCGAAATCCTGCTGACGAAGACGGCGCGCCATATTCCCAGCCATCCCCTTCAAGCCAATCAGAGCAAATCTCATCAATAATTCCTTCTTTAATTTCGTATTTCTTCTAATAACCTGGGCATAAATACCGATACCCCTTAATAAGTTGGCATCGAAACATCATCACGATAGAGCTATTACTACGGTCACCAAGACAGGCTAATCCACAACTAACCTAACTATACCGCATGAATATCCACAATGTCCTCTTTGCAACCAGCGAGATCGCGCCAATAGAGCCGCTCAGCAGGGTAACTGATATGACGATGCAGTTGCCACCCGCGATCAAGACATTGCGGCGCAATATCTATGTCATCGCCCCTGCCTACCGAGAACTACTCCACGCCCAGAGGATCACCACGCCCTGCGCCGAAGTTAAGATTGATGGCCTCAACAAGCCGGTCAGACTGTTCGAAGGGAAGCTGCCAGGCAGCTCGGTAAAACTTTTGCTGGTAGAGATCCCCAGCTTCTTTGACCGACCAGATAACACAGCCGTCGTCGATGCGAGTAACAGCCTGACCGACAACGAAGGGCTGGCACGCTTTTGTCAGATCGTCGCCGCCGTGGCAATGGGTGACAGCAGCCTCGACTGGAAACCACAGCTGGTTCACTGTAACGGCTGGCAGACCGGACTGGTGCCTGCACTACTGGCCCAGCAGGAAAACGATGTCACCACCCTCTTCACTCTCTTCAATCCCGGCGACCAGGAGTGCGTGGCGCTTGAACAGATGGTCCAGTGGGGACTACCGCCATCGATCGGCGACGACACCTCCATTGTTCAGGAGGGCCAGCTCTGCTTTACCAGGGCGGCGCTGCGCTATGCCGACATGGTCAGCACCACCAGCGCCACCTATGCCCGCGAACTCTGCACCAACACCGCAAAAGAGCATGGTATTTACGAGCTAATGCAGCAGCGCCACAATCAGATTCACGGCATCTTAAACGGCATCAACTACCAGCAATGGAATCCCGCCAAGGACAAGCGCCTACCGAGAAGCTATAACAGCCACACCCTGGACGACAAGATCCTCAGCAAGCTGGCACTGCAGCGGGAGTTCAACCTGCCACCCTGTGAGAGCTGCTGCCTGATCGGCATCCTCGGTGACCTCAGTAGCGAAAAAGGGACCGACCTGGTACTAGAGATCATCCCACAGCTACTCCAGCAGAACATGCAGATAATCCTGCTGGGCAGAGGCGAAGGGGAATATGTCGCCAGGCTACGGGAGATCTGCATGAACAACTCAGCGCAGATTGCGGCCCACATCCGCGAAGACAACCGCCTTGCTCACCTCATTATCGGGGGGGCCGACCTCTATCTTGCTCCAGCACGCCACGATCCCTGCGCCACCAGCTCACGCCTGGCGCTACGCTATGGCACCATCCCTGCGGTCACCAACTGCGGCGCACTCGCCGATAGCGTCATCGACTCCAATGACACCACCCTCGCCAACAACACCGCCAGCGGCTTCTTGCTGGACCCCACCTCCGCCGACTCACTCCTTGCAGGGGTCAGTCGTGCCATCTCCCTTTATCAGGAACGCCCCAAAGAGTGGAAGAAAATCGCCATCAACGGCATGCAACAGGACTTTAGCTGGCGTAGAACCGCCAAGCAGTACATTGATTTATATAAGAAAACCATTGAAATGAGGGAAAATAGCAATATTCGGGTATAATGCGCGTCGGTTTAAACTCATAACGGCCCTGTGGGCCTCTCTGTAGCTAAAAACACAAGAGATATCATGGTTAGCGATAAAGCACTGCGTTCGCGCGTTAAACTCTTTGGCAATCTGCTGGGTGACATCCTGCATGAACAGGCAGGCGGTCGCGTTCTGGTAGCCGTCGAAACCCTCCGCAAGGGCTATATCCGACTCAGCAAAGAGCACAACCCCAGGAAACATGAGCAGCTTGCGCGCATGATGCGCAAGCTGGATCCCGAGATCCTCGCTCACGTAGTACGCGCCTTCAGCATCTACTTCAGCCTGGTGAACATCGCGGAAGAGGCCTATCAATACCAGCAGCGCCGTCAGCACAAGCGTCGTGGCGGCATTCAGCCTGCCGGCTCTTTTGAAGAGGCGTTGAGAGATTTCCACGACGCCGGTATCACCTCTGGTCAGCTACAGACCATCCTGGACAAGCTCGCCTACATCCCGGTGATCACGGCCCATCCAACCGAATCAAAGCGCCGTACGATTCTCGAAGCCCTGCGTCGTATCTTTGTTACCAGCCAGAGGCTTGATGAGTCGCGCCCCACGCGCGAAGAGCGCGCCGAGATCCTCAGTCAACTGGAGAGTCAGATCCAGATCCTGTGGAAGAGTAACGAAGTGCGTACCCAGCGCCCCAAGGTGACCAGTGAGATCCGCCACGGGATCTTCTATTTTCAGGAGAGCCTGTTCGACGCAGTCCCGTTAATGTACCGCGATTTCGAAAAGGCGAGTGAGCGTGTCTACGGTTACAATAACAGCAGCGCGGTCACCATCCCCAGTTTTCTACGCTTTGGCTCATGGGTCGGCGGCGATCGCGATGGTAACCCCAATGTCACCCCTGAAACGACCGTCTCCGCAGTGAACCTCCACGCCAAGGCGATCCTGAAAGAGTATCTGCCTCGCCTGAGTGCGCTGGCAAGAGTGCTGACCCATTCGTCACATCTCTGCACCCCTAACGAGGCGTTCCTGAAGAGCCTGGATGGCGACGAGCGCTATGCCGCCAACGCCTTTTCAGATAATCCGGAGCGCTACAGAAACGAGCCCTATCGTAGAAAGCTACACCTCATGCGATACCGACTCGAACGGAACCTGTGGGCCGTGCGTGGCCGTCTCTACAACGCACAGGAGACCATCACGCCGGAAGATGGTTACCACTCAGACGAAGATTTCATCAATGATCTACGCCTGATCCGTGACTCGCTGATCTCCCATGGTGACCAGAATGTTGCCAACGGCGAACTCAAGGATATGATTCGTCTCGCCGAGACCTTTGGTTTCTTCCTCGTCAGCCTCGACCTGCGGCAGGAATCAACCCGTCATACCGACGCCGTCACCGAGCTGCTGGCGCAGAAGAGCAGCAATCCCGACTATTCGGCACTGAGTGAGCGTGAACGTATGCGTTTCCTCAGTGAGCAGATTGAAAATGATCTGCTCACTGTCGACCGGAAATCACTCAGCGACAGTACCCGCGAAACGCTCGAAGTGTTCGACGTGATGAAAAACATGCGCAATGAGATCAGCGCCAGGGCCTTCGGCAGCTATGTGATTTCGATGACCCACACCGCCAGTCACATCATGGAGGTGATCTTCCTCGCGCAGCTCACCGGGCTGGTTGGCAGAACGACCAAAGGCGGCTGGTTCTGTCATATCCAGGTCAGCCCACTGTTCGAGACCATTGAAGATCTGCAGCACATCGAACATGTGATGAAGACACTGCTCAACACCGAGATCTATCGCCAGCTGCTGAAAAGCGCCGGAAATGTACAGGAGATCATGCTCGGCTATTCTGATTCATGTAAAGACGGCGGGATCCTCTCCTCTGCCTGGAGCCTCTACAAGGCACAACAGAAGATCATCGCACTCACCTCCAGTTGCGGTATTGAATGTCGCCTGTTCCACGGACGTGGCGGCACCATGGGGCGGGGCGGTGGGCCAACTCACGAAGCGATCCTGTCGCAACCGGAAGGCACAGTGACCGGACAGATCAAGTTCACCGAACAGGGTGAGATGGTCACCTATAAATACAGTAACAAAGAGACCGCCGTCTATGAGTTGACGATGGGCGTTACCGGCCTGATCAAGGCGAGTAAAAACATCATCAAGGAACCGACCCCGGTACCTGCACGTTATGAAGAGGTGATGGAGCAACTGGCCGAGGCGGGTGAAGAGGCCTACCGAGGTCTGGTCGATAACACCCCAGGTTTCCTCGACTACTTTTATGAGGCGACGCCTGTCACTGAAATCGGCCTGATGAACATCGGCTCACGTCCTAGTCATCGTAAAAAGGGTGATCGCTCTAAAACATCGGTACGTGCCATCGCATGGGTCTTTGGCTGGGCGCAATCACGCCATACGCTGCCCGCGTGGTACGGTATCGGCTCAGCACTCAAACAGTGGAGCGATGAAGACCCGCAGAAAGCTGGACAACTGAAAGAGATGTACAAAAGCTGGCCGTTCTTCCGTGCACTGATGAGCAATACTCAGATGGCGCTGGTCAAGGCAGACCCCGCCATCCTGAAAGAGTACGCTACGCTGTGTAAGAATGAAGGGCTGGCACGTCAGATCTCCACCATGGTGGGCGCTGAATACCAGCGGACCGTCGAAAATATCCTCTCAGCTGCCGACGCCTCCGAACTGCTGGAAGATAACCCAAAGCTGGCACTCTCCTTGAGCCGCCGCGACCCGTATCTGGATCCGCTCAACTACATCCAGGTGATGTTACTACAGCGATTTCGTGATGAATCCCTCAGCGAAGAAGAGCGTCAACAGTGGCTTGACCCTCTACTACGCTCCATCAATGCGATTGCGGCAGGGATGCGCAATACCGGCTAGCTAATAAGCCAGGGTAGCGTGAATGCGCTACCCGCGTCTCCCCTACAGTCCGCGACTCACCCGAAGCGCTTAAAACGTCCGCCTCTGATATTTACCGCCATCGCTAGCAGACCGAGTGCCATCAAGACCCAGGCCTCCGGCTCAGGAACCGCCGTCAAATTTTCGGAAAAACCGGTGATACTGATATTGTCTAGCGCAAACTGATCCCGGCTTCTTGAACCACCAGCATCATTACTGCTCCATTGAAGATAAAGGGGTGTACTATCCAGGATATTTAGCCCTGTTAGCAGGGTAGAAAAACTGTTCTGCGACCATTCAGGCACCGAGTCTGCAGCACCATTAGAGACAAGATCGTTCGCCGGAACAGCCATATAAGCACTATCATCCAGCGAATAGCTAAAATTGAACGAGCTGGAGCGCGCCGCGTCATTCAATACAAAAATATCATAAGAGACCAATAAAGAAGTCAGCGCATTTCCTGTCGCATTCGTCACCCTCAGCGAAATACTGCCTGGAGAAAAATCTGAGCCGGTTGGCTGAACACCTAATGCCCGGTTTACACCAGCGCCGTTATCGACGTCAAAGCCCCATACACCTCCGCCTGACACCGCACCAGAGCTCGTACCACGGGCAAAGTCTCCACTGAGGTGAGTCGCACCAAAGCTACCGTCCCCATCAGACAGCCCCGTGACACGCCAGACATCCGAGTCTAACTGACCGGCTGCGGGCATAGATTGAAAGCCAGAACCGGTGAACCCTGAAAAATCTTCCAGCACAGCAGTACCGGTCGAATTGATGACCATGGCATTGGCCAGAGGAAAATAAAAGCAAAGCGGTGCCGCTAGAATAAGAATAATCTTATGCATGGTGTCCTCCCTGACAGATAACTTATTATTCAAGTTCTGGCACACATCCTGTGCGCCTCATTGTTACTTATTCATTAAAGAATATTGGAGGATTATTACTGAATACTATTATAAGAGCAAGGCCTGTATGACAAAGAAGTCTGCCGGACAACGACGCTGAACAACCCAGCGCCACCCTCCCTGCCTTAGCTACTCCCACTC